>ERZ780162.14-NODE-14-length-201311-cov-8.573836_pt1 | contig 201311 bp, 189 predicted proteins | sample MGYA00511474_ERZ780162 | MGnify/ENA primary metagenome ERZ780162 (study PRJEB29588, sample SAMEA2143633) | human gut metagenome | biome: human gut; feature: human-associated habitat; material: faeces | place: Denmark | collected 2008/2010 ...
TGTAACACTTTCCTCATAGCTAGAAGCTCTAGGGAACTCCCCGGTGAAACCGGGGGTTTTCAGCATACAAAAAGCGCGCTCTTGGAGCACGCTTTTTTATTGGACAAAAAGTGGAACCGGCATCGGAATTTTCGCAGATATGCTAAAATATGGACGATGTGGAATGTATTTGCAGGGAAAGGAGGCGCGGTCTGCATGCTGGCAGAGATTTTAGTCAATCGTCCGTCTAAACATCTGGACCGCACATTTACTTACCGCATTCCTGAAAAGTTTCACTGGCTTCGTCCCGGATGGCGCTGCGCGGTGCCTTTTGCGGGGAGGACAGAGGAAGGATTCATCCTTTCGATCCGGCAGGAGGATGCGGTGCCGATGCCGTATCCGGTCAAGGATATTGAAATGCCGGTAGATGATTATCCCTGGTTTACCGGTGAAATGATGGAATTGGCCCGATGGATCGCGTCTTACTATATGTGTACGTATCTTGACGCGCTTCGGCTGTTTCTGATCGATAAAAAAGGGATACAGACCTTTTCCTTTTACGAAGTATGCTGGGACAAAATTCCGGAAGACCATGCTGTGCGGGCGCTTTTGGATGATTCGATTTCCGTTCTCACAGAGGAAGAAGCGTCAGCCCTGTGGAATGGGGAAGAATTGCGGCTTTTAACGGAACAGGCTTTCCTGGTGCGCCGGGAAGAGATTCGGCCGGTTTACCGCATGCCTCTGGAAAAATGGATTTTGCCGCTGCCTGTGCGGGAAGATCATCCGGTGAAAGGGAAAAAGCAGAAAGACCTGTATGCTTTTCTCCGCGGGTACGGCGCTGCTCCGGTATCTTTATTGAAAGCCAAAGGCTTTTCTGCTTCCGTCATTCAACATTTTTGTGAAAAAGGATATGGCCGCTCGGTTTTGCGAAGGAAGGCTACTTTTTCTCTGATCGAAAAGCCGCTGCCGAAACAGCCGCTGGTACTGACAGAAGAACAGGCAGCGGCGCTGCGCGCGCTGACGAAAGCAATAGATGATAACGCATACAGCGGATATCTTGTGATGGGCGTGACGGGAAGCGGAAAAACGGAAGTGTATCTGCGTGCGGCAGAGCGTGCGCTCGAGCAGAAGGGGACCGTACTGATCCTCGTCCCGGAAATTGCTCTGACCATACAGATGGTCGATTATTTTTCCGCAAAGTTCGGGGACGACGTCGTATTCATGCACAGCCGGCTCAGCAGAGGAGAAAGGTACAATAACCGGATGCGCGTGCAGAACGGCGAAAGCCATGTGGTCATCGGTTCCCGATCAGCGTTGTTCCTGCCGTACCAAAATCTCCGGCTGATCATTGTCGATGAAGAATATGACGCGTCATATAAACAGGATGAGACACCCTATTATAACGGCCGTGACGCGGCAAAAAAACTGGCTGTCATTCATCACTGTCCGGTCGTACTCGGCGCGGCAACGCCAGCAGTCGCCACATTTTACGCAGCGGAGCAGGGGCAGATTCATCTTCTCGAATTAAAAAATCGAATCCACCGGACGCCTCTCCCGAAGATACATATTGCAGATATGCGGCGGGAGCCCGGCGGTTCGGCCTATTCCGCACTGCTGCTTCGGGAAATAAAGGAAACGGCGGAGCGCGGCAAAAAAATTATCCTTTTTCGAAACCGACGGGGATATTCGACATCTGTCATCTGCCGGGACTGCGGCCACGTATTCCGCTGCCCGAATTGTGACGTTTCTCTGGTGTTCCATAAAGAAAGCCGCACAATGAAGTGCCATTACTGCGGGTCAGTTTTTCCAGCGCCGGTGAAATGTCCGCAGTGCGGCGGCTCAGCGTTGGCTTATACCGGTTACGGAACGGAAAAAATAGAGGAACAGCTGTTGGAATTTTTACCGGAGATCACCTGCCGGCGGCTGGATCTTGACAGTACAGCCAGAAAATATTCGGCTCTGCAAATTTTAAGTGATTTTCGGGAAGGGAAATTTTCTGTTCTGCTCGGTACGCAGATGGTAGCAAAAGGTCATGATATCCCTGATGTGTATCTTGTTGGCATCCTGTCAGCTGATCAGATACTGAATATGCCTACTTATCTTGCGGCAGAGCAGGGATATATCCTGGTTACGCAGTGCGCGGGCCGTGCAGGGCGCGGTCTGGAACAGGGAGAGGTGATTCTGCAGACCTATGATCCGGATCATTATGTGATCCGCACAGCGGCAGAGCAAAATTACCGGCAGTTTTATGCGAAAGAGATCCGTTTCCGAAAAGCGCTCGGGTATCCGCCATTTACCAAGATGATGAAAATCACTTGTTTCAGCAAACGATATGAGGAAGCTAAAGCGAGGGCAGATGCTGTCTCTGCATGGATGAAAGCTATTTTGCCGAAAATGAAAGAACCCGTTTCCGCAACGCCTCCATATGATGAATCCATCCGGAGGGTGAGAAATATCTATTATGTTTCCATTATGGTCAAAGGCGGATCGCTGCTGACGCTGAAACATCTGATGAGAGAAGCCGCCGTGTTCCAGCAGAACGGGATCATTATTAATGTTGATCCAATCTTTTGAAGCAGGATGCCGGGAAGACGGCATCGGCATATGTTACAATAAATGGCAGAATCAGTAAAAACGTGAATTTCTGAGGAAAGGAATGAATATATTTTGAGCAAAATCATTGTCGCAGGCGATCCTGTTTTGAAAGAGATCGCGGAACCGGTAACGGCCTTTGATAAAAATCTGAAATTTCTTTTGGAAAACATGAAAAAGACACTTTATGAAGCAAACGGCGTCGGACTGGCGGCTCCCCAGATCGGCGTATCAAAGCGTATATTTGTGGCGGATGACGGAGAATCAGGATATGACGAATACATCAATCCTGTCTGGATGCCGATCGGGGATGCTAAAGATATTGATGTGGAAGGCTGTCTGTCTGTTCCGGAACTCTATGGAGAAGTGGAACGGTACAGTGAGGTCCTGGTAAAATATCAGGATCGCCACGGAAAGAAAAAACAGAAAAAAGCTTCCGCTCTTCTGGCGCGCTGCATTCAGCATGAGACCGATCATTTGAACGGGATCTTGTTTATTGAGAAAGCCCTTTCTCTGCACAAGGGGAGGACGGCCGATGAATAAAGAAGAACTCCGCATTGTTTTTATGGGAACGCCGTCTTTTGCGGCAAAAACACTGGAAGCGCTCTGCGATAACGGCTGTATGCCTGTTGCAGTATATACCCAGCCGGATAAGGTCAATAAACGGGGCGGAAAAATAACGTTTTCTCCGGTCAAATCTTATGCGATGAAAAAAGAGATTCCCGTATATCAGCCGGTCACATTCAGAGATGAAAAGGAGATACAGAGGCTTCGCGATCTGCGGCCGGACATTATTATCGTCATCGCTTATGGGAAGATCCTTCCGCAGGCAGTGCTGGATATCCCCGCGTATGGCGCGGTCAATATTCATGCGTCTCTTCTGCCGAAGTACCGGGGCGCCGCACCGGTGCAGAGAGCGATCATTGATCAGGAAAAAGAGACCGGCGTAACGCTGATGCGGCTGAATGCGGGCATGGATACGGGCGATGTAATCAGCTCGGTAAAAATTGCGCTCGGCGATACAGAGACTGCGGGAGAGCTGTTGGAAAAACTGTCTGAAATCGGAGCGAATGAGCTGCTGAAAATTCTGGATCGTCTTCCTGACGCACTTGCCTCCGCAGTGCCGCAGGATGAAAATGAAGCGACTTATGCGGAAAAATTAACAAAGGAAATGGGCTGCCTGAATTGGAAAACAGATGCCAGATCGCTGCATGCGCTGGCGAGAGGAATGTATCCGAATCCCGGCACCTATACATTTTTCCGGGGGAAACGGATAAAGATCCATCAGACGGAGCTGCCCGGACGGGATGTGCCTGGCATGGAAGGAATCCCCGGACATATTGTTTCTCTGGAGAAAGAAATCATCTGGGTTCAGACCGGGAAAGGGCTCCTGGGAATCTCTCGGCTCCAGCCGGAAAATCACCGGCAGATGAGTTCCGCCGATTTTATTCATGGGTATCAGGTGAAAATCAATGACGCGTTCGGACAATGAATCATCTGTCATTTCCGCAAGAATGGCCGCATACCGGGGATTGTGGGAAATTTTTGAGAACTCGGCCTATGCCAATCTGGTAATTCAGCAGATTCTGCGCCGCTATTCTTTTCGCGCGGAAGACAGAAGATTTCTGACGGAATTGATTTACGGTGTCTGCCGGAGATATAATTTTCTTCTCTGGATGATCGGTCAGTTCAGCAGCCGGCCTGTGAAGAAGATTGACGCCAAAGTCCGTATCCTGCTGTGTCTTGGATTGTATCAGCTTATTTTTCTGGATTCTGTGCCGGATTCCGCTGCGGTCAATGAGACGGTGAAACTGGGGAAAAAAGTGACCCATGAAGGGAATACGCGTTTTATTAATGCCGTCCTCAGAAGTTATCTGCGGGGAAAAGATAAAATAACAATTCCCTCTGAAGAAGAAAATCCCGTACTGCATGATGCGCTTACCTATAATCAGCCGGAATGGCTGATCCGGCGATGGAGCCGAGAATGGGGGAGGGAAAAGGCGCGGGCGGTGCTGTCGGCCATGAATGAGATCGCTCCGCTGGATATCCGGTGCAATACGCTGAAAATCAACAGAAAAGAACTTCTGGAGCGGCTGGAAGCCGCCGGAGCGCAGCCTGCGGAAATGGCTGCCTGTGAGGAAGGGATCGTCATTCAAAAGGGAGACGCCTTCTTTCAGACGGATCTCCTGCAGAAAGGGCTGGCGTATATCCAGAATCGGGCGTCCATGCTGCCGGCGGCCGTTCTTGCGCCGAAACCGGGAGAGCGGATTCTGGATATGTGTGCGGCGCCGGGAAGCAAAACAACACAGGCTGCGGCAAGGATGCATGATCAGGGACAGATTGATGCATGGGATATTTATCCGCATAAGATCCGGCTGATCCAGGACAATTGCAGACGGCTTGGCATTGAGTCCATCAAAGCCGTTGTACACGACGCATCAAAATTTGATCAAACAGCGGAAAATGCGTACGACGGCGTGCTCCTTGACGCTCCCTGTTCCGGACTCGGCGTGCTGAGGCGGAAGACGGAATTGAGATGGCGAAGGAAAGAAAATGAATTGGACCTATTCCCAGCATTGCAGAAAAAGCTGCTGGCCTGCGCCGCGCGTTATGTCAGGCCGGGCGGCCGGCTGGTTTACAGCACCTGTACGCTGAATGCGGAGGAAAATGAAAAGATGGTGGTCGGTTTTCTGCGGGATCATCCGGAATATGAAACGGCTCCCATCGAACTTCCGGGAATTTCCGCAGCAGAGGGAATGATCACACTCTGGCCGGATATCCATCACAGTGATGGATTTTTTGTGGCAAATCTTGTCAGGAGGACAGCGGAATGAACAATGTATGGGGACATTCACTGGAAGAAACGGAATCTCTTCTGACAGAGGCGGGATTTCCGAAATTCAGAGCCAAGCAGCTTCATGATTATTTGTATAAACGCGGTATCTTGTCATTTGACCAGATGACGCAGTTTCCTCAGACCATGAGGGACTGGCTGAAAGAACATGCGTCTGTCGATATTCCGGAAGTCATCAAGGAAGAAAGTTCTGCCAGCCGGGATACGACCAAGCTGCTTCTTAAATTATCCGATGGTTCACTGATTGAAACGGTCTGCATGCATCACGATTATGGAAATTCGATCTGCGTGTCGACGCAGGTCGGGTGCGCGATGGGCTGTATCTTCTGCGCATCGACCAGAAAGGGACTGGAGCGGAACCTGTCTGTCGGAGAGATTCTGGCACAGGTCTATGCATTCAAACGTCTGTATGAGATGCCTGTTCACTCGATTGTTTTGATGGGAAGCGGAGAACCTCTCCAGAATTATGAAAACGTTCTGAAATTTATCAGACTATGCCATAATCCGGACTGTCTGAATCTGTCTTACCGCAGCATCACGCTTTCCACCTGCGGGATCGTTCCGGAAATTTATCGGCTTTCGGAAGAAGGAATTCCGATTACGCTGGCGATTTCGCTTCATGCGCCCAATGACGGGATCCGGAATAGAATCCTTCCGGCCAGTCGGAAATATCCGATTCAGACATTGATCGATGCGGCAAAACATTATTTTAAAATGACAGGACGCCGGGTGACGTTTGAGTATATCCTGATCCAGGATATCAATGCGTCTGAAGAAAATGCGGAAGAATTGTGCCGGCTCCTCAGCGGACTCCCCTGCCATATCAATTTGATACCGATCAACGGGACGGAACATATCCAATTGTATCCGCCGAGCAGGAATCAGACGGAACGGTTTGTTGCCGTGCTGGAAAAGCACGGGAAAAATGCTACCGTGCGCCGCCAGATGGGAGATGAAATCCAAGCGGCCTGCGGACAGCTGAAACGCCGGTATCTCACCGGCAATGAATAAGAAGTCTTTGCGCAGCAATGCGTGAAGACTTTTCTTTTGCCGAAATCGGGAAAACTTCTCTTTTAATTCCGGGGTGTAGTATAATAAATCTGATTAGTGTCTGGAGATGAAGAACTGATCGTCGTCTGCAGTTGATTTTTTTCAGGTCGTATAAGTGGTGCGGAGAATGTTGGAAAGTTACGGAATCACGGAAACCGGACTGGTCCGAAAAGTAAATGAGGACAGCATTTTTTGCGGCAGCCTGCCTTTTTTTATTCTCGCCGATGGGATGGGCGGATACAAAGGCGGCCAGACCGCCAGCATTTCCGCTGTCCGGGCAGCGAAGCAATATCTGGAAAACCTGCCGCCGGAGGATTTTTCTGAGGAAGAATTACGCGGTGCGGCCATGCAGGCCAATCTGGATATTCTGATGCAGAAGGAGAAAAATAAAGAGTTTCAGAATATGGGAACGACGCTGCTGCTTGCGGCCTGCGCCGGAGATACTCTTTATTGGGCTCATGTAGGAGACAGCCGCATATATGCCGCACGCGGCGGAACGCTGACACAGGTTACTACCGATCATTCGGTTGTGATGGATCTTCTGCGGGAAGGGAAAATCACAAAGGAAGAAATGATCGGTCATCCGAGAAAGAATGAGATCACCCGGGCCGTCGGCATACACCGGCGGCTTGAGGTGGACACCGGGCATATTGAGCTGGAAGAGGGAGCGTTGATCTTGATGTGCTCCGACGGACTGAGCATGACTGTCAGTGAATCGTTTATTCAGTCGGCGATTCTTTCGTGCGGGCCGGGCAGAGACGGACTGAAAAATTGTGTGGAGTCTTTAGTAAAAGAAGTGTATGAGGCCGGCGCGCCGGATAATATTTCTGCCATACTGATTCGTTATTCCGCAGAAGAAAAAGAATAATGGAGTTTGCATATGACTGGAAAATTACTTGATAATCGCTATGAAATCATCAAAAAGATAGGCGCAGGCGGCATGGCAGATGTTTATATGGCAAAAGACATCATGCTTGACCGTACCGTGGCGGTAAAGATCCTGCACAGCAATTTTGCGGAAGACAGTGAATTCGTGCTGCGTTTCCGCCATGAAGCGCAGTCCGCGGGAAAACTGAGCCATCCGAATATTGTCGGAATCTATGATGTCGGCTGCGATCAGGGCGTTTATTACATCGTGATGGAATACGTCGAAGGCATTACCCTGAAGGAGTATATCCAGACGCACGCGAACATTCCGATTGATACGGCGGTCAAACTCACTATTGAGATCGGCAGTGCGCTTGAAGAAGCGCATCACGCGGGCATCATCCACTGCGACATCAAACCGCATAATATCCTGCTCACAAAGTCCGGAAAAGTGAAAGTGACCGATTTCGGTATTGCCCGCGTCATTAATTCGTCAACTATTATGAACAGGGAATCCATTCTGGGGTCCGTTCATTATTTGTCCCCGGAACAGGCGGCAGGTGATCCGGTCACGGAAAAGACGGACATCTATTCGCTTGGGATCGTCCTGTATGAAATGCTGACGCATCATCTTCCCTTTGACGGCGATACGGCAGTGAGCATTACCCTTAAGCATATTCAGAACGATATTCCCCGTCCGACAAAGTATAATCCCGCTATTTCGCCCATGCTGGAAGAGTGTCTTCTGACTGCCCTTCAGCGGGATCCGGAAAAGCGGTATGAGTCTGTTTCCGATTTTACTTCGGAGCTGAAAATTGCTCAAGGATTTACGACCTCCGTATATAAAACAGCGCGGCCGGACTTCGCCGCAGTGACGAAGCCTGCGGAACACAGACTGCCGCGGGCGGCTTCGAAACCGCTGAAAGCCAGAGAGCGCTATCTGGCCTATGTTATTTCTCACCTGCCGCAGAAATATATATGGATCATTATGATCATTCTGTTTGCAGGCGCATTTATCTGGGCCTTCCTGAGCTTCGGCAATTTCTGGAGCGCAAAAAATATCACTGTCCCGGATGTCGTCGGCAAGTCTTCTGAAATTGCGGAAACTGTCCTGAAAGGAGAAAATCTGCGCGTATCCATAGATGAGATTCCCAGTGATACGGTTCCTGCGGGACAGGTAATTTCCCAAACTCCGCAGGCCGGAAGCGGCGTCAAGGAACAGCGTATCATCCATCTGACAGTCAGCAAGGGCGGCGTGGTCATTCTTGTGCCGGATCTGAAAGGAATGACGCTGGAGCAGGCCAAAGACCGGCTCGATAAACTGCAGCTGCAGATCGGCGCAGTAGAGCAGGGGAATGATCCGGCATTTGCTTCTGAGACTGTGATTGCACAGTCCCCGGCGGCCGGCGCCAAGGCGGAGAAAAATGCCGCAGTGAATCTGACCATCAATGCAAAACAGGAGAGGATTCCTAACGTCGTCGGCATGACGCTCGGCGAAGCCCAACAGGCGCTGGCAGGCGTGCATATGACGGCGGGAAAGATTACGGGAAATACAGCCGGATTCAAGACAGATGATCCGGATAATATCGTTGTTTCACAGAATCCGGCTGCGGGAAATCCTGCAGGCAGCGGAAAGGTTGATCTGACCGTTGGCAGGGCGAAGACCGCAGATTCTGGTGAAAAGAGAGGCAGCGTCAATATTACGATTCCGAAAGAAGGAAAATCCCGTCACGTGACCATACTCGTGATCGATGACGCAGGGACCCATACCGTTTACAGCAGCCAGGCGGAACCGGGAGCGGTCATCGCAAAAGAGGTATCCGGGAAGGGCGATGTCAGGGTGCAGGTCCTTGTCGATAATTCTGTAATTCAGGACAGAAAATTATAATGCGCGGATTGATTGTAAAAAATCAGAATGGATATTTCTCCATTTTTAATGACGAAAATCGGTTCCAGCTGTGCCGCTCGAGGGGAAAACTCAAGCGCTCGACAGATATCCGCGTGGGAGACGTCGTGGAATATGAAATGCAGCGTGATTCCGAACCGGTCATTGTCCGTGTCCTGCCGCGGAAGACTCTCTTGGAAAGACCTTCCGTAGCAAATGTAGATCAAATGATCATCGTTTCCGCCGTCAGATCGCCGGATTTGAATCTGTATACGCTGGACAAAATGATTCTCCTTGCCGAAGATGCGGGCATTGAAAATATTGTCATATGCATCAATAAAGCAGAGCTTGACCCTGCCGGCGCGGATCGGGCGGTGTCGGTTTATAACAATGCCGGTTATCCGAGCTTGGCGGTTTCCGTTTATGAAAAAAGGGGGCTGTCTGCTCTCAGCGCAATGCTTACAGGGCATGTGACGGCTTTTTCCGGGCCGTCCGGGGTGGGGAAAAGCAGTCTGCTGAATCATTTCCTCGGGCGGGAAGTTTTTATCTCAGGTGATATCAGCAGGAAGACTGGGCGCGGGAAGAATACGACACGACATGCGGAATTGATCCCTTTCACGGATCATTCATTCCTGATGGATACGCCGGGATACACATCTCTGGCGCTGGAATCTGTTGTAAATACGAATTTATCGGTGCTTTTCCGTGAATTTTTGCCTTATCTGGATCACTGCCGCTTCAACGATTGCCTTCACCTGAAAGAACCGGACTGCGCTGTGCGGAAGGCGGCTGAAGAGGGCCGTATCGCCGCTTCGCGTTATCAGTCGTATTGCGCGGCGCTGCAGGAAGTCAGGGAAGCTTCTGGAAAACGCCTGAAATAGTTATGGAGGAAGTCATTATGAAAATTGCACCATCTCTTTTATCCGCTGATTTTGCCCGCCTTTCAGAAGAGGTGCAGGATGTGGAGCGCGGCGGCGCGGATATCCTTCATCTTGACATCATGGATGGGAGTTTTGTCCCGAACCTGACCTTTGGCGCGCCGGTGATACAGGCGCTCCGGCCCTGTACAAAACTTCCGTTTGATGTTCATCTGATGACGCTTCATCCGGAAACCTATTTTGACGCGCTGGAAAAGGCGGGGGCGCAGATGATCTCTTTTCATGCGGAAGCCGCTGTTCACCATGACAGGCTTGTTCATGACATTCAGGAAAGAGGGATCAAAGCGGGAATCGTATTAAATCCGGGGTCGCCGCTTGCTCTTGTGGAAGAGATGCTTTCCTTTTTGGATTTCGTTCTTCTGATGTCGGTCAATCCCGGATTCGGAGGACAAAAATTCATTTCTTACACAGTGGAAAAAATCCGGCGGCTGAGACAGATGGCGGAAAAGGCCGGGAATTCGAAGCTTCAGATTGAAGTAGACGGCGGCGTTACCGCGGATAACATCGCGTCGCTGTGCGAAGCCGGGGCGAATATACTGGTTGCGGGATCTTCCGTATTTGGAAAGAAAGACCGTGCCGCGGCCATCAAGGCGCTGAAAGATGCGGCAAAAAAAGATGGTCTGTAAATGAATAGGGCCCACATTTCTTGATGTGGGCTTTCCTTTTCAATGAAAAAGGAGGGATATTTTTGCAGCAAAACAGTATTTGTCATTATCTGAGTCCTGACGGTATCCGGCTGACCGCAGCCGACACATCCGGAGCGGCGGCCAATGCGGAGATTATTCATCAGATGCCGGGACTTTCTGCCGTCATCCTCGCGAAAGTAATGACCGGAGCCGCTATTCTGGCTAATGATTTCAAAAATAAAGAAGGTGTCACCTTTAAGTGGGTTACAGGAAGTCCGCTGGGTGTCATCCATGCTGACGCTTATGACGGTCGCTTCGTTCGGGGTTACGAGGATAATCCGGACGCTGGAAAAGAGCTGGAATGTACATTGGCCAATGAGGCGAATCTTGTCAGCAGAAACGGGCAGCTTTTTGTTACCAGGTATTCCCTGCTGAAAATGCCTTACACGAGCGCGGTCAATTTGGCGCACGGCGATGTAGCAGCCTGTCTGACGGAGTATTTGAATCTGTCGGAACAGACGCTGTCAGCAGTAAATTTGACGGTGCGGATCGATCAAGACGGGAAAATCATTCACTCTTCAGGATTTCTGGCGCAGCTCATGCCCGGCGGAGATCTTCAGAAATTTGCGGAATACTTCAGACAAACGGATCTCTGTTGGGATACGGCAGCGGCAGAAGAGCAGCCGGATTCCTTGGAATCGCTGCTGAAGAAAGGACGTTTTGAAATGCTGGACAGCGCTCCTCTGGATTTTTGCTGCACCTGCTCGGAAGAGCGGATTCATTCGACGCTTCTGACCTTGCCGGAAACGGAAAAGGAGGATCTTTTAAAAGATCCGTCTATTGAGATCGTCTGTCATTATTGCGGGAAAACTTACCGAATTGAACGGGATGTATTAAAGAAATGGTTTGCAGAAAACAGAGGAGGTCTGTGCTGATGGGAAAACTGGCTTTTATCGGTGGTACCGGCGTATACGATCCGGGAATTTTAAAAGATATTTCATCGCATCAAATAGAAACGCCCTACGGTATCGCCTGCTATGAATCCGGATTTTTTGGAGATAAGGAAATTATATTCCTGGCGAGACACGGCGTGCATCATACAATCCCGCCGCACAAGATCAATTACCGGGCCAATATTTACGCGCTGAAAATGCTGGGCGTGACAGCTGTCGTATCGACGACGGCTGTAGGTTCGCTGAATCCTGAATATAAGCCGGGAGATCTTGTACTGGTAGATCAGTTCATCGATATGACGAAATCAAGGGAAGGAACATTCTTTGACGGGAAACGATACGGTGTCGCACATCTGGATATGTCTGCGCCGTACTGTGAAACGCTTCGCCGGGCGATTCTTGAAATCGGGAAAAAGGAAAATATCCTGATCCATCCGCAGGGCACCTATATCTGTACGGAAGGGCCGCGGTTTGAAACGCCGGCAGAAATCAGAGCTTACCGGATATGGGGCGCTGATGTAGTGGGAATGACCAATGTTCCCGAGTGCCAGCTGGCAAGGGAAGCGGAGATCTGCTATGCTACGATTTCCATGGTTACGAACTTTGCGGCAGGGATTTCACCGACTGCACTGACGCATAAAGAAGTGATCGACTGCATGAATCAGAATATAGAAAGTTTCCGCCGCATCATTACGGTTCTTTCCGCATCGTATGATTCGGATGCGGATTGTGCCTGCCGGCACGCAGCAAAAGATTTTGGAGGATTTCAGCTGTGAAACATCTTCTTCGGGCGCTTTCCTGGGACGGGACAGCGTTGATCCTTCTCGATCAGACAAAACTGCCCTCAGAAATTGTGCATATCCGCTGTGAAAATTACCGGCAGGTCGCGGAAGCCATCAAAATACTGGCAGTGCGCGGCGCACCGGCAATAGGAGTGGCAGCGGCTTACGCTGTGGTGCTGGCGTTCCGGGAAGCGAGAAAGACAATTGACGATCCATGCGCTTTAGAAGCTGCTTTTTATGAATCCTGCCGCTGCATTGAACAGGCACGGCCGACGGCGGTCAATCTGTCCTGGGCCGTCAGAGAGATGGAAAAAGTCTGCGCTGATTCGGCAGCGGAGAGGGAAGAAAAATTGCTTTGCCGGGCAAAAGAAATCGAAGCGTCGGATATCGATACATGCCGCCGTATCGGGGAGAACGGTGCGGCTTTATTTATGGGAAAAGACCGGCTTCGAATATTGACACACTGCAATACCGGCGCTCTTGCTACGGCAGGTATCGGCACCGCTTTCGGCGTCATCCTGAAATTATTTCAGAATGATCAGGTGGAGTGCGTTTATGCGGATGAGACCAGACCGCTTCTTCAGGGCGCAAGGCTGACGGCTTCTGAGCTGATGGAAGACGGCATTCCCTGCTGCCTCATTTCTGATAATATGGCGGCTGCCGTTATGCGGGACAAGCGGATAGATGCCGTCATTGTCGGCGCAGACCGCATTGCAGCCAATGGCGATACGGCAAATAAGATCGGGACATACAGTCTGGCGGTACTGGCGGCCTATCATCATATTCCGTTCTATATTGCCGCGCCGTTTTCCACATTCGATTTTTCTATTCACACAGGAGAAGAAATCGTCATCGAGGAACGGGCTCCCGATGAGGTGCGGAAGATCAGGGATATATATACTGCGCCGAAAAATGTGCCGGTCTATAATCCGGCATTCGATGTCGTTCCATCTGATCTGATCAGCGGAATCATTACGGAAAAAGGCGTGCTGTGTCCGCCTTATGAACAGAGTATTCAAAAATACGAGAGGAGTCTGTCTCATGAATCAGTCACTGATTAAAGATATTTCCCTGGCGGAAGAGGGAATGCAGAGAATCCGCTGGGTCGAGAAGTTTATGCCGGCGCTGAACACACTGCGGGAAGACTTTATAAAAAATCAGATCTTTCGCGGCAAAACGATCGTCATGTCCATCCATCTGGAAGCGAAGACAGCGTATCTTGCATTGACCCTGAAAGCTGCCGGCGCGGATGTGATCGTGACCGGAAGCAATCCGCTTTCCACGCAGGATCCGATCGCTGCCGGCCTTGTCAGCCAGGGAGTCACTGTTTATGCCTGGCATGGGTGCACAGATAATGAATATACGATGTTTCTGAACAAAGCATTGGATCACAAACCGCATATTATTATTGACGACGGAGGTGATCTGGTCGGACTGCTCCATACGACGCGCAGAGACGCTCAGGAAAATTTGATCGGCGGCGCGGAGGAGACCACGACGGGGATCCAGCGCCTGAAAAATCTGGAGAAAAACGGCCGCTTGCAGTTTCCCATGATCGCAGTCAACGATTCGTACTGCAAATATTTATTTGACAATCGTTATGGAACTGGGCAGTCCGCCTGGGACGGCATCATTCGGAGCACAAACCTGACGGTGACAGGGAAGACTGTCGTGATCGCAGGATATGGCTGGTGCGGGAAAGGCTGCGCCATGCGGGCAAAAGGGCTGGGCGCCCATGTCATTATTACGGAAGTAGATCCCATCAAAGCGGTAGAAGCCATTTTTGACGGATTTAATGTCATGCCGATGGATGAGGCTGCGCCGCTGGGAGATATTTTCCTTACCGTAACCGGGGACATCAATGTCATTGTGGAAAAGCATTTTCTGAAGATGAAAAACGGTGCAATTTGTGCGAACGCCGGTCATTTCGACGTGGAGGTCAGCAAAAAAGACTTGGACCGCATCTGTGTGTCTCATGCGGAAGCCAGAAAAAATATTGAAGGCTATCTCCTGCCGAACGGAAATACAGTCTATCTCATGGCGGAAGGACGCCTCGTCAATCTGGCGGCAGGGGACGGACACCCGGCGGAAATTATGGATCTGTCTTTCGCTATGCAGGCCCTTGCCGCCTCCTATCTGTGTGAAAATGAGGGAAAACTGGAACCGCATCTGTATCTCCTGCCGAGAGAGCTCGATCAGAAGATCGCAGAGATCAAACTGCATTCCATGGGATATGCGATCGACGTGCTGACAGAAGAACAGAAAAATTATCTGAGCCAGGAATAAAGGAGAAACGTATGACGATGCTGATAAAAAATGTGGGACTGTACCGCGGCGGAAAAGTAGAAGAAGGGAAAAATATCCTGATCGAAGGGACGCGGATCCGCTCTTTCCCGGAAGATGTGGAAGGGATTTCGTCGGATGAAGTCATTGACGGGAAAGGCATGCTGGCTTTGCCCGGCCTGATCAATACCCACACGCATGTGGCAATGACGCTTTTCCGCAGTTATGCGGACGATCTGGCGCTGATGGACTGGCTGCAGAATATGATCTGGCCGGCGGAGGCACATCTGGATGATGATATTGTTTACTGGGGGAGCATGCTGGCCTTTGCGGAAATGATCCGCGGAGGGACGACCGCTTTCTGCGACATGTATATGTTTATGGAGTCCTGTGCCAAAGCGGCGGAAAAAGCGGGAATCCGCGGCAATATCGCACGGGGGCTGGCCGGTGTTACGCCTAACGGGGAAAAGGCGCTGGAAGAGAATATCCGCCTGTATCAAGACTGGAATAATGCCTGCGACGGACGCATCCGCGTCATGCTCGGTCCGCATGCGCCCTATACCTGTCCTCCGGAATATCTGAAAAAGGTGCGGGATGCGTCAGAAAAATACGGCATTCCCATTCATATCCACCTTGCGGAAACAAAAGGGGAAGTAGAAACATGCATTGAAAAATTCGGCATTACACCCATTGCGCTGATGAATCAGATCGGACTTTTTGACAGGCCCACTTTGGCGGCTCACTGTGTCCACGTGAATGAGGAAGATATTCAGATCATGGCGGAAAAGCATGTCTGCGTGGCGCATAATCCCGGAAGCAATCTGAAACTGGCGTCCGGTATCGCTCCGGTTCCTAAAATGAGAAGCGCCGGAATCACAGTAGGACTTGGCACGGACGGCGCGTCCAGTAATAATAAACTGGATATGTTTGCGGAAATGCGTCTGGCGGCTCTGATCCACAAAGCAGCTGCGCTGGATCCTTTCGCCGTCAAAGCGGATGAAGCGATGCAGATGGGGACGGCCGAAGGGGCTAAATGCCTTGGCTATGATGATCTCGGAGCATTGGACGAAGGAAAACTGGCGGATATCATCCTCATTGACCGGTCAGGATACCACTGGAAGCCCCGTTTTAACAGCATTTCCCTTGCTGTCTATGCAGGAAACTCCATGGATGTAGATACGGTGATCGTCAATGGCCGGCTGTTGATGCGCGGAAAGGAACTGCTTACCATCGATAAAGAACAGCTTGATTTTGAGACGAAAAGAGTCACGAAAAAGCTGTATGCTTTCAAAAAAGAAAATTGATTTTATTAAAAAGCCTTATGGCGCAATCTGTTCCATAGGGCTTTTTATTATGAAAGCATCATAAGAGCACCGCATTAGTTCCGATAATGTTAAATTATCGGAACTAATTTTTGATTCATTTTATCTGTTTTTACCGTGTTTCTTTTAGTTAAAAAAACTCGTAAAAAGCCAGATTTTATCGTGCTTTTTACGAATACCTCTTCATACTCATCTATAGTTCTTATTTGTGTAAATTTCACCCTGACTGCGGCAAAATCTGCGGCAAACTATTTTCAATAAATGAAGAGAGGGCCGATGCCTTTCGGCTTCTCTTTATTTTAGTAAAGAAAAAAATCCAGATGAATTGACGAGTGCGAATCTTTCCCTTATACTCTGGATAGAAGCAGAAGAAATCTGACGGCCGTCAGACACTGCACCTTCGGGTGAAAACATTTCGGCGCCAGTTTCTTCTGCTTTTTTATTTACCTTGTATGCCGTATCGAAAAATACTTGCCCATCTGGACGCACTTCCAATACGACCTCATAATTTCCTATACTTCCATGGACTTTCGCCAGTACTGCATTCCCTTGGTATTGCCCGGCATATTCCCCTTTCTTCCATGCAGACAGCCGCACGTCGTACAGATCGTTGATATGTGCGCCAATATCGTCGTCCAGCTCCTCGTCTGTCAGATGATGTTCTTTGATGATATGGCGGAGCCGTTCTTCCGTGTATACCAACACCGTGAGAGTCCGTCATTTTCTTTGAGTTGACTTTCTCCCTCGCCAGTTCACATCGAACATGGGCCGCCCGTAGGTTGCTTCCTGGTTGAACCGGGCAATGATCGCCACTGCCTTCTGCCATGTCTTTAATGGAATACTGGATCCCGTGAATCAGCGTCTGTTCTACCTGGTCTTCATTGCGCATGAGATTCGCATTCAGCGTGATTCTATTGAGGTGCGCCCGTCTTCTCCTCTCCGTATATCCGTAATGGGTCTCCTGACCGATATCTCCGGAATGTACTTCGATATATTTCAGCCACGGGTACGCCTCATACAATTCGTCATTGTCATAGATCCGGCCCAGGACGGTTGCGTCCCCTTCCTTCATCGAACGCACAGCAGATACATCAATGCCGTCCAGGTTGTCCGGGATCTCCCAGCGCCATTTTCCGTCTTTCCCTACCATCCAGCCGGTTTTCTTCCAGATCGCGTTCTCATCCTCTCCGGACGCCTGCATGGCTTTCGCTTCTTCCAGCTTCGCAAGGGGCGCTGTCTCAGCATGTTCTCCGGCCATCTGGTAATAGGAGGGATTCTCCTGTTTCAGCTTGACCAGATCATCCTCATCTGCTTTAATAGAATTAAAGAAACCATCACTGGATTCATACGGCAAGAGCGTTTCGAGCTTCTCGTTGTGAATCCAGTTGATGGTTTTTCTTTTGTTGATATACTCTACCGTGTGGTATTTAGTGAATTGGTCGGTTAGCCATTTCCAATCCGGTACATTTGTCTTCTTTTCCGTTTTTCCATATATGCTCCGAATATCGTTTACAGTATAGTTTCCGTTCTCTTTCCCCAGTTCAAAGATAACGATAACTCCCGCGCCAGTTTCATCTTTCAGGTCTACTGCGGCGACTTTTCTTCCGCCATAGCTCCTTGCGATAAACAAAGGATCGGCAAGCGCTCGCGGGATTTGTTTGATCACATTCGCAGATTTATGCTTTCCTTCCAGAATCTTTTTCATGTTTTCCGCGGATATCTCGACGGGCAGTATATCTGCTCCCACCAGTTTCATGACGAGCGGTGTCGTCATAACACGTACCGTTTTCTCTTTTAATTTTCCATCGGCAAACTGGTCAACAGCATAGGAAAACTGTTTTTCGTCCTGTTCAAGTCTTTCTTCCGGGCTCATGTACTGTCCGTATCCCCGCACTGTCCCTCCGATCTGTATACGAGCGGCCAGGTCTCTGGCCGTGATCAGGTGATCCGGTGTGGAGTATTTCTGCGCCGCCACATCCAGCATTCTCGCGCAGACGAGAGTCGAACTCTTTGGTCTTACTTTGGCGTCTTCTGTCAGCAGAATGAACGGAGACTGGTAATTGAGGACCGCCTCTGCTACAATCAGGGTGAATCCAAGTACAGTTATCGGAAGTAACAGGCAGAGATACAGATGAACAGTTCTACTAAAAATTCTCATTTTTTTATCAGGGATGCTTATTTCAAGCAGCAGCAGACGGACTTGTCCAGGAAAAGCCTGTCATCCTTGTCAGATACTAAAGCGGAAAATACGATCGACGCGTATGAATCGGATTGGGATGATTTCTGCGACTGGTGCCGTTTCCATCAGCAGCCGTCGTTTCCCGCTTCTTCGGCGACGATTGTCAATTATATCAATGATCTGGCGGATAATGCGAAAATTTCTACCATACGGAGGCGGATCAGCGCCATTTCGGAAAATTTTAATGCCGCCGGATTGGCTGATCAGAATCCATGCAAGGAATGGATCGTACGGGAAGCGCTCATTGGGCTGAACCGGCGCATCGGCTCGGCGCAGCAGGGGAAAACGCCTATTTACTGGCAGGATTTGGAAAAGATGATCGGCCTGATGGATCTGACTAAATTGGCCGGTGTCCGGGATAAAGCGATCCTTTTGCTCGGATTTATGGGCGCGTTCCGGCGGAGTGAGATCTCCGGGCTGGATGTTCAGGATATTTCCTTTTTTCCGCAGGGCGCCGTTATCACGATTACCCATTCCAAGACGGATCAGCTGTCCGCCGGTCAGCAGGTCGGGATCCCTTATCTTGAAAATAGAGAGATGTGCGCGGTTTCCGCGCTTTCCGATTGGATAAAGAAGGCGAAATTATCGGAGGGTCCTCTTTTCCGGAGCCTCACCAGGGCGGGAAAGCCATCGGGAAACCGGCTCAGCGATAAGAGCATCAATCTGCTGATAAAAAAATATGCGGCTCTGATCGGGCTGAATCCGGCGCTTTACGGCGCGCACAGCCTGCGCCACGGATTTGCGACTTCGGCGGCTCTGAACGGCATTGAGGAGCGCCTCATTATGAAACAGACCAGGCATCGTTCCGTTGAAATGGTCCGCCATTATATTAATGAAGCCGATCTGTTTACGAATAACCCGATTTCCATGATGTTCAAAACGATCGGAAAAGAGCAAAAATAAAAAGGCCCGTCCTTGTACAGGACAGGTCTTTATTTTTTAGCCGGGCACCTTCAGTACCTGCCCCGGCTGAATGGAGGCCGGATCAGAAATGTGATTGATTTCCCGGATGGTATAAATCGTTTTTCGGACGTCCGTTTCGTTATCCGTATGCGCGGCGGCAATATCCCACAGCGTTTCATGCTCGCTGACGGTGACTTCTATCACTTTTTCCGGTGGTTCCGGAATAGCGGCCTGTACCGCAGCGGCGCAGAGAAATCCCGCAGCGATAAACGGCACCAGAAATTTTTTCATACCCACTGTCATCCCTCTGCTTTCTGATCAAATCTCAATACAGAACTCTTGTTCGATATATGAATATTATCACAGAACAAAATTTCGGTCAAGCAGATTTTCTGTGAACGCGTGTTTGTCTTTTCGTCGGAAATCTTTTATAATGAATGCAAAATATTTCTGATTTACAAGAGAGGATGAGCCATTTTGCCGAAGAAATTGGGCTTTGACCGTACGCTGACGAGTCGGGAAAAAAGTATTCTTGAGTATATCCGTCAGAAAATCAATGAATCCGGCTATCCCCCCACTGTCAGAGAAATCTGTACCGCCGTGGGCCTGCGTTCGACATCTACGGTGCATGGCTATTTGGCCCGTCTGGAAAAATTGGGCGTTATCAAGCGGGATCCCTCCAGTTCCAGAGCCATCGAACTGACGGAAGATGTGGCATGGCGGCAGAAAAAACTGATGCCCACGCCGCTGGTCGGCGCTGTCCGCGCCGGTGATCCCATTGTCGCTGATGAAAGGGTGGAAACGGTCTTCCCTCTTCCGGCGGAGTTGATCGGCCATCAGAATTGCTTCATGTTGACGGTTCGCGGCGACAGCATGATCAATGCAGGCATTCAGGAAGGCGATCTGCTGGTCGTTGCTCAGCAGGATACTGCCAGAAATGGAGATATCGTCGTCGCGCTGGTCGGTCATGACGACGCGACGGTCAAGCGGTTTTTCCGGGAAGCGGACCACATCCGTTTACAGCCGGAAAATGATGAGTATGAACCGATCCTTTCCAAAGAAGTGACAATCCTTGGACGGGTAGTCGGGTTATACCGCCACTATTGATTGGCAGCTGACCATGAAAAAACGCATGAAAAAAGAGAGTGCCATTGACAGGCATTCTCTTTTTTATGCTTATTTATTGCTTCAGACGGTACCGGTCGTTTTCATCTGTTTCTATCCGGCCTTCCTTGAGAAGATGTCCGGCCGCTCTTTTGAAGGCCGCTTTGCTGATCCCAAAAGCGAGCTTGATATCTTCGGCGTCGCTTTTGTCAGAATACGGCATTTGTCCGTGATGCCGTTCCAGATAATGCAGAAGCAGCGTACTGTCTTCGTCCATTGCTTTTTCTTTTGGCGGGCGGAGAGAAATATTCAGATGTCCGTCTTCACGGATGAAAGTGACCCGCCCTGTGACTTCCTGCCCCATCCGAAGATCTGCCGGCATGTCTTTTCGGTACAGAAAAGCGATCCATTTTTCTCTCGTAATGATGAATGCGCCTTGATCGGTCATATTGTAGACGGTCCCCGTGATTTTCCCGCCGACTTTGATCCCATGGCAGGGTTTTGCGAGACGGCGCATTTCTTCATCTACTTTCATGGAGACAGCCAGGCGTCCGGTCTTATCCACATAGAGCCGGACCCAGATCTTTTGCCCGGCCCGGAGCGTTCCGACGGTCTCCGTGTGGGGGAGAAATATCCCCCGCTCCGTCCCTGCTTCCACAAACGCGCCGAATCTCGTCGTCAGAAGGACTTCCGCATAGCCGATCCCATTGATGGGGATCTGAGGAAGGCGCATGCTGGCTGTCAGGCGGTGATGGGGATCGTGATACAAAAAGACCCGAACTTTATCGCCCTGCCGGACTTCATTCGTCTGCTGCTCTTTATGCAGAAGGATATCATCCGCGGAGTTTCCCGTCCCCGCATCAAGAAAAGCGCCAAACGGAGCCAGACGGGCGACTGTCATTTCGGCGATGGAATTTTCCTTCCACGGCAATGGTCTGACTGCATTCATATCATTCACGAACTTCCGGCAATTCCTGCGGGACGGCATCGTGATATTCTTTTGCCGGCGCTTCGCCCCAGAGATGGTCTAATTCATAATGACGGCGTTCTTCATCTGTAAAAATATGAACAATAATATCGCCAAAATCCAGAAGGATCCAGTCTCCTTCCCGATATCCTTCTTTCCGCAGAGGCCGTTCGCCGATCTGTTCCATTTTTTCTTCCACCTCTTCAGCGGCCGCCTGCGCCTGCCGCTGGTTTCGTACGGTAGAAAGAATGAAATAGTTCGCGATAGACGTCAATTCCGCCACGCTCAGCACGCGGATTTTGACGCCTTTTTTGTCTGCAATGGCCTTACAGATCAGATCAAGTTTTTCCTGAATATCCATGTGTTTACTCCTTACTGGTCAATCGTCAGACCAACGACTTTCTGAATCTCTACGGGATTGATATCCCAGACGGCAGCGCCGCCGTCCTGCCGGATCTCGCCGGGCAGGATGACAAAGTGAATGTTTTCAGAAGGAAATCCCAATATATCATAAATGGCGGAGGCAGCTTCTTCTTTTGTCAGATTGGTCGCCGCCGCGCTCCAATAATACCGAACCAGACCCCACATGTAGACGCGAAGATGATTCTGCGCTTGCGCAAACAGCGCCTTGAAGAACCGTTCTTCCCGCTGAATCCTTCCGATCTCCCCTTCTTCCGGATCGATATAGCGGAGATAGCCATACGAATCGGCTCCTGACAGTTCCTGCACTCCGCGGCGCAGGGAGATATCTTCTGCCCCGGAAGCATCTGTATGCGTCATATCTTCCTCTACATACATTTCTGTATTTCCGAGCCGTCCGATCAGTGAGGAAAACCGCATCCCGTCAAAAACAGCGTATCTGTCAATCCGGATATGGAGAAGATTTTCTACCGCGCTGATGGTCCCTTCGGTGCCTCCCGACGCATAAGCGTCCCGGAGAAGGAGATTTTTCTCATTCTGTCCATCGATCTGCGTATTTCCCGGAAGAGAAATGACATACATTTCCTGTCTTTCTTCATTTATAGAAGTGAGAATCAGACTGTCCGCTTTCTGCGGCGCCCCTTCGCTGAGCCCTATAAAAAGACAGTAGCGCACCGAGCCTGCTTTCTCAGTCCCTGCCGCGCTGGAGGCGGACAGCCAGGACAGCATCGCTGTGACGGCGTACCCGATGCCGATCACAGCAAGGACAAGCAAAAGGAGACAAATAAAAATCTTCTTGTAACGAATTTTTGTTTTTTTCATTTCTTTGCCGTCATTTTCATCTGTGTAACCAGCGCGTTGCGGCCCATGAAGGTCAGGTCATAGATATATGCCTTCTGATCGATCAGATGACGGATCGTCGAATCATACGCTTCAATCAGTGCGGCCGTCAGATCGGTAAATGCCAGTTCCCTGATCAGCTCGACTCCCGGAAAATCTCTTGACGGCTCAATATAATCTGCCAGGAAAATAATTTTCTCCATGAGAGACATGTCCGGCCGGCCCGTCGTATGATAAAAGACCGCGCTTTGAATTTCCGCATCTGAAATGCCGTAATATTTTTCCGCGTAAATGCTTCCCGCCGGTCCGTGCAGCAGGGAACGGCTGCGCATCACCGCGTCATCTATGGGTATCTGTTTTTCGCTTATCAGCGCCTGCATCTCAGCCAGCGGCAGCTCTTTTGCGCAGTCGTGGATCCATCCGGCCAGTTCCGCTCTGTCCGGATCGACGCCATATACTTCAGCAAGTTTTTTTGCCGAAGCGGCCACCCCCTCCGTATGAAGAAAACGTCGGGCTGACAGGCGCTGACGCAGATCTGCTTTTATCTGTTCAATATTCATTACCAGGACCCCTTGTATAATTGATTTTCATGAATAAAGGAAATCACTGCGTCCGGAATTAAGTACCGGACGGAACGGTCGGCACGGATCAAGCCGCGGAGGATCGTGGAAGAAATCTCCAGCTCAGGCGTGCGGAGAAAATGGATTTTCTCAAGCCCCATCGGTCCAAAATACCGGATTGTCTGTTTCAGGCGGTCTTCGTCTCCCGGCCGGCTGGCACAGATAAACTGGCAGGACTCCAACAGTTCCCGGTTGTATTTCCAGGAAGGCAGCCCCGCTACGGCATCCGTACCGGCAATGAAATAAAATTCTGTGCCGTCAGGAAATCTCCGCTGCAGCAGCCGGATCGTATCGACCGTGTAGGACGGGCCGTCACGCTCTATCTCAATCGGGGAAATTTCAAAATGAGGATTGTCTTTCACCGCAATTTCCACCATATGGTACCGCAGATATTTATCGATATGATGCATGGGCTTATTCGGCGTATCTGCCGTCGGAATAAAGAGGACCTTTTCCAGCGCAAATTCCTGCCATGCCGCTTCCGCAATGACCAGATGCCCGATATGTATGGGATTGAAAGACCCACCGAAAACGCCTATACGCCGAGCCATAGAAGCATCATCTCCAGAACTGCAATTCCCAAGGCCATACAGAGGCACCATTCAAGAAAATGAAAGACTTCAAAGCGGCCTTTCCGGGTCTTCCTATGATAATAAATCCACCATTTCCATTTTTCCGCAAAAGACGGCGGTCTGTCGGAAAGCTCTTTCATCCGCGAATCTGTCCGTTTCCGAAAATCTTATACTTATAGGTCACAAGAGGCGCCAGACCGACCGGACCGCGCACGTGGAGCTTCTGTGTGCTGATCCCGATCTCCGCCCCAAATCCGAATTCAAATCCGTCCGTAAAGCGGGTCGAAGCGTTCGCATATACACAGGCGGCATCCACCGCATTCATAAAGGTGCGGATCGATTCTTTGTTTTCGGAAATGATGCACTCCGAATGACCCGTGCTGAATCTGCGGATATGGTCGATGGCCTCTTCCAGAGAATCTACAATTTTTACAGACAGGATCAGCGCGCTGTATTCTGTGCTCCAGTCCGCTTCCTCAGCAGGAACAGCCGACGGCCAAATTGTCCTGACACGGTCGTCGCCCCGAAGTTCCACCTGCTTTTCAGCAAGAACAGGAAATAATCGGGGAATAAATTTCTCAGCCACCGCACGGTGAATCAGCAGCGTCTCCATGGCATTGCAAACAGAAGGACGCTGCACTTTGGCATTGACAATAATGGGAACCGCTTTTTCCAGATCTGCGTCAGCGTCTACATAGGTATGGCAAACGCCGCTGCCCGTCTCGATAACGGGTACGGTGCTCGTATCCACCACGAAACGGATCAGTCCCGCCCCGCCGCGGGGAATCACGAGATCCACATACTCACGAAGCGTGAGGAGGCGGTTAACGATCTGCCTGTCCGGATCAAGGATGCTGATGACCGCGTCTTCCGGAAGCCCGCAGTCTTTCAGCACGCGGCGGATGAGGTCCGTCAGCGCCGCGTTGGTGAAATGCGCTTCTTTTCCGCCGCGCAGAATGCAGGCATTTCCGCTCTTCAAACAAAGCGCGGCGGCATCTACCGTTACATTCGGCCTGGATTCATAAATCATGGCGATCACGCCGAAGGGAACGGTCGTCTGTATAATCTCAAGGCCGTTTTCAAGGACCCGGCGGGACAAAGTTTCCCCACATGGATCCGGCAGATCCATCAGCTGCGCTACACCTTCCGCCATGTCCCGGATCCTTTTCGGCGTCAGCGTCAGACGTTCGGTCATGGCGCTGCTCAGGTGACTGGCTTTGGCCAATTCGATATCTCTGGCGTTTGCTTCAAGCAGAGCATCCTCATTTGCCAGAAGCGCCTGCTGAAATGCGTGAAGCAGTGAATTTTTCCGATCGCTGTTCAGCACCGCCAGCCGGGCCGCTGCCTTTTTGGCCCGCCGGCCGATGCCGATCAGATCAAACTCATTCATGGTCAGTCTCTCCTCTCACCGGAGAACAAACAGATTATCTCTGTGAATCACCGTATCATAGGGCGCGTCATAACCGAGCGCAGCATTCATTTCCGACGTATGGACACCGCGGATCTTCTCCACATCGGCTCTGCTGAAATGAGTAATCCCTCTTGCAAGTTCTTCCCTGCCGCAATAGACGGAAATAATATCGCCTTCCTGGAATTCACCATCCGTACCGATCACCCCGACAGGAAGGATGCTGGATCCCTTATTGAGAATCGCATTCCGGCAGCCTTCGTCTACAGAGATCCGGCCTTCGATATCCGCGCCGATAATCATTTTTCGCTTTTTCATCTGCGGGTGGACATCTTCTCCGCGGAAAAATGTTCCTGTATCTTCCCCATCCATGATTTTATACAGGACACCGGGAATGGAACTTTCCGCAATTATCATGTCAATCCCGGAATGTACGCAGATTTCCGCGGCCAGCAGCTTTGTATACATCCCTCCGGTTCCCCGCATCGTGCCGGGGCCTTCCGCCATTTTGAACAGGGAACGGCTGAAATCAGGAACCTCTGAAATCAGGCGGGCATCGGCATACTTTGCAGGGTTTTTATCATACAGCCCGCGCACGTCCGAGAGAATGACGAGCAGATCCGCGTCGGCAATGCTGGCTACCGTAGCGGACAGGGTGTCATTATCCCCGATCTTGATTTCATCAGCGGAGACCGCGTCGTTTTCATTAATAATAGGCAGGATACCGAGCTCGAGCAGCGCCATGATCATGCCTCTGGCATACATATACCGTTTGGGATTCAGTGAATCCCCTTTCGTCAGGAGCACCTGCCCAACGTGATGGCCGTATTCATGGAAAAAACGCTCGTAGATATTCATCAGCACACCTTGCCCGACCGCGGCGGCGGCCTGTTTGTACGGCAGGAACGACGGCTTTTCCTTGAATCCGATGACAGGAAGGCCGACGCCGATGGCGCCGGACGTAACCAGGATCACCTGGATGCCGCGGTTCATCAGATCGGAAATCTGCTGGGCCAGCCGGTCAATGAAGCGCAGATTCAGCTTCCCGTCGGCATACGTGATGGAGCTTGTCCCGACTTTGATGACGATACGTTTTTTCCCGGAAAGTCTTTCCTTCCGGGAAGCATTGTTACGGCAGTTCATAATGAGACTTCTTTTCTTTTTGCTTAAAAAGAACGCAGTTGCGGCCGATGATCTGGACGATCTCGCACTGCAGGGCTTCAGACAGCACATCCGCGGTATGAAGGATATCTTCTTCGGAATTTTGATTGATCTTGACTTTGATGAGCTCCCTGGCGGTCAACGCGTCGTCTGCACTGGCTACGACAGACGGAAGCAGTCCATCCTTGCCGATCTGGACGACAGCCGGCAATTTGACGGCAAGGGCTTTCAGGTATTGTTTCTGCTTGCTTGTCAGCATGGTAGTTTCACTCTTCCCTTTCTCTTCCCGATTCGGAGAACGTAAATTCCATTCCGTAGAGATCCACTGTGTCGCCCTCCTTGATGCCTGCTTTTTTCAGCAGTTTATCCAGCCCCATGAACCTCCAGGCTCTTTCAAAACGGCGGAGCGAAAGAGTGTCTTCAAAATCGGTCATACCGACCAGTTTTTCCACTCTCTTTCCTTTGACAAAGAATACGCCGTCCTCTTCGGTAATCTCAAATTCATCTTTCGGCACATCGTAGATGATGGCTTTATCCGGCGTAAATTCCGGAAGCGGAGGCAGCTCCTGAAGAATCTGCCATGCCCGCTCCATCAGCGGCCGCACCCCTTCGCCCGACAGCGTGCAGATGGGGAAAAATTCAAATCCTTCCGATTCGATCGCATGGCGGAGCTTTTCAAGCGATGTCTCATCCTGGATCAGATCGATCTTATTAGCCGCGACAATCTGCTTCTTTTGGGCCAGTTCCGGGCTGTAAAGTTCCAGTTCATTATTAATAATATGAAAATCCGCCAGCGGATCGCGGCCCTCGCTTCCGGCGGCGTCCAGGACGTGGATCAGTACGCGGGTGCGTTCCACATGGCGAAGGAAATCGTGGCCGAGCCCGATGCCCTGGCTGGCGCCTTCAATCAGCCCTGGAATATCGGCCATGACAAAACTTCTTTCATCGCTCAGGTCGACGACGCCAAGATGCGGCGTCAGTGTCGTAAAATGGTACGCCGCGACTTCCGGCCTTGCGCCGGATACCTTGCGGATAAGGCTGGATTTTCCCACGCTCGGAAAGCCGAGCAGCCCGACATCGGCCAGCACCTTGAGCTCCAGCCGAATCTCTTTCATTTCCCCCGGCTCGCCTTTTTCCGCATACGTGGGCGCTCTGACCGCGCTGGTCGCGAAATGCGCATTCCCCCGGCCTCCCCGTCCGCCCTTCACGAGCATTTTTTCCTGCCCTTCATGGGTCAGATCCGCAAGAAGTTCCTCGGTCTTCGCGTCATAGACCATCGTGCCGAGCGGCACTTTGATTACAACATCTTCCGCAGATTTGCCGTACATGTCTTTTGAGCCGCCGTTTTCTCCGTTTTTAGCCGCGAATTTCCTGTGCCGGCGGAAATCCATCAAAGTATTCATATTTCCTGCGGCGCGCACAAATACGGAACCGCCGGTTCCTCCGTCGCCGCCGCTGGGGCCGCCGCGTGGCACATATTTTTCCCGGCGGAACGATACCATTCCGTCGCCGCCTGCACCCGACTGTACGATGATCTTTGCTTTATCAATAAACATAAGTGTCTCCTTGTCTGCTGATTTCAGAAATTTCCCAGAATATTTGTACTTTACATTATACCGTAAAATCAGCCAAAACGAAAAGGAATCATGCGCCTTCTCCGGCATTCATGATTCCCTGTCTGCAATACCATATGGTCACTTTTTCATCAATTCCTGCACCGCCCGAAGAATCACTGTATCGGACTCCGGATCAAAGACCAGGCCTTCCTGGCTGACGGCGATATCCGGAGTGATCCCGATCCGGTCAATTTGCCTGCCTGCGGCAGTAAAGTACTGCGCCACCGACAATTTCAGCGCTTCCTCTCCCGTCATGGGATGCACGATCTGCACGGTTCCCTTGCCAAAACTCTTTTCTCCGATCAGGATTCCCTCTTTTTTATCCTGGACGGCGCCCGCAAGAATTTCCGCGGCGGAAGCGCTGTTTCGATCAATCAGGACGGCCAGCGGGATTCTCCGATCTGTCCCCTGAATGGAAAATTCCTGAAGGGTCCCGTCCTTCTGTCTGTAGCTTACGATCGGTCCGCCCGACAGGAGCTGATCCGCCACGGCGACCGCGGAATCAAGCAGGCCTCCCGGATTCATCCGAAGATCAAGGATCAGGCCCTTGATTCCCGCTTCGGACAGCTTTTCATATTCCTTTTTAAACTCTTCCGCAGTATGGGCCCCAAAGGAATAGATATGAATGTATCCGATATCCGGCGTCACCATCAAAGACCGGACCGTAGGAAGAGAGACCGCGGACCGGCTGATAGGAAAGGTCCGTCTCTCTCCTTCCCGCTGGACGGAGAGAGAAACGGTCGTCCCCGCTTCCCCGCGGATGGCGCCTGCCGCCTGTGTCAGGTCCATATCCGCCGTCGTTCTCCCATCAATGGAGTCAAGCCGGTCTCCAGGAAGCAGTCCTGCTTTTTCCGCCGTACTTCCCGGGAAAACAGAAAGGATATAAAAATATCCGTCCATTCCGTTTCCGATGACGACGCCGATCCCGCCATATTCGCTATTGGTCTGCTCCATGAAAGAATCATAGGTGTCATCCGTCAGGAGCTGCGAATAGGGATCGCCCAGCGCGGCGACCATGCCGCGTTCCGCGCCGATCCACAGCGCCTCTTCATCGACTTCACGGAAATATTCCTGCCGTATCAGCTGATATGTTTTCAGAAATCGGAAAAAGGCATCCGGATTTCCCGTAAAGGAAAGAATTCCCAGCCCCGTCAGCGCCGCTGAGCCGGAAATGACCGACAGGCTCCACAGGATAGCCGCTTTTGTTTTTATCGAAAATTTCATGATTCTCCTTATGAAAAAACGGCCGGGAAACGGTGCGAGACCGCTTTCTTCGGCCGTTTTCTATTTTATAAATATCCCATGGGATCCACCGGCGAACCGTTGATACGGACTTCAAAGTGACAGTGCGGACCGGTAACGTTCCCTGTCTGTCCGGAATAAGCGATCACTTCGCCTTTCGATACGGCCTGACCGTAACTTGCGGCAAAGCCGCTGTTATGCGCATACAGCGTCTGGATCCCGTTGCCGTGATCTATGATGACCGTATTGCCGTAACCGCTGATCCAATCTGCCTCAATGACGGTGCCGCTGTCCGCCGCCTGGACCGGCGTGCCTTCCGGTACGCCGATATCGATGCCCGCATGGGAGATCTCGATACCGAAAATTGGATGCACCCGGTAGCCGAACGGCGAGGTAATGGGGCCGCTGCAGGGCCAGCCCAACTGTCCGGAACCGACTACGGAGTTCGTATATCCGCCGCTCTGCTGTTCACGGAGCCGCGCCTGAATCTTCGCTTCCACAGCCGCGCTGGCTTCGCGCAGTTCGCGTTCCGACTGCTCGGCCGCGTCCCTGTGCTGCTGCGCTTCTTCCAATGCCTGCTGCTGTTCCGCTTTTTTCGCTTCAATCCGGGACTGCGCCTGACGGGCGTTTTCTTCCAGCGCATCGACCTGCGCTTTTTCCTGTTCGAGCTGCGCTTTCTGTGCTTCGATTTCTCTCTGTTTGTCCTGAATCTCAAGAATCAGAGAAAAATCCGCCCGGATAATTCGCTTCAGCAGTTCCAGTCGGTTTGCGAAGTCGCTGAAACTGTTGGAACCGACGATGACATCTACATAATTCAGCTGCCCGTGCATATAGATCGAACGAACACGCTTTCCGAGGATGTCCTGCCTCCGGTGCAGATCATCAATGGCTTTCTGCAGTGCGATTTCATTTTGCCGGATCTGCTCTGCCAGACGGGCCTGTTCGGCACGGATCCGCGCCAATTCCGCATTGGCGGCATCCAATTCCTGCTGAATGGCTTCCAATCTCCCCACTACGGCATTGATGATTTCCTGCGCACTGGCCTGCTCTTCCTGTGCCGCTGAGATCTGACTTTGGATATCTGCCAGCTGATCTTCCAGGTCGTCCGCTATGGACGGTACGGCAGTACCTGCAAGGAGCAGAAATGCCAAGACAGACGCGCTTATTTTGCTGTACTTGCTCATACCGTTACACTTTCATATACTTTCTGAGCGAAATTACGCTCCCGATGATGCCGATCAGTACGCCTGCGCCGAGAAGAAGAGCAGAAATGTGGAGCATAAACGGATAAATGCCGATAAACGGAATAAAGAGCAGCCCCGCGGCCGCGGCTTCATTCATCATGAGCGCGTACATCTTCCAGAGAACGGCCGCGGCAATGCCCGAGCCGATCAGTCCAATGACGATCCCTTCAAAAAGGAAAGGCCAGCGTATAAAACTGTTGGTCGCTCCGACATACTTCATGATCTGTATTTCCCTGCGCCGAGCAAAGACAGTCAGACGGATCGTATTGGAAATAATAAACAATTCAGCGCCAGCCAGGAAAACAATGAGCACAATGCCGCCGATCCGGATGGCCTGAGAGATTTTGTACAGCTGTTCAATGATATCCTGTCCGTACTGCACCGATTCGACTTCTTCATACGAGGAAACCGCAGCGGCGGCAGATTTCAGGGAATCAGGATGACTGAACGAAAGCTGGTACGACGCGGGAAGCGGATTTCCGTTGACCGCGTCCAGTATCCCCGCCTGATCGCCAAGTCGTTCCCGGAATTCGATCATGGCCTGATCTTTATTGGTAAAAGAAAGTTCTTTCAGATCAGGAAGCGCTTTCAGCCGCCGGCCGACGCCCATGACCTGATCCGTAGTCAGCCCTTCCCGCAGATAAACGCTCATTTCCACCTGGCTTTCCAGATAAGACGCCATATGATTCATATTAAAAACAACAGAGAGGAATATGCCCAGAATAAACATGGACAGCGTGACAGTCAAAATAGAGGCGACCGCCATGAATTTATTTCGGATCAGAGACCGGCAGGTCTCTCCGAGGAAATATCTCAGAGAATTAAACATGCAGATCATATCCTCCTTTTTTGACATCGCTCACGATGTGACCGTCTTCGATGCTGACGACCCGTTTATGCATGGCATTAACCAATTCTTTATTGTGCGTGACCATGATAATCGTCGTTCCCATGTGATTGATATTGTTAAAGATTTCCATGATTTCATCAGACGTCGCCGGATCCAGATTGCCTGTCGGTTCATCAGCGATCAGCAGTGTCGGATGATTGACGAGCGCCCGGGCAATAGCCACGCGCTGCTGTTCCCCGCCGGAAAGCCTGGACGGCAGCTCTCCCGCTTTGCTCCGCAAATTCACCAGATCCAGCACGCGGTTGACCTTTTCACGAATCTCCCGGCTGCTTCTGGCTCCGGTGACCCGCAGGACGAACGCTACGTTTTCAAATACCGTTTTTTCCTGAAGAAGGCGGAAATCCTGAAATACGATTCCCAATTTTCTCCGATAATATGGGACCTGGCTCTTTTTCAGACGGTTGACTTCCACTCCGTTGACGACGACGGAACCTTTATAAGGAACCAGTTCATGCGTCAGCATCTTGATAAACGTTGATTTCCCTGCGCCGGAAGGCCCGACAATAAAAACAAATTCACCCTTATCCACATGAATATTAATATCACGCAGGGCGATCCGCGTTTTTGTATATTCAATATATACATGTTCAAGCGTAATCATAAAGATATTCTCCAACCCGTCAAAATCCGGTTTCTGTAATGGATACAGTCCTGAAAGCTACACACCTTCTTTTATAATCTACTTTTGAAAATTCTGCAAGCGTACAGAAAAATTTCCGCGTCATTGAAGATATAAAGAGGATATTCTGTCTTTTCATAAAAAAGAAGGCTTTGTCCGAATACACTTGAACAAAGCCTTTGCTTTTCTCATTCTTATTTCTTCTTGTAAAGCCGCATGGCGGTTTCCGCGATTTTAGCAGCAGTCAGACCGTATGCTTTCAGCAGATCATCTGCTGTGCCGGATTCGCCGAACTGATCTTCCACGCCGACCATGGCCATGGGAACAGGGCAATTTTTTACCACTACTTCAGCAACCGCGCTTCCCAGACCGCCCTTTACGGAATGCTCTTCCGCCGTAAGGATCGCGCCCGTATCTTCCGCCGCTTTTATGATCGCCGATTCATCAATTGGTTTAATGGAACTCATGTTGATCACGCGGGCGCTGATTCCTGCGCCGGTCAGGATGTCTGCTGCCTGCATCGCCTTGCCCGTCATGATTCCGCAGGCAATGATGGTCAGATCGTATCCTTTGCGCAGCATCGCCGCTTTCCCTGGGATAAACGGCTGTTCTGGATCGGTGATATCGTCGCATTTTGCGCGGCCCATTCGGATAAATACCGGTCCGTGGTATGAAGCGGCCCATTTGACCGCCGCCTTTGTTTCTGCGGCGTCTGCGGGAACGATTACAGTCATGTTGGGCAGCACACGCATTAACGCGATATCTTCCAGCATCTGATGGGTAGCGCCGTCTTCGCCTACCGTCAGTCCCGCGTGAGTCAGTGCAATTTTCACATTCAGTTTGGGATAGCAGATGGAATTGCGGATCTGTTCGTAAGCGCGGCCCGCACCAAATACGGCAAACGTAGACGCAAAGGGAATTTTTCCGCAGGAAGCCAGCCCTGCCGCTACGCTCATCATATTTCCTTCCGCGATCCCGCAGTCAAAAAAACGATCCGGGTATACATCTGCAAAATCTTTCGTCTTCGTCGATGCGGAAAGATCCGCATCCAGAACAACGATCTCCGGATACTGAGCCCCCAATTCCTTCAGGGCTTCGCCATATGCGTCACGAGTCGCCTTGCCCATCATTCCGCCTCCATTATTTCTTTTACAAACCGTTCGCACTGCTCAGGCGTAGGCGCTTTCCCGTGCCAGCCGACCTGACCTTCCACTTCAGCAACACCTTTTCCCTTGATCGTTTTCATGACGATCACAGACGGCCGTCCTTTGATCTGCCGCGCTTGTTCAATCGCTTCATGGAGCTGTTCGATATCATGCCCATTGACACAGACGGCATGCCAGCCGAAAGCTCTGAACTTTTCGTCGATCGGCTCTGGTGACAGCACATCGGTGATCTTTCCATCGATCTGTAAGCCGTTATTATCTACAAAAGCCATCAGATTATCCAGTTTGTAATGATGCGCCAGCATCGCTGCTTCCCAAATTTGGCCTTCTTCCAATTCTCCGTCGCCCATCATCGCATAGACTCGCCAGGACGCTTTATCCAGCTTCCCTGCCAGTGCCATGCCGCAGGCCGCGCTGAATCCCTGTCCGAGAGAGCCGGTCGTCATATCGACACCGGGTGTATGCTTCATGTCCGGGTGGCCCTGAAGAATCTGCCCTTCCTGACGCAGGTGGCCAAGCCATTCTTTGGGGAAATACCCTTTTTCGGCCAGCGCTGCATACAGACAGGGAGCGGCATGCCCCTTAGATAGGACAAATCTGTCTCTGTCCGCCTTGGTCGGATCAGAAGGATCGATATTCATCTCGTGAAAATAGAGAAGCGCCACCGCATCCGCTGCGGACAGGGAGCCGCCGGTGTGGCCGGAATTGGCGGCGGTAATCATTTCCACGATATCCACGCGCATTTTCTGCGCCTGCCCGCGGATATACTTTACTTCCTCTTCTGTCAAATGTTCCATCGTTCCACCCTCATTTCGTAACAAGACCTTCCAGAAGCTGCATCGTTTTTTCTGCGGTTTTTCGCAGTTTGTCAATGGCTTTCCAGTCAAAGCAATTTCTTTCTGCCCCGATCAGCTCTTCTGTCTTATTATACAGTTTTTCTGGCTGAAATGCAGAAACCGGAAAAATTGCCTCCTCTCCGATCGAATGCAGAAAGTTATCTATTTTTGGATCATAAGAGATACCGATGAACGGCACATGCATCAATGCCGCGAAAATCAACGCATGCAGGCGCATGCCCACGAGAAGGTCGAGATTCCCGATAATTGACATGAGTTCCGGAGCGGTAAAAGAGCGGTCCAGGTAAAAGATTCCCTGCGTCCTGTCTTTGCAGATCTGCTGCGCCATTATCCTGTCTTCCGGACACTGCATGGGAATAAAAACGATATTTATATCTTTCTTCTGAAGCAGTGAAACATATTCTCCAAATTGATCTATCCACGTTTCCGCATCGATCCAGTTTCTGACCGAAATGCCGACAGTCTTTTTTTTCAGCGAAATCCCCGCTTCTTCAAGGATTCGCCGTCCTTCTTCAAGCGGAACCTGCGGCAGCGATAAAACCGCGTCAGCCGTCAGGAAAACGGGAGCCCGAACTCCGAGGTCAAGCAAAAGCCGGCGGGATTTTTCATCCCTTACGGTGATGATATCCGCATGAGACAGAACTTTTGCCAAGAGCGAGCAGACCCATTTTCTGCGAAGCGGCCCGATCCCCTGGCTGTACAGGAAAACCCGTTTTCTTAGGAATATTCCCATAAAAATTATGGATAGGTAATATAAGAGACTCCGGCTGCTCGTCACATCCTGCAGCAGGCTCCCGCCTCCGCTGATCAGAACATCACACTGCCACAGACTCCTGAAAATGGCCAGCCCGTCAAATCGGGCAACCGCTTTCGTATGAAAATGTTCAGCCGTTTCTTCCGGTCTGCCTGAAATGACCGTGACTTCCGCAGAAGGAAAAGACGAGCGCAATGAGCGAAGAATCGCATAAAGCATTGCCTCGTCTCCCGCATTGCGAAAGCCGTAATATCCGGAAATTACGACTTTATAATTTGCCATAACGTTCTCCAAAGAACTTGGTAATCCGCAGCAGAATGACTACTCCCACAACGGCAAAAACTCCGGCAGCTGTGCCGGCCGCCAAGCCGTCCAGTCCGCGGATAAAGCTCAAAATAAAGGGACTTCTCATGTGAGCAAACGTTTCAACCATGGATCCCTGACCGATCGTTACTGCAATAATCAGTAAATAATGCAGCACCTGCGGCCAGCGCTCGTACAGTGCCGCCAGCGACAAGAAGACCGCGGGGTGGCCGAAGAGAAATTCTTTTCCTCTGGGGCGGGCATACATGTGATCTTCCAGGAAGCGGCGCAGCGCGATCTCAAAACCGGGAACAGGCGCCATATTGTTCCCGCTTCGGCCCACAAACATAAATCCCGCAAAGGCCAGGAAGCCCAGCCCCGCCAAGAGTCCCAATTTGATCGGGACTTTGCAAAAATTCTTTACAAAGTCCACAAAATCCCGGTCGCTCGCCACTACTTTTCCAAAGAAGGGAAAATGCTGAATATACACCAGAGTAATGAGGATGATCGGCATCACGAACGTGAGTTTGACGCCTCTGAAAATCGCGATTTCCAAGAAAAAGCGGATATCTCCAAGGATGGCGCTTACAAAAGCACCGCCGCAGAGAGACAGGAGTCCGCAGCACCAAAGGACGACTGCACCTTCCCCGAACAGCGCCAGTCCGCTTTTCTTTGTTTCCGCCTCACCTTTTTTCTTCAGGCAATACTGCAGGAAAAAGGATACAATGACAACCGGCGTTGCGATTTCCGTGCCGAGCGCCAACATCTGCAGCGGCAGAAGCGACTGCGGCAGGCCCCAATAGAGCCCCTGCGTCAAAAGGAATCCCGTTCCCCAGATCGGCCAAGTAAAACGGGAAAGACATGGAAGAAGGCACAGAATCGCCATGACACAGATTGACAGCGCGCCGGTCATAGCTGCTGCGCGGAGCAGCGGATTCGGAAAATACGGTATCATCTGGGAGGCTTTTCCCGTCTGGAATCCATGCGCTTCCAGGCGGCTTTTCACCATGGAAATGTATTCCGCATTGGTTTCGTCCAAGCTCTTTCCATCCATGGAGAACTTATATGACGAAAACAAGTTCATACGGATATTCCGCTCGATATCGCTGATATAGAAACGGGCAGATGCTTCTTCCGGCGTGAGCTGAACCAGTTCATTCTGCGACATCGCATAGAGACGAACCGTATTGAAGTTCGAATTCCTGACCATATCCAGCGCACCGGCCTGATTTTCAAAACCAAGCTGCGACTGCGCTTCGATCAGCACGATGGGAATATGTCTCGCAGCCATTGCCTGCTGAAACTCATTCAGCTGTTCTTTATAGCCGAAGGCTTCCTTGCCGACAAAAAGAACGGCACTGACCCGATCGGACGCATCAACGGCGCGCAGAAATTCTTCCACATCCTCTTTATCAGGATGGCTCACATTAAGCGGGCGCAGAACCAGATAAAACCCTGATTTCGCCGCTTCTCTGACCCGCGCAGGGAGGATGCCGACGGGCATCTCAAGGAATTTCATCCAGTCCGCCTGTATTTCCAGCGTCTGAATCCCGTCATCCATGGTGATCCTGTGAACGCGGTTCTCGCCGAGACGAAGACGGAGGCTCCGCTCCAGATCACAGAAAAATTCCCAACCATTCGCTCTGCGGGAGGGCTGAATATAGATCCTATTGTGGAAAATCCTTGAAGAATCTCCGGAAAACGCCGCCATGTCCGCGCCGCGGTAAATCATGGCATCGCCGCGATCCATGATTTTGCTGGGCGTATCATCATACAGTGCCAGCGACGTGATCCCGCTCTCCCGGTACAACGCAAAAAGGTCCTCTTTTGCCCGGCCTTCCAGTTTGTCGTAATCGTAGACCATTTCCACGGTCTGGTCATTGGACTCTACCTTGTAACGCTCATAAGAAATATAAGCGGCGGCCAGGAATCCCAGAAAGGCCAGGACAAACAGAAACCGGAAAGATAAGCCGTGAAGGCGAGTCATTTCCCACTCCTTATGATTTAAACTTCTGTTTTTTCAGGTAACCTTCGATGAATTCATCCAGATCGCCATCCATGACAGCCTGAATATTTCCGGTTTCGATGCCGGTCCTGTTGTCTTTTACAAGAGTGTACGGCTGGAATACATAAGAGCGAATCTGGCTTCCCCACTCAATAGACTGCTGTTCCCCTTCAATGCTTTTTTTCAGTTTTTCCCGCTTTTCCAATTCAAGTTCAAAAAGCTTGGAACGGAGCATGCGGAGACACTGCTCTTTATTCTGGAGCTGTGAACGCTCTGTCTGGCAGGCGGCAACGATCCCTGTCGGGATATGGGTCATGCGGACGGCAGAACTTGTCTTATTAATATGCTGTCCGCCGGCACCGGATGAACGGTAATAGTCTACACGCACATCGGCCATATTGAGATTGACTTCCACATCATCGGTGATTTCCGGCATGACGTCGACCGCGGAAAATGATGTGTGCCGACGTTTGGCCGCGTCAAAAGGCGAAATCCGTACCAAGCGGTGTACGCCTTTTTCCGATTTCAGCATGCCGTAGGCAAATTTTCCTTTGACCATATATTCGGCGGTTTTTATCCCCGCTTCATCACCGGGAAGCATATTCAGTTCTTCGACTTCAAAGCCCTGCGCCTGCGCCCATTTCAGATACATTCTGATGAGCATCTGCGTCCAGTCCTGCGCTTCAGTGCCTCCTGCACCGGCATGGAAAGTGATAATGGCATTATTGCCGTCATATTCATCCGACAGAAGCAGTTCAATCTCTTTTTTGTCCAGGATTGTTTTCAGCCGGTCGATCTCTTCCCGGATCTCCGGCTCCATAGACTGGTCATCCTCTTCAATCGCCATGTCAAGGATCTCCTGGAGTCCTTCCGCCTGCGCAAAAAGGCGGGTATATGTATCGTAGGCTTCCTTTGCTTCCGTCGCTTCCTGAGAAATCTTACGCGCTTTTTCCGCGTCATCCCAGAAAGAAGGATCGCTCATCTGCACATCGTAACTGGTAATCCGCTCTTTTAATTTAGGTAAGTCAAAGTGAATCCCTGATTTCTCTTTCGTGGTTCAGCAGATCTGCTAATATTCTTTTCAAGTCTTCCAGCATCTGTTTCACATCTCGCTTTCTTTTGTAACTACTGGTTTTAACTGCGGCTTTCCGGGAATCTTACTCTTTCTCCGGAGCGCCTTCCGGAATCTCCGGCTGCGTGTTTTCATCGACATAATGCTCCGTCGCATGTTCAAGCGGGTCGGCGTTTTTCGGTACTTCCTGTGCCGCCGGAACCTCTCCGCTGTCGGCGAAGCGGATCTGGATATGATAGAGATACAGAATGATCATTTCCATCATGGCATGCTGCATTTCTTCATACATGTCAAAGGCTTCGACTTTGTACTCGACGATAGGATTTCTCTGGCCGTAAGAACGGAGATTGATGCCTTCTTTCAGCATATCCATATCGTCCAGATGTTCCATCCATTTGGCGTCGACTACTTTCAGCATGATCGCCTTTTCCAGCTCCCGCATCATGGCGGAGCCGATGGAGGCTTCTCTCGATTCATATGTATCGTGAGCGCATTTTTTCAATTTTTCTTCTACTTCTTCTCTGGAAAGATCTTCGATCTCCTCCAGTTTGATCTCGCCCGGAGCGAGGAAGTATTTTTCACAGTATTTCAGCAGTCCGGCAAAATCCCATTCTTCCGGATACAATTTAGCATCCGCATAAGCGTTCATTCCCTCTTCGATCAGCGTATCCACCATATGAAGGATCTGATCTTTCATGTTTTCACCTTCAAGGATCTTTCGGCGTTCCTCATACAGGACCTGCCGCTGCTGATTCATGACGTCATCGTACTCCAGGACGTATTTGCGGATATCGAAATTTCTGGTCTCTACGCGCTTCTGAGCTTTCCGAATTGCGTTGGAGACCATGGTGCTCTTGATTTCTTCATCTTCGTCAAGCCCCATTTTTTCCATAAACTTCTTGATATTATCGCCGCCGAAAATACGCATCAAGTCGTCTTCCAGCGACAGGAAAAACTGACTGCTTCCCGGATCGCCCTGACGCCCTGCGCGCCCGCGGAGCTGATTGTCAATGCGCCGGCTTTCATGACGCTCCGTCCCGATGATCGCAAGCCCGCCAAGTTCCGCTACGCCTTCGCCGAGGACAATATCCGTGCCGCGGCCGGCCATGTTCGTGGCAATGGTGACCTGTCCCCGCTGCCCTGCCTGCGCGACGATATTTGCTTCCAGTTCATGATACTTTGCATTCAGCACATTATGAACAATCCCGGCCTGTTTCAGCATGTGGGACAGTTCTTCCGACTGCTCGATAGAGGTCGTGCCGATAAGGATGGGCTGTCCGGTTTCATGACGGCGGATCACTTCGCGGACAACCGCTCTGTATTTGCCGCGTTTGGTCTTGTAGATGGCATCAGGCAGATCTACACGCTGTATCGGCTTGTTCGTCGGGATCTGCACGACTTCAAGACCGTAGATCTTGATGAATTCCTGCTCTTCCGTCTTGGCCGTGCCGGTCATGCCTGCCAGTTTATCATACATACGGAAATAGTTCTGGAAAGTGATCGTTGCCAGAGTCTGGCTTTCCCGTTCGACCTGCAGGCCTTCTTTCGCTTCGATCGCCTGGTGCAGTCCGTCGGAATACCGGCGCCCGTACATCAGACGGCCCGTAAATTCATCGACAATAATGACTTTTCCATCTTTAACGACATAATCCCGGTCACGGATCATCATGGTCTGCGCACGAAGAGCCTGCGTAAAGAGATGGTTCAGCTCCAGGTTTTCCGAATCATAAAGATTTTTTACGCCGAGAAGTTTTTCCATCTTGGCCACACCCGCTTCTGTGGGCGCGACCGTTTTCTGCTTCTCATCAATGGTATAATCTTCATCCTTTTTCAATTTAGGCACACACTGAGCCAGCTTGTAATAGTCATCCGTAGATTTCTGCCCAGGGCCGGAAATGATCAGCGGCGTTCTCGCCTCGTCGATCAGAATGCTGTCGACTTCATCGATCAGGCAGTAGTGCAGCGGCCGCTGTACCATCTGATCCAGAGAAACGACCATGTTGTCGCGCAGATAGTCAAATCCGAACTCGTTGTTCGTGCCGTATGTAATATCTGAATTATAAGCAAGCTTTCTCTGGTGGAAATCCATATCATGGACGATCAAACCGACAGACAGGCCGAGAAATTTATATACCTGCCCCATCCATTCGCTGTCGCGCTTAGCCAGATAATCATTGACAGTAATGACATGGACGCCCTTGCCTGCCAGCGCATTCAGGTAAGTCGGCGCAGTAGCGACCAGCGTCTTGCCTTCACCGGTGCTCATTTCTGCAATTTTTCCCTGATGCAGAACGATGCCGCCGATCAGCTGAACATCAAAATGACGCATTCCCAGCACGCGGCGCGACGCTTCGCGCACAACGGCGAACGCTTCCGGTAAAATATCGTCCAGCGTTTCGCCTTTGGCAAGCCGCTCCTTAAATTCCAGCGTTTTCCCGGACAGCGACGTGTCGCTGAGCTTCCTCATGGAATCTTCCAGCGGATTGATTTTCTGCTCAACGATCCGACGAAGCTTTCTGACTTCCTTCTCATTCGAGCCATTGAACAGTCTATCCAAAATCTTCAGCATTTATACAGCTCCTTACTTTTACGTTTTTCATACGAAATGCCGGTCTTATAACCATCGATAGAAATTGCGTATATCAATGATATTTTAGCAAACTCGGCATAAGTAGTCAAAATAAAAGAGGGAAGACCTGCTTCCCTCTCTTGACGCTGATTGCTTATTTTTCAGAATCAATCAGTCCGTACTTTCCATCTTCTCTGCGATAGACGATAGACGGTTCATCCGTCTGCGAATTAATAAACATGAAGAAATTGTGTTCCAACAGGTTCATCTGCAGGATAGCTTCTTCCGGAGACATGGGCGAAATATGGAAATGTTTGGTGCGGACAATTTCAAATTCTCCTTCTGTTGTCGATACCGGTTCCGGTTCCTGAATAAACCGTTGGCTCAGAACTTTCTGTTCTTTGAATCTCTTTGCAAGACGAGTCTTATATTTGTGAATCTGACGCTCTACTTTGTCAAATACCAAGTCGATGGATTTATACATATCGTCAGATTTTTCTACCCCGCGCAGAATCACGCCGTCTACAAAAGCCGTGACTTCACAGGTCTTTGTCATATTGGAAATCCGAAGCAATACATTGATTTTCACCGATTTATCAAAATATCTCTGGATTTTCCCGGTATGCTTTTCTACATAGCTCTGCAGCGCATCCGTGATCTCAAGATTCTTTCCTCTGACATTTAATTCCATAATGACTCCTCCTTTCTTAGCCCGACGGAATTGTCTGGCTTTCATTAATATTATATAACATCTGAGTAAAGTTTAAAAGCTTAATCATCATGATTCAATGAGTTTTATTTATAGTAAATATTTATATGGAGTATGAACAATTCTGTTTCATATCATAATCCGCATAAAATTACTTAAATAAGCATTCTCCTGACTCCCCGGACATTCGTTGACGATTATTTAAAATTATGATAAAGTGTTTTCATGTCTGTATTAAGACCAGTAATTTAACATCAGGAGGATATTCCATGAAAGGCACAGTTAAGTGGTTCAGCGCAGAAAAGGGTTATGGATTTATTGAAAAAGAAGAAGGCGGCGACGTTTTCGTTCATTTTTCCGCTATCCAGGCCGACGGATTCAAGACGCTGTCTGAAGGCCAGGCTGTTACCTTTGACATTGTCGAAGGCGAACGCGGACAGCAGGCCGCCAACGTAATCGCGCTGTAATTCTTATAAAAAAAGCCCCCGACGGGGGCTTTTTTTCTTATCGTTTCATAACACGCTGGAAAGAAAAGCTCTGGTCCTTTCTTCCTTTGGATTGGTAAAAATTTCTTCCGGCGTTCCCGCTTCCATAATAATGCCTTCATCCATAAAGAGAACGCGGTTTGCGACTTCCCGGGCAAATCCCATCTCATGGGTCACCACGATCATCGTCATCCCGCCTTCCGCCAGATCTTTCATAACGTCCAGAACTTCATGAACCATCTCTGGATCAAGAGCAGACGTCGGTTCATCAAAAAGAAGCGCTTTAGGCTGCATGGCCAGTGCCCGCGCAATAGCCACGCGCTGCTGCTGCCCACCAGAGAGCTGAGCCGGTTTGGCATCCGCCTTATCCACCAATCCGACCTTCTCCAGAAGTTTCATTCCTCTTTCCCGGGCGGCCTCCGCGCTGATCTTTCTGACCTTCATCGGCGCAAGCATGATATTTTGCAGAACTGTCATATTAGGGAACAGATTGAACCGCTGAAAAACCATGCCGACCTCCCGGCGGACTTCATTGATATTTGCCTCGCCGGACAGCGTGATCCCTTCAAAAGATATCATTCCGTCCGTCGGCGTCTCCAGCCCATTAATGCAGCGTAGGATCGTACTTTTCCCAGAACCGGACGGCCCAATGATAACAACGACTTCTCCTTCTTTGACTTCCAGCGAAATGTCTTTCAACACGTCCAGACTTCCAAAAGACTTTCTGACGTGTTTAAGGGAGATCATACTCTGTTCTGTACTCATTTTGTCCTCCGCTCCAGATATGCGACGACCCGTGAAATTGCCAGCGTCATAATCAGGTACAAAGCGGCTACGGTCAGCCAGATTTCAAAAGAACCGTATGTCTGCGCAATGATGAGCTGCCCGCGGCGGGTCAGTTCTTCAAAACCAATGACAGATACCAGCGAAGAATCCTTCAGCATGGCAATAAACTCATTGCCCAGCGGAGGCAGTATGTTGCGAATCGCCTGCGGCAGCACAACATACCTCATCGTCTGCCACCACGAGAGACCGAGAGAACGCCCGGCTTCCATCTGCCCCGGATCAATCGACTGAATCCCGGCGCGGAATATTTCCGAAATATACGCGCCGCTGTTGATCCCGCAGGCCATAACGGCTGCGGCAAAAGGCTCGATCGTATGCCCGGTCACCATCGGCAGCGCAAAATAGATCAGAAAAATTTGGACCAGCAGCGGCGTTCCACGAATGCAGTCCGCATAAACTGCCGCAAGGATACGCAGCGGCTTGACCTGAGAAATGCGGGCAATTCCCACAAAGAGACCAATAAAGAAACCAACGGCCACACTGACTGCCGTAATTTCAATGGTCACTGCCGCGCCCAGCAGCAGGAGCGGCAGTGCTCTTTCTATCAGCCCAAAATCAAACCCCATAAAATAAATCCTTTCACTTGCCCTTCGGAACACGGGCGTTCTGAAGAAAAATTTTTGCATTCACTCTGAATCATATGCAAAATATGCAGTGTATTTATTATAAATATACTCTTCGGCATCGTCAACAACTGCCTCTGATATAGAAAAAGCAGACGCCTTATGTGGAATCTGCTTTTTATTCTTTATGCTTCACAGAACGCCAGGGCTTTTTTCAGGAGCGTCAGCGTTTTCTCTCGACCGAACAGAACGATCATTTCATACATGCCAGGCCCTTTGGTAACGCCGGTCAGCGCAATACGCGCAGGTTCAAAAGCGGCTTTCCCCTTAATTCCGGTCTCTTTCATGACCGCTTTAAAGCATGCCGTGACCGATTCTTCCGTGAAATCTTCCAGTGCTTCCAGCGCCTGAATGAATGTCTTCAAAATCACCGCGCTTGTTTTCTGCTTCATGATTTCAATGACTTCCGGATCTTCAAACGGAGGAACGTCTTCAAAGAACATTTTTACCTGTTCGGGAGCCTGCGCGCCGTAGGAAATGCGGTCGCGGACATACTGCAGTACTCTCTTTAGCCATTCCCGGCAGTCTGCGCTGATCGGCTCTGTCACATATCCCTTCTTTTCAAGGAAAGGAAGAACAAAGTCCAGCAGCTCGTCCTCAGAGAGCTGTTTCATGTACTGGAAATTGATCCAATTCAGCTTTTCCATATCAAACACGGCGTCATTGGAAGATACCCGATCCATGGAGAAGGCCCGGATCAGTTCTTCCCTGGAGAAGATTTCCTGTTCCCCTTTCGGCGCCCAACCGAGCAGAGCCAGGTAATTGACCACTGCGTCCGGAAGATATCCCATATCTTTGTAAGCGGTAACAGATGTCGCGCCATGGCGCTTGCTCATCTTTTTATGATCCGCGCCGAGAATCAGAGAAATATGCCCAAATTCAGGAACATCATAGCCAAGCGCATGATAAATGGCGATCTGGCGCGGTGTATTGGACAGATGTTCTTCCGCGCGGATGACGTGGGTAATTCCCATAAGCGCATCATCTACGACGACGGCAAAGTTATAGACAGGGATCCCATCCGATTTCATAATAATAAAATCGCCGACGCCGGAGGACTGAAATTCTACATGACCGCGCACCATGTCGTCAAATGCGATGATATCGCCTTCCGGTACATGAAGACGGACGACCGGTTTTCTGCCTTCCTCTTCATACTGTGCAATCTGCTCTGGAGACAGATGCCGGCAGTGCCCGCCGTACACCGGTGTTTTTCCTTCTTTCAGCTGAGCCTGACGTTCCGCCTCCAGCTCTTCCTGCGTGCAGTAACAGTAATACGCCTTCCCTTCATCAAGCAGGCGCTGAACTTCTTTTTTATAAATATCGAGACGCTCCGTCTGGCGGTATGGCCCGTTCTCTCCGCCCACGTCAATGCCTTCGTCCCAGTCGAGCCCAAGCCATCGCATGGAATCTTTGATATTTTCTTCTGATTCGCGAGAAGAACGGTTCAGATCCGTATCTTCGATACGCACCAGAAAAGAACCGCCTGTATGCCGCGCCAGCAGCCAGTTAAACAGCGCGGATCTCGCGCCGCCGATATGGAACGGGCCGGTCGGGCTCGGGGCAAAACGAACTTTCATTTTTTTATCCATCATATATTCCCTCCATACACAAGTGCCGTCGCCAGCGCGGCAATTCCTTCTTTTCGTCCGACAGCGCCCAGTTTTTCATTTGTTGTCGCTTTTATGCTAATCTGTCCGGAAGAAATCTCCAGCGCTTCGGCCATACATTTCTTCATGTCTGATATATATGGGCCAATTCTCGGAGATTCCGCAAGGATCGTGCTGTCAATATTGCCTATGCGGTATCCCCGATCAAAAAGGATTCTTTTTACTTCTTTCAGCAAAATCAGGCTGGAGATATTCCGATACCGATCATCGGTATCCGGGAAAAAATGCCCAATATCGGGACATCCTGCGGCGCCCAGCAGGGCATCCATGACCGCATGGATCAGTACGTCCGCATCGGAATGTCCCAAAAGTCCGCCGTTTTCTGCAATGCGCACTCCTCCAAGAACCAGGGGCCGGCTCTCGGTGAAACGATGGATGTCATATCCCTGACCAATCCTGACTGCCGGAGGTGCATTCTTCTCCTGTCGTTCTAATTTTTCCCTGTCCTCAGGAAATGTCACTTTAAAGAAAGACTCCTTTCCTTCGATGCACTGCACAGGAACGCCGCAGGCCTCACAGACGGACATGTCGTCCGTAACAAAAATTCCTTCTTCCTGTACTTTTTTCATGCATTCACGAAACAGCCCGGTTCTTACCGCCTGCGGCGTCTGGGCCCGCAGCAGAGAAGACCGCGCAGGCGTATACCGCACCCGCTTTTGTTCGTCAACCAATTTTACCGTATCTATCTCCGGTACACAATACAAAGCCGCGGGAAATTCTTTTCCGATCATCTGTATCAGCCGATCCACCGCCTCTCCTCCGACCCCCGGTCTGGCACCGTCATGGATCAGAAGGACATCCGATTCCGCAGAGACCGCCGCGAGTCCGCGCGCCACCGATTCCATCCGGGTCGGGCCGCCGGCCACGCACCGCACTGGAACAGGGCAGGCGATTTCATTGACAATCTTTTCAAATTCTCCGCGCTCCGCCGGATCAATGACCAGAATGATCTCATCAAGAAAAGCACTCTGCATCACGTGACGCAGAGTATGCCAAATGAGCGGATGACCGCCAATCATTTCCAGCATCTTATTTTTTCTGCCGCCGAACCGCTCGCCTTTCCCGGCAGCAACAATAATCATGCTGTTCATTCGTCCAATTCTTCCAGTTTCGCAAAGATCATACGGCCCACCGAATTCTGCAACACAGAAGTAATAATCACCGGCACTTCATGCCCGATTTCCCGGCTCCCGTTTTCAACGACAATCATTGTCCCGTCTTCCAGATAGGCGACGCCTTGATTTTCTTCCCTGCCCTGTTTGATCAGCTGGACAAAAAGTTGTTCTCCCGGAATCACCGCCGGTTTGACCGCGCCGACCAGATCATTCAGGTTCAGGACAGAAATTCCCTGAAGTTCCGCAACTTTATTCAGATTATAATCATTTGTGATGATTTTCAGATTCTTTTCTCTTGCCAGCTTTACCAGCTTGGAATCCACTTCGCTGACGTCTTCAAAATCATCTGTCACGATCTTGATGGCTTCCTTATTATTCTTCCGGAACTGATTCAGAATGTCCAGACCGCGGCGTCCGCGGTTTCTTTTCAACACATCGGAAGAATCCGCTATTTTCTGCAGTTCCTCCAGGACAAATACGGGAACAATGAGCGGACCTTCCAGAAAGCCGCTCTTGTACACGTCCACGATGCGTCCATCAATGATAATATTGGTATCCAGCAGTTTCCCGCCTTCGTTGTCTTTCAGCTTTTCCTTGCCCTTATTCCTGTTTCCCTCCGTATGGAAATGGAGCCATCCCGTAATCTCATTTCTTTTGTTGATGCACAGATGTATCCCCAGATATCCCAGAATGATGCTGAGCGCAACGGAAACATACGGTCCGATATAAGGGACCCGGTCAAAGGCGATCCCCACCAGATTGGCAATAATCAGGCCAAGAAACAGCCCGGCCGTACCGAGGAGCAAATCTACTGTAGAAATGGAAGACAGCGACTTTTCCATCCAGGAAGTCAGAGAAAAAAGCCCTCGGATCAGATACGGAGACGCCAGATGCCCTACAAGTGCGCCGGCAATGCCGCCGATCAGCATGACGCCAAGCGATATGAAAGTGATCCCCAGAATCGTCTCTCCCAAGAATGTATTCGGAAGGAAAGATGCGAGGATAGAATCCGACTGATTGAAAAGAACGATCCCAAGGACCGCAAACAGCAGGATAAAAATCGATCGTAATATTTTTTCCAGCATAAATCTGCCCTCATTGCCTGTGAATTCCTGCGGCAGTTCTTTTTGCAGTATAAAAAATCAGCTAATATTCTTCTAAAATGTAAGATATATTTTATCACACAAAAAAGAATCCTGCAAAAGCGGGAACAGCTGCCCTGAAGTTCCTCTTACCGTTTTTGCCTCAAAACAGCCAGCGCTTCCGATACTTTCCTCACATAGTGGACCGCCAGATTTTCATCGCTGTGCGACCTCAGCAGCTCGTCGGCTTCTTTTTTATTGCCGGCAGGCAGAATGAATTCCGTGAAATTCATTTTCATCGCCTCTTTCAGCCGCAGCCCGATATGAGAAATGGGCAGCACATCTCCCGTCAGTCCGATCTCTCCCAAAGCTGTCAGCTGATGGGAAATGGGGCAATCCCATTTGACGGATACGACAGCCAGCGCGGCAGCCAGATCCGCCGCGGTCTCACGGACTTTAAAACCGCTGGCGACATTGATGTAAACATCATCCTGTGAAAACGGCACGCCCGCCCGCTTTTCCAGAACCGCCAGCAGCACGGTCATGCGATTATAATCATATCCCACCGCGATCCGCCTCGGCACGGCAAGGACGGAATGCACAGACAGCGCCTGAATCTCAATCAGAATCGAACGGTGTCCCTCCATGCATGCCGCCGCAATACTTCCCGCCGTTTCCTCTCCCCGTTCTTTCAAAAGGTAGGAAGACGGGTCGGCGATCCCGCGCAGCCCCTGTTCTTCCATCACAAAAAGGCCGGATTCTGCGGTGGAGCCAAAACGATTTTTGACGGTCCGAAGGATGCGGAACTGATAACTTCTGTCTCCCTCAAGATACAGCACCGCGTCCACCATATGTTCCAGAAGACGCGGCCCCGCCAGATTTCCTTCTTTTGTCACATGACCGATGATAAGCACAGCTATATTATTTTCTTTTGCAAACCGCACGAGAAGGGCAGTACAATCGCGGATCTGCGCCGGGCTTCCCATGGGGGCGGCTCCGGATTCCAGATACATAGTCTGGATAGAATCAATGACCAGCACCGCGGGCTGTATTTTTTTCGCTTCCTCCAGGATTCTGTTCAAATCGGCCCCAGCCATGACAAAGCAGCGATCACCGTGGATACGGAGCCGGTCCGCTCTGAGTTTAATTTGAAGTTCCGACTCTTCGCCGCTGCAGTAAAGGACTTTTTCTTCCGCCTCGCAGACAGCCCGGCAGATTTGAAAGACCAGCGTGGATTTGCCGATCCCCGGTTCGCCGCCAATCAGAATGACAGAGCCTTCAACGAGGCCTCCGCCAAGTGGCCCGTCTACCTCCGGCATCTGAAGGCACAGTCGTCCCTGCGCCGCGTTATGAATTTCCGACAGGAGAACAGGCGTGTGCTCGCTTCCGGATGCAGCCGGCGCATATGTCCCCTGAGCCGGCGCAGTCTTTTCTTCCATGGTATTCCATTCGCCGCACATGGGACATCTCCCCAGCCAGCGCGGAGATTCTGCTCCGCAGTTGGCGCAGACGAATCTTGTTTTATTTTTGCTTCCAGGCATATTTGTCTCCGAAAAATTTTTACTTACTTATTTTTATTATACAGAAATTCCATTAAAAAGTAAGAAGCGTCTCTCAAGAATCTGCTTTCTTGCACAGAACACCCGTTTGTTTCCTTGCCTTTCCTGTCAAAGAAACGAATGTTCTGTAATAAGCAAATAAAAAAGGCGCATTTTTGTCGGGAAATGCGTCTCATATTTTTCTCCGTCATCTGGCAGCAGCTGTCTGGGCTTTCATTTTTTCTTTTCTCTTTTTCAGGTACCACGCTGTTCCGCAATCCTTTGAGCAAAAAAACAGAGCGGCGGTCGCGGGAGTCGGTAATCACGATTTCCTTCCCGCAGTTTCTGCAGTGAAAGGAACGGGATTCCGGTATTCCCCGTTTCATTCGTTTGGAATGTTTCCAGTACAAATTCTCGCAGCGCTGCGAGCAGAATTTGGTACGCAGATCATTTTCTTCCGTCACCCGGACTTCCACGCCGCAGTGTTCGCATTTAAAAGAACGAAGCGCCGGTTTATTTGGGTCAGAGATAATCACTCCCCCGCCAAATGTCCTTCCGCCATGGCGGTTCGCATACCTGCAGCAATCCGGCGTGCAGTATTTTTGACTGGGATGCCTCGGATAAAATCGCGTCCCGCATACCGGATATATTTTCTGCACGGTTCGCCATACGGGAATATTTTTTTCTTTTTCCGCCATTCTTCAATCCCCCTTTATCCAGGCCGCAAAAAATTCCATACTGTTATTTTCTGCGTCTGATTCTTGTTTGTCAATTCAAATATCTGTACTGCCAGTCATAAAAATAGCCGGTTCCCGCATTGGACGGGAATCGGCTTTCACTGTTACATCAGGCCATAATCTTTCAGCATCTGGACGATATGCGCTTTTTCACTTTCATTTGCCTCCACCATAGGCAGCCTGAACTTTCCTCCGGGCAGCCCCAGCAGATTCACCGCTGTTTTCACCGGAATCGGGCTGGTGATGAAGAACAGCCCTTTATTGATCGGATAAGTCTTCATATGAAGCGCAAAGGCTTTCTTCACATCGCCTTTTTCATAAGCATCAATCATGGCAAGCATGTCTTCCCCGATGATGTGGCTGGAGACGCTGATGACACCGGTCCCGCCGGCCGCAATAATCGGGAAGGTAAACGAATCGTCGCCGCTGTAAATCATAAAGTCTTCCGGGAGCAGCATGCGTTCCTGCGTGACCTGATCCCAGTTTCCCGCGGCATCTTTAATTCCCACAATATTCGGGCAGACATCCACGAGCCGACGGATGGTCGCCGGCTGAATGCTCGCATTCGTTCTTCCCGGTACATTATAGAGAATGACCGGAATATGAATGGAATCGGCAATGGCTTTGAAATGCTGATACATTCCTTCCTGCGTCGGTTTGACATAGAATGGAACGATTGCCAGAACGCCGTCCGCGCCGAGCGCTTCTACTTTCTGAGCGAACGCAATGGACGCCGCGGTATCAATACCGCCTGCGTTTCCGATAACCGGCACCTTTTTGCCTTCCGCTTTCTGCCCGACAGCCCGGATAACACAGTCGTACAGTTTCAGCTTTTCTTCTTCCGACATGACGGCGCCTTCGCCAGTCGTGCCGCCGACAAGGATCCCTTCCGAACCGTGATTGATCAAATGTTTTGCAAGTTTTGCCGCGCCCTCATAGTCCACAGAACCATCGTCTGCAAAAGGCGTGATCATCGCCGTGATAACGCGTCCGAATGTTTTCATTGCTTCCATCTCCTCTATGTGTAGACAAAAATTAAATCAAATCATTGGCAATCATGTATTCAGCGATCTGCAGCGCATTAAGCGCTGCCCCCTTGCGGATCTGATCGCCGCACGCCCAGAGATTCAGGCCGTTGGGAGCAACCAGGTCTTTTCTGATGCGGCCCACAAGGACATCTGTTTTGCCGGATGTATCCAGCGGCATCGGATATTCCTGTTCCTTCGGATTGTCTTTCAGCGCCGTGCCGGGGAACCGGCTGATCGCCTCTTTCACTTGCTCTACGGAAAGAGCGTCTCTGGTCTCAATATAGATCGATTCCGCATGACTCCGCACCACCGGCACGCGGACGGCAGTCGGCGTAATGCCGATGGAATCATCATGGAAAATTTTATGCGTCTCATTGACCATTTTCATTTCTTCTTTAGTATAGTCGCTGTCTAGGAACACGTCGATCTGCGGAATCACATTGTAGGCAATGGGATAGTGCTTCGCCAGACTGGCACTCGGCAGAATACGCGGAACATAGGTCTCGCCTCTGGCTTTCGCCGCTGTTTCTCCGTAAAGTTCGTCGATTCCTTCTTTCCCGGCGCCGGAGACAGCCTGATAAGTACTCACAACGATCCGACGGATCGGAGAAAGGTTATGAATCGGCTTCAGCGCCATCAGCATAATGATCGTAGAACAGTTCGGATTGGCAATGATTCCATGATGCTGACGGATATCTTCCGGATTGATCTCCGGAATAACCAGCGGCACGTCCGGATCCATGCGGAATGTGCTGGAATTGTCGATGACGACCGCGCCCCGCTTGACCGCTTCCGGCGCCAGCGTCTTGCTGATTGTTCCGCCGGCGAAGAGCGCAATATCAATATTTTCAAAGGATTCCGGCTTCGCTTCTTCTACCGTATACTCCTTTCCGCAGACCGTGATCTTCTTTCCCGCGGAACGGGCGGAGGCGAGCAGCTTCAGCTCAGAAAAAGGAAACTGTCTTTCCTCGATCAATTTAATAAATTCCTGTCCCACAGCCCCTGTGGCGCCAAGGATTGCGACTCTGGGCATTCTGCTCATATGCATTCACTCCTTCTCAGTCCAAATAGTTTTCAAGTCCGTAAGTAATACCGGGTACAGATGCAACTTTCCGGCAGGCCAGCATAACGCCGGGCATAAAAGATTTTCTGTCCATGGAATCATGCCGAACCGTCAGAATCTCACCGGTCCCGCCGAAAAGGACTTCCTGATGCGCCACATATCCAGGCAGGCGCACACTGTGAATTGTGATTCCCTCATACTTAGCGCCGCGCGCACCGGGGATGCTTTCCCGCGTCTTATCTTCTTCCGGCTCCGTCTGCCGCGCCGCTGCCATCTTCTCGGCGGTCAGCTTTGCCGTTCCGGAAGGCGCATCGTATTTTTTGTTATGATGAAGCTCGATAATTTCCGCATTGGGAAAATATTTGGAAATCTTCTCGCAGATCTCCATCATCAGGACAGCGCCGAGCGAAAAATTCGGTGCGATCAGCCCATTGGCCCCGCTCTTTTCCGCAATCGAAGCCAGTTCTTCCCGCTGTTCCGCAGTCAGCCCGGTCGTACCGATGACGATATGAATGCCCTGGGTGAGCACTTTTTTCGCGTTTTCAAAAATCACAGCAGGGCTGGTGAAATCCACGACCACATCAGGCTTCTCTTTGGCAAGCGCCGTCTCCAGCTCCTTCTCTATGATCACTCCGTTTTCCCGGAGCCCTGCAGCGAGTCCCGCGTCTTCCCCGCTATGCGACGGATCAACCGCGGCGGAAAGCACCAGATCTTTTTCGGCTGCCAGCGCCCGTACAACTTCGCTTCCCATACGGCCTGCCGCGCCATTAACCAGAACACGAATCATAAAAATGTCTCCCTTCCCGTCATGCCCATGTCATTGAATTTTTCTCATTCCAAATTCAATTTTTCTCATGATTGATTTTTGATTTTAAACTTACTATAAAAAACTCCGTCCGTCAATGAAAACCGGGCATTTCTGTCGGTTATCTTTTTCCGCATACTGCCTCCAGTATCTCCCGGGCAGATTGTACGGCGCTCTCATTGGGCGGCCGATTCCCCGATATCATCCAGGCAATATCCTGAATATGTTCCTCGCCGGTAAGACGTCTCGCCGCCGTCGACGTTTTCCCATCATGCACCGTTTTTCTGATGCTGTAATGCTGATCCGCCGCGCCGGCTGTCTGCGGCATATGCGTAATGCAGATGACCTGTACGGTTTCCGATAAATGTCTGATCTTTCTTGCCACATTAAGCGCAGTCCCGCCGCTTATGCCGGTGTCGATCTCATCAAACACCAGCGTCTGGCAGGCGAAAAGATGCGCCATCACATCTTCAATTGCCAAGGCGATGCGCGATATTTCCCCGCCGGAAGCAGTCTGCCGCATGGGGCGAAGCGGTTCCCCCGGATTCGCGGAAAAATAAAACTCCATTCCCTGGACTCCGGACGCCGTCGGTATGTCTGGCTCTCTCAAATAAAGCTCCATCCGGGCATGCTCCATATTCATGTCCCGCAATCCGTCCGTAATCTTTCTGCACAGTACGGCTCCCTGCTCACGACGCACGGCATTCAGCGCCCGGCTTTTCTCCATGACCTCTTCCGTCAGACGGCGAAACTGTTCCTGCATGGTTTCGCTGTCATAGACCATAGCGTACAGGCTGTCATATTCCTTTTTGGCTCTATCAAGATAAGACAGCACATCTTCCAGCGACGGTCCGTATTTATTTTTCAGCTGTGTCAAAAGTTCGTCCCGCGCTTGAAGTTCTGCCAGCTCCTCCTCGGAAAACTCCTCTCCGCCCAGATAGTTTTCCAATTCCGATGACGCATCTTCCAGCGCGTATAAAGCACTCTGCAGATTCTGCTCCACGCCGGACAGGGAGGGATCATACCGGACGATGCTGCCGATCCGGCGGACCGCTTCCGCCAGTCCGCTCTGCGCCCCGGATTCCCCGGATAAAAGCTCAACGGCGCGGCCGGCTTCCCGGTAAATCTTTTCATGGTTTTCAAGAATCAGCAGTTTCTCTCTGACCGCTGAATCTTCATCCGCATCCCTGACCTGCGCTCTTTCGATCTGTTCGATCTCCCACTGGAGGATATCCAGCCGCCGTTCATGCTCCTGTTTGCTGTTCTGAAAGTCCGTGAATTTCTTCTGTACCGTCTTCCATTCGGAAAAAGCAGCCTCGTATTCCCGAAACGCTTCCGTCAGCTGTTCTGAGAAATGATCAACCAAGTACCGGCAAAAGTCCGCCGATAAAAGATTTTCATTCTCATTCTGTTCATGAATTTTGACCAGACGGCTCCCCAGCTTCTCCAGCTGCTTTACCGTACAGAGCGCGCTGTTGACTGTGCATATCCCGCGCCCGTTTTTATTCATTTTCCGTGAGATCAATATTTCCCCATTTTCCGCTTCGATCCCCATTTCCTCAAGAGCCGGAAGAATTTCCGGTTCAGCCGTAAAAACACCTTCCACCCGGAAAAACTCTTTGCCGTTTCGAATCAGCTCCACAGAGGCCCGGCGCCCGAGCAAAATGGCCAGCGCGTCCATAAGGATCGATTTCCCGGAACCCGTCTCACCGGTAAAAACGGTGACTCCCTTTTCAAAGTCAATCCAGGAATCCTCAATAATGGCGAAATTGACTATGTGAAGACTCTGAAGCATCACACACCTCGTACAGAGAACCGTTACACTTTTAAAAATTGCTGTATCCGTCTGACTAATTCAGGGACATCTTTGGGATCTTTCATGATGACAAGCACCGTATCATCACCGGCCAGTGTCCCGATAATTTCCTTATTATCGGAATGATCAATGGAAAACGCGATGGACTGCGCCGATCCCGGCAGCGTATGAATCACGATGAGATTCATGCTGCTGTCGATGCGCGTCACTGCTTCCTGGAAAAGCATGGAAACATGGTTGTTTGACATGACGTTTTTCTTCTCCGCGGACAGCGCGTATCTGTAACGTCCATTTTTATAAGGAACTTTCACCAGCATCAGTTCTTTTATATCTCTGGATACCGTTGCCTGCGTTACGACGATCCCCTCTTTCTGAAGCGCCGCCGCCAGCTCTTCCTGTGTCTCGATCACCTGATTCTGAATGATTTCCTTGATTTTCATAATTCTGTATCGTTTCATAATTTCCTCCCGGGTAAATCTGTCCGTAAAGCGTCAGTTGGCCCTGATTTTTGGAAAAAGGCGGGAACTGATGGCAGAAAAGAAGTCCTGATCGGCAAAACGCAGGAAACGGATCGGCTTATGACAGCACCGGATATGAATCCGCTCTCTCTGATAAATTTTATACGTACCGTTTCCGTCAAGTGAAATATGCAGCTGCTTTTCCCTTTCGGGCAGCTGGATCATAACATCCGCATTCATGGGCAGAACCATTGAGAAATTCTGGATCATGTGCGGGCAAATCGGAACGACAAGCATATTTTCCGCCGCACCATCCAAAATCGGCCCTCCGCAGGACAGCGCATAACTGGTCGAACCGGTCGGCGTCGCTACGATCAGGCCGTCTGCCGGATATTGCTGGAAAAATTTTCCGTTGATCCACAGACGCAGCCGCGACATTTTCCCAATGGTATCATGGCCGACTACAATGTCATTCAGCACGCCTGGCAGCACGGTCTTCATGCCGTTGGCATGTTCAATCCAGGATTCAAGAAAGACCCGTTTCTCGACAGTATATTTCTTTTCCCGGATATCTTGAAAGCGCATCTTCATATTCAACGGCGTGATTGAATTTAAAAATCCCAGTTCCCCCATGTGAATACCGGCCAAAAGGATCGGATACTCCGCAAGATCCCTTGCCGCCTGCAAAAAAGATCCGTCTCCGCCAATGGAGAAGGCGATCTCCGTATGCTTTCCCAGCCATTCCAGACTTTTATATTTTGAATGATCCAGACGTATTTTTCGTTCTTCAAAAAACGGCCTGACATAATCCGGCAGAAAATACCGGAATCCCGCTTCCTCCATGGCAGGCAGCAGATCAGAAAAAAACGGATAAATTTCTTCCTTTCCTGTATTTGGGAAAACAGATATATCCATATACATCATCCTTTCAGCGACCGGTGCGCTTCATCGACTACAGACGCGATCTCCTCCTCTGAAGGGCAGCTTCTTCCGCTTCCTCCTTCCGGCATCCACCGCAGCAGGGCCAGAAATTCGATATTTCCGGAACCGCCTTTGATTGGTGAATAGGTGAGCGCGTCAGTCCGGAAGCCTTCTTCTGCCGCACGACGGACGACTTCCGAAATCACTGCCCTGTGTATTTCCGGTTCCCGCACAATGCCGCCTTTCCCTACTTTATCTTTCCCAGCTTCAAACTGCGGCTTGATCAATATGACCATGTTTCCTTCTTTTTTTAAGATGGATCTTGCGGCCGGCATGATCTTTAAAACGGAAATAAAGGATATATCCGTTGCGATCATGTCCACCGGCTCGCCAAGCGTTTCAATCGTAACATCTTTAATGTTTGTCTTTTCCAGATTGATAACACGCGCATCCTGCCGAAGTTTCCAATCCAGCTGATTATAGCCGACGTCGATCGCATACACTTTGGCAGCGCCGTTCTGAAGCGCGCAGTCCGTAAATCCGCCCGTAGACGCGCCGATATCCGCCATGGTGATTCCATTCAAATCCAGATGAAATTCCCGTATTGCCTTTTCCAGCTTATATCCGCCCCGCCCGACATAAGGCATAATATGACCCTTCAGGCGAATCTTTGCGTTTGCCGGAACTTTCGTACCGGGTTTATCCACGGGCACATCATTAACAAGAACAATGCCGGCCATGATATGGCGTTTTGCGTTTTCACGGCTTTCAAAAAATCCCTGTTCGACCAGAAGAACGTCAATCCGTTCTTTTTTTACTTTTAGTATATGTGTCATCACTGTTTTCCTGCCGATCCTCCATGCGCTCCTATTTTGTCCTGTTCAGCAGCAGATACAGAAGTTCCTGCAAGGGCTTTGTGTCCCTATTCAGATTTTTTACTATTTGAACGGCTTGTTCCGCTTCTTTTTCCGCCATATTCCGTGCCTCATCCTTTCCCAACAATGAGATATAGGTGGATTTATGCATCACTGCGTCCTGTCCCGGTTTTTTCCCCATCGTCTCCAGCGTGCCGGATACGTCCAGCAGATCATCGGTAATCTGGAAAAGCTGACCCAGATGCAGTCCGTACCGATGAAGAACGGCCCCTTCCGCTGGATCTGCTTCCGCGAGAACGGCGGCCATATCGATCGGCGCGCAAAGAAGGCAGCCCGTTTTGCACTGATCAAGCAAACGCAGTTCTTCCAGAGACAGTGCCCGATTTTCAGCTTCTATGTCCTGCGCCTGTCCGCCGACCATGCCGTCGGGCCCTGACGCCTCTGCAAGGATTTGAATAAGCCGGCATTTCTGTTCAGGCCGTATTGTTTTCATACCGGCCAGAAGCGCGAAAGCATAGGTCAGCAGACCGTCTCCAGCCATAGTCGCCATTCCCGCTCCGTAAACTCTGTGATTGGTGAGCCGCCCCCTGCGGTAATCGTCATTATCCATCTGCGGCAGATCGTCATGGATCAGTGAGTAGGTGTGGACGCACTCGATCGCGCAGGCCGCGTCCAGATAATCAGAAGAATTTTTCCCAAAAACATCCAGAACGAGCAAAAACAGCGACGGGCGAATCCGTTTCCCGCCCGCAAGAAGGCTGTAATTCATCGCATTATATAAAGTCCGGTGCGCTCCCTGCTCCGTTTTTAAAAGTTTTTCAAGTCTTTGTTCTATTTGCTTCTTCTTTTCATGCAAAATCTCTTCAATCACAGAGCCCACCTCATTTCTCTGTTTAATTATACACAATCATGCCGCATTATACATCAAGAACTTGTTCTGATCTGTTTCCGCCCGATAAAAAAGCAGACAGCAAAAAACAGACGCCTGAAACGTCTGCCCTTTGCTGCGTATTGCGGCTGTCTGCTTTTATAAATTTTTCTCTTTAGCCGCCGTATCCAGTATTGCGTTGATAAACCGGTACGACGTTTCTCCGCCAAAAACTTTTGCCATATCAACGGCTTCATCAATAATGATCCGTTTTTCCGGCGTTCCTTCCCACGGAAAAAAAAGTTCCGCCATGCCGATACGAAGGATATTTCTGTCTACCGCATTCAGCTGACTCAGAGACCACTTACGAAGATGGGAAGTGATGAGCTGATCAATTTCTTCCCGATGTTCCCGGACGGTCCGGATCAATGTTTCGGCAAAGTCCAGATCAGCGCCCTCGGCTTTCTCCGTAATCGTTGAATCCAGCACCGGCTCTGCATCAGGATTCAGGTCCAGAGCATATAACACCTGAAGGGCATACCTTCTTGCAATTTTTCTCATGGTTCCCTCTTCACTTTACGAGCTTCAAAATATCAATGTTAATCGCGCTGATTGGGACAGAAAAAGACTGTCCCATCGCTTCTGCCAGCGCCTTTTGAACGCTCTTCCCCAGTTTCACCGGCGCACAGCCGCAGGATATGGAGACAGAGACATCCACAATAATCCCGTCTTTTCCCGTATGAATCATAATTCCCGGCACGCCTTTTTTTCTCCAGACCTGTGAAATGCCGTTCATCAGGGACTGAAATCCGTCCGGCGGGACAATCTGCACATCAGGAAACCGGGAAATTACAGACACGACCTCGTCAGAAATTCTGCCGTACAGCAGTTCTTTATTCTGACGTTCCTCCTCAGCCATTTTCAAAGATTCCTTCCTGCCCGAAAATGATCCCCTGTACGAAAATATCTACAGCGGTTACGCCTAATCCCAAAGAATCCATCAGGGCTTCCTTTACCTTCTCCTGTACGCGCAGTGCCAGTTCAGGAACACGGATACCATGAAGCACCAGGATATAAAGTTCGGCGTGCACCTTATTTTCATGGACAGAGATATGGACGCCTTCGGCATCTTCTCCCACGATCCGGGAGGAAATAGCGTTGCTGAAGCGATTGTCCATAGCGGCCACACCGGGTACCTGAAGGCAGGCATCCCTCACGATGACCGCGATGGCCTTATCAGCGATACGAATCATCCCCTGCTCCGCAGAAATCTCCGCTACATCCATAAGAAACGGCTGCCTCTCTGATCAGGCGCGCTCCAGATAAGCGCCCGTACGGGTATCAATGCGGAGAACATCGCCTTCATTGATGAAGAGCGGTACTTTCACGACATAACCCGTTTCCATTTTTGCCGGTTTTACACCGCCCGTAGCCGTATCGCCGCGAATTCCAGGTTCTGTTTCCACAACCTTGAGTTCAACAGAATTCGGAATATCCACACCGATGACCGTTCCATTGAAGAAGAGCACGGTGATTTCCATTTCTTCCTTAATGAAATTCAGCGCATTCCCGAGCTGTTCTTTCGTCAGCATGATCTGATCAAAGGTCTCGTTATCCATGAAATAATAAGAACCTTCTTCCCCGTACAGGTACTGCATGGGTTTGCGCTCCACCTGCGCGTTCGGCACTTTTTCACCGGCATTGAAGGTACGTTCAACAACAGAACCTGTCTGCAGATTCTTCAGTTTCGCACGAACAAAGGCCGCACCTTTGCCTGGTTTTACGTGCTGAAATTCTACAACCTGCCATACCATACCGTCAATTTCGATGGTCACACCCGGGCGAAAATCATTACTGGAAATCATTTCTCTTCATCCTCCTGTTATACGCATAAGAAATTTTTGGGGAAGTGTGTCAGAATATCTATCCCCTCTTTTTTTATTGCTACCGTATCTTCGATACGGACTCCGCCGATTCCCGGAATATATACTCCCGGCTCCACCGTCTCCGTCATGCCAGCGGCAAGCACAGTCTCATCCCGCGGCGACAGGACCGGGCCCTCGTGAATCTCCAGCCCCACGCTGTGTCCCAGCGCATGCGTGAAATAGGCATCCAGCTCTCTGGCTTTCAGAAACTCTCTCGCCGAGCGATCCACGTCACACGCCCTCAGCCCGGCCCTGAGATCTTTTTCGATAAAATGAACACAGGACAATATGGAATCATATAAAAAACGCTGCCGTTCGGTAATCTGCCCGACGGCCACCGTCCTGGTAATATCGGAATGATACCCTTTATAAATCGCGCCAAAATCGAAGGTAATCAAATCTCCTTCTTCGATGATTTTATCGGTCGCGGTCCCATGGGGAAAGGCGGATCTCCATCCCGAAGCCACAATCGTATCAAAAGATTTGCCTTCTGAACCGGCCTCCAGCATGGCGCATTCAAGCACGGTCCGCAGCTCCGCTTCCGTTTTTCCGCATTTGATAAAGGGAACTGTCTTTCGGAATCCTTCATCGGATATCCGGCACGCTTCCGCGATCAGAGCCATTTCTTCTTCTGACTTGATCCGGCGGAGCGCATCAGGATCACAGAATATAAATTCCGCCGACGGCACCGCCTCTTGAAAGGATAGAAACGTTTTATACGTCAGAACAGACTCTATGCCGATCCGCCCCGCGTGATGTTTTTCAGCCAGCTGCTGTATGACGGAAGGAAGCTTCCCTGCACAGTTGACTATCACAAAAGACGGCGCTTCTTCAGCCGCCTGTTCCGTATACCGACTGTCCGTCAGCAGATACGATTCTTCTTTTGTCAGGAAGAGATAACTTTCTGATCCCGTGAACCCGCTGAGATAGCGGCAGTTTTCATCTTTCTGAATAAAAGCCGCGTCTATTCCGCTGATTTTCAGAAAGTCCCGGACACCTTCTCTGCTGATCACAATCTTTTCGCCTCGTTTCCATTCTTTATAATTTTACAGTATCTTCTGTAAATCCACAATAGAGGGGCGTAAATTCAGCCGGAGCTTCCTTTTCTCCCCAAAAAAATATTCTCCGTTTTCTCTCGGAGAATATTTTTTTATCAGTTCCTTTCCGGCAGCTCGCGGAGATGTTCCTGTGAATTCAGTAAATACAGCCAGTTTTTATCTTCCCCATAGCAGTGAATGCAGGAAATATTGGCGTTTGCCTGACAAAACTGCCATGCTGCATGAAGAGAAATGCCCAGCATGCCGCACAAAATCGTCCGAATAGAAGCGCCGTGGCTCACGATCACATAGGTCTTGTCATTCCCCCGCGCCATAATTTTACGCATCGCCGACATGGTTCTCGTCTGCACCTCGTCAAACGACTCTCCATTGGGAATCCTTACTGTATCCGGCGACTGATACATCTGTTCCACCGCTCCGGGCCACCGGCTTTCTATCTCATCATAAGTAAGGCCTTCCCAGTCGCCAAAACAGAGTTCTCTGAATTCCGGTACAAGTTCTACCTGCATTCCCTGTCTTTCCGCAAGGGCCTCCGCCGTTCTGCGTGCACGAATCTGCGGGCTGGAATAGATCGCGTCAATCTTCATGCCGTCAAACCAGCGGGCGGCAAGCGCTGCCTGGCGGATCCCCAGTTCACTCAGCGGAACATCTGTTGATCCCTGATATTTCCCGCTCAGATTCCATGTCGTCTGCCCATGCCGAAGAAAATAAAATGTGATCATGCTCTCAACACCTCATTTAACGCCTTCATAAGCCTGTCATTTTCTTCTTTCCTGCGGACAGCTGCTCTGAAGAATGAATGATCCAATCCTTCAAAATTCCCGCACTGCCGAATATGAATATGGTAAGGAAGCAGCGCTTCCTCCAGGCGCGCCGCATCATCGATCCGCCCGGTCAGCTGCAAAAGGAAAAAATTTACCCTTCCGTCATATACACGCAGCCCAGGTATCCGCCGCAGCATTTCATCCATCCGAGACCGTTCTTCCCGCAGATACTTGCGTGAATTCGCGGCGTAGGCCTCATCAAGTACCGCCTCCTTCATGTAGACCTGCACAAGGCCATTCACATTCCAGGGATACAATCCGCTTTGAAGACGCTGCGCCAGATCCGAGCGCATAAAAGCCGCGCCGATGCGCAGGCCCGGCACCGCGTAAAATTTGGTCAGCGAAAGTATCACCATCAGATTTGGACTTTTGAAGATCTCATTTCTGAAACTCGCTTCATCCCCGACAAAATCAATAAACGATTCGTCAATGATAAGCCATCCGTTTTTCTTTGCTGCCGCTTCCGCAAATTTATGAAATGTTTCCCGCCGCAGGAGCTGTCCGTCCGGATTGTTCGGATTCCCGAGAAAAATCATGGAATGCTCCGGCATTTCATCCAGAAAGCTGTCGTCCCCCGTCTGAAAGTCTCTGTTTCTGTCCAAACGAAACGTATGGACAGGCACGCTGGCCGCTTCCGCCGCGAACCGGTATTCGCTGAAGGAAGGAGCCGCCGCATAAACTGCTGACGGCCTGAGCATGCGTACAGCCACATACATCAGTTCGGTCGCTCCGTTCCCGCATAGGATCATTTCTTCCGGTATCCCGTACCGCTGCCGCAGCGCCGCTTTCATTTCTCTGCACTCTACATCGGGATATCTTGTGATTTCCCGCTCAAACTGCGCCAGAGCCGCTGTTTTCCCTTTCGGCGACATTCCAAGCGGATTGATATTGATGCTGAAGTCCAGTATCCGCTCTCTTTCCTCGGAGGCAAGGTCAAAAACATCGCCGCCGTGAGCCTTTTTCCCTTCCATCATTTCCCTTCCGCCTTTTCATACAAACGCATGCCTTCACTGGTCACACGGACACAGCGGATATACGAAACAGCATCTCCCAGCTCTTCTGCCATTCTTTCACGAATCTCAACGTCATCGGCATCGGGGCTGATCAGCAGCCCGAGTACAGTTCCGCTGTGCGCCGCAACGACTCCATGTCCGCCGGCTTTCTGGCCTGCTTCCCAAAAAGCAGCCAGATTCTCTTTATAAAGGATTTTCTGATTTGCAAAAGCGCTGATCGTCGCCGCCCTGCCGATAAGCTGAAGATCCCTCCGGCCGATTCCTTCCGCAAAAAGATCGACCGCGCGGCGTATCTCTTTTTCATTTGCCTGCTGCAGCGCCACCAGATCTTTTCTGCTGTTAAATGCCAGCGTATCTACGCTGCCGCCGCAGTCGAAGACAAGCAGCTTTGCCTCGGGACATTCCCCGAGACGGCGGATCAGCATGCCTTTCCGATAATCATACTGAACGATTCCCCGGTAAAAAACCGCATCGCTTGGTTCAATGGATACCGCGATCCTGCCGATCTCTTCCGAAGAGAGATGTTTCCCCAGAGCCATCGCGGATGCCTGACAGACCGCGCTGATATCCGCAGAACTTGACGCCATGCCTTTGCCGACAGGAATCTCCGTCGTCAGCCGGATATTCACGGTACCGTTTTCCCCACCGAGATATTTCATCGTTCTGGCTCGGGCTTTTTCCGATTTTTCAGGAAGCTTCTCCGCTTCCCCCTGCCGCATCTCTTCCATGGTGCGCTGCCGGCCTTCTGCATAAGAATAGAGATCAATCGGACAGGTCACCATAAAAGAATGCCCCCAGGCATAGCCCTGGATAAATTCCCCGCAGGAGCCGGGAGCCACAGCTACATAAACCATAAGTCCCCCCGACATAAAATGACAAAGGCGGCCGCCATCACCAGCTCACTGATTTCCGTAGTGCATCCGTAGGTGTCGCCAGTCGTTCCGCCGATTTTCCGCATGACCCACCGATTGACCGCAAATCCGGCCAAAAGGCCGATCCCGGCCAGAATAAAATAGGTCGATCCGAAGAAAATCCCCGGAAGCAGAGCCGCCATAAATGCGGCCAGTACGGCGTGTTCGCTCCGGTAATCGGCAAAGGCTTTACCGATCCCATAAGGACGCGCATAGGGATATTCACAGATGCTGATCACCATATTCAGCCGGCCTATCACCGGCATGGCGATCAGGAGCACATACAGAGATTCTCCGGCCTCTGCCAGGCAAAATGTTTTCAGAAGCACAAGAAAAACGAATGCCAGCAGTCCGAACGATCCCACACAGCTGTCTTTCATGATTTCCAGGATCCGTTCTCTGCTCCGCCCGGAAAACAACCCGTCACAAGTATCCATCAGTCCGTCAGCATGCATGGCGCCCGTCACAAGGAATTCCCCCGATACAAGAAGGAACGCTGTCAGATACGGAACATCAAGCGGCTCCATGCAGAAATTGATCAGCGCCAGCACTGCGCCGATCACGATTCCTATCACTGAAAACCAGGAAACGCTTTTCCCGAAATCAGATTCTGTCCAATCTGTCTGGCGGAAAAGCTGTATCCTGGTCAGAAACTGAAGGCCAATAAGAAAAGGTCGCATTCTTTCACCTCATGGCAAAAATCAGTACTTCTGCCGCCGTAAAAATAATCGTAGCCAGGTACATCAGCCGAAGTGCACGCAGAATGTCTTCCCCACAGAGCGCCCTGTCTGGATCTCCCATGTATTCGCGAAATTCCGGCTTTCCTTCATAATAATTGTACCCGCCGAGCCGGACATGGAGAGCGCCCGCCGCCGGGCCTTCCGCATAGCCTCCATTGGGACTCGGATGTTTCGCCGCATCCCGAAGACCGATTCTCCAGGCATTCTTCCCGTCCAGTCCAAGGAGAAAAGACGACAGCACAAACAGAATAAAAGTGATGCGCGCTGGAATATAATTCAGTACATCATCCAGCCTGGCCGCCGCCCGGCCAAAGTACAGATACCGGTCATTCTTGTATCCGAGCATGGAGTCCATGGTATTGGCCGCTCTATAGCAGGCTGCGCCGACCGGCCCGAAGAGCAGAAAAAAGAACAGCGGTGACAAAATACCGTCCGTCGTATTTTCCGCGATGGTCTCCACTGCGCCTCTGGCAATATCGGACTCCTCCAGCTTATCAGTATCCCGCCCGACGATCCAGGACAGACGTTTTCTTGCCTTCGGAATGTCTCCCGCTTTTAGCAGCCGCCAGATCTCCAGCCCGTCTCTCGCAAGCGCTCTCGGCGTAATCGTGAAATACAGGACGACTGCGCTCACCGCAGCCTCGGCCCAGGGACCGCCGAGCATCTCTGCCGCCCGAAGCAGTCCTGCGGTAATCAGTCCGACCGAAAGAATGACGAAGCAGACTACCGTGCCGCCTCTCGCCAACAGGCTTCCCTTTCCGGCTCCGGAGGCCGGATAAAGCATTCCCTCAAAAAAAGAGATGAGCCGCCCGATCAGAACAACCGGATGCAGCAACGACCGGGGATCCCCCAGAAAGGTATCCAACAGGAGCGCCGCTGCCGGTATCAGCGCATACAGCCATGCGTCTGTCATTCTGCCTCCAGGATGCGGTAGAACGCGTCCATGTCAAAATTCCTGCGTACAGCCGCAGCCAGACGGTCAAATTCAGATTCCTTGTATTCTCTGTAACGGAATTCCACAGGTCTGTCCGCAAGACCTTTCCGGCGGCGCAGCGCATTGATCAGGCTCCGCCGCAATTCATCATTATCCAAAATGCCATGGCAGTACGTCCCGAATACATTGCCCGCATCATTGATATAGCCGTCCCGGATATCCATGCTCACGCCGCTTCTGGACGTAATATGGAACAGGCTCCGCGCCGGGCCTGTCAGCATCGTCTCGCCCATGTGTATCTCATACGCCCGGAGCGATTCGCCGGAGAAATTCATATCAAGGAACGGCAGACTGTCGCAGCGGCATTCCACCTGATACGTATTCTTTTCCCCCTGCATGGACGTCACCGTCGGCAGAAGTCCGAGGCCTTCCACCTCATCATTTTCGCTTTCCACATGCAGCGGATCGCACACCTTTTCTCCCAGCATCTGATATCCGCCGCAGATGCCGATTACAGGAACCCCCTTTCCCGCCATTTCCCGGATCTCGCGGGCATATCCGCTGCGGTGCAGATACAGCAGATCCTCTGTCGTATTTTTGCTGCCCGGCAGAATGATCAGATCCGGATCCCCGATGAGATCGCCCTTCTGCACGAACCGCACATTGACATCAGGCTCACGGGACAGCGCGTCAAAGTCCGTAAAATTGGAGATTTTCGGCGTCTGGATCACGGCAATGTGAATCTCTCTCATGACGTGATCAGAAGGAATATCCTGCAAAGAAACGGAATCTTCATCATCGATGCCCAGCTTATCCAGATATGGAAGCACACCAAGAACCGGAATCCCCGTTTTCTCTTTCAAAAAAGTAAGTGCCGGTTCAAGCAGAGTAATATCTCCGCGGAATTTATTAATGATCAGCCCCTTGACGAGCGCCCGCTCCTCCGGTTCGAGCAGTTCCAGCGTCCCGACAATAGATGCCAGCGCGCCGCCGCGGTCAATATCCGCGATCAGGAAGACCGGTGCGCGCATCGTTTTTGCGATGCGCATATTGACAATATCATTTTGTTTCAGATTGACTTCTGCCGGGCTGCCTGCGCCTTCGATCACGATCATATCAAAGTGCGATTCCATATAATCGATCGCATGCAGTACCGAATCCCATGCTTTCTGACTGTAGCTGTCCTGATATTCGCGGGCGCTGTAATTTCCTACAGACTTCCCCAGAAGGATGACCTGCGAGCAGGAATTGCCCGTCGGCTTCAGAAGCACCGGATTCATTTCCACGACAGGATCCACGCCCGCCGCTTCCGCCTGCGCCACGGTCGAGCGGCCCATTTCTCCGCCTTCTCTGGTCACATACGAATTGAGCGCCATGTTCTGTGCTTTAAAAGGCCCCACATGATATCCGTCCTGCTTCAAAATGCGGCAGAACGCTGTCGTCAGAATGCTTTTCCCCACATGAGAACTCGTTCCCTGAAACATGATTTTTTTTGCCATTATAAACGCACCTCACTCCTCTTGAGATCGATTGTAATACCGGCAACTGACAGATAGGCTTTATCTGCGCGAGCAGCGATGTACTGGTTGGCCAGACCGACAAGATCTCTGTATACCCGGCTCATCGCGTTTCCCGGCACGATCCCCATGCCGAGCTCGTCAGATACGAAAATGATTTCCTTTCCCTGAAATTTGGAAATCACCGCAAACATCTGATCCAGATCCCGCTGAAGCACAGTCCGAAGCGCTTCCAGATCAGATACCCCCAGTGTCTCTGCTCCGCGGAAATTGATATGATCCATGAGCAGATTGCTCACATACATGGTAATACAGTCAAACAGTACCGCATCCGATTCCCGAAGGATCATTTCCATCATTCCGCCAGCTTCATGCATCACTTCAAAAGTTTTCCAGTCCGCCGGCCGGCGTTCTCTGTGCACCATGACCCGATACTTCATTTCATCGTCCAGTATCTGGCTGGTCGCCACATATCCTTTCCTTTCTCCGGAAGCTCTGTACATGAGTTTCTCCGCAAATTCGCTTTTCCCGCTCCTCGCGCCGCCCATGACAAGGATGATCTGATTTTTCATAACCGCCTCCTTTTCTGCTGAATGCCCAAAACACAGCCCGCTGTGCGGATTGAAATTAAAAATCTATTTATAAATAATACCATACCCGCAAAATGAACGCCAATTCACGGTATGCTCCCATGACCGGCCTTCACTGTCCCTCCGCTTATTTCTTACCGCCAGATATTCCGCATTTTTTCTGTTTTTCCCCGTCCGCTGATACCCCGGCACGGCTATTCCACAAGTCCGATCTTCTATGGTAAAATGAAGTTGCATTTCAAATGGAAAGGAAGATCACACATGGCTGACGAACAGCAGGAACTTTATCACGTATCACTTATGCGCACGCTTTGGGAAAATATGTACAGCGGTACTGTTTTTGACTGCACCGATCATTACGTCGCACGGATCCGTCTGATCCTCGGCATCCCGCTCGACCGCAGCGAACTCCCGGAAAACGCGCCGGAAGCGCAGCCTTTTATTACAGTTCTCGTGGAAGACACGATCCTGACGCCGAAAGACGTTATCGATTTTGAAACCGTTCTTTCAAAAATCATCGCCAGAAAAGCAAGCAGCGAATCTTTCCGGCCCACCCGCTGCATGTTTTTCTATCCCAGCCCGGCAGACTGCTTCAAACAGGAAAGTGCGGTCCCGGAAGCGCCTCTCAATTAAAGACAATAAAAAACGCATTCTGTTCACTGAAAACAGAATGCGTTTTTTATTTACCACTGAAAAATTATTCCGTTTTTCCGGTTTTCGCCTTTTTTGATTCTTCAAATTCCGCCAGCAGTGCCTGATAATCATTTTCATCATACCCGTTGGCCGCCAGAATATATTCTTTCAGTTTTTTCCTCTGGTATGCCACGTTCATTGCGGACAGCTCGAAAGGATCCAGCGAGATCCGCGCGAGCATCTCTCCGGAAGCGGAATACCCGCAGATACCGTCGCCGACCAGATCAAACAGCGGCATTTTTTTGACGGATACGCAAAATGTACGGAGGAATTTCTCTCCTTCTGCCGCCATTTTATCCCGCATCCGCTTATATTCCGCCGCTTTGTCGGAAGGGATGCGGAATCCGTCGACAATCGTAAATAAAGTATCTTTGTTTTTCATTGTACTTCACACCTTTTACCTGTTTTCCACAATTATATCAGATTTCCGCGCAGAAACGGCGGTTATCCTGCTTTAAAAATAGACCTCTGTCACTCCAGCGCCTCCGTTCCGCACATCGGCCGTATGAAATTCGGAAATAAAATTCAGTGTGCGCAGATAGTCCTGAATCCCCCGGCGAAGCGCGCCGGTCCCTTTCCCGTGAATGATCTCTACTGGAGAAATGCCCGCCATTACGGCATCACTCAGGAATCTGTCCACCTGCGGGATCGCTTCGTCTACGGTTAGCCCTATAATATTCAGACTTGTCTTTACAGTCCGCACGGTGCTGCCTCCCGTATAAGCGGCTTTTCTCACAGGTTCCGTCTTTACCGGTTTCGGCATATCTCTTGGTTCCGCCGCAAAACAATGCTCTGCGCCGACGGTCACCGTGAGGTTCCCACAGCTGACCGTTACTTTCTTCCCGGACACTTTCACGACAGTTCCCGCGCTTTCCAGCGTATCTACATAAACAGCCGTCCCTTTTTTCAGCGTTTCCGGATTGACCGGCTGCCGGGTCTGCCGTTCTCTGGGGATCTCCAGACTGTCTACTGCGTTCCTGGCCTTGTCAATCTCCGTACTGAGCCCCTGTTTCCCAGCTTTGGACGCCGCTTTTTTCAGCTCCTTGATGATCGTTTCTGACTGTACCCGGAGATCCCGCTTGATTCGTTCCGCCTCTTCCCTCGCCTTATTCAGAATTTCCTTTTTACGATCCCGCATCTGTTCATTGGCCTGCGCCAGTTCGTTTCGAAGCGTTTCTGCTTCTCTTACACGATCGCGGAGTTCCGCTTTCTCTTTTTCCGTTTCCCGAATTTCTTTATTGAGCCGGGACATGATCATTTCCATATTATTCAGCGGAGATTCTTCTTTCAGAGCCTCTGCCCGCTGAAGAATATCTCCATTCATTCCAAGGCGGCGGCAGATATTGAATGCGTTGCTATTCCCCGCCATTCCGATGATCAGGTGATATGTCGGCGCAAGGGTCTTTTCATCAAACTCCACAAAAGCATTCTGTATTCCTTCTGTCTCATAGGCCAGTTTTTTCATCTCGCTGAAATGAGACGTAATGATGGCAGGCGTTTTCCTGCGGTTCAGGTATTCCGCAACAGCCTGAGCCAGCGCCGCGCCCTCAATGGGATCCGTTCCGCTTCCCAGTTCATCCAGAAGGACGAGATCCTTTTCTCCGCACTGATCGAGAAAATCTGCCATCTGCGTAATATAACTGGAAAATGTGGATAAATTGTATTGGATGCTCTGGTCATCGCCGATCACCGCATAAACGTGCTCATATACCGGCAGCCGGGTACCTTCCCGAGCTGGAATAAAAAGTCCTGCCTGATTCATGAGCGCAAAAAGACCCAGCGTTTTCATGGCGATGGTCTTGCCGCCGGCATTGGAGCCAGTAATGACAAGGATCCGAAAATCCCTTCCCAGATGCAGATCGATCGGCACCGCTTTTTTCTCATCGATCAGCGGATGGCGGGCCTGAATCAGTTCGGCGCATCCTTTCCGGTCAGGAATCGCTTTTACCGCTTTCATGGACAGAGCAAGACTGCCCCTTGCGAAGATCAATTCCAGATTCGTCGCCGCCCGGCAATTCTCCTGAATGTGCGCCGCCTCTTTCTTCACTGCCTCTGAAAGCCCGTGAAGGATTTCCTGAATTTCCTGTTTTTCCTGCACGCCAAGTTCTGCCAGATCATTATTCAGCTGTACCGAAAGCATCGGTTCCATGAAAAGCGTCTGTCCTGTAGACGACCTGTCGTGAACAATCCCTTCAAATTTATAGCGGTATTCCGCTTTGACTGGCACTACGTATCTTCCGTTCCTCTGAGTGATGATCGCATCCTGGAAGTACGACGCCAGATCTTTATCCTGGAGAAGATGCTGGAAGGATCGGCGCAGCCGCTCTTTGAGAAGGGCTTTTTCCGTGCGGATCCGCGCCAGTTTCGGCGACGCGCTGTCCTGAATCTCACCATGTTCTCCGAAAACTTTTCTGATCTGCGCCGTCAGCGCGTCCGTCGGGATGATGGTTCTCGTCAGTTCATACAAAACGGGATATATGGCGGCCTTTTCCCCCACAAAATACCGGTTCATCTTTCTGTACGTTTCCAGCGACGCGCAGAGATCCATGAGTTCCTGCGGCATCAAAATGATATTTTTCTTCGCTTTTGCCAGAGATTCCCGTATATCGTGTGTTTCGCCCAGCGGAGATGTAATTTCCCGCTGCAGACAGATGACCGCTTCTTCCGTTTCATCGAGCAGACGTTCCGTGATCTCCGCATAAGCCGACGGCTTCCAGCTTTTCGCCATTTCCTTCGCCAGCACAGATACCGCATGCTCTGCCAGCAATTTCTGGATTTCATGAAATTCCAGCGTATGCAAAATATCGGTTGTCATCGTTACCTCTTCGTGTTCCGGGAATCTGCTCCGTTTCTTGCCGGATGACTGTCCTGCAGAATTCCCCTGAAAAAATGCCCCCTCGTTCCTGATTCCTTATTTTGTACGGAAGCCGGATTTTTTATGGCTTCCGCAAACGAACGGCACAGCGTACCTGCCTCTTCATCCGTCCCCCTTACGTCAATACAGAACCGCTGGAGGCCCGCGCGTACCAGACTGTCCATGTACGGCCTCATATCAAGGATCTCGCTGTTCAGAATATGCATATGGCACCATTCATCGGTCCGAACCGGGAACAGCCGGTTTCTCTGATCTTTCAGAAAATATCTGTCTTGCATGCAGGGAGCAGGACAATGCGCCTTATTTGTTCCGCCCAGGATGGAATTGATCACGCAATATTCGGAGATCATCATCTCCGTACGTCCATACACGACAGCCCCAGCCGGTATTCCCAAAGCCGTTATATTCCTGATCTGATTCAGTGTCAGTTCCTGAGACAGCCACACAAAAGAAAGGCCCCAGTCAGCCGCCTCTTTTATCGCCTGACCATTAAAAATATTCAGTGACGGGCCGCCTTCCAGTGCGACGGATTCCGGCAAAGCCTCTGCCCACAAACACGCTCCCGGAAACTGGATCTCCATGGCATCCGGCTTCAGCTGCCCCAGCCGTATAAATTCACTGCGGCAGGCAGACAGATTCTCCTCACGCACCACACGGGGCGACGAAAAGACTACGGGAATCCCCAGCGCCCGGCCCCTCTCCAGCACGGTCTGATAATCGCGAAGCGGAATCTTCTTATGCGAAAAAGATTCCCCTCCGAAAATGATCCGTCCGGCTCCTCCGCTCATCGCGGACAAAGCCTGTTCCACGGAATCCGTACGCACGGCCAGTCCTATCGGCTCCCCCCCCGGCCGTACAGCAGCCGTTTTCCATGCATGCGCCTCTTCAACGGCAGGTCTTCTGCGGAACACAGATTCTTCCCGCTGTGTTTCCAGATATTGCACGGCATCCTGGCGCAGGTGATTCAGGACACTCTGCGGAGTCATACATCCTTCATTTCTGATCTCCGCTTTTTCCAACCGAAACAGCGTATTGCCCAGCCGGGAAAGCTGCTTCCGAATGACAGCATCTTCCGTGACGCGGCTGACTGCTTTTTCGGCAATATATTCTGAAAAAACCGTCCCTTCATGACCATCAGCATCCGCAAAAGAAAGTGTAATCTGTTTCCCCGGCACCGCAGACAGCTGAAAGAAAATGGGAATTTTTCGTTTCATCTCTTTCAGGGAAAACCGCTGCTCTGCTTTTTTCAAATGCCAGAATACGGGCGTATTTTTTATCGGCTTTCTTTCGCAGGCTGCTTCAAAATATGTATCCTTCTTCTGTATTTTGTCCGCCGGAAGAAAGGCCATATCCCTCGCTTCCGTAATATAAGAAATACCTGTGATCTCGCCGGACTCATGAACCGCTTCCGCGGAGAAAAGGAAGGTTTTCCCTCTGACGCGCATAACTTTCCCGGCAGGTATGCCGTGATTTCCCGGCGCAAATTCAGTAATCATCACACGGCTTTCTGTATGATCGTAATATCCGTGCGTATATCCGCGGTTAAAATATTCTTTCATACCGCGAAATAAAGATTCTTCATCCGTTTCTTTCCCCTTCTGTAGAGCATTTATCGCGGTGCGGTAGGAAGAAACAACGGCATATACATAATCCGGGCTTTTCATTCTGCCCTCGATCTTCAAAGACGCCACGCCGGCCTCCCGCAACTCGCGGAGCCGATCCAGTCCGGTCATATCTTTCAGGCTCAAAAGATAAGGGCCGCAATCTTCAGAAAACACATGCCCCTTCGCATTGACAAGATCGTAAGGAAGACGGCAGGGCTGTGCGCAGGCCCCGCGATTCCCGCTTCTGCCTCCGATGAAACTACTCATAAGGCACTGCCCTGAATAGCAGACACACAGCGCACCATGGACGAATACTTCAATTTCCATATCGGTCTGCGAGGCAATCTGTCGGATCTCTTTCAGTGACAATTCTCTCGACAGCACCGCTCTTTTAAAATTCAGATTCTTCAGGAAATTGACGCCGTCAAGATTTGATACAGTCATCTGTGTGCTGGCATGCAAAGGAATATCCGGGGCCAACTCCCGTACTTCTCTTGCCACGCCAATATCCTGCACAAGCAGCCCATCAATACGAAGTGAATCCAGAAACTTCAGGTACTCTCTCAGCGCATCCCATTCTGAATCGGCAATCAGCGTATTCAGTGTAATGTACACAGGAACTCCCAGCACATGGCACATTTTTACAGCGTCAATCATTTCTTCTTCTGTAAAATTGGCTGCATATTTTCTGGCACTGAATAATTTCCCGCCCATGTATATGGCGTCTGCTCCCGCCTCCAGAGCAGCGATCAACTGTTCTTTCGAGCCGGCCGGCGCAAGAAGTTCCATTTTCCCCTCCGCTTACTTCTTTCAAATGCAAATTTAAATGTATTATACAACAGAACCGCACCACATTCAGCCAAAAGAAAAGATACAGCCAATATTTGACTGTATCTTTCATTCAGAATCAAAACAGCGCTTTTATTTTACTTCGCTTTCATACCGGGACAGGATGAAGCAGAGATCAGAAAGGCGGTTCAGATATTTCAGATCCGATTCGTGAATTTCTTCCGTCTCACTGAGTTTCCACATCAGCCGTTCTGCTCTGCGCACGACCGTTCTCGCTATATCCAGCGGCGCAGAACTTTGAGCTTCGCCAGGAACGATAAAATGATTGAGCGGCGCGAGTTCCGCATCATACGTATCGATGATCTGTTCCAGCCCGGTCACATGAGCATCCGTAATACCGGCCTCTTTTCCGATGCTCGCCACATCCGCCATCAGAAGCCAGAGCTCTTTCTGAATCTTAAAAATCGTCTCTTTTACATTGTCATGAACTGCAAATGCACGGGCCATCCCCAGCACGGAATCGGCCTCGTCAATGGTACCATACGTTTCCACCCGGACACTGGCTTTTGATACCCTTTCGCCAGTATAGAGACTTGTCTTCCCTTGATCCCCGGTACGAGTATAGACCTTTGCCATGACAATTACCTCAGTCCGCTAATTCCGGGAACCAGAGTCCGATTTCTCTTGCCGCCGTTTCCGGCGCATCGGATGCATGAACGACATTTTCGTCGATCGACGTCGCGAAATCGCCGCGGATAGAGCCGGGGACCGCTTTCAGCGGATCCGTTGCGCCATTGATCTGGCGTACAGCAGCAACTGCATTTTCCCCTTCGATAACCATAGCCAGCACCGGGCCGGACGTAATGAAAGCGATCAGATCGTTGAAGAAGCCTTTTCCTTCATGTTCCGCATAGTGCTTTTTAGCCAGTTCTACCGGCACCTGGATCATCTTAATCGCTTTAATAGAAAGCCCTTTGCGTTCAAAACGAGCGATCACTTCGCCGCAAATGTGTTTCTTGACTCCGTCCGGTTTCACAAGAACCAGTGTTTCTTCCATGTTTGCCATCAGAAAACCTCCTTAAATCAATGCATCTTCGCTGCGATTTCACGCAGTTTTTTTATACGCTCTTCTGTGGAAGGATGCGTAGAAAACAAATTGACCATCGTGCTCCGCACGCCTGCAAGCGGATTAATGATAAACAATCCCGAAGAAGACGGCGCCGCATTTGCCATAACTCTGTGATGAGCGTAATCATCCAGTTTTGCAAGCGCGCTGGCCAGCGCCAGCGGCTTCCCGCTGATTTCTGCGCCGGAAGCGTCTGCCATAAACTCACGGGAACGAGAAAGCGCCATCTGCACAACCGCCGCGGCGATCGGAGCAATGACCGCAATGATCATCAGCGCGACAGGATTGGAACTGTTGCCGTCTTCATCCCGTCCGCCTCCGAAAATGGCCGCCCACTGCGCCATATTCGCGATCCAGCTGATTGCCCCCGCAATAGAAGCGGCCAGCGTCATGATCAGCGTATCCCTGTGTTTGATATGAGACAGTTCATGTCCGATAACGCCGGCGATTTCATCTCTGTCGAGCATGGAAATAAGCCCCTCCGTCACCGCCACAGCTGCGTGGTTCTCATCCCGTCCTGTTGCGAAAGCGTTCGGAACAGCAGTCGGAATGACGTACAGCCGGGGCATCGGCATCTGCGCATTTCTTGTCAGCTCTCTGACCAGCTCATATAGTTCCGGCACCTCATTTTCCGATAAGGGCTGCGCATTATAACTTCTCAGCGCTATTTTATCACAGTTCCAGTAGCTGATAAAATTGATTGCCAGTGAAATAAAAAACATGACCATCGCGCCGGAACGACCGCCGACCATGCCGCCAATGGCCATCAAAATAACGCTGAGCAAAGTCAGAAGCATGACTGATTTGATTCTGTTCACCTGTTGATGACCTCTTTTCTTGTAAAAAAAAATGGTCGGAACGACATGAGTTGAACATGCGACCTCTACCACCCCAAGGTAGCGCTCTACCAAACTGAGCTACGTCCCGACATTTGCTACATATGATAGGATACATAGAATATAATTATTTGTCAAGTATAAAATCAGCTTCTATAAAAAAGTTGTCTTTGCCGGTCACTGAAAACCGGCTCTCCGAAGAGAGCCGGTTTCAGAATTCACATGCGCCGGAAAGATCAAAAGAAAGAATTTCAATGCGTGCGGAGATGCCCTTTTCTGCAAAACCGGCCTTCATGGCCCGCCCTACAGAGGCCGCCATATCAGGCGCCGCAAAAGAAATCATCGTCGGGCCGGAACCGCTGATTGTCGTTCCGTAAGCGCCCGCCTTCTCTGCTGCCTCCATAACTTCTTTTCCGCCGGGGATCAGCGGAAGCCTGTAGGGCACATGAAGCCGGTCATTCAATCCTGTTCGAAGACAGGCGGGATCTTTCTGAAAGAATGCTGAAAGCAGAAAAGAGACCGCACTCACGCTGTGCACTGCGTCTTTACGGCTGTACCCATCCGGCAGAGCAGCCCGCGCCTTTTCCGTTAAAAGTTCAAAATCAGGAATCGCCACGACAGCTTTCCAGTCCGGCAGGTCAGAAAATTTCCTGCTCTTTACCTCGTTTCCTTCCATCATGGAAGTCGTCAGGCCGCCGAGAAGCGCCGGAGCTACGTTATCCGGATGTCCTTCTATTTCCGCCGCCGTGCGCAGAAGCGCTTTCTCCGACAATGGATATCCCATCAGGCGGTTTGCCAGACAGACGCCGGAAACAATTGCCGCAGAACTGCTTCCCAATCCCCGTGCGAAAGGAATCCGGTTTACAAGATGCAGGCGCCCGCCGGGAAGAATTCCTCCTGCCGCATTTGCCGCGGCCGCCATGGAGCGAATGATGATATTCCTGCTGTCCGTCGGCATTTCACTGACGCCTTCGCCTTCCGCCGTAATCTCGATCTGGGGAAAAGGCCTTTCCTCTTCGATGATAAAATGCGCCTCATTATACAGAGAAAGCGCCATACCGAGGACATCAAAACCGCTTCCCAGATTGGCTGTCGTCGCCGGTACGCGGATGTGGATGCTTTTTTTGTCTCTCATCTGTCCATTACCCTTATCACATTGGCGACTTCCTTCACCGCCGGAAGCAGCTGCAGTGATTTTTCCACACGAATGATGTTTTCTCTCGGTGAAGAGTCCACAATCAGCATCAGTTCCGCATATTTCTCGAAACGGCGCTTTTGTACAACTTCATTAATGCTGATGTGATTATCCGCAAATACTCTGGCAATGCTGGACAGAACGCCGGTCTCATCATCGACGATGAGGCGGACATAATAAGAGTCCCGCAGTTTCAGCGACGAATAGAAAGGAATGCGCCGTATATCGGTCAGAATCATTCCGGTACCGGTAGAACCGTTGCGGATGTGCTTCGCCGTACTGATGATATCACCAAGCACAGCGCTGCCTGTAGGAAGCGCGCCAGCCCCTTTCCCATAGAACATGACGTCATCCACGGCATTGCCCACGACATAAATCGCATTATACGCTCCTTTGACAGACGCCAGCGGATGCGACTCCGGCACAAATGCCGGATAGACATTCAGCGCGATGCCGCTTTCCTGCCGCAGCGCCACGGCCAGCAGCTTGATCACATATCCCATCTCTCTGGCATATGTCACATCTTCCTGCGCTATCTTTTCAATCCCCTCTACCAGCACGTCGTCAAACGTCACATTGGCACGGAATCCGATCGAGGCAAGGATTGCCAGCTTTCTTGCCGCATCATACCCGCAGACATCATTTGTCGGATCCGCTTCGGCAAAACCTTTGTCCTGCGCTTCTTTCAGGGCAGTCTCATAGGATTCGCCAGTATCCGTCATGCTCGTCAGGATGTAATTCGTCGTTCCATTGACGATGCCGATGATTTTTTCTATCTGGTTCCCTGCCAGTGAATCATGAAGCGGCATCAGAATCGGTATCCCGCCGCCAACGCTTGCCTCACAACTGAAATTCACATGATTCATCAGCGCAATCTGGATAATCTCCGGCCCATAGAGCGCTACCAGATCTTTATTTGCACTGACTACATTTTTTCCGTGCTGCAGTGCCTGATAGATATATTCTTTCGCGGGATGGATGCCGCCCATCACTTCAATAACGATCTGAATCTCCGGATCATCCAGAATGTCCTGAAACTCCCCGGTCAGACGCACGCCTTCCAGAAGCGCGTGCTCCGCATATTTCGCCGGATTTCGGACGAGCACAGACTTTACACGAACCGCACAGCCCAGCTGTTCCTCAATAAATTCCCGGTTGCGGGCCAGTGCTTCCGCGGTCCCGCTCCCGACAGTTCCAAATCCCAGAAAAGCGATATTGATCTCTTCCATGCGTCATTTCTCCTCTATAACGGTAACATCTTTTACGCCTTTAATGCTCTTCAAAATCTGCGTCATTTCCGCAAAGGATATCTGCATCTCCCCTGTGCGGAGAGAAAGCGTGAGTGTCGTCAGCTTCTTTATGGGAACCCCCAGATTCATGGAAACGATTTCCGCCCGTTCTTTCCCTATACGGCGAAAAATCTTATTGATCACGGCAGAATCGTTCTGCACAATGATAAAAAGCGCCGTCGTACTGCGCAGCGGATCTTCGAAAGCCGATGCCACATGATCTTTATATTTATAATACGCGCTTCGGCTGATTCCGGTCTTCGCAACGGCGGCATTGATCGTTTCCGCCGCGCCGCTTTTCAGCAGTTCCTTTGTGCGGATCGTTTTTTTGATCGCCGCCGGAAGAATCTGAAAGTCAACCATATAAAACTGCTTATTGTCTTTATTCATTATCCCTGTCCTGTCTGCCTGCTTCCATTCTTTCATTTTTTATAATGAAATAAAATCACTGCGGCGCAGGCCGCCACATTAAGAGATTCTACCGTCCCGGCCATGGGAATATAAATTTTCTCATCGCAGAGCGCAAGGATCTCAGGCCGTATCCCGCTGCCTTCATTGCCGAATATAAATACCGCATCTTCCGGGATATCCGCCATTTTATACGGCGTGCCTCCCTCCAGCGTTGTCCCGGCAAATATCAGTCCGCTTTTTCCTTTCAGCTCCGCCAGCTGATCCAGCGTCACTCTTTCAAAAACGGGAAGGCGTAAAATGCTTCCCATTGAACTTCTGACTGCTTTTTCCGAATAAGGATCTGTGCATCCCTCCGTCAAAAGGACGCCGCTGCATCCGGCCGCGGCCGCCGTACGCAGAATCGTCCCCATATTTCCGGGATCCTGAATGCTGTCCAGAAGAACATAATGCCCTCCCGGTTTTTCCAGAAGCTGCGTAAATTCTGTTTTCTCTTTTTTCAGAATCACAAGCACTCCCTGTCCATGCGCTGTTCCGGAGAGGCGTTCCATCATCGCCTCTTCCACGCGTAGGAAAAGCCAATGCAGCTGCCCTGCGTTTTCTGTCAAAGACTGTATCCTCGGTTCTGCGAGCGCCCTGTCTGTAACAAAGCACACCCCATCCCTCCGTCCCTGCAAAAACGCATCCTCTACGCTTCTCACGCCTTCAACAAGGAAAAGGTCTGTCTTTTCTCTGTATTTCCTAATTTTGAGCTGGGCTGCAAGCTTTACCCAGCGATTGTTCATGCTGCTGATCGTTTCCATGACTGTCCAAAACTCTTCACTTCAAAAAAGTCATTTTGATTGATTATACATGATTCATTTTGAAATAGAAATGCCGCAGACTTTTCACACACAAAAAAAGCAGGCTTATGCCCGCTTTTTCTGTCTCATTTTCTTCATCGCCAGCTCGAATACCTGATCGACAGAAATCGTCGCCATATCCGTTTCCATACGCCCCGGATTTTCCGCCAGCAGGACATCCGCATCGGGATTGCCGTAAGGACCGCTCCTTCCCGGCAGCGTCGGACCGAAAAGCGCAATCAGCGGCGTCTGCGCTGCGTTTGCGATGTGCAGAGGCCCCGTATCGCAGGAAATATGGAGAGAGGCCATTTCATCCAGCGCCGCAAGTTCCAGAAGATTCGTTCTTCCGATCAGATCCACTGTATAATTCGACGGAGAAATCGCGCGGATTTCCTTACCCATCTCCGCCTCCGACGGAGCCCCGGATATGACCGTATAGATCTTTTCTCCCGCCAGCCGTTTTGCCAGTTCTCCCCAAAATGAGATGGGCCATTTTTTGTGCTCGCCTCTTGTCCCCGGGACCAAGACCACATACGCTCCGGTTACACCGCATTGGCTCAGCATATATTTCACGCTGGTTTTCTCTTTCTCATGTTCACGCAGCGGAAATTCAAAATGGGACACATCACAATGCAGATATTCCATCACATCCAAAAGCTGTTCGATGATATGACCGTGCATATGCTTTCCCCGGACAGGATGATTTACAAGAAAACTGCCTTCGCGGGCATCCCAGTAGCCGATCTTCTTTCTTCCACCGGAAATCAGAGAAATCAGCGCGCTTTTCGCAATCATCTGAAGATCAATGACCAGGTCAAAATGTCTCGCATGCAGCGCTTTTCTCACTTCCATGAGATAAGACAGATTCTTTATCTTTTTCCGGTCTATAAAAAAGATTTCATCAATCCACGGTTTCCCCGGAAGCAGCGCGGCAAAAGCCGGGTGCACCGCCCAAGTGATCCGGGCTTCGGGATATGTCCTGCGCAGAACATACAGCGAAGGGAGCGCGTGGATCACATCTCCGAGGGAACTCATTTTTATAATCAGTATGTTTTTATACGTTCTGTTTTCCATCCGATTCTCTCTGCTCTGACTGAATGCTGTTCCAGAATTCCAAAAGATTTCCTCCGGGAAACAGGAATCCCCGTATCCCTGCGCGTTCCGCCGCCTCGATATCTCGCCGGCTGTCACCGATCAAAAGGCAGTTTTCCCTCTCCAGGCCATACTTCCGCATGGCTTCCAGTATCATTCCCGGCGCCGGCTTCCTGCAGGGACAGTCCCAGTCATAAGCGGCAATTTTTGCTCCCTGTAAATGAGGACAGTAAAAAAATTCTTCTATTTTTCCCCCATATTTGCTGAATTCCCGGTTCATTTCCCGATGCAGCTTTTGTACATCCGCCTCAGTGTAATATCCGCGCGCCACACCGCTCTGATTCGTCACAACAAAAAGCTTTCGCCCATCCCCGTAGAGCTGCCCGATCAATTCCCTTGCTCCGGGTATCCACTGCACATCTTCGATCCTGTGCACATACCCGGTATCCTCATTAAGCACGCCGTCCCTGTCAAAAAAAACAGCCAGCTGTCTCCGGCTCATTCTCTGCCCCAATCCATTTCATCGATCACTTCACAGATGCTGTGCGCGCAGAGAATATGCATTTCCTGGACTCTCGCCGTTGATTCGCTCGGAATGATAACCGCCTCATCAGCAAGCCCGGCCATTTCCCCTCCGTCTCTTCCCAGAGACGCAATGACTGTCAGTCCTTTTTCTTTCGCAAGCGCTGCCGCTTTCAGCACATTTGCGCTGTTTCCGCTCGTCGTAATCCCCCAGAATACATCGTCCGGCTGTCCCAGACCTTCCACCTGACGCGCAAATACATCGTCATAACCGTAATCATTGCCGACCGCCGTCAGAATGGAGGTGTCCGTCGTCAGCGCAATGGCGGGAAGCGAAATTCTCTCTCGGTGAAAACGTCCCACAATTTCCGCCGCAATATGCTGTGCGTCAGCCGCACTTCCGCCATTCCCGCAGATCAGAATTTTTCGTCCCTTTTTCAGCGCCTCCGCACAGATAACGGCCATCTTCTGCACGTGGGGAATCAGCGGCAGAGAGGCCTTCCAGATCTGCTGATGTTCCTGAAAACACGCATTGATCCGCTCCAGTTCCATAGTTATTTCTCCTTATTTGATTTCATCAATTCTTCCAGTTCCTGCATGAAACTTCCAATGTCTTTGAACTCCCGATATACAGATGCGAAGCGCACATATGCGACCTGATCCAGTTTCCGCAGTTCATCCATAATAATGTTCCCGATCGTCTCCGTCGGCACTTCATGCCCAGGACTGCTCCGTACCGTCCTTTCCACGGCATCAACGATTCCTTCAATCTGATCAGAAGAAATGTTCCTTTTTTCACAGGCGCGGATAATACCGCTTCTGACCTTATTTCTGCTGAAACTCTCTCTCACTCCGCTCTTTTTGATAACTCGCACCGGTGCCTGTTCGACCGTTTCGTAAGTGGTAAACCGCCGCCCGCAAGAAAGGCACTGCCGCCGGCGCCGGATGGCGCATCCGTCGTCTGTATCCCGCGAATCAGTCACTTTCGTATCTGTACTGCTGCAATAAGGACATTTCATAAATGACTCTCCCAACGCAAAAAGAAAGGCCACACCGCTTATGCCGTGTGGCCCAAGAAACAGCATGAATGCCGCCCTGAAGGATGCAGGCATTGATCTCTGTAATCTGTGTTATTTCTTCAGGAAATCAGGCATCGTAATGCTGCCTGCCGGACGGGAAGAAGATCCGCGGAAGCCCGGCGCACTGCCCGGCGCATTTTTCTTCTTTTCTTCAAACCCCGTCGCAATAACAGTGATTTTCACCGTGTCATCCAGGCTGGAATCAACAGACGTACCCCAAATGATATTTGCATCCGGATCTGCTGCTTCCGTAATGACCTGAGACGCTTCATTGATTTCAAAAAGCCCCAGATCTTCATTACCTGTAATGCTGATGATAATGCCTTTAGCGCCGTCAATAGAGCGTTCAAGCAGAGGGCTGGAAATTGCCATTTTTGCTGCGTCGCTCGCGCGGTTTTCCCCGGTTCCGACACCGATCCCCATCAGCGCTTCTCCCTGATTGCTCATGATGGTCTTCACATCAGCAAAGTCCAGATTGATCACGCCGGGAACAGTAATCAGGTCGGAAATCCCCTGAATCCCCTGACGGAGCACATCGTCGGCAATCTTGAAAGCATCCTTCAGAGAAGTTTTCTTGTCTACTGTCTGAAGCAGGCGATCATTAGGAACGATCAGAAGCGTATCCACATTCGCTTTTAATTTTTCAATGCCTGTCAGGGCATTTCTCATGCGCACTTTGCCTTCAAAGCTGAAAGGTTTGGTTACAACGCCGACAGTCAGTGCGCCGATTTCCTTTGCACACTGGGCTACGACAGGCGCAGCGCCGGTACCGGTGCCGCCGCCCATACCTGCGGTAACAAACACCATATCCGCGCCCTGAAGCGCTTTCAGAATATCTTCCTTGGATTCTTCCGCTGCTTCTTCGCCCACTTCCGGTTTGGCGCCTGCGCCAAGTCCTTTAGTCAGTTTTTCTCCGATTTGAATCTTATTTTCCGCTGCCGCTTTATCAAGGATCTGCGCTTCGGTGTTGACTGCGATAAATTCAACGCCCTGTACTTCTGCGTCAATCATGCGGTTTACCGCATTGTTTCCGCCGCCGCCTACGCCAATTACCTTAATGCTTGCCAGATCTCCCATATTGAATCCTCCTTTGATATCTCAGTTTACGTCTGCGATTCACGATTGGGTTTCATTCTTATAAATCATACTACATATTTTACAATATTTCATCTAAATACGCCATATTTTTGCCTTCTCCGCGGGACGGAAAACCTCTGGCCTATTTATTTTTTCAGCTTGATATACGGAGATGTCAGGCTTGCGTCAATGTATTCGACCGCAAGTCCTCTCGCCTTTACATCGCTCACCATATTTTCCGCCAGGGCCGCTCTTTCCTGCATCTGATCCCCTTCTCCCAGATGGACCGCAATTCCGCCTCTAGTATAGGCCACGATATTTTCTGAATTTCCTATATTGATCTCCGAAAAATCATGCAGTCCGCCTGCGGAAAGCGCGTTCAGAAATTGAAGTGCGCTCTGCACTTGAGCACCGCCCGCAGTGTCTCCGAGCAGCGCATTCCCCAGCTTGACTCCTGTAACGATCGGCGATTTCACTTCTTCTACAGTGCTGCCGGTCTGTATGACCATTCCCTCTTTATCGAGCACCACATAGCCAAACTCGGCCTGCATGACTGCCAGCGGTTTTCGTTCGGTAATGGTCACATCAATATAAACGGGAAAAGAGCGGCGCACCTCCACACTGTCAATGCGCAGATCTTTTTTCAGTCGTTCTTCCAACTCCCGCGTACTGATCTGCAGCACGTTGACCGGCGCTTCTATTCCTCCGTCAAACAGCACATCTTCCCTGGATACAGATTCGTTTCCGAAGACCCGTAGATCACCAAACGGCACGGGGAATACACAAAGCCCCGCAAAAATCAATATGACCGCCGCTGACGCCGCCGCCGCATACCTGATTTTCTTTCTTGTTCGTTTTTTTCTTCTTTTGCGCAGTTTCCGCCTCTCCTCATCCGGCGGACCGGAATGTGGAACTCCGGAAACGGATTCATTGCCCGGAGAATTATGCAGTTCTTTCTGAAACTCTCCAAAGCTTTTGAATTCTTCCATATTTCAGACCTTTCCCGTTGACGCTCCCAGCAGGATCCTTTCGCAGAGATGCGGAAAATCAATGCCCGCAGCCATAGCTGCTTTCGGCACAAGACTCGTCGCAGTCATGCCCGGAATGGAATTGGCCTCCAGAAGATAAGGAATTCCCTCGGAATCCGTCCTCAGATCAAACCGGACAGCCCCTGAGCATTCTGCCGCTTCATATCCGCAGACGGCCATCTTTTTCATTTCTTCCGCCAGTTCTTCAGGAATGTCTGCCGGCACGATATAATCCGTCGCCCCGCTGGTATATTTTGAATAATAATCATAGGAACCAGAGTGCGGGCAGATATGGACTACGGGAAGCGCCTCGCCGTTCAACACTGATACGGTAAATTCTTCCCCGTCCAGGTATTTTTCCGCCAATATGCGTTCTTCTACGGAAAATACACGTTTTACCGCTTCTTCCAGCTCTTCCGGCCTTTTTACGATCTCAATACCGATCGTGGAACCTTCACAGGCCGGTTTCAGAACCACGGGAAAGGCCATATGCGCCCGGATATCCTGCGCCACATTCTCAATGCCGTCTTTCAAAAAATACGGCCGGGAGTCCGCCATCCGTATTCCTGCACTGCTGAAGATGCGTTTGCTCATGATCTTATCCATGGTGACAGCGCTTGCCATGACGCCCGAGCCTGTATAGGGGATGCCCAAAAGTTCCAAAACACCCTGAATCGTACCGTCTTCCCCGAATTTCCCATGAAGAGCCAGAAATACCGCATCTATTTTTGCCCCCCGCACCTGTTCTACAATGTGGGGCGGATCATATTCAATCACTGTCGTCTGATATCCCAGCGACCGCAGCGCTTCATCAACAGCCGTCCCTGTCCGGCGGGATACCTCCGCTTCCCGGGAAGGTCCTCCGAGAATAATGCCAATACGGTTATTTTTTGTAATCATCAGCCAGTCCTTTTTCCCGAATTAACTGAATCAGCGCTTCGCCCGCCTGATAAATATTTCCTGCGCCCATGGTAAAAATCATGTCTCCCGGTCTCGCATCCTCATACAGTTCACGCACCAGGGCCTGCAGATCCGGTGCATAACAGATTTCTTTCTCGGGAATATGTTCTTTCACCTTCCCGGGAAGAAGCCTGCCGTCGACCCCTTTGATCGGCTTTTCGCCTGCCGAATAGATATCTGTAAAATACAGTTTATCAGCACTGTCAAAGGCTGCGCCGAATTCATCCTGGAGCAGTTTTGTTCTGGAATATCGATGCGGCTGGAACGCGCAGATCACCCGATGTCCGCCGATTTCTTTGGCTGCACTGAGCGTCGCCGCAATTTCAGTGGGATGATGCGCATAATCGTCAAGGATCCACACCCCGTTTACATAAGCTTTTGTCTCAAATCTGCGCTTTACGCCGATAAAATTCGCCAGAGATGCGGAAATTGTCCGAAACGGCAGTCCGCAGTACAATCCGACCGTCACAGCGGCCAGCGCGTCTCTTACATTATGGGTGCCGGGGATCTGAAGCGAAATGCTTCCGAGTATCCGTCCGCCTCTGCATACATCAAAAACAACGCGTCCGTTCTCATACCGTTTATTGACCGCGCGGTATGCAGCATCTTCGCTCAGCCCGTAAGTGATCACCTTTTGGTTGATCCGAGGAAGCACATCCCGCACGCCCTGGCTGTCTATGCAGACGACCGCCGCGCCGTTTGGATCAGTAATGTGGCTGATAAATTCGACAAACGCCGATTTTATATTTTCCACTGTCCCGTAATGATCGAGATGATCGTCCTCAATATTCGTCACCACGGCGATGCTGCTCTGAAATTTCAAAAAAGAACCGTCGCTTTCATCCGCTTCGGCGATGACATAGTCTCCCCGCCCCAGGCAGGAATTTCCGTGAAGATAATCTACAGCGCCGCCGAGAATGATCGTCGGATCGGTTCCCGCATCCCGAAAGACCTGACCGATCATGGCAGATGTCGTTGATTTCCCATGCGCGCCCGCCACGGCGATCCCTTTGCCCCAGTGAAACATGGCGGCAAGCACATCAGACCGGTGATAAACAGGGATCCCCTTCTTTTTCGCTGCGGCCAATTCCGGATTATCTTCCGAGATGGCAGAAGAAATGACGATGCCGTCAGCGCCGTCGATATGCGCTGCGTCATGGCCGATATAAATATCCGCTCCCTGGCGGCGCATAAATTGCAGATAGTCAGATTCATTTTTATCTGAACCGGAAATTTTCATTCCCTTTTCGATCAGGATCTCCGCGAGAGCCCGCATTCCCATGCCGCCAATGCCGATGAAGTGCAGGCGCTGAAAATGTTTTAAGTCCATATGCATCCCTCTTACCTGTCTGCCAAAGACAACGCCATACGGGCGATCTCTTCCCCCGCATGGATTTTTCCTATTTTTCTGCTGGATTCCGCCATTTCTGCCAGAATCTCAGGATTATTTTTCAATCCTTCAATATCCTGAATCAGTTCTTCCGCTGTCAGGAACCGGTCGACGATCATTTTCGCCGCGCCGCCTGCCACAAAGACACGCGCATTATATGTCTGGTGATCTTCCGCCGCATAAGGGTACGGCACAAGGATAGAAGGCAGCCCTCGGGCAGCCAGTTCTGCCAAACCGACTGCGCCTGCCCGGTAAATGACCAGATCCGCTGCCGCCAGAGCCGTCGGCATATCTTTCTGATAACTGATGATCCGGCTGCCTCTGCCAAACCGTCCGTTTTCGTCCACATGGCCAAGCTCTTCTTTTACCCGGTCAAATTCTCCCGTCCCGGTGACGTGATAGAGACAAATATCTCCGGTATGTGCAAAATGACGATGTACTCCGATCATCGCCTGATTAATAGTTCTGGCGCCCCGGCTTCCTCCGGCTGTCAGCACCATGAAAGCGCCGTCAGGAATCCCGAGCTTTTCTCTGGACTCAGCCCGCTTGGAAAGCATGACTTCCCTGCGCACCGGATTTCCCGTATATACGCATTTCTCCGGATGGGGAAATCTGGTTCTCGCTTCTTCATATCCGAGCGCGATTTTATCCACCACACGGCTCAAGATCTTATTCGTTACGCCGGGAATGACATTCTGCTCCTGAATCATCGTGGGAATATGGCTGAGCGCCGCCGCCATAAGAATGGGGCCGCAGACATAACCGCCCGTACCGATGACCACATCCGGTTTGAAACGGGACAAAATACGCCGCGCTTTCCAGAGCCCGCCCGCCGCTTTCAAAAGGACCTTGATATTCTCCGGAGTCAGTTTCCTTTTCAGCCCTGCCGACGGAAGCGCCGCGAAATCATAGCCTTCCCCCGGTATCAGAGAAGCCTCCATCCCATTGGGCGTACCCACAAAAAGGATCTCCGCATCGGTCAGTCTTTCGATTTCTCTCGCAATCGTAATAGCCGGATAAATATGGCCGCCGGTTCCTCCGCCGGACAAAATAACTCGTTTCATCGCCGAATCATTCCTTCGTGAAATCAATCAGAATATGCCGTTCTGTCACTGCAGCGCATGGACTATATTCTTAAAATCCCGCCCGCGCTCCGTATAGGCACGATACATATCATAACTGGAGCAGGCCGGTGAAAGCAGAACGCTGTCTCCTTCTTTCGCTTCCGCTGCCGCTTTTTCCACCGCATCCTTCATGGAATCCGCCATGATAATACGCCTGACGCCCGCTCGGCGGGCCGCTTCATAAAACCGTTTCGCCGCCGCGCCGATCAGGATGAGGCAGCTTACATGCTCCCGCACAAAGGCCATAAAATCTTCCAGCGGTGTCTCTTTATCATGTCCGCCCGCAATCAGAATGACCGGGGAAGAAAATGCCCCAATGGCTTTCACTGCGGCGTCGGTATTGGTCGCTTTGGAATCATTGTAATAAGAAACACCGTGAAGCGTCCTCACGAATTCCAGCCGGTGTTCCAGCGGGCGATACTCCCGAAGCGCTTTTCGGATGGCTTCTGCCGGTACGCCGCCCTGATGCGCCAGAAAAGCCGCCGCCAGACAGTCCTCCATATTATGGTGCCCCTGCACTGCCAGCTCATTTTCCCGGACGAGCCGAAGTTCTTCGCCATCCAGCCGCAGCATGAGCCATCCGTCAGACAGATATGCGCCTTCCTGCAGCTCCTCTTCCGTACTGAGATAGTACACATGCGCTCTGGCCTTTTTTACAAACTCTGCCGTCCAGGGATCTTCTTTATTGAGGAGCAGACTTCCTTCCGGCCCCATATTCTCAAAAATACGCGCCTTTGCCGCCGCATAAGCTTCCATCGTATGATGCCGTTCCAGATGATCCGGCGTTATGTTCAAAATGACTGCCGCTTTGGGCCGGAACTGATCGATAAATTCCAACTGGAAACTGGACAATTCCGCCGCGATCAGGCCATTTCCCGGAACCGTCTCCGCTTCACTACTGAGGGACATGCCGATATTTCCGGCAGTTGCGCAGGGAATCCCCGCATTCCTGATCATATTGCCGAGAAGCGTTGTCGTCGTCGTTTTCCCGTTGGTCCCTGTCACAGCGAGAATCGGCGCTTCCGCAATCCGCCAGGCCAGCTCGATTTCGCTGAGCACGGGAATCCCCCGGCGAAGCGCTTCCGCCACGACGGGATTTTCCCGAGGCACCACAGGCGAAACAATGACTGTATCTTTTCCTTCCAGAAGGGCAGGCGTTTGGCTTCCGATCAGGAATTCAGCGCCCGCGCGGAGCAGACGCTGCTTTTCCCCGCTGTCCTTTATATCATTCTTATCTGAAATCGATACGCTGCATTCCCGCTCGAGCAGCACTTTCGCCGCGCCGAGCCCGCTGATGCCGCCGCCAAGGATCAATACGTTTCGCAAAACGTTTTCCCCCCGTTTCTCCGCTTAAAAGAATACGCACATAAGCGCCGCGCCTGCCGCCGCCGCCTCAACTGCCCAGAAAAACCACACAACGTGAACTTCGCTCCAGCCGCACAATTCAAAATGGTGATGGATCGGGCTCATCTTGAATATGCGCTTCCCCGTCAGTTTAAACGATGCGACCTGTAATATCACCGACAGCGCCTCGATAACAAAAATCAAGCCCAGGAAAATCAGCAGGAGTTCCGTCCGGGTCACTACGGAAATCCCGGCGATTGCACCGCCAAGCGCCAGAGAACCGGTATCCCCCATGAAGATCTTTGCCGGCCTGTAATTATAAAAAAGGAATCCCGCGCAGCAGCCGACAATAACTGCCGCAAATGCGCCGATATCATCCATGCCATACATATGACAGAACAGGGCATAAGCGCCGAAAGCAATGACGCAGCAGCCCGCCGCAAGGCCGTCCAGACCGTCAGTCAGATTCACCGCGTTCGATGCTCCGACGATGACCAGAACGACGAAAGGATAGTACAGCCAGCCGATGGAAATATCCGTTTCCGTAAACGGAATGGCAATAGAAGAAGGAAGCCCCAGGTATTCCACACAGCCGTAGCAAAACAGGATCGACAGCAGAAGCTGACCCGCCATTTTCTGCTTGACTGTCAGGCCGAGATTCCGCTTTTTTTCCGCCTTGATAAAATCGTCCAGAAAACCGAGCAGTGCGTGCCCCAGCGTGATCAGTACCAGGAGCAGCACAGACGGATCAAAGAGCTGATTGCCTGCGATCACAAGCACTGCGGCCAACATCATAAAAAGCCCGCCCATGGTCGGCGTCCCGGCCTTGAGCCGGTGAGATTTCGGTCCCTCTTCCCGGATCGACTGACGCGCCTTGTATTTTCTGGCCAGCGGGATTGCTCCGGCCCCCAGAATAACCGCCGCAGCCGCCGCTTCAATGATATAGATCAAATATCCGGTCAAATCCATGACTTATTCTTTTTCCCCTCTCCAGAGATCCGCAATTTTATCCAGATGCATGGCATGAGACGCTTTAATCAGCACCGCATCGCCTTCGCCGCAGTGACCTTTCAGATAATCCGCCGCTTCTTCCGCGCTGGAAAGACAGACGGTCTCCATGCCTCCCGCCGCCGCTTCCTCCGCCATCAGCCGGCCAAGTCCGCCTACGGAAATCATCAGATCAAATCCCAGCTCCGCCGCCTTTTTTCCCATAGAGCGGTGCAGTTCTTCCGCATACTGACCGAGTTCCAGCATATCTCCCACCACGATGATGTGCCGTTTCCCCGGAAGCTGGAGCAGCGCCCGAAACGCCATCTCCAGGGAGAGCGGATTGGCATTATAGGAATCATCCAGCACCAGAGCGCCGCGGATGCGGCGTAATTTCTGGCTGTCCCCCTGCGGCGTAAATTCTTCCAGCGCTTCTTTAATCAAAGAAAACGGCACGCCAAGAAAGCGCCCCGCAGCCGCCGCGGCAAGCGCGTCATATACATTATGGATTCCAAACAGTTTCAAGTGCACATCTTCGGCTTCTTCACCGATGACGCACCGGAAATCCGTGCCTTCCGGGCGGAATTTGATCTGTTCCGCATACACGTCCTTCTGCCGCAGTACGCCGTATGAAATAACGCGTCCGGAGAATGAATCCCCCATGGCGCGGACAAAATCGTCGTCTTCATTCAGCACAGCCGTACCGTCTTTCGGCAGGGCCTTAATCAGCTCGCTTTTTGCTTTCGCGATGTTCTCCCTGCTGCCGAGGATGCCGATATGAGAAGTTCCCACATTGGTCACGATGCCCAAGGAAGGGAGCGCCGTGCGGCACAATTCCGCGATTTGTCCGAAACCGCGCATCCCCATTTCCGTCACGCACACCTGATCTTCTTCGGTAAGCGACAAAAGTGTATGGGAAAGCCCGATCTCATTATTAAAATTTTTCTTCGTATGGCATACGCGGTATTTCTTTTTTAAAATGGCTGAGACCATGTCCTTTGTCGTCGTCTTCCCGTTCGAACCGGTCACAGCCACGACGGGAATATCAAACCGAAGGCGATGAAAGCGCGCCAGTCCCTCCAGCGCAGTCAGCGTATTTTCCACCAAAATGACCGCCGTGCCTTCCGGGACAATTTCCGCGGCGTCCCGGCGGGACGTCAGCACCGCCGATGCGCCTCCGGCGGCGGCCGCCGCCAGAAACCGATGTCCGTCGAAATTTTCACCGGCCAGAGGGATGAAAAGATCCCCCTCTTGAAGACTTCGGGTATCCGTACTGACGCCGGAACAGCTCCGAGCCGCGCCCGGTCTGACCAAATCTCCGCCGGTCGCTTTCAAAATCTCGTTTATCGTAAAAGCTGCCATCATCATTCTCCACGGATCGCGGCGCGGGCCTCCTCCCGATCATCAAAATGGATCGTCCGGTCTTTTAAGATCTGATAAGTCTCGTGCCCTTTTCCAGCGATCATTACGATATCTCCGGGCTGTGCCAGCGCAATGGCGCGGCGGATCGCCGCTCTCCTGTCAGCGATCACTTCATAAGAAGCGCCGCTCTTGAGCGCTTCCTCTTTTACGCCGGCTGCGACTTCCGCCACGATGCGGTCAGGATCTTCCGTTCTCGGATTGTCGCTCGTCACGATTACGATATCCGCATAAGAAGCGCCGATCCGTCCCATGATGGGCCGCTTCATCCTGTCGCGGTCACCGCCGCATCCGAAGACGGCAATAATCCGTCCCCGGCGAATTTCTTCCGCCGTTTTCAGAATATTTTCCAGCCCGTCCGGCGTATGTGCATAGTCCACGACAACGGTAAAGGGCTGTCCTTCATCGACAAGCTCAAAGCGGCCGGGCACAGAGCGGAAATCTTTGACCGCCGCCAGGATCACGTCCATCGGCACGCCTTCACTGAGGCAGGCTGAAATGGCAGTCAGCACATTGTATACATTAAAGCGTCCCACCAGATTGGTGCGCACTTCGTACGTTTCTCCTTCAAAACGAAGGGTAAACTCGGAAGAATTCGCATTGAACCGGATATTTTCCGCTCTGAGGTCAGAAGGCCGGTCAATGCTGTAGGTCCATGCGCGGCAGACCGCCCTGTCCACCGCCCCGCTCATGACTTCCGAATAATCGGCGTCTGCATTGATGTGAGCGGATTTGTTCCCCTTGACCTGTCCGCGTTCGGATACCTTTTTGAAGAGCAGCGCTTTTGCCGCCGCATAATTTTCCATGGTCTTATGGTAATCCAGATGGTCTTCCGTCAGGTTTGTAAATGCGGCGTTGTCAAATTCCACGCCTTCCACGCGACCGAGAGCAAGCGCATGTGACGATACTTCCATGCACACATGAGTAACGCCTTCCGCCTGCATCCTGTACAGCATTTTTTCCAGATCGACCACATCCGGCGTTGTATTGTGCGTCGGATATTCCTTATCACCGATCAGCATATGAATCGTCCCGATCACGCCGGTCTTAAAGCCCGCGCGGTTCAGGATATGCGCTTCGATGTGGGTCGATGTCGTCTTGCCATTGGTGCCGGTCACGGCAAGGATCCGCATTTTTCGCGCCGGATAATCAAAGAAATACGGCGTCAGATCTTCCATGGCCCGTCTCGTGTCTTTGACATAGACCACCGCCGTATGCGCGGGAACGGAGATTTTCTTCTCCGCTACAATGACCGACGCGCCTTTTTCAGCGGCAGCCGCGAAATCGTGGCCGTCTGCCCGCGCGCCGCAGAGACAGATAAAAAGGCTGCCCTCTCCTACTTCTCTGGAATCCGCGGTAATATCCACGACCTCCTGATTCTCATTTCCTTCCGCTTTTATATAAGCGGTATGCTTCAGCAGATCATTCAGAAGCTTCACTTTATTCACCCCTATTGTGTCAGTGGCTCAGTAAACCTTACTTATCATATCCCAAAAGGTCTGATGTTACAATAGCGGTCCCCGGAGCCGCGGACACCATATCTTGTATCCTGCTCCGAAAGACCGCTTCTCATTTTTCCGTGATTTCAGCTTCAACACAACAACTCACTCATGAATCGTGTGAGGATCCACTGTCTGATCCGCAGATCCGTACACCGCGCCGTGCGGAACGATCATCCCCAGCTCCGTTTCCGCGATAGCCTGTATTCTGACCGGCGACTCCATCCTCGCTGTCTGCAGCCGGGCCACAGCGTTCATCTTTTCCAGTGCCGCTGTCTCCGACCGAACTGCCTGCAGCTCAAAACTCATCTGCGCAGTCAGGCCGTTCAGGCCATACACGACCGCCGCAAAAAATGCCGCACAGATCACCGTCCGAAAAGCCGTCCGGAAAAGCCGCTGTTCCGATGCAGAGCTGTTTTTTTCCCCTGCATCCGCGTATCCGCGGACTTCTTCATAAGTGCCTGAAGCGGCACGGCGGTAATTCAGTAATTCCGCATCCTGTGCCAGCATATGATTTCACCTGCCTGATTACAATTTTTCCGCGATGCGCAGCGTAGCGCTCCTCGCGCGGGGATTTCTTTCCAATTCTTCCCTCCCCGGCCGAATCGGCTTCAGAGGCTTCTTGATTTCCCGATGATGACCGCAGACGCACACCGGCATATCAGGAGGACAGATGCAGTCCTGCGCCATCTCACGAAATACGTTCTTTATGATCCTGTCTTCCAGCGACTGAAAGGTAATGACACCGATCCTGCCGCCGCTCCGAAGATGCTTTACGCAGTCCCGCATTGTCTCCTCAAGTATCCGCAGCTCCCCGTTCACCTCGATGCGGATCGCCTGGAATGTCCGTTTTGCCGGATGAGGGCCGTCCTTTCTCGCCCCCGCAGGCACTGCGGCCTTGATCGCCCGCACCAGCTCCATGGTCGTTTCGACGGGCCTCTCCTGTCTCGCTTCCACAATGAACTGCGCGATCCGCTTCGCCCACCGTTCTTCGCCATAGCGCCAGATGATATCTTCCAGCCGCTCCTGGCTGTAATGATTGACGATCTCCCACGCGGTCAGCGGTTTTCGCTGATCCATCCGCATATCCAGTTTCCCGTCATGCATGTAAGAGAATCCGCGTTCCCCCTCATCCAGCTGATACGACGATACGCCGAGATCAAAAATAAATCCGTCCACCGGCCCGATGCCGCGTTCATCCAGGATTTTTCCGATGTGTGAAAAATTATCTCTCACCAAGATATGACGGCAGGGAATGTCTTTCAGCCTTTCCCCCGCGGCGCGAATCGCGTCCTCATCCTGATCGACCCCGATAAGGAGCGCTTCACTGCTCACCTTCTGTGAAAGTGCGTACGTGTGGCCTCCGCCGCCGAGTGTGCAGTCCACATAGATCCCGTCCGGCGAAGAAAACACCCCGTTCACTGTTTCGTCCAGGAGGACGCTGACATGCTGAAACTCCATTTTTTCACCTTACATATTGAATCCAAGCGGGATGTCCAGCGATTCCGCAATATCCGCCATCGACTCTTTCGCCTGCAGCTCATTCAGCAGAGCCGGGTTCCAGACCTCGATCGTATCGCCCACACCGATGATCTTGGCGTCCTTCTCCAGCTTTGCCCGCGCCCGGAGATGAGAAGGGATCAGGATGCGCCCCTGCCGGTCGCATTCCATTTCCGTACTCCCGCCGATCAGAAAACGGCGAAACTGGCGGACATTGAGCTTCGTTGCCGACAGCTGCTGTATCCGAGCGAGCAGCATTTCCCAGCGCTCCCTCGGATAAATTGTGAGACAGGTGTCGATGCCCGGAGAAAGAATAAAATTCTCGCCCAGTTCTTCTCTGAATTTGGCCGGAAGAATCATACGGCCTTTCGCATCGATCGTATGCGAATACTCATTCATGAACATGCCTGTCTCACCTCCCCGCCTCATATTTTCGCCACTTTTACCCACATTCTACCATATTCCCCCACTTTTCAACAGAAGAACTGATGTTCCGCGCTCATTCCATCCGGTACAGTGAGGAAGCTGTCTGCAGAAAAATTTCCCTGTTCTTTGCAGCCCCCCCCAATTTGCTGTACCGGCCGGCACGCCTGCCGAAAAGCAGGCAATAAAAAAAGCGGGACTCCCGTTCCCGCTGCAAAAAAATACGGACCGAAGGCCGCATTTCGTCCGATTAGTCCCAGACTTCTTTCATGATCTTTTTATATTCGCTCTGCAAATGATTGACGATCACATCCAGTATGACGCGCACCAGCTGCGGATCAAACATCTCATTAGAGCTCGAAATGCAGGAATCCAGATAAATGGTTCCGTCATCTGCCGCTACGTATTTGAATACTTTATAACTCCGGTTCATTTCATTCAAAAACGCATTGATCTTTTCTCTGTTGCCGTCTTTGATCAGCCCCGTTCCGATCTGCACACGGATGATCGTATAGATCGTATTGTCCGTAATGATACCGACCGGCAGGCGCTGGCCTTCCGCTTCAATATTCGACTTAAATACGACAGTCCCGTTCTCATCATTCGGCACAGGATCTTTCAGGAAGAAATTCATCTGATTGGATTTCAGATAGGCTTCAAATTTTTCCGCCTTTACATTCTGCACTGCCATGGGTATGCCTCCTCAAACAAAAATACATAATATGTTTTTTCTTATTATACATGCCTCGTTTCATCCCTGCTACCCATTCTTTTATGCGCGGCCTCTGCCTGTGGCTCCGATGCAGAAAAAGGGCAGTTGGGGTAGAAATTTGGGTAGAAAACAGGCGCTTCTTAGACGAAAATAAAAAAATTAAAGCCCGGTAAATCCTGAAAAAAGTCAGTATTTATCGGGCTTTTCTTGTGGCGGAGACGGTGGGATTCGAACCCACGGTACCTTGCGGTACAACTGATTTCGAGTCAGCCTCGTTATGACCACTTCGATACGTCTCCCTATTCAGTTTCTGTGCGCCTCCGCAGGAAAAACCGATCCATCAGCTCCCTGCACCGCGCGGCAAGGACACCGGAGCGAACCGCCAGCACGTGATTCATGACAGGCTCTTCGCAGATATGGAAGCGGGAATCCACGCCTCCAGCACGGACATCCGCCGCGCCGTACACCAGCCGGGATATTCTCGCATTCATCACAGCGCCCGCGCACATCGCACATGGCTCAATGGTAACATAAAGGGTACATTCCGTCAAACGCCATCGTCCCAGCCGCTCCGCCCCGCGGCGCAGCGCCAGGATCTCCGCATGCGCCGTCGGGTCATAGTCTGTTTCTCTCCGGTTATGCGCCGCCGCGAGCACGGTGTCGCGAAAAACGAGCACCGCACCGATCGGTATCTCCCCTTCCCGTTCCGCCTTCTCCGCTTCGAAAAGAGCAAGCTCCATGTATTCCCGGTCTGTCATTGTCCGCTTCCTTTCATTGATTTCTTTGAGTATACCACAGAAAAAGAGACTTCCCTTCCCGGAAAGTCCCTTTCCCGCAATCAGGCGTCAAATCCGGCGGCGCGTCTCTGTATCCACACTTTATCCGCAGCGGCGGAAAATGTCTCGTTAAAGAGTTCGTGAACAAGGATCTCCGGCCGGAGCACATCAAGAATCTGCTTGGCCGCGCCGGTCTGAAAAGGCCTGTGCTGATCAATGGAAGAAATATGCTTCATCAGCATTTCTCCGGTGCAGTGTTCCGGCATCTTCCGAACAAAACCGCGCCGGTACGCCGCGGACAGCGAGCAGCTCATGTGAACGCCGCGGATCAGCGTTTTCAGACTTCCGAGCCGCTCCGCCATGCGGCAGACCGCGGCGGCGCCGTCCGCCTCCGACGCAAGCTCCGGTTCCGTATTCATGAAATGTCCCGTATCAAACATCAGGCCCGTATGTTCTTCATCATCCAGTTCATGAAAGAAAAAGTCAATGTTTTCCGGTTCCATCCGGTACAGCCCCGGCCAGAAAACATTTTCAAAAAGCACCCGCACTCCGTCAGGGATCAGATCGGCGCAGGCACGGTAGACCTCTGCCGCCGTTTTCAATACCTCTTTATCGGAATAGCGGAAATGCCATGTCCACGCCTCTTCCGGTGTGCATTCCTGCACGTGCCAGACGAGGTACAGCGGTCTTTCCGCAAGAGCCGCGCGGATATTGGCCCGGATGTTGCTGATCCACTGATCCGGCGTATGTCCCCCGTAAAAGCGGCAGATCTCCGCTTCACCGGAAAATATTTCTCCAAGCCGCTCCGCATCGCCTCGGTAAAAATCCATCCAGTACGGCCAATAATTCAGATGAACGCCTTTCGTCACCCCGCGGAAGGGCCTCTCTGCCGGTTCCGTTCCGTAAATAAGCGCCTCCACGCCATCCAAGCCGACGCTTTCCGTCACCTGCCGCACCATTTCTTCCGTATCTCCCGGCATACGGTAATAGCTCATCAGCTGTATCATATGTGTATCATCCCGCAAAAGGCCGTCAAGCAAAAATTTTTCAGCTCCTCAAAATTCGCTCGGCTCCAGATATTTTCCCAATATTTGGATTATACACCCCGAAACAAAGATACAGAAAATTTTCAGGCTCCCTTTTCGGCAGCCGCAAAATCTGTTTTGCTTTTCCGGCGGTCTGAAAAAGCCGGGAACGGCCGGCGGCGGAAAAGCGCTTCAAAAATCTCCGTTTTCCCCGAGCCTCCGCTTTCTTTCCGCTGAATTTTCATGCCGCTGTGTTATAATGAGAACGAAATTTTTAATAAAAGGTGAATCATGTCAATCACATGGACATTTTTTGAAATCATCGGAACGATCGCCTTCGCTTTTTCCGGCGCGCTCACCGGCCTGTCCCGCCAAATGGACATTTTCGGCGTCACGGTGCTCGCCGTCATGACCGGAATCGGCGGCGGCATGATCCGGGACGTGCTGGCAGGCATCACACCGCCGACAGCGCTTTGCAGCCCCACCGGTTTGATTCTGTCTGCCGCCACGGCGCTCGCCGTTTCTGTCCTGTATCAATTCGTGCCACTGTCCCGGCAGAACCGCCGAATGATCGCCCTTCTTTATGTGATCTCCGACACATGCGGACTGGCGGCTTTTACCGTCACGGGCACGCTCACCAGCCTGTACGCGCATCCGGAAGAAACCTATATCATGCCGATGATGCTCGGGATGATCACGGCGATCGGCGGCGGCATCCTCCGAGACATGATGGCCCAGCGCGTGCCGCTCGTACTGAAAACGGACGTCTACGCCATTGCCTCGCTCGTGGGCGGCTTCTTCGTCTGCTTCTCCTGGCAGCACCTTTCCATCGCCGCCGCGTCATGGGCAGGATTTTTCATCGTGCTGCTGCTGCGCACAGCCGCCATTCTCTTTCACTGGCAGCTCTATCATCCGCATCCCGGCATTCATAAAAAGACGGATTCCCGCCATTGATTCATCCACTGGAGGTCTTATCGTGAAATGGAATCAATTTCTGACAGCCGCCGCTTTTGCCGCTCTGGTCCTCACCAGTCCCGCTGCCTCGGCCAAAACGATCATTCTTGTCCCGCAGGACGACCGTCCGGTCAGCCTCGCTTACACGGCTGATACGGCAGAAAGGGCAGGTTATACCGTCCTCACCCCGCCGACGTACATGCTCTCCGGCCGGGACTATCAGGGTGCCCCTGACCGCGTCTGGTACTGGCTCCAGCAGAACATCTCCCGCGCCGACGCGGCGATCCTCTCCACGGATACCCTGATCTACGGCGGCCTTGTCGATTCCCGCAAGCACAATGAATCCCTTGAGACGCTGACCAACCGGGAAAACCGTCTCCGCACCCTGCACCGCGCGAATCCGAACGTCCCCATCTACGCTTTCGGCACCATCATGCGCACCCCCTACGCGTCCAGCGGCGGCGTCGAGCCCTACTACTACGCCAGCTACGGCACATCCATCTACCGCATCTCCGGGCTTCAGGACAAAATGGACGCAGGGACGATCACAAAAGAAGAAGCCTCCGAACTCCTGGCGCTGAAACTCTCCGTTCCGTCGGAATATCTTCAGGACTGGTTCAACAGGCGCACAAAAAATACGATCATCAATAAACGCCTCATCCAGGACGTAAAAAACGGCACCTTCACCTATTTCTGCCTCGGATATGACGACAGTACGAAAAACTCCCAGTCCGCGCTGGAAGCGCGATACCTCAAAGACGACGCGAAAGGCCTTTCCGATAAAGTCTATGGCTCCTTCCCCGGCGCGGATCAGCTGGCCCTGCTTCTGATCGCCCGTTATTATACGGACTCCAACCACATCACGCCGAAATTCGCCGCTCTCTATCCCCTCGGGCGGGCAGAAGACACCGTTCCCAGTTATGAAAGCCAGGAGATCGGCAAGACCATCGCGCAGCACATCACAGCTGCCGGGGGCGTCATGACCGACGATCAGCGCCCGGATATCCTCCTCGCCGTCAATACGCCGCTCGCCTCCACCGGTGAGTCAGGGCAGTTCAACAACTTCGGCATGCTGAAAGAAAGCACCCTCGATTTCATGAAGCGCGTCAAAGAAGCGCAGGACAGCGGCATCCCGATCTCCGTCGTGGACGTGTACTTCGCCAACGGCGCGGATAATACGCTCATGAAACTGCTGAAAAAAGAAGACATGCTCTACTCTGTCGCCGCCTACAACGGCTGGAACACCGCCAGCAATACCATCGGCTATTCCATCGCGCAGGCTGTCCTCGCCCCGGAAATGACAGAACAGTCTCACAAAGACATGCTCAGCATCCAATATCTCGATAATTGGGCGTATCAGGCTAATGTACGGAAAGAGCTATACCGCCTGCAGAGTATTCTCGGCGATGATCCGTCCAAACCGGTCTCCTCCGCCGTAACGGAAGAAATGATCGCGGAGATCCAGGACTTCGCCAAGAAAGAAATGGGCCTCGATCCCGCCACCGTTTCCGCCGATTTCCCATGGGGACGCCTCTTTGAGATCGACGCCAAAGTCAGCGACACCCCCAGGTATCCCGTCCTTCTGACGCGTGCGGAAAAACAGCGCATCGCCGCGGAAAAAGCCAAAAAAGAAGCGGAGGAAAAAGCAAAGAAAGAAGCCGCAGCCAAAGCCGGGAAGACAGGGCAGAACGCGCAGCAGCCTGCCGTTGCCCCTCAGCCCGCCGCTCCTTCCGATTCTGAAGAAAAGTCCCAGATCGTCTGGACAACAGCGCCAAAAGCATAATAAAAACAGGCCCGGAATACACGCCGGGCCTATTTTTTTGCAGCAAAAAAGACGTCCTCTGCGGGACGCCTTTTCTATTTTTATTCAGCCACCGGATAAACGCTGACCTGTCTCTTGTCTCTGCCGAGACGTTCAAAAGCGACGCGGCCGTCGACCAGAGCAAAGAGAGTGTCATCTTTACCAATGCCTACGTTCGTGCCCGGATGCAGATGCGTGCCTCTCTGGCGAACCAGAATGTTGCCGCACTTTGCGAGCTGACCGTCGTGCATCTTCGTGCCGAGACGCTGCGCATGAGAGTCACGGCCGTTCTTCGTGCTGGATACGCCCTTTTTATGAGCGAATAACTGAAGATCAAACTGAAGCATGAGATTCACCTCCTGTAACCTTTGATGAAAATCCTGTCCGGATATTGAGCTTTTACTTCCCACAGACCGCGGAACATCGTCTCAATGACGGCGTCCGACTGCCCGTTTCCTCTGTCCCCGATATCTACGCGGAGAAATCCGCTCTCCGATTCATATGAACCGTCCATACCGAGCACATCCCGGAGTCCGAGCGCAGCGGTCAGTGTGACTGCCGATACGGCGGCGCATACGATGTCATAGCCGAGCTCTTCCGTATCCATCTCCCCGTGTCCGGAGATCCGGTAGCCGGAAAAATGCCCCGACCTGCCCCGCAGCGCCTCTGCGGTAATCATCAGCCTTCGATCTTGGTCACTTCAACCTTGGTGAAAGGCTGACGATGGCCCTGACGGCGGCGATAGTTGGACTTTGCCTTATACTTGAAAATGCGGATCTTCGCGCCTTTACCCTGTTCCAGAACCTTTGCAGTGACCTTTGCGCCTGCAACGGTCGGCTGGCCGACCTGAAGTTCATCGCCTGCTACCAGCAGAACCTGATCAAAAACAACTTCAGCTCCGACTTCCGCGTCAAGCTTTTCTACGGAAATCTTCTTGCCTTCTTCTACGCAGTACTGTTTTCCGCCCGTTTTAATGATTGCGTACATGTGTGCACCTCCTCTTCACTATACTCGCCGATGACAGGCAGCCTTCCGGCATTTCTCCATAGCCCGTCCCGTGCGGTTGCGTCAAAGCACCCTGTACAATGACTTATGTATTATACCTGCGCGCCCATGCGGTGTCAAGAAAAATACGGAAATATCCCCGCATTTCACCGCAAAATCTGCTATAATCTGAATATATATCAGTCATTGAAAAAACGGAGGTCCTCATGGAAAACTACATCGGCCGTCATCTTCTGATCGACTGCTACCGCTGCCGGGAAGGCGTCATCGACTCGGCAGATCTGCTGATTCCCCTCATCAATTCCGCGGCGCAGAGCCTCGGCGTCGAACTGTACGACACCTTCTTCCACGAAGACGAGCGGGAGATCACCGTCTCCGGCTTCGGCGAAAACGCCCATCTCTGCATCCACACCTATCCCGAGCCGAACTACGCCGCCGTCGATATCTACCTCTTCGACACAGACATCCAGCCGACGCTCGCCATGCCGGTGCTCCGGGAATATCTCCAGCCCGACAAGATCCGCGCCACGTCCGTAAAGCGGGGTAATATCGACACGTCCCTCGACCTCAAGCCGAAGATCCAGTCCAAATCCACGGCCATGCGCAAAATGAAGCGCACCGGCCATCAGCTGAACGCGGCGGGCCGGAAAGTCGTCCATTTCATCCAGAAGAGCCGCCCGAAGAAAAAGACAAAACCGGAAGAAGAATAACGGAAAAGCGCAGAAATTTCTCTGCGCTTTTTTTCACACTCATTTCCCAAAGAAAAAAGACAGGGGCTCCCCTGTCTTTTTTGCGTGCCTCAGAGCGTCATGCCGCCTGCCACGAAATGCACTTCCGCATTCCGTTCCCGGAAATCGCGGTTTCTGTCCCACGGATTGTCATCGAAAAGGAAATTCCAATGCTCGCCTTCGCTCGGCATATCCACTGGCATATTAGAAATAGTGAGCTTGCCCGGTTCAAAAATAACATTGTAATTTTTGAAGCCGTCCCAGACTTTCGTCCAGTCGTATCCATCACCGGAAGAAATATAATTGTTTCCGAACTGTACACCGATATCATACGAACCCGTCTGTGCCGTATTGACCTCTTCCGCCGGGTCTGTACTGTAGACCGGAGCGTCTGTCATCGTATCGCCATTGACCAGGTCGTCCATGTGTCCGGTATATTCAGGCACAGGCTCACCGACATAGATATCTTTGTCATCCACGATGATATGCAGATCTTTCGGCGTCACTTTCGATGCGCCCTGCTTCACATTGAAGACATAATTTCCTTTAATGCGCTCTGCATCGCTGCCCGTACCGGAAACAGACGCTTCCCATATGTAATCCCCCACACCCTTCGTAGGGGTACCATCTTTCAGCGCTTCGTCCTGAATATTGCCCAAAATGATATCTTCATTGGTATAGGTGTCCCCATTTGCCCACACAATATCGTTTTTAAGGCCATAATCATCATTCGGCGTACCGTATTCATGAGAAATATCTCCAAGCTCTACGTCAATCGTTACAGGAGTGACAGCAGACTTGCCATCCACGATACTTTCGACATAGTAATTGGTTGCTCCGTCCCCGGAAATGCCGGCCTTATCTGTCGTCCAGGTATAACCGTCCTGATTGACATCCTGCGTATGATGATTGTTGTCTTTCAGCGCGTTATCTGTGATACCGTCCCCAAGACTGCCGATATTCACATCCTTAGAGAAATCTTCGTCATATACCCATCCGTTTGCGGTGAAAGTATAGCCATCCTTCGTCGGGGTACCGTATACATGACTTACATCGCCCAACTCAATGGTAATCCCTTTTTTCTCGATATCCGAATCGCCCTTGACGACTTCAAACTTGTAATTCTGATTGATCCTGTCCGCATCACTGCCCGTGCCGGAAACATCAGCTGTCCAGCTGTAGTCTCCGCCCGCATTATTCGTATGCCCGGTTGTTCCGTCAAAAGCTTCATCAGAAATGCCGCTCAGTACGACATCGCCGTTGGTATACGTATCGTCATTGGCCCACTTGATTGTATCTCTGATGCCGTATTTCGATTCATCCTGATTGTCGCCATACGTATGCACCACATCGTCCAGATTCACATTGATTGTCTTTTGCGTCACCGTCGACTTACCTGCATTAGGCTTAGCAGTAATTTTGTAATTCCTAGCGCCGCCCTGACCGAACGTACCGTTAATCGTCGCATTAGCGGACCAAGTGTAACCTCCTACATCCTTCGTATGAGTATCATCCTTCAGCCCCTCATCTTTGATATCGCTGAGAGAAATATCACCAGAGAAATCTTCTCCTTCGACCCACCCGGAAACGGTAAAATTTCCTTCATACTGCCCAAGATTCGGAGAGCCGTACTCATGCGTCACATCGCCGAGGTCGATGGTCAACTCTTTCTGATCGATAGTATAGTCCACAGACTGCACATCATAGCCGAGATGATTCGGATTGAACGTATCTCCTTCACCACCGGCCTTGATCTGTTCCGACCAGAGGTAATCCGTATAGTTCCCGGCATTCTTGTGCGCTCCATCTACATCGTGATAAATCAAACCGCCTGTCACGCTGTTGTGCGTCTCGAACTTATCCGCCGCGCTGAATCCGCTGCCGGTGACATCAAGCGTCTGATCTTGCCCGTTGTAAACGAGATTCTGGTCATTCTTTGTAGGGTCATAGGTCACCGTGGTAAGGAAAATTTTCAGAATGGGATTATTTTCACCGTACTGACGCCAGACAGCGGATTGCCCTCCAACCATATCAATGGAGGAACCATTTTCACCGAAAGAATCTTTTTCAGCATCGTAAACGTTGACCGCCTCTGTACCATCTCCGATGAGTTTCTCTGCGCCGGAGCCGTAGACGTTTGCCACATTGCCGCCGTTGGTTCCGACGAGGCTGCCGGAGGTCGTTCCTTCGACCGCACTAGTATTGTAAGCATTGGAAATCGTGCCGGTATTGCTGCCCACGAGGCCGCCTACATTGGAATTTCCGGTGATGGAGCCGTACTGCGTCTCGCCATTCTCATTGACACCGGTCATGACGGTATTGAAGACCTGATCGAGAGTGCCGGAGTTGGTGCCGGAGTTGGTGCCGGAGTTGGTGCCAGCGATGCCGCCCACGTTCGTGCTGTTCTCGGCAACGACCGCGCCGGTATTGTATGCCGCCGTGACTTTGCCGCTGTTCGAACCAAAGAGGCCCGCGATATCGTTTCCAGCCGCACCTGCGGTAATTTCTCCCTCATCAATCATTCCGTCGCCGTTCGTATCTGTCCATGTGCCAGCAGTAATCGTACCGTTGTTGTAGATCTGGTACTTGTAATAGCCGTCGTTTTCATCTCGTCCGCCGGTGATATCGCCGGTATTCACGCCGATGAGGCCACCCACGTTCTGGATGCCGATAACTTCGCCGTCTGTACTGTTAATCAGGGAAGAATGGGAAATATTTCCCTTATTTTCCCCAATAAGGCCGCCTACTGTACCGCCTCCGTAGACTGTGCCGTTATTGGTCAGGGTAGAATTGCTGATCTCGCCGCTGTTCTTGCCAAAAAGGCCACCTGTAACGCTGTCTTTGCTGCTGCCGCCGATAACCATACCGGTATTGACCAAATCCGCGTTATTAATGTCACCGGTATTTTCATAGAAAATGCCGGCAGCGCCGCCATCCTCCGCCTTTACCAGGCCGCTGTTGGAAACGATCAGACGATCTGCACCTGCGCTGTTATTCAAAATATCGTCATTTTTGTTGGAACCGATGATGCCGCCTACATCAGACTTACCGGATACGACCCCTTTATTGGCAATGGTTCCTTCCAGCTTACCCGTTTCCGTATTTTCGCCAATAATGCCGCCGACCATCGAAGCGCCGTCCGCCGCAACATCCACAGAGCTTTCATTGGTTGCGCCCTGAATGGTTCCCTGATTCTGGCCTACTACACCGCCGAAATATTTCGGATCATTACTGTCATCCCCGTCATCACTGTAGGGAGTTTTTACATGAAGAGCAATGCTGGAAATGGTATTTGCAATGATTCCCGTTTTCGTGTTGACACCGGCCACGCCGCCCACATAAGTCTGCCCTGTGATAGAGCCGCGGTTCACAAGCTGCTGATCTATAGCCGTGATGGTGCCTGCGTTGCTTCCGGCGATGCCGCCTACGAAGTTATCGCCTGTGATGGCGGCCGCTTCATCATTGACCAGATTTTCCAATTTGGAATCGGCAGACGCATTGTTCCCTACAAGGCCGCCTACATACTGATTACCCGTAATGGTTCCGTTATTGCGGCCATTGGTGATGGTGCCGGAGTTTGTGCCTGCCAGACCGCCTACGTAGTCGCTGGTGTCATTTGTGCCCGCTTCATTCGTACCGATGATGCCGCCCACGTTGTCCCGGCCGCTGACGATGCTTTCGTTGTAGGCGTTGGAAATAGAGCCGCTGTTCGTCCCGGCGATACCGCCGACGTTGTCAGAATATTCCGCATACAGGATACCGCCAGTCTGCACTTTGTAAATGCCCGTGGTGACGCCGAGGCTGTCCACATTCTCGAGCGTGCCGCTGTTCACACCGGCTGCGCCGCCGAGGGCGTAGGTGCTTTCCGCACTGGCATTGACGGCGCTGTTGCTGGAGCTGTTGGAAATTTTCGCCGTATCGCCCATATTGATGCCGACGATGCCGCCCGCCGTAGAAAGCGCATCGTTCCCATCTTCTGCATCTGCCGCCGTGGCGGTGCCGACAGCAGAGGCATTATCAATGGTGCCGTAGTTCACGCCGGCAATGCCGCCCGCCGCACCAACATGAACAGAACCTTCTTCCGTCAAGTTGCCCAATTCAGTGCTGGCAGTGCTTCCCTGCGCAGTGACCACGTTGCCGAAAGCGGTGACATTGGAAATATTCCCTTTATTCACGCCCGCCACAGCCCCGGCGTTATCTTTGCCGGTGAACGTGCCGGAGTAAACGCGCAGATCTTCCACAGTGCCGCCAGCTCCGATGGTATCAAAGATGCCTGCATTTGTCAGCGTCTGGGTAATCCCATCCGATTTCTTTGTGGTATCAAGACCGATGATGCGATTGTCCCGGCCGTCGAAAATGCCGGTATAGCCATTCTGCGAATTTGTGCCGATGGCTTCATAGTCCGTCACATCACTCGCATCGATGTCGTTTTTCAGCGCAAAGTTGTAGGAGAGGATCTGGGTTCCTTTGTTTTCCGGGTCATTGTAATACTGCTGAATCCCCTTGAGCTGTTCGCCCGTGCTGACCCAGATATAGGTTAATGTTTTCCTTTCCCAGTTTCTTCGTTGATATGCAATTGATCCAACTTATCTGCAAGTGTAGCTCCTACTTCACCAGGTAAATCATATTTTGTCAGATCAAAAGCCCCATCGCCCCACATATCAACGGCCAGTTTGGTTTCACCGCCGTCAAGTGTGATGGACGGAACATTTTCTCCTCGCTGTGCGAAATGATTGAGGAAATTATGCAGACCTACCAACGCATCAGTTATAGTCCCCTTTTCTGCCTGTACTTTGCCAATGTTGGAGATGTCGAGGACAACTTCAGAATTATCGCCCGCTTTCAGCGACAGATCGCCGCCGATGGAGAGGTCGCTGTCCATGTAGACGTCGCCGGAGGCGGTGACGGTGAGATCGCCGCCGGTGATGACGAGGCCTTCGCCTTTGTTGCCGTAGTAGACGTTCACATGGCCGTCTTCGGTGTCGTTGGCGATGGCATTGATGGAAATATTGCCATTCACGGCAGACTTGTCGGTGGTGTAGCCGAAGCGGTCGCCGATGTCACTCATAGAGACATGAGGATCACTCACCGTTCCCGGAGTCCATTCCGATGCCATGCCGTTGATGCCCGGTACGAATACGCCGTCGTCGTCCTCTGTCTTCAAAGCCGAAGTGAGCTGCCCGTAAATATCCACGCTGCCGCCGGTGATGGAAATACTCCCAGATTTATCAGGATCATCACCCTCTGTCGTTCCATTCCCCGTGGCGATGACGCTGCCGTAGATGGTGACCTGGCCGTCCGCCTTGATGGTGACGGAGGAGCCATAAAGCTTCGACGCGCTGCCGAGAGCCACGTCTCCGGTGATGCTATGCGGATTTCCCCCATCGGTGTCTGCCTTGATAGTGAGCGCGCCGTCGCTGTAGATGAGGCCGCCGAAGTAGCCGCTGCCCCCGGTGGACATGAAATCGTTCAGCGTGAGGCCCGCGCCGTACACGGCAAGGCCCGCGTCGTTATTGATTTTGAGATCCTGCCAGTTGAACTCAAGATTCGTCGTGCCCTGTGCCGCATTAACGATTGTGAGAAGCGGATCGTAGGCCGTGCCGTACTGGATGGAAGCAATTCCATTCATTGCACCATCAGTAGTGCTGAAATAGTTTTCCGCATTGGGGAGGAACGCATTCAGAATCGGCGTGGAGCCCTTGTAAATGCGCCAGTCATCAGCCTTATTGACATTCCCCACTTGCGTCTCCGTCTGGAAAAGTTTGTGTCCTTCATACGCATATTGCTCAATATTATCTTTCTGATCAAAAGCAATCGGTTTGTTGGAGTTGTCCAAGTCGGTATCAGGATTATCCTCAACATACAAATTGGTAAAAGTATCCTTCAGCTGAGTGTCCGGCTGGATGTAGTAGGTGTTTTCCACCTTAAAACTAGCCCCATTGGCATTGGTATAAATACTGCCAATTTGTCCACTTGGATCATAGATACTTGGATCATCGATATACAAATTTCCCGTAGTATAGGCGTTATATATATATATACTGTATCCCCCTTATATTGACCATTTTCAGGAAAATATCTATATACGCCTCCGATGATTCCTCCGAGAGAGCTATGGGATTCCTTATCAGTATTTCCCCAAAAACTCCGAAGTGTTCCCAGATTATATATATTGCTCAGCGTAATATTGCCAATCGACACGTCCGCCGCACCGACGATGCCGCCAACCTGACTCTTTGAACTATGATTTTTATTAACGACTGTGATATTGCCCGTATTGAACGCATTGTTGATGCTGCCCGCATACATCCATCCGGCGATGCCGCCAACGACGTTGTAGCCGTTGTAGATGGCGCCGGTATTGTAGGCTTTTTCCACTGTACCGGAGAGACGACCCACGATGCCGCCCACGTGACGGCCGAAATAGTCGTAGTTTGCATCTCCAACCTGGCCTTTGTTGTACACATCGTACAACAGGGCCCGCGCGGAAGATTGTTCCGTGGTATCCCCCACGATGCCGCCCATGTTGATGGGATCAATCGAACCATTCGTCTTCGTATCTGACTGCCGGGTCGTGCGGAGGTAGCCCAGATTGTAGGAACCGGCGATTTCGCCGTTGTACATCATGCCGGCGATGCCGCCAATCCCGGTGTACCCCATGACGTCGCCCGTGTTGTAGCTGTTCGACACAGCGGCTTTTGAATAATCCGTTTTTAACGTATCAACGTTCAGCGTACTTCCGTTGCTCCGGTCAATTTTGCCGACGATGCCGCCCGCATTGGCTGCTTTGCTTGCGCTCCCTACATATTGCGCGTCCTCCGGCTCCAATGTATGAACCGTACCGCGGTTCGCGCTGGACGCAATGTATACCTTCTCTCCGTCCATATAGCCAACAATGCCGCCCATATTGCCAACGGTAAACGATTCTCTGCCGTTGCTTCTGATAGTTTCAGAGACAAATCCACTTCCATTTCTTGCGCCGGTGGCCATGATATCGCCGCCGTCGTTCACGCCGTTGGTCACTACATATTTATCAGTTTCTTGCACATTTTCGCTATTCGCAAAATAGCCGGCGATGCCGCCCACATTGTGCGCGCCGCGAATCTCATTCTCCCGGTTCGTGGCATTGGTGATATTCGTGTTGACGGCGCTCCCCACGATACCGCCTACATTTCCCGCAGTGTAATAAGTAGATGTTACATCTTTCGTATCATTACCATTAACATTAGTGACGGTTTCTGTAAACGTCTTAGATGCAGAACTGACGTTGCCCGTATTCAGTACATCTGTAATCGTGCTGTTCCCAGACGCACTGCCTGCAATGCCGCCTGCATTGGCGATATAAACCTCAACTTTCGCCAGTCCATCACTATTCGTATCCGTACTGGAATGATCTGTATGATAAATATATGTACCCGTCACCTGTCCATTGGCCAATACATTGCCGCTGTTTTCCGCGTTCTGCACGGTGGCGCCTACCATATTGCCCACGATGCCGCCTACATTGTACGCGCCGGTGACATCAAGGCGGTTGTAGATGAGATTCGTACCGTCGCCAAGCTTTGAAGCATAGGCATGGCCGACGAGGCCGCCCACGTTGGAACCGCTGCCCGTGACGCTGCCCAGATTGTAGCTCGCGCCGCCGAGGGTACCGCCGTTCATAGAGCCGATGAGGCCGCCCGCATTGCTTTCCTCATCATTATTCTTTTCCGCATTAATGGTCCCGGTATTGATAAGGCCCGTCCAGCTCGCGCTGCCGCTGCTCCCCGCGATGCCGCCCACGTTGTACTTGCCGGTGACAGAGGCACTGTTCGTGATATTGGAGATCTGCGCGTCATTCTCTACGGAACCGGCGAGCGCGCCCACATTATTTTGACCGATAATGCTGCCGCCTACGAGGGTGACGTTATTGATGACCGCTTTATCCCCGACCACGCCGAAAAGGCCGACGTTCGTTTCGTCAGCGCGGTTGATATTCAGATTGAAAATGTTGTAATCAAGACCGTCGAATTTTCCGGTAAATTCATTTCCGGGCGCACCAATGGACTGGAAGCCTTGTTTTATAGTTGAATTAGGATTGTCTTTCCAGTCCTGCGTGGCGGTGGCGTCGATGCTGTTGCGGAGGGCGTAGTTCCCCTTGAGCGTGTCTGCATTCGCGCCGATGGCCTGCAGCTGTTCGATGTCTTCCACCCACATGTAGCCAGCCACAGCTGTTGGCGTATCAGAATCCCCTACATAAACGGAAGCCAAATCTGTCTTTTGTCCTGCATTCTTATATCCATCAATCTGTCCATCATTATCTATATCCTCATTAACGTACGCATCATAGCCGATGACTACGTTAGAAGCGTTATTAGTGCGGATGATAATATTTTCTGCTTTAAGTTTTTCGTTGCCTTCGGTATCTTTCAACCGTTCCGTGTCGATAACAATGCGGTCTCCGTCGAAAGTGACTTTATTAGCATTGACATTGCCGAGGCTCATGAGAACGGCATCAGGATTCGTAACCGTGCCTTTTGTCTGAATCAAATTAGTGATATTCGTCTGTTTAGTAACACCTTCCAACACCTCGTCTGCCAGATTTTTATTGGACATGTAGAGGCTGCCTACATTGATCTGGGCGGAGTTGCTGATTTCCACGCCGGCGGGATTGACGATATAGATATTCCCGTTTTCAGCATTAATATTTCCGTAAATCTGGGACATGCCGTTCGCACTGTTTACATAGTTCAGTGTATTAAAGCTTTCCCCATTATTCCCCATTATTTCTGTCAAAATTAACCGTAGCATTCGCCCCGACATTGAAGCTATCCCATTTAATAACTGCATTTTGATTTTCCTGATGCATATTCAAAATGCCGTCTCCTCGATCAACTGTTACTCCTCCAACTTGATGCAGAATATCCCCCGGCAGCTGATTATTCGCCACCGGACTATTCGCAGCCAGTGCGGCGGGTGCGGCGAGGCAGAGCGCGGCTCCGGCGAAGAGGCCCGCGAGGACGCGTTTTTTCAGGTCGTTTCTATATTTCATCGGTTTTCCTCCGTTTTCTCATCCATCAGAACATTTTGTATACCTGGAACCATACGCGGCCGTCGTGGTCTTCCGGTTCGGTGAGGTCGCGGCGGGCGTCGATTTTCCGGGCGTAGTCGAGCTGGGCGTACCAGTCGTTGGGCAGGCTGTAACGCAGGCCCACGCCCCAGCCGTAGAGGTGCTCGGAGCGCTGGAAGGCGCGGTCGTTCACGTAGCCCGCGTCGAAGAAGAGGGCCGCTTCGAGTCCTTCCACACCCGTGGCGCGGCGCACTTCGAAGGTGCCGAGCCAGCCGGCGTCGCCGTAGCCGTCGCCGTTGCCGTAGGCGCGGACGCCGTTCATGCCGCCGAGGTAGAATTGTTCGCTCCCGTCGAGGGGTCGGTTCGCCAGCTGCCAGGAGCCGCGGAAGCGGTAGTTCCACGGGCCGTCGTACCAGACTTTGAAGAGGTCGCCGGTGAGCTTGTGATAGCTGCCGTCGATGTAGGTATCGCCGCCGTCGGTGGACATGTCGCCGTACCAGTAGATGACGTCGTACTGGAGAAATTCGTTCGGCGCGTACTGGCTGCCGGAGATGCCCACGTGCCACACGTCGGCATCTTTTTCCATGCGCTGCGTGGGAATATCTCCCAGACGGAAGCGGTAGCGGTTCATGATCTTTCTGTGGTCGTAGCCATAGATAAAGGTGAGGCGGTCGGAGCGGGTGCGGTAGAGCGGCGTGAGACCGTAAAGGCTCAGGCCTTCGGATTTCCCGAGGGAATCATAAAAGCCGTTCGTGTGGAGCTCGTATTCGCTGCGGCTGTAGGCGACGCCGAGGCGGGTGCCATCTCTCCCGACGGGAAGTTCGTAGCGGGCGGCGTAGTTCTCCACATCGTGGCTCGACCATGTGCCGGAGAGGACGATCTTGTCGCCCTGATGGCCGGGGTTATTGATCTCCGTATTGAAGCCGTAGCGGTAACGGCCGGAATAATAGCCGCCGCCATTATCGACGAAGACATAGTTGTTCCACACGGGACGGCGGGCCGCTTCGATATCCACGGCGGTCGTACCGGGGACGCTTCCCGGGCGGAGCACGGCGCGGGCCGTGACGCCAGGAAGGTCATTCAGGTTATTCACCGCCGCTTCCAGAGTCCGGTCGGTCATGGTCTCGCCGGTCTTCATTTTATGGAGGTAGCCTTCGAGAATGGAGTCGGCCACATCGGTCGTATTGGAGGCGAGCTTCACTTCATCATAGGAAGCGACGTACACCCGTACTTCCAGCACGCCCGCTTTCACTTCCTGCGGCGGAATGACGGCCTGCGCCACGGGATAGCCGCAGGATTTCGCATACGCCGTGAGGCGCGCCGTCAGCGCGGAGAGTTCCTCTGTCTTCACGCTTCTGTGCGTGTATTCTTCAAGAAGCGCCGCGAGCTCTCCCCTTTCATCGGGCAGGGAAAATCCCGTGAGCTCGATGCGGCGAACGAAAAAAGCCGGCGCTTCTTCGGTGCCGGTATTTCCCGCCTGAAACTCGGGTATCCTGTCTTCTACCGCCGTTTCTTCTCCCGTGCGATTGTACGGATAAACGGTGACCGCGTCTTTATCAAACGTCGGTATGGGCGACTGAGCCGCGGCGATATTCCCTGCCGCAGCCAAAGCCAGGAGTAAGTACAAAGTCTTTTTCATGTGATCGCTCCTCAGGTACTGCGCTGTCAGCCGCATCGGCCTGACAAAATTTTTTGTATTAGTTTACTACAGCCCCCAGTTTATCAATCGATATCTATCGATATTGCGGGCATCACGCTGTTTTTTTAGAAAAATTTCAGAAATTTACGCGCGATTCTGAAAAATTACGCGCGATCCTGAAAAAAACTCCTCCCCTCATTTTCCGGGGCGCGCCGCAAAAATCCGCGCAAAAAAAGACCTCTGAAGAGGTCTCTTTCTGTATCAGATTCAGCGGAGCGTGCATCGAATGGTCTCCAGCGCTTTGACGATATCCGCCATCCACGCATCGACTTCCTTATCGGTGAGCGTCCGGGACGAATCACGGAAGGAGAGCGCATAAGCCATGCTCTTTTTGCCTTCCGGCACCTGCTCGCCCTGGTAGAGGTCGAAGAGCCGCACCGATTCGAGGCACGGACCGCCGGCGCGGCGGATCACGTCAGCCACTTCTTCATTGGTCAATTCTTCCGGCACAAGGACGGCGATGTCTCTCTCATTGGCGGGGAATTTCGCGATCTTCTCATAGTCCGCGCCGTCTCTGTAGAATTTCGCCAGCACGGGCACGGAGAAGAAGAATCCGTAAACGGTCTTTTTCAGACCGCATTTTTCCGCAGCCGCCGGATGGAGTTCGCCGAAGACAGCCAGCACTTCGCCGTCTTTCACAAATTCCGCGGACACGCCGGGATGGAATACGGGGTACGCGCTGCGGCGGACGGTGTATCCTTCAATGCCGAGGGCGGAGAGCACATTCTCCACGATGCCTTTCACGTCGTAGAAATCATAGCTCCGCTGGTCATTCGGATAGCCTTTTTCTTCCGGGCATCCGCAGAGGAGGCCGCTCACCTGAAGCTCTTCCACAGGCAGCTCCGTGAGGGGCAGCGCTTTCGGATGGTACACGACGCCCGCTTCGAAGATCGGCACTTCTTCATTTCTCTGGGAGAGATTGTATTTCAGCACGCGCATCAGTCCCTGGAAAAGGGTCGTGCGCATATCCGGGTATTCTTCGGAGATGGGGTTGACGATGGGGATCGCGTTGTAGACCTCGTCGCCTTCAGGATAATTCAGGTCGGAGAGCGACTTCTTATCCATGAAGCTGTAGGTCTCCACTTCGGACAGGCCTTCATTGATGAGCGCCGCCTGCATTTTCATGACAACGGTCTTTTCTTTCGGCATGTTGCCCTGTGCGATAGCGCTCCACGGCGTGGTGATCGGGATATTGGAGTAGCCGTACACACGGGCCACTTCTTCCGCCAGATCGGGCATGCCTTCGAGATCGAGACGGAAATCCGGAACGGTCACAGTGAGTTTTCCTTCCTCTTCTTCCACACCGAAGTGGAGCCGCGTCAGGATATCCGTCATTTCTTCGGCGGAGATATCGATGCCGATGTAGTCATTGATCTCCTTCACGGAAGAAACAATGACCTGCGGCTTTTTCGGTTCCGGCCAGCAGTCGAGCATGCCCTGCGCGACGGTGCACGCGCCCTGCTCCTGAAGAAGCTGAGCGATGCGGTCGATCGCTTCGGAGGAACGGACGGGATTGACGCCTTTTTCATAACGTCCGGATGCTTCCGAGCGGAGGCCGAGGCGGCGGGACGTTCTTCTGATGGATGCGCTGTCAAATACGGCCGCTTCAAGGAAGACGTTCTTCGTTTCTTCCGTGACTTCCGAGTCGAGGCCGCCCATGACGCCGGCGATGCACACCGGGCCGTTGTCGTCGCAGATGACGAGATCCGCCGCGGAGAGGATGCGTTCCTGCCCGTCAAGGGTGGTGAAATGTTCCCCTTCTTCCGCATGGCGGCAGGTCAGATTGTGCCCCGCCACTTTGTCATAGTCATAGGTATGGAGCGGCTGGCCGTATTCCAGCATGACATAGTTTGCCGCATCGACCACATTGTTGATGGGACGGATGCCGTTGCTGCGGAGACGGTCGGCGATCCATTCCGGGGACGGACCGATCTTCACATTTTCCAGCAGGCGTCCGCAGAAGCGGCTGCAGCAGCCGGGCTCCGCGATATTGACGGTGCCTCTGCCTTCAAAAGGAGCGCCTTCTTCGACGACTTTCACTTCCGGGAGAGTGATCTTCCGGCGGAAAATGCCGCCCACTTCCTGCGCGATGCCGATCATGCTGAAGCAGTCCGCCCGGTTCGCGGTGAGTTCAAATTCATAAATGATGTCGTCCAGGCCGAAAAGGGTCGTGAAATCCACGCCCACCGGCGTATCCGGCGGCAGGATCATGATCCCTTCTTTATCCGCGCCCGGGAAGAGCACCGGATCGAGGCAGAGCTCCGGCGCGGAGCACATCATACCTGCCGATTCCACGCCGCGGAGCTTGGATTTCTTGATCTTCACTTCGCCGATCTTATAGCCGCCGGGAACGGAGGCATCGTGCTTCGCCGGGACACGCGCGCCATGAAGAGCCGCCGGGACGATCACGCCGGACATGCCGGGCTTTATGTTCGCCGCGCCCGTCACGATCTGCACCGGCGCTTCCTGTCCCACATCGAGCTGGCACACCACAAGGTGATCCGCGTCAGGATGTTTCTCCACGGAAAGGATCTTCCCGGTGACGACGCCGTGGATACCTTCGCCGGGGTAGATCACGTGTTCCACAGGGATCCCGTCCACGGTGAGCGTTTCCGCCATTTCTTCCGGGTCAAGACCGCTGATATCCACAAGAGTATTGAGCCATTTCAAAGAAGCATTCATCTATAGTCCCTCCCGATCAGAACTGTTTCAGGAATCTCATGTCATTTTCATAGAAAAGACGAAGGTCATCAATGCCGTAGAGCAGCATGGCGATGCGTTCCACGCCCATGCCGAAAGCGAAGCCGCTCACTTTGGCGGGATCGTATCCGTTCAGCGAGAGTACGCGGGGATGCACCATGCCGCAGCCGAGGATCTCCAGCCATTCGTCGGCATTCGTTTCGCCGTGCATACGGGAAGCGAAGGAAATATCGACTTCCGCCGACGGTTCTGTGAAGGGGAAGTAGCTCGCGCGGAAGCGGATCTTCGTATCGGAGCCGAAAATTTCTTTCAGGAAGATCTCCAGCGTTCCTTTCAGATCGGCAAATTTGATGCCCTTATCCACGACGAGACCTTCCACCTGATGGAAGACCGGCGAATGGGTCGCGTCATTATCCCAGCGGAAGACCTTGCCCGGCGCGATGATGCGGATCGGGGAATTCGGCTCATGCCCCTGCAGCGTTCTCGCCTGCACCGGAGAAGTATGCGTGCGGAGCAGGAAATTCATATTTTCCGTGAGGTAGAAGGAATCCTGCATATCTCTGGCGGGATGGTCTTTCGGCAGATTCAGGCAGTAGAAATTATAGTAATCTTCTTCGATCTCCGGCCCTTCCGCCACGGAGTATCCCATATTCATGAAAGTCTCCATGATGAGGTGGAGCGCCTTATTCAGCGGATGGATATGGCCTTTCTGATGATGCCGCGCAGGCAGGGTGATATCGATGCGTTCTTCCCGGATGCGGCGGGCCAGCTTCTCTGCCTTGAACTCCGCTTTCTTTTTCGCTTCGAGCGCTTCAATCTCTTCACGCACCGTATTCGCCAGCGCCCCCATGACGGGCCGTTCTTCCGCGGAGAGGTCTTTCATCCCCCGGAGGATCGCGGTAAGGCGGCCTTTCTTGCCGAGGAAAGCGATCCGCGCGTCGAGCAGTTCCTTTTCGTCGGCACTCGCGGACAGACGGGCCACCGCATCCTGCTTCAAAAGCTCCAGATCTTTCTTCATGAGCATCTCCATGCCTTTATTCAGCGCGCTTTCCACATCGCCCGCGGCGGCGCGGTCTTCTTTCCCGAGCTTTTTCACGGCGCTCAGCACGCTTTCCAGTTTCCCTTTCCATTCTGCCAGCGCTTCCGCCGCAGCGGGCTGTGCGTTCTCCATGGCGGCAAGCAGTTCTCCCGCTTCCTGCCGAAGTTCTTCCAATGTTTTTTCCATGCGGAATTCCTCCTACACATCGGGACTCTGTCCCTGAAAATAAAAAATCCGCCCCATGAAGGGGCGGAAATAGTTCCGCGGTACCACCCTGATTTAGTACTCAGAAGCCGTAACGGGGCTGCCGTCCGCCCTACCGGATTTCAGGCGGAACGCTCCAAAGCGAACATGATCTCCCATTTCCGCCGGCTCGCACCTCCCGCCGGCTCTCTGCACGGATCTCAAGAGATCTCCTCTTCTTCATCGCTGTATGGCAAATATTATATCACCGCAAAATCTTTCACGCAAACCGATCAATAGACAGTGGCGTTCGCGATGACCATGCGCTGCACCTGGTTCGTGCCTTCGTAGATCTGCATGACCTTGGCGTCGCGCATGTATTTTTCATTCGGGTTTTCACGGGAATAGCCGTTGCCGCCCATGACCTGCACGGCTTTGGTGGTGACTTCCATAGCCACGTCGGAAGCGTAGCATTTCGCCATGGCCGCCACTCTCGGCGCGTCCTTGTCTCCCGTATCGTGCAGCCAGCAGGCCTTGTGCACCAGCGCGCGGGCCGCTTCTGTCTTCATGATCATATCGGCCATCAGTTCCTGCACCATTTCAAAGGTGGAGATCTTCACGCCGAACTGCTTTCTCTGGTGCGCGTAATGGATCGCCGATTCCAGCGCCGCCTGCGCGATGCCCACGGATACGGCGCCTACGATCGGGCGGGACGTATCGAGGGTCTGCATGGCCAGACGGAAACCCATACCTTCTCTGCCGATGCGGCAGGATTCCGGAATGAAGCAGTCATCGAAAAGCAGTTCCGACGTGGCCGACGCGCGGATGCCCATTTTATCTTCTTCTTTGCCGACGGAGAATCCCGGCGTCTTCGCGTCCACGAGGAACAGCGTCAGGCCGCGGACACCGCCGCTTTCACGGGTATTGGCAAAGAGGGTGATCTTGTCCGCGATGGGCCCGTTTGTGATGAAGCATTTCGTGCCGTTCAGCACATAGCCGCCGTCGACTTTTTTCGCCCGGCAGGATACAGCGCCTGCGTCAGAGCCTGCGGACGGTTCCGTCAGAGCGAAAGCCGCCATGCCGCCGTTGAGGAGGCTCGTGCAGAATTCTTCTTTCTGCGCTTCGTTTCCGCCGATGAGGATCGGATAGGATGCAAGGGCATTGGCGGCGCAGATCGTAGCCACGCCGGCGCATCCCTTGCCCAGCTCTTCCGCGATGAGCGCGCAGGTGAGCAGATCCAGTCCCGCGCCGCCGTATTCCTTCGGCACGGACAGGGACGTCATGCCGGACGATTTCAGAATATCCAGCAGCGTCTCATCCATGATTCCGGTCTTATCGATCTCCAGCGCGCGCGGAGCGATCTCTTTCTGGGAAATCTCTCTTGCCAGAGCTACCAATTCTTTCTGTTTCGGATCCAAATTGAAATCCATACGTTCTCCTCCGTTACGCAATTTTTCCGCTGCGCTTCCGCAGCCGGTACAGGAAGCGCCCTCTCCGGGCGCACTTATCTCATGAATGATATTTTACAATAAATCTTGGTTTCATTCCAGTAAAAACGGCAAGCTCCGAAAAAATTCCCCGGATTTCCCGCAGGCGGCCGCAAAAAAACAGCTCCCCGGAGGAAGCTGCTTTCCGCTGCCCGTTCATTCGTAATGCAGCGCGTCAATGGGATTCAGTTTCGCCGCCTTCTGCGCCGGATACAGTCCGAATACGAGCCCGATCACGACAGAGAAGAGGAAGGAACCGATGATCGGCCCGGCGGTGAGCACGGTGGACATCTCGATCAGGTGCGGTATGAGCTGCGAGAAGGCGATGCCGAAGATCACGCCGATCAGCCCTCCGGCGATGCTGATGGTGACCGCCTCGATCAGGAACTGCATGATGATCATTCGGTATGTCGCCCCCAGCGCTTTACGGATCCCGATCTCTTTTGTCCGCTCCGTCACGGAGACGAGCATGATATTCATGATGCCGATGCCGCCGACGATCAGGGAAATGGCGGCGATGCTGCCGAGGAAAATGGTGAGCGACTGGGTCGTGCTCTCCATGGTCTCCAGAATATCCTGCGAATTACTGATGCTGAAATCATTTTCCGCGCCCGCGGCGAGGCGGTGCCTCGTGCGGAGCAGATTGGTGATATCTGTTTCCGCCTGCGACATGACACCGCTCGATACGGTGGTGAGAGAAATGGAATTGATATAGGTGATGCCCATCATCCGTTCCTGCACTGTCGTGAAGGGGCAGAGGATCCTGTCGTCCTGATCCTGGAAGGAATAGCCTTTTTCTTCCAGAACGCCGATCACCGTAAAGGGATCATTATTGATGCGGATCTTCTGACCGATGGGGCTCTCCCCGCCGAAGAGATTGTCGGCGATGGTCTTCCCCACAACGGCCACCCGTTCTCTTCCGTCAAATTCCTGCTGCGTCCAGTAGCGGCCTTCCGAGACGCCGAGGCTGGCCACGTCTTTATATTCCGCCGTCACGCCGTATACCTGGGTCGTCCAGTTTTTATTTCCCGCCACGACGACGTAACTGGAACGGACCATGGGCGAACTGTAAGCAATATTGGGCAGATTTTTCACGGCCAGATAGTCCTTGTATGTGAGCGTCTCCATGGAGCCCGCCGCCGGGCGGACGCCGGGTTTTCTGCTCGTGCCCGGGCTCACGGTGAGCAGATTCGAGCCGAGGCTGGAAATATTATTTTCAATATCCTGCCGGACGCCGTACCCGATGGACATGAGCGCGATGACCGCCGCCACACCGATGATGATGCCGAGCATCGTCAGCAAAGACCGCAGTTTGCTGGCGGCGATAGATTCCCACGCCATGATGACGCTTTCCCAATAAATATTTGTCATGGCAGCGCCCCCCTTACGTCTTTGCTGATATGCCCGTCGGAGAGGATCACATGGCGGACGGCGTACCCCGCCACATCCAGCTCATGGGTGACGAGGATCACCGTTTTCCCGGACTGATACAGTTCGGAAAAAATCTCCATCACGTCCTTTGTGGATTTGCTGTCCAGATTGCCCGTCGGTTCATCCGCCATGATGATGGACGGATCATTGACGAGCGCCCTGGCGATGGCCACGCGCTGCCGCTGCCCGCCGGAAAGTTCATTCGGCATGTGGTCGACGCGGTCTCCCAGGCCGAGATGAGTCAGGATCTCCACCGCGCGCTTCCTTCGCTCGCTGCGAAACACATTCCCGTAGATCATGGGCAGAATCACATTATCCGCCGCGGACAGCCGCGGCAGCAGATTGAAGCTCTGAAATACGAAGCCGATCTTCCGGTTTCTCGTGTACGCCAGCTGATCGTCAGAAAGATCGGCCACTTCGCTCCCGTCCAGCTCATAAGAGCCCTTCGTCGGGCGGTCAAGACAGCCGAGAATATTCATGAGCGTGGACTTCCCCGCGCCGGACGGCCCCATGATGGATACAAATTCCCCTTTTTCCACAGTCAGATTGATGTCTGTCAGGACGGGGACTTCTTGCTTGCCGATGTAATAGCTTTTCCCGATGTGCGTCATCCGAATGACAGCGCCGGGCGCTTTCTCCGCGCGGCTCATGATCAGAACCCCGGGCCGCGGCGGTTCGACTTGGCGGAGACCTCCGCCTTTTCCTGCGAGACCGTGCCGCTCACAACGATCTGGTCGCCAGCGGAGAGCCCGGAAAGGACTTCCGCATTCGTATTGGTCGTAATGCCGGTCTCAATGTAGACCTTCTTCAGGTCCGTGCCTTCTTTCCGATATACATAGGAGCCTTTGGCGTCGCTTCTGACCGCCGTGATCGGGATGAGGACCGCGTCTTTATCCACGCGTCCGAGGATCTCCGCACGGGCCGTCATGGACGGATACAGCCCGTCCAGTTCATCGCTGTTGATCAGCACATATACCGTGTAGTAAACGACCGACGAAGTGGACGTGGTCGTGCCGGTGGAGGAAGAATGCTCTTCCTTGGAAATATTCTCCACCACGCCGTGGAACGTGCGGTTCGGGTACGCGTCGACCGTAAAAGTCACTTCCTGCCCGATCTTCACTTCGCCAATGTCGGTCTCATCCACGAGCAGCTCGATCTGCATGGATGTGAGATCAGCCACCGTCGCGATGATCATCTGGCTGGACAGCCCCTGCGACACCGTGGAGCCTTCTTTCATGGGTTCCCCGATGACCGTGCCGTCGATCGGCGAAATGATGATCGTATCATTCACATCCGCTTCCGCCTTGTCGTAAGCGGCCTGGCTGTTCAGATATTCCAGCTTGGCATTGTCCATGTCCTGATAGGAAATGGCTCCCTGCCGATAGAGCCGCCGCATGCGGAAATAATACGATTCTTTGTTGGACAGCGTATTTTTCGCTTCCTGCAGCGTGCTCTGCGCCGCCTTTGATTCAATGACGGCGATCTGCTGACCCTTCTGTACATTTTCATTCTGCTTTACCAGCATCTGCTGGAGCGTGCCCGACACGGTCGCCGACAGATCGACGCTGTTCACCGGCTCGATCGTGCCCGTCGCGTCGACTGAAACGGAAATATCGCCTTTCGTTGCCTGCCCGAGCGTATAATCATCCTTTGCCTCTGTTTTCGATCCGGCATACCAGTAATATCCGCCGCCGATCACGACGGCCGCCGCCAGCAAAATACCGATCCATTTTTTATTCATCTGCATCACTCCCCGCCTTCCGCTCTTCCAAATAAGTATTCTTCATGTTTTATACTTAATATTATCTTACTAAAAAAATCCTTCAAAGTAAATATTATTTTTAATATTTTAAAATTTTCCCTCAAATAAAAAGCCGGGATACTGCATCCCGGCCCGCCGTCATTTCAGGCAGAATATATCTTCCCATCTTTTTTTCATGTCCGCCAGGCGGAGCTCTCCTTCCGCCTCCGACGCCGCTCTCAGAGAGCAGTAAAATTTGATCTTCGGCTCCGTACCGGAGGGCCGCACCGCCGCCCAGGAACCGTCTTCCAGCAGAAACTTCAGCACGTTTTCCTTTGGAAGGCTGCCGATCCCCTTCCTGTAATCCAGCACTTCCCGTATGCCCGGCATCCATTCTCCGGCCGTCCCCGTGCGGAGCGCTTCCATAATGCGGGCGATCTTCTCCATCCCGTCTTTCCCTGGAAGCGTATAGGAGATCGTCCTGTCCAGACGGTATCCGTACTGTTCATAAAGCCTGTCCAGCGCGTCGATCAGCGTCATGCCCTTCGTCCTGTACCAGGCCGCCATCTCGCAGATCAGCACGGCTGTTCCTACGGCATCCTTGTCCCTGGCGTGCGTGCCGATCAGGTAGCCGTAGCTTTCTTCGTATCCCATGATAAAATCCTTCGCCGGATCGTTTTCATAGGCCGTGATCTTTTCCCCGATGTATTTAAATCCGGTCAGCGTTTCTTCTACCTGCACGCCTTTCGCCCGGGCGATATCCGCGCCGAGCTCTCCGGTGACGATCGTCTTGATGATGAGGGAAGCCGGCGTCAGTCTGTCTTTCCGCATGGTCAGGACAAAATCCGTCAGAAGCGCCCCCATTTGATTTCCCGTGATGAGGCGGAATCCTCCGTCTGTACGGACTGCCGCGCCGATGCGGTCGCTGTCCGGATCGGTGCCGATCACGATATCTGCGCCGATCTTCTCCGCTTCCCCGATCCCCATCTGAAGCGCGCCGCTCTCTTCCGGATTCGGAGACTTCACGGTGGGAAAATCGCCGTCCGGCGCTTCCTGCTCCGCCACCACGCGCACATCGCGGAATCCGGCTCTGGCCAGCGCCGCGCGGACCGGCTTATTCCCCGCTCCGTGCAGCGGCGTATAGACGATGCGCAGCGCCGGCGGATTTCCCTGCCAGACCGTCTCTTTCATAATCGTGGAAATAAAAGCGGACACGGCCTCATCGCCGATAAATGTCATTCCTTCTTCCTGCCCGCGGCTTTCCCTGCCCGTCGCATCGCCGGCCCGGTTCACGAATTCCGTCAGTTCATCCGCATCGCGCGGCACGAGCTGGCATCCGTTTTCATCGTAGACTTTATATCCGTTGTATTCTTTCGGATTGTGGCTCGCCGTGATCACAATCCCGCCGAGAGCATGAAATTTCCGCACCGCAAAGGACAGCACCGGGATGGGCTCCAACTCCAGAAAAACGCGGACCGGGATCCCTGCCGCGCAGAGAACATGGGCCGCTTCCAGCGCGAATTCCCGGGAATGGTTTCTGGAATCATAGGCGATCACGACGCCTCTCTCCGTTTCTCCGGGATATTTATTCTTCAAATAATCCGCCAGCCCCTGCGTCGCCCGGCCTACCGTGCGGGAATTCATCCGGTTCGACCCGGCGCCCATGATGCCCCGCAGCCCGGCTGTGCCGAACTCCAGGTCTTTGTAAAAACGATCTTCGATCTCTTTTTCGTCTGTCAGCGCCCGCAGCTCTTCCGCCGTTTCCGGGTCCGCCTGCCGCAGCCATTCTTCATATTTTTCGCGGTATGTCAAAACATTTCCCTCCTGTATCGATTTTCTTTTCGATATTATATCATCCCGCCGAAAAAATGGCGCTTCCTCATTCGGCACATCAAAAAAGACGGCCGCAGCCGCCTCTTATATCTTATATCTTTGGATATCCCTCTTCCGGCCGGAACCGCGCGCCGATCCCCGTGCAGGTCAGCGCGGCGCAGGCAGAAGCAAACTGCAGCGCCTGTTCGACCGGTTTTTCTTTGACAAGATACGCGTGGATCATCGCCCCGGCGAAAGAATCGCCTGCCCCTGTCGTATCTACGGCTTTGACCGGATATGCCGGCGTCTGATATACGCCTCCGTCCGGTGTAAAGGCATAGGAGCCGTCACTTCCCCGCGTCAGGACGATCGTCCCTTTTCGGCAGTCATCCCGCAGCGCTTTTCCCTGTTCCAGCGGATCGTCGGTGCCGGTCAGTTCCCGCGCCGCTTCCCGGCAGGGCATGAGAAGATCAGCATAAGCCATGGATTCCCTGATCTGCGACCGGGTCACGCCCATTTCCTCGAAAAGAGACACGCTCACTTCCAGCGAAACCGCAATTTTGGAATCCCCGCAGAAGGCTTCCTTGAGCCCCGACATGGCCGCCCACCCCGGAAGAAGATCGGTAAAAAACACTTTCGCGTCATGAATCAGGCTGCGGTCTTCTCTGCTGAGGCGGAGTTTGAAGAACGCGTCGCCCATAATGAGAAGAATAAATTTTTCCCCGTTTTTTCCTACGACGATCTCTGTCCGTGTAGTGGTATCTCCCGGACGCACATACACATGTGACGCATCCACGCCTTCTTCCCGCAGCGCCGCGATGACCGTATGCCCGGCGGGATCGTCGCCTGTCACGCCGAGATAAGCGCACCGGCTGCCGAGGCGGGCCGCCTGCACGATCGTATTCGTGCCGCTGCCTCCCGGCTGCATCTCCATGTGCTGCACCATGCGGAAACTGTCTTTCCCCGGCAGATCATCCACCATCATGATGCAGTCTGCGGCAAGCGTGCCCAGTCCGCACACATCATACTTCATGCGCTTCCTCCTCTCCGTCCTTTCCGCCGCGGCGGAAGTGCACTTTTCCTCCGTCCAGCGAATCGATCACCGCCAGTGATTCCAAACGGTATCCCGCCTCGATGAGACGGTCATGTCCGCGCTGAAACGCCTTGTCCACAGCGATGCCGATCCCCGCGACCTGAGAACCCGCCTTACGCACCAGCTCCGCCATGCCGAGAGACGCTTCCCCATTGGCCAGGAAATCATCAACGATGAGCACCTGCTCTCCCTCGGGCAGGAACCTTTTCAGCACCGCGATCGTATTCGTTTCCTTCTTCGTATAGGAATACACATCCGCCGTATACGCTTCTTCCGTCATGAGAACAGACTTTTTCTTCTTTGCGAAAACGAGCGGCGCTCCTGCATAATACGCAGCGGCCAGCCCGATGGCTATGCCGGAGGCTTCCACCGTGAGCACCCTGTCGATTTTCACCCCGGAAAAGAGCCGGATCAGTTCGCGGCCCATTTCCATCGTCATGACCGGATCAATCTGATGATTCAGAAAAGAATCGACTTTCAGCACATTGCCGGGCAGCACCAGCCCTTCTTTCTCTATCTTCTCCTCCAGACTCTTCATGGGATCACCTTTCTCCCGCGAGGACATGGCTGCGCAGGATGTACAGCCCTACGGTCAGCTGCACCAGCCCCGCAAGTATAAATACCGTATAAATGGGAAAGACCATCGTAAAAGCCGCTGACAACATCGGCCCGGCCATATTTCCGAACTGCTGCGCCGTGCTCGCCAGGCCGAATACACGGCCCCGGAAATTCTCCGGTGTATACTTGACGAACGCCGCATTGATCGCCGGATTCGTCCCGATCAGGAACGCCCCCACGAGGAACTGGAATACGCCGAATCCGAATACCGTATCCGGAACAGACTGCAGGATCATGAGTACACCGGCACTGGAAAAGGTGATGGACATAGCGAAAAAATAGCCTTTTACCTGACCGACCCGGCCCCAGAAAGCCGTCGTGACCGCGCCGGCGATCCCGCCGCACGAGAGGATCGTCCCCGCTGTGACTGCCACATTTTCCATCGTGCCCTGCAGCTCGCCGATGTACAGCGCCGTAATCGGCTGAATCATGAGCACGGCGCTCTGGAAAAGGAAAAAGAAAATGAGCAGTTCCCGCAGGTGGCGGTTCTGAAAAGCATATTTCAGATCGTCCGTGATGGAACTGTTTTCCTTTGCCGCTGCTTTCACCGGCTTTTCCTCCACCAGGCGCCACACGGCAAGCCCAGCGAGCCACAGGATGGCCGCTCCGATAAAAAAAGAAGCCCTCATCCCGAGCATATGGGAAATGACGCCTCCGATGAGGGGGCCGCAGATACCGCCCACCACGAGCGATGTCTGCGCAAAACCGAGCATCGTTCCCAAATTCCGCTTCTCCGTACTCTGGGAAATGATCGCCAGCGCCGCCGCCACGAAGCCGTTGGCAAAGCCCTGAAAAGCCCGCACTGCCAGGAGCTGCCATTCATTCTGCACCAGGCCGCAAAGGAAATACGACAACCCGATTAGGACGGCCGCACGGATGACCATCCTCTTTTTTCCCTTTGTATCCGCCAGTTTTCCCCAGATGGGCCCCATAATGCCGGCCACGAGAAAGCAGACGGAAAACACCATGCCCGTCCAGAAATTGACATTCCGTCCTTCCACGCCGAGCTCCATCAAGTACAGCGGCAAGAACGGAACCAGCATCGTGTAGGCCGCCGAGATGAAAAACATAGTCGTAATCAGCGTATAGATATTTTTCCGATTCACTCTTCTGTTCCTTTCAGATCAGGGCAGGTCATCAGACTTCTGCCGCCCCTCTCTGCATCCACGCAATGGCGTCATCCATCATATTGGTCGTTACAAAATGCGCCAGCCCAGGATAGGTGACCCGCACGCCCTGCCCCCCATGCGCTGCCAGCACTTCCGCAAAGCGGGCCTGCGCCCGCGGATCGATGGACGGATCAGCTTCTCCGTTCGTCATAAAGATCGGAACTTTTTTCACCGCATCCAGATGCGCCATCGGCGTTTCCGCCGTGATCACATCATAAAGCGGCCATTCCCTTTCCATGGGCACACCGAAACGAGCCTGTATGAAAAGATTCGTCAGCAGCCAGTCTCCCGATCCGTTGAAACTCACCGCGCCCCGAAGGGCTTCCGGATATTTTGCCGCCAGTCCGAGAACGGTCATGCCGCCCATGGAATGCCCCAGCACCCATGGCCGTCCCCATCCGGCATCATGGAAATACGCAGACAGGCACGGAAATTCCGCTTCATTTCTGAATATCGTCCCCCAAAAGAGATCATAGACCTCTGCGGAATAATAATCGCTCAGTTTTCCCCGCTCTCCATGATTGACAGCATCCGGCAGAAATACCGTATATCCGTGCGCCGCAAGAATCAGCGCCCGGGTCATCTGCCCGCTCCCGCTGCTGCTCCATCCGTGATAAAAAACAGCGACAGCTCTTTTGTCTTCCCGTATCGGATGGACAATCTGCACCGGGATCTCACCGATGCGGATTTTTTCTGTGTGAAACTGGATCATTTCCGTTCCTCCGGATACAGCTTATCCGTCCATTTCCAACGGTTATGCAGCCAGAACCATTCTTCCGGATACTTCCGGATCCATGCCTCCAGGCGCGCATTGATCCGATCCGTGATCTGCTGAATGGCTTCCTTCTTATCGGCTCCTTCATCCGCCGTAATGGGATCATCAATGATGATCGTATATTTTTCTCTTCCCGTCTGATGAATGAGCGCCGTCATGACCGGAAGCCCGCAGGCGACGGAAAAATGCGCCGGCCCTGTCGCAGTGAGCGTCCGCTGCCCGAGGAACGGCGAGAGAATGCCGGTCTCTCCCGGATCCTGGTCGCACAAAAGGCCCACGAAATAGCCCTGTTTCAACCGGCGCAGCATATCGCGCACGCCGGTTTTATACTCTACAGTCTGCCCCGGCATGGAGCGGTATTCTGTAATAAAGCGGTCAAATTCTTCATTCTTCTGCTTCATCGCCACCGCCAGCAGCGGATAGCCGTAGAGAGCGAGCGCCGCGCCTTCCACTTCCCAATTGCCGCAGTGCGTCGCCGCAAGGATACATCCCTTTCCGCTTGCTTTGATGGCGTCCAGCTTCTCTGCGCCGATGATCGTCACATGATCCCGGATATTCTCTTTCGTCAGCAAAGGGAAGCGGAACATGGCCACGCCAAGAGGCCCGAAGCGGAGCGAAGACGCTTTCGCGATCCGCCATGCCGCTTCTTCATTCTCCGCGACCCCCGACCGCAGAATGTTATCCACAGCCAGCCTTTTCCTCCGCGGCGGCACACAGAGCCAGAAAAATTTTCCCAGCGCATTCCCCATCCGCTCTGCCCCGGCAGGAGACATGCCGCAGCACCAGCGGCTCAAAAATTTCAACAGTACATATGTACCTTTCATCGTATTCCCCGCATTTCTTCCATGATCGCCGTATGATTCCTTAACAGGATAAGTTATTTTAAAATTATAAACTATCCCGTCTGCCGTGCCAATGCTCGTAAAAAACTTCCTCGCCCGCCAACCTGCGCCGGAAGACCTGCCGCTCCATTCATTTTCGCACAAAAAAAGACCGCGGAGCTTTTCTCCGCAGTCTTCTTTTTATTTTTTATTTTCCCGTTCCAATTTTTTCACGCGCCGGAAAAGATCCGGCAGGTGTCCGATAAGCGCTTCCAGCCTGCCCCATTCGATATGCGGCCGGGCCGGATACCCCACATACACACCGGGTTTTGTAATATTCCCTACAACGCCCGCTTTGCCGCCGAGCGTCACATTATCACAGATATTGATATGGCCGGTAATGCCCGCCTGTCCGGCGAGGATGCAGTGATTTCCGATCTTCGTGCTTCCTGCCACTCCGACCTGCGCAATGATGAAGCAGTCTTCTCCAACTTCCACATTGTGGCCGAGATGAACAAGATTATCGATCTTTGTTCCTCTCCGCACGATCGTGCTGTTCATGGCGCCGTTATCCACTGCGCTTCCCGCGCCGATCTCCACATCATCTTCCAGAATGACGTTGCCCAGCTGGCGAATGTGGGTATGATGTCCCTGTTCGTCCGTAGAGAAGCCAAAGCCCTGACCGCCGATCACCGCATGAGCGCGCAGCACCACCCGGTCACCGAGGATGCTGTTTTCATGAACGACCGCCCCCGGATTCAGTTCGCAGTTTTTGCCGAGTTTCGCATTGTGGCCGATGTAGCAGTACGGATAAATGACCGAACCGTCGCCGATCTCCGCTCCCTCTTCCACGACCGCATACGCCATAATGCAGACGTTTTTGCCAATCACGGCCTTTTCGCTCACGATGGCCGTCGGATGGATCCCCGCGGGAAACTTAATTTCCGGATGAAACAGATCGATGAGCTGACCGAACGCGCGTCTGCAGTCGCTGACGACAATCAAATTTTTCGTATACTGCGGCGGCAGTTCATCCACAAGGATCACGCCTGCCTGCATTTCTTCTATGTGCTCGGCATAAATACCCCTGGCAAAAGTCGCGTGATGCGGGCCGGCGCTTTCCGCGCTGCATACATCATCAATCACGATACTGCCGTCTCCATACACGGTGCCACCTACAAATTCCGCCAGCTCCGCCACTGTCTTTTTCATAACGTTCCCTCCGGGTTTCCGCGCAGCATGCTGTCCCTGCGCACAAAAGACAGACGCACCATGCCCCTGTCTTATGTCAACTGCTGTTTTCTCTTTTTATTTGGCAGCGTCCGCTTTGCCGCCTTCAATTCTTGCCAAAACTTCTTCCGTAATATCTTCAGCTCCGGCAGGAACTGCCATCTTATGCATGACGATGCCTATGTTCTTCTCCTTTGCGATCGCCGCGCACTGCGATTCGACCAGCGACTGGATCTGACGCTGCTTGCTCTGAATGAAAATCGCCCGCTCCTGTCTTGCATCGGCTGCTTTTTTCTGCATTTCTTCTGCGGAAACAGTACCTTCCGCCTTGGCAAGACGATCTGAGATCTCTTTGTTCTTCGCAACGATCTCTTCCTGAATTCCTTTGATCTTTTCCGATCTTATTTCCAACTGCTGATAATCTACGACAGCGACCTTATCTTCACTGCCGCATCCTGCAAATACGGCGGATACCGCCAACAGCCCTGCACAGGCTGCCATTTTCCATCGGGATATCAATTCTTTTCCTCCTCATTGATTTTGAGCTGCACTAATTCGTCAGCGATTTCTCCTGTCACATCAGCAGCGCTGATATTCGTCCGATACGAAGAAAAAATCATTGCCAGATTCTTCTTCCTTCCGATCTCAGCCGCCCTGTCCCGGATATCATCCATAATCTGCGCCTTTACATCGGCCATTTCTTTCTGTTTTGTCTGCATGCGCTTTCTCCACTCGCCGTTCCAGGTCTCCGGATCCGGAAGCTTCGGAGATGCGAGCGTATTTTGCGCAGCGGCCTGCCTCTGTCGGATCTCTTCGGCCACCTGTTCCGCATACGCTTTCAGTTCCGACTGAGCCGCCGTCCTTTTGTCGTCCATTTCTTTTTTCTCGTCGGCAGTCCAGCCGGTCTGATCGATCTCCGCGTGCCGCCCATTCAGAAGATCTTTCAGCTCCGCTGAGGCTTTCTGTTTTTCTTCCCCGCTGACCCCCAGTATTCTGAGTTTCATCTGCAGATTGGCGATCTCCGTATTTGCGTCGGCTGCGCCGCCGGAAAGAACCGCGCGGCCGCCTTCCGCTTTGTGCCGGAGGGTGATCTCATTATACAGATTGCGAAGCTGCGCATTGAGCGAATCCTCTTTGATCTTTACGCGCGCTTTATACTCTTCTTCCGCCGCTTTCCGCCCGTTTTCGGACAGAATAACCGCCCTCATTTTCTCCTGGGTTTCCGACAAATGAAGCAGCTGCTTCTGCTGTACCCGGTACTGCGCCGCAAGAGATTCATACTCAGATTGAAGCCGGAAATACCGGGGATACAGCGGATGCGCCTTGACCAGCGTCTCCAGATCCGCAACACCGTATGAGACCTGCGCTGCTTCCTGCTCCCTTCCGCAGCCGCCTATCATCAACGCTGCCGACAGAAACAGAACCGCCAGCAATCCGAATACTCTGCGCCCGATCATAAGACTTTTCCTTACTTGGATTTTTCAGCAGGTTTTTCAGCAGACTGATCTGCCGCCGTTTCTGTACTCTTCGTCAGCGCGGAAGCAACGTCTTTCGTGATGTCCGTCCCGCCGTAAATGACAGCATTCTTCTCCACGACCAGCGACAGACCTTTTTTCGAAGCGACGGATTCCACTGCCGCATTGACTTTATCCTGCATTTCCTTTTCAATGGCTACCCGTTTTTCATTGAACTGCTTCTGCATGTCCGCGAAAAGTTTTTCTTTTTCTTCATCGCTCATATCTTTTGATTTTTCATCAAAATCTTTCTGCATTTCATCCGCAGTCGATTTCATTTTCTGTTGATATTCAGCAGCCAGAGCCGGATTTGCCGTCACGATCTGCTGCTGATCAACGACACCGATATTCGAAGACGGTGCGGCGCCCGCGGTATCGCCCATGGACATCAGCGCCATCCCGGCAATCGACACAATAAATACACCGGCCAGCGCAAAGGAAAAAATCTTTACGTTTTTCTTATTTCCCAGAGACGTCATCATAATAGAAATTCACTCCTTGTTATAAATTGGCAATCAGCCGGAGCCATTTGCCTTCTTCATCATTATACACATATTCCAGAGTCATATAATTGTGGATCCGGTAGGAAACGCCATATTCATTGATTTTTTCTTTCAGATCTCTTTCATACCTGACCGCCCAGCGATCGCCGAAAATCTTTCGCCCAAGAATATGACCGCTGTCTTCCGTGAAATCATATTTCGCGCCGAGAGAGTAATCTTTCCCGAAACGGTGCATCCATCCGGCATAGATATTCCAGTCCATCGGTCCCGGATAGAGCCGCGCCTCGCCGAAAAGGAGATCGTTCCGGCCTGCATAGTGCCCGAGGATACCGTCCAGTGCGGTGGAGCGGTTTCCGTCCCGTCCCGCGTCCAGCCATGCTTCCGTCCTGATATACCAGTGATCCGTCAGCGCGTCAACTTTCAGTGACGTCGCTTCTCCCGGCTCCAGTGAGGTTCGGATCTCTATTTCATACCGGCGTATGAAAGAATCTTCCAGAAGTTCCTTTTTCAGCGCTTCTTCGATCTCTGCCTGATGCCGCTGCACAAAGGCAACCGGCAAGCCTTCCAATCCCTGAAGCGTGTGTTCTGTTTTTTCCGCCGCCCGATACATCAGCACACGGGGCACGGAAGTTTCCCGAAAGTCCAGTGATCCTGTGCGGATGATTTTTCCCTGCGGGATCAAATAGATCCGCACTCTGGTATGCTCCCCCGACTCCACTTCAAGATTCGTTTGAAATTCAGGAAGCACCGACGCCAGAAAATCCCGTCCCGCTGACTGAGACACGCTTTCTGCCCATCCGACCGAATCTACCGGGAGCCCGATCAGAAGCTCCTGCATTCTCTCGCCGACTCCGGACAAATCTTTTCTGATGAGCGCTGCCGCCTCCGGCGTGAGATTTCCGTACTCTATTTCCGTATCGACAGACTGAATGATCCGCCCTATCGGCTGAAGCGTGACATGGATACGCGTGTCTTCTCCGTAAGATACCTGTATATCAGATACGATATAACCGACGACTACACGATTTACGATATCCGCAAGGACCTTGTCATAGACTCCCGGATCAAGCAGGAAGGGCCTGTCTTCTTTTCCGGTTAAGACTCGTCCGCCGATCGCCTCAATACTGGCCCGTATTCTTCGTGAGACCGACGGCGGAATTTCTCCTCCGACGCAGGAGACATCAGCACGGACAGAACGTATCTCCGCCGCATCGGCCGCTTCACCGGAAGCCAGGACGAACGCCGAGATTCCCAGCAGGGCTATCGCCCGCACCCGTTTCCCTGCCGGGAAATGGATACGGCGGAAAGGAGAAAATTTCATTCACCCTCCTTTTCGTCTGTACAGCGCAGCATCAGAACTGCGCGCCGAAGCTGAAATGGAACTTATTCTTGTCGCCGTGGCCGTAATCCAGGCGGACCGGTCCGATCGGCGTCTGAAGCCGGAGACCGACGCCGACAGACCAGTTCAGCGCGTCATCATCCTGATACCACGGGATCTTGCCTTCATCAATGCTCCAGGCATTACCCACATCAGTAAAGAGGACGCCTTCCACTTTCTTCGCGATCGGCACACGATATTCCAGCGTCGCCGCATACATCTTTTCGCCCTTGAACTGATCGTCTTCATAGCCGCGGAGGTTATTGGAGCCGCCCAGATTGAAGAGCTGATTATACGATGTATCGCCGGAAATGTACCCGGCCATCACACGCAGCGCCAGGACGTGGCCGTTGCTCAGCCCCTTATAGAACCGGCCTTCTGTTGTGAATTTATAGAAGTCATAATCGCCGCCGAGGCCGTTGCCGCCGTACTGGAAGGAAGCGGACAAACGGCGTCCCTTGCTGGCATTGAAATAATTGTCGCGGTTATCGAACACATGAGTAAAAGTAAAGCTGTTGGTGCGGCCCATATTGTCCATAATGGCGTTATACCATTTATCACGCGTAGGTTGATCATCAGGCGCCGCACTGCCCCAATCAAATCCGTCATGATCGTCATAGGATTCCCGCGCTGTCTCCAGCGTAAAGAAATTCTTCCGGTACTCGCTGCTCACGTGTCCCCAGGTCAGGTTGAATCCCTTCCGTCTGCGGTCATAGCTTGCCACCGTATCGCCGTCAGCATTGTAGTCATCGTAATCATACCGGCGGTCAAAAATGGAGAATCCCAGGGAATCTCCGTTATCATTGATCCATGGGCGGGTATAGGAGATCTGGTAGTTTTTCCCTTCAGAAGAGCCGCCGAATTCCCAGTGGAACTGAATCTTGTCGCCGGTGCCGCGGAAATTATTCTCACCCAGCTCCAGAATGCCGACCATGCCGTCCGATTCGGAATAGCCCGCACCGATGGATACGACGCCGGTCTTCTGCTCGACCACATCGATCTCCGTAATGACGGAATGCGCTTTCGTACCGGGCAGAAGCTTCATATTGACATCTTCAAAAAATCCCAGGTTGTACAGACGCTCCATACTCCGGCTGGCAGTAAATTTGTTGAAAGGCTGACCTTTTTTATAACGCAGTTCACGGAGAATGACGTAATCTTTCGTTTTATCATTGCCTTCAATGGTAATGTCTTCAATGACGCCTTCTGCCAGATCGATCTTCAGCACGCCTTCCTGCGTAACTTTTACATCCTGCACCGCATACAGAAGATATCCCTGCTGAAGGTATAATTTTTCAATCTCCTGAAGTTTCTGATCAAGCAGCGTCGTGTTCAGCACGCTGTTCGGGGTGATCCCCAGCAGTTCCGTAAGATAGTCCCCTGTAAATACGGTGTTCCCGGAAAATTCCACGGAATGAATGACCGGATTTGCTTTGGTAATATAGCTCAGCTTTACGCCTTCCGGCACCGCTTCAATAGACGGCACGATCTGGGAAAACACGCCGGTGCTGCCGAGAGAAGATACATCGGCGCGCACGCCGTCCAGGGTCAGCGCGTCTCCCGGTTTTGTTTTAATCAGGGGAATCAGTGAAGATTTGACTTCATCGGGGACATTGGCGATATCTACCGCCGACACCGTCCGGCCTTCGTAGCCCTTTATCATCGTCTCATCATTGGTCGACAGATAAAGCGAAGCGTCTTCTGCCGGTTTACCCATAGCGACAGGTTCCGCAGCGTCAGCCTTGTCTCCTTCTTTTGCCTCCTCACCGGTTTCCTCCGCAGACGGCTCCACTTCCGTTTTCTGTTCTCCCGTATCATTTTCTATCTGCCCGGGAGCGCCTGCCAGTTTCGGTTCCCGGCTCACGTCAAACATACTGCTTTCCGATACACCAAACGATGCGTCAGACGAAGCAGCTTTCATCAGCGCCGCGCTGACCGGGATATTTTCATTCTCCGGCGATTCCGCATATGCGGAGATACCCATCAAAGACACGGCAATAACGGAAGAAAGAACGATCTTCCTGCGTTGTGAACGATTCATAAAAACCTCCTCTGATTCACGACCTCAATGTGGCGGACGCCTTTCGGCCAATCCCTCTATGAGTGCGATATCCTGTTACCTGTTATATATGATAAGGAATGATCCTTTTCATGACTTTCCTCTGAGCGCCCGCCCGGCTTCCCCGACGACACTCTGGATTTCTTTCTCTGACAGCACCGGTGCCGGAGCGGGCTGCGGCTGCGCGGATACTTCCTTTTCTGCCTTTCCCGCATCGAGGATCGGCATGTCTGTAGATATTTCTGTTTTTGGAAGATCGGGCTGACTTTCTCTGCCCCTTATCGCAGGCGATGGAAGAGAAACGCTTTCTTTACTCGCCGGAGGCTCTGTCCGATGCTGTACCGGCCCTGTGAAGAAAAATGCGCCGAAAACGATCCCCGCCGCAGCTGCAGCCGACGCCAGCCGGATTCCCCAGGAACGCCTTTTTTCAGCAGATCGGTCCGTTTCCTTCAGGCGCTGCATCTCTGCCTGTGCCATGATCAGATTCAGCTCACCGGAAATTTCCTTGTGACTCATATACGATTGTTCCGCTTTTTCCAGCCATTTTCGAATGGCCCGGACACGTTTCAGTTTGTCTCCCGTCACAGTCCTGCCCTCCTTCCTTTAAGGATATAATCCCATTTTCATCTGAATTTTGAAACAGAGATTTTCCCTCATCTGGAAGGATTTTTAAATATTTCCTTTATTTTTTTTGAATATTCTCCCGCTTTCAGCCTTTTTTATTTCTTTTCCTTCAGCCAGTGCGAAAGCATCCCTCTCAGTCGCCGTATTCCCCGTTTTTCCAAGCGGTATACATAGGTGGTGGAAACGGCCATTTGATCCGCGGTTTCTGCCGCACTTTGTTCCTCCAGAAATACATTTTGCGGGATGCGACGCTCTTTTTCCGGCAGGCGTTCCATGGCGCAGCTGACTATGCTTCGCACCAGCGTTCTGTCTGTCCATTCAAACGCCAGATCCGGCGCAATCAAAGATGAAAATGCGGAGCTGTTTCCTTCCTCGGACGTTTCGAACGGAAGTTCCCGGCTGTTCTTTTTCAGAAAATCCAGCATTCTTCCCCGCACACGATGTACGGCAAAAAGAGAAAATGCCACTCCTTGCTGCGGAGAGAACCGTTCCGCCGCCTCCATCAAACCGACCATGCCTTCCTGGATCAGATCGAGCACGAGCGTTTCCTGCACCGGGTACCTGACGGCTTCCCGGCATACCAGAAGTTGATAGTTTTCGATCAGCTTCTGCCGCGCATCCAGCCGGCCTTCTCCTTTATATTGCCGCCAGAGCGCCGCTTCTTCATCGCGTGTCAGCTTTTTTATCTCTGCAAGCGACTGCATATATTCCTTCAGCATGAAATCTCCTGACTTCAGCAATACCGACTACTATAACAGAACGTCCGCGGCTTTACGCCGCAGACGCCGCTGTCAGAACTGAAACTGATAATCAATGCCGGCATAACTATCATGGTCATTATTATACCACGCGGATAAGCCGAAACGTGATTTCAGATCATAACGGAATCCAAAACTTTCTTCATCATTGTTAACGCCCATTGTCGCGGTCAGCATAAACCCGTCAAACAGATACTTCCCTATTTTTACATAGTAATTATCGTCATTGCCGTCCACGCTGCCGCTGTCATAATACCCGCCAAGGGACGACGTGACGGAGATCAAATCCAAACCGAACGTATTCTGCAGGATATCCTGCACACCGCCGGAAAAGAGCATCTGCAGTCCCGCATTAAAGAGCGCTCCCGTCATCTCATCACCCGTTTCACTGCCCGGCGCCTGCCGAAGAGTCAGCAGTGTCATGATCTGCGTATCATTCAGCGCCGGCTCGCTGTGCATGTCAAAGACAAAACCTCCCGGCGGTCCTTTCAGGTCCATGCTGACCTTATAATGCCCCACAGTTGTGTTGGCGCTGATATTGACGACCGGCAGGAACGAATCCGGAACACCGCCCCATACGGCATTCCCATTTGTTACGGCAAATTCATTCGACAAATACCGGATCGTTCCTTTTTCCACATCGACACGGCCGGACATGGCCGGCTTCGACATCAGGCCCATGGCATGGATATTGCCGCGCAGGGTCATATCATAGAGCAGGCTGTTATACAGCCGCACACTGTCGCCTACATTGACATTTACATCCATGAGCACATCCGGAGCGCTGCCGCCTTCCGCGAAGCTCATCGGGATATCGGCCACGGTATTCTGCACATTGACCGTTCCGGACACCTTAGGATATCCCCGTTCTTCCGTCAACAGCAGATCCGCATCCAGAGCGCCTTTGTAATAGACACAGTTCAGCCGCGGAGCATGCAGGTGCGCCTCACCGGTATAGCCGATCAGCTTCATATGATCCCATGAGGCTCTTGTCAGCGCAGACGCAGTGCCTCCGCCGATACCGGCTTCCGCACTGAAATCCGCCCGGTGGCCGCTGAACACCAGAGAACCTGCGATATTCGAAATCGGCTCAGAAAGCGTCTCCGCCGTGATTTGACCGTCCTGCACGGATACCCCGCCGTAAATCTCTGGATCATCCCATTGTCCGGCAATCTTCAGCCGACCTTTCAGCGGACCTTCCGCAGACGTAACAGAATCGAGCATGACAGCCAGCGCATTCAGATCGGCATTATCAAATTCCACATCCAGGTCAAAAGGAATATTTCTGCCGTCCGGCACCCGGGTCAGCGCGCTGACGGGCATCGTCCCGCGCACAGCCGCTTTATACGGGTCTTTCACTGCGAGAAGCTGTTCTATATGCACCGTGCCTTCCGAAACATTCCCCATCAGGGAAAATTCATCAAAGCGAATCCCGTTATACCGGGGATCCTTTACAGTCACGGAAATATCAGCCTGCGGATTTTCCAGGCTGCCTGACAGATTGATTCCTGCTGTCATCTGGCCGGCCAGGCTCAGGCTGTCCAGTCCGGCAGTCTCCGGAAGCCAGGAAATATCCACGCCGTTTGCCGCCACTGTCAAGTCGACCGCGCCGTTTCTTTCCGCAAAGCCTCTTGCTGCCAATATACCGTTGCCCACTGGCAGATAGCATTCCCGCACCGTCAGCCGCTCATTGGCGTACGACATGTCCAGACGGCCCGCCCCCAGCGGCACGCTGCCGAGATGCCCGCCGTCCAGCGTTACATTAAAGGAAACGCGCGGATCATCGACGGTCCCGCGGATCATCATTCCGCCATTCATGGCGCTGTCTATATTTTTCGCCGGGAGCCCGAAGACCTGGAACGCATCCTGCATATTCCAGCCGGTAAAATCCATGCGGCCCCTCAGCGCGCCAGTCTCCGCATTGACAAGGCCGCTCCAGCGGAATCTGCCGTTTTTCTGCCGGAAACGCCCGTCTGTGATGCTGAATACCTGATTCTCATAAGAAACGGCCGCCGAGGCTCTTTCAATATCCTGACCAAGGATCGTGATCCGGCGGCTCGACGCATTTCCGGAGAAAACCGGGGATGCGGCAGAACCGGCCAGATGCCCGCGGAACGTCACTTTTCCGGCCACGGGAAGCCCTCTGAAAATCCGCTCGATATTCACGTCCACCATTGCGGCGTCCAGATCCAGAGAATCCGCCGATACCGTACCATTGACAACAGCCGCACCGTCATAAATATAGGCAAGCCCGTTGGATATCTTCAGCTGATTTCCGTCGACGCGATAATCGGCAGAAGCACTCTGAAACAGCTCTCCCGCAGCGGAGCCGTCCCACGCCATGAAATGGCCGCTGATCTCCGGCGCGCTCAGCGTCCCGCCGATGAAGGTCTCATTTTCAAACCAGCCGGTCAGCGGATAATCCAGCCCCGCCAGTTTCAGCAGATTCTCCAGCCGGGTATGTTCGCTCTTTTCATGCACCGCCAGCGCATGATCGCCGGACAGGCCAATCCGTCCTTCCAGCGTATGGCGCCCGTTCTCTGTCTGCATTTCCAGATTTCGCACGGTCACCCACTCGCCGTCTGCAAAGAGACTTCCATTAAGGTCCGTAAACTCTGCTCCCTGAAAATGACCGTTTTGCACACGGATATCCGCATCAAACACAGGACGTTCCACCGTACCGGATATATGTCCCCGCAGCGATATCCTGCCGCCCGCATCAAGTCCCGCAGCCGCCGCCAGAGCTTCGGACTCTACATCTCCCGCTTCTGCAGAAAAATTCATATTCCCATCATCATAGGAGCCGCGGAGAGAAAAAGCACCGCCCCCGACTGTTCCGTTCAGATATGGGATCTCCCAGGTCATTCCGCTTCCCTGCGCTTCTCCCGCTGCCGAATCCAGACGGATCCCGCGGCCTTCCAGCCCTTTTCCGGCAAATCTTACACGTATCTTATCTTCCTGCCCGCTGAAATCCGCCGATACTTCATCAGCCCGATATTCATCAAAGGACACATTCTCACCTTCTGCCACGCCGTTCAGACTCCGCAGATGGAAGTCCCCGTCCTTCCAGACGCCGGATGCCGATACGGTTCCTGCCACTGTCCCGGATACGCCCAACTCGTCCGCAAGCGGATCCAGCGCCATATGATCGGCAGTAAGTTCCATACGAAATTCGCCCGTATTCAGGTCATAGGTTCCCAGACCCTGCATGAGGCCGTTGTCTGTCATAACTTCCGCCGCAGTGACCTCAATCTTTTTATCTTTCAGCAATGCGGACAGGCTCGCTTTTTTCACAGGCATGCCTTTCACGCTGCCGTCGGAAAGCGACGCCGTCCCGTCGGCAGTCATATCCGAAAGCGGACCGCTGAAATGCAGGACGCCGCTGAGCCTGCCGGCCACGCCGCTGTCCCGAAACAGCTGCCCCGTATCCGCATCGTCGATACGCACCGTACCTCTGATCTCGGGATCTTCTTTCAGGAAAATTTCACCATGCCCGTTGACATCCTGCCCATTCACTTTAATGTGCAGATCTTTCAGGCTCATCGTATCTTCTTCCGACGCCAGCGTAAAAGCCCCATCGGTAAAATCATAACCGAACGCACCAAAAGAAGCGTTTTGCACTTCCCCGTCCGCCTTCCAGCGCAGCGCGCCGCCGGACTGATGTACTTCCGCTTTTGTCACCCGGACCGTACCGCCCCAAATGTCCACCGTACCGGCAGATTCCGGAAGCTTCGACAGAAGAGGCCGAAGCGCCGTCAGAGAAACATCTTCTGTGTGAATTTCCGCATCAAAATTATTTTCATCAATATAATCCGCTTTGACCGAAAATGCCGCGCTTTCGCAGACCCCGTTCAGCGCCGCTTCGATCCGTCCCTGGTTCAGCCATGAAAATTGCCCTTCCGCACGGCTGATCCGATAACGCTCGCCCGACGACAGAACGGCCTCAGCCTCCCCGTCTTTCAAGAGGACCCGTCCGCGGAAAACAGAGGGCAGCTCATTCTCCTGCTTTTTGATCAAATTCTGAATATTCCACGTTCCATCAGCTTCTTCATAAAAAGAAAGCGACGGAGAAGCGACCATCACGTCCCGAATGATCCCGGCCGCTCCCTCATCATGAATCCATGCGGAAACAGCGCCGGCGATCGTCCAGCTGACCTCAACAGAGGGCGACTTTAAAACAGCCCGCCCCCTGCTGTCTTTCAATTCCACATCAGTAAATTTCAGGTTATAGAGCGGGTCAAGATCTAATGTATTCCAGGAAATCGTCCCATTAATCTGCTCTTTTCCGGCCTCCCGAAGAAGAGGTTCCAGTTTCTGCACCGCCGCCGGACGAATCAGCAGACAGGAGACCGCCGCCAGTATCACAAAGAAAAGCGCGGCAAGAAAGAGCCTTTTCCGCGTATGCGTCATACACGTACCTCATGCAGCAGAATACACTTGTTTGGCCTTATCATTTCAAAAAATAAAAATGACATCTATTCATTCAATTACAGTGTAATCTTTTTATATGACTGCTGTCCATGAAAAAATTTTTAAACTGAAAAGTACCGCATACAGAAAGACCGATCCGATCAGCTCTTTTCAGGGCCGGTCGAATCAGTTCCTGCCTTCGAATCATTTATTTCTTTTCATCGCGGATGACCGCCGGGATGCCGAGCGCTTTTTCCAACGTCGCCAGGCCTACATTGTAGTCATACATAGCGGTAATGTAGTTAGTCCTTGCGGAGTTCAGATTGTACTGCGCATCGAGTACATCCAGATTGATCCCCACACCGGATTTATACCGGACCGTCGCGATCTTATAGGCTTCTTCCGCTTCGGCAACCGCTGCTTCTGTCGCCCGAATCTTTTCCTTTGCAGAGAGGATATTCAGATAATCCTGCCGCACTTCGAGCTCCACGCTTTCCCGTGTCTGTGCCAGCATTTCCTCCGCAGCCTTTACCGCCGCATTGGCTGATTTGATCTGCGCATCCGTAGCGCCTCCGTCCCACAGCGACCAGCTCAGCCCGCCGCTGACGTTCCATCCGTCATGTTCAAATCCGGGGAAATCATCATCTGTCCAGTTATAACCGCCGCTGACGGAGATGGTCGGCAGATAGCCGGATTTGGCCACACGTTCCTGCGCTTTGGCCGCCATATACGCATATTTCGCCTGCAGAATCTCCCACCGGTTCGAATCGGCAACGGCAAGCGCCTGATCCATGGTAATGCTGAATTCCGGTTCAGGAAAATTCGTATCTGTCGGCACGAGTTTCGTCGACATTGGAATCCGCATGATATTATTCAGATTTGCTTCCGCAATATCTTTTGCATTTTTAGCTGTGATGTAGGCCTGCTTCGCATTGGCCAGAGACACATTGGACGACAGCACGTCAAGCTTTGCCACGATCCCCGCATCATACTGCTGCTGAACGTTGGTCAGGTGGCTGCTCAGGTTTTCCACAGATTCCCGGCTCACATCTTCCAGATTGATGGCTTCCAGATACTGATAATATGCACTGGTCGCGTTCAGTTTAGTTTCCGCTTCAGCCAGATATACCGCTTCTTCCGCCGCGTTTTTCTGATATCGTGCCGCACTGATCAGGCCTTCCACCCTTCCGCCCGTCCAGAGCGGCCAGGTCACATTCACACCGTTGCTGTACGATTCAGCAACGACGGCTTTCTGCCCGGACGAATTCACACCGGCGCTCCGCCCCCGGCTCCCTGTGAAAGTGTAGCCCAGGCTTGGATTTTTAGCTGCTGCCGCTTCACTGACAGCCGCTTCCGCTTCCGTCAGCGAATATTCGGAAATACGGATATCCCGATTGTTTTCGATCGCCGTTGCCACAGCGCCCCGGAGATCGATACTGATCGTTTCCGCTTCCGGCTGCCCTTCCACGACGGGGAGCTTATCCGCAAGGAGCATGTTGCTGAAATTTACCTGCTTCGCAGGCGATTCCAGTGCAGCCTGTACTGTCTGTGCCGCCGTTGCAGGCATTTCCGCCTTTTTCATATCCGCCGCTGCCGCAGGAACCGCGGCGCTGACCGCCAGTACTGCCGCCGCTGCTGTTCTGAACAGTCTGTATTTATTGTTTTTCATACTCTTTGTCCTTTCCGCGCTGCCTCAATACATATAACTGACGCCGACATAATTGCCGCCGCCCTCTCTTTTCTGCGGCTGAATCGTTTGCACCACAGCCCAGATACTGGGATAGATCTCATAACCGCCTTTCAGTCGAAGGGTCAGATCATTGGGGTCATATACATCCGCGCCGATCCGCCATTTATCAGACTCATAGGCCGCGCCTGCTCCGACTTCTCCCCGAACCAGGCCGCCGTAGATGTCCCAGTCATTTTGATGCACGCCATACTGCGCATTGACCAGTGAATCGTCACCTACAGATTCAACGCCGAGCCGAAGGAACTTTTCCTGCCCGAATTTAAATGAAAAATTCGGAGAAAATTCCCGATCTGTCGTATTATATAACAATTCGCCTTCCCCGGACAAACTGAATCCTGACATGAAAGTATCCAGCTGTCCCGACAAATCTCTCGCCTTGAAAGAAAGCTCCTTCGCATTTTCTGAGGTCACCGCCATATTATCCAGAATGACCCGCACCTGTGAGCCTGCCTGCCCGTCGTGATTGATATCGGCAAGAATCATGTTCATCTGTTTTGACATCTGATCCACATTCCCTGCGATCTGCACGCCCTGCGCAGTGAGCACCGCCAGATTTTGCGTCAGCGTATTCATATTGGCGATCATATTCTTCATATGTTCTTGTGATTCCCGGTCAGCCACGACCGTATTCAGACCGTCCAGCAGTTTCTGCGCGGAATCCGCCAGCTGATCGACTTTCCCCATCGCCGATTCAAAACCAGGCGCCGCCGCGCCGTGCACTGACATGCCTTCTTCCAGCAAGCCGTTCTCCAGATGACCTCCTGCCGCACGGACATACATGCCGCCCATGACGCTGCTCGACTGTATGGAGAATCCCGCGTCTTTCGGAACCTCCGAGCCGTCATAAAATCTCAGGACCAGGACCGCTTCCCCATTGACCACGGATATCCCGTCCACCCTGCCGACTTCCACGCCGGCATACCGGATGGGATTCCCCGGCTCAATTCCTTCCGCTTCCTGAAAATAACCGGTTACATGAAAACCGTCCTTCCCGAAAAGGACAAAATGGGACAGCTGAAAAATAATTGCCCCGAAGATCAGAAGACCTGCGAGAGTAAAAGCTCCGACCTTGGCTTCCGCAGACCATTTCATTCCCTCTCACCCCCAGGACCTTCCGGCGATTCCCAGCCGTGAATAAACTGCTGTACTCTTCTGTCTTTTGACCGATACAGGCTTTCTTTCGTACCAATCTCCAAAAATGAACCTTCATATAAAAACGCCATGCGGTCCGCAATTGCTTCAGCTGATTTCATATCATGCGTAACTACGACGCTTGTCGCGCGCATTTCCGCCTGCGTCCGCCGGATCAGATGACTGATTGCCGTTGATCGGATCGGATCCAGCCCGGCTGTCGGCTCGTCATACAGGATAATCTGCGGATCCAGCGCCGTAGCCCGCGCCAGGCTGACCCGCTTTTTCATGCCCCCCGACAGATTGGCAGGCATCATTTCTTCAATCCCGTCCAGTCCCACCATGTGAAGTTTCCGCTTCACAACGGCGTCAATCTCCTCTTCTGTCAGCTTTTCATGCTGTCGGAGACCAAAAGCCACATTCTCCTTTATGTTCATCGAATCAAAGAGCGCAGAATACTGAAAGACCATCCCCATATGCCTCCGCTCCTCATTCAGCGCGTCCTCCTCCATGTCCGCCACATTGCAGCCATTGACCAGGACTTCTCCCGCATCCGGTTTCAGCAGGCCGATGATCAGCTTGAGAATCGTAGATTTCCCGGAACCTGACGCTCCCAGGATCACCATGGTCTCCCCGTCTTCCACGGTAAGATTGACATCTCTCAGTACCTGTCTGCCGCCGAAAGCCTTGTATACATGCATCAGTTCAATCATATGTCTTCCTCAGAAAAGAATCGAAGACAGCAGATAATTTGCTGCAAAAAGCATAATAATGGAATACACCACAGACTGTGTCGTCGCCCGTCCGACTCCTTCTGCACCGGCGGTGCAGGTCATCCCTCTGTCACAGCCGACGAGCGCTACGATCATGCCGAAAATCACCGATTTGATCATTCCGATATAAATATCAGAAGGCCCGCAAAAGACATCGATAGAATGCAGGAACGTATAAGCCGATACATTGTCCGCCAGAGAAGCCACAATCATGCCCCCCGCAATGCCGATCGTCACGCCGAATACATTCAGTATGGGAAGCATCGTCAGGCAGGCTACAAAACGGGGCACCACCAGGTAAGCGACCGGATTCACCGCCATGCACCGAAGCGCATCGATCTGTTCTGTCACCCGCATGGTGCCGAGCTCCGCCGTGATAGCCGCGCCGACACGGCCCGCCAGGACGACACCGCACAATACGGGCCCCAACTCCCGGCCCATGCCGATCGCTACGATGCCGCCTATGGAAAATTCCGCGCCGTACTTGATCAACTCGCTTGAAATCTGTATGGACAGCACCATCCCCGTAAAAAGGAGGGTCAGCCCGACGATGGGCAGCGACTTCACGCCGAGCGCGAGACACTGTCTTGCCGTCTCATGCCCGCTGATCTTATGCAGCTGGCGGAGTGCGGAAAAGAACAGAAGGACTACCGCTCCCAACTGGTGAAACAGTCCGATCGTATTCCTTCCCAGTGATTCCAGGAAATCCGCCAAGGCCTACCCCTCCCTCCTATCATGATTATTATTATAATACATCAAAGGTAAGTAAAATTCAAACACTGTTCATACGGAACACTTTCCGCATTTTCTCCCGGGAAATTTTTAGACTTCTGAAAATTTAAGCCGGTCTTTAATCTTTCTGTATCAGCAGACGCAGTGCTCTCCCCAGCATAAACCGCGCAAAAAAGAAGCAGCTTCCGCTGCCTCTCTCATTTTGCTCCCTGATCATCCCCGGATTTCGTATTCTCCCCTTTTTTCTCCATCTCTTCCTTTTCCTGATTTTTCATTTTTAGCATCATCTGATTCCGGCTCTCACGATCTTCTTTCAGCTTTTTCAGCGCTTCGTCCCGTTCCTCCTGAGGAAGCACGCGGAACGTAAATTGGCCGTCTCCGTAAATGACATAATCCGTCTCCACGCGGCTGACAGCATTCTCCTGTCCTTTGGCCCCGTCTTTATCTTTCTTTTCATTTTTCAGATACGATGGTTTTTCGGACGGTTTCTTGTTCTGAATCTGCGCCTTCTTCGCTCCGTCTCCGTCTTTTGAAATCATGCTGACTTCCGGATCGAGAATTTCCGCCACGAGCTGATTGTTCTGATCCTCCCGCATCAATTTTCCCTGAAGATCTTCAAAATCTTTGTATGTGCGCAGGCGTTCCAGTATCTCGTCTGTCAGATTATATTTCTGCTGCTGAATCAGGTAAGGCAGCGGCACGACGCCTCCCCCGCGGATTTCAAGAATCATTTCTCCGTAAGGCTGATCTTTCGGCACCGTAAACGTCAGATCTTTATAAAAGATCTCTCCTCTGTACGGTTCCAGCCGCGCACGGATGAAGACCTGATCTCCGGGGCTCACGATAATGGGCGACGCCGTCGCGTCCAGAAGCTGCGCCGTTCTTCGCTCTTCCGTCACATCCATATCTACCTGGATCCGGCGAAGCGGATATTTCTCAAACCGATTCTGCTCCAATATTTTAAGCACATTATACAGTTCATCCACACTGCGCTCCGCCACATCTGTCTGCGACCAGTACAGATTCTTTCTTGTAAAAGGTCTCTGCGTTTCATTATCCGGATAGAGCGTATAGGTCAGCTCTACGCTGCCCGCGCCTCTGCGGTCAATTACGCGGCTCACCGCGTTGTATACGGAAGTCGCCGCCAGCGTCGGCAGCAGCTCCTCATCCCGGATCATGCGCACGCTCAGGTCTTTCCTGGTCTTCTGATCCCGGTCGGAGACCGCCGCGTGAAGCGCCACAAAATCCGGCGTCTCTCCGCTGATACCGCTGATGCCTGCGCCGCGATCCTGATTGACTTCTCCGATCTCCGCGCCGACAGAACCGAGTTTAAACGGTGTATTCTGACTAGGAATGACAGTAAATATATAAGAATTGTGCATGAAATAACCGCTGTTTCCCTTTTCCATAAACGGATGACCAAAAGCAATCATGCGGTCTCCATCCACATAGGTCACCGTGCCCACCGCGCCGAGTTTTAGATCGCCCGTCACAAGGGAGGCTGCGACAGACCCGCCTGCTTCCAGAGGGACCGGCTTCTCTTCCCCGTCTGCGGCAGCGGCGGAATACGGCGTCATGTGAAAATCTTTCATCTTCCCGGAGAGATACTCCATAGCGTTTTGTGTGTACCCCGATGCCATAAGAGGCGTTTCCAGCGGGATCAGATCCGGAGACGGCTCCGGGATCAGCGATTTCTTCCCATCATCGACAAGCCACAGCTTCAGCATATCCGAGATCGGCGTCACCATGCCGATCCGCCCGCCGGACTGCGGGAAACCGTACGCGATCGCGCCGAGAAGGCGCCCGTCGATATAAACAGGGCTCCCGCTCATTCCCTGCGCAATCCCATTGGTCTCATCAATGACCGGGCCGGACACCCGAACAAGCACGAGATCTCCGCCGGAAGCGCCGCGGCCTTTCAGAACGCCAAGGACTTCCACATCAAAAGAAGAGATATCCTGCCCGTGAACCACCGTTTTCGCATAGCCCCGCATGCCTTCTCTGACTTCTGAAAGCGGCAGAAATCCGCTGTCTTCCGCCAATGCCGGCGCTCCGGCAGCACCCGCCAGAGAAATGCAGATCGCTGCGGCAAGCAGCTTCGCTTTTCGTTTCCAAAGATTCAGCATAAAAAACTCCTATTATACCCTCTGTCACCGTCCCTGCTTACGGACGGCAACGTTCATTCTTTTTCCAGAACGGCAATGATTTCCGTTCTTTCGACTTTCTGCCCGGGCTCCGCGCGGACTTCCCTGACCGTCCCGTCAGCCGTCGCCTTAGCCGCCGGTACAGGTCCCGCCAGAGTATCGACTGCCGCCAGCATCTCGCCTTCCTGTACTTTCGTCCCCGCCGCCACAACAGACAGGATCGTTCCGCCTAAGACCGCCCGTTCCATGATCAGCTCTCCCGCTGCCGACACCGCGCCGGAACAGGCCGTCATCAGCAGGAAAGCCGCTGCCAAGGCACAGATTTTCCGTTTCATAACTGCCTCCATTTTTCTCTCTTATTTTGGGTTTGATTTTTTCTATTGTATCACAAGCCGGAACGGAGTTTTCATTTTCCATTGCATCAAAAAACAGGGGAAAAATTCCCCCGTTTTCTGTCAGAGATCTTTCAGCGCATCCTTCATGTAATCCATGTAGGCCAGGGCCGCTCCCGCGCCCATCGCATGGATGTGCATGGGATTTTTTGTAACATAAGCGGGGATCCCCGTCACCTGCGTGACTGCAGCGTCCAGCCCTTTCAGCTGCGCGCACCCGCCGCAGAGCATAATCCCCTGCTCCCGAATATTCGCCAGCAGCGCCGGCGGCGTTTTCTGCAGCACTTCCAAAATGATCTTGTAAATGCGGTGAAGCACAGGCCGAAGCGCCTCCGCCACATCTTCTCCCGTTATGCCGATCTTCACAGGAAGCCCCGTTACCATGGATTTCCCTGAAGCGTCAGCCGCTTCCATTTCATTGGTCAGATCCCATCGGATCCCGAGCTGCTCCTTGACGGCTTCCGCCGCGCGCCGGCCGATCTGTACCCGATATTTTTCCTGCACGCGGAGCATAAGTGCCTGATCCATGGATATTCCTGCTTCCTTTAGGGAAGCGCTCACCACAATGCCCCGTCTGGAAACGACAGACACACTGGCTGACCCGCCGCCGATGTCCACCAGCATGGCGCTGTTCATTTTATCTGTATTCAGCCCCATCCCCATCAGCGCCGCTACAGGCTGATCGATCAGCACCGCTTTCCGCACTCCCAGAGCGGCAGCTGCCTCCAGCAGCGCACGGCGCTGCACGCCAGTCACTTCAGCGGGTACGCACATGATCAGCCGGGAATGAAGAAACAGGCTTCTGAGATAGGAGCGGTTTACGATAGAGTTAAGCAGATAAGTCGCTGCCTCATAATCGACGATCTCACTGTTCCGCAGCGGTCTTACCAAAAGAAGGCCCCGAGGCGTTTTCCCTTCCATCTCTTCCGCGCGTGTCCCGTAAGCGAGCATCTTTCCATCTTTTTCCCGGACAACAACAGCAGACGCTTCTGAATAGACCAGGTCTTTCCGCTTCACATAAACAACAGTATTGGATGTCCCCAAATCAATGCCGATATCTTCTGCGCCGAACGCTCCCAGCCATTCCATGAAGCTGAATCCCGGCTTCATATAGGCATTGCGGTTTTTCTCAGCAATTTTCTTTGACACGGGAAATATTAGCTCCTAATCCTTGCAGTTTTTCCACCAGATGATCATATCCGCGGTCGATATACTGCAGTTCTCCCACTTCCGTCGTGCCGTGAGCTGCCAGCCCGGCCAGCGTCAGCGCAGCGCCGGCACGAAGATCCGTCGCACGAACAAATGCGCCGCGGAGGAAAGGCACGCCCGTCACCACGGCTGTCCTTCCTTCAATCTGAATGGACGCGCCCATCCGCTGCAGTTCTCCTGCATGCATGAACCGGTTTTCAAAAACCGTTTCCGTAATCCGGCTGACGCCGTTTCCCACAGTCATCAGCGCCATAAACTGCGCCTGCAGATCCGTGGGGAACCCCGGATAGGGAAGCGTCTTGATATCGGTGGAACAGATTTTTCCGCTGCTGATGATGCGCACCCTGTCAATGTCTTCTTTGACGACATCCACACCTGCTTCGCCGAGTTTGGCCAGAAGCGGCTTCAGATGATCGGCCAACACATTTTCTACAAGCACATTTCCTCCGGCCATGGCCGCAGCAATCATAAAAGTGCCCGCTTCAATGCGGTCGGGAATGACGGTATGTGTGATGCCCGTCAGCTTTTTTACACCTTCTACGCGGATCACATTCGTCCCGGCGCCTTTGATATTTGCGCCCATGCCGGAAAGGAATGTGACAAGATCGACGATCTCCGGTTCCTCCGCCGCATTTTCAATGACCGTCCGCCCTTCTGTAAGCGCCGCGGCCATGAGCACGTTCTCTGTCGCGCCGACGCTGGGAAAATCCAAATAAATCTCCGCGCCGTGCAGCCCTTTCGGCGCTCTCGCCTCCACATAGCCGTTGCAGATTTCGATTTCCGCGCCCATCGCTTCGAACGCTTTGAGATGCAGGTCGATTGGACGGCTTCCGATCATGCATCCGCCGGGAAGCGCGATCTTCGCATGTCCTTTTTTCGCAAGCAGCGGCCCCATGATAAGGAATGACGCACGCATGCGGCTCATCAATTCATATGACGCCTCTGTGTTCCGGATATCCGATGCGTCAAAGACCATATCCCGGCCCTTCCGCTCAATCTTCACCCCGAGTGAATCCAACACGCTGCAGATAGTCGTTACGTCGGCCAGCTCCGGCACATCGGTAATCGTCGCGGGATTTTCCGGCAGCAACGCCGCCACGATGATCGGAAGCACTGCATTTTTTGCACTTGAAATACGGACGGATCCGTGAAGAGGAGTTCCTCCTTTGATGATAAGCTTTTCCAAATATGCTCACTCCATTATCTGATAAATTCTCTGTTCTTTATTCCATACGCAGTCTGCTTCAGTCAGCGCCAAACGCCTTCTGCCTGCGCAGATTTTTTCATTTGTTCATTTTATCATATCACAATTGATTCCGGTCCACCAATACGGCTCAGTCCAACTGTTTCGTTACTTCCTTGATATCTCCGGCCTCACCCAAAATAATCAGCGTATCCTCCGCATTCATCACCTGATCCGGCCGCGGATTGATGAAAGTCTCTTCTCCGCGGCGGATCGCCACGACCGTAATATTATATTTTTTTCGGACATCCGCCTGGATCAGGTTCTTTCCGATCCAGTCTTCCGGCACATGAATACTCACCACCGTAATATCGTCGCTCAGCTCGATATAATCGACAATCCCTTCGGATGTCAGATTATGCGCGACACGAATGCCCATTTCTTTCTCAGAGTAAATCACTTTATCCGCGCCGATCTTCCGCAGCATTTTCCCATGCAGTTCATCCAGCGCCTTCACTACGATCCGCCCGACGCCCAATTCTTTCAGGAGCAGCGTCGTCATCAGGCTGGCCGCCAGATCACCGATGCCCACCACGGCCACATCCGCATTCCCCGCGCCGATGGCTAGAAGATTCTTTTCTTCCGATGCGTCCGCGCAAACGATGTACCCCAATTCATCGGAGAGATCCTGAACCACGCCTTCATCGATATCCATCGCCATGACGTCATATCCCATTTTATCAAGAGTCACCGCCACGCTTTTTCCAAAGCGGCCGAGACCGGCCACAAAGAACTGCAATTTCTTTTCCATGATTCTCTCCTTACCCGATGACTACTTTTTCTGTAGGATATCTGATCCGGCCCTGCTGCCGTTCCGCAAATGTCAAAACAAGCGCCATGACCCCGATGCGCCCGACGAACATGGCCAGGATCAGGATCACCTTGCAGATATCATTCCACCCGGCAGTCAGCCCAACGCTAAAGCCGACTGTACTGAACGCGGAAACGCCCTCAAAAAGTACTTCCTCCAACCGGAATCCGCTCGTATCGAATACCAGAAGAAGAAATACTGTGAGAAAAGTCAGCGCGAACGACAGCGAAAATACATGAAATGCCTTGGAAATCGTCTGTTCGCTGATCCGCTTATGAAAAATGACGACATGTTCTTTGCCTCTGATCCATGACAGCACGGAAAGAATCATGACCATGACCGTCGTCGTCCTCACGCCGCCGCCGGTCGATACCGGCGCAGCCCCTGTAAACATGAGAAACATGACGATCAGCTGCGTACTGATGCTCACATCTGCAATGTCAAATGTCGTGAATCCCGCCATTCGGGAGGAAACCGACATAAAGAGAGAATTCAATATTTCCATAAATATATTCATCTCTCCCATGGTTCGGGGATTATTCCTGTCCATGATGAAGAATACGACAGCGCCGAAAAGAGTAAATGCCAGCTCCGCAGTCAGGACCATCTTGCTGTTCAGCGACAGGTGCGACCAGGACCGCTTCGTCAGCACATCATCAATGACCACAAAGCCGATCCCGCCGAGAGTCATTGTCACAATAACCACACTGCACACGAAAGGATCCTGCGCAAAAGGCGAGAAACCGCTTCCGCCGAAGAGATCAAGCCCGCAGTTGCAGAAAGCGGATACCGCGTGCCAGTATCCGTAATAAATCCCCTCTGCCCCCATATCCGGGACAAAATGGAAAGACAGGAGCGTTCCTGACACAAATTCCACAAGGAATGTCATCAATACGATCTTCCTTACCAGATTCACCATGCCCGACGGCGTTTCCAGATTGAATGAATCGCGGATCAGGAGCCGTTCCTGCAGCCGGATCCTCCGGCCTGCATAGATCGCCATGATCGCCATGATCGTCATGATCCCAAGTCCCCCGACCTGGATCATGACAATCATAATCAGCTGTCCGAACAATGACAAATCCCGTTTCGCATCAATCAGGCTCATCCCCGTCACACTGACGGCGCTGACAGAAGTGAACAGTGCGTCAAGAAAGCCGATTTCCCTGGCTCCCGACTGCGCGGCGGGAAGCATCAGCAGGAATGCGCCGATCAGCATAAAAATGGCAAAGCCCGCCAGAATCAGCACGCCTCTGTGCAGGCCTCCCAGTATGATCATCAAACGACTGCCCATACAGACCTCTTTGTATTTTCCATCTCTGCAAGCTCCGAAAATTACACTACATCATTATACTATATCCCGTCGATTCATGGACGTGCCCCTAAAAAGCGCCTCAAAAAGAAAAAGGCAGCCCTTCTCCGTTCTGCCTCTTCATTTGCCGTTCCCCAGCATTCCATATAAAATTTTTACGATTTTTTCACTGCTGTCCTCTGTCACAGGACCGCATTTTTCCATCATCTCCGCTCTTTTCTCCGGATGGATCAGGATATCTCTGACGGTCTCCGCCAGCTGCCCCCGCCTCACCCAGGCCGCGCAGCCTTTCTCCTGCAGGTGCGCGGCGTTTGCCTGCTCCTGTCCGGGCAGCGCATTGACAAGCACCATGGGCAGATTCATTGTCAGCGCCTCCGTACATGTCAGAGCGCCGGGCTTCGTCACAAGAATATCACTGATCCCCATCAGATGCGCCACTTTATTTGTATAGCTGTGGAGCTCCACCGGATGATTCAGCTTATCCCGAAGAGACGCCACCTCTTCATAGGCGGAAATATTCTGCCCCGTGATCACAATAAAATCACGGATCTCCGCGACTTTATCCAGCCGCTTTAATGTATCGGTAATATATCCCAGCCCGAGGCCGCCGCCCATGATAAGCACGGTCCCCTGCCGTCTCTCCGGCTGTTTTCTTATCTCCTCATAAAAAGACCGGCGCACAGGGATCCCCGTCGTATGAATCACGCTGCGCGGCACGCCGTGCTCCGCCAGTTTATCAGCCAGCGCCTCCGTCGGAACGCAGTATCCGTCCAGATGTTTGTAGATCCACAGCTGATGAATGTCAAAATCCGTAATCACGCCGAGCAGCGGAATGGGAAGCGCTCCTTCTTTTTTCAGCAGATTCGCCGCACAGGCCGGAAAAGGATGCGTAAAGATCAGCGCGTCCGGTCTGAGTGCTGCATTGAGCCGCTTCATCTTTCTGCGAAAGCTCCAGGACAAAAGACTCTGCACCCCGCTTCCCAAATACCGGTTCTGAGAATTGCTGTAAAGCCGGTTGTAAATGATGGGAAACACGTCCAGCATCTTAAGATAGCTCCGTTTGATCATCTGATCGAGTGAAAAAGAATCTCCTGATAAGAAATCAAGCACCCGTGCGCTGTCCTCCGGATGAGTCCGCTTGATCTCCTCTGCAATGGCGCGCGCCGCCTGAGAATGTCCGCTTCCGATCGAAGCTGACATGACGAAAAATTTTTTATGATTTTTCATGGGGAAACTCCCTGCTGAAGTTCAGAAAACAGCCTGCGGCCGTATAAGATTCATCGCCTGTTTACTGATTATATCATAAATAACGCAATTCTCAGAAAGATAACCTTTTCCTTCAAGACACAAAAAAAGCACGGATAACCGTGCTTTTTTATGATTACTGATTGACTCTGTCTTTCAGCTGTTTGCTGACTTTGAATGCCGGAGTTTTAGATGCCGGAATATTAATTACTTTTCCGCTGGAAGGATTGTGGCCTTCTCTTGCTTTGCGCTGACGCACTTCAAACGTGCCGAAACCGATGATCTGGACTTTTTCACCTTTTTCAAGAGCCGAGCTGATCACATCAATGACGGCCTTTACAGTTTTTTCCGCGTCTTTTTTAGTGACCTCAGCTTCCTGCGCTACCGCAGTAATTAATTCTGTTTTGTTCATACTAAAACATCCTCCTTCAACATTTTCAGGATATTCCTGCCTGATCCTATGAACATCAGCAAATCCTAATACGCTCCGCGGGCCTTCAGCCATTCCTCCAGCTTTTCCCGCAGTTCCGGCGCCGCCTCCGTTATCGACCTGCCATCCTCTTGGATGCAGTCTTCCAATTTGCCGAGCTGTTCCGCATAAAGACGATTAAACCGGTGCAGGGATAATTCCGGGTCAACCTCAAACAAGCGAATCAGATGAACCGCTGCAAAAAGAGCCTGTCCAAAACAAAGCTCCTTCTCCGCTGAGGTGCTCCCCGCTTCCGCCGCCTTGACTGCCTTTTCCCAGGAAACTTCAAAGCAGCGCTTGATATCTTCTGCTTTTTCAACATTCTTCATGCATATAGAACTGACTTTCTTTTGCATTATACACGCAAAGAGTAGACTTGGCAAGCTGACAGACAGCCCTGCCAGTAGGTGCTTCCGCTTCTTTTCCTTCATCTTCCGGAGCTCCCAGCCGCGCAGAATTTCCGCCGCTTCTTCCGCGGTCGTTTCCCCGAAAACATGAGGATGACGCTGCACCATTTTGTCCGAAATGCCGTCTATGACATCCTGCATGGTAAAACAGCCGTTTTCTTCCGCGATTCTCGCATGAAAAACGATCTGATACAGCACGTCTCCCAGTTCTTCCTTCAGATTTACCATATCGTGATGGTCAATCGCATCTGCGACCTCGTATGCTTCCTGAATCAGATAGGTCCGCAGCGTTTCATGATCCTGCGCCCGATCCCAAGGGCAGCCGGACGGATCCCGGAGCGCACGCATAATGCCGATCAGCCGTTCCATGTCGAAAGGCATCGCTTCCGCCCGGATACATTCTTCCGGGACGGCTTTCACGCACAGCCGCTGTCCCGGCTGTGAAAACCGCAGGACGCCAACCGCAGTCTTTTCCGCCCTGCCGCTCTCTTCATCAATCAGAAGCATCGGTGATGCTTTCTGAAAACAACGAAGCAGCGTCTTTTTTACATGCCGCATCATTTCTTCATTTTTGATTCCGGTCACAAAGATTGTCTGCGCCAGCGAAGCCGGCACTGCATGAAAAGAAGAGGCCGGACAAATCCAGACCCCTCGCTCTTCATCAGCTTCCGTCATATGTAAAAAGCTGAAGTCCATATTCTTACCTTTTCCCGAAAATATCCAATTTGCGGATGACACCGGCCGCGCGCTTTCCGATCTTCGGAATGCTTTCCACATCTTCCGCACGGACAGTATGCGTCAGCACTACGGCAAGGCCGTATACCACAACCCCCACAAGAATCGCCAGTATCGTCGCCGGTGTATTGCTGTGCAGCGCCGGATAGGCCGCCGCATCTGTCCCGACGACAGCCGCACCCATCGCTCCGGCAGAAATGAAGCAGCGGACAGTATGCGCGATATCCAGCCGGTAATTCATATATTTATGCAGGAAATACAGATTCAAAAGAGCGGCGACGCCGAAATCGGCATTTGTCGCCCATGCGGCACCCAGTACACCCAAGCTCGGAATCGCCGTCAGATTCCACGACAGGATGATTTTAACGCAGGCGCTGACGACCATATTGATAAAAGGAATCGCCGTCTTTCCCATTCCCTGAAGGACGCCCGTCGTCACCTGCTGCACCCCCAGCAGAAAAACGCCGAAGCTCATGACCGCAATACACGGACCCGCATCGGGCGTCGCATACAGCATGGAAGAAATCGGTGTCGCGATGACACACATCCCGATAAAAGATGGTACGGTGATCAGATTGGCCATCCGCATGGCCAGGCCCGTTCGCTGAGAGATGATCTCTCTATTTCCTCTGGCCACAGCCTCGGAAATGACAGGCACCAAGCTAGCCGCCAGGGACGCCGTCATGATCGTCGGCATATTGACAAGAGCCGTAGCCATGCCGGTCAGATATCCGAAAAGCGTCGTGGATGTTTCCACAGAAAAGCCGGCGACTTCCAGACGGCGGGGAACGATGAAAAGATCGATATTCGACACGATCGGAAGCATGATATTCGCCAGCGATACAGGAAGTGCCAGTACGAGGAGCCGCTTGATGATTTTCCAGGTGGAATCCGGAACGATGGATTTGTCCCGGCTCTCCAGCATCTCTTTCCGCCAGCCTCTGTTCCTGTAATAAAAATAGAGCAGCACAAGGATTCCCACAAAAGCGCCGGGCGCCGCGCCGAATGTCGCGCCGGCCGCGCCGTATTCCAGTCCGTACGGAAGAAGAACCACCGCCAGACCGATCATGATCACGACTCTGAAAAGCTGTTCAATGATCTGAGAAACGGCGGTAGGCGTCATACTCTGGAGCCCCTGAAAATATCCGCGGAGCGTCGCCAGCACGGTCGCCATGAGGATCGCCGGAGACAGCGCCAGAAGCGACCAATAGGCTCGCGGATCACGGACAATGCCGCTGTCGATCAGCCAGTGCGCACCGAAATACAAAAGAGCACTGAAAAAAAGTCCCGTCGCCGTCAGCGCCATAAGCGAAATACGAAAGACGCGCTGGCCGCCAAGATAATCATGGATGGCATTCTTTTCCGCCACCATGATAGAGATCGCTACCGGAAGTCCGGCGGAAGATACCGCCAGGCACAGGAGATAGATCGGATACGCCATCTGATACAGGCCGATTCCTTCGCCGCCGAGCAGGCGGGACAGATAGATCCTGCTGATCGCGCCGATAAATTTTACGATAATCCCGGCCGCTGTCAGAATCAGCGCGCCTTGAACAAAAGTATTTTTACGCACGTTGTTCTCCCTGAGACACATTGTCTCCGATTTCCTTATGGATTTCTTTCAGGAATCTGGTGAGCCATTTCACAGGTTCTCCCGGAATTGCTGACTTTTGTATTTTAACACGCATGGGAGCCCGTGGCAAAACGCGCAGCTTACTGAAGTAGGGTTTCGGAAGCTTCATGATATTAAAATCCTTCATAAAGTCCAGATCTGCCCAAGTCAGCAGGTAAGCGTCCCCTTCCGTCACAATGCTGCCGATCCCCAGCGTCTGCGCGAGAATGCGGAGCCGTGCCGCTTCAAACAGTTTTTCCGCTGACTCTGTGGGCGTGCCGAAACGGTCAATTACCTCATCGATGAGATCTTCCAGCTCCTGTTCCGATACGGCAGCCGCCAATCGGCGGTAAATATCGATCTTCTGTTCCGGCTTTTCGATATAACTTTCATCGATATATGCGTCCTGCATAAATTCGATCACCGTATCCGGCAACTTCTTCGGTGCCGGCCGGTGTTCTTTCTCCGCTTTCAGACGGCGGATCGCGTCATCCAGCATAGTGCAGTACGACGCAAACCCGACAGCCGCGATATTTCCGTGCTGCGCGGCACCGAGAAGATTCCCCGCGCCGCGAATCTCCAGATCCCGCATGGCAATTTTGAATCCGGAACCGAGTTCTGTAAATTCCCGGATGGATTCCAGCCGCTTTTCCGCGACTTCCGAAAGAGTCTTTCCCTTGCGGTAGAAAAAATAGGCCCGCGCGATTCTGTCGGAACGGCCGACGCGCCCCCGCATTTGATACAGCTGAGACAGTCCCATCCGATCCGCGTCATATACGATCATCGTATTGGCATTCGGCTGATCCACACCGTTCTCGATCAGCGTCGTGCAGAGCAGAATATCGTATTTCCGGCTGAAAAAATCAAACATGATCTGTTCCAGCAGATCGCCGTTCATGCGGCCGTGCGCGATCCCTATGGTGATCCCTTCCGGCAGAATGCTTCGCAGATGCGCCGCCATGGCGTCAATGGAATCAATACGGTTATAGACAAAGTATACCTGCCCGCCTCTTGCCTTTTCCCGCAGGATCGCTTCCCGCACGATCTGGTCATCATACTCCGTCACGTAGGTCTGTATGGCATGCCGGTTTGAAGGAGCCTGCGTGATAGTAACCATATCTCTCACGCCGGTCAGGCTCATGTGCAGCGTTCGCGGAATCGGCGTTGCGGACAGCGTCAGCACATCTATGCCGCTGTCCCGAGCTTTCCATTTTTCTTTCTGCACAACGCCGAAGCGCTGTTCTTCATCAACGACGAGAAGCCCCAGACGCCGGCACTGGATCTTTTTCGAAAGGATCGCATGCGTGCCGATCAGTACATCAATCGTCCCCTCCGCCGTTTTCTTCAGAATCTCTTTCTTTTCTTTCGGCGTACAAAACCGATTCAGCACCGCGATCTGTATACCAAAGTTCTCCATCCTCTCGCAGAATGTCTGGTAATGCTGCTGGGAGAGAACGGTCGTCGGAACCAGGACAACAGCCTGGTATCCGCTCATGACGCACTTGAATACGGCCCGCATAGCGACTTCCGTTTTTCCGAAGCCAACGTCCCCGCAGAGCAGCATATCCATGGGCTCCGGCTTTTCCATGGCTCTCTTGATCGCCTCAATGGCAGAGAGCTGATCCGGCGTCTCCACATAGGGAAATGATTCTTCAAACTCCCTCTGTTCCCGGGTATCTCTGTCAAAAGCAATGCCCGGCGTGATTTCCCGCTTCGCATAGATCGCAATCAGTCTTTCCGCCAGCTCCTGGATGGATGCTTTTGCCCGGCTGCGGATCTTCTCCCACTGCACGCCGCCCATTTTTGAAAGAACCGGAGACTGCCCCTCCGGGCCGATGTATTTTTCCAGCGTCGCGATTTGTTCCATCGGAAGGTACAGCTTATCTCCTCCGGCGTACTGGATAGTGACGTAATCCCTGCGAAGCCCGTCCACTTCAATCGTTCTGAGGCCCAGGTACCGCCCGATGCCGTGGACACGCTGTACCACATAGTCTCCTTGTTCCAGATCGGAAAAGAAGCGGATCTGCTGCCCCTTCCCGGCGCTCCTGACGCGCCGTCTGAGCTTGGGCGCCCCCAGAACATCGCCGGATGCATAGAGCGCCAGCTTCAGCGCTGGGAATTCAAAGCCTTTGCTGACAACGCCCTCCGTCAGCCATACGCCGCCTTCTTTCGGCCCGTCCGAAATAAAAAGGTTTCTCTCCCGCAGCGCGGAAGCGATCTCTTCCTTTTCCGATGGATTTGCGCAGACAATGCCGATCCGCCAGCCCTGATCCAGGTGATAACTCAGCTCATCGCAGAAAAGCGGAAGCTGACGCTGGAAATTTGTCACTGCTCGTCCTTTCCACGTCCACTCGCCATGGATATGGATATCCGGCAGTTTTCGGTTCAACAGAGAAAAAACAAGTGTTTTCCCTCGCCGGCTCCCTGCCAGCTGCTGCCAGTCCGCGCTGTTCTTCCTGTTTTCTTTTTCTTCCCTAAAATATTTTTTCAGTTCTTCCTCGCCGCGCTGCGGTTCGTCGAAAACAACAAGGCCTTTCCCCGCATAGGAAATGAGGCTGTCCTTTTCAACCGTATCCGCATGGAGAGGGAACACAAAAAATGCCTCTGCCGACGCGATCGATCTCTGGGTATCTTCATCAAACTGTCGTATGCCGTCGACTTCATCGTCGAAAAATTCCACTCGATAGGGATGAGATTCATTGATCGGAAAGATATCGATGATATCCCCGCGCACCGCAAAATGGCCGCACCGTTCCACCTGATCGACCCGTTCATATCCGCGTTCTGTCAGCTGTGCCAGGAGGTTTTCCCGTTCCAGCACATCTCCCAGACGGACAGACAGTTTTTCTGCCAGCAGTTTCTCCGGAGCCGGAAGCAGCTGCGCCGCTTCTGATGCTGTCGCCAGCACCACAGCTGCTTTCCCTTCCAACAGAGCGGAAAGTGCCCTCATTCTTCCCCGCAGCGCTTCTGTCCCTGTAAATGTCACCGCAAAGTCTGCGTTCTCCACAACAGGAAACGAGAGGATTTCCGTATTCGGCGAAAAAAACTGCATATCCTCTTCCCAGCGGAGAGCCGACTTCTGATCCGGCGTAATGATCACGACGGGCTGCGGCTTCTCCTGCAGCGCTTTCAGTATCCACGCTTTCTGCGCATCATCCGCCCCGCAGATCATCGCTGTCCGGCCTTCCGCCAGCATCTCGGCAGCCGGTCTTAACACGTCAGTGCGGTGCAGTTCCTCCACACACCAGTTTCCGGCCCGCAGTCCTTCAGCCTCAGGAGTGCTCTTTCCCGGCTCCATGGTCATCCTCCCAATCCCATTCTGTCCGCCGCACCATCTTTTCCGAATCCAGCTCCGAAATCCGCGCCTCGATCGTCTGCCCATGATAAGAAAATCCCGGTGCGATCTCTGCCATCGGGACCAGCACAAAAGCCCTCTCCCAGAAGAAAGGGTGAGGCAGGCGCAGCAGCGCGCTGTCTGATATAATATGTTCTCCCCAGATCACATCCAGGTCGAGCGTTCTCGGTCCCCAATGTACCAGACGGGTTCTCCCCTGTTCCTGCTCGATCCGCAGAAGCCGCCGCATCAGCTCTTCCGGTTCTCCGTTCCATTCCGCCTGAATGACGGCATTCAAAAAATCAGCCTGATCCGTCATACCCCACGGTGCGGTCTCATACAGGGAAGACTTTTTTTCGATGCGGATACCCTGCGCTTCCATGGATGCCGCCGCGTTTCGCAGGAAAGAAACACGGTCTCCCATATTTGATCCCATGGAAATATAATATTTACTCATTGTTACGCCCCATGCGCAGAGTCACCGATACATCTTCCAGCACCCCCGACACCGGAGCCGACGGTTTATGCACGGTCGTCTCTATTTCTAAAACCGCAGGAAATGCCGACAGGACTCTCTGATTGATCTCTCCGGCAAGCCGCTCAATCAGACTGTATCTTTCTTCTTCTGCAACCGCCCGGACAATCTCATAAACCACGGCATAATTGACCGTATCAGAAAGGCAGTCGCTGCGTCCGGCCTCAGCCAGCGGAAGGAAGAGCTTCACATCGATATAAAACCGCTGCCCCAGCGCATTTTCTTCCGGAAGAGCGCCGTGCCTGCCGAAAAATGCCATTCCTTTCAGACAAATCGCATCCATCGCCCGCTCCTTTATTCTGCCAGAAGCGCATCTGTCATCTTTATCATACGCGCCGTCATTTTTACATTGTGCACTCTCACCATGGCGCATCCGCGGCTCTGCCCCCATACGCAGACTGCTCCGGTTCCCTCATCCCGTTCCTCCGCCGGAAGATCCAGCACTTCCCCGATGAAACGCTTCCGGCTCGGAGCCAGGAGCATCGGATACGGCAGGGCTGTCAATTCAGAAATCCGGCGGATGACTTCCAGATTCTGTTTTCCATCTTTCCCAAAACCGATCCCGGGATCCAGGATAATATTCTCTTCTTTGACTCCATGGGCAAGCGCGATCTCTATCGATCGGCCGAAGAAAGATTTTATTGCCTCAATGATATCTCCCGCATATTCCGTTCCGTCCTGATTATGCATTAATATGACGGGAACCCCGGCCTCCGCCGCGACCTCTGCCATCTCCCCGCGGTCTTTCTGAAATCCCCATATATCATTCAGGATATGCGCTCCGGCCTGCACCGCCGCTTCCGCAGTTTCCCAATGATACGTATCTACAGAAACGGGCACGGACGAGCACCGCAGGACGCCCGGAAGAAACTGGAAAAGCCTCTCCTTTTCCTCTGCCGCTGAAAGCGCTCTGCTTCCCGGCCGGGTCGACTCCGCGCCGACATCAATGATGTCCGCACCGTCACAGATCATTTCCGCCGCATGACGCACAGCGGCTTCCGCTGTATTCCACTGCCCGCCGTCAGAAAAAGAATCCGGCGTCACATTGAGCACGCCCATGACAAGCGTCCGCGCCCCCAGCAAAAGCGTCTTCCCGTCATCCCACTGATATTCTCTCCGCATTTCATACCCACCTTTCCCGATTTTTCAAGATGATCGCATTTTTGTATTATAACAGCCCTGACGGCTGTTCGTCTAAAAAGCGCACAAAAAAAGCGGCCTGCGCCGCTCTTTTGGCCATATGATTATTGAGGAGTGTAATCATACAGCAGCCGAATTGATAATCAGGGAAATAATTATCAATTGAGCCCGGAAAGACAAGCTCTCCGTTATGGCATTTCCTCCATATACTTACATTATACGAAATACAAAAAGGAAGTCAAGCCGCAAAAACCGACTCCCTTTTCTGCTCACACGCATTCCTGCATCAGTTTCTGGAAAAATTCCGTGCTTTCCTCCGCCAAGTCCAGAATTTTTTCTGTCCGCTCATACATCTCTTTCCATTCCATAACATAAACCGGCCGCGATTCCTGCGCCAGCAGCGCCCGCATTCCTTCGCAGAAGCACCGGCTGCCCCGTTCTTCATAGTTCCGCACCCGCTGCGCGCGCGCCTCGACTTTCATATAGTCCGTACGGATCGTCCGGCTGTACGCCGTCATGCGGGAAAGCTCCAGCAGCGCGCATGCGGCGAGTTCCGCCATGATATTTATCGCTTCCGGCGCCTCTGAGTAACCGATATAAAGATTCTGCGTAATTTTTTGGATTTCTCTCATCATTTCCGCGAGATTTCCTGTCAGCTGGCGCGCCGCTTCACGCCTCTGCCTGTCAGAAAATGCTTTTTCCAGCTTCTCATGCAGAATCGGCAGCTGTTTCCGGTATTCCTTTTCCAGCCGGCATATCTCTTCATAGCCTGCTTCCGCCGTCTGCTCACCTGCCATGATTTGGCGCAGCAGACCGCCTGCATCCCTGCATTGATTCATTCCCGCACACAAATTCTCAAAAAAACGTTCTTCTTTCCCGTTCATGATTCCTCCCAATTATTTTCTTTGTCTTATTTTATCATGGCCGGCCGTCTCTTTCCGCCGCACGAAAAAAGCCTTTCCGCCGGTTTCATTCCGACAGAAAAGCTTTTCTGTTTATTTCCCGAGTTTCCTGAAAAGGCTCACCATTTCCAGCGCGTCCATAGCGCATTCAAAGCCTTTATTTCCCGCTTTGAGCCCGGCGCGGTTCAGCGCCTGCTCCACGGTATCCGTCGTCAAGACGCCGTAAAGAACGGGAATGCCTGCATTCAGAGATATCTGCGCAATGCCCTTCGTCACTTCCGTCGCCACATGCTCATAATGGTCTGTCTCTCCGCGGATGACAGCGCCGAGACAGATCAGCGCGTCATATTTCCCGGATGCCGCCATTTTCGCCGCGGCGGAAGGAATTTCAAAAGCGCCGGGCACCCACGCCAGATCCACCGTATTCAAATCGACGCCATGACGGGCCAGCGCATCTGCCGCTCCGTCGATCAATTTTGATACGATCACTTCATTAAACCGGGAAGCCAGTATCCCTACCCGGATGTGAGATGCTTCAAACGAGCCGGAAATAATATTCATCATTCTTCCTCCTTATCAAAATGCAGCAGATGTCCCATTTTTTTCTGTTTGGTCTTCAGATAAAATTCATCTTCTTTTCCCGCTTCCATCTGAATCGGCACACGTTCCGTCACTTCAATGCCATAATCTGAAACTTCTTCAATTTTTTCCGGATTATTGGTGAGAAGCCGGATCTGGCTGACGCCAAGATCGCGAAGCATCTGCGCGCCCACCATGTAATCCCTCAGATCAGCAGCAAATCCCAGTTTCAGGTTGGCTTCCACCGTATCGTAGCCCTGATCCTGCAGCGCATACGCGCGGATCTTATTGATGAGCCCGATGCCCCGCCCTTCCTGCCGAAGGTAGACCATTACGCCGCGGCCTTCTTCCGCGATCCGTTTCATTGCCGCGTCGAACTGCTGCCCGCAGTCGCAGCGGAGCGAACCGAAACAGTCTCCCGTAAGGCATTCGGAATGCACCCGGCAGAGTACCGGCCTGCCGTCCGCCACATCGCCCATGACCAACGCTACATGATGCTCTCCATTCAGACGGTTGATATATCCGACGATACGGAATTCTCCGTACCGGGTCGGCATGCGCGCATCCGCGATCCTCTCGACCAGCTTTTCATGCTTTTTCCGGTAAGCGATCAGATCCTGAATATTGCCGATCTTTAAATTCTTTTCTCTGGCGATCCGGAAAAGGTCCTCTTTTCTCGCCATCGTACCGTCGGGATTCATGATCTCGCAGCAGAGACCCGCCGGTTTCAAGCCCGCCATTCTTGCCAGATCGACTGTCGCTTCCGTATGGCCCGGACGTTCAAGCACGCCCCATTTCTTTGCCCGGAGCGGGAACAAATGGCCCGGGCGGCGAAAATCTTCGGGTTTTGTCCCGTCTTCCACCGCTTTCATCGCTGTCAGAGAACGGTCATAAGCGGATACGCCGGTTCCGGTTTCCACATGATCAATAGATTCCAGGAAAGCCGTATGATGATTGTCAGTATTCCGCCGCACCATCGGACTAAGAAAAAGGCGGTCAGCCAATTCTCCGTCCATAGGCATGCAAATGACGCCTTTTGCATCGGATGCCATCAGATTCACATTTTCCGGCGTCGCGAATTCCGCCGCGCAGATATAGTCGCCTTCATTTTCCCGCGACTCTGCGTCCTGCATGATAACGCAGTGCCCTTTTTTGATTTCTTCTACAATTTCTTCAATCGAATCAAATTTATATTCCATAATGACCTCCACCTGACTGAAAAGCCCTAAGTGTATCCATCGTCAGCTCCGACCGGGCCTCGAATTTCAGAAACTGTTCCACATATTTTCCCAGCATGTCAAATTCCAGATTGACGGGATCTCCCGGCCGTCTGTTCAGCAAAGTCGTCTGTGTTCCTGTGTGAGGAATGACTGAAACAGAGAAGCGGTCCCGCTCTCTGCCCGCGACGGTCAGACTGACGCCGTCCACCGCAATAGAACCTTTTTCCAGAATATATTTCATTTTATTCGGGTCAACAGCGATCTGCAGATTGACTGCGTTTCCGTCATGAACGGCAGACAGGACCTTTCCCGTGCCGTCGATATGCCCGGAAACAAGATGGCCGCCGACCCGGTCGTCCAGCCGCAGCGCCCTTTCCAGATTGACCGGAGAACCGGCCTGTAAAATGGAAAACGCCGTTCTGGACAGTGTCTCCGGCGTGACATCTGCGGCAAACGACCGTCCAGACAGTCGGGTAACCGTAAGACAAGTGCCGTTAACAGCAATACTGTCTCCGATTTTTGTTCCATCCAGAACCAATTCACAGTCAATCGTCAGCGCCGCACTTCGCCCATTTCGTTCAATGCGCTGCACGCGGCCGATCTCCTCAACGATTCCCGTGAACATCTTCATCCCTCTTTTCCACATACGCAGTGATTCTGATATCCGGTCCGCACGATTCACAGCGCATGTCTTTCAGCCTTACCGCATCTGCGAGGCGGGAGGCCCCGGCTCCGCCAAGCGGCGTCGGAGCTGTCCTGCCGCCGATCAGCAGAGGCGCGGCATAGAAACAGACCTTATCTACGATGCCTGCCCTGACTGCCGCCGCTGCCAGCACAGAGCCTCCTTCCAGCAGAATGCTGTCGATCTCCCGGTCTGCCAGCGTCTTCATAGCTGTCCAAAGATCCACTTCACCGTCCGCACCGTCCGCGAAAATGATTTCAGCACCAAGCGCCTCCAGCATCTTTATTTTATCTGCCGGTGCTTTTGACGTTGTGAGAAGGATGGTACGTCCCGGTTCATGGAGCACCCGCGCCTCCGGCGGTATGCGGAGACAGCTGTCTGCAATAATGCGCACCGGATTCTTCATTTCTGCCAGGCGGACTGTCAGCCTTGGGTCATCGGCCAGGATCGTGCCGATACCAGTCATGATCCCCGCATATTCGCCCCGCAGTCGGTGTACTTCTTCCCGGGATATCTCTGACGATATCCACTGGGAATCGCCGGTATGACACGCCGTTTTCCCGTCTAAAGACATGGCCGCTTTATACAGGACAAAGGGCCTTTTCTCCGTAATATATTTCAGAAACACTTCGTTCAGACGGCGGCACTTATTTTCCAACACTCCCACAGTGACATCAATCCCCGCGCGCCGAAGCTTCTCTATACCGCGTCCCGCCACAAGCGGATTCGGATCTGTCATCGCCGTCACCACACGGCTGACTTTTTTCCGTATGATCAGGTCCGCGCAGGGCGGCGTTTTGCCATAATGAGCACAGGGCTCAAGCGTCACATACAACGTCGCGCCTGCCGGATCCTCTGCGCATGCCGCAAAAGCATTGACCTCCGCATGGGGACCGCCGTATCTTTGATGCCAGCCGCTGCCGATGACCCGCCCATTCTTTACGAGAACCGCTCCGACCATCGGATTCGGCCGCGTGTGCCCTGCCCCGCGCCGAGCCAGCGCCAGCGCCATGCCCATGTATTTTTCGTCTTCTTCCAAAAGCAAAAGCCGTCTCCTTTCTTTCAGGACACGGCTTCCATGATAAAAAAGTTTCTCCTCTTTCATCCAGACTTCGGAGAGATTGCTCTCCTTTACTGTCGGCTCCGGAATCACACCGGATCTGCCATTCGGCTCGTGGGCTAGAAGCATGCTCCATTACCACCGGTCAGGATTTTCACCTTGCCCTGAAGAGTATATTAAATTTGAAAGTATTATACACGCAACGGAGCGCAGATTCAACTGTTTTCTACCGGTCGGTCAGCTTTCCTCAGCAATTCAGCGGCGATCGAATCCCGCTCCCGCAACCCTTCGTTTTCCGTACAGGCGACGCGGATCCAGCCATACCGTGCGGCGAGAAGCTGATACGCCTCATGGCAGCGGCGCAGATATTCTCTATGCTGTTCATGAATATCCATGCTTCCTCCGCTTTTCGCCCGCGCTTCTACCAGCATTGACGAAATTTCAGGCGGCATATCCAGCAGAAAGACCTGATCCGGCCGCGGCAGCTCCAGTTCTTCGTATTCTGTTTTTTCCAGCCAATTCAGGAAGGCTTCCCGTTCTTCCTGCCGGGCAATTTTTGTCATCTGATGGACCATATTACTCGTCGTATACCGGTCGGCGATCACAATCCCGCCAGCCTCATAAAACCTTTTCCACTTCATCCGATACGACGCAAACCGATCCACCGCATAAAAAAGAGAAGCCGCATAGGGATTCACCGCATCCGGATCGCTCCCGAAATCCCCGGCCAGATACATCCGCACCAGTGCCGACGAATCACTTTCGTAATCAGGGAAAGAAATCCTCATGACTCTGTGCCCTTCTCTCCGCAGCGCCCTTTCCAGAAGCTCCGCCTGCGTTGCTTTGCCGCTGCCGTCGATCCCCTCAAGAACGATCAGCTTTCCTCTCATATCGTTTCCTTTCCTGAAAAAAAGGGCCCGCACAAGGCCCTTCTCTCATTTTTCACTTTTAGGCGCGCGCTGTTTTTGGGGATTAAACTGATTCATCGTTTTATCCACACCGATTTTCAGCGCGCTTTCAATGGAGTCCGCTGTATATTTTTTCGCATCCTCCACTTTCTGAATATCCTCGCCGTAAGGCCGTCCGAGAACATGCTGAACTACAGAATGGCCGTCCCGCGGATGCCCCACTCCGATGCGGAAGCGGATAAATTCTTCCGTTCCCAGATGAGCAATCAGCGACTTGATGCCGTTATGGCCTCCGGAAGCGCCTTTTTTCCTGATTCTCGTTTTTCCAGGAGGAAGATCCAGATCATCGCAGACGACGAAAATATCTTCCGGAAAAATTTTGTAATACCGCGCGAGCGCGCCCACTGCTTCTCCGCTGTTGTTCATGTACGTCAGAGGCTTCACCAGGAGGAGTTTTTCTCCATCTCTCATCAGTGAGGCAGTTTCCGCATTTTTGTCCTTTTTCCAGACGGTCACCTTCCAGCGGAAAGCCAGCTCATCAATGACGTCAAAGCCCATATTATGGCGGGTATGCGCATACTCTGCCCCGGGATTTCCGAGGCCAACAATCATTTTCATGAAATTCCGCGCTGTCCTTCTTATTCTTTGTCGTCAAACAGGGAACTTACGGATACTTCGTGAAAAATACGCATAATCGCCTCTCCGAGAAGAGGAGCGACAGAGAGTACCGTCAGTTTGGGCTGCATCTTTTCCTGCGGAATCGGCAGGGAATTCGTTACGATCAGTTCCTTGATATTGGAATTGCGGATTCGTTCCGTTGCGGGATCCGTCAATACCGGATGGCATACGGCCGCATATACGGACTTCGCCCCTGCTTCTGCCAACGCCTTTGCCCCTTCGCAGAGAGAGCCCGCCGTATCGACCATATCATCGACAATGACGCAGTTTCTTCCTTCTACGGTACCGATGATGTTCATGACTTTGGCCACGCCCGGTTCCGGACGGCGTTTTTCAATGATCGCGATCGGAGCGCCTACACGGTCTGCCAGTTCCCGTGCTCTCGTTACGCCGCCGAGATCCGGCGATACGATCGTAAGATCATCCAGATGTTTTCCTCTGATATAACTTGCCAGAAGAGAAGCGGACATGAGATGGTCCACCGGTACATCGAAAAAGCCCTGGATCTGTCCTGCATGAAGATCCATAGTCACCACGCGGGTCACCCCGGCTTTGGACATCAGATCAGCGACCAGCTTAGATGTGATCGGTTCTCTGCCGCGGGTCTTGCGGTCCTGACGGGCATAGCCGTAATACGGCACAACAACGGTGATATGTCTTGCCGACGCCCGTTTCAGAGCGTCCACCATGATGAGCATTTCCATCAGGTTGTCATTAACCGGAGCGCCGGTAGGCTGAATGACGAAAACATCCTTGCCGCGAACGCTTTCATTAATCATGACCTGAATTTCACCGTTATTGAAACGGCCGCACATGGCTTTCCCAAGAGAAGTACCGATATAGTCGCATATCTCCTTGGCCAGTACGGGATGCGCAGTCCCGCTAAAAATCTTCAGCTTCGCTTCATCTTCCATTTGCATTTTGTCAGTCTCCCCCTCTTTATTTAATAAACTGAACAATATAAATATTTTACCACATCAGTCTTTATATGTGTCATCATCTACCCAATGCTCAATATTTTTTTGTTTTGCTCTTGCTACGGAAAGCGCTTCGCCAGGCACGTCCTTCGTGATTGTGGAACCGGCCGCCGTAAATGCCCGCTTCCCGATGTGCACCGGCGCCACCAGGTTGGTATTGCAGCCGATGAACGCATGATCTTCAATGACCGTGCGATGCTTATTTTTCCCGTCAAAATTGACCGTCACGGAACCACAGCCCATATTGACTTTCTGCCCTACATCGGCATCTCCGCAGTAGATCAGGTGCGGCAGCTTCGTCCCGTCGCCTATGTCCGAGTTTTTGACCTCCACAAAATTCCCGATCTTGATGTGATCGTGAAGTTTTGTTCCCGGACGGAGATGAACGAACGGCCCCGCCTCATTTTCATTGCCGATCTCACAGTCATGCGCATAGACCCGGTTCAAATGATTGCCGTCTCCGCACAGGACATTCTCCATCTGCGTATCCGGTCCGATCACGCAGCGCTTTCCGATGACAGTCCTTCCCTGCAGGATCGTCCCCGGATACAGCACCGTATCCCTCCCGACGACGACGTCTTGTTCAATGTATACGCTGTCCGGATCGATGATGGTGACGCCTTCGCTCATGAGCTCTTCCGCTTTCCGGCGGCGGAGCACTTTGTCCGCAGCTGCCAGCTGAATGCGGGAATTGACGCCCATCGTTTCTTCCGCGTCGGCAGCTTCTACTGGAACGACTGTCTTTCCTTCCCGAATCATGATCTCAAATACATCCGTCAGATAATATTCGCCCTGCGCATTATTGCAGTCAAGTCTGGGCAGCGCCGCCAGAAGCTCCTGAATATCGAAGCAATACGTTCCCGTATTGATTTCCTTCACCGCCAGCTGCTCCGGCGTTCCGTCTTTCTGTTCCACGATAGACGTCATATTTCCCGCCTCATCACGCAGGACGCGCCCGTAGCCGAAAGGATCATCCAGTTTTGCCGTCAGGATGGATGCGGCAGCCTGCTTTTCTCTGCATGCATCAATCAAACCGCGGATGGTCTCCCCGCGCAGGAGCGGTGTGTCTCCGCAGACGACCAGCACATAGCCGGCTCTCCCTTCCAGATAGGGAACCGCCTGCATAACAGCGTGACCGGTTCCCAGCTGCTCTTTCTGTTCCGCATACTCTACCGTGTCGCCCAGCGCATCATGCACCATTTCGCTTTTATGCCCGGTGATTGCCAGGCAGGACGCACATCCCGCCTTTTTTACTGCCCGTATCACCTGCTCTATCATAGAAATTCCGTTAACCTTGTGAAGCACTTTCGGAATCTCCGATTTCATTCTTGTCCCCATTCCTGCCGCCAAAATAACAGCTGTCATATCTGCCATAATACCTCCCGATGTCTTTTCACCCGGCCTGCGGCCGGATTTCTGTTTTCGCTTATCTCTCAGCACAGAATATTTCGCTTTTCATTTTTGAAATATTCTTCTTTTTTATTATAAAGATTTTCCCTGCCCTTTTCTATCGCAATCTGTAAAAAATTCAATTTCATATTCTGTCCCACGACAAAGAGCAGCGTCGGAAAAATTTCTTCCGACGCTGCTCTTTGCTGTTGCCGCATTTACTCCGCGTAAGTGACATTGAAGACCGCTTCATCCGGACGCGGCCGCAGCGGTACCGCGCTGTGTCCCACGGCGAGTCCGCACAGCGGAACGGTACTTTCCGGAAGCCCTGCCGCCGCCTGCCACTCTTTGATTCCGCGAATAGCAAAAATCATTCCGTGGATATACACCGAGCCGAGTCCCAGCGCGGCAGCAGCCAGATGCATGTTTTCGATCAGGCAGGCCGCGTCATATTTCGCGATCTCTTCAATGGCTTCCGGTGTTTTGGATACCAGCAGAAACAGAGGCGCGCCATACATCGGATCATTATCTTTCCCGGTCGCTTCCTTATAATTTTTCTTCATCAGCGCCAGCACAGTTTCGCTGGAGATCACCGTCAGTACGTAACCTTTGCTGTTATGCATCCCCACCGGCGCATGCTGCGCCGCGGTGAGGATTGCCTGAATGTCTTCCGCACTTACTTTCTCTTCCGTATAGCGGCGTACGGACTGCCGCATGCGAAGCACTTCATTAAATTCCATAACGATCCTCCTTTTTATAAATACGCCATACCTTCCGACGTGATCCGGACAAGGCCTCCTATCCGAAGAGAAGTGACGCATCCATTCGCACAATCCGCTTCTCCCACAATGGTGCCTCCGGCCTGCGCAGCCCGGATTTTGACAAACATCCGGCGATTCATTACTGCTTCACAGGCTGCCGCCGCAGCTGTCCCGCTGCCGCAGCTCGATTCATTAATCAGCGTATCCGTATCCTTCACATACACAAAAGGATCCAGTCTGTCTCCGCAACGGAAAAGAATGCCCTCCGCACTTCCGGCCGGCACCGGAAAATGTTCGAGGACCATTTCTGTAATCTTCTTTTTGTCCGCCGCCGTCATTTCTTCGTCATGGAAAAAGCAGTAGTGGACGATCCCCGGAAATACCGCCCGCCAAAATGTGTATCCTCCCAGAGAAATCGGTTCCACAGAAACAGGCAGGGGCATGTCCGCCATAACATCGAATTCGCTGCGCCCCCGCTGCATGACTGTGCAGCGCACATTATGATCAATGCCCGAGCAGGATATCTCAAGTTCCGCCTTTTCTCCATAAGAAGGGATCGGCTGCCAGCGCTGCCGGTCAAAAACTTTCCACGCCGCCGCCGAACGCACCGCATTGCCGCAGAACTCCCCGCCCATCATTTGTATGCCCATATCACAGGGCCTGGGCGGGCTGGCGTCAATAAATGCCGCCTGTTCCGCGAAAACTTCCGATGCTCCCATAAGTTTTCTGGCCACCAGGCTCCGCCGATCCGCCTGAACTGCGTCCAGCACCAGAATCGTCGTATTCCCTGCCGGATCTGCTTTTACAAACCGAAACTGCTCCGGTTCCAGCCTGTTATTTACGCTGCCCCCACTCAATTTTCATAGACACCTTTCTGTTTTTCTTCAATCAAACGGCACAGCCGGTCTTTATCCCGCCGCGATACGAATGCGAGCGGGACAGGCACGCTCATCAATCCGCCAGGTCTTTCCACGCCGATATACATTTCATTCCACCGTTCGGAAAATCCGGTGATCTCTCTGTACTCCGCCACAAAGTAGACCGGATCAAGGAGCCAGGAACGCAATCCCCGGCCTCTGCTGAATTTGCCCGCCGCCAAAATCAGAAGTTTTTCCCGGCATACCAGCACGACTGAGCAGTGAAGTCGGTATATCCGCCAAATAATGAAACAGACCATCGCCGCCCCTGGAAGAGCGAACAGCGGTGTTCCGTTCAGGACCGAAACGATAATGGCCGCCGCCATCAGCGCATACATCACGCAGGTCGTCACAATCCACGGCTTCGCGCGGCCGCATTCCCATTCCGCTTTTCCGTAGATTTCTTCCCGAAAAATATCAAGCATGCTTCCCTCCGGCGCGGTGCTCCTTCCACGGGCGGCGGCTCCGCGGTTCTCCGAATACCGCGTCATACACGATCCACCGCTTCACATCCTCTTCTGTCCAGCGCCGCGCCTCTTTTGCCGTATCAGACAACGTCTGTTCCGGAATCGTCTCCTTCTCCGGCACGGATTCCGTTTTTGCGGCATATGCCAGGTACTCTGCCTGACGGCGCAGGATCTCCCGCTCCTGTTCCTCATTCCCCTGCGTTTTCTGCACGCGAAGCGGAACCTTTACCGATTCCGCCGGTTCTGTGTCTTCCTGCGCAGGCTCCGCAGGACACGGCGCCGTGTTTTCACCGCCTTCTTCCTTTTCTTCCGGCAGCTTCCAGGCACGGCGCAGCTTTTTCCGAAATTCTCCGTAATCATAGGTCTGCCCCGGCGTGCGGCCCGCTTCAGGAGAACGCGGTTCCGGCGTCTGCGGCGCTTCTGTTTTTTCTTCCTCCCGGCGCCCCGCTTTTTTCCTTTTCTGTATGGATGAAAAGAAATAGATCAGCGCTATAACAAATAAAACATTAATCAAATCCATAGGCTCCTCCGCTCAGAGCGCACTGTCAGTTTTTATCCTGCCCGCCCTTTCCGCCGGCAATATTCTGACGCATATCCGTATCTGCCGCGATATTCTGCATATTGTAGTAATCCATCACGCCAAGATGTCCTTCCTTCAGCGCTTCCGCCATGGCGTGGGGCACTTCCGCCTGCGCCTCTACGACCTTCGCCTGCATTTCCTGCGTGAACGCTCTCATTTCCTGCTCCTTTGCCACCGCCATGGCGCGGCGTTCTTCCGCGCGGGCCTGAGCGATCTTTTTATCGGCTTCCGCCTGATCCGTCTGGAGCTGCGCGCCGATATTTCTTCCCACATCCACATCGGCGATATCAATGGAAAGGATCTCAAACGCGGTTCCCGAATCCAGGCCTTTCCCCAGGACGGTCCGGGAGATGTGATCCGGATTTTCCAGCACATCCGTATGGCTTTCCGAAGAACCGACCGTCGTTACGATGCCTTCGCCAACACGGGCGATAATCGTCGCTTCCCCGGCGCCGCCGACGAGCCGATCGATATTGGCCCGCACAGTGACCCGTGCCCGCACTTTCAATTCGATACCATTCTTCGCCACCGCAGAAATCGTCGGCGTCTCGATGACTTTCGGATTAACGCTCATCTGCACGGCCTCCAGCACATTTCGCCCGGCCAGATCGATCGCCGCCGCCTGCTGGAAACTCAGGCTGATCTGCGCCCTGTGCGCCGCGATCAGCGCATCCACCACATTATCCACATTGCCGCCTGCCAAATAATGCGCTTCCAGCTGATTGACGTTCAGAGCCAGCCCGGCTTTCGTCCCCTTAATAAGAGGCAGCACGATCATGCTCGGGGAAACGCGGCGGATGCGCATCCCGACGAGATTGAAAAGGGAAATATTCACATCCGCAGCCAGCGCGGAAATCCACAGCCCCACCGGGACGAAATGGAAAAACAAAGCCAGACCGATCACGGCCAGCACAAAAATCACAACAGGCAATGCCAGATCCATAATATCCTCCTCAATGATAAATAACATATAGTTAAAGATTAAAACCGACCGCTTATTCAGCGCGCACTACGACGCGCCCGCTTTCCGCCCGGATCACTGTGACAGGTTTCCCCGCTTCCACAAATTCGCCTTCCGTTACCGCGTCCAGGATGACTCCGTCCACCTCGACTTTCCCAGATGGCCGCAGAACAGATCGGGCCGTTCCTTTCCGCCCTTCCCATATGGTCAGATCTTTCGCGGAAGACACATAACCTTTCTGCGACGTCAGGCTGAGCTGCAGCGAGATTTTCTTCCACAGCCGGTTTTCCGACAGATGCCCCGCAAGAAACGCCATCCCCGCGATGGCCAGCACAATCCCAGCGGCCAGTATATAGACGGCCTTTCCGTCAGCGCCGAAGATAAAATACAACGATGCCGCCACAGATGCCAATCCTGCCGCCGCGGCCGCGCCTGTCATCAGAAAGAGCAGATCAGCAAAAATCAAGACCAGCCCGCCGAAATAAAGGAGCGCTTCCGCCACATGCCAGCCGCCGTCGTACCAGCGCCCCCATATGAGGAGAATGCCGAAGATCACAGCCACCAGCCCGCCGCCGGAAAATCCCGCCGTTTTTATTTCCGCCAGGATGGAAATGAAAATGACCGCCGCAATGATCCCTTCTATCACGGGATGCTGAAGCAATTCCATCTGCCTTCCTCCCTTCGGTGAAAATACTGCGCTGTCTATCTAATTATAGCATGATATCTATGTCCGATTTAATCCGGAATAAAGAAAAGCAGGCTCCCGCAAGTCTGCTTTTCCATAAAAAATCCTGTTCAGTTCGTCAGTGACCGGATCGGAGCGGGGATCCGCCCGCCTCTCGCGATGAAGGCATCCGCCTTGAAGCGGTTGACCTCAATGACCGGCGCATATCCCATGAGTCCGCCGAAATTCACCATATCCCCCGGCTTTTTGCCCGGCGCAGGAATCAGCCGGACCGCTGTGGTCTTATTATTGATCATGCCGATCGCCGCTTCATCCGCGAGGATCGCGGAAATCGTCGCCGCGCTCGTATCGCCCGGCACGGCGATCATATCGAGTCCCACCGAGCACACGCAGGTCATGGCTTCCAGCTTCTCCAGCGAAAGGCTGCCGCACTTCACCGCTTCGATCATGCCCAGATCTTCGCTGACCGGGATAAAAGCGCCGGAAAGGCCGCCGACACTGGAAGAAGCCATCAGTCCGCCTTTTTTCACGGCGTCATTGAGAAGCGCCAGCGCCGCCGTTGTACCGGGCGCGCCGCAGCTTTCCAGCCCCATTTCCTCCAGCACCGCCGCCACGCTGTCTCCCACAGCCGCCGTCGGGGCAAGGGAGAGATCAATGATCCCAAAAGGCACGTGGAGCCGTTCCGTCGCCGCCTGCGCTACCATCTGACCCAGCCGGGTAATCATAAAAGCCGTATTTTTTACAGTCTTGGCCACAACTTCAAAAGGCTCGCCACGCACTTCTTCCAGCGCGCGTTTTACAACACCCGGTCCCGAAACGCCCACATGGATGGCGCAGTCTCCGTTTGTCACACCGTGAAACGCACCGGCCATGAAGGGATTGTCTTCCACGGCATTGCAGAACGCCACGAATTTCGTACACCCGTCAGCATCCCGCTCCTTTGTCCTCTCCGCCAAATCTTTGACGATCTCCCCGACGCGGCGCACCGCGTCCATATTGATGCCAGCCTTTGTGGAGCCAACGGAAACGGAACTGCAGATGCTTTTCGTCACCGTAAGAGCCTCAGGAATCGAACAGAGCAGTTTTTCATCGGAACTTGTGATCCCTCTGTCAACCAGAGCGGAAAAACCGCCCATGATGTCGATCCCCAGATTGTCCGCCGCCCGCTGCAGTGTGCGGGCGATATTCACATAATCCTTTGCCCCTGACCCCGCGGCCACGATAGATATGGGAGTGACGGAAATCCGCCGGTTCACGATTGGGACGCCGTACTCCGCAGCGATCTCCCGGCTGACTTCCGACAAATGTTCCGCCTTCCCGCAGATCGTATCATAAATTTTACGGCAGAGGACCGCTTCATCATCCGCCGCGCATCCGAGGAGGGATATTCCCATGGTGATCGTCCGCACATCGAGCTTATTCTGATCAAACATGCGCTCTGTCGCAAGGATTTCTTCTGTTTCCAGCATGATTCTCTCCTTCAGCCGCGGTCAGATGCGATGCATCGCATAAAATACATCGGCCAGCTGCACTTTTATCTCAACGCCCAGCTCTTCTCCGATTTTTCCCATGGATTTCTGGATCTCCGCCAGCGGACGGTCAGACGCTTCCATATCGCACATGAGAACCATATTGAAAATGCCGTCTACGATGGTCTGTGACACGGTGAGCACATTGATCTTATTTTCCGCAAGGCCTGCCGTCACGCCGGCAATGATCCCCACCCGATCTGCCCCGAGCACGGTAACTACGATTTTTTTCATGGATAGTCTCCCCTTTGCAAATAAATTACTTCATCCATTGAATTTATTATACCATGTTTCCCTTTTTCTTCCGTCTCTTCTCCGCGCCGCCGAAAAAGGACGAAGAAAAGCCTCCTCCTGTTTCTGTTCTGAAATTTTTAAATTGTCATTTTACTTTTTATTTACCGCTATGCCTGTATTTCCACATTCTCATAAAAAAATTTTGTTTTGCTTCTCAAAAAAAGAAACGAAATGTTCTTTCTGATATAAAATTCATTGATAAAAAATACGTTTATAGATTTTGTCAGGATATAATTTCAGAAAAAGAAAGTGTATAATAAAAAGAAATAAAAATCATTCTGTCTGAACTGAAAGAAAGGATGCGCCAATGGAAAAACTCAAATATATTTCCTGGAATGTAAACGGTCTGCGGGCCTGCATGAAAAAAGGCTTCATGGACGCGTTTCTTTCCCTCGACGCGGACTGTTTCTGTCTGCAGGAGACCAAGATGCAGCCGGGCCAAATCGAGCTGGATCTGCCCGGATATGAGCAATACTGGAACAGCGCCGTAAAAAAAGGCTACAGCGGCACTGCGCTTTTCACAAAGAAGCACCCTCTCTCCGTCGCCTACGGCATGGGGATCGGCGAACATGATCAAGAAGGCCGCCTCATCACTGCGGAATTTAATGATCATTACCTCGTCACCTGCTACACCCCGAACAGTCAGCGAGGACTGGCCCGGCTGGACTACCGGATGGCCTGGGAAGATGATTTCCGCCGCTACCTGAATGACCTTGCCGGGAAAAAACCTGTCATCCTCTGCGGCGACCTGAATGTAGCTCATGAAGAGATTGATCTCGCCAATCCGGCGCAGAACCGGAAGAATGCCGGCTTCACCGACGAGGAACGGGAAAAAATGACGGAACTCCTTGCGTCCGGATTTACAGACACATTCCGTCTGCTCCATCCGGAAGAAAAAGAAGCCTATTCCTGGTGGAGTTATTTCGCAAAATCCCGCGAGCGGAACATCGGATGGAGGATTGATTATTTTATCGCCTCTTCCTCGCTTGCGCCGCGCATTCTCGGCGCGTCCATCCACCCGGAGATTTACGGCAGCGACCACTGCCCTGTCGAGCTGATCCTCGGCTGAAAATTTATTTTTTATTTGACGATCTGAAATCGTCCGTTTGTCTGGATTGATTATGCTACAGGAGGTACAGCATGAATCACTCCGATGAAATCGCTCTGCTTGCGAAAGCAGCCGAGGCAGCGGCCCGCGGGAATTTCTCCCCGCCCCTCCCCGAAAGCTGCAGCCCTGCCATGGCGCCCCTTTTATCCTCGTTCCGCGGTCTTCTTGCGGCGCTTGAAAACCAGGCGGAGGAACGGGAAGCGGAAATAAAGCGCCGGGAAAATGCGATCGCCGGCATCGCCCACGATCTGCGGGCGCCGCTGACGACAATCCGCGGCTACACGGAGGCACTTCAGAAAGGGCTGGCCCGCACTCCGGAAAAGGAGCGGGCTTATCTTGCGGCCATTGCGCTCCGGGCACGGGATCTGTCCGAACGGATTGACACATTGTCTTTTGTCAGCCGCGGTGCCGGACATCTGCCCATCCGCCCTCAGCCCACGTCTTTTGCGGCCTTTCTTCGGGAATATCTGGAAGCAAACCGGCCGCTGCTGGAGAGCCGGGCTGCTTCTGTAGCAGCGGATCTGGATCCGTCCGTCATTCTCCCGCTGGATCGCTCTGCGTTTTCCCGCGTGTTGGACAATCTGTTTTCCAACACGCTGAAATACAGGCTGGTTCCGCATTCTTCCATCGTTCTCAGTCTGCGCCGGTCCGGTGAAAACGCCGTCTTTACCTATCAGGACGACGGTCCCGGCATCCGTCCGCAGGAAGCGCTGGAAAAAATCTTCCTTCCCTGGTACCGCGCGCCGGATCAGAAAAAGGCCGGTTCCGGCCTTGGCCTGTACGTCGTTTCCCAGATCGCTGCCGCGCACGGCGGAACAGCCGCTGCGGAAAATCGGGACGGACTGGCCATTACCATTACATTGCCCATCACTGGAGGTATATCATGCTGAACGTACTCATTGTCGAAGACGATACTCTCATCGCGGAACTGGAAAGAGATTTCCTCGAACCGAATAATTATTTCGTGCGCATCGCGGAAAACGGTGAAGAAGCACTGCAGATCATGCAGGAAGTCAAGATCGACGCCATCCTTTTGGACGTCATGCTTCCTGGCGACGACGGCTTCTCCCTCTGCCGCAAAATGCGCGAAAGGACGGACGCGCCGATTCTTTTTGTCACCGCCAGGAAAGAAGAGGTCGATAAGATCCGCGGCCTCGGCCTCGGCGCGGATGATTACATCGTCAAGCCTTTCAGCCCGACGGAACTGGTCGCTCGTCTCCGGGCCCATATCGCTATCCATCAGCGTCTGAAAAAAGTAGACACCGATGCGGCGCCCGTCGAAGAAGGCATCACCATTGATACCCTCACGATCCGTCCGAAAGCCCGTCAGGTCATCCTGGACGGGAAAGATGTGTCTCTCACCGGCAAAGAGTTCGATCTGCTCTGTTTCCTCGTGGAGCACCCAAACGAAGTCTTCTCAAAAGAACAGCTTTTCGAAAAGATTTGGAGTCTGGATCCTATCGGGGAACCTGCGACAGTTACCGTTCACATCAACCGTCTCCGCGATAAGCTGAAAGCCATCGCTGGCCGCCCCTATGAACGGATCGAAACCGTGTGGGGCGCCGGCTATCGTTTCCACATGGACTAAGGAGGTTCTTTTGAATATTCTCATCACCGGCGGCGCGGGTTTTATCGGCTCGCACCTGACTGACGCGCTGCTCCGGGAAGGGCATCGGGTCACCGTCATCGACAACCTGTCCTCCGGTTCCCGCCGTTTCCTTTCGGACGACGCGGAATTTATCGAAGCGGATATTCGGGACAGAGACGCGCTCCGCTGTTTTTCCGATCATCATTTTGACGTAGTTTACCATGAAGCGGCGCAGACTATGGTGCCCGCGTCCATCTCCGACCCCTACCACGACGCCGACGAAAACATCATGGGCCTCCTTTCCGTACTGGAAGCGGCCCGCGCTCACGGTGTGAGGAAGATCATCTTTTCCTCTTCCGCCGCCGTTTACGGAGACAACACCGCGCTCCCGCTGAAAGAAGATAAAACGCCCCGCCCGCTCTCTTTCTACGGCCTCACGAAGTGGATAACCGAAAAATACCTGGCTCTCTACAGCAGTCTTTACGGCCTGGACTATACGATCCTCCGCTACAGCAATGTATACGGCCCCCGGCAGGGCGCGAAAGGAGAAGGCGGCGTCATCTATATCTTTTCCCGGCTGCTTGCGGAGGGAAAACCGCTCACGATCTTCGGCACAGGCAAACAGACCCGTGATTTTATCAACGTCCACGATGTCGTCTCCGCCAATCTGGCCGCGCTCACACGGGGCAGCGGCGCCGTCTGCAACGTCAGCACCGGCACGGAAGTGTCTCTGACTGCATTGGCGGAAAAAATGATTGCTCTGTCCGAAAAAAATGTCCCGATACAGTACGGGCCGGCCCGCGCGGGCGATATTTTCCGCTCCTGTCTCTCTCCGTCTCTGGCACAGGAATGTCTCGGCTGGACGCCTGCGGTCTCCCTTGATGACGGATTGAAAGAAACCATTTCGTTTTTCAATGAGCAGCATGCATAAAGAAAACTCTCTGCAAAAATTCGATGCAGAGAGTTTTTCTTTATCGGCCGGAAATTTTATAATAAAGAGAGATTCCGCCATGCTCCGGAAGCAGCGGCCCCGATTCACAGCAGGCATTGGGAATCTCCCGATTCATTTTTTATAATAATGGCAGAAAATCATCAAACAAGCTGACAGGAGGAATGCATCATGGAAATCAGAAAACCGATTCCGGGAACCGGCGGCGACCGCTATATTCCTTATGAAGAACGGAGCGGACGGGAATCCGCCGTTTATTTCACGAGGGATCTCTCCGCGGAAGGGCTCAGAAAAATTTTCCGCCGTATCAGCGGAAATCTGGAAGGCCGCGTCGCCATTAAGCTCCACACCGGAGAACCCCACGGCCCCAATATCATTCCCCGCCCGTGGGTAAAGGAGCTGATCGAAAAAGATCTTCCCGGCGCGTCTGTCGTAGAGACCAATGCCTACTACGAAGGCGGCCGCCATACCACGGAACTGCACCGTGAGACGCTGGCAGTCAATGGATGGAATTTCTGCCCCGTCGACATTATGGACGAACACGGAACCGCCATGCTTCCCGTCCGGGGCGGCAAATGGTTCACGGAAATGTCCGTGGGAAAAGATCTCCTTGATTATGATTCCCTCTTTGTCCTGACCCATTTCAAGGGTCACGTGCAGGGCGGCTTCGGCGGTTCTGACAAGAATATCGGCATCGGCTGCGCCGACGGACGCATCGGAAAAGCGATGATCCATACCACGCCCGGCTCCGATGACCAGTGGGATATCAAGACAGAAGAATTTATGGAACGGATGACGGAATCCTCCAAAGCTGTCGTCGACCACTTCGGCAGCCGCATTTCCTTCGTCAACGTTCTCAGAAACATGTCCGTTTCCTGCGACTGCGAAGGCACCGCCGCCGCGCCGGTTGTCACGCCGAATATCGGCATCGTGGCATCTCTCGATATCCTCGCCGTCGATCAGGCGTCCATCGATCTCGTCTATGCGCTCAAAGAAAGCGATCATCATGATTTAGTGGAACGCATCGAATCCCGCCGCGGGCTCCGCCAGCTCAGCTACATGAAAGAGCTGCACATGGGCAATGATAAATATCAGCTCATCGACATCGACAATAAAGATCAGATCATCACCCCTTCCGAAGCGGTGGAACACGTGGTTCCCTTCACTCCGGAAGAATAATCCTGCTGAAAAGAGCGTTCCCGATTTTCGGGGAACGCTCTTTTTTTCTGCGTTTTATTCCAATCCAAGGAGCGCCGCCAGCTGATGCGCTACAGCGTCTTCATTATTCGTGCGCGGCAGGATCACCCGCGCCGCTGCTTTCGCCTCAGGCTCCGCGTTCGCGACAGCATAAGACAGGCCGGTCAGCTGCAGCATGGACGCGTCGTTTTCCGTATTTCCGAAAGACACCATCTCTTCCGGCCGGATGCCCCATTCGCTTCCCAAGCGGGCAAGCGTCCGTCCCTTTGACACGCCTTTTTTATGAACATCCAGAAAAATATCCCCCGGATAGACCATTTCCGCCTCTCCGCCGAAACGTTCCGTCAGATACCGCCGGATCGCTTCCTTCTTTTCCTGATCCGGCTCTACGATGATGAGGCGTGTCGGCGGGACGGAGGGATGATAAAATGCTTCTCCCAGATACACCGGCTTTTTTGTGCGGTATTTCTGACTCTGCCACTCCTTCTCAGACGGTTCGGGCAGGCAGACCTCATCGTTAATATAGGACTGGATCAGCCAGCCGTGCTTCCGCCCTTCCTCAAGGATCGCCGCCGCCAGCTCCGTGAAAAGTCCCTCCCGTTCCAATACACGTCCGGATTCCGCCAGCCCGGTCCATGCGCCGGTATAACAAATCACCGGCACATCGCCGAGACCGAGAAGCCGCGCTTTTTCCCGGGCCGAATCAAACATCCTCCCCGTCGCCACGACGATGCGCAGCCGCTTCGCCGCTTCCGCCGCCACGTCCTTCGTATAGGGAGAAATCGTCATGTCGTCGCGAAGCAGCGTCCCATCCAGATCAATGGCCGCCAATTTCAATTCCATACCAACCCCGCCTTTGAAAATTTATTTTCACATGTTCATTATATCCCGCGTCCCCGGAAAATTCCCATAAGAAAAGCCTGAATCCAGACAAAGATTCAGGCTTTTCTTTTATTCTGTTATTCCGTCACCAGTGTGCCGGTCAGATCCGATACATTCTCTACGCCGCATGCTGTGCCCCATGCGGCAAGTTCTCCGGCGATGCGCGGAATCGCGTCAGGACTCGCCAGCGTCGCGGTGCCGACCTGCACGGCTGACGCTCCGGCCACCATAAATTCCGCCGCGTCTCTGCCGGTCATGATGCCGCCGAGGCCGCATACGGGAATCTTCACCGCTTTCGCGACCTGCCACACCATGCGAAGCGCCACCGGTTTCACCGCCGGACCGGACAGACCGCCGGTGATATTCCCCAGAACGGGCTTTCTCGTACGGAGATCAATGGCGATGCCCATGAGCGTATTGATCAAGGAAATCGCGTCAGCTCCCGCCTCTTCCACCGCTTTCGCGATCGACACGATATCCGTCACATTCGGCGACAGCTTGACCATGACCGGCAGATCCGTGTTTGCCTTCACCAGCGCCGTCACTCTCGCTGCCGTTTCCGGATCCGTGCCGAAAGCCATGCTTCCATTTTTCACGTTCGGGCAGGAAATATTCATCTCGATCGCGGAGATACCCGGCACGGAGATCATTTCCGCGACTTTTGCGTACTCCTCTTCCGCATGTCCGACGATATTGGCGATGAGAGGCACGTCATATTGCCGGAGCTGGGGCAGAATATATTTTACAAAGCGCTCCGCCCCCGGATTCTCCAAGCCGATGCAGTTCAGCATGCCCGCGGGCGTCTCCGCCACGCGCACGCCCGCATTCCCTTCCCAGGGTTCGCAGGCCAGCCCTTTCAGAGAGATCGCGCCCACGTCCCGATTGAGATCGAGATACCTGCTGTATTCCAGGCCGAATCCGAACGTGCCAGAAGCGGCGATGATCGGATTTTTCATATGCATGCCAAGGAAGTCGATGGCGAGATTCATAAAATGACCTCCTTTGAGTTGAATACCGGGCCGTTCAGGCAGACTTTGTAGTGGCCGCTTCCGTCCCTTTTATCACACACGCAGGCAAGGCAGCCGCCGGTACCGCATCCCATCCGGCGTTCCAGTGAAACTTCGCAGCGGATTCCCGCTTCTTCCGCCAGTTCCGCCGTTTTCTTCATCATGATGCCGGGACCGCAGGTAATGACTTCTTCCACATCTCCTTCCGCGAACAGGCCGGGAAGCACGGAAATGGAAAATCCTTTGATCCCGTATGAGCCGTCATCGGTCGTCACAATCAGCTGCCGAAGCGTTTTCGGAAAATAATCTTTCCAGAAGACTTCATCTTTATTTCTCCCGCCGATAGCCACGGTCATCTGTCCCGGTGCCGCTCTTTTCGAGGCAAACAGGATGGGTGCGATGCCGACGCCGCCGCCGACGCCGACCAGATGACCAGCGGGAAGAGTGAAGCTGTTCCCCAGCGGTCCGAGGCTGTCGATGATGTCTCCTTCTTTCATGTGCGACAGGAATTTTGTCCCTTCTCCTACGACGCGGTAAAAGATCTCCACGATGCCCCGGCCCGAATCCGTCCCCGCAATGGAGATCGGACGGCGAAGCAGATGGACGCCGTCATTGATATGGATATCGATAAACTGTCCCGGCTTCGCCTCAGCGGCGGTGCGCGGCAGTTCGATCTCCATGCGCCAGATCTCCGGCCCTACCAGTTCATGACGCCGGATCGCGCCTTTTTCAATATAGCCCGACACGTTTATTCCTCCTTCACATAGTCCTGCATGGCTTCCACATGAATCACATCCGAAGTGCCCGCCATAACGTTCAGCACTTCCCTCGCCGTATCAAGGGAGGTCAAACAGGGGATCGCCAGTTCTACCGCGATGCGCCGCAGGTCATAGCCCTGCTGCTCGATCTCCGTGCCGTAGGAAATGGTATTGATCACCGCGTCCACACGGCCGGACTTGAGATACTTCTCGCAGTTTTCCCCTTTTTCATTCATCTTTTTGATGATCTCCGCGGGGATTCCCTTCTCCCGGAAATACGCGCCGGTGCCGGATGTGCAGATGATGTGATAACCTGCCTCCACAACCCCCCTGGCCAGTTCGGACGCTTCTTCCTTATCTCTGTCACTGACGGTAATGAGAATGTTTCCTTTCGCCGGCACGCCCAGATTGGAGGCAACCACCGCTTTGTACAGCGCCTCCTGATAGGTATGGCCGATGCCCATGACTTCGCCGGTGGATTTCATTTCCGGTCCCAGCTTGATCTCTACAAGGCCGAGTTTGGAGAAAGAGAATACCGGCGCTTTGATCGCCACATACGGCTTCGGCGGCATGAGTCCCAGCGGGATGCCGAGAGAAGCGAGGGGCTCACCCAGCGCGACCCGGACAGCACATTCTACCATATTGATGCCCGTGACTTTGCTCATGAACGGCACCGTGCGGGACGCGCGCGGATTGACTTCGATGACGTAGACTTTGCCGCCGACGACAATGAACTGGATATTGACGAGGCCTTTCACATTCATCGCGCAGGCGATGTCTTTCGTATATTTTACGAGCGTGTCAATGATCTCCTGAGACAGGTGCTGCGGCGGATAGACCGCGAAGGAATCTCCGGAATGGACGCCCGCTCTTTCGATCTGTTCCATGATGCCGGGAATGCATACGTTGATCCCGTCGGAGATTGCGTCTACCTCCACTTCCCGTCCGACCATGTACTGGTCGATGAGAACGGGATGTTCATGAGAGGCAACGACAGCTTCCCGAAGATACTGCCGCAGCTCTGCCTCATCGTAAACGATCTGCATGGCTCTTCCGCCGAGAACGTAGCTCGGGCGGACGATCAGCGGATATTCCAGTTCTTTCGTCTTCTCCATCGCTTCCTCGATGCTTTCGACGAGGCATCCCTTCGGGCGGGGAATGCCCAGCTGTCCCATGAGCGTATCAAAGCGTTCCCGGTCTTCCGCCAGATCGATGCCCTCATTAGACGTGCCGATAATGCGCACGCCCTGTCTGGCCATGGGCGTCGCCAGATTGATGGCCGTCTGCCCGCCGAACTGGCAGATCACGCCTTCCGGCTTTTCTTTCTCAATGATTTCCATCACGTCTTCTTCCGTGAGCGGCTCGAAATACAGCGCGTCCGACGTGTCGAAATCCGTAGAGACCGTTTCCGGATTGTTATTGATGACGATGGATTTCTTCCCGGCTTTGCGAAGCGCCCACGACGCATGGACAGAGCAGTAGTCAAATTCGATACCCTGACCGATACGAATCGGACCGGAGCCGAAGACGACCACGGAATTGCTGCCCTGCGGCTTCACTTCATCTTCTTGTCCGCAGGTGGAATAATAATACGGCGTATGCGCTTCAAATTCCGCGGCGCACGTATCGACCATCTTGTAGTCCGGATGAATATTGAGCTTCTTCTTCAGCCGAGTCACCGCCTTCACGTCTTCGGGAATGAAGTGCGCGATGGCGCTGTCAGGCATCTGAATCCGCTTGGCGTTGCGGAGTGTGTCTTCATTGAGGCCTTCCTTGCGGAGCCGCTCTTCCGCCATGATGATATTCTTGATCTTATACAGGAAGAACAGATCGATCTTCGTGATCCGATTGATCTCCTCCGGTTCGATACCGCGCCACAGCGCTTCCGCAATAACGAAGAGGCGCTCATCATCCACGCGGTGCAGGAGGCATTTGATGTCATAAAGAGACTGGTTGTCCAGTTTGGCCAGATGAATATATCCCTCGCCCACTTCCAGACAGCGGAGCGCTTTCAGGAGCGCGCCTTCAAATGTCCGGTCAATGGCCATGACTTCGCCGGTCGCTTTCATCTGCGTCCCGATCTCGCGGTCGGCGAGCGTAAATTTCTCAAACGGCCAGCGGGGGAACTTCAGCACCACATAATCGATGGACGGCTCGAAGCAAGCCTTCGTATTTCCTGTAATCGCATTGGTAATCTCATCGAGGTGCATGCCGAGAGCGATCTTTGCCGCTACTTTCGCTATCGGATAGCCCGTCGCTTTCGATGCCAGCGCGGAAGAACGGCTGACGCGCGGATTGACTTCGATGACGTAGTAATGATTGGTACGGGAGTCCAGCGCATACTGCACATTGCACCCGCCTTCGATTTTCAGGTACCGAATGATGTTGATGGACGCGGTACGGAGCATCTGGAACTGCTCGTCAGTCAGCGTCTGCGTCGGCGCGACGACGATGGAGTCTCCCGTGTGGACGCCTACAGGATCCACGTTTTCCATGGAGCAGACGATGATGCAGTTGTCCGCGCTGTCCCGCATGACTTCAAATTCGATTTCCTTCCATCCCGCGACGCTTCTTTCCACAAGAATCTGATTGATCGGAGAAAGTTTGATGCCGCGGTTGGCAATTTCTTCCATTTCATACCGGTCGTGAGCAATACCGCCGCCGGTACCGCCGAGCGTGTACGCCGGACGGATGATCACCGGATAACCGATCTTATCGGCAAATGCTACCGCCGGTTCCAGTTCTTCAAAAATTTCCGATTCCGGCACGGGCTGATGGATTTCTTCCATCGCTTCCTTGAAAAGCTCCCGGTCTTCCGCATGCTGAATCGCGTGGAGCGACGAGCCGAGCAGCTTCACATTATATTTATCCAGCACGCCCGCTTTGGCCAGCTGCACCGCCATATTCAGCCCCACCTGGCCGCCGAGGGTCGCGAGGAGCGCATCAGGCCGCTCTTTTCTGATGACCTCCGTCACGAACGGCAGGGTGATCGGTTCGATATACACGCGGTCCGCGATATCCGCATCCGTCATGATCGTGGACGGATTGCTGTTCACCAGGACGACTTCAATGCCTTCTTCCCGCAGCGAACGGCAGGCCTGCGTCCCCGCATAGTCAAATTCCGCCGCCTGTCCGATGATGATCGGGCCCGACCCGATGACCAGGACTTTTTTCACATCTGGATTGATCATTTGCCGGATGCCTCCTTCATTGCCTCTTTAAACTGCGTGAAAAGATAGAAATTATCCGTCGGTCCCGGCGCTGCTTCAGGATGGTACTGGACCGCCTGGATGGGAAGCGTCTTGTGGCGGAAGCCTTCGATGGTCCCGTCATTGACGCTGCGGTATGTCACTTCGAGGCAGTCCGGCAGTCCTTCGTCAGATACAGCGTAGCCGTGGTTCTGGCTCGTAATGTAGACGCGTCCTGTGCGGAGGTCCTTCACCGGATGATTGGCGCCGCGGTGCCCGAAAGGCAGTTTGAAAGTATGCGCGCCGAAAGCCAGCGAGAGCACCTGTATCCCCATGCAGATGCCGAAGATCGGCTTCTTCCCGATGAGCTGCTTCACCGTATCCACCACATAGGTCAAATCCTGCGGATCGCCGGGTCCGGGGGAGAGGAAAATTCCGTCGGGATCATTGGCGAGAAGTTCCTCCGCAGAGGTGTGCGCCGGGAATACATGCACCGTGCAGTCATTGGCCGCAAGGCTCGCCAGAATATTGTGTTTCAGTCCGCAGTCGAGGAGCGACACCTGATACCGGCCGGAGCCGTATGTGTACGGCATGGATGTAGTCACCCGCTCCACCTGGTCATGATGCAGCGGCCGGGCCAGCATCTCGCGGATCTCGTCCTCCGTCCGTTCCGCGCTCACAATGATCCCTTTCATGGTGCCTTTGCTGCGGAGCATTCTTGTGATGGCGCGGGTATCCACATTGTACAGGCAGGGTACGCGGTATCTTTCGATGAAATCGGAGATCGGCTCTTTGCACTCCCAGTTGCTCGGATGGAAGCAGAGCTGATCGACTACATACCCGGCCGCCGCAGGTTTCGGGTTCTGCATAAAGTTGTTGTTTGCGCCGTAATTTCCGATCAGCGGGTACGTGAGCGTGAGGATCTGCCCCTCATAAGACGGGTCGGTAAAGCATTCCTGATAGCCGGTCATGCCCGTATTGAATACGACTTCGCCGCAGCCTTCCGCTGTGCCGAGCAGTTCTCCCTCAAAGCGCGCTCCGTTTTCCAGAATCAAAAAGCCCTTCATTTCAAGACCTTCCCTTCCTTCATGACGATTTCGCCGTCCACCACGGTCAGCACGGCCCGGCCTTTCAGCGTCATGCCCTCAAACGGCGTGAACAGCGATTTGGTATACAGATCTTTCCCGTGCACCGTCCATTCCTTTTCAGGATCGATGACCGTCACATCGGCCGCCGCGCCTTCTTTCAGAATTCCGCCTTCCACATGGAGAAGCTTCGCCGGATTGACGGACATCAGCTCCGCGATGCGGTCGATGGTGATCTTCCCTTTGTGGTACAGCTCCGTCATGACCGCGGACAGAGACGTTTCCAGACCGGCGATGCCGTTGGGCGCGCTGCAGAAAGGCGCATCTTTTTCTTCATTCGTGTGCGGCGCATGATCGGTAATGATCGCGTCGATCGTGCCGTCCATGACGCCTTCGATGAGCGCCTGCCGGTCTTCTTCCGTGCGGAAAGGCGGCGCCATCTTGAATGCCGTATTGTAGTCCTTCAGATATTCATCAGTAAAGCACAGATGCTGCGCCGTCACTTCTGTCGTGACAGGCAGGCCTTCCGCTTTTGCCTCGCGGATGTATCTCAGAGCATTTTTCGAGCTCACATGGGCGATGTGCATGGGGCATCCCGTCAGCCGGGAGAGAATGATGTCTCTGGCCACCGCCAGATCTTCCGCTGCCGCCGGGCGCCCGGTCACGCCCATGCTGTGGGAAACTTTACCTTCATTCATATGGCCGGCGCTGCACATGGACGTATCTTCCGCATGGTCAATGACGATCCGTCCGAACATATTGGCGTATTCCATGGCGCGGCGCATGAAATTCGCATTTTCCACATACCGTCCGTCGTCGGAGAACGCGGCGACGCCGGCGGCAGCCATGTCGCCCATTTCAGACAGTTGTTTCCCTTCCAGTCCGACAGAAAGCGAGCCGATAATGCTCACCTTGACGACGCCCGCTTCTTCGGCCCGTTTCTGAAGCGCCCGCACGACGACCGCATTGTCGATGACCGGCTTCGTATTCGGCATGGTCGCGACGCGCGTCACGCCGCCTGCCGCTGCCGCCTGCGTCCCGCTGTGCATATCTTCTTTTGCTTCCTGTCCCGGCTCGCGGAGATGGACATGCATGTCGATCAGTCCTGGCAGGACAAAGCAGCCTTTCGCATCGTAGACTTCCGCCGCGGCATCTTCCGCGCTTCCGCCCACAGACAGGATCTTCCCGTCCTCAATCACCACATCCCCGATCTCATGCTGGTTCGCCGCGGGATTTACAATCGTTCCGTTTTTAATAATCAGTTTCAAGATCTTTCCCCTCCGTCATTGTCAAATACAGAAGCGCCATGCGGATGGCCACACCGTTCCGCACCTCTTCCTGGATCATGGACTGTTCGTCATACGCCACATCATAAGCGATCTCCACGCCCCGGTTCATCGGTCCCGGATGGAGCACCGCCGCACCGGGTTTTGCCAGCGCGAGCCGTTCCTTCGTCAGGCCGAAGAGGCGGGAATATTCCCGAAGCGTCGGCAGGAATCCTGCTGCCGCCCGTTCCAGCTGGATGCGGAGCACATTCACCGCATCCGCGCCGCGAAGAGCGTCCTCTATCGTATCATCTATGATCACGCCCATTTCTGCCAGCTCCTTCGGAACCAGTGTGCGCGGACCGAAAAGATGGACTTCCGCCCCCATTTTCAGGAATCCATAGATGTCGCTCCTCGCTACGCGTGAATGCAGGATATCTCCGAGGATCACATACTTCATCCCTTTAAAGGGTATACCCGCCTGCCGCACGGTGTAGAGATCGAGCAGCGCCTGGCTGGGATGGGCATGCGCGCCGTCGCCGGCATTGAATACAAGAGGCGTCCTCACTCTCGGGCTGGATGCCCTGGACGCAAAAACAGCGGCGCCCTCTGATGAATCACGAATAATCACAGCGTCGATCCCCATGGCAGAAACTGTCAAAAGAGTATCCCGCATGCTTTCGCCCTTCGTCATTGAGCTGCCGCTTTTTGTAATATTGACCACGTCCGCGCCCAGGTATTTCCCTGCAAATTCAAAAGAACTGCGCGTGCGGGTCGATGCTTCAGAAAATACAGTCACAATGGATTTCCCTTTGAGGTAATCCTTTTTCTTATTCCCCGAAAGCACGATCTTTTTCATTTGATCCGCCACATGTAAAACACGCTCGATCTCGGCCGCTGAAAAATCTTCCATACCGAGAATGGAACGTCCCGTCAACGAAACACTCTCCATGTCTGCCTCCTTCCCCTGCACTCCGGGAAGAACCGGGCGCTTTCCGCAAAAAGCATGGGCCCGGCCTTCTAAAGTGCCGAAAACACATTCCTATAAATAATATCGAACAGGCAGTCAAAATTCAAGGGAAAATTTATTCAGTGCGCTTTCTCCGCGCCCTCCGCAAAGGACACGGCGGCTGTAATGACGCGGCGGAAAGACTGCGGGATATCCTCTTCCGCCAAGTGCAGCCCGATGGCGCGCCCGATAATGACGCCTTTATTGCCGTAGAGCCAGGCAAAATAGTAAAATTCCTGCGCTTTTATATCCCGGCCGGAAATATTTTCCAGTTTCCTGGGGCGATTCGTATACCGCTGAAGCCCCAGCTTCTGACTGGCTTTCTTCACCAGCGAGGCAGAAACATAGGTTCCGCTCTCCCCGGCGTCGCGGATCACGGCATCGAGAAGGCGCCGTTTGTTCCGTGCAAGGCATGTCTCTACGACATCCATTTCATAACAGATATTATCCGTATAGAAAATGTAGGGCGACGGCTTTTTCCCGTCGATCACGTCCCGGTCATACAGGCACACCGCCGGCACATGGAAGCGACGGATCAGCTGCGCGATCTTGCCGATGGAGCTCTCTCCTCTCGCATTGATGAGGCAGATCCCATAATAGTCGAAATCTTTTTTCATGGTGCGGGCAAAATATTCAAAAGAGCCGTACTCCGTCTCGCCTTCCACAAGCACGGCGCACCGGGAATACAGCGCTTCCTTCACTTCCGGGAAATGCATGATCAAGTGCTTCTCGATCTCCCGGTCAAAGCGGAAGGAAGAGCCGCACGCCGCCTGCACCTGTTTATTTTCGTCCCAGTAAAAACGGATGATAGAGCGGTAATCATTGATCAGCGCGTCCGTGGAATGGGTCACCACGAAGATCTGACCGTCCAGTCCGTCGATCCCGAGCAGCTCTTCCAGGATATGTACAAAAAACGGGATCTTATTATTCATGATCCGCTGCAGGAACGACAGCACCGCCCGCTGCATATAGGGATGCAGGTGATGCTCCGGCTCATCAATACTGATAAGGACAGGAAGAAAACGCCGTCCCTTGGCATCTGTCATCACGATTTCCTCAAAAGGCACAGCGCGGCTCTTCTTCTTCTGATACAGCTGACTCAGCACATAAATTCCGATAGCGAACAAGATCTGGATCGTGCTTTTCCGCCCGCCGCCACCGTAATTCGTCCCGTAGATCGCCCGGATCAGCTGCAGCGCCGCCGACTCCGGCGGTCCCGACAGATCCACCTCAATCCCTTCGCTCTGAAGAATCTTCTGTACGGTCAGAGCTTCGCTGTCCCTGCAGCTCAGACAGGCGCGGAACAATTCGCCGATCTCCTCCGCAATTTCTCTCTGCGTTTCCCGCTGCGACGCTTCGGCCAGCGAGTGAGGGATATAGTACATGCGCCGAATAAATTCCAGCGGCAGTTTCTCCCCGGTCTCCGCATTAAAAAGCGACGGCATGACCTCCCGAACCGCCTGTCTCAGCTCGATACGCACTTCCTCCGGATCATTTCTGTCCCCGTTGGACAGCGTATAGACGATCCGTATCGGCTTTGATGGATCCAGAAAGTCTCTTTCCTGAAAGCCGCTTCCTGAAAGGGATGTCTTCAGCAGGTCGAGAAAATTGCTCTTCCCGATATTGTTGTCCCCCACAAGATAATTGATCCGGTCATTGAAATACATCGTCACATGATGGAACGTCCGGTAATTTTCAATTTCTATTTTCGCAAGATACATAGCCTTCTCCTCCGCCGGGCGGCGCGTGACTGCCATTTCTGTTTCATTTTATTATTTTTATTATATCATTTCCCTGTGCCTGAAATGAATCCGTCCATTCACTTTTCGCATTTCTTTTCCGCCGTCCTCCTGTTTCCGTCTGCGCCCCCAGGCGAATTCTCTTGCGAAAACCGCTTTCCCGATGACGCGCGGCACGGAAATATCCCGCTCCCATCCTGTTTCTGCCAGCAAAAAAGCTCCCGAAGGAGCTCTTTCACTGATTATTTTTTCCCGTCGCGTTTCGAAAGGATCGCGTCCATCGTCTTCATAGGACACATAGGGCCGCACATGGTGCAGGTCTTCTCGTCTTCCGGGCGGCTGCTCTCGCGGTAGCGCTTCGCTTTGACCGGATCGAGCGAAAGGCGGATCATCTCCGGGAAATCCACCTTCTGCCGGGCGCGGCTCATGGCTTCGTCCCATTCGGCGGCCCCGGGGATTCCCTTTGCCAGATCCGCCGCGTGGCAGGCGATCTTCGAGGCAATGATGCCTTCCCTCACGTCGTCCACATCTGGCAGACGAAGATGCTCCGCCGGTGTGACATAGCAGAGGAAATCCGCGCCTGCCGCCGCGGAGAGCGCCCCTCCAATGGCCGCCGTGATATGGTCGTACCCCGGCGCGATATCCGTCACGATCGGGCCGAGCACATAGAGCGGCGCGCCGTGACAGAGCTTCTTCGCCACTTCCACATTCATGCGCACATCATTGATCGGCATATGGCCGGGACCTTCCACCATGACCTGCACGCCGGCCTCTCTCGCGCGGAGCACCAGTTCGCCCAGATTGACAAGCTCCGAGATCTGCACGGCATCCGTCGAATCATGGCCGCTCCCGGAACGGCAGGCGTCGCCGAGAGACAGCGTCACGTCATAGGTACGGCAGATCTCCAGCAGGCGGTCATACTGCGCATAGAAAGGATTTTCCTTTCCTTTCATGTACATCCATGCGAAAAGGATAGAGCCGCCGCGGGATACCAGATGAGTCAGACGGCGGTTGCGAAGCACATGGCCCGCCACTTCCTGATTGATGCCCGCGTGAATCGTCATGAAGTCCACACCGTCTTTCGCGTGCTTCTCCACTACGGAAAAAAGATCGTCCTCGTCCATATCTTTCAGCCCTTTGTCAAGCAGCCCCACCGCGTCGTACATCGGCACCGTGCCGATCGCCGCAGGACTGTTCGCGACGAGCCATTCCCGGAAAGGCGCTGTCTTCCCGTAGCACGACAGATCCATGATCGCTTCCGCCTTCATATCCGCCGCGAGCTGCGCCTTCTCCTTCTCCGTCTCATAGTTGCACACGTCCCGGGATATGCCGAGATTCACATTCATCTTCGTGCGGAGCCCCCTGCCGATGCCCCAGGGATGGAGCGATTTGTGCAGGACATTGGCCGGGATGACTACCGTGCCTTCGGCGACCCGCGCCCGCACCGTCTCCACATCCAGATGCTCCTCTGCTGCCACGATCTCCATTTCCTCCGTGACGATCCCCTGTCTCGCCGCTTCCAGCTGCGTCATAGATTCCTCCTGTTTTCATACGAAAAAAAGTCCGCACAGGCGGACTGGTTCTGCTTCCTTACGGCAGTACAGACTGCATCAAGTTCAAAGGGTCGGTTCTCCGCCTCTCAGCCTTTCGGCTCCCCCAGCATTGGTCTTATTATATGCGCGCCCGCCCGGTATGGCAACTCTTTCCGCTTGACAAAGAAGCGGCCCCTGCGTACGCTGATAAAAAATACGGGAAGGAAACAGCTGATCATGAAACATGAAAAAAAGACAAATGTCATGCGCATCCTCGACAAAGCGGGGATCGTCTATGAGACAAAAGATTACGAATATGATGAAAACGATCTCTCCGGCGTCCACGCCGCGGAGGCTCTCGGCTTCGACCCGGACATGGTCTTCAAGACCATCGTCGTCCGGGGAGACCGCACTGGTCCGGTCGTGCTCTGCCTGCCTTCGGAAAAAGAGCTCGATCTGAAAGCGGCGGCCCGCGTCAGCGGAAACAAAAGCGTCGTCATGCTCCATGTGAAAGACCTCCCCGGCCTCACCGGCTACATCCGCGGCGGCTGCTCGCCCATCGGAATGAAAAAGCAGTTCCCCACCTACATTGACGCTGCCTGCCGAGATCACGAAAAGATCAGCGTCAGCGCGGGCCAGCGCGGAAAACAGGTCCTCCTCGCTCCGTCCGACCTCATCCGCTTTATCGGAGCCCGCGTAGAAGACATCACGCAGAAATGAACAAATAAAAAGCCCCGCTCTTTTTACTGAGCAGGGCTTTTTCATTTAGCCTTCCGTTTCCTTCATGGCCTTTGCCATCTCGCTGGCGTCATACAGACGGATGCGGGAAAAAGATTTGCCTTCCGGCAGACGGATCACATGTTCAAAAATCGGATAGACCTGCAGATCCATGGAATCCGCCCGGATGTCCAGCAGGTGTCCGCCGGCGGTGCAGTCATCCGTCATGAAGTGGAAATGCCAGAAAGGAATATTCACATTCATCATGAATTTCGGGAAAAGGAAACCGAAGACAGAGCCGGACACATGCTCTTTCTTATAGATCTTCTGCTCTTTCGCCGCTTCTACCAGCGTCGGATAGGGCTTTTCCTGCCGCCCGATGCTGCGGATCTCCACTGCCGCGTCGTCCACATGACCTTTCACCGCGTAAATGATATTGGGGTCTTCCAGCGTCCATGCGCCGAGCTTCTCCTCCAGATCCGCTGCCGTCTTCAGCTCTTCTATCCGGTGCAGAGGCGCGAACTGGTCGAAATACGTGACCTGCGCGAAAGAGACCATCGCATCGGGAGAGACTTCCTCCACCGTGCCGTCTTCCCGGCAGTTATACGCCTTGTGATTGAAAACGATGAGCTCGCCGCCGAGCCCTTCAAAGGTGCCGATGCCGAAATCCCCGCGGCGGAGCAGCTCCTTTACGGGGATGACGCCCTCCATGACGCCCTGCATCAGCGCGTCGATGACCGATACCTGATACACCGAATGTGTATTGATCCAGCGTTCCTTACGAAATCCCATTGCACTTCCTCCTTTTTGTGTATATCGGAAATTTTCTGTCTTCAGATTCTTATTTTTATTATACATGAAATCCGCCCCTGAAAAAAAGCGCAAAAAAAAACTGCCGCATCATGCAGCAGTCTTCTTTCTGGTGCCGAGGACCGGAATCGAACCGGTACGTATCTCACGATACGAGGGATTTTAAGTCCCTTGCGTCTGCCAGTTCCGCCACCCCGGCATATCTGTAAAAACCCCCGTAAAGGGGGTCATTTTTTAATGGAGGCGGCACCCAGAATCGAACTGGGGATAAAGGTTTTGCAGACCTCTGCCTTACCGCTTGGCTATGCCGCCATTGTGGAGCGGAAAACGGGACTCGAACCCGCGACCCCCACCTTGGCAAGGTGGTGCTCTACCACTGAGCTACTTCCGCATACGGCAACGATATGATTATATCATATCTTCCGGGCTTGTCAAGCGATTTTTGAAATTTCTTTCATTTCGTTTGACCGGCCCGTCGGCCACGTTCAACAGTGTATCATACCGCATCTGCTCTGTCAAGAAAGTTTTTTACTTTTCTGTGAGAGATGCTGCGCCATGATCCGCGCTCTCTTCCGCTCTTCAGAAGATGACGGCAGTTATGATTATATATGACTTTTCCCCATTTGGCAAGAGCTCCCGCGCATTTTCAGAAAAGGATATCCTGTTTCGTGCCGAAGACCTTCATCTGCCGCCCGAAAAGGGAATCCTGCCGTTCCGTGAAATAGCCCAGGTAGAGGGCCGCCGTATTTTCCCCGTCCGGCGACTCGCTGCTGGCGCTTCCGTAGGCGGTGCTGTCCAGCAGAAAACGCCCGTCCATGGGGGTGAAATCTTCGGAGAGGGCTTCCAGCATGGCCGCCGCGAAGGGCGAGATGCCGTCCGCCGGGATGGGGAGCCCCGCCGTGGAGCCCGCTCTCACGAGGATGGATTCCGCCTTTTTCCCCGCCGCCGTCGCCCCCGGGCCGACTTCAAAGGGGCAGGTGAAGAGCGCTTCCGCGTCGAGATATTCCACGCCGGCGAGGAAGCAGAAAAGGGAGACCGCGTCTTCCGGGCGGACAGCCAGCGTCCGCAGGTCATCTTCCCCGTTTTCCGTCCGCACGAGGGAGAGCACTTTTTCTCCCGCTTTCTCCCACGCCGCGCCGGAAGCGGTGCAGAGCCCGCGCCATTTCTCCAGCAGCATGCCGTATGTCAGCGGAGCGCTGTCCCCGCTGTCGGGGATATGAAAATAGTGCGCGCTGAACTGCGCTTCCGCATTGGCTTTTTCTAGGAAATGATCGGACGCGCCGGCGTCGCGGAGGCGCGCTTTCAAGTAGACCGGCGGTACACCCATATCGATGAGCCCGCCGCAGAGCATATCCGGCGTCAGTCTGCCGTAGCAGCGAATAAAAAGAGCTTTCATTTATTTCACGTCCTCTCTCTGCCTGCCGTGACCGGGACCGTCTTCCGCCACGTCCACGCCGCCCGCGCCGAAGGTCGCCATGAGATTCAGCATGCACAGCGACGCGTCGAGGAGAGACAGGCCCAGCGCGGAGCCGAAGCCTTCCGCCTCGTCAAATCCGTAGTGCAGGTAGCCTTCCATGCCCAGTTTCTGCATCTGCATCCGGTGCACCGGCTCTTCATAGACCGCCGACGGGAACACATAGTCCCGGATCTCCGGATAGACCGTCACCGCGCCCAGCACGGCCGCGCCGGTCACGGCATTGTCAAAGACCACCGCCATGCGCTCCCGCGCCGCCTGCACGGTGAAGCCGAAGAGCGCCGCGATCTCCGCCGAGCCCACCTGGGCGAGCACGCCGCACGGGTCTTCCGCGAAATCCCCCACCGAAGCGAGGTGAAGGGCCAGTCCTTTTTTCAGGGACGCCGCGGCGAGCTCCTTTTTCAGAATCGCCGCCGTCACGGCGAGAGCCGAGAGCATGGCCCGCTCCCCGATATTTCCGAGACCCGCCGCGGTGACGCCCTGCGCCGCCAGTGTCTTGGCCACGGACATGCCCGTCTGGATGGCTTTTGCCGCCGCTTCTTCCGTCATGGCGGGGCTCCCGCGGTGAGTGCCCCGCACAGCTTTCTGCACGAGCACGCCGGGAATGCCTGCGGATTCTTTTTCGAGGCCCACATCGATCACATACACCGCCGCCCCGATCTGGCGGGCCGCCGCGTTCACCGGGCCGTAGCCCTGGGCGACGAGCGCCGCCTCATTGTAGCTCTTCAGCCCCTTCGTCTCGTTGCCGCTGCCGTCCGCCGCGGTGTCCCCGCAGAAGATGACCACCGCTTTTTTCAGAAACGCCGGCTTCTTCTCCCCGCGGATCCCCGCGAGGCGCACTGCCATGTCTTCGAGCCGCCCCAGCGAGCCGAGGGGCTTCGTGAGATTGTCCACATAGAGACGGCACGCCTCCATGATCTCCTGATTCAAAGATTCCACCGTCTTCATTCGTCCGCCCCCTCGATCTCTTCATCCGTGGCGCATTCCCGGTACACCAGAAGCGCCGTGTCGAGCATCTTCATCTGGATCGCCGCGCCGGACGCTTCGCCCAGGCGGAAGCCCAGATCCACATATTCCGCAAGTCCCAGCGCCGCCAGCGCCTTCTTATGCGCCTGCTCCCGGGAGCGGTGCGACGCCATCACGTAATGGATGGACTCCGGCGCGAGCGCCCTGGCGATGAAAGCGCACGCCGTCGTATTGAATCCGTCAATGACCGTCACGGCCCGGCCCGCCGCCGCGCCGAGGATGACGCCCACGAGACAGCCGAATTCAAATCCCCCCACCTTGGCGAGCACATCGAGCCCGTCGTCGGGATTTGGCTGATTCACATCGAGCGCCTGCTGGACGAGCTCCACCTTGCGGCGGAGACGCTCGTCGGAAATATTCGTCCCCCTGCCGGTCACCTCGACGGCGTTCCACCGGTTGAAAGCGCCGATGATGCACGCCGCCGACGCCGTATTGGAAATGCCCATCTCGCCGATGAGAAAGACCCGGTATCCTTCCCTGATCTTTTCCGACGCGATCTCGATGCCCGTCTCCACGGCCCGCACCGCTTCTTCCCGGCTCATCGCGGGGCCTTCGGACATGTCCTCCGTGCCCCAGGCGATCTTTCTGTCGAGAAGGCCCGGCGTGCCGCTCATATCATGGGCGATGCCCATATCGACGACCACCATATCCGCGTTGCAGTATGCCGCCAGCGCGTTCGCCCCCGCTCCTTTGGAAACGAGGTAATTTTTCGTCATCCCCACCGTGGTGGAGACGGGATAGGCGGAAATATTGTGGCGGGCGATGCCGTGATCGGCGCTGGCGATCACCATGCACCGTTTCGGGATGTCCGGCGCGTCCGTTCCCACCGCGCCCGCGTACTGCACGGCCATGTCCTCCATCTTGCCGAGCCCGCCCATGCCGAGATATAAATGACGCCACCGCGTCCGCACCCGGCGCATCGCCTCTTCATCGAGCGGGCGGATCGCTTCCAGCGTTTCGTCTAAAAGTCCCATCTGACCTCCTGATCTCCGCTTCCGCGGAGGAATCATCAAAAATTTTTCAGCTTTCCTTATTATAGCAGAAAAGGAAAAATCGCCGCCCGATGAGGAGCGGCGCGGGAAAATCCGCCGGAAAATTTCCCGCCTTGTTTCCGCCGCGGGAAATCTCTACAATATGGATAAAGAAATGCCTCTTTATTTTTTCTGTGCAGAGGGGGTCAGAAGATGGACTTTGAAAAACTGTATATCGACGGCGAGTGGACGCCCGCTTCGTCCGGCGAATGGATCGATGTGGAAAATCCCGCGGACATGAAGATCTTCGCCCGCGTGCCCCGCGGCGCGGCGGAAGATATCGACCGGGCGGCGCGCGCCGCGAAGGCCGCTTTCCCCGCGTGGGCCGCGAAGCCTTTATCCGAACGCATCTCCCTCATGGAAAGATTCCTCGCCATTTTCCGCTCCCAGGAAGAAGAGATCATTGACCTGGAGATCAAAGAGCTCGGCGCGCCGTGGGCTTTCGCGAAATCGTCGCACTGCGAATACCAGTACACCCGCGTCCGCTCTTACATCGACCTCGCGCCGGAAGTGCCCATGGTCGAAAAGATGCCCCTCTCCACGGTCTATCGCGAGCCGGTGGGCGTCATCGGCTGCATCACGCCGTGGAACTATCCCCTCGGACAGGTCGTGCAGAAAGTCATTCCCGCGCTCCTCATGGGGAATACGGTCGTCCTGAAGCCGTCGCAGCACACGCCGCTCTCGTGCTACCTCATGGCGGACGCTTTCGACCGGGCGGGATTCCCGAAAGGCATATTCAATATGGTCACCGGCCGCGGCGCGGAAGTGGGCGATGCCATGGCGACCCATCCGATGATCGACATGATCTCTTTTACCGGCTCCACCTCGGGAGGCATCCAGGTCGCCCGGCAGGCGCTCGGCACGGTAAAGCGCATCACCCTTGAACTGGGCGGGAAGTCTCCGGATATCTTCCTCCCCATGGACGACTACGATACCGCCATCCGGTGCTGCTTCAATTCCATCTTCCTAAATTCCGGCCAGACCTGCACGGCCCTCTCCCGCCTCATCATCCCGAAATCAGAAGAAGCGAAGATCGAGGCGCGCCTCGCCACCATTGTGAAAGAATACACCGTGGGCGATCCCGCTGATCATTCCGTGAAAGTCGGTCCCCTCGCCTCGCTCTCCCAGTACAGGAAAGTCAAGAGCTACATCGAAAAAGGCATCGCCGAAGGGGCGCGGCTCCTCGCCGGCGGCGTGCCGGGCGCTCCCGTCCGCGGCTACTATGTGGAGCCGACCATCTTCACCGGCTGCACCATGGACATGACCATCGCCAGAGACGAGATCTTCGGTCCCGTGCTGTGCGTCTTCACCTACGAAACGGAAGATGAAGCCGTGGCCCTCGCCAATGACACCCGCTACGGTCTCAATGCCGCCGTGTACGGCCCGAAGGAAAGAGCCGTCGCCGTCGCGAAAAAGATCCGCGCCGGCAACGTGTATATCAATGACAGCCCCCGTGACACCGCCGCGCCTTTCGGCGGCTACAAAGAATCGGGCCTCGGCAGAGAAGGCGGCGTGTACGGCATGCTGGAATTCACGCAGCAGAAAGCGCTCTTTGACACCTGCGCCGAATAAAAGAAAGGATATCCCATGAATCGACTCCTTTGCCGCATCCTCCTCGCGGCGCTCCTCATCGCCGCCGCGGCGGCGGCCTTCTACTTCGGCTACTGGCGGGGAACGCCCAATTACGCCGCCGGAGAGATCCGTCAGGCCGTAGTCAATAAAGACTACCAGCTCTTCCAGGAGCGCGTCGATCTCCGCCGCGTCTACGGCTACGCCCTGGACGACATCGCCGCGGAGATCGCCGAGACCGGCAGCACGGGCGAGCGCTTCGCCTCGGGCTTCATGAAAGCCCTCAAAAAGCCCCTCGTGGACGAGCTCATCCGCCAGACGGAAAAGAAATTCCGCCAAGACGCTCCGGAAAGCGGCTCCCCCCTCTCCGTGCTGGCTGACACCGCCGAGACCTACGTCGGCTCCGCCGCCATTTCCCTCACGGACATTTTCGACATCCGCGAAGAAAACGGCATGACCGTGGCCAGCGTCCGCCTCCGCGACAAAGACCTGGACCGCGATTTCATCTGGCAGGTGCAGATGGAGAAAGACGTGAACGGCGCCTGGACTGCCGTGCGCGTGCTGAATCTCCGGGAATACCTGGCCGAACGGAAAGCGGCGGAAGCGGAAAAGATGAAAAAATGAGCATCAGAAAAGGCCCCTTTGGGGGCCTCTTTTTTATACCACCTGGAAAAGGAAAAATTTCAGATAATACGTCTCCGGCACCGTCATGAGGATGGGATGATCCGGCGCCTGCTGGCGGAATTCGATCTGCCGGAGCGCCACGCCCGCGTCGCGGGCCGCTTCCTTCACCATTTTCACGAAAAGCTCTTCACTCATGAAGTGAGAGCACGAACACGTCGCCAGATATCCGCCGCGGGGCAGGATCTTCATGGCGCGGTAATTGATCTCCCTGTACCCGCGGAACGCCGCCTGCCTCGTCTCCGCGGACTTCGTAAACGCCGGCGGGTCGAGGATGATGTAATCATAGCGGTGATCCTTCTTTTTATCCAGTTCCGTAAGATAATCGAAGACATCCGCCTGCACCGCCGTGACAGCGAGGCCGTTCATCTCCGCATTATGCGCCGCCATGGCCACCGCCTCCGCGGAAATATCCAGCGCCGTCACGGATGCCGCGCCGCCCTTCGCCGCATTCAGCGCGAAAGCGCCGGTATGGGTGAAGCAGTCCAGCACATGCCGTCCCCGGGCGATTCCCGCCGCGGCGAGACGGTTGAATTTCTGGTCGAGGAAAAATCCCGTTTTCTGTCCGTTTTCCACATCCACTTCATAGCGGATGCCGTTCTCCCTGATCTCCGCGAGCGTCTTCTCCGCCGCCGGGTCGAGGAGAGACGACCGGTAAAATCCCTTGTATTCCTCCATTCCCTCCAGTTCGCGGATCTTCACATCGTTCCGCTCATATACGCACGATACGGGAAGGCCCCGCTCCTGGAGCACTTCGATGAGCCCGTCCAGCATCTCCCGCTTCCGCCGCTCCATGCCGAGAGAGAGGATCTGCACCGACAGCACGTCGCCGAAGCGGTCAACGGTGAGCCCCGGCAGCTGATCGGCCTCGCCGAAAATGAGGCGGCAGCAGTCCCGATCCTCCGGGCGCATCACCTGCATCCGGTAATCCACGGCGTAGGCGGCGCGGCGCTTCCAGAATGCCGGGCCGAACGTGTCATTGGCATTCGTCGAAAAAATGCGCACCGTGATCTTGGAATGGGGATTATAAAAACCGCTGCCGATGAATTTTCCCTTCCTCGATACGGCGCGGACGATATCGCCGGGAACGATGCCCTCCTCCGCCTCTTCGATCTCCGTGCCGTAGATCCAGGGATGCCCGCCCCGCGCGGCGAGTTCCGCCCTCTTGCTGACCACCACTTTTTTCAGCGCTTCCATAGGTCCTCCTGTGCGATACAAAATTTCCTTTGATTGTACCACACCTCACACAAAACAAAAATCCCCGCCCTTTCGGGCAGGGAACCGGTTCATACCAGAAACGTAAGCAGGAAACACACCGCCGCGTCGGCGAGGATGATCGGGCGCTGCCAGAGATTGGCCTCCCGCCTCGACGCTCCGGGCACGACCTTCACCACAAGAGACAGCGACGTCACCGCGCCGCCCGTCAGGAAGAGCTGCATCACCGCGCATCCCGTTACCGCCGCGAACGTCACCGCCATCGGATCGCACCCCATTTCCATAACGATCTGCGTCACCGGCAGAACGATCGCCGCCGACGCCGCCATGGACTGCGTAAAGAGCCCGGCCAGCGCGGAGACCAGGAAGAGCATCTGCACCGGCGCAAAAGACAGGAACGGCTCCGCCGCGCGCACCGCCAGATCGATGAATCCGACCTGTTCCATCACTTCCGCCATGAAATACAGCGACAGCGCCGCCATGATGGGAATGGATATCCCGCTCATCATGGCATTCTCCCCTTCCTTCATAGAAAGCCCCGTCAGCACGCACACGAAAAGCCCCGTTCCCAGTCCGGCGAGAAATATGGGGACCCCCGAAAAGATCGCCCCGCAGAGGACAGCGAAAGGAAGCACAGCCTTCCAGAGCGGCGGCAGTCCGGCGGGGACCGGCGCCTCTTCAGCCTCCGCCGCCTCGCCTCCCATTTCCCGGCGCGCGCGGAGATAAGCGAAGATCAGGATCCACACGCCGCCCGCGAAGCCCCACAGATTAAACTCTCCGAAAGAAACACCGGTCACCGTAAGAATGGCAATGACCGTGGGATGGGTAAAGCCGCACGCATTAGCAAGCG
>ERZ780162.16-NODE-16-length-194384-cov-20.367804_pt1 | contig 194384 bp, 168 predicted proteins | sample MGYA00511474_ERZ780162 | MGnify/ENA primary metagenome ERZ780162 (study PRJEB29588, sample SAMEA2143633) | human gut metagenome | biome: human gut; feature: human-associated habitat; material: faeces | place: Denmark | collected 2008/2010 ...
AAGCTGTATTATTTACATCATTTTTCTTATTTACACCATCTAAGGACTTCATTGTGGGGAACAGCAAAACATCACGGATGCTGTATGAATCGGTGAGAAGCATAACGAGCCTGTCTATACCGATACCGAGACCGCCTGTGGGAGGCATACCGTATTCAAGAGCGGTAACGAAATCCTGATCTATCATATTAGCCTCATCATCACCGGCCTCACGAAGCTTCATCTGAGCCTCAAAGCGAGACATTTGATCTATCGGGTCGTTAAGTTCCGAATATGCATTGCCGTATTCACCGCCGAGGATGAAGAGCTCAAATCTTTCGGTAAGGGCGGCACAATCCGGCTTACGCTTTGTGAGCGGGCTTACTTCAACGGGATAATCCATAATAAAGGTTGGCTGAATAAGATTTTCCTCAACAAATTCTTCAAAGAAGCTGTTAAGAATATCTCCCCAAGTTGCCTTACCGGGCTGAATTTCAATGCCCTTTTCTCTTGCGATTTGAATTGCTTTCTCGTTATCGGACATAAATTCGGCAAAATCAATTCCGCTGAATTCCTTAACGGCATCTATCATGGTAAGGCGGCGGAACGGAGTTTCAAGATCAATTTCCGTGCCGTTAAACACAATATGAAGGCTGTCGCAAACCTCATTTGCGGCATTGCGGATAAGCGCCTCTGCTATATCCATCATACCGTGGTAATCCGTAAATGCCTGATAAAGTTCTATGCAGGTAAATTCCGGATTATGGCGCACATCCATGCCCTCATTTCTGAAGTTTCTGCCTATTTCGTAAACTCTTTCCATTCCGCCTACAATAAGCCTTTTAAGATAAAGCTCTGTTGCAATGCGAAGATACATATCCATATCGAGAGTATTATGGTGAGTTATAAACGGCCTTGCAGCCGCACCGCCCGGGATAGTGTTTAAAATAGGAGTTTCAACTTCAATAAAGCCATGGCTGTCAAGATAATTTCTGATTGAAGTTATAATTTTTGAACGCTTAATGAAAGTATCCTTAACATCGGGATTCATTATCATATCAAGATAACGCTTTCTATAGCGTGTATCTGTATCGGTTAAGCCGTGGAATTTTTCCGGAAGAGGAAGAAGCGATTTTGAAATGAGCCTGATTTCCTTTGCATGAACGGAAACCTCGCCTGTTTTTGTTTTAAAAACAAAGCCTTTGATTTCAACAAGATCACCGAGATCCCAAGATTTAAACTCTTTAAATTTATCCTCGCCGATGTCGTTCATTCTTACATAGGCTTGAATTCTTCCGTTTCTGTCTTGCACATCAATGAAATTTGCTTTACCCATGTCTCGCCAAGTCATAATTCTGCCTGCGATAACAACATCCTTGCCCTCAAGCTCATCATAATTTGCTTTGATTTCGTTTGAATGGTGAGTTTGCGTTGCAAGAGTGATTTCAAAAGGATCATTGCCGCTTTCCTGCAAAGCTCTGAGCTTATCTATTCTGATTTGCTTTTGCTCGTTTTCCGAAAGCACAACCTCTGCAACAGCCATAGGAGCGGCGTTTGCATTATTGCCGATAAATTCTATATTTTCAATGGCCTCCGCTTCAGTTGCGGCAGTGCCCGTGCAGGCAACAGCACCTGTTTGAAGAAAGAGAGTATATTTAACCTTATCGCCGTCTTGCTCAACAAGAAATTTGGGATTTGTTTTTTCCTCATCGCCCGCAAGAGTATTTTGCACCTTCATACGGCTGTTTTTCTTAACTGCTTTTACGCCTCTTTTGCACTCATCCTCTTTTTCAAAAACGGGTGAAGCGGCATAAATCTTATCCTCATTTTTAAATTCAAAAGAGAAAGTGCCGTCAGCCAACTTGCTGATTTCAAACTTTCCTGCCATAAAAATACCTCTTAATCAATGCTTAATATTTCATATTCCAAGTTGCCGATGGGAGCTTCAACAACAACCTTTTGGCCTGCCTTTGCGCCCATAAGAGCTTTTCCAACAGGGCTTTCATCGGAAATTTTACCGTGAGACGGATCTGACTGAGAGAAACCTACGATTTCATATGTTGCGTCAACACCGTCGCTGAGGCGCTTAACCGTTACGGTTTTACCGATTGAAACGGCATCTGCATCTTCAACATCAATAATTTCTGCGTGATCAAGCTGATATTCAAGCTCATTGATGCGAGCCTCTATTTTTGCCTGCTCTGACTTAGCCTCATCATATTCACTGTTTTCTGAAAGGTCACCGTAAGAACGGGCAACCTTAAGCTTTTCTGCAATATCTATACGGCCTTCTGTTTTGAGCACCTCAAGCTCTTTTTCAAGCTCTGCTTTACCCACTGCCGTCATCTTAAAAGTTTTTGCTGCCATAAAGAATCTCTCCTTATCTAGATTTTTAATCAACTAATTATATATTATTATAATTTTAATGTCAAGCAAAGAAAAACGGCAAGCCGCAAAGCCTGACAAAAAGGCAAAGAGCCGAGAATTAAAAAAACTCGACTCCGATGCACAAATTATTAAATAAATCAGTCGTTGGGGATAAATGCCTTATGAACAGCGGCAACGGCCCTGTCTGCATCTTCCGCAGCGATAATAACGGAAATTTTGATTTCAGAAGTTGAAATCATTTGAATATTGATGTTTTGGGCATAAAGAGCCTCAAACATTGTTGATGCGGTTCCGGGATGAGATTCCATGCCTGCGCCGACAATAGAAACCTTTGCCACATCAGTTGAGCATTTAATTTCTTTATCGCCGATACCGTCCATTTCCTTAAGAACATCAACGGCAACGGGGCCGTTTTCCTTGGAAACGGTGAAGGTAAGATCCTTGGTGCCGTCTCTGCCGACAGATTGAAGAATAATATCAACATTAACATTCTTTTGAGCAAGCTTTGCAAACACTCTGAATGCAACGCCCGGATTATCATCCAAGCCAACAACTGAAATTATAGCAACATCCGTATCTTTTGTTACGCCTCTGATAAGCATTTTTTCCATTTTTACTTTCTCCTTAACGATAGTTCCCGGAACGGGATTGAGTGATGAAAGAACTTCAAGTTCAACAGAATATTTTTTTGCCATTTCAACCGAACGGTTATTAAGCACCTGAGCGCCGAGAGTAGCAAGCTCAAGCATTTCATCATAAGTGATTTCCTCAAGCTTTGTTGCGCCCTCTATTTTACGGGGATCTGCCGTGTATACGCCCTCAACATCGGTGTAAATCTGGCATCTGTCTGCGTGAAGAGAAGCTGCAATTGCAACTGCCGATGTATCCGAACCGCCTCTGCCGAGGGTTGTGAGATCATCATATCTGTTAAGCCCCTGGAAGCCTGCCACAACCACGATATTGTGCTTTGCGAGCTCTGCCTGAAGGCGATTTGTTTTGATATTTTTTATTCGAGCCGATCCGTAAACCGAATTGGTATTAAAACCTGCCTGCCAGCCGAGAAGCGAAATCACGGGATAGCCGAGTTTTTCGATTGCCATTGCAAGCAATGAAATTGAAATTTGCTCGCCTGCCGCCAGCAGCTGATCCATTTCTCTTTTAGCGGCATTGGAATTGATTTCCTTTGCCTTTTCGATAAGATCATCAGTTGTGTCGCCCTGTGCAGAAACAACAACCACAACATCATTTCCGGCTTTATAAGTGTTTGTTACAATACGGGCAACATTCATTACCCGCTCTGCATCCGCAACAGATGAGCCGCCGAATTTTTGAACAATAAGCGCCATTTAATATTTTCCTCCGAATCAATAATTTGTTACCTTGATAATGTTAATAACATTTGCATCTCCAAGCTTTTCACGAAGCTCGTTTTCCGTCATCGCATCGGTGATAAATGCAACCTCATCCGAGGGCTGACCTTTTCTTGAAAGGAATTTAACATCATCAAATTTATTAAGAACCTCTTGCTCCGCCATTTTAGCTCTGACATAGAAAGACATAACAACAACGGATTTATAATCAACCACATAATTTTCCTCGCCGGGGCCCCAGCCGAAAATTTTGCGTCTGTTCATATGCTTAATGCAATCTGCCATATCCGCAACAACAGCGGAAGCCGTAGGAAGCTTGCCGGCGCCACGGCCGTAAAAGCAAACATCGCCAACCGCATCGCCCCTTACAAGAATTGCATTGAATACATCTCTTACGCTTGCGAGCTGGCTGCCGTTATAAACAACTGCAGGGCTTACAAACGCCGCAATTTCATCATCATTTATATATTCAATTTGGCCGAGAAGTTTGATTACTCCGTTTGCCGACTGAATATAAGAAACATCTTCAAGAGTTATATTTGAAATACCTTCTGTTTCAACCTGAGAAGGATATACATGCTTACCGAATGCAAGAGAAGCAAGAATGCAAACCTTTCTGCATGCATCATGGCCCTCAACATCGGCTGTTGGATCTTTTTCCGCATAACCGTTTTCCTGTGCCATGCGAAGTGCATCCTCAAAGCTCATATCATCCTCAATCATTTTTGTGAGGATAAAGTTTGTTGTGCCGTTAAGAATACCGGCGATGCCCATGATATTATTGGCTGCAAAGCACTGTGAAAGCGGCCTGATAATGGGAATGCCGCCGCCTACGCTTGCTTCAAACAGATAGTTTACACCGCTTTCTTTTGCGATTTGCAAAAGCTCAAGGCCCTTTTGAGCAACAAGCTCTTTGTTTGAAGTTACAACGGATTTGCCGGCCTTAAGAAGCTTTGTTGTAAAATCAAATGCAGGATTTACTCCGCCCATTGTTTCGGCAACAACCTTTATTTCATCGTCATTAAGAATATCGTTAAAATCCTTTGTAAGCGCAGCTTCGTGCTTATCGCCGGGGAAATCACGCAAATCAAGAATTCGGGCAACCTCCATTTTTTCTCCGCCTGTGCTTTTGAAAATACTTTTCTCGTGAGTATCTATAACCTCGGCAACACCGCTGCCTACCGTGCCATAGCCCATAATTGCTATTTTCATAATATATACCTCCTGAATGTTATTTTATACTTACGGCACTTACGCCGTTTATATTGCTTAATCCCGCCGAAAGGCTGTCTGTGTCAACTGTCATCTCAGCGGTAAACACCGTAAGAGTAACTGCCGCAACTCCGTTTTCCGGCACACTTTGATTTATTGAAAGCACATTTGCTCCAACCTGATAAAGAAAACTTAAAACTGCCGAAAGCACACCCTTATTATCCTTAAGCTTCAGAGAAAGAGTAAGCATTTCGCCGCCGTTTTGCGGATTATACTCAAAAATTCCATCTTTATATTTATAATATGCAGATCTTGAAATGCCTGCCATTTTAGCCGCCTGTGTGGCATTAGGCGCTTCACCGGAAGCAAGATAAGCCTTTGCGGCAATAACCTTTGAATAAACCTCCGGCAACAGAGATTCATTAACAAGCAGATATTTTAGCTTTGACAATTTGTTCACCACCCGTGCACAATTGTGTTGCCGTGAAATACACTTTTGATATGATAACACTATTTTATCCAATATACAAGAGGGAAAATAAATTTTTTGATAAAAAACTTGAATATTTGTAACTGTTGAATTATTATTGAATAAAGTAGAATATTAAGTTTATATAAAATACTCAAAACAAACAGTTAAAATGATGATTAAAGGAGAACCCTATGAACGCAAAAACCGAAAAGCGCAAAGATTTTTTAATTGATTTGCTGTTTATTGCGGCCGTTTTGGGGCTTGCTTATATTTTTTTCAAATATCTGTTTTGGCCGGTTGCACCGTTTATGCTTTCATTTTTGTTTGCAGTGGGCTTGCAAAAGCCCGTAAATTGGCTTACGAAAAAATGCAAGGGCAAAGGGCGCGGCGCTTGGTCTGTTGTGTTGGTGCTGCTTTCCATTGCAATAATTCTTGTGCCGGTTATTTTGTTACTCAACAGCCTTGTAAATCAGATTAAAGATTTTTCAAAATATTTGATGGGGCAGCTTTCGGATTTTCCCCAATTTATGAGTGATTTGCAGGCGTTGCTTCTTAAATGGCTCAGCTTTTTGCCTGATTCCGTTTACAGTACCGTTTCGGAGAAAATAACCCAAGTATTTGCTCATACCGTAAGCGATTTTGATTTCAGCTCACTCGGATTAACATCATCCACAATTAAAAGCACGGTTACATCCGGAGTAAGCGGAATTTACAATGTGGCAAAAAATGTGCCATCTGCAGTTTTGGGCATAGTTATAGGCATAATTGCCTGGATACTTTTTACAAAAGATTACAGCAAAGTTGTTGGCTTCATAAAGCTTCAGCTGCCGGATAACAAAAAAAATCTGCTTTCGGAAATAAAGAAAGTTTTTTCAAGTACAATATTAAAAATGGCAAAGGCATACGGCATTATAATGTTTATAACCTTCTGCGAGCTTTCACTTGGCTTCACAATTTTAAGTGCAGCCGGAATTATGAGCAACAATTATATCTACCTTATTGCCCTTGCGATATGCATTTTTGATATTTTGCCCGTTGCGGGCTCCGGCGGTATACTAATCCCCTGGGCAATCATATCTATCGTTATGGGCAACACCGCTCAGGGCATAGGGCTGTTTGTTATTTACATTGTTATAACGGTGATTCGCCAATATATCGAGCCGAAAATAGTAGGCGATTCGCTTGGAGTTAATCCGCTTATCACACTCGGCGGCTTATATTTCGGTTTGAAACTTTTCGGCTTTATAGGAATGTTTGTTGTGCCGATTACGATAATGACAATTAAGGCATTTAACGACACAGGCAGAATTCATCTTTGGAAAACATATGAAACAATTGATATAGATCACCTTCCTCAGCCCGCAAAAAAAAGCGGCAACGGCATAGTTGCAAAGCTGTTTAAAAACAAGAAAAAATAAAACACAAAAAACCGCTGTAATCGGATTTCCGAATACAGCGGTTCTTTATTTTTGATGCAGGCAAATTACACATTGATAAGTTCAAGCACCTGCTCCTTATCAATATAACCAACGCTTTTGTTAACGGTTTTGCCGTCCTTAATAACAATTAAAGTCGGAATAACCTCAATGCCGAACATAGAAGCAAGCTGAGCTTCCTCATCCACATTCACCTTGCAAACCTTAACGGAATCTGTTTCCTCCGCAATCTCATCAACTATCGGAGAAAGCATTCTGCACGGACCGCACCAGGTTGCCCAAAAATCAATCAGCACGGGCTTATCGGAATTCATAACTTCTTCTTTAAAGGTTGCTCCTGTTAATTTTATAACAGCCATTTTAATCACCATAGCCTTTCAGGCAACAAATAGTTTATAAATAATCGCCGTGCATCCTGCGTTGCCCCAACAGGTGCTGCGATGATTTCAGCCAATTTGAATTATGCCGTTTGCAAATTCTGATGGCTGTTATAATTTGAGCAGCATGATAACTTTCACGCTGATTTTTAATTCTTATCGTCTTTAGATTTATAATAAAGCATACAGTGGCAAAAGCCCTCGAATTCAGGATCTGCAATTTGATCTCTGAATTCCTTGCATATACATTTATAATCCTCGGTGCGCTGAATCCTGCACGGGCAATAGCCGCCGGTGCGTTTTAAACCTTCTCTGACTGATTTAACTATTTCTTTATCGGAATTAAGCCTAACTGCCATATTACTCCTCCTTCTGCCGATTTTGGCAAAGTAAAATGAAATACAAATTTAAACTTCAAAAAACACAGCCGTTTGAAATTGCCGTTTACAGGCAAACAACAATTATATCTATATTATTTCTCGTATGAGTTTAAAAATTCCTTTGTGCGTTCATGCTGCGGATTATCAAAAACCTGTTGCGGAGTTCCCTGCTCGCAAACAACACCGTCATCCATAAACATAACCCAATCCGAAACATCATGCGCAAACTTCATTTCATGGGTTACTATAACCATTGTCATATTATCGGCGGCAAGGCCTCTAATAACCTTCAAAATCTCGCCCGTCAGCTCCGGATCAAGCGCCGACGTAGGCTCGTCAAAGAAAAGCACTCTCGGCGAAAGGCAAAGCGCTCTTGCAATTGAAACACGCTGCTTTTGACCTCCCGAAAGCTCACACGGATATGCATCCTTTTTATCCGAAAGCCCAACCTTGCCGAGCAAAGTGAGCGCCTTTTGCTCTATTTCCTCAATCATTTCTTTTTTTTCTGCTTTATAACGAGGATCTTCTTTGGCAAGCAGCTTGGGTGCAAGCACAAGATTTTCAAAAACGCTGAATTGCGGAAAAAGATTAAAATCCTGAAACACAAGGCCGAAATTCAATCTGTTTTTCCGAATTTCTTTTTCGGTAAGCTTTGTTTTATCGGAAGCATCAAAAATAACCTTACCATCCACCGAAAAAGTGCCGCAATCTGCCGTTTCAAGAAAATTCATGCAGCGCAGCAAAGTAGTTTTTCCGCTGCCCGACGAACCGATTATTGAAAGCACCTCGCCCTCTTCAAGTGAAAAAGAAATGCCTTTTAAAACCTCATTTGAGCCAAAGCTTTTTTTAACGTTATTTATTTCAAGAATTGCCATATTTATCAGCCCTTATAATAATCCATTTTCTTTTCAAGCTTGCCGAAGAGAACCGTAAGAATTCCGCAAAACGCAAGATAAAATGCACCCGTGTAAAACAGCGGCCAGATAAGCCCTTCAAGCTTGATATAGGTTTGTGCCGTCCAAATAATTTCGTAAACGGCAATAATTCGTGCAAGCGAAGTATCCTTAACAAGGGTGATTATTTCATTGCTCATCGGCGGCACAATGCGCTTGATAACCTGAAACAGCACAACCCTGAAAAAGATTTGAGATTTCGTCATTCCGAGCACCTGCCCGGCTTCATACTGCCCACGCGGTATTGCTTCAATTCCGCCTCTGTATATTTCAGAAAAATAGCAGGAATAGTTTATAACAAAGGCAATCAAAACAGCGTCAAACCGTTCCATTAAATCCCAATGGAAGATAAGACCGGGGCCGTAATAAACAACGATAAGCTGAAGCATTAAAGGAGTGCCCCTGATAACCCAAACAAGTGCCTTTGTAATCGCCTTTAAAGGCTTGAATTTGCTCATTGAGCCAAAGCTTAATATAAGACCGAGCGGCAAGGAAAAAACAAGAGTGAGCGCAAAAAGCTTCAAAGTCATACCGAAGCCGCCCATCAAATCCTTAGTTACCGAAAGGAACATATTTAAATCCATATTTATAAACATAACATTTACCTTTCAACAAATTAAAAGCATATCGAGATACGCCAAAGAGCAGAGGGCCAATTCAGCCCTCTGCCCAAAGTAATTATACATAAAACCGGCTTATTAAGCAAGAGTAAGATTATATTTATCAGCAAGCTTTTGAAGAGAACCGTCTGCCTTCATTTCGTCAATAATCTTATCAACCTCGGCAGTAAGATCGGAATCTTTTCTGAAGCCTACACCGTATTCCTCGGAAGTGAGAGAAATACCCTGAGCAAGCTCAGAATAGCTTGTGCCCTCGCCCGTCATTGCATTTGCCATTGTGTTATCAATAACGCAAGCCTGAACGGAACCGCTTTTAACCTCCATAAGTGCGTCAGACTGAGCAGCAACTGAAGTAAGATTTGCATCAAGGCTCAAATCTTTAAGAGCAGCTTCGCCTGCGGAGCCGGATTCTGCGGCAAATGTTACATCCTTAAGAGAAGCAACATCGGTATAGTTTTTAACGGCATCTGCCTTCATAACAACAACCTGCTCGTTTTTAACATACGGCTTTGTGCAATTCATGGATTCCTTAACCTCATCGGTAAGAGTCATTCCGTTCCACGCACAGTCTATTTTTTTAGAATCAAGTTCAAAAATTTTGTTATCCCAATCAATAACGATAAATTCTGCTTCCACACCGAGCTTTTCGCAAACAGCCTGAGCAAATTCAGTGTCAAATCCCGTCCAATTACCGTTTTCATCCTTATAGTTCATAGGTTCATACAAGGTGACGCCGATAACCATTTTACCCTTTGATTTAACATAATCAAGATCGCTTTTTGAATTATTGCTTTTACTGCATGCCGCAAACATGCCCGAAACGAAAAGCACGCAAAGCACAACAGCAAGCACTTTTTTTAATGATTTCATAAGATATCCTCCGTTTGTTGAGTTATGATGTGCTCATTTTATCACATTAGCGTGCTAAAGTCAATACCTGAAATCAAAAAAAGCGGCAGTGCTCCGGCTCCGTATTATTAGCGACAAAGCAAAAACAACTTTTGCGTAAAATTCAAAGAAAAATGAGTTGAGGTTTGCAAAACTTTAACAAATAGTTGTTGAAATTATTATAGATATTCTTTATAATTAAGTTAGTTTATTATAATTTAAGCTGAGTTTGTGAGCGCATATCATAGCAACGGCAAACGAAAAATGAGGAGAAATCTATGTACACTTTAAAGAGCAATGTTCTTGAATGTGAATTCAACACTTCAGAGGGCTGCCTTTATGCAGCAAAAATAAACAATCTTCTTTCAGGCTCTGCTTTTGTTCCGGACGGAAGCGGCAGCGAATTTGAAATCAAATTTACGGACGGCAGCACAATATCATCCAAAAGCCTGCCGATAAGCGAATATGCCGAAAAGAACGGCACTCTCTATTTCAGATTTAAAGAAGAACAACACACAACCGCAACAATGCGCTACAAGGTTGGAAAAGACGGCAACACAATTGAAAAGCAGCTTGTGCTTACGCAAAGCGAGCCGAAAACAATTGATTGCATTTATCTTGAAAATATAGGGATAATCAATTCAAGTTCTTCTTATACCGTTTCCGGCGGAGAAACGGAAATTGAGAAATATTATTCAAATCTTGGCCAACCTTTTTATATTGACAGCCTCTTTTTCGGCTGTGAATTTCCTGCAACCAAAAACGGAATTTTCCATGGCAGAGGCCAAGTTATATATTATCTCGGCAAGCCTGTAGAAAATGAAAAGCTTGTGTGCCCCACTGTTGTTATAGGAGGCGCAGAAAGCCATCTTATGGTTGATTTAAAAAAGGCCTTTTTTAAATACATCAGCGGCATTTCTCTTAAAGCACCTTACTACCTTATGTATAACACTTGGTATGACAGGATGCTTAATATTGATGCTGATTGCATTACCGAAGATTTTTATAAGATTGAAAAACAACTTACGGGGCATGGCATTCCGCCGATTGACGGATATGTTCTTGATGACGGTTGGCCAAACTATAAGGATAACTTTTGGAGCATAAATAAAAAGCGCTTTCCGAATGATTTTCTTGATATAAGCACGCTTTCAAGAAAATTCGGCAGCGAATTCGGGCTTTGGCTCGGACCCAGAGGCGGCTACAATTTTACGGCAAAACTTGCTAAACGCATTGAAAAAGGCGGCAACGGTTACCACAATGCAGAAAGCAATGATATTTGTGTTGGCTCAAAAAGGTATCTTGATAAGCTTGAAAACTTTTTCCTTACAACAATGAAGGAAAACGACATTTCTTATTGGAAATTAGACGGTTTTTGCCTGAAGCCCTGCAAAAACCCAAAGCACGACCATATAACGGGCGGCGATCATGAAATGTATTTTTACACAGAAATGTGGAGTCGCTGGATTAAAATATTCAAGAATATGCGTGAGCTGCGCAGAAAGCAGTGCAAAAGTCTTTGGATAAACTTTACATGCTATGTTAATCCATCGCCTTGGTGGCTGCAATATGTTAATTCCATTTGGCTGCAAAACAGCGCCGATATCGGCTTTGCAAAGAATTATCCTGAGGGTGAGCAGGCTCAGGTTGATTCGGAAATCACATACAGAGACGGTATATATTATGATTTTGCAGTTAAGAGAGGACTTCAATTTCCGTTTGCACACATTTACAATCACGAGCCGATTTACGGCCGTGAGGCTCACCTTGATTATAACGATGCCGAATTTGAAAAAGCATTTTTCTGGAATGCCTGCCGAGGAGCAGCACTTAATGAATTGTATATCTCAAGCAGCATGATGAACGAAGAAAAATGGCAAATTCTGACAAGAGTTATTAACTGGCAAAAAACCAACTATCATATACTCAAAAACGCAATGCTTCTTGGCGGCAATCCCGTTGAGAACAATGTTTATTGCTATGCTTCGTGGACGGAGGAAGGCGAAGGTGTTATTGCACTTCGCAATCCCACTCACGAAACAGCTCCGCTTACGCTTACGCTTAACAAGCTTATGGGTTGCCCCGAAAGCTTAAGCGAGGTGCACAGATACAATGTGCTTAACAAAAACGGAGCAGACACAGACGAAACATATAACTATAATGACAAGATAAACCTTACTTTGGCGCCGTTTGAAATCAAGATTTTCCAATTTGGGAAATCAGACAACAGATATTCCGGGCAAAATGAGCCTAATCCGTTTACGGTTTCATTTGACAGCAACGGGCAAGACGGCGTTGTTTGCAAAAACAACGATATGGAAATTGCCGTTGAAAAAGGTCTTCTTTGCATTCGCATGGGCGGCCTTACTTTAAAATCCGAAAACAGCATAAGCGGAGACAACCATAAAATCACCGTTGTTCGTGAGAAAAACGGAATGATTAAAATTTACGTTGACAATACACTTGATTGTTCAGGCTATTCGGCAGATATGAAGCCGCAAATTTCCTGTGATGTAACCGGAAACGCACCGAACTTTAAGGTGATTGAAAAAGCACTGCCATATGACAAGCTTGTTGAAATAAAGCATCTTATCAAATCAAGAAAGAGGCGCAATTAACCCAATGAAATGCAAAAAATGCGGATTTGACTGTGCACAGGAGGACGGCGATTGGATCACCTGCCCTAACTGCGGCGCAAAATACTTTAACACGGCAATCAGTCCGGAAATAAGCGCAACAAAGCAGATTTCCGAAATTGAAAAAGCCGAAAGCCAAGCAGCGCCCGCAAAAGCACAGTCTGCTTCCGAACCTGAGGAAAACGAAAAGAAAAAGAAATCAAAACTGCGCGAAACAATTGATTTTATGTTGCCGATAGTTATTGCCGTTGTGATTGCTTTGCTGCTGAAATCATTTGTTTTTGCAAATGCGGTGGTTCCGACCGGTTCAATGATAAGCACGATAAACGAGGGCGACAGAATCATTGCAAGCCGCGTGGCATACATAAACAAGGAGCCGCAAAGATACGACATTATACTTTTCAAATTTCCGGATGACGAAAGCCAAATCTTTGTTAAAAGAATCATCGGATTGCCGGGCGAAACGGTAAATATCATTAACGGCGTTGCCTTTGTTAGCGATTCTGACGGCAACATGCTTGAAACGGACCAATCATTCGTTACAAACGAAAAGCCGGAGGGCAATTACGGCCCATACTATATTCCGAGGCAAGGCGAAAAAATCACCGTAAACGGCACTCAATGCATTGCCGAAAACGGAATGACGGTCGGCTCGCTTGAATTCCTTGACAAATATTGTAAAAAGGACGAAAACGGAAATTACACCGTTTCCGAAAAATGCTATTTTTGCATGGGAGACAACAGAAACAAATCCCACGATTCAAGATTTTGGGACAACAATTATGTTCAGGAAAACAAAATTTTGGGCCAAGCCGAATTTAAATACTATCCGGGATTTGAAAAGCTTAGATAATCAAAATCCGGGCCATTCAAAATAAACAGCGGCAAATTCAATGCCGTTAAAAACAAAATATTGATATGCAAAAAGCCTGCATTCGCATTTTACGGATGCAGGCTTTGATTTTTTTATACAAACAAAAAGATAACCGAGATTGCCTTAGCAACCTCGGTTATTTTGCTTATATTACATTTTGAAATGATTTGCGGATTTTACGCAAAATCAGTCTTTCTTAGGAGCGTAATATTCAACGGTGCGAAGAAGATCATTATACTTCTGAACAGCGTTTTCTGCAGCAATATTGAAGAGCTTGTCTGCCTTTTCGGGGAAGCTTCTTCTGAGAGCCGAATAACGGGTTTCGCCGTTAATGAACTCAATATAATCAGAAGTCGGAGCCTTTGAATCAAGGCTGAACGGATTCTTGCCTTCTTCAACAAGAGCAGGATTAAATCTGAAGAGATTCCAATAGCCGGCCTCAACAGCCTTTTTTTGCTCTGCCTGGTTAAACGGCATCTTAATACCGTGGTTGATACAGGGAGCATAGCAGATAACAAGTGAAGGGCCGTTATAAGCTTCTGCTTCTTTCATTGCCTTGAGGCACTGATTATAATCTGCACCCATAGCAACCTGTGCAACATAGATATAGCCATAAGACATTGCAATCTTTGCAAGATCTTTTTTCTTTGTGATTTTACCCGATGCAGCAAACTGAGCAACAGCACCTGTTGGGGTTGACTTAGAAGCCTGGCCGCCGGTGTTTGAATAAACCTCTGTATCAAATACAAGAACATTAACATCTTGATTCTGAGCAAGAACATGATCAAGTCCGCCGAAGCCGATATCATAAGCCCAACCGTCACCGCCGAAGATCCACTGGCTCTTCTTGGCAGCATAATCCTTATCCTTAAGGAAGTCCTCGGCAGCAGCCTTTGCATCGCCCTCAAATTCTGTGTTTTCGATAGCAGAAATAAGAGCCTTTGCAGGAGCATCGTTGCCACGGGTTGAATGGAATGTATCAAGATAATCCTGAACTTCCTTGCCTACGCTTGTTTCTTTAAGAGCAATAGCGTCTTCAGCAAGTCTTGAACGGATTTGAGCCTGAGCAAGGAACATACCAAGGCCGAATTCAGCGTTATCCTCAAACAAGGAGTTTGACCAAGCCGGGCCGTTGCCGTGCTTATCAACCGTGTACGGAGTTGAAGGAGCAGAACCGCCCCAAATTGAAGAACAGCCTGTTGCATTGGCAATATACATCTTATCACCAAAGAGCTGAGTTGCAAGCTTAGCATAAGGTGTTTCGCCGCAGCCTGCGCAAGCACCTGAAAATTCGAGATAAGGCTTGAGATACTGAGCAGAAACTACAGTTTTATCAGAAGCGACCTCTGCTTTGGGATCAATATCGCAAAGAGCATCAAATACGGGCTGGCTGTCAAGCTGAGAAGCGATAGGCTTCATAGTGAGTGACTTTGTGGGGCAAACATTTGCACATGATGCACAACCTGTGCAGTCAAGTGTGGAAATGATAAGAGCATATTTAAGGCCACTGTCCTTAGGAACTTTAAGATCAACAGCCTTTGTGTTTGCGGGAGCAGCTGCAAGCTCATCTGCCGTGAGGGCAACAGGGCGAATTACAGCATGGGGGCAAACCATTGCGCATCTGTTACACTGAGCGCACTTTGTGGGATCCCATTCGGGAACATCAACGGCAATACCGCGCTTTTCAAATGCGGAAGAGCCTGCCGGGAACACACCGCTTGCCATATCAACAAATGTTGAAACAGGAATAGTGTCACCCTTTTGATGATCAACGGGGCTGAGAATTTCCTTAACGAATTTTTTCATTTCGGGGCGATCTGTTTTGATTTCTTTTTCAACAATATCGTCCTCTGCTGTTTTCCAGCTTTCGGGAACTTCAACCTTAATAAGCTCCTTGGAGCCTCTGTCTATACCCTGATGGTTAGCTGCAACAACTGCATCGCCCTTCTTTGAGAACTTAGCGGTTGCCTTAGCCTTCATAAGCTCAATAGCCTGATCAACGGGAAGAATTCCGGAAATTGTGAAGAATGCAGACTGAAGAATGGTGGAAGCTCTGCCGCGAAGGCCTACTTCCTCTGCAATCTTAATACCGTTTATAATATAGAAGTTAATATCGTTGTTTGCAATATATCTCTTCATTGAAGCGGGAAGCTCTTTATCAAGTTCTTCCGGGCTCCAGATGCAGTTGAGAAGGAATGTGCCGCCCGGAACAAGATCCTGAACCATATCATACTTTGTTACATATGACGGGCAGTGGCATGCAACGAAATTAGCCTTGTTGATAAGATAAGAAGAGGTGATCGGGTTTACACCGAAACGAAGGTGAGAAACCGTGATACCGCCTGATTTCTTTGAATCATAGAAGAAATAGCCCTGAGCATACATATCAGTGTTGTCGCCGATGATTTTGATAGAGTCTTTATTAGCGCCGACAGTACCGTCTGAGCCAAGGCCCCAGAACTTACAGCTTGTTGTGCCTGCGGGAGTTGTGTCTACATGATTACCTGCAGGAAGAGAAAGATTTGTAACATCATCTGTGATACCGATTGTGAAGGTTTGCTTAGGCTCTGCTGCTTTCATATTATCATAAATGGAAATGATATGAGCCGGAACCGTGTCCTTAGAGCCAAGACCGTAACGGCCGTTATAGATAGGAGTTGTTTCAAACTGAGAGCCCTTAAATGCTGCAACAACATCAAGATAAAGAGGCTCACCGATTGAACCGGGCTCTTTAGTTCTGTCTATAACAGAAATCTTTTTAACGGTTGTTGGGATAACATCAATAAGATATTTCGGTGAGAAAGGTCTGTAAAGGTGAACCTTAACAAGGCCTACCTTTTCACCCTTTGCATTAAGATAATCAACTGTTTCTGCAATAGTGTCGCAAACCGAGCCCATAGCAATGATGATATGCTCTGCATCAGGTGCGCCGTAATAATTAAAAGGCTTATAATCGGTGCCGATTTTCTCGTTAACCTTATTCATATACATAACGGTGGTTTCAACAGCATCGTTATAATACTTATTGCAAGCCTCTCTGTGCTGGAAGAAGATATCTGAGTTTTCTGCCGAGCCGCGAAGTGTTGGGTGCTCAGGATTAAGAGCACGCTCACGGAAGCGCTTAATATCATCCATATCAACCATATCTTTAAGATCTTTATAATCCCAAACTTCAATTTTTTGGATTTCGTGAGAAGTGCGGAAACCATCAAAGAAATGAAGGAAAGGAACAGAAGATTTAAGAGTTGAAAGATGTGCAACCGCACCGAGATCCATAACCTCCTGCGGGTTGTTTGAGCAAAGCATAGCGTAACCTGTTTGGCGGCAAGCATAAATATCTGAATGATCGCCGAAAATGTTTAACGCATGGGTTGAAACGCAGCGAGCCGAAACGTGAATAACAGATGAAAGAAGTTCACCTGCAATCTTATACATATTCGGGATCATAAGAAGAAGACCCTGAGAAGCAGTATAAGTGGTGGTGAGAGCACCTGCGGAAAGAGAGCCGTGAACAGCACCTGCGGCGCCGCCTTCGGATTCCATTTCCTGAACTCTTACATTTTGGCCGAAAATGTTTTTGGCGTTTTGGGATGAAAGAACATCCGTAACCTCCGCCATAACAGACGAAGGAGTGATGGGATAAATTGCAGCTACTTCCGTGAATGCATAGGAAACATGAGCAGCGGCATTATTACCGTCCATCGTTTTCTTTTTTCTTTGTACCATGTGAATAAATTACCTCCTAAGAACCGCAAAGTTCATAATTTACACTTAACAAGTGACGAAGAACATTCAAGCTGCACAACATGTGCCGATCAAGTGCCATATACGCACTTAAACAGACACATTGCTATACAAGGCGCCTGAAACTCTCCCTCAATCAAAAATGGGCGCAATAAGCCCTTTTTGTGATTTGCCAATATTTTAACACAAAGCTGCATATAATTCAACAAACAATTTAATAATTATTATTTTTTTTAGAATTTGCCCTTTTTTGCAAAAAAATAAGCTCTTACGACTTTTTTTGTCGAAAGAGCTTTTAATTTAAAATTCAATATAACCTTCCTCGGAGCGGTTAAGTCCAAATTTAACTTCGATATTTGTGTCGTTAATACCGGATTCCTTTGTTTCGGTTCTATGATATTTTTCAAGTGTTGCCTTAACAGTTACAGCGCCTTTATATTCTTTCTCTGTATCGAAAGCAAAAACACTGCCGTCCGTTTTAACAACATAGCCGCAATCATCTCTTGTGCCGCCCGAAAGATCAATCTGTTCTCCGTTTATATAAACATAAAGCACATCTTCATTTGAGCCGTCGTTAGGCAAAGTAATTTCAATATGCAGCTTTCTGTCTACGGGAACAATTTCATTGTTATTCGAATCGTTTCCGCCGCCGTTTTCATTGCCGTTTCCGCCGCCTGAATTTGAATCCGATCCGTTGCCCGAATTGCCGCCTGAATTTGAATCTGACGAATTTGAAGAACCGCCACCGGATGACGAATTGCCGTTTTCTTTCGTAGGAGCGATGATTTCGCCGTTTATGATGCCCGGCTTTGGCGATTCTCCGCTTTGCGACTCACCCTGAGAAGACGACACTGCCTTTTCCGTGTATTTTTCCTTATCGCCGGATTTGACGCCTGCTATCACGCCTGCAACAATTGCAATCGCAACAACCACGGCAACAATTATGATTGTGGCTTTTTTATTTATTTTTTTCTTTTTACCGCCGTTTTCATCGGCTGCAACCAAATTTTCCGTGTTATCGGAAACATTATTTTTGTTTTCTTCCATAATTTTCACCCCACTGTATATTTCACACTAAACGAAAACATCAAAAGAAGCATCGCTCGGCATTCGCCAATCACCGCGAGGGGAAAGCGACACAGAGCCGACCTTTGGTGAATCCGGAACACAGCTGCGTTTAAATTGGCTGATAAAAAATCTGCGCATGAAAACGCCTGCCCATTTTTCAATAACTTCTTTTGAATACTCACTGCCGAAAGCCTTTTGCGCAAGAAGCACAAGCTTTTCTTTTGAAAAACCGAAACGCACAAAATTATAAAGAAAGAAATCATGAAGCTCGTAAGGGCCGATGTTTTCCTCTGTTTTTTGCGCTATATTGCCATTTTCATCCGGAGGAAGCAATTCCGGAGAAACCGGAGTGTCCAATATATCAAAAAGCACTGCCGATGTTTCCTTATCGCTTTCGGAAGCAACATATTCCACAAGATAACGCACAAGCGTTTTCGGAACAGATGCATTAACGCCGTACATACTCATATGATCGCCGTTATATGTGCACCAACCCATTGCAAGCTCGCTTAAATCGCCTGTGCCGACAAGCAATTTATCAGACTTGTTAGCCATATCAAACAGCACCTGCGTGCGTTCTCTTGCCTGGGTGTTTTCATATGTTATATCGTGAATTTCAGAGTTGTGCTCAATATCGCGCATATGCTGTTCGCACGCCGCTTTTATATCTATTTCTTTGATTTGCACGCCGAGTCTGCGCATAAGCTCAAGGGCGTTATTATATGTTCTGCCCGTTGTGCCGAAGCCCGGCATAGTTATTCCGATTATATCGGAATTGCTTTTTCCGAGCCTTTTCATTGCCTCTGCGGCAACAAGCAGCGCAAGCGTTGAATCAAGACCGCCTGAAATACCCACAACAGCGCCGGAAGAGCCAACATGCATAATCCTTTTTGCAAGCCCACAGGACTGAATTGCAAAAATCTCTTTGCATCTTTCACGGCGCATTTCATCATCTGCCGGCACAAACGGATGCGCATCAACAAATCTGTATTTCAAATCATTATTATCATTTTTAACGGGCACATTAACGATTTGCGCACAAGACGGCCTGTTTGAAAAAGACATATTGCTGCGGCGCAGCACGGAGAGCTTTTCAATATCAACATCCGCATAAACAATCTGATTATCATAATCAAATCTTTTGCCCTGAGCAGCGATTGAACCGTTTTCCGCAATCAAAGTTGCGCCGCTGAAAACAAGATCCGTTGTGCTTTCGCACGGGCCTGCACCTGCATACACATAAGCGCAAATGCAGCGTGCGGATTGATTTTCAACAAGGCTTTTTCTGTATTGCGCTTTTGAAACATATTCATCGCTTGCCGAAAGATTTGCAATTATATTTGCACCGCTTTCTGCAAGCACGGAACTTGGAGGAAGCGGAACCCACAAATCCTCGCACAGTTCAACGCCGAGCATGGCACCGCCGCCGAGATCAAAAATTTGATCTCCGATTTTAACATCAAAGCCGCATATATTTATATCCTGAGGCGAATCAAAATCAAATCCAGATGCAAACCAGCGTTTTTCATAAAATTCATTGTAATTTGCAATATGCTTTTTCGGCACTGCGCCTGCTATTTTTCCGCCCTGCACAAGCACAGCACAATTATAAAGGCTGCTGTGAAACACAACAGGCATACCGAGCAGCACCGCAATATTTTTATCTGCCGTTGCGGCGGCAATTTCGGCAAGCGCCTCATCGGCTGCCGACTGAAGTGCCGAACTAAAGAACAAATCGGCGCAGGTATAGCCCGTTACGGAAAGTTCCGGGGTAACAAGCAGCCTTGCGCCCTCTTTTTCCGCTTCCTCCACCGCATTTACAATTGAATGTTTGTTATATTGCGGATCGGCAACCTTTAAATTAAGAGAAGCTGCCGCCGTTCTGAAAAATCCGTAATTCATATTTCACCTAAATCAATGTTATTTTAAATTTAAACGAAGCTTCTTCACCCGGTTCAAGCACGGTGATCCCTCTTTTATTTTCAAAAGCATCGGATTCATCCGAGCAGGTTGAAATTCCGGTCCACGGCTCAAGAGCCACAAAATCGCCACCGTTTGCAGACGACCATATCAACAGATTAGCAAAATCCTGATAATCAATCTGCACTCCCCTGCCGCCCGCAGAGAGAGTTGCGGATTTTGATTTAATGCCGTCAAACACCATGGCATCATCAACGAAAAGCGAATGATCCATTTTGATTTCGTTGCTGTTTTTTATAACATCATATCGTTTTGAAATATCTATAATACCGCTGTGAATATCGGGGCGAAGACAAGGATGATTGAGCACCTTATCAAACTTAACAGAATAATCCTCAAACCTTTCGCCGCTTTCAAGCGGACAGTTAAACGCCGGATGGCCGCCTATTTGAAACGGGAGCTTGCAATTGCCTGTGTTTTTAACGGTATATTCCGTTGTGACACTGTTGCCGAGAACCGTGTATTTTATTTGAAGCAAATAATCAAACGGAAATTCTCTTTTTGTTTTCTCACTTGATTTTTGAACAAAGCAAACCGAATTGGGGCCTTGTTCCTTGATTTCGAAGGGATTTATTCTTGCAACGCCGTGCCTTTTCATTTCACAGGGTTTGCCGAAAGCATTTGCTTTACCGCCTTTCAGCACGCCAACAATCGGAAAGCACACCGGAGCCTGCCCGCCCCAATGCTCTTTATCACCCTGCCAAAGATATTCTACACCGTCCTTAACAAGGGAGTGAAGCATTGCGCCTTCTTGCAGGCAAACCACCGTTACGGCAGCACTTGAAATTTTAACAGCCATAAGCACACCTTTTTCATATTTAATCACAACAATTATATATCATTATAAAATTCATTGCAATATTGAAAATGTAAACATAATGCGATACAATATAAAAAAAGAAATCAGAGGAGAACTTAATGATGGACATAGATTCATATATTTACGAGGCTATATTTGAGGAAGAGCCGAAATTCAAAGTGCTCTATGAGCTATTTTGGGAACAATTTAAAGAGGACGGCTTTGTTATTACAGACGAAGCAGGCCATGAAACAGACAGTATTTTTAAGGCAGTTGCCCTGCAAAACATTGTTGGCGAATTTAACTACCGTATGTACGATGCCGTAAACGAAACAGGACTGGAAGATGTTATTGAATATCTGCAAAACATCGGCGAAGACGAAAACGATATTCTTGAATACTGCAAGGCAGAGCCTGAAATTGAAATTGACCCGGATGATTTTGACGCAACGGTTAAAAACGCACTTGATTATGTTACGGAGCTTGCCGCAAACAAACTGCTTGAGGATTACTCTGCCGATGATATTTTTGATTATATTTTCACGGCAACATACGATTTTGAGCAGGACTTCACATATGATTTTGAAGACACGGATGAGTTCCTTGCCTTTGTTGATTCCAACACGGAAAGACTTGATTCTTATAAAGAAGAATATCCTTCGGTTATGAACTGGATAGAAGCCGGTATGATTTGCTGATTTGATTTCGCAAAGAACAAACCCCAAAGCTTTTTTAGCTTTGGGGTTATTTTCTATCTTATTTATTTAAACTTTTTTATTTAAACTTTGAGCGATTATTTTGCCGCCATAATCAGGCGATTGAATTTGGGTATTTTATAGAATAAATACGAAACCGCCGCACTTATGACAAACACAAGAACACAGAACACGCTTGTTTTTATAGGATCGGAAGCAATCACTTTATCCGCAACATTACCGAGATAATAAATCACAACCTTGTGAACAAAAAAAGTGCCGAAGCTTGAAACGGATATTCCCGTGGCAAGCGGAGCAAGTTTTTTTGCGAAAGCAGAGCTTTCGTTCATTCTTGAAAACAACTCAAAAACAGAGCAGGAGGCAAGCATCACGCCTATGAAATCATACCACATTCTGATTGGTTTGCCCATTCTGATTGAAAATGTGAAAAACCAAATAGCTGCCGCACTTGCCGCCGCAACAAGGAGCCACAAAACACAGGATGGCACTTTCTTAAAAGAGCCCCGCTTGCAAAGAACACCAAAAAGGATATAAAAGCCGTAAGTGCCGCCCAAAAAGCTTATATCAAGAACTGCCGAAGCCTGAAAATTCCAACCGAAAACAGATTTGAGCTGCGAATAAAAGCAAAAAGCAAAAACGCTTACACCCAAAAGCACAAACGGCACCGCAAGCGCTTTCGTTTCAATATTTCTTATTGCGTTTGCAACAAAAGGCAAAGCAACATAAACGCCGATTATCATCGGCATATACCACATATTACCCATTTGATTTGTTTTAAGAAAGAGCAAATCACGAATAAGCATATCAAAATCAAATTTTCCGTTTCCGATAAAAATAACGGCATCATAAATCAAATTCCAAATTTCCGTTGTGATAATAATAGGCAGCAAATTATGTTTATAAAATCTGAAAATTTTATCGGCAGAGGAATAATCCCTGTCAAGCAGTAAATAGCCGGTAATTGCCAAAAACACGGGAACGCCGAGCCTTCCGGCCACAAAAGCAATATTACGAAACAAAAGCGACCCTGCGGAGAGCATTGCCGTTTGCTGCGTATCATAAACATATATTCTTTCAACGCCGTGAATAAGCACAACGCATATTATTGCAAAACATCTGGCATAATCAAGCCAAAGAATTCTTTTTTGTTTCAAAGCGGGCCTCCGAAAAATAACTTTTATGCACAACATATTATACATTATCACAAAAGATATTTCAATGCCAAGCCTAAAACCGCCGATACCATCCCACCGCAAAAAAGAAATTCATGCAAAATCACAAAACCAATCACTTTTGCAAACCAATCTAAATTGAAGTGCATCGGATTTGTTCTGCCGTTAAAACTCCGTAATCATCAAACGCAAAAGCATATTGATTTTGCAAAACCTCTCCGTTTTCAAAGGAAACGGTTTTCCTCTTTCACTTTTTGCTTTCGATATAACAACGATTCAAAAGCCGATTAGGTCACAAAAAAAACCGATGCAACAGCTTTGAACTGATGCATCGGTTGCAAATATAGACTTACTTTCATGTATGCGCAAAAGCATTGCGCATTTTTTTATTTATTCGGCATCAAAATTTAAAATTGTTGAAAGCACGATTTTATAGCCGGTTTCAATTGCCTCCGGAACAAGGCGATCATAATTGTCTCTGCGGTTATGATAATAATCTCCCGGTGCGGGATCCATAGCTGCAAGGCAAGTTGCTTTAATGCCGGCCTGAGAGAATGCGGCGGCATCGGATGAGCCAAAGAAAACGCTTGCGAATTTTGCGGAATCATATCCGGATTCCTTTGAAGAATCCAAAACGAGCTGTGAAAATTCCTTGTCGTTTTTAACTGTTCCGGACATATCTTTTGAATAAACATTGAAATAATCCATATCCGTTAATGTATCCACGCAAAGCACGGCGGTTTTAACATCGTCGGAAGTATATTCATCATGATGTGCTTTGGCAAATGCCTTTGCGCCTCTGAGGCCTGCTTCTTCACCATCGGTAATCATGGCAACAACCTCTGTGTTTTCAAACTCAACACCTGCCATGTCAAGCATACGAAGAGCACAAACGGCTGCATAAGTGCCTGTTAAATTATCATTTGCACCCGGTGAAATTCTGCGAAAATCAACGAAGCAAAGCAATGAAATCATAAAGAGTGCTGTGAGAACATGGAAATAATACGAATAATTAACCATAAAATCACCGAAAGCACCCATATTTACATTATCGGCAATAACCGCAATAACCGCAACAATAACGGAAATTATAGCACAAACAATTGTGCCGCCCATAAGAGGGCCCATGCCGTGCTGCTTAAAATAATAAATGTGGCGCCATTCATATGCAGCATCAATATGGCCGCTGATAACGATTCTTTTCTTAACCTCACCGGTTGGCTTTCTTGTGGCAACAAGGTTATGGCCGGTTACTTTTTTATACATACCATCCATAAACTGCTTATACATAAGAAATTCCATAACCGTAATGAAAAGGCCGATTGCAACCAAAACACCCACAACGCACTGCGCAATCATGAATGAAATAACATTCGTGAACACCAAAGCAAGGCAGATAACAACCGCCGCCATTATAACGGAAGACACGATTTTTGTGAAATGCAAAAATGCTTTCGGAGCCATTTTGTATTCCTCAAAATGAGTTTCATCCGAAAACTGATCAAGCTCTTTTTTCAGATGCTTTTCCGCATCATAGCAAGCATCGTTGCCCGATTCACGGGGACCGTACTTTTTGATAACATTTGTGATTTCCTTAACCGTGTAATCAACATTTTCTTTGATTACCGCACTTGGAAATTCGCTGATTTTCATTTTCATTTCTCCTTTTGTTTGTTATTTTCACGCAATTCAAGATCGGGATCTCCAAAGGTGAATTTACGCCTTATATGAGCACGTTTAAGCAAATTCTTCGGCATACAAATTGAATCTGCCGCAAAATTTATGCCAAGCTGCTTATACACACTCTTGTAACCTTCATATCTTGCACGGAAATCATTAAAATCACGGCTGCTTTCCGGAGTCCATGCAACTTCGGCAAGCGCTTCCATTCTCGGATGAGTCATAAACTGCATTTTACTTACGGTAGGCACCCATTCCGTCCACATTTCGCCCTCAACGCCGAGAACCTTATTACTATCCTTAATTCCGTATTGCGACGGTTTAAAATTATAAGTGTTTTTCAAAGGATAAAGCGCATAAGTCATATCAAAATAAAATGACTTATGATTGCTCATTATGATTTTTCCGCCGATTTCCGAAAAATGGCGAGTGTGCTTATCCTGGCCTGGAAGCCATTGCTGCACAACCATATCGGTATCAAGCCTTTCGGTACCCTGCCGGAGCACATCATTCCAAGCAATCATATGCTTGCCCTTGGATTTAAGATATTCACAAAGCTCATTTGTTAGCTTTTTTTGAAGTTCTCTTTCGTTTTTAAAACCCATTTCTTTCATGGCTTTTTGGCAATCCGGGCATTTTTTCCATTCGGAAACATCGGCTTCATCACCGCCGACATGAAAATATTCAAACGGAAACAGCTCGCAAACCTCATCATACACATCGAAAATAAACTGCAAACTTTCCTTTTTTCCGAGGCAAGCGGGTCTGTTCCAATCCTTAATGCCCTTTGAGGCAAAAATTCTGCCTCCCATTTCGCCGAAAACATGGCTTTGAATGTTTCTGCACGCAAGATGCGGATATGCGGCAAGCGCCGCCGCAAAATGTGCGGGAACATCTATTTCCGGCACTATTGAAATGCATCTTTCCGCCGCATAAGCAACGATTTCTTTAATATCATCTTGAGTGTAAAATCCGCCGTGCGGCACATTTTTAATTTTTTTACTGCCCCATCCGCCTATCTGAGAATAAGCGCGCTTTGAGCCGATTTCGGTGAGCTTTGGATATTTTTTAATTTCAATTCTCCAGCCCTGATCATCTGTAAGATGCCAATGAAAAACATTAAGCTTGAGGCGAAACATATCATCAAGCAGGCCCTTAACGGCATCCTTATCAAAAAAATGACGGCTTATATCAAGCATTTGACCGCGCCATTCATACTGCGGCTTATCGCTGATTTCAACGAACGGCACACAATTTTCGCCCTCATCAAATCTGCCGAGCATACGCAGTGACTGCAATGCATAATATGCACCGGCTTTATCGGAAGCCTTAATAACAACACCTGATTCGTTAACACAAAGGCGATATTCTTCTTTACCGAGACCGGAATCCGAATAAATCTTTACGGGCGAATCTTCACCGCCTGAATTTTTAACAAGCGGAAGTTCTATTTCCGAATAAACCGCAGCGCCCTTTTCAAGTTTAAAGAAGCCTCTTGCCTCCTTAGCCTGAACCGGCTTTGGTATTAAATTCAACATAAATTTACCCCCGGGCCAAAGCCCTTTTTTTCGCTTAAACGGCGCAACTTGCAGCCTTGCGATTAAGCGAAACGATATTTTCGTAACATTATAGCACAAATTTTGATTGACAACAACACTTTTGAGGTAGTAAAATAAAAATGTTATATTTCCAAAACGAAAATAACACACAACTGCCCGTAGCACAATGGCTAATGCATCTGATTCCGATTCAGAAGACTGGGGGTTCGAGTCCCTTCGGGCAGACCATTTTTATTATTAAACAACATTAGCGTTATTTGAATATTATGCAGAGCGTGCTCTGCAATGTGGGTGAAAATTTATGAAACTTAATTTTAAAAACGACGATTTCAAAATAATGCAAATCGCAGACACACAGGAAGGCTCAAAGGTGAGCCCCGATACACTCAATCTTATAAACACGGCAATAGAGCGTGAAAAGCCGGATTTAATCGTTTATTCCGGCGATCAAATTTGGGGGAAATCAAGCTTTGGCGGCAATGCTGCCAAGGTTGAAAAGGTGCTCAGAACTCTTACCGAGCCTGCATCTTCAAGAAAAATACCCTTTGCGGTTTGTTTCGGAAACCATGACAGGCAGGTTGGGCTTTCAAACGAGGAGCAATTCAACATTTATAAAAAATTCGATTGCTTTATAGGCGAAAACACTCCCGGAATTGACGGATGCGCAAACCAGGTTATTGAGATTTGCAACGGCGACACACCTGCATTTTTGCTTTATCTTATAGACAGCCACACAAATCTTAAAGTAGGCTATGACAATGTGCATCAAAACCAAATCGATTGGTATAAAAACATCAGAGACAAATACGAAAAGCAATACGGCAAGACTGTGCCGTCAATAGTTATTCAGCACATTCCGGTTCCGGAAGTTATGGATTTGCTGATTGAGGTAAAAAAAGGCACAAAAGGCTCCGTTCAGGGATTTAGAAATCATGCCGGAAAATGGTATATTCTTAATCCGGACAAAGTGAACAAAAACGGCTTTATGAAAGAATCCCCGGCAGACCCGATGGAAAACAGCGGCGAATTTGCCGCCATGGCCGAAAAGGGCGATGTTAAGGGCATTTATTTCGGCCACGACCATAACAATTCCTTTAACGGCAAAGTTTGCGGAATTGACCTTGGATACACGCAAGGTGCGGGATTTCATGTTTACGGCCCCGGCAAGGACAGAGGCGTTCGCATGATAAACCTTAAAAAAGACGGCTCTTATTCAACATATGATTTAAGATACCGTGACATCATCGGCAACAAGGTTAAAGAGAAAATCAGATTTGCAATTTTGCAGATAATGCCGACAAATGTTTATGATGCGGTGAGCAGAGGCTTAAAGATTGCCGCAGTTTTACTTGCCGTGATCATTGCCGCAATTCTTTTGAAATTTTTATTTTAAGATTTAACAGCAAATTATTATTTAACGCCGCAGCGGATTTAAAACCATTTTCGCAGCGGCGTTTTTCTTTTGCATTTCCTTGAATTTTAAAAATCCAAGCACAAAACAGCAGTGACTTTTTCCAAACGAAACAAAGACATTCGTGTCTTTTTGAAACTTTACCGGTTGTTAATTTTAAGTTCATCATATTGACATAAAACGTTAAACTTTATATAATTGTATTTATATTTATTTAAGGAGGCGTATCATGAAAAAAAAGATTACGCTTGACACGGGCAAAAAAGTTTTCCCGCTGATCGTTATGGTTATAGGCATTATTCTTATGCTTGCCATGTGGATTGTGCGCTTAAATATGGTTGCAATCGTGTCGGTAGGATATTGCTGCATTGTTTCGGCAATTGTTCTTTTGGGGTTATTATGCAAAAAAAAGGTTTATGCTCCCATCATTTACGGCTATGCCGCCGCCTGCATCGGTGTTATAGTTTACTATGTTATTTGGGGTGCAGATGCCGGTTTCGGTGCTTTCACGAGCGGTCTTGCCGGATTTAATTCGGCAGATCATCCGCTTATGACGGGCAGCGGCAACTTCGGCACAAGGCTTTTAGGCAACATTTTGCTTGGCCTGCCTGCCGCAATTTGCCTTTGGGGTTTATACTTCACCGCAAAGCACACCTTTAAAAAAGAAAATGCCAAAAAGTTTCTTTCTGCTGTTTTGAGCCTTTTACTTGTCGGCACAAGCATTTCTTATGTGCTTACTATGAATATGCGTTCAAAGCCAAACTCTGAAAGATTGTGGGAAGGCCAAGACGATTATCTCGGAAAGATAGACAAAACCGCAAATTCGGAAAGCCCGAATGTGCTTTTTGTGCTTATGGATGACCTTGGCTACGGCGACGTTTCACTCAACGGCTCGATTTTCGACACTCCGAATATTGACAGCATCGGCGAAAACGGACTTAATTTTGAAAACTTTTATTCATCATATTCCGTTTGCTCCCCTGCACGCTTTGCCTGCATGACAGGCAGATATCCTTACAGAGGATTTGCCGATAACGTTATTTATCCCACGGTTGACAGCACATCCGTATTTGCATCAACAAGAGTGTTCAACTCTGTTGAGCTTGGCGGCAACGCAGACGGTATGCTCGGCGATGAAATTACAATGGCAGAAACATTTAAATCCGCCGGCTATACCACAGGACTTTTCGGCAAATGGCATCTTGGCGACTACGGCGAATACCTGCCCACTAACCAGGGATTTGATTATTTCTACGGCAGCCATTATGTTAATGACATGAGCCCGTTCTATCATGTTAGAGAAGAAAACGGCGAATATACAATAGCAAGAGGCACAGATGAGCTTAAAGACCAATCCAATGCCACAAAGTGGATTCACGATGAAATTTCCGATTGGATCACCGAGCAGGCTAAATCCGATCAGCCATTCTTTGCTTGCTACACTTCACCGTGGCCGCATGCTCCTGTTTTTGCAGGCGATGATTTTGACGGCACAACCGGCATGGGCACATATGTTGATTGCGTTCATGAGTTTGATACATATCTCGGTGAATTGTTTAACACAATGGAAGAGCTTGGCGTGCTTGAAAACACAATTATTGTTTTCACAAGCGATAACGGCCCTGCGCTTCAAGGCTCCACAAACGAGCTTCGCGGCGGTAAATATCTTGCATATGAGGGCGGCCAAAAGGTTCCGTTTATGATAAGATGGGACGATGCTAACGGTGCTCTCGGCCAAACGGGCACAACAAGAACTCAATCTGCAACGCTTGTTGACCTTTATCCCACTCTTGTTGAACTTTGCGGAATTACCGGTGAGGGCGGCACAGTTAAAAACTATATGCCGACAGACAGAGTTATAGACGGTATTTCAATGACTCCCGTTCTTAAGAACGATGAGGTTATCCACACCAAGGATCACCCCATTCTTCATATGAAGAGAGAAGATATAAAGGCTATTCAATACACCGTTTCCACCGAAAGCGTTAAGGAGCAATATCCCGATTACAATTTCGATGTGCTTAACGACAATGAATATATAACCTTTAAATATTTTGACAGAATTCAGAACGACAACTCTGCTTTCTTTGATAAATACCGCACCAATTGGCTGCATATTCTTACCGATGATTCGGGCGAGAATTACAACAGAACAACGGTTTATCCGGAAGTTGCGGATGAATTCCATGCAAAGCTTGATGAAATTCAAAAGAACTTCAAGGAAAACCGCCGTGGTATTATTGATAAAAACGAAAAATAAATTTACGGGAATGTGATGATATGCCACCTATATCTCTTATGATAAAACCGGCGTCATCGCTGTGTAATCTTTCCTGTGAATACTGCTTTTACCGGGATGTTTCCGAGCACAGGGAGCATCTCGGTTTCGGCATTATGGAAAGAGATACGGCGAAAACGCTGATTAAAAAGGCTCTTGATTTTGCAGACGGCCATCAGGCTGCGTTTGCATTTCAGGGCGGCGAGCCGACATTGGCCGGAATTGATTTTTTCAAATATTTTGTGCGCACCGTTATGGAGCTTAACACAAAAAACAGCCCCGTTTTTTTCAGCATTCAAACAAACGGCACCATGATTACGGAGGAATGGGCAAAATTCTTTACCGCAAATCATTTCTTGGTTGGTTTGAGCCTTGACGGTGATTATGAAAGAAACAAATTTCGCAAGCTGCCGAATGGGCAGAATTCTTTTTATAAGATTCTAAAGGCAGCAGAATGCTTTAAAAGAAACGGCACTGATTTTAACATTTTAACCGTTTTAACGGGCTACTGTGCCGACAATGCCGAGGATATATACAGATATTTCAGATCAAAGGGCTTTGGATACTTACAATTCATTCCGTGCCTGCGCCCGTTTGACTCACATGAGCAAAGCGAGCTTTATATGACATGCGATCAATATGCGGATTTTTTGATAAAGATATTTAATCTTTATGTTAAAGACTATGTTCGCCATCAATACATAAGTGTCCGGCAATTTGACAATTGGGTGCGCCTTTTCCTGCGCCAGCCCACCGAGCAATGCGGAATGCTTGGCCATTGCTCGCATCAATTTGTTTCGGAAAGCAACGGCAACATCTATCCTTGTGATTTTTATTGCACAGACGAATATTTGCTTGGCAATATAAATGAAAAAGATTTCAAGCAGCTTGCAAATTGCAAAACGGCTAAAAACTTTATTTGCGAAAGCATTGAGGTGCCGGAGCGTTGCAAGGCTTGCAGACTTTATCCGATATGCCGAGCAGGCGGTTGCAAACGAACTCAATTGAGCGAAGATTACTGCGAAGCATATAAAAAATTCTTCACGGCATGCCTTCCGCTTTTCAGAGTTTTCATGAGCGAAAAGCCACCGCAAAACGGTGCAAAATAAAAAAATTAAAACGGTTTCGGATTTTTTACCGAAACCGTTTTCTTTTGCCGCAAATTACATTGTGTTTGCAAAGATAAAGCTGTTAGCCAACCTTTGCAGGGGCTGTTGTGTTGCCCTCCAACCCAAGAATATAATCAGCCGATACTTCAAGCTTTTCACAGAAGCGAACAAGATAGTTGATAGGCATTTGCCTGAAACCACGCTCATATTCGCTGTATTGTTGCTGCTTGATATCGAGCATTTTAGCAACTTCTGCCTGCTTAAGAGATTTATTCTCTCTCACAAATTTTAATCTGTTGTTATAATTCATAACAATACCCTCCTCTTCTTTTCAACAATATTATATATCACTGCATTTTAAACATTCAATAAAAACAACCTTTCTTTTGTGCGATTTGCCATTTAACGGCTTTTCGGTGATATTCTGCCGTGTTTTGGTGATATTCGGCATTTTTAAATGAAAAGTTTTCATAATTATTCACCATATTCAATAATTATTCGCCGAATATCACCCGTTTTTTGTAATTGTTGTGATTTTTTTATCAATATTATCTCTTTCTTAAAGCAAGTGTCCTATTATCGGCACTCTGCTTTATAATCACTTGTTTTGAGACTTCATATTTGATATAATCTAATCAGCAAAAAACGGAGGAACAAAAAATGAACATTATAATTTGCGTTTTGCTTGCGGTTTTAATTATCATATCTGCCGCCGCACTTATTGCACAGCTTAAAGCAAAGCAAGGTAAAAGCAAAGATATGGCATTGCTTAACCAAAAAATAGACATAACGGCAAAACAAACCGATGAAGCGCTTCGCAACGTTTCAATTCAAATGCAGGCACTCACCGAAAAAAACTATGAGCAAATGCTTAAAATAAACGAATCTTTAAGCATAAATGCCGAAAAGCAATCTCAAAAAATCGGCGAAGCGATAACGGGAATGCAACAAAGTAACGAAAAGAAGCTTGACGAAATGAGAAACACCGTTAATGAAAAGCTTGACGAAACTTTAAACCGCCGCATAAGCAGCTCTTTCAAAACGGTTTCGGAGCAGCTTACGCTTGTTTACCAAAGCCTCGGAGAAATGAAAACGCTTTCCGCAGGAGTTACAGACAATGTTAAAGATTTGAACAGAGTTTTAACCAATGTTAAAGCGCGCGGCACTTGGGCTGAGGTTCAGCTTGGAAACATACTTGACGAAACCATCCCCGGAATGTATGAAACAAACGTGCAAACAAACCCGGCATACAACGGCAGAGTTGAATTTGCCGTTAAAATTCCTAATGCGCAAACCGATGATATAGCATATTTACCGATAGATTCAAAATTTCCGATGGAGGATTATATCAGGCTTTGCACGGCATCCGAGCAAGGAAACCAAGCCGCAACAGAAACTGCAAGAAAAGATTTGGAGCGCCGCATAAAAGATGAGGCAAAGCAAATAAAGCAATATGTTTCTTCACCTGCCACAACACCGTTTGCAATAATGTATTTGGCAACGGAGGGACTTTACGCAGAGATAGCATCCGGCAAAAGTGCTCTTGTTGAGCAACTGCAATCACAAGGAATTATGATTGCAGGGCCAAGCACAATTACGGCATTGCTTAACTCGCTTGCAATGGGCTTCCGCACAATGGCAATAAACAAAAAAGCTACCGAAGTTTGGAAAATTTTGGGTGCTGCCAAAACGCAATACAACAAATTCGGCGACTTGCTTGCAAAAGCACGCAAAAAGGTTGAAGATGCAGGAAAAGCCCTTGATGAAGCAGACCACAGAAACAATATTATTCAAAAAAACCTTCGCAATGTGGAGCAGCTTGAAAGCACCAGCGCGAACGACATTTTAGGGCTTGAAGAATAATTAAAAAATGCAGAGAAAAAAGCGGCAGTTCAACATGAACTGCCGCTTTGGTTTTAACAGACTATTCCCAAATAAAAGAAATGCGGGTTACAAAAAGATCAAGATAAACAGACGAATATCTGCCGATATATTTAGCAAAAAAAGTTTGCACACCGCTGCCGCTTATTGTAGTGTTTAGCATTTCAAACTCAAGATCCGGCGCAATAATAACAAACTCACGCAATGAAAGAATTTTTGTTTTATATTCATTGTGGCTGTTTAAATCCGTTTCAAGCACAGCACAGCTGAGACCCATGGCATCCACAAGCTCATATTCAACGGTGCATTTTTTAAATGCTTTATACTCCTCATAATTATCAGCAACAGAATAATCATTTTCATCAATGGCAAGATTGTCAAACACAAGGCTTAATTTATTGCCTGCCAATGAAATATTAGTCATCTTCTTATCGTGAAGAATAGCAAAATTCACATCAAAATCACGATAAATAAAATTGCCTGTTTCGATATCAAAGGTTGAAACCATATATTTGCTTCCTTTCTTAAATCATAATTATTGCAGCCGCTTGCCCGATAAAATGAACGCAAATGCACAAAAGCAGCAAAACGGCGGCACAAACATATATAATATATTCAAAACTTCTCAATATCATTCAACGCCTAATTTTACCATATCAAAAATATTTTGTAAAGGCAAGCAATTGTAAACATTATATGTAATGATTGTTGATAAATGGTAAATATCGTGATAAAATATCATAAAACACAGTATTGCGGCGAAAGGAAATCAAAATAATGGAAAAAGCATGGGCTGCCAATTTAAGGAACATTGAGCCATATATTCCCGGCGAACAGAGCAAGGACAAGAATATCGTTAAAATAAACGCAAATGAAAACCCGTATCCGCCATCTCCGCTTGCGGCAAAGGCAATAAACGAATTTTGCACAAATAATTTAAGATTTTATCCGGATGCAAACGCAGCCGAATTTAAAACTGCACTTGCAGATTATTACGAGGTTGAGCCTGAAAATATTTTTATCGGAAACGGCTCGGATGATGTGCTTGCTCTTGCATTTCAGGCATTTTTTAACGGCACAAGCCCCATTGCATATCCCGACATAACATATAGCTTTTATCCTGTGTGGTGCCGCCTTTTCAACATAGCATGCAAAACATATCCCCTTGGAAAAGATTTCAGAATTAACGCCGAGGACTACAAAGAAAAAAACGGCGGTGTTGTTATCCCAAATCCGAATGCACCAACATCTCTTGGTGAAGGCGAAGAATTCATAAGAAAAATTATGGATTATAATCAAGACAGCATTGTTATTATTGATGAGGCATATGTTGATTTCGGCGGATATTCAAGCGTTTCATTAACCAAAGAATACGAAAACCTGCTTGTTTGCGGCACTTTTTCAAAAAGCAGAAGCCTTGCAGGAATGAGAATAGGCTTTGCAATAGGAAGCAAGGCTTTGATAAGCGTGCTTGAAGCGGTTAAGAATTCTTACAACAGCTACACCGTAAACAGCATTTCAATGGCGGCCGGCACTGCCGCAATCAAAGATACCGATTACTTTAAAGCAACCGTTTCAAAGGTTATTGCCACAAGGCAGCGTGTTACGAATGAGCTGAGAAAGCTTGGGTTTACGGTGCTTGATTCGCAAACAAACTTTATTTTTGCAACACACGGCAATAAAAGCATGAAAGAGTATTTTGAATATTTAAAAAAGCACAATGTGTTTATAAGATATTTCAATTTGCCGAGAATAGATAATTATGTGCGCATAACAATTGGCACAGATGATGAAATGGACATTTTTCTTGCCGAAACAAAAAAATTCCTTGCAAAATAATTTCAAAGCTAAAAAATATTACATAAACAAAATAAAAGCACAGAGCAGTTTAATAAACTGCCCCGTGCTTTTTGTTTTATTATTCTTCGGGCACTTCGCCGTTAAAGGTGAATTTATCATCTTTAAAATCAACCGTGCACTTATCACCGTCCGAAACTTTTTTCTGAAGCATAAGCTCGGAAAGCGGATCCTCTATTTTGCGTTGAATTGCTCGGCGAAGAGGTCTTGCGCCGTAAACATTATCAAAGCCTGCATCTGCAATTGCACAAATTGCCGCATCTGAAAATTCAAGCGTGATATCCATTTCTGCAAGGCGCTTTGTAAGAATTTTGAGCATTCTTGCCGCAATTTCCTTAATATCATCTTTCTCAAGGCGATTGAAAACGATAATATCATCAATTCTGTTAAGGAATTCAGGCTTAAAGGTCTTTTTAAGATCTTCCATAACAAGATCCTCAATACTCTTGTTTTCATCATTATCATCACCGCCAAAGCCGAGAGCCGATTTGCTGCTGATAATTTTTGCGGCACCCACATTAGAGGTCATAATGATAATTGCATTCTTAAATGAAACCTTGCGGCCCTTAGAATCGGTGAGCACACCGTCCTCAAGAATTTGAAGAAGAATATTGAAAACATCCGGGTGAGCCTTTTCAATTTCATCAAACAAAACTACCGAATACGGTTTTCTTCTGATCTTTTCAGTGAGCTGACCGCCCTCATCAAAGCCGACATATCCCGGAGGCGAACCGATAAGCTTAGATACCGTGTGCTTTTCCATATATTCACTCATATCAAGCTTAATAATGGCATCTTCGGAGCCGAACATTGCCTCTGCAAGGGATTTGCAAAGCTCTGTTTTACCTACACCGGTTGGGCCGAGGAAGATAAACGAACCGAGAGGTCTGTTAGGATTTTTGATTCCGACTCTGCCGCGCCTTATTGCCCTTGCAACGGCAGACACCGCCTTATCTTGACCCACAATTCTTTCATGAAGAATCTGTTCCATATTAAGCAATCTTTCGGATTCCTCTTTTGTGAGCTGTGTTACGGGAATTCCCGACCAAGAAGACACAACATTGGCGATATCCTCAGTGGTGACTTCTTTAATATCTCTGCCTGAAGAATTTTTCCATTTTTCTTTTTCTTCATCAAGCAGAGTTTGCAGTTCTTTCTCCTTATCCCTGATTTTGGCAGCCTGCTCAAAATCCTGACTTTTAACCGCAGAAGATTTTTCCTGCTGCAGGCGCTTGATTTCCTGCTCCATGCTCTTAAGATTCGGCGGAGCGGTAAATGCCTTAAGCCTTACACGGGAAGCCGCTTCATCAATAAGATCTATTGCCTTATCAGGCAAAAATCTGTCTGCAATATATCTGACGCTCATTTTAACTGCGGTTTCAATTGCCTCATCGGAAATTTTAACCTTGTGATGAGCCTCATATTTATCACGCAAACCTTTAAGGATTTCGATTGCCTCCTCTTCCGTCGGCTCGCCTACATTAACACTTTGGAAACGGCGCTCAAGAGCTGCGTCTTTTTCAATGTTCTTTCTGTATTCTTCTATTGTGGTGGCGCCGATAACCTGTATCTCGCCCCTTGCAAGAGCCGGCTTCAGAATATTTGCCGCATCAACGGCACCCTCTGCGGCACCTGCGCCGATAAGCGTGTGTACCTCATCAATAAACAGTATAACATCCTTTGCCTGCTTAACTTCATCCATTGCTTTTTTGATTCTTTCCTCAAAATCGCCTCTGTATTTTGTGCCGGCAACCATTGATGTTAAATCAAGAGCAACAATCTTTTTGCCCTCAAGCATTTCAGGCACCTCGCCCTTAACTATCTTAAGAGCCAAGCCCTCCGCAATTGCCGTTTTACCGACACCGGGCTCGCCGATAAGGCAAGGGTTGTTTTTTGTTCTTCTTGAAAGAATTTGAATAACCCTTTCAATTTCTTTTTCCCTGCCGATAACGGGATCTATGCCTCCGCTTCTTGCTTTTTCGGTTAAATCAGTGCCGAATTCATCAAGGGTAGGTGTTGAGCTTTTGCTCTTTTTTCCGCCCTTTGAACCTCTGAATTCGGATTCCGGCCTTGAAAGATCGTTAACAAGCTCCTCCGTAAAAGCATTTTCATCAACGCCGCAGGCATTCAAAATCTTAACGGCTGCCGAATCGCTTTCACGAAGCAGTGCAAGCAGCAAATGCTCTGTGCCTACAAAGGAATTTCTCATTCCTCTTGCAAGCTGAAATGCAATTTCAAGAATTCTTTTTGCAGTTGGTGTGAAATCATTCGGTGAAAGCGCAGTGGGGTTGCCCACACCCGTGTTATCCTTAATGATCTGCTCAACCGATTCAAGCGTTATACCTTTTTCCGAAAGCAGCTCCGCACCGTAACTTGTGTTTTCTTTAAGCACACCGATAAGAATATGCTCAGAGCCTATATATGTGTGGCCGAAATTCTCAGCCGCTTTAATTGCAAGATTTAAAACATCATTTGCTTTTTGAGTAAAACTGTTGAATCTATACATAATTATTCCTCCTTTAAAACGCAGGCAAGCCTGCGAACCGCAAATTAAACCGAGCGAATAATCACTTGCCGCTTTTGCAGGCGGCGTTCATAAAGCGATTGCACAACGGCATCACACCGTTGCTTTGCTTAATCCAATTCGCGTCTGACTCTGTCCGCCCTAAGCTTAGAAACGGAATCAGGATCATCGCAATCATCGGCGGCAAGTAAATTACCGTCTGCCGATGTGTGAATAAGGGCCGTTACAAGCGCAGGATCAAAATCAAAGAATCCAAGCGCTGCACCGAGCCTTACATCAGAAGCAAGAGCAATAAATTCAGCATAGCTTAAGCGCCTTGCCATTTTAAGAGTGCCCATACTTCTGTATAATTTATCCTCCCAAATCTCGCTGCCCTTCATTGTGGCACGAAGATTTCGTTCACGCATAACGATTTGCATTGCAACGGAAGCGATGTTATCAACCGCCTCTTTCTCCGTTATGCCGAGTGTAACATGATTGGTCAGCACATAAAACGCCCCGCTCTCACCATAAATCGGGCGAAGTGTGAAACCAAGCTTTCCAACAAGAGAAGAAAGCCTGCCTATGCCGCCTGCGTGCTGAATTGCCGGCAAATGCAAGCCGACGGAGATTTTAAGCCCCGTGCCCAAATTAACAGGGCTTGCAGTAAGAAATCCAAGCTTTTCATCAAACGCAATTGGCAAACGGGCAATAAAAACATCATCTGCTTTATTAGCCTTTGCATATGCGCTTTCCGGGCTGAGACCCGGCGCAAACGCATTTATTCTTATATGATCCTCCTCACAAAGCATTATGGAAACGCTTTCGTCAGGAGAAATTAAAAACGCACCCTTTTCCTTTGCAAATTCAGGGCTTATAAGTTGCCTTTCGGCATATGCCGCAGCCTGAGCAGGCGATGCTCCCTGCAAATCAACAAGAGTAAAATCACCCGCCAATTCTGAATTTTTAATGCAGGCATAAAGCTTTTTAACAGTGTTTCGCTTTATTTCATTGCTGAGCTTTGATTTAAACGGTGTGTCGCTCAAATTTCTCGCCAGCCTGACCTTTGAGAAAAGAACAACATCATTATCCGGGCCGTTAGTGCCGTACCAATTTTTCATAGCTTACTCCTTTTCACCGAGTTCCTTTATTTTATCTCTGATAACTGCCGCATCCTCAAATCTTTGTTCCTTGATTGCAAGCTTCATATCATCTTTAAGCTTTTCAAGCTCTGATTTAGGTTGCTCTGCAGTTGCCTCTTCTTTGTTTTGAGGCTCATCGGGAACCTCAGTGTAAGTAATATTTTTGCCCACATGTTTTGAATTGCCGTGGAGTTTATAAATTGACGGCTGCAACTTATCCGCAAATTTATCATAGCAATCGGCGCAGCCCACCAAACCGCTGTTTACAATATCATTAAATGACGAACCGCAGCTGTCGCACCTGTCTATGCCGGAAAGTATATTCATTGCCGGTATACCCGCACCGAGAAGATTGCCGAGAAATGTGTCTGCAAAAAAGTTTTCTGCGCTGAAATCATTCATCAGCCCAAGCTCCTTTGCGCAATCCTCACAAAGATGCATTTCGGTAACATTACCGTTTATATTTTGCTTAAAATAAGTTGTTGCTTCATTTTTATTACAGTGTTGACATTTCATAATAAATATTCTTCCTTTCATTTATTAAAATCAACCCATATATGCAAGCAGCATTTTTTTTAGCTGCCTTGCACGAATGGCATTTGCCGCCTCACGTGGCACGCCCTTGTAGTTGCTTTCTTCCATTGCGGCATCAAGCATTTTTGCATATTTCGAATCAATAAGCTGCTGGTAATTCAAATTATTGATATTTGCTTTGGCAGAGCGCTCATCTATCTCACTTCCGATGCTGTTTATAAATGCCATAACAGCTGAATTTTTTGAATCGGCACGAGTAATATAAATGCATCCGCCGCCGCCTCTGCGGCTTTCGATTCTGTAGCCCTGCTCCGGGGTGAAGCGTGAGGTTATAACATAATTTATTTGGCTGGGAACGCAACCGATTTGCGATGCAAGATCATTGCGCTTAATTCTTATTGTTGAATTATCCTCATCAAACATATCAAGAATCATACCCGCTATAACATCAGTCATATTCACTTATCACTCGCTCCTTTACTTTTTGAATAAGCCTTTGTGTTTTGTCAAAGTCTATTTATTACTTTTGACTTTGACTTTCCTTGACTTTGGTTTAATATTAGCACAAAGGTCAGAGAAAGTCAATACTTTTTTGAAATTTTTTTAAAAATAATTTTTTGCTGCTTTTTCGCATAACCGTGCGCTTTTTTAAGTTTTATAATTTGAAATTTCAGATTTTTTTAAAAAATTCTTTTCTGACTTTGGTTTTTCTTATATAATAAAAGCCAAAGCCAAATTCAAAGTCAAACTTTTTTATTCAAGACAACGAAAGGTAAAAAGAATGAAAATAACAAGAAATATGATTGATTCGCAATTACGGCTTCGCGGCGAAATGATACGTGCAATAAATCCTCTCGGCTCTTATGGAATGCAGGGAATTATGGGCTCGCTTTCAAAACTTGCACTCGGCGCACTGCCCCTGAAAAACTTAAATTGCACAAAAACGGCTATTTTCAGAAAGAACGGCACTTATTTTCGCACCTGTATTTTTAAAAGCAAAAACGCAGACAAAAATGCGGTTGGTATTCTTTGACTGCACGGAGGCGGATATGTTATGGGCGCACCCGAAATGGCAGTTATGACCTTGCCGAAAGCGCCAAATCCTTTGATGCGCTTTCAAAAATCAACGGCAACATAACCGTGCGTGTAATCAGAAACGGAAAAACAATAATTCTTGAAAAATAAAACATAGCTGCAGGTGACATTTTATTGCTTTCCGCAGGCGATAAAATAGCGGCCGACTGCCGATTGCTTGAAAGCACGGCCTTGTCGGTTGATGAATCCGCGCTCACAGGCGAAAGCATTCCGGCAAATAAAAACGCCAAGTTGAATATTGCAGATGAAAAAATGCCGCTTGCAGAACGGGCAAATATGATATACAGCGGCACATTCATACCAGATGGCAATGCCAAGGCAATTGTTACGGCAGTGGGTAATTCCACGGAATTCGCCTTTTTTGCGATGAGGATATTGAATGGCTGAACATAATTGAGTGCCTTAAGAGAACAGGCATGCAACTGTCTGATATTAAAGAATACATAAATATGGCCATGCCGGGCGATGAAACTATAGATGAATGCCTGCAAATGTTTTTACACCGCAAAGAAGAAACCGAGCAGCAAATAAAAGAACTTGAGAAAACACTTGAAACAACAAATTATAAAATTTGGTTTTATGAAACGGCAAAAGAAAAAGGCACAACAGAAGGCATTGCCTGCAAGTGCATGGATGTGCCGGAGAAATTCAGAGCTGTTAAAAGGAGAATTTCAAATTCTTCATAAAAGATTTTTCAACGAATAAATTTGCCCTTTTTTCAAATAATAAATTTACATAAATTGTGGAAATATATATCGCAATATGATATAATAAATTAAAATTTTATGCTTTTTGCATAGAAATTTTAATCATACACAAATATTTTTATTTATTTAAGAGGGAAAATTATGAATGAAACAAACTTCAGGCCGTTTGGCATACGGGATAAACTGGGTTATATGTTCGGCGATTTCGGAAACGACTTCACATTTTTGCTTTCATCAAGCTTTTTGATGAAGTTTTACACCGATGTTATGGGCGTAAACGGCTACATTGTAGGCATTGTTATGATGGTTGCAAGATTTGTGGACGCTTTCACAGATGTTGCAATGGGCAGAATTTGTGACAGAAGCAAAATGACTCCGGCAGGCAAATTCAAACCTTGGATTCGCAGAATGTGCGGCCCGGTGGTTGTTGTTTCTTTTTTGATGTATCAAAGCGGGCTTGCAAATATGCCTCAATGGGCAAAAATAATTTATTTGGCAATAACTTACATCTTATGGGGTTCGGTTTTCTATACCTCCATTAATATTCCATACGGATCCATGGCATCGGCAATTTCAGATGACCCGGGCGACAGACAATCACTTTCCACCTTCAGAACGATGGGCGGAATGTTTGCGGGCGCATTCATTATGGCCGGCGTGCCGCTTATGATTTACGACAAAGTGAACGGCAACGATGTTTTAAGCGGCAAAAAATTCACTATTGTTGCAGGCGTTTGCTCTGTTTTGGCTTTAATTTGCTATTTACTTTGCTATTCGCTTACAACAGAAAGAATCAGAACTCAAGCCACAACAAGCGCAATGCAGCAAAACAGCGTTGGCAAAATGCTTAAAAATGCATTAAAAAACCGTGCTTTGATTTCAATTATAGTTGCTTCCGTTTTCATGTTGATTTCTCAGCTCACAATTCAGCAAATGGCAAACTATGTGTTTCCAAACTATTACGGCAACGCAAAGGCTCAAAGCCTTTCAATGGTTGTTATGGGCGGCGGCATGATTGTTGCGGCGGTAATTGCAAAGCCGCTTGCCAATAAGATAGGCAAAGCGGAAATGAGCGTGGCGGCAAATCTAATTGCAGGTGCAGTGTGCATTATTCTCTACTTCTTAAGGCCGCAAAATGTTTGGGTTTATGTTGCTTTTCAATTTGTTTCTTGGTTTGGGCTCGGCGTCTTTTCAATGGTTACCTGGGCACTTATCACAGATGTTATCGATTATTCGGAAATCAAAAACGGAATCAGAGAGGACGGTTCCGTTTACGCACTTTACTCCTTTGCGCGCAAGCTTGGGCAGGCCGCTTCGGCAGGGCTCACGGGCGCATTGCTTTCCCTTATAGGATACAGTCAATCAACTGCATTTACAGACAAAGTTAAAGAGGGCATTTTTGATATCTCAACACTTGTGCCGGCCGCCGGCTTTATTGTGCTTGCACTGATACTTTGGTTTTGGTATCCGCTTCACAAAAAGCAGGTTGATGAAAATGTTGCAATTCTCAGAAAAAAACACTCCGGCAACGAGTAAATTTAACCCACATAGCAGCCTTATATAAAGCAGCATATTTTCAGGAAAATCAAGCCATATTCCTCCGGCCAAAATTATATTACTAAACTTAACGATTTAAAAAAGAGCATAAAAACCGCCGATACTTTCGTACCGGCGGTTTTTTGTTATTACAGTATTCTGTTGTTATTTACAAATAAGAAAACAAACGGCGGAGAAAAGCACCTGAACGAGAGAAAATCTTATAACCACTTGGGTATCTGACCAGCCGTGGTTTTTTCGCATCTCATCATGAATGGGAGTTCGCACATTTTTGAGCACCTCTATTTTGAAAAAGCGCTTCAAGAAAATCTTGATAAGGCCTGCAATTCCATCCACAAGAAGCACTGCCGAAAGCAAAATATAAGCAAAAGGATGCCCTGATTTTAAAATCATTATAACAATGATAAGACCAAGCGGCCTTGAGCCTGCATCGCCCATAAGTTGCGAGCTTGGGCTTGTATTAAAGCAAAGATACGCCGCAAGAACGCCTATCATTATAAATCCAAACACCGAATATTGAACTCCGATTTCCTCAAAGAACAACACAGTAATGCTGAGCAAAGAAACAATGCCGAGGGAAGCACAAAGCCCGTCTACCCCGTCTGCACAATTTGTAACATTTATACCGAGCCACAACAAAATCGTTGAAAGCACTGCAAAAAGCACGGGATGAATGCTTACGGAATGATTGAAAATAACAAAGCTTGTTGGATTATTGCACACAAACACAACAGATATCAGGGTGCAAACAACCAAATCAATGAATCCTTTTTTATAATCGGACCACGGTTTATCCGATGCATCATCAAAATAACCGCTCAACATTTCAACAAAAATCAAAGCAGCATAGCACAAAAGCTCTGCCTTAACAGGCATAAAGAAAACAGAGCAAAGCACAAACACGGCAATCATAACCAAGCCGACTCCTCTGATTTTGCCTTTTGAAGCCTCACCGTTTACAGCAAACGCCCTGCCCTTATCCTTTGGCAAAAACGGCAATTTTATTTTTAGCAAAACAAAACAAATTGCAAATGCCGCAAAAAATGCGGCGGTGATATATTGCCTTACTCCGGCAATATTGCTGAAAATATTATACAACATTTTTAATAATCCTGCCTAAACACATAATTTAACTTAAAACATTATATTACAATTTTCGCCGGCAGTCAACCGCATAAGTCTTGCGAATTTTAGGCATTAAAACACAAAAGGGAGTGAGCGTTGCGAAACGCACTCCCTTTTTATTGTTTGCCTATTTAAGAATATATCAAGCATCTGCCGATTCTTTGCTTTCTGCTGAAACCTCTGCAACCTCGCTGCCTTTTTTACTCTTTAAATAACTCTTAAAGGAATTAACAACAATGATAAGTCCGAGAGTTATAAGCAAAACGGCTACAACAAGCTGAAGCGCCGAACCAAAAACATCAGTGCCGGCGGAAATTGCCTTAACAAGAGCGATAACTCGCTGAACAAGCGCAGTAAACGTTACACAAAGCATAATGATCATAGGCGGGAAAAGCATTTTATTGCTTCTGCCGGTAACCTTGAGGAATACACAAAGAGTTATAAGCACAAGTGCGCTTAACAGCTGATTTGCAGAACCGAAAAGCGGCCAAACCTTTTCATAGCCGATTTTCGTGAGCACAAAACCACAAAGCAAAGTTATAATCGTTGCAAAATACGGATTGCAAAGCACCTTGCGCCAAGGCTTTGCGTGCTGCATATCATCAACGCTGAAAATTTCCTGAAACGACATTTTGCCTATGCGGGCAACAGCATCAAGAGTTGTGAGTGCAAGTGCGGAAACGCACATGGTCATAAATACAGTGGCTACATTAACCGGCATTCCCATTTTTTCAAAAAAGCCTGCAACACCGCGGCTGAAAATTTGAAACGGAGTGCCGTCTGCCGGAGTGCCGTTTTTAGCGGCTGCTGCACCGGCAACGCAAAGAGCAAGCACGGCCAAAACACTTTCAAGAATCATTGCGCCGTAACCAACCTTAAGCATATCTTTTTCATTTGCAATGGTTTTGGAGGAGGTGCCGGACGAAACAAGGCTGTGGAAGCCCGAAACGGCACCGCATGCAACCGTTACAAACAAAATCGGAAACATTGTGCCAAGCTTTTCATTTGTAAATCCCGTGAAAACAGGCAAATTCATTGTTGGATGGCCGATTATAAGGCCTACTGCCGCACCGAGAATCATGCAAACAAACATAATAGTGGTCATATAATCTCTCGGTTGCTTCATAAGCCAAATAGGAACAACGGCTGCAACAAAAATATAAGCAAAAACCACATAGCTCCAACCGTCTTTGCCAAGAACAATGGGGCACTTAATGCCAATAGCAAACGAAGCAACTATGAAAACAACGCCCAAAAGGAATTCTTTCCAGCCCGAGAAATTAAATTTCTTTTGAATAAGGCCGAATATAACAGCGAAAACCATAAACATGATTGAAACCATACCTGCAGAACCGTTTGCGCCTGCAGCGGCAAGCTTTGCGCCAGATGCCGCATCAAATGCATTAAACGTGCCGGAAACCATATCGGCAAAAACCGCAATGATAAGCAAAGAAAACAGCCAGCAGAAAATAGTGAAAAGCTTTCTGCCAAGCTTGCCGATATATTTTTCAATCAGCATACCCATTGATTTGCCTTGATTTTTTACAGATGCGTAAAGTGCACCGAAATCCGTTACCGCACCAAAAAAAACACCGCCTATCAAAATCCAAAGCAAAACGGGAAGCCAACCAAACACGGCAGCCTGAATTGCACCGGTTACGGGGCCGGCGCCTGCGATTGATGAAAACTGGTGGCTGAAAACAGTCCAGCCGTTTGTAGGCACATAGTCTTTTCCGTCGTTATATTTAACTGCCGGCGTTTCCGCTTTCGGATCAATGCCCCATTTTTTTGCAATGTGGCGGCCGTAAAGCGTGTAGCCCACACCAAGAACAACAACAGATATTAAGACAATTACCAATGTGTTCATAAAAAAACATCTCCTTTTATACTAACAGCCCTAGGCAAATAAAAAAGCCCCGCCCTGCACAATCAATTAAGATTTTGCAAAGGCGAAGGCATAAGCTTAAATTTTTTAAGTTTGCGTGCATCCGTGTTACCACTTTGCTTGCCGGCAGAAGCCGACCGCTCAATCACCGCCCAAACATTCTGCTGTGCAAAACATTCGGAAAGCGCTCCATATAACGGTGGAACCCGGCTTTATCTACTTGAATTTCTTTGGATAAAGCTGCTTGCAGGTGAGGGCCAAACGTGCCTTGTTGCCGACTTCCACAACCGACGGCTTTCTGTGAGCGGTGATACGCATGGTCATTTCCTGTTCATTGCATTTGGCTGTTAAATTTATAGTTTTATGTTAGTACTAAAGCAACAATTTGTCAAACAAAATCAAAAATTTTGTTATTTAGCCCAAAGCAAGGCTGAAATAAAAGCCCTCATTTAGACAATATTTAAGTATTCCGCAACAAAATCAAGCTTCCGTTAAAAAAAAGAACTCTGCCGCCTTACAACGACAGAGTTCTTTTTATAAAGACAGAGAGTGCAACACATTATAATGCATTGCGAAAAAATCGCCTGCGCCGCAAAATAATTTAGAAATTATCAAGCAGGGATTTGTAAAACTCACAGTAGTCTTTTCTGTTATCGGCTGTGAAAGCAACAGCCTCACGAGGATGGCGATTCAACTGCCCCGTGAGCATATATTGCACATCATAGCCCCATTTAACGCCGTTTTCTTTAAGAGGAATCATATATTTTTCAATAAAAGTAAGCAAACTGTAAAGATTATATTTCGGATTTTTCAAAAAGCCAAGCAAAAGCTCCATTGCGCAATTTCCAGCTCCCCTTCCCATTCCCGATGCGGTGGCATCAAGATATGAAACACCGTATGAAAGAGTTTCTATCGTGTTTGCAAAAGCAAGATTTTGATTATTATGTGCATGAAACCCTATTGCCTTGCCGTATTTCTCTCCTATTTCAAGATATTTTTTAGCAAGCGCACCTGCGGTTTCCGGATACAACGAGCCGTAAGAATCCACAAGATAAATAACATCAACATTTGTTTCGCCGAGCAATTCAAGAGCCGCTTGAACCTGATCTCCCGAAGCCTGGCTGATTGCCATAATATTGCAGGTGGTTTCATAGCCTAAATCATGAAAATATTCTATCATTTCAATGGCCGCCGGAATTTGATGAATATAGCACGCAACACGCACCATATCAATAACAGATTCGCTTTTAGGTATAAAATCTTCTTTAAAATCACACCTGCCGACATCAGCCATAACCGCAATTTTCATATCCGAAACATTATCGCCGACTATGCTGCGTATATCTGCCTCATCACAAAACTTCCATTTGCCGAATTTGTTTACATCAAACAGATTTTTAGATGCACGGTAACCAAATTCCATATAATCAACGCCGCTTTTAACATTTGTTTTATAAAGCTCCGTTACAAATTCATCCGTAAACTCAAAATTATTGCAAAGGCCGCCGTCCCTGACTGTTGCATCGAGCACTTTAACATCGGTGCGAACGGTCATCATATTACCTTTTCTCGGTGCCATAAAATCATCTCCTGTTTGGCTGCAAAATTTCCAAATAAAAATGCCGGGTTTGGTACTTCATCGCTTTAAAGTCACAACGCTTTAAAGCGGATTAGTGGTATTATAACAAAGTGCATTTTATTTGTCAACACAAATATAAAAAAATAAAGCGAAAGTGCTTTTTCGGCACCTTCGCTTTTTAAAAACTTCAATCAAATAATCACTTTATAGTGCGAACTCTTACAACACCGTCAAGCTTTTCAAGCTCTGCAACAACGCTGTCAAGATCATCCGAATCAAGATCCAAAATGCTGTAAGCAACATCGCCTCTGTTTTTATTTTCAAAATTTTCAATATTCATGCCGCTTTTGCTGATCACATCGGTGATTGTGGCAATCATATTCGGCTGATTTTTTTGAATGATTGTAATTCTCGCCTTGCCGCATCTCGGGCTTGAAGCAGCCGGCATGTTAACAGAATTTCTAATGTTTCCGTTTTCAAGAAAATCTATCAATTCCTCTGCACCCATTGTTGCGCAGTTTTCTTCACTTTCGGGGGTTGAGGCGCCAAGGTGAGGCATGGCGATAACGCCGTCTACTCCGATAAGATCCGCAGACGGGAAATCTGTTACATAAGCAGCCATTTTACCCTCATCAAGAGCGGCAATAATATCTGCCGAATTTGCAAGATCGCCTCTTGCAAGATTTATGATTCTGACGGAATCTTTCATCTTGGCTATATTGGCAGCGCAAATCATTTCTTTTGTTTCGGGAGTAAGAGGAACATGAACGGTGATATAATCTGCTTTAGGATAGATTTCATCAAGCTCGTTTATTACCTGCACATCTTTTTTTAATGTTTCTGCTGCTGCAGGAGTAAGAAAAGGATCATAACCGATAACATTCATTCCAAGATCGGAAGCGGCGTTAGCAACCAATCTGCCGATAGCACCAAGGCCGATTACAGCAATGGTTTTACCTTTAAGCTCAGGACCGGAAAAAGCAGACTTACCCTTCTCAACGCTTTTGCTTACATTTTCGTCATTCTTAATTGTTTTGCACCATTCAATAGCTTTAGTTACCTTTCTGCTTGAAAGAAGCAGAGCGCAAACAACAAGTTCTTTAACGGCATTTGCATTTGCACCGGGAGTATTAAAAACAACTATTCCTTCCCGTGTGCAACGGTCTACCGGAATATTATTTACGCCGGCACCTGCCCTTGCGATTGCAAGAAGAGACTTTGGCATTTCCATATCGTGCATTGCTGCGGAACGAACCATGATTGCATCGGGATTTTCAATACCGTCGCCGTAAGCATATTTTGATTTATCAAATTTTTCAAGGCCGACTGCGGAAATCTTATTAAGTGTTTTAATATTAAACATTATCTATGAGCCTCCTCAAAGTTCTTCATAAATTCAACAAGCTTTTCAACGCCTTCAATCGGCATTGCATTATAGATAGAAGCACGCATACCGCCAACGCTTCTGTGGCCCTTAAGATTTACAAAGCCTGCAGCATCTGCCGCCTTAATAAATTCGGCATTGAGCTCATCACTGTCTGTTACAAAAGGAACATTCATAAGAGAACGGTATTCCGGCACAACGGTGCCCTTAAACATCTCGCTTGAATCAAGAAAATCATAAAGAATTTTTGCTTTTTTCTCATTATGAGCCTTCATGCCCTCCAGATCGCCGTAGGTTTCCTTGATCCATTCAAGCACAAGGCCGCAGATATAAATGGTCCAGCACGGAGGCGTGTTATAAAGCGAATCCGCATCCGCCTGCACCTTGTAATTCATCATAACAGGGCAGATATCCCTTGCGTTGCCCAGCAAATCCTCGCGAATAATTGCCACAACAAGGCCTGCGGGAGCAACATTCTTTTGAGCGCCGAAATAAACCATGCCGAATTTTGAAATATCAAGAGGCTCGGAAAGCGCGCATGAGGAAACATCGGCAATAAGCACCTTGTCGCCGACGGGAGGAAGCTCACGATACTTGGTGCCGTAAATAGTGTTGTTCATGCAAATATAAACATAATCTGCATCTTCACGGAAATCCTCTGCCTTTGTTTCAGGAATATATGTAAACGTTTTATCTGCTGAAGAAGCAACAGCCTTTGCATCACCGTATTTTTGAGCTTCTTGGAAAGCCTTTTTAGCCCATTGGCCGGTAATAATGTAATCTGCCTTGCCGCTGCCCGTCATAAAATTAAGCGGAATTGCCGAAAACTGAGCCGAAGCACCGCCCTGAAGGAAAAGCACCTTATAATTATCGGGGATGTTATAAAGCTCACGCATAAGCTTTTCTGCGTTTTTGATTATATCATCAAAAACCTTTGAGCGGTGGCTCATCTCCATAACAGATTGACCGCAACCGTGATAATCAAGAATTTCTGCACCTGCCTTTTCAAGCACTGATTCCGGCAGGGTTGAAGGGCCTGCGCTGAAATTATAAACTCTGGACATTAAAATAATTGCCTCTCTTTCAAAAAATTTATTATTTATATAGCTAATATTATAAAGATGTTAAATTTTTTGTCAACGGAATATTTAAAACTTTATTGAAAAGCAATGAATTTCGTTAAATTTTTAACTTTCTTTCGGCATTTTAACGGCAGTGCCGAGTAAAAAAGAAAATCATCCGGCAAAATTCAAACCTTGCCGGATGAAAATGTACTTCTATATAATATGCAAACAAATAATTATTATTGTTGCTGATTAAGTGCATTTTGAAGTATGTTTGCACTTTTCTTTTTAGGCTTATAAGTAGGTGGATTTGCAAGTTTTTTGGTGAGCCTGTTGTTTTTGGCCGTGATTTTGTTAATCTCGTGCACGGGGCCTGCCATATATTCCGTCATATACTTATCTGCAACAGCCATCATTTCGGGATCGTTTTTCATTTCACCCAAAATTGTTACGCCGATAACATCCTGAACTTCATTAGTGCCGTCTTCATACACATCGCCAAGCATTTTAAAAAGCTTTTTTCTTTCCTGCTCGGAGCCGTTTTTGATAACATCAATCACCTTAGCCGTACCAACCTCCTGAAAGAAGGTTTCGGGCAGAAATTCGCCGTAATCGGAAATATTTTGTTTTATTGCATCTTTATATTCGGGATACAATGTACCGAAGCGATTTGCAAGAGAATCAACATCATAGCTGATTACGCCGTTTTTAGCCTTTGATCTGGAAACAGCCTTTGGCATTTTGATTTTGTTTAAATCTTTTTTCTTGTTTGTTTTAAAAAGCTGCTCAAGTTCATAAGCAAATTCATTTGAAGCGCTGCGGCAATCCCTTTCATCTGCATCTGCAAGATTGAAAAGAGATTTTGAAATTGTTTCATATTCCGTGGAAGCGCCCTTATCATCATAAGCACATTCCAAAAGCAAAGTGTTATTTTCCTTTTCATATTTAAATCTGAAAAGGCCCTTTTCGCCTTTAAAATAAGATGCTGCATCATCTTCCGATTTAACTTTTGAAAAACCAAGCGGCTCAACCTGCGGCTCCAGGTATTTATCTATAAGTCTGTAAGCTTCAATAAGTTCCATATTTGAAAACTCCTGTTTTTTTACATATTTGCTGTTTCGATTAAGTATTATAACATCTTGCAAAGCATTTGTCACTATCTAATTTGTTAAATAACTGTTATAAATAATATGCTTACTGTTGAATTTACTATTTTTATATGATACAATAGGGCGAAAAAGCAACAAACCATTCAGGGCGGTGAATAATTACGGACAAGGTATTGGTTGAGGTTAAAGGCACTCAGCAATATGGGCACGACACCGATATTACCGAGCTTACAACCTACGGCACCATCAGAGACGACGGTGTTGCCTACATAATCAAATACAATGAAGAGCTTGAAAATCCAAGCGAAACCGTTTGCGTTACCGTGCGCGTGCAAAAGGACGAAAGCTTTGTTGAGATGACAAGGTCCGGCAAAACTCATTCCTGCCTTGCCATTGAAAAATCAAAGCGCAATCTTTGCAGCTATGCCACGGAATTCGGCAACATACTTATGGGAATATACGGCAAGGATATTAAAGCAGATGCCAAGCAGGGGCTTTTTGATTTTGAATACGATATTGATTTCAACGGTGCCGTTTCATCGCAAAACAAGGTGCGAATGAAGCTTACAAAAACACACAGCCCGGCAAGAGCAAAAAATGTTAACGCTGAGCAATAAAAACTGCCGCTCTGATATTAAAGCGCACATATACAAGGCTGTTCTGAGCCGTTTTATTACCAAATTTACGGGAGCAAATTAAAATGTCATTACTTGTTAAAGAAACACAAAAAGAATTAAGAGAAAAAATACTGGACGCACTCGGCAGAGCCATTGCAAACGGAGAACTGCCGGCAGAGCCGTTGCCGGCATTCAACATTGAAAAACCGGCAAACAGCGCAAACGGCGATTTTTCATCAAACATTGCTCTTGCGGGTGCAAAGGCATTCAAAAAAGCACCAAGAATGATTGCCCAAAGCATTGCAGAAAACATCGATTTGGAAGATACGCTTTTTGAAAAGGTTGAAATTGCAGGGCCGGGATTCTTGAATTTTTACCTTTCCCAAAGATATTATTCGGAAATAGTTAAAGATGTTATCAACAAGGGCGATGCATACGGCGCATCGGATTACGGCAACGGCAAAAAAGTGCTTGTTGAATTTGTTTCCGCAAACCCAACGGGGCCGATGCACATCGGCAATGCAAGAGGCGGCGCAATAGGCGATTGCCTTGCGGCGGTGCTTGAAAAAGCCGGCTACAATGTAAGCCGTGAATTCTATGTTAACGATGCAGGCAACCAAATTGAAAAATTTGCAACATCGCTTGAGGTTCGTTATCTTCAGCTTTATAAAGACGGTATTGAAATTCCCGAGGATGCGTATAAAGGCGCAGACATAATTGAGCACGCAAAGAACTTTGCCGCAGAATACGGCGACAGATTTGTTGAAGCAAGCAGTGAAGAAAGGCGCAAAGCACTTGTTGATTTTGCACTTCCCAAAAACATTGCAGGCCTTGAAAGGGATTTGCTGCAATACAGAATAAAATACGATAATTGGTTTAAAGAGAGCACTCTGCACGCAGACGGATCCGTTGCAAAAATCATTGAAAAATTCAAAGAGCTTGGCGTAACATATGAGCAAGACGGCGCACTTTGGTTTAAGGCATCCGAATTCGGCAATGATAAAGATGTTGTTCTTATTCGTGCAAACGGCATACCGACATATATAGTGCCCGATATTGCATATCATTATAACAAGCTTGTTACAAGAGGCTACGATAAAGCCGTTGATGTTTTAGGCGCGGACCACCACGGCTATGTGCCGAGAATGAAGGCGGCACTTTCCGCACTTGGCATTGATGAAAACAGGCTTGACTGTGTTATTATGCAGATGGTTCGTCTGGTAAGAGACGGCGAAACAATCAAGCTTTCCAAGCGTTCCGGAAAGGCAATAACTCTTACCACCCTTTTAGATGAAATTCCGATAGATGCCGCCCGCTTCTTTTTCAATCTCAGAGAGCCGAATTCCCACTTTGATTTTGACCTTGATTTGGCTGCTCAGGAAACAAGCCAAAACCCGGTATACTATGTTCAATATGCCCATGCAAGAATTTGTTCCATAATCAAAAAAGCCGAAAACAGCGGTGTAACACTTCGCACACCCACAGATGCGGAGCTTGATCTTTTAACTTCTGCCGAAGAAACGGAACTTATTCGCCACCTTTCTTCCCTTACGGATGAAGTGATCACCGCAGCAAAAACATACGATCCCGCAAGGATAACTCATTTTGTTATTGAGCTTGCAACCCTTTTCCACAAATTCTACAATGCACAAAGAGTTATTGCAGATGATGAAGGACTCATGCAGGCACGCCTTTACCTTTGCATTGCGGTAAAAGACACTATTAAAAACATTCTTACAATGCTTAAAATTTCCGTTCCGGAAAGCATGTAACAGAAATAAGAGCACATGAACAACAGATAAAAATGAGAGTGAGGAAAAAACATGGCATCATTTAAAAGCAAAGTGCTTCACTCGGTTGGAAACAGTCTTTTTAAATACATTTACAAAAATCCCAGGCGCAATATGCTGAAGCTTGTTAAACTCGGCAAGGTGTTTGCAGGAAAAATGTATCCGGAAAGCACTTTCACAAAGCCAATTGAAATAATCACAGATAAAACAAACATTTGGCATGAATTTCTTTTCAGAGGAATTGATGAGGTTAATCATGATTTGCTGCGAAGAGCCGTGCTGACTTTCGGCATTGACTTAGGGCTTATCGGCACATCAACGCTCAGAAAAAAGCGTGATGAATTAAAATGCAACATTCCTTGGGTTGTGCTGCTTGATCCGACATCTGCCTGCAACTTAAAATGCAAGGGATGTTGGGCTGCGGAATACGGCCACAAATCAAGCCTTACGCTTGATGAAATGCGCAAAATAATCGGCGAAAGCAAGGCACTCGGCACACACTTTTTCATGTTTACCGGCGGCGAGCCGCTTATCAGAAAAAAAGATATAATTACGCTTGCAAAAGAAAATCCGGACTGCATGTTTCTTGCATTCACCAACGCAACGCTTATAGATGACGAATTTTGCGAACAGCTTATAGAGTGCGGCAACTTCGGCCTTGCACTTTCCATTGAAGGCACGGAGGAAACAAACGACGGCAGACGAGGCAACGGCGCATATCAAACAACTATGAACGCCATGAAAATGCTGAAAAAACACGGCTGCCTTTTCGGCACATCTGTTTGCTATACCTCTGCAAACTATGAAGCCGTAACAAGCGATGAATTCTATGATAAAATGATTGAAGCGGGCGCAAAATATATGTGGTATTTTCACTATATGCCCGTTGGCGCAAATGCAGACACGAATTTGCTGCTTACACCGGAGCAAAGAGAGCATGTTTACCGTGCAATCCGCAACAAAAGAGATTCAAAGCACGGAAAGCCGATATTTACGGTTGATTTCCAAAATGATGCCGAATTTGTAGGCGGCTGCATTGCAGGCGGAAGAAATTATTTTCATGTTAATTCCGAGGGCGATGTTGAGCCTTGTGTTTTCATTCATTATTCAGATTCAAACATAAGAGAAAAATCAATAATAGAGTGCCTTAATTCTCCCCTCTTCAAAGAATATTACAAAGGGCAGCCGTTCAACAAAAATATGCTGCGCCCTTGCCCGATGCTTGAAAACCCACAGGCACTGCGAAAAATGGCAGAACGAAGCGGCGCAAAATCAACAAACTTGATTTGTGCCGAAAGTGCCGAGCAGCTTTGCTCGAAATGCGATGCATATGCCGCTGCCTGGGCACCGAAAGCAAAGGAAATTTGGGAAGAAAAAGAGCGTTTCAAACCATTCACCCAGTATTACAGAGACACTCCCGAAGGCAAGCTTAACTACCATCCGGAAGATTATTGATTTAAAAAGCATATAAAAAGCGACCGTCGGAGTTTTTTCCGTTCGGTCGCTTTTTTGCTGTTTTATTTTGCTGAAATTTCGTTATTCATCAAGCAAATTATTTTCACGAAGCATCTCAAGAAATTTATCAATATCCTCTGATGCTTTTTGCTCTGTTACCTCATATTCCAGAAGAACTTTGCCCAGAAGCTGCTCTTTTGTGCAGCCATCCACAAGGCAATCCCAAAAAAAGCCGCCTGATTCATTAAGAGTTATCATTCCGTTAAATTCCATTGCTTTATTTCCCACAGGCACAACAATTTCAGAGCCGGCAATATTTCTTTTTGCGAATCCGCTTTTTATTTTCATGGCAAACAATTCCTTTAAAAGATAAATTTATAAAAATATTATACCAATATGCACAAAACAATTCAAGCTATTATAAAAAAATAAGAAAATATAACAAATTTTGCGTTCTTGCTATTGCAGAAAGGGTTTTCAATAGGTATAATATCTATGGTAATTCATAAATTATCAGTTTGTACGAAGGAGAGTATTAAATATGGTTTATTCACGCGAAGTTGAAACAATGTGCCCTGTTGCTCAGGGTGTTGCTCACGGTGCTGCTCCGATTCCGGAGGAAGCAAAATGGGTAAAAGCAAAAGAAATTAAAGACATTTCCGGCTTCACACACGGTGTAGGCTGGTGTGCTCCTCAGCAGGGCTGCTGCAAGCTCAGCCTTAATGTTAAAGGCGGAGTAATTCAAGAAGCTCTTGTTGAAACAATCGGCTGCTCGGGCATGACTCATTCGGCTGCAATGGCTTCTGAAATTCTTCCCGGCAGAACAATTCTTGAGGCTCTTAACACAGACCTTGTTTGCGATGCAATCAACACCGCAATGAGAGAGCTTTTCCTCCAAATCGTTTACGGCCGTTCACAAAGTGCATTTTCTGACGACGGTCTTGCAATCGGCGCAGGCCTTGAGGACCTTGGTAAGGGCCTTCGTTCTCAGGTTGGCACAATGTACGGCACTCTTGCAAAGGGTCCTCGTTATCTTGAGATGACAGATGGTTATGTAACAAAGATTGCTCTTGATGCAGACAATGAAATCATCGGCTATAAGTTTGTTAACTTCGGCAAGATGATGGACTTCATCAAAGCCGGCGACGATGCTAATACAGCATTTGAAAAGGCTCAGGGCCAATACGGCAGAGTTGCAGACGCTGTTAAGTTTATCGACCCGAGAAAAGAATAAGGAGGAGAAGAACAATGGCTTTATTTGAATCATATGAAAGAAGAGAAAAGCAAATCCTTGCTGTTCTTGCTAAATACGATATTAAATCTATTGAAGAATGCAGAGAAATCTGCCAAGCTAAGGGCTTTGATCCTTACAAAATAGTTGAAGGCATTCAGCCCATCTGCTTTGAAAATGCAAAGTGGGCATACACCGTTGGCTGCGCTATCGCACTCAAAAAGGGCGTAACAACAGCTGCCGAAGCTGCTGCTGCAATCGGTGAAGGCCTTCAATCTTTCTGCATTCCCGGTTCAGTTGCAGACCAAAGAAAAGTTGGCCTCGGCCACGGCAATCTTGGCAAAATGCTTCTTGAAGAAAACACAGAATGCTTTGCATTCCTTGCAGGCCATGAAAGCTTTGCAGCTGCTGAGGGTGCTATCGGCATTGCAGAAAAGGCAAACAAGGTAAGAAAAACTCCTTTAAGAGTTATTCTTAACGGCCTTGGCAAAGATGCTGCTCAAATCATTGCAAGAATCAACGGTTTCACCTATGTTGAAACCGAAATGGATTACTATACCGGTGAGGTTAAGGAAGTATTCCGCAAGGCTTATTCAGACGGACTTCGCGCAAAGGTTAACTGCTACGGTGCAAATGATGTTACCGAGGGCGTTGCAATCATGTGGAAAGAAAATGTTGATGTTTCCATCACCGGTAACTCCACCAACCCCACCCGCTTCCAGCATCCCGTTGCAGGCACATATAAGAAAGAGCGCCTTGAAGCAGGCAAGAAATACTTCTCTGTTGCTTCCGGCGGCGGCACAGGCCGTACTCTTCACCCGGATAACATGGCAGCAGGCCCCGCTTCTTACGGCATGACCGATACCATGGGCAGAATGCACAGCGACGCTCAGTTTGCAGGTTCTTCCTCCGTTCCGGCTCACGTTGAAATGATGGGTCTTATCGGCATGGGCAACAACCCGATGGTTGGCGCAACAGTTGCTTGCGCAGTTGCAGTTCAGGAAGCTATCAACGCTTAATTGAATATAACCTATATTATAACAGAATCCGGCAATACTTTCGTATTGCCGGATTTTTTGTATAAACAAAAAGCGGCACAGAGAATAACTCTGTGCCGAAATGTTTTAAGAATATTCAATTATCAAATATTTAAAAGCTGAACTATTTTGCGCTTATAAGCAAGGAACTCATCGGTTAAATTAAAATCATCACGCCTTGGCTTTTCAGAATCAATCACAATTTCATTTTCAATTGTGCCCGGCGTGCCGGATAGGATATACACCCTGTCCGAAAGAATTATCGCTTCATCAATATCATGAGTTATAAACACTGTTGAAAGATCAATCTGCTGCATAACATCAAGATACCATTTATGAATTTTGGTGCGTGTTATCGTGTCAAGCGCCGAAAACGGCTCATCAAGCAACGCAACACCGTTTGACGAAAGATAGGTGCGCAACAAAGCGGCTCTTTGCCGCATTCCGCCGGAAAGCTGATCGGGATATTTAAACTCTGTGCCTTCTATATCAAAAATCTTGAAAAGCGGCATCGCCTTTTCACGGGCTGCCTTTTTCTTTTCGCCGTTTAAGATAAGCGGAAGGCACACATTATCAATCACCTTGCGATAAGGAAAAAGTAAATCCTTTTGCAGCATATAGCTGATTTTTCCGGGTTTGCCGGTTATATCCTCGCCGTTTAAATAAACCTTGCCGGTGTCTGCCTTATAAATGCCGGAAAGGATATTAAAAAGCGTTGTTTTGCCGGCACCGCTCACACCGAGCAGACTTACTATTTCACCCTTATTCAGCGTGATTCCAACATTGTTTAGAACCTGCTTATCACCAAAGCTTTTGCTTATATTTTCCGCTTTTAAAATTTCCATAGCTGCCTTTTACTGAAGATAATCGTTTGAATAACCCGTGCCTGCGGGAAGTTCCTTTTCAATAAGCTTTTGCTCATAAAGCCAAGCATAAAATCTATCCCATCTTGCAGGATCAATATAGCCCCATTTTTCCGCATCTGCAATATACTGATCTGCAAGCCACTTCTGGCTTGCAACAACAAGCTCTTCAGAACCTACAAGTGATTTTGTTTCATCGCCTTTAATCAAAATATCTGCTGCCTTTTCAGGGTTTTCAATTGCATATTCATAGCCTTTTTTGGTTGCTGCAAGGAAAGCCTTTGCGGCATCCGGATTTGATTTAAGGAAATCATTGTTTGCAATAAGAATAGGAGTGTAATAATCGAAGGTGCTGTTAAGATCTTTAAAGAAGAAGAAATCCGTGTCTATCTTATTAACCTCTGCATTTACACCGCCCCAGCCATAGAAAACCCAAATGGCATGATCGGGGTTTTGCTTAACGTCCTGTGCCTCATCTGTTACAGCGTTTGGAATTTTTGTTACGGAATTCCAATCACCGCCGTCTTTTTCAACAACATTTTGCATCATTGCAAGCTCAATCGGAGAATCCCAAGTGAGATATGTTTTGCCCTCAAGGCCCTTAGGTCTGTCCATACCCTGACCCTTTGAGGAAATGATGCCGGATGTGTTGTGCTGAATAAGAGCGGCAACAGCGGTTACCTGCATAGGAGTGTCTGATGTGAAGCCCGCAGCCAAAGTGTCTTGAGCATCAATGGCAAACTGAGCTTGGCCTGCCGAGCAAGCACTTGTTGCACCGTTTTCGGGAGGCTGAACGATTGAAACATCAAGGCCGGCTTCATCATAATATCCGTTTGCAAGAGCAACATACATACCTGTGTGGTTTGTATTTGGAGTCCAGTCAAGGCAAACGGTTATTTTTGTTTTTTCCTTATTTTCGTTGTTTGAGCCATTGTTGTTTTTGCTGCAAGCCGCAAAGCTGAAAACAAGAACGGCAGCCAAAACAACGGCCAAAGCTCTTTTAATACTTTTTTTCATAGTTATTATTATCCTTTCAATGCTACATTTTTTTAAATTACATGCCGCACTGTAGCCGTATGCAGCATATAACAGAATTCAAGCATTCTGATTGCCTGCAATAATTTTAACGAGCACATCATCGGAGCGCCAATATAACAAAAGCCCGCCGACGCTGCTTATTTGCTTTTGATGCGTTTCCACGGCATAACCGTTTTTTCAAGCAGATTAACAAGTGCCATAAGCAAAAGGCTTATAATAGAAATAAAAACTATAACGGCAAACATTTTATCAAATGCATATGCTTTTTTAACTCGGGTCATATAAACGCCGAGCCCTTCAAAGCCGCCGAGCCATTCTGAAATAACTGCGCCCACAACAGAATATGACGCCGAAACTCTGAGCCCGGAGAAAAAAGACGGCATTGCATTAGGCAATTTAACATATTTAAAGATTTGATATCTGTTTGCACCCATTGCACGCATAAGGTTTATTGCATCCTCATCTGCACCGGCAAAGCCGCCAAGTAAGCCAACGGCTATCGGGAAAAATGTAGTTAGCACAACAAGAGTGATTTTCGGAGCCATTCCGAAACCCATCCAAAGCACCAAAAGAGGCGCAATGGCAATGGTGGGAATAGTTTGCGTGATAACAAGAATCGGATAAATTGCCTTATGCAAAAAGCTGAATCTATCCATAAGCGTTGCCACTATAAAAGCGAGAGCCACACCTATTAAAAGGCCGTAGCACGCTTCTTGCAAAGTTACCGATGCCTGTTTCATCATAACAGAAAAATTATCTATAAACGCTTTTACCACATCATAAGGAGACGGCAGCATATATGCCGGAATAACCTCCCTGTCCGAGCAAATATACCAAATTAAAACTATAACCGCAACTGCAATCAGCGGCGCCGTTTTATTGGTGATGCTTTGTAACTTTTTTGTCAATGGTAAGTACCTCGCCCTCGGGGTTGTAAACCACCTTAATGTATGCGCTTACGCTTTCACAGCCTGCTTTGATGGCAACCTTTTGGCAATTTGCCACAATCTCCATAAGCTGATCATAGCTTTCGCCTTCAATAGTTGTTTCAAACGGGCCCACATAGCAGTTTAACCCCGTGCTTTTAATATAAGCTATAACCTCATCAACGATGCGGATAAGCTCATCCTCGTCCTGCACAGCAGGTAAAACCTGAATTGCCACACTTGCTTTCATAATAAATACATCCTTTCTTTATATTTCTTAGTAAGCCAAAAGAAAAAACCCCGCAACACTGCAGGGTAATGATTTAAATGATTGTCTCCGCTGTCCATACTAATGCACAGGTCGAAGGGTATAATCTCAGCCAATCGGCACCCCTGACTTATTAAGTTATACCTATTATAATACAGGTGTTATTGTTTTGTCAACGAAAACTTGGCACCATTCGGCTTAATCTTCTCTTTTGCAAAAACAAGTTTCAATGTGTTGAAAATCCATTTTGGCAAGCTGCGGATATTATACTTTTTGTACTTACCCAAATGTAATATTTTTGCGGCAGGCGACAGCGAAAAACTGCACAGCAACGGCGTTTTCGGCGTAAAACCAGCCAAGAACAGGCAAAAAGCAAAAATCTACATATCGTTTATTTTTTTATTATTTTAAATTTTCAACACAAGATATTGTATTTTTTCCGCTTTTGCTATTGACAGGCACACGGTATTTTGATATTATGTAATGGCAGTACACAAACGATGTAACTTTTTTGTAATATTTATTCGGTTTTTGTTACCGAAAACAAGAGGGGTATACAATGAAAATTATCAAGAGAAACGGCTCAGAGGCGGAATTTGATCTCGGCAAGATTGTTGCAGCCGTAACAAAGGCAAACGCCGCCTGTGAAAAGGAAGAGCTTAACGCATCTCAAATCAGCGACATTGCAGAATATGTTGAATTTAAAATTCAAAAGGCTGCTCGTGCTCTTTCGGTTGAAGAAATTCAGGATATCGTTGAAAATCAAATTATGGCTCAGGGTGCATTTGAAGTTGCAAAAAGATATGTTAAATATCGCTACAACCGCTCCCTCATCCGTAAATCAAACACAACCGACGAACAGATACTTACGCTTATTGAATGCAATAACGAAGAGGTTAAGCAGGAAAATTCCAACAAAAACCCAACGGTAAACAGCGTTCAGCGTGATTATATGGCAGGTGAGGTTTCAAAAGACCTCACAAAAAGAATCCTTTTGCCGCAAGATATTGTTGAAGCGCATGAAAAAGGCATTATTCATTTTCACGATGCAGATTATTTTGCTCAACATATGCACAACTGCGATCTTGTAAACCTTGAGGATATGCTGCAAAACGGCACCGTTATCAGCGGCACAATGATTGAAAAGCCGCACTCATTTTCAACAGCCTGCAACATTGCAACTCAAATTATTGCTCAGATTGCTTCAAGCCAATACGGCGGGCAAAGCATAAGCCTTTCGCATCTTGCGCCGTTTGTTGATCTTAGCAGGCAAAAATTCAGAAGAGATGTTAAGGCAGAGCTTGAGGCTGCCGGAATTGAGCCAAGCGATGAGCAAATCAACAAAATCACGGAAATTCGTGTTAAAGATGAAATTAACCGCGGCGTGCAAATGATTCAATATCAGGTTATTACGCTGATGACAACAAACGGGCAGGCTCCGTTCGTTACGGTATTTATGTATCTTGACGAAGTGCCGGAGGGCCAAACGAGAGACGATCTTAAGCTTATTATTGAAGAGGTTTTGCGCCAAAGAATCCAAGGTGTTAAAAACGAAAGCGGAGTTTGGATTACCCCCGCTTTTCCAAAGCTTATTTATGTGCTTGATGAAGATAATATAACAGAAGGCTCAAAATATTGGGATGTTACCTGCCTTGCCGCAAAATGCACGGCTAAGCGCATGGTGCCCGATTATATTTCCGCAAAAAAAATGCGCGAGCTTAAAGTTGATAAAAACGGCAATTCCGCCGTTTACACCTGCATGGGCTGCCGCTCCTTCCTTACTCCTTATGTTGATCCGAAAACAGGAAAAGGCAAGTATTACGGAAGATTCAACCAAGGCGTTGTTACTCTTAACCTGGTTGACATTGCTTGCTCATCCGGCGGAGACATGACAAAGTTTTGGAAGATATTTGATGAAAGGCTCGACCTTTGCTATCGTGCGCTTATGTGCCGCCACAACAGATTGCTCGGCACACCGAGTGATGTTGCACCCATCCTTTGGCAATACGGTGCGCTCGCAAGGCTTAAAAAGGGTGAAACGATAGATAAGCTGCTCTTTGGCGGCTATTCCACAATTTCGCTTGGTTATGCCGGCCTTTACGAGTGCGTTAAATACATGACGGGCAAAAGCCACACAGACCCTGCCGCAAAGGATTTTGCAATTGCAGTTATGCAAAAGCTTAACGATGCTTGCAACACTTGGAAAAAGCAAGAAAACATTGATTTTTCCGTTTACGGCACACCGCTTGAATCCACAACATACAAATTCGCTAAATGCCTGCAAAAGCGATTCGGAAAAATTCCCGGCGTTACTGATAAAAACTACATCACAAACAGCTATCATGTGCATGTTTCCGAAAAGATTGATGCATTCAAAAAGCTTGAGTTTGAATCAGAATTCCAAAAGCTTTCACCCGGCGGAGCAATCAGCTATGTTGAGGTGCCCAATATGCAAGATAATATTCCTGCTGTTTTATCCGTTATGCAATACATTTATAATCATATTATGTATGCAGAGCTGAACACAAAGAGCGATTACTGCCAAGTTTGCGGATATGACGGCGAAATTAAAATTGTTGAAGAAGAAGGCAAGCTTGTTTGGAGGTGCCCGAATTGCGGCAACGAAGATCAAAATAAGCTTAATGTTGCACGCCGCACCTGCGGTTATATAGGAACACAATTCTGGAATCAGGGCAGAACCCAGGAGATTAAAGACAGAGTTTTGCATCTGTAACAACAAAGATAAACAAAATTGCGGCGGAGCAAAAGCCCCGCCGCTTTAACATAAATGAAAACAAATTCGGAGAACAGCAAATGAATATTGCCGAAATTAAAACAAACGATATTGCAAACGGCGAAGGGGTGCGCACCTCTGTTTTTGTTTCAGGTTGCCGCCACCATTGCCCCGATTGCTTTAACGAAATTGCCTGGGATTTTGAATATGGCAAACCATGGAACGAGGATACGCAAAATTTCATTTTATCTTCCTCCGCACCTCCGTGGATAGCGGGTCTGTCGTTGCTTGGCGGAGAACCGTTTGAACCTGAAAATCAAAGCGGGTTACTTGCGCTGATAAAAGCATTTAAAAATCGTTTTCCGCAAAAAACCGTTTGGTGCTACACCGGCTTCACCTTTGAGCAGCTTACCGGAAAAGCGGCAAGCAGAGCAGCCGGCAGCACGGCAAATGAGATGTTGAAATATATTGATGTTTTGGTTGACGGAAAATTTGAAAAAGAGCTAAAAAATATAACTCTTAAATTCAGAGGCTCGGAAAATCAGCGCATTATAGATGTAAGAAAAACGCTTGAGAGCGGAAACATAACACTCTATCTTGAATAAACAGCAAAACGGCAGTTTCCTTATTTGGGAGCTGCCGTTTTTTTATTACACATTCATAATATTCTTTTCAATTTTGATATCATCGGGTGTAAAAACAGCCTTAATGCCGTTGTAATCAACCGTGGTATAAATCCTTGCGCCCGTATATTTTTTTAATCTGTGCATAACAGAAGCATGAACGGAGCGTTTTTCGTTGCAAATTACATCAATTTGCGGGCTGAGATTTTTCAGCCAAACAGCAGTTGAAGATCTTGCATAACCGTGATGTGCAACCTTCAGCAAATCCACCCTGCCTATTTGAGCAGATATTTTTTTCTCTGCTCCGAAACGGAAATTCAAATCTCCTGCAAGCACCGCCCTTTTGCCGTGTGCCTCAAGCAGCATAACAACCGAGCTTGTGTTTTCACCGCTTTTAGAAACGCGATTTTGATTACTGCCGTTATAGAATTTAATTTTAAAATTTCCGAGTGTTGTTTCCTCGCCTTCAAAGCTTTCCGTGATGGAAACATTTTTTGCCTGAAGAGCAGCTTTCATTTGCTCATAAACAATATCATTGTCCCAACGCTTGCGCTCATACAAGTTGGTGTTATCATCGCTGTAAGGCTTTAAATAGGCTTTTTTAACGTTTATCGCCTTATTATTTATAACAGTGTCAAACCCGCCTATATGATCGGAATGAGCATGTGTGCCCACCACAAAATCAAGAGTTACTTTGCCGCCGGCGTTTGCGCAATTTTTTAGCAGATAATTGCAAACAACATCCTCATAGCCCTTATATTTAAGCCATGGCATATCGGCCGGATAATCAGAATCCTCACCGGCATCTACCATGGCGAATCTGCCGCAGCTTTCCAATATAATACAATCGGAATGCCCCGTATTTAAAAAATGAATCGCATCCATACTACTTACTTCCGTAAAACTCATTTTCCGCCCACAGCATTATATTTTCATCATTGCTGCAAGCAATGCCTTTGCTTATTTCCTTCAGTTCATTGCAGGCATTCGAAACGGCATAGCTGTTTTTAACCGTTTCAAACATGGTTATATCATTTTTACTGTCTCCGAACGCAACAATATCATCAAGCTTATATCCTGCTTTTTCACACAGTTTTTTTATTCCGGTGCCTTTATTTACGCCGCTGTTCATAACCTCCAAATTATTATCAAGCGAGGTTGTTATTTGAAAATCGGGGAATTCGGTTTCAATCCTTTTTCTGCATTCTGCACGCTCTTGCATGCTTGCAAAAAAAACATCAAACATTTCTATATATGCCGCATTTTCAAGCATGGCAAAATCTAAATTTTTAACAGGAATTCGGCTTCTTTTGAGTTCGGGCAAAAACTGCTTTGAAATTTTATAGCGCTCAAATCCGCAATCGCAAAACTTTGCCTGATCAACAAGGGGTTTGCCGTTGGTATAAAGCTCAATAAAGGTTTCATATGAACTCAAAATATCATATATCTTTTTTGCATCTGCCGCAGGCATACAATTTGAAAAAACAAGTCCGCTGCCCTGCTTATAAATGCAAGCGCCGTTTGAATAAACAAAATAATCTATATAAGGGCAATCGGTAAGCTGAGGCAGAATTTCATAAAATGTTCTGCCGGTTACCAAAACTATGTGCGCACCGTATTCGAAAAGGCGCTTTATTGCACCGAGATTTTCATTTGAAATTGATGTGTCACTTGAAATCAAGGTGCCGTCTAAATCGGTTGCAATAATCATTGCAGACCCTCCGTTTCACACTGCCTCTGCGACAGTTATTTGCGGCACTGGTTTTTTGCGCTTATGAATAACAAATCGGCTGAGAGGATAAGTCCACAAAGTAGGAACAGTCATAACCACAAGCTTTGTAAGCATTTCAATAATGAAATTATCATAACCGCTGTTTTTAACAAGTGTGCCGAGAAATGCGCCAAACCAAGTGTTGAACGCTATTGTGCAGGCAACCATAACTGCATAAGCAATGGTTGAAAACACCGGATTCACATCTGCTTTAAATGTTAGCTTACGATTCATAATATACGCTGCCGCATATCCGATGATAGCAGAAATTGAATAAGAATACAAGTATCCCTTATACTCTATTTTCAAGAAAGAAAGCACCGCATTATCTGTTACGGGCACACTGTTTAGATTTTTAAACACAACATATTGCAGCAATGCAAACACTGCAAGCTCAAGCACGGATGTGCTGGCGCCGGTGAAAGTGAACTTAATAAACTTCCAGATTTCGGAATGCTTTGTAATAAACGATTTAAATTTTTCTTTCATCTAATCATCTCCTTGCCTGATATTATGCTATTCAAACATCAAAAAAAGATGATTTAAATGCCAAATTTATGCTATATTTTAATTTGATTATCAAATTTATGTTTCAATTGTTGATTTTGCGCAAAAAAACGCCCCATGCACAAAGTGCACAGGGCATAAAAAACAATCTTATATTATTTGCCGAGGAATTCTTTTGTTACCTTAACAATATTTTCAGCCGAAAGACCAAATTGCTTAAGCAAATCCTTTGCAGGGCCACTGTGGCCAAACACATCATTAACACCGATGCGTTTAACCGGTGTTGGGCAAGACTCTGAAAGAGCCGCGCAAACAGCCTCGCCGAGACCGCCGATAACATTATGCTCTTCCACCGTAATAACCTTACCGGTTTTCTTTGCGGATTTAATAACAAGCTCTGCATCAAGAGGCTTAATCGTGGCAATATTTATAACCTCTGCATCAATGCCCTGAGTTTCAAGCTCTTTTGCGGCATCAATTGCTTCGGCAACCATAAGGCCGTTTGCAATGATAGTTACATCGCTTCCCTCTTTTACAAGCTCGCCTTTTCCGATTTCAAACTTATAATCCTCACTGTGAAAAACAGGAACCGCAAGTCTGCCGAAGCGAAGATAAACGGGGCCGTTATAATTATAAGCTGCTATAACAGCCTGCCTTGCTTCAACATCATCGGCAGGGCAAATAACAACCATGCCGGGGATTGAACGCATAAGAGCAAAATCCTCACAGCACTGATGGGAAGCACCGTCCTCGCCAACAGAAATGCCGGCATGAGTGGCTCCGATTTTAACATTGAGATGCGGATAGCCGATTGAATTTCTGATTTGCTCAAAAGCTCTGCCCGCCGCAAACATTGCAAAACTTGAAGCAAAGGGAACATAACCCATTGTGCTTAAACCTGCAGCAACGCTAACCATATTTGATTCCGCAATGCCGCAATTTATGTGGCGATCCGGGAAAGCAGCTTTAAAAATTGCAGTTTTGGTGGCTGCCGAAAGATCGGCATCAAGAACAACAAGATTATCTGCGCCGTTTTGCGCAAGTTCCTTTAATGCATTACCGTAACTGTCTCTTGTTGCAACACATTTAACATCTGCCATAACTTACGCCTCCAATTCTGCAAGAGCCTCGTTAAGCTCTGCCATTGCAATTTCATATTCTTCGGTATTGGGAGCTTTGCCGTGCCAGCCCACAGCATTTTCCATGTAAGAAACGCCCTTGCCTTTAACAGTTTTCATAATAATGGCAAAAGGCTTATCACTGTTGTGGAAAGCATCAAAAGCTTTTTCAAGCTCATCAAAATCATTGCCGTCTATCGTGATATAATCAAAACCGAAAGCCTTAACTTTTTCATCAATAGGCTCTGCGCTCATAACATCGCTGCACTTACCGTCTATCTGAAGGCCGTTTACATCAATTATAACGCAAAGATTATTAAGATCATACTGAGAAGCAAACATCATAGCCTCCCAAGCCTGACCCTCTTCAATTTCACCATCGCCAAGGATGGTATAAATTCTGATATCGTTTTTGCCAAGCATTTTTGCGCCCTTTGCCATTCCGCAAGCGGCGCTTACGCCCTGTCCGAGGGAGCCGGTGCTCATATCAACGCCGGGAACCGTGTTCATATTTGGGTGGCCCTGAAGATAAGAACCAATGTGGCGAAGTGTTTTTAAATCCTCAACAGGGAAAAAGCCCTTATACGCAAGTGCACTGTAAAGCGCAGGCGCAGCATGGCCCTTAGAAAGAACTAATCTGTCCCTATCCTCCATTTTAGGATTCTTTGCATCATAGTTCATTTCCACGCCGTAAAGATAAGCCATTACATCTGCTGCGGAAAGGCTTCCGCCCGGATGACCTGCTTTTGCATTATATGTGCCCTCTATTATACCCATTCTGATTTGAGTGGCATAAACAGAGAGTTCTCTTTTTAATTCGCTGTTCATCTGTTGCCCTTTCTGCTGCAATTATTATTCACGACCCTCCGCAGCGATGAAGGCCGGAATTTAAACCGCCAAAGCGGATTTATTAACTAACTTGCTGATAGAAGCAATTCAAAACAATTTCCATGATTGAATCACTGTCTGCATAATACTCTGCAAAAACATCCTCTGAAACCTCTGAAGATGCTTTCATTTCGCCCTGCACAGTATATTGATTAACCTCTGTTACACCGTGCTGAAGAATAACAGATGCAAGATAAGTTACATCTTTTAATGCGATATTTGTTTGGCTGTATTTTGAAGCCGTGTTGTACAATTCGGAAACAGTTGAGAAATCGCCGGTTACAGTCTTTCTGAGTTGCTCTGCATATGCCTTAACATACTGAGATTGGCGAGCCGTTCTGTTTAAGGAGGCATTGATAGTGTCCGTATCTCTTTTACGAACATAAGTTTCGGCAAAATCGCCTTTGATGGTTATTGTGTCGCCCTTTTTAATATTCTTTTCGGGAAAATCGTATAGCGATTCAACCGTTACTCCGCCAACAGCATCATTAAGCGGTGCAATTCCCTTTAAATCAAGCACAAAGTATTTTTCGATAGGCACATTGGCAAGAATTCTGCTGAGTGCCGTTATTGTGTTTTTGCAAGAAGATTCGGCACCGTCACCATAAGCATAAGAAAGGCACAGCTGCATATTTTCGGTGCGCAGGAATTTGCCGTCTGTTGAATAAAGATCAATATCAACCATAGTGTCACGAGGGATTGTGATAAGGCTTATTTTGCCCGTAGAGGTATCAACAACGGCAACCATATCCGTGTCTGCCTGGCCGGAAGTTCCTATCACTCCGTTATTTTCACCGATTTTTTCACGATCCACACCTATGAAAGCAAAGGCAACTTTATTCTTATCATATATATATGTGTGGCCGCCGTATTCTATTGTTTCTTCATATTTAGGATTGGCCTGTTCCACCACAAGATCATTTTTGCCTTTTTCGCGCAATCCGATATATGTGCCGCCGATTATGCCAACCGCAGCAATTATCAATGCAAGGATCACCAAAATAATTCTTGCCCAAAGCGGAATTTTATGCTTTGAGCCATGGCGGTGGCGATGATGCCTGCCATGACGGTGGTGGTGATGATGATGGTGGTGTGAAGAAGAATAATAATGATGGCTATGTGAGCCGGAGGAACTGTGATGATGAGCACTTTCCGAATAAGCATCTGCATCCGGCGAAGTATCCTTCACGCCCTCTTGTATTTTAAACGGTTCTTCGCTATTTTGCAATTCCGCAGGCACTGCTTCCTGGGCACCGGCAAGGAACAGCTCATCGGCGCTGCCCGCTAAATTTGGATCAATTTGTTTTTTCATCTTTTATAAGTACCCCGCAAACAAGGAATCTGTTGCTTTTTTGATTTGTAATGCAAGTAGATAATACCACAATCTTACTGTCTTTATCAATAGTTGTGTTAAGATTTGTGCGAACATTTTTTAAGGCGGAAGACGGATTCATAATTTCGCCTTGGAAAGATGCCAAATCATCTTGATTGTCAAAATTAAAGGAATTCATTATATGGCGATCATCATATTTAAAGGCAGAAATGATTTGATAAGTGAGCTTATGCTGCGGCATATAAATATAAAAATACTCATGCGAATTAAAGAATTCGGAATCTTCAAACTTATGAAGAGTTGTAAACATTGTTTCTTTATATCCGTTGTGGCCGTAAATAACGGTTACCGGATCTGTAAAATCCGTGCGGTTTATACCCTGGGTGTAAATTGCCCCGCTTGAGATATATTTTTTATCAAAAGCACTGTGGCGCAAATAAAAATCATCATCGCTGCCGCTTTGAACTATCGGATAATCAACATCCGTGTCGTCAATTTTAATCCAAGCATATATCTCATCGTTTCCTGACTGAAGCGACTTAAAATCAACCGGATTTTGTGCAAGCGGGCCTGTTGTGAGCGCCGCTGTGCTTTCCTGCGGAACTGTTGTTTCATTTTCCGCAGACCAAACATTATAAAGATAAAATCCGATATAAACACATGCACAAACAAATACAACAACGGCAATAATAAGCAAAATCATTCTTGATTTGCTTTTTTTATTTTCTTCACCGCCGTTTTTATTTTCCGCCGATTTCTTCTCATTTATATCTTTTTCATCCATAAAATCACCGCCGATATAGTGAGCATAAATTTCAAAACGGCAGACTTGCGCCTGCCCCCACACATTAAAAAAACCTGTTGCCCGGGGGAAACAGGTTTTTTAAAAATCATTGTTAAAAATTACTCAGCATCTTTTTTCTTTGCAAGAGCAACAACCGCAATACCTGCGCCTGCAGCTGCAACCGATGCTGCTGCTATTGAAGCCGCACCTGTGCTGGGAGACTTAGAAGAATTATCCTTCTTGCCTGTGGTGGATTCGCTTTCGCCTGCCTTAACTTCTACATTGGCATTAACCGTGTAGCCGTCCGGAGCCTGGAAAGTATCAAGATTTGTGATCTCTATAACAAGCTTGTTGCCATCTTGGCTGATGATTCTGCAGCTGTCTGAAAGAGAAGCAAGAGAAACCTCTTGGCCCGCACCGTTTACAAAGCTCCAATTGATAAGCTTTGCAGAACCGGAATATGTGAATGTGATAACATTTGAGCCCGGCTCATTTTGAGTGCCTGTGAGTTGATTTGAAGGCTTTTTGTTAACAAGCGGATCGCTGATTGAGCAGATGATTGCAACACCCTGAGGGCTGTAAACATTGATTGCAGCCATCGCGGGAACTGCGAATGCAGTGCAAACAGAAGCCGCTGCAATAACAGAAATAACTGCTGCCAATAACTTCTTCTTCATAATAAACACCTCATAAATATTTTTTGAGATAATATTTTCTCATTTACAATTCATATGAATTATACCATTAAACTTTACAATTGTAAAGGGATTTTAAAAAAAACTTTTAACAATTCGTTAAAATGTTTATTACACAGATATTACAGACATTCATATTCCGAGCGTTTTTTCGGGCATTTTTCTTTTTATTCAGAACCGCATTTAAGCGTTAAATCAGGTTAGCTGTGCCTTGCCGGTGCAAAGCTGATAATATCTGCCCCCGAGCCGCAGCAAATCCTCATGATCGCCTCGCTCCGTTATCTCGCCGTTTTCAAGCACCATTATAGCATTTGAATTACGAACCGTTGAGAGCCTGTGAGCTATAACGAAAACCGTTCTGCCCGTCATAAGTCTGTCCATACCGTGCTCAATATGAAGTTCCGTTCTTGTGTCTACCGATGAGGTTGCCTCATCCAAAATAAGCACAACCGGCTTTGCAACGGCCGCCCTTGCAATTGCAAGCAGCTGACGCTGTCCCTGAGAAAGATTATCGCCGTCTCCGGTAATTTGAGTATCATATCCGTCCGGCAAGCGTCTTATAAACGAATGCGCAGATGCAAGCTTAGCGGCCGCTATACATTCTTCGTCCGTTGCCTCAAGCCTGCCGTAACGAATATTGTCCATAACAGTGCCCGTAAACAAATGAGTATCTTGCAGCACAATAGACAAGGTGCGCCTTAAATCATCCTTCTTAATTCGCTTAATATCAATGCCGTCGTATGTTATTATGCCGTTTTGAATATCATAAAACCTGTTTATAAGATTTGTTATTGTTGTTTTGCCCGCACCCGTTGAGCCAACAAAAGCAATCTTTTGCCCGTGCTTTGCATAAAGAGAAATATCCTTAAGCACCGGCTTTTCGGGAACATAGGAGAAATCAACATTTTCAAAAACAACATTTCCCTCAACAGGGATTTTAACTCCGCCGTCGTTCCAAAAGAGCTTTCTTTCTCCGCTTTCCTCTGTTTCCTCAAGCGTAACCGTGCCGTCATCAACCTCTGATTTCATATCCATAATTTCAAACACACGCTCTGCGCCGGCAAGTGCCGAAAACACCGTGTTCATTTGGTTTGCTATCTGGTTTATAGGTTGAGTAAACTGCTTTGAATAACTTAAAAATGTGAAGAATGTGCCGATATCAATGTTTCCGCCGAGAGCAAGAATTCCGCCCACAAGCGCAATTGTGGCATAGCTTGCATTATTTATTCCCGTTGAACACGGGCCCATAATTCCGGCAAAGAAGTTTGCATTAGTGGCAGCCTTGCGGAAATTTTCGTTTGTTTCGGTAAATTCGGAAATTGCCTGTTCCTCGTGGTTAAAAACCTTGATAACCTTCATTCCCTCAATAGTTTCTTCTATATTACCGTTCATAACGCCAAGATTTTTTTGTTGCGCTCTGAAATATTTTCTTGACTGCTTACCGATTTTGGAAACGGTTACCATCATTATAATAAGAGAGATAAGTGCAAACGCAAAAAGAATCGGGCTTAAATACACCATCATTGCAACTATGCCCACAAAAGTGAAGGCAGATGAAACAAGCTGCACCATTGATTGCTCAAGCATCATTTGAACATTATCAACATCATTGGTGAAGCGGCTCATAATTTCGCCGTGAGTTTGGGAATCAAAATAGCGAAGCGGCAAAGTTTGCATATGATCAAACAAATCCTTGCGCAAAAGATTTGTTGTTTTATACGCAACTTTAACCATGATTTTGCTTTGAATAAATGAAAACAGAGATGCGCCCACATAAAGAGCGGAAAGAAGCGCAAGATTTTTCACAAGAGTTTTTACACCCTCTGTTAAGAAGGTGCCGCCCGTTATGGAATCATAAACATCATTAAGAATCGGCTTTAAGCAATAAGATGCGCCGATGCTGCACACCGTGCTGAGAATGAGCGAAACAAACACAACACACAAAAGCGCTTTATTTTTGCCCATATATTTCAAAATTCTGCCGAATGTTTCTTTTGCATTTTTCGGCTTTTTGAAATCATTTTTTCCCGGAGGTCCCATTGGCATTATTCGCTCACCCCTTTCCGCTGAGTGTTATAAATTTCCTGATATATTTCATTGCTTTTTATAAGCTCATTATGCGTGCCGACTCCTTTAATCTCGCCGTCGTCCACAACAAGGATTTCATCTGCATCCTTAACCGATGAAATTCTTTGAGCTATTATAAACACCGTTGTGTTTTTAAACTCATTATAGAAGCTTTCCCTGATTTTTGCCTCTGTTGCCGTGTCTACCGCACTTGTTGAATCATCAAGAATAAGAATTTTAGGATTCTTAATCATTGCACGGGCAATGCAAAGCCTTTGCTTTTGACCGCCTGAAAGATTGAGGCCGCCTTGGGCAAGATTCGTTTTATAACCATCCGGCTGCTCGTTTATAAAGCCGTCTGCCTGAGCCGCTTTGCAAACATGAATAATTTCCTCTTCCGTGGCATCTTTTTTACCCCAGCGGATATTATCCTCTATAGTGCCGCTGAAAAGCACATTCTTTTGAAGCACAACACCTATCATATCTCGCAAAGCCGTAAGATCATAGTTTTTTACATTAACACCGTCTATAAGCACCTCGCCTGCGGTTACATCGTACAAACGGGGAATAAGATTAACAAGGCTTGATTTTCCGCATCCCGTGCCGCCGACTATGCCCACGATTTGCCCCGGCCTAACCTTAAAGCTTATGTTTTGAAGCACATTATCGCCGTGATCATTGGTGTCGTACTTAAAATCTACATTTCTGAATTCAACTTTGCCCTGCGGATTTTCCGGAACAAATGCATTTTCCGGATTAACAATATCCACCGTTGTATCAAGCACTTCAACCACACGATCCGCACAAGCCTTGCCCCTTGCAAGCATAAGGAGCATCATTGAAATCATCATAAGATTCATAAGAATTTGCACTATATAGGAAGCAAAAACCGAAATTTGGCCGACTTGCATTGTGCCTGCATTTGCGGAAAGTGCCCCTTTGTAATAAACAAACACGATAACAGCATTAAAAAGCAACATCATAACGGGCATAACCGTTACGATAAGGCCTGATGCCATTGCACCCTGCTTTGCAAGATCATCTGATGCTTCGTGAAACTTTTTCTTTTCATGATCCTCACGCACAAAGGCCTTAACAACACGCATTCCTATAAGATTTTCCTGCACAACTCGGTTTAAATTATCAACCTTTTTTTGCATTTTTTGAAACATGGGAAAACCGAATTTCATAATAAGAGCCACAATTATAATGAGTATCGGCAGCAAAACAAGAAGAATTGTTGACATACCCGGATTGATTTTAACGGCAAACACTGCCGAAATAATAAGCAGCGCAGGCCCTCTTACAAGAATACGAAGCGACATCATAACAACATTTTGAAGCATTGTGATATCATTTGTCATTCTTGTTGTAAGTGATGCCGTTGAAAATTTATCTATATTTTTGAATGAAAATTTGCTGATTTTTCCGTAAACATCATTTCTGAGCCTAAAGGCAAATTTCTGGCTTACAATAGCAGAACTTTTCATGGTGGCAATGCCTCCGCACAAGCCGATAACGGCCAGCGCAAGCATTCCGAACCCCATTTTCAGCACATATGCCCTTGTTTCCTCCGGCGTTGTTGAAGTGCTTACATTATTATATATGTTATTTGCAAGGGTTGGCATTGCAAGCTCGCAAAAAGCCTCGATTATCATGCCGAGCACGCTGACAAGTGAAAGCAGCCCAAGCCCTTTCATATACTTTCCTAATTTTTTGATCACTGTTTTTCATCTCCTTTTGCCGCATCAATATTTTCAAAGCAGTTTTCATTGCTTTCGGACAGATTCTTTATAGCAAGCTCCAAGCAGCGGGAAAACTTCAAAACTTCTTCCTTGCTCATTCCCATGCAAAGCGTTTCTTCAAGCTCATCCATTTTATTCCTTAGATTTTGCGGCAGCGCCTTTGCCCTTTGAGTGGGATAAAGGCGAATAATTCGAGCATCGTTATCGTCTGCTTTTTTAATAATAAATCCTGCTTTTTCCATTCGTTTAACGGAAACGCTGATTGTTGCGGCGGAAACGCCCGACATTGAAGAAAGCTGACTTGAAGTTACGCCCTCATTATCAACTATTGCAAATAAAATATCCTGCTGGCCTGAAAACAAGCCCTCTTCTGCAATAACCTCATTAAACCTGCGGCGAACAAGCCTTGAAAGATAATTAACTCTTGGGCCGATTACGCCTTCCGGAGGCGGTTCCTTGTGTTTGCAATGCATTTTATCACTCCCGTCTTGCCCGTAATTATATCATTTTCAGGCAAATGTTAGCCAACTAACATTAGCTGACTAATCAGTATTTTAGCACAATTTCACAATTTGTCAACACAGATATTGTAAACTGTTTTTTTATGTGTTAGAATAGCACCGCAAACACGGAAATTGCGCATTTTTTTGCTTTTCCGTGGCAAAGACGCAACAATAATATTAAATATTATTTGAAACGGCAGGTTAATTATGAATCTTTACGACATAAACACCGTGAATAAAATTTTATCTCGCCACGGCTTCACTTTTTCAAAGGCGCTTGGGCAAAACTTTCTGATTGACCCCGATGTGTGCCCGGAAATGGCGGCAAGCCTTAATGCAAACGAGCACACCGCAGCCCTTGAAATAGGGCCCGGAATAGGCGTGCTTACCAAAGAGCTTTGCAAAGTATGCGGCAAAGTGGCCTGCATTGAACTTGATAAAAGACTTTTTTCTGTTTTGGACGAAACTCTCGGAGAATTTGACAATTTGAAAATCATTGAGGGCGACGCTCTTAAAATGGATTTAAAATCACTTATAGAAACCGAGTTTAAGGGCATGAACAGCGTTAAGGTGTGTGCAAATTTGCCGTACTACATCACCTCGCCTCTTATAATGAAATTACTTGAGAGCAAGCTTCCCGTTGACGATATTGTTGTTATGGTGCAAAAGGAAGCGGCGGAAAGACTTTGCGCTCCGATCGGCTCAAGAGAATGCGGTGCAGTTACCGTGGCAGCAAATTATTATGCAGAGCCGGAAATGCTTTTTGATGTTGGCAGAGAAGCATTTATGCCATCACCGAAAGTAGACAGTGCGGTTATGCGCCTTAAAATAAGAAAGAAACCTCCCGTTGAAATTCAAGACGAAGCAAAATTCTTTAAGGTTGTTAAGGCAGCATTTTCTCAGCGAAGGAAAACTGCGGCAAATTGCCTTTCGGCCGGACTCGGAATTTCAAAAAGCGATGCTGCGGCAGCACTTGCCGAAGCAGGAAAAAGCGAGAAAGACAGAGCAGAAAGCTTTTCAATGCAGGAATTCGAAACGCTTGCACGAATTTTGCCGATTAAATAATTAAAAGCAAGAAACCGAAAAAATGAAAGGAAAATAAATATGGCATCAAAAGAAAAACGAGAAAAAATATTTTCCTCATATCCCATACCGAAAGCCGTTGCGGCGCTTGCATTGCCGAGCGTGCTTTCAAGCATAGTTAATGTAATATATAATATGGCGGATACTTATTTCGTAAGCCTTATGAAAAACACAAATGCAACAGCTGCGGTTTCGCTTACCATGCCCGTTTTTTTGTTTTTTGTTGCATTCGGGAATATTTTCGGCGTCGGCGGAAGCGCATACATTGCAAGATCCATGGGTGAGGGTGAAAAAGAAAGAGTTAAAAAGATCAGCTCATTCTCAATTTTTTCATCATTATTCAGCGGCGCACTGCTTATGATTTTGATTTTATTAACAATAAATCCGCTTATCAAAGCGCTTGGCTCAGCAAGTGATATTGTTACCGAATATTCGCACGACTATTTAAAATACATAGCTTTAGGCGGGCCGATGATAGTTACATCAATCACGGCAAGCAACCTTGTAAGAGGCGAAGGCGCAGCCAAAGAATCAATGACTGGGCTTATGATAGGAACGGTTACGAATATCGTGCTTGACCCAATTATGATTTTGGTGCTTGATTTGGGTGTTGGCGGTGCGGCAATAGCAACGGTTATAGGCAATGTGGCATCCGTTATTTATTATGCATTCTATCTTATAAAGGGCAATTCCATTCTTTCCTGCAATCCTAAAAAGTTTTCTTTCGGAGACGGGATTTTAAAAAATGTTATCCCCGTAGGCATACCTGCCGCCATAAACAATTTGCTTATGAGCTTTTCAAATATTTTGCTCAATAATTACATGAAAGATTACGGTGAAGCCGCCGTTGCCGCACTGGGAATAGCACTGAAGGTTAATATGCTGATTGCCTTTGTGCAAATGGGCATAGGAATGGGCGTTCAGCCGCTTATAGGATATTCATACGGTGCAAGAAACACAAGCCGATTGCAAGGCACAATGAAATTTACAATGCTTTGCACTTTTGTTTTCGGAACCTTGCTTTCAATAATCTATTTAATTTTCACAACGCAAATCATAAATATTTTCAACGGTGAGCATGATCCGCAGGTTACCGAATACGGAGTTAAAATTTTGAGAGCACTCATAATATCCGGCCCGTTTCTCGGCATAATGTTTACATACAACTTTGCATTTCAGGCAATGGCAAAGCCGTTGCCGAGCCTTGTGCTTTCAATAGGCAGGCAGGGCATAATTTTCATTCCGCTTGTTATTATTATGAACAATCTGTTTCAGTTTGACGGCATCGTTTTCGCTCAACCGGCTGCAGACCTTTTCTGCGTTGTGCTGGCGGTAATGATGTTTGCCATTGTTAAAAAGAATCTGAAAAAAGACCCTGCTTTCAATATTGAAATTCAAAAAAAATAATTTGATTGCAAAATCAGCCAAAATATATTATTATAATAAATGTAATAGCCGATTATAAGTTTAATTGGCTGTTCAAACAGTAATTTTGAAAGGCTGAATTAAATCATATGAGTTCCCTTGAAAAGGCAAACGGAGAAATTCTAGTTTCCGAATTTTCAAGAATACTTTTGAAAGACCCGTATTTTATGTTTCTTTGCCCGGATTTAAACAACAGGGCAAAATTTATAAACAAATATTTTTCCTATTACATAAATATTTGGCAAAAAAACGGCGAATTATTCTTAAGCAAAAGCAAAAATGCCGCCGCAACGCTGATAGATTCAACAACTTATAAATTCGGTTTTAAAGGCAAAAAAGGCCTTTCGCTGAAACTCAGTAAATATTCATACAACATACTGACGCATCGTGAAACGGTGCAAAAAATAGCGGAAATAATTCTGCCGAATCAAGTGAACCGCAGAATTATGACCGTATATGCCTCACCTCAGGCAAACAAAGAAGATGTTGCAGACCTAATTGCCCAATGCAAAGAAAACGCCGAAAAGGAAAATTTTGTTATCCTTTACGAAACTCTTTCAAAAAGGCTTGTGCCGGAATTTGAAAAAAGCGGCTTTGAATGCGTTTATGCCAAGCAATTTATAGGCACAAGATTTTTTCAAACGGTTATGGCTTACAACATAAAATAAAACGGATATATTCCGAATATAAGCACACAAAAAGACACACCGGAGCCTTGCACGGTGTGTCTTTTCTTATATTTATTTGAATTTCGGCGCTGCATAAAGCAAGCCTTTAATAACTTCGGTGCCTGTTTTTACCTTTTATTTCGGTTGATTTGAATAACAAAAAAATGCACCTATTCTGCAAGCACTTCAAGCAACGCCTTGCAGCCTTTATAAATATCATTATAGCAACGGTTAAAGTCCCGTGTGTACCACGGATCAGACACATCGGCAGGGCTGTTTGCGTATTCAAGCAACTTATGAATTTTGCCCGATTTATCGCCGCCTAAAATGCGATTCATATTTTTAATATTAGCGCTGTCCATACCGATGAACAAATCGTATTTATCATAGTCGCTTTCTTTAAGCTGCACGGCACGCTTGCCGCTTAAACAAATGCCATGTGCCTCAAGCACGGCTTTTGCAGGCGGATAAATGGGGTTTCCGACTCCGTTGAAAATTTCCTCCGTGCTTGTTGCACTTGAGCAAATCATAAAATCTTTTTGCAAGCCTTTTTGCTTAACCATATCTTTCAGCACAAATTCTGCCATGGGCGAACGGCAAATATTGCCGTGGCAAACAAACATTATTTTTATCATATACGATTACTCTTTTTCAATTTTTGAAATAATAGAATTTCAGTTGCTGTTTAACAGAGGTGTTAAACCGCCGGAATAACCGGCAGCATGATATAAGTAATTAACGCCGGTTTCCCTGTCTACTCAAATTTCCGTGGCTGTGATTGTTCCCTGTAAATAGATTACTTCAAATCTTTGATTTTTAGGCATTGTTTTCCTGCCAAATTATTTAAGCTGTTTCAAACACACTTACCAACTGCTTCCGCCGCCTCCGCCGGAGCCTCCGCCCGAAAATCCACCGTCTCCGCCGATATATGAGCCTCCTGAAAGCGAGCTGCCCGAAGAATCGGAGTGAGGAGGAGTAAGCATGGCATTTGTGCTGCTGCGCATTGCGGAATCAACAAAATGCCAAAGCATAATATTGTTATACGCATTTGCGCCCCTATACCACTGAGGCGGAGCCACTGCTATGCTTTCAAATTTTTTAATCCATTTATCCGAAACGCCGAGAACATAGGCATATGGCAAAATATCATAAAAATATTTAGGATCCTCAAACACAAGCTGCTCAAGTTTTTCCTTTTCGGCAGTTTCAAGAAACATCTTAAAACCGTGAATTTTTTGCTTGAGCCTGCTGCCTTCGTCAGTTCTGCAGCGAACAAAAAACGCAAAGCCCGCCGCCGCAACGGTTGCCGCAATCGAGCACAACAGAACGGGAATTCGAGCCTGATAAATGCAATAATCGCAAATAACGATTTCGCCAAATACGCAAAGAGCGCACACTGCCCAGCAAGCAGCCCTCATAATAAGAGATTTTGAAGTAAACACCCTTGTGCGATTTTCAAGAGAATTATAGCCGTCTGCAATAAATCCGAGCACATCATAGAGATTGCCCTCTATATCATCCTTATATATCTTATTTTTACCGTCTTTAAACAGGCCGCTAAAGAAGTGCTTTTTATCCTCATCTTTACCATCGTATTCTTTAAGGCGTTCAATTGCATAATTTGTGTTGAAGGCATCCGAGGCGTTTTCCTCTATTGCAAGATACCCTTCATTTGCCAATTCAATAAGAAGCGGCACGGCATCCTTGCGTGAAGCAATACCGTTATACCAATAAGCAACCTCGGTGCTGTTCATTTTTTCGGGAGGATAAAACTCAACTATATCAAGCAGTTTCTTATCCCTGCCGTATTTTATCCAAGAAGCAACCGTAAACAGCAATGCAAAAAACGCCAACCCGCAGATTGCACCCAGCTTTGCGAATTCCGCTTTCCTGTTAAAAACGAAATATCCGTTCGGCAGTTCCATACGAACCGTTGCACCCTCATATGGATTCAATGTTTTCAGCACCTTGCCGGTGATTGTGTTTCCGTCAACGGTGTAAGAAATATTTGTTGTGCCCTCAGAGCCGTAAGCGCCAGTTGAAAAACCTATTTTCTTACTGTCAAACTCCTTAGGCATCACTATTTTAAACGAAGCATCTTCTATATAAGTGTCCCATCCTGTGCCGATTATATTGAAATAAAGCTCATCTGCATCCGCAAGCGAATCCTCGCCGAGAATATAATCGTAAGAAAGCACATAATTGCAAGCGCCGATTACAGTTTCATCTTCATCGCCGATTTTAAGGGAAAGCTCTCCGTTTGAATAAGATTTATCAAAGTTTTCATTGCATTTAACATTTTTTATTCTTGCTTTAACCGTTGCGGAAGAGCCATCCGACCGCCTGACGGTGTTTTTGTAAGGAATGTTTCTTATAATCCCGTGCCTGCGCTGATTGAAATTTGCGCTTATATATTCTGTGATGTGATAAGTGTTGTTTTCCTCAACCTCCATTTGCACATCATAGTGCATCAAATAATACGGCTCACTTTCAAATGATGCAAATGCGGGAACGGCACACGCCAAAACCGTAAAAGCCGCAAAAAGCGCAGCAAAAAACCTTTTAAGTGCCGGCATTAGAATTCCACCTTTACTGCCTCTTTTTCTTCTGAATTTTCAATAACAAACATTTGCTTTTTCTCAAATTTAAACATAGACGCAACTATTGAAGACGGGAAAAGCTGCGTTTTGTTGTTATATTTTTTTACAACCGCATTATAATACTTTCTTGCGTTTGCTATATCCTCTTCATTCTTTTTAAGCTGTTCGCTTAAATCAAGAAAATTTTGATTTGCCTTAAGCTCCGGATAGCGTTCTGCAACCACATTTATGCTGCCAAGTGCCCTTGTGAGCTCATTATCCGCAGAAAGCTTTTGTTCCGCCGTCATATTGGCATAATTTCCGTTTCTTGCCGCTATCACATTTTGCAGCGTTTGAGCCTCATGCTTTGCATAGCCCTTAACGGTTGCTACAATATTAGGTATTAAATCCCATCTTTTCTTTAAATATACATCCATGGTGGAGAATGCCTCCTCCACGGAATTTCTGAGCTTAACGAGAGAGTTATATGCACTTGCCACATAAATTGCAATAAGCACAATAAACGCAACAACGATTAAAATTCCGATATTCATATTAGCCACCTTTTCCTTTCGGGCTGCAAGCAGCCGGCATATGCGAAAGCGTTGATTTTTTAAGCCATTGCGGCATTTTACTGCGGTTTATATAATTTATGCACAGCATTTTTGCAAAAAATCCCGCAATTTCGCTAATTTAAATTTAGCATACAATTATATAATATGCAACATTTATTTCTTAAAAGCCGCTCTTTGCGGCATTTCTTACGAAATCTTAAGATTAAATTAAGGCAAATTTAAGAATACTGTGTTATTATAAGGTTAGAAACAAATAAGGAGGATTTTTCCGTGAACATAATTGAATGCAAAAACTTAACAAAGGAATATATCAGCGGAGAAAACACCGTTAAAGCTGTAAATAACATTTCGGTTTGCTTTGAAAAAGGCGAATTTTGCGCAGTTACGGGCCCAAGCGGTTCAGGCAAATCAACCTTTATTCATATGCTTTCAAGCCTTGAATACCCCACCTCCGGCGAGGTTATATACGACGGAAAATCGCTTGGCAAATTTTCAGACGATCAATTATCCATTCTTCGCCGCAGAAGATTCGGTTTTGTGTTTCAATCCTATAATCTTGTGCAGGAGCTTACGGGATATGAAAACATTCTTTTGCCGGTAATGCTTGATAAGAAGAAGCCCGACGAGGAATATTTAAACGACATTATAAAAACGCTTGGAATTTCAAACAGAATAGATCATTTGCCATCTGCCATGAGCGGCGGCCAGCAGCAAAGAATAGCCATAGCCCGTGCACTTGCAAACAAGCCATCCATTCTTTTTGCAGACGAACCAACGGGCAATTTGGACGGCAAGAGCGGCAGAGAGGTGCTTTCCTTGCTCAGCGAAACAGCCTCAAAATACGGCACAACACTTATTCTTGTTACTCATGATTTGCATGTTGCAGAGCAGGCGGAAAGAGTGCTGACCATTGAGGACGGCATAATAGTTTCAGACAGCAAAGGAATTGCCGCCCCTGTTGTGAAAGCATCTGTTGCGGAGGTGTGAGCCTTGAAAAAAAGAAAACTGACGGTTAATACCATTGCCGGCAGCAACCTAAAGGTGCGCAGGCGGCAATATATAACAATGATAATAAGCATAATACTTGCCATGTCTTTCGGAAGCAGCATACTGTTTTTTGCTTCAACGCTTGTTTCTTCATTGAAGCAAAGAAACATTGATATGTATGGCAAGGAAAACATGATCATATGCAATCTCGGCAAAGAAACCGTTTCCGTGCTTAACGATTCAGAGCTAATAGGCGAATACGGCTTGTCTTATATAACAGGCTATGCCTGCAATGATACTTCCGGCACAAACAACGGTGTTGCAATTGCAAGGCTTGATGATAAAGGGCTTGATTTTGCAAGCATAAAGCTTTTAGAAGGCAAATACCCCGAGGCAGACGGCGAACTGTTGCTCGAAAAATCATCACTTTTGCGCTTGGGACTTGACGATGCAAAGATCGGCGACCAAATCACGCTGAATGTTTACACCCCAAACGGAGAAAACGATTATTTGCAGGCACCGATTGAAAAAACCTTTACGCTTTGCGGCATTGCGCAAAACAAATTCACAAACATTTCAAACGGATATGATATAAGAAAAGACAATCTGCAATCGGGTTATGTTTACAGCGGCGCTCAAGCAGCCCCCGGAGGGAAAGAAAAGCTTGCGTTTTACACAAAATTTGACTACGGAAGCAGAAAAAACGATTACGACAATTATTCAAAGCTGCACGATTTACTAAGCAAGAACGGCGGCGAGGATTCAAGAATAATCACACTTCCCGATTCATTTTTATCAACGCTTTCTTCTTACGACGAAGGAAACAGCTCAATGGTGCAAACGGTTGCCCTTGCGGCACTGCTTGCAGCAGTTTTGATGATTGCCTCCTGCGTTGGAATAGTTAATGCATTCGGCACTAATTTAAACGACAGAAAGCAGCAGATAGGCATGCTGCGCACGGTTGGTGCAACAAAGCGGCAAATCATAAGCATATACGGCAGAGAATCAACAATTTTAACTTTGATTTGCGTGCCTGCAAGCCTTGCCGTTTCATTTTTTGCGGTTAAGGGAATAATCTCTTTGCTTGGTAAAAATTTTGTATTTATTCCAAATTTTGCAGTGCTTGCCGCAGGCGGAGTATTCAGCATTATATGCGTTTTGATTGCGGCATTTATACCGCTTTCCTCTGCCACTCGGATCTCACCCGTGCAATCAATCAGGGATGTTGAAAAAACACGCAAGGTTAAAACAAAACACATCAAAACAAAAAAAAGCTTCAACACGGCAAGCTTGCTTGCGCAAAGAGATATGCTTTTCAACAGAAAAAAGCAGGTTGGCGTAAGCTTATTTTTGGCAATAACCGTTTTCATCTCCTGCATGGGCTTTTCATGGCTTAAACAAACACAATTCAATTACGATCCGGGCTATGATTATTCGCTAAACATTTCATCTTATTCAATATATTCAAGCTCGGTCAACTTCCCGGCATACGAAAAAGGCATAAACTCCTCCGGCATTACAAGGCTGCAATCATCGCCTTATATAAAAGAAGCTTACGGCTCTGCAAGCTGCAATGCGTTTTTGGAAAGCGATTCATCATTTTCAGACTATATTACAACTGCATACGGCCGCCCGCTTGATGCTGCGTTTGACAATGGCTCTTACGATGAAATAGGAGCTTATGCAGATAAAATAATTGCAGATAAGGCAAATTTGAATGCGGTGCTTACCAAGGCAATATCCGATAAATGCGCAGATGCGAAGCAACAATTCGGTTTATCAAACAATTCGGTAAATATAAATGTTGCCATTATGGATTATGCGGGAATTGAAATGCTGGCAAAATATGCCGAAAGCGGTGCACCGAACGCAGCTGCCATGGATTCAGGAAACGAGATTATGGTGATTGCGCCCAAGGAAATAGGATATGCGATTGAAAAAATAGGAACAACCGCTTCCGAATACACACAGAGCACAGACTTTATAAAAAAACAGGAAAGCGAAAGAATGCATTTACTTAAAACCGCAAAAAGAGACTTTTCTGTGGGAGACAAATTAAAGCTTGCATTCATATCTTCAAACGATGATCCTGAAAAACTAAACGGCGAATACTCACCAAATTGCAATAAAACAGAAAAGGAATTCACAATCGGCACAATAATCAACGAATTGCCCGACAATTGCAACATTCCTATTGAAAAAGGCATGGAATCCTCTCCAGTAACAATAATAACAACAATGGCGGGAATAAGAAATTATCTTCCAAACCTGCCATACAAAAACGCTTACGCATATTTGAAGGAAGATTGCACGCCGGAAGTGAATAAAGAAATAACCGCCATGCTTAATGACATTGCGGCAGCAAGCGGTATTGAAAATCCCAGCATCTATTCAAATTATGATTTTGTGCAGGAAACAAGAAGCAATTATAATGCCACGCTAACCGCTTTGCTTTCGGTTATTATCTTGATGCTCAGCATCAGTGCCGGCGTTATAAACAGCCATCTCAGCGGCGAAATTCGCGAGGGCAAACGAGCCATAGGCACAATGCGTGCAGTCGGCGCAACTCATTCTTTGATTGCAAAATCGTATATCTTGCGATTTCTTTCGATGTTTATATGGGGCTGTGCGGCAGGCTTCGGAGCTTATTTAATTGTTTTTCTGAGCATGTTTGCACAGGCACACGGAGAAATACAATCAATGCTGTTGGGCTTTGAAATTTGGCAAACTCTCAGTGCTTGCGTGCTGCTGTTTATAATTTGCTCCGTAAACCTGGCATCAAAAATCCGCAAAGAAACTAAAAACAGCATTATAGACAATATAAGAGAATTATAAGGAGACAGAATATGAAAAAAATCTCAGCGATTTTATTGGCATTTATGCTTTGCATTATTGCGGCATTTCCGGCATTTGCCGCAGATGATTACGAATCGCCGTCCGAAGCGGAATCACAAACCGAGGAAAGGCAGAATACATCGCACCCCAGATTTATGGTTACTGCTTACGACACCGGCGGCAACATAACCCCAAACGGAAAAAGCACATTAAAGGTTACAATAAAAAACCAAAGCAAGGATAAAAAAATTGAAAATATCAAGCTTTCCGCTTCCGAGGAAAGCGGCGAAATCATAATCAGCGGCACAGGCACTCAATATGTGCAATCCGTTAAAGCCGGCGGCACATACACTTGGAATCTTGAAATAACCGCAACAAAAGCGGCTCAGGCCGGAATTCACAAAATTGCAATTGCTTCCGAATACGAAGATGAATACGGCGCTTCATATTCGGCAAGCGACAGCCTGCCGATCACCGTTTCGCAACCGGCAGATCTTGATTTTTCAAGCGCTCAGCTTCCGGCAAGTGTTTATCAAGGAGACACACAGACTCTTGCGCTTAACCTTATGAACACGGGAAAAGGCAAAATTTCAAACTGCAAAATTGATTTTGAATCCGATTCAATGAATGCAGGCGGCACGGTTTTCGTTGGCGACATTGCCGCAGGCGAAAGCAAAAGTGCAAACCTGAATCTGAAAATAGCAGCCGACAAGCTTGGCAATGCAACAGGCACAATAAAAATTTACTGCGAAAACGAGCTTGGCGAAAGCGTTGAAAAAACAGCAGAAATCAGCACTTCAATTGAGGAAAAGCCACAGGAAACCAACACAAGCGAAACGGAAAAGAAAGAAAAGAAAAACCCGCTTTGGTGGTTGTTTGCTCTTTGCGGCGCAGCTGTGGGAGGACTTTGCGGCTGGGGAATCCCAACGGCAGTGAGAGCAAGAAAGCAACGCAAGGAAGACGAATTAAGATTATAAGGGCAATTCGGTAAAAGAAAAAACAAGCCACAGAGCGCTCTGTAAAGAAAAATGCGTTTCAAGTGGTAGACTATAAGGAATAAAAGCCCAAAAACAAAGCAAGCAGCTAATTGCCGCGTTAATTAAAAGTGAATGCGCAAGCCAACTATGTAAATTATGCCTTGCCGTTTATCTGTTTCTTTGATTTTTGAGTGCAAAGCAATTTAAGTAAACTGATTTTATCAGGTGTGTAAATTAACAAAATCCCGTTAATACCTGCGTATTAACGGGATTTTTTAACAGTGCAACGGGCAATGCTCAGAAAGTTTAAACTGTTTAGCTTCTTAAGCAGTGCGCCGCAAGGCTTGCTTTTTTAAAATATTTTGCATAATAAAAAGCCGCTTTTCAGCGGCTTTTATTATTTACGATATTGTAAAAGCAAGCGGAATTATTCGTCAAGAGCGGGTGCACCTACGGGGCAAACACCAGCGCATGCGCCACATTCAATGCAGGTATCTGCATCGATTTCAAACTTGCCGTCACCTTCTGAAATCGCACTTACAGGACATTCTGCTGCACAAGCGCCGCAAGAAATGCAATCATCTGAAATTTTGTATGCCATTCCAAGACACCTCCCATCATTATTACCGAAAGCCATGTTTCAACTTTCACTAATACTATAACACATAATTCTGTTTTTTCAAGAGAAAAAGGCGGTTAGCATACGCTAATTTTTTTGGCTTTTACACATTGTTCGTGCAGCGTTTATTCGGCACTCTTTGCAGCGCTGCGGCGCTTTCCCGGCTCTTTAACAACAACGCATTCTTCCCTGTTTACAACAACGGGAGCCGCACCTTCAACCGAGCTGTCAAGAGCAACCTTAAGCTTGCCGGCAAGCAGAGAAACATCAACAACAACACCCCTGCCCTCTTTGCAATCAACAACGCTGCCCCTTTTAGGAGTTATTTTGTTTAAATATTCATATGAATTTTCTTCGTATTGCAGGCAGCACATGAGCCTGCCGCAAGTGCCGCTTATCTTACCGGGAGAAAGGCTGAGTCCCTGCTCCTTTGCCATTTTGATTGAAACCGAATGAAAATCATTAAGAAAACTTGAGCAGCAAAACGGTCTGCCGCATATTCCGAGGCCACCAAGCATTTTTGCCTCATCACGAACGCCGATTTGACGCAATTCTATTCTTGTGCGAAATGTTGAGGCAAGATCCTTAACAAGCTCTCTGAAATCAACTCTGCCGTCTGCCGTAAAGAAAAAGATTATTTTAGTGCCGTCAAACGCATATTCAACTTCCGAAAGGCTCATATCAAGCTTGTGTTCTTCAATCTTTTTAACACAGATTTCATATGCCTCTCGCTCTTTTTGCTTGTTGCTTTCAAGAGTGGCTTTATCCTCTGCCGTTGCAATTCTTAAAATCGGTTTAAGCGGAGAAACAAGCGATTCATCATCAACAAATCTGTTTGCCGCTGCAACAGTTGCGCATTCAATTCCCCTTGAGGTTTCAACAATAACATAATCGCCTATTCTAACTTTAAGCCCGTTTGGGGCAAAATAATACACCTTTCCCGCATCTTTAAAACGAACGGAAACTATTTCAGTCATCAAATGATCCTCCTATCTGCCTGCCGCTTTTCTCAGCGAATAGCAGATTTTAGTTATAAGCAATGCCGAATTGGCATTTTTATTTGCCGCCTGCTCAAGCTCTTGCACGGTATTATAAAGTGCAAAAAGCTTTTGCTTTGAAAATTCACCTTTAAGAATATCAACGGCATTATCAAGCCCCGAAAGCCTTTCTCCGCCTGCAACGGCATCACGCAATACTGTTTCAAGCATTTCCAAAACCGCAGCGGTATCCTGCCTATTGCCGGTAAGCGGAGCAAGTGCCTTGAGCAAATCATATTCATTGTTTGATGCAAGCATTTTTGCAATATCATCAACAAGCTTTGTAAGCCTTTGAAGTGCGCCGCCTGCAATGCTTTCATGTGCTTTGCCGATATTTCCGCCGAGTGCGGCAACGGCATTATAAGCATCATTATAATCTGTGTTTTCATCAATGCCGGTAATATATTCGGCACCGAGTTTTGGCGAAACGCCCTCAACGGAAATAACCACAGCCCTTGAGAGCACTGTTTCAAGCAAAGCCGAACGATTTTGCGCCGTTAAAATAAAAACGGCATAAGAAGGCGGCTCTTCCAATATTTTAAGTAACGCATTTTGCGCATTTTCATTCATGCAATGCGCATTTCCAAGAATATAAACTTTGTAGTTTGCCTCATTGGGAGTAATATAAACATCCGAAATAATATCTCTGATTTTATCAATATGAAATGAATTTATTCCGCCGGGAGCACTGTATTCATAAATATCCGGATGCAACTGTTTTATTGCCTTTACACATTGACTGCAAACGCCGCAGGGATGCTCCCCTTCAGAGCGGCACACGAGTGCCTCGGCAATATCCCTTGCCAGAGTGCGCTTACCGAGCCCGGCTTCACCCTCAAGCACAATGGCGTGCGGAAGCCTGCCGGATTCATAAAGATTTGAAATTTGCTGCTTTGCTTTTTCATTTCCTACAAAATTATTAAACAACATAAGCTCTGATTAAAACTTTTTAAATTCCTCAACATCAATAACAAATGCCACGCCGCCGTATTCTTCAACATCTATCGGTTGCTGAAGCAAGGTGCCCTGAAGCGTGCTTTTAACGCCGTGCTGGCGAACAACTCTTTTTGTTACGGCGCCCTGAAGCACATCAAAAACTTCATCTACCTTAGCATCATCAACACCGATAAAAAGGCAGGTGTGGCCGCCCTCAAGAAATTGCCCTGTGGTGGACACTCTTGTGGCGCTGAAACGAGCCTCGCTCAATTTATCAAGCACATTTTCCGTGTCTTTATTAGATACGATAGTTATTATCAGTTTCATAACCGATTCATAGCCTTTCCCCCGCAAATTCAACTTTTTCGCTGCGGGCAAGCGAAATAAAAAGGAAGATCATTAAATATCTGCACCTTTAATTATAGCTTAACGGGAAGAAATTTGTAAGTTTTTTCCATATGTTTTAAAACAAAATTTACAAATAGGATAAAAAGATATTCCAATTTGTAAAAAGTGTAAAGAAAAACTTTATTTTTCGCATTTATTCGGCAAATTACAAGCTGCTTTCCGTAACAAGTGCTGTTTTCACCGCCACGCAAGCTGCGAACAAACCTGTAAAAAGAAAAGAAAGGCAAGAAAAATCCGCTTTTGCCAACGGCAAACCGGCAGCAAGAGCAACAATTCTCGGAACCGCAAGCTCAACGGCAAGTGAAGCATACACCAACCCCGATGCCACAACAGCAGGCAAAACAGACTTTTCTTTATCTTCTCCGAGAGCAAAAAGCATAAAGAAAACAATTGCCGCAATTAAGGCGGCATATTTCAAAAAGGTTTCCTCTGCAAAAAAAACATCATCATAAACGGTAAGAAGCGAAAGCATACCGGAAAGTGCCCACATAACGGGCGAAATATACAAAAACCAAAGGCTGCTCATTTTGTAGCGGGCAGTTTTAAACGATATTCCGAGAACAAAGAAAAACACAGCCGAAAGCAGGGCAAAAACCGCAGTGAATATCATGGGAACAAATCTGTTTGCAACAAGATGCCGGGTTGCCGAAGCATATTCAAAGCACAAAATGCATCGATAAACAAAATCATAAAACATTCCCGCACCGGCCAAAACACACAAGGCAAAAATTGCCTTGCCGCCCTTGCGATTTGCAGACGGAAACGGTTTGCAGCCGACAACAGCAAATGAAAACAGAATTACAGAAGCGGCAAGAAACACATAAAAAGCCGACACCGTGCCGGATGCCGATTTAACAATGTGTGCAGTTTCAAAATCAGTATATTTAAAAACCTGCACACAGCGCAGAGCCAAAGCGGCAATTGAAATTGCAATGCCAAACGCAAGGCAAACTGCACCGTATACGGAAAAATTGCTTTTTTTCATTATCTTTTATCCAGCGGAGTATAAGTTCTTTTCTTAGAAACGCTCTTATATGCCGGGCGAATAATACGCTTATTTGAAGTGAGTTCTTCAAGCCTGTGAGCACACCAGCCTACTATTCTTGCGCTTGCAAAGAGCGGTGTAAACAAATCATCCGGAATGCCAAGAACTTTATAGCAAAGGCCTGAATACAAATCAACATTTGCGCACACTTCTTTATCATCGCCCTTGATTTCATGCAAAAGTTCAGGCGTTACGGCCTCAACATTTTCAAGGGTTTTAAATTCCTTTTCAAAGCCCGAACGATAAGCAAGCTCTCTTGCGCTGTTTTTAAGAATAACGGCACGGGGATCCGAAATTGTGTAAACTGCATGGCCCATACCGTAAATGAGCCCTAATCCGTCGCCTGCTTCCTTGTTTAAAATCTTAACAAGATAATCCTTTACCTGCGATTTATCTGTTGGATCGGCAACATTTGCAATAATTTCATTCATCATTGCAGTGGTTTTAACATTTGCACCGCCGTGACGAGGCCCTTTGAGCGAGCCAACGCCTGCCGCAATTGCAGAATATGTATCCGTGCCGCTTGAGGTAAGCACTCTTGTGGCGAAGGTGGAGTTATTTCCGCCGCCGTGATCGGCGTGAAGCATAAGCATAATATCAAGCAACTTTGCCTCATCATCGGTATAAACCTTATCGCTTCTTGTTTGCCTAAGAATATATTCAGCGGTTGAAAGCCCTCTCTTAATTGGATGCAAATACATTGATTTGCCGTAAAAAGCTCTTCTTTTTACCTGATAGGCCGCAGTCATTATAGACGGGAATTGGGCAACAAGCTGCAAGCTTTGGCGCAAAACATTTTGCACGGAAATATCATCCGGGTTTTCATCATAAGAATAAAGGCCGAGAATGCAACGTGCAAGCTTATTCATAATATCCTTAGAAGGATTTTTAATTATCATATCTTCAATGAAATCATCCGGCAGAAAGCGGCAAACATCAATAACCTCGCAAATGGAATCAAGCTGGCTTGCGGTAGGCAAATCGCCGAAAAGCAAAAGCCAAACAACCTCTTCAAAGCCGAATCTGTTTTCCGTCACGCAATTGGCAACAATGTCGTTAATATCGTAACCTCTGTAAGAAAGCTTACCGTCCTTAGCAATTTTTTCACCGTCTGAAATATAATAGCCTTCAACGGAGCAAATGCGTGTGAGCCCTGCCATAACGCCGGTGCCATCCTCATTTCTGAGGCCTCGCTTAACATGATATCTTTCAAAATCCTGGGGCTTGATAGAGTTATTTTTTTCAAGCTCGCCGCATAATCTTGAAATGGCATCCATGGATATGGGGGAAATATATTTTGATGACATAGTTTATCAACCCTTTAGTTAGTTTTATCCTAATATAATTATAATTAAATCAAAGTATATTATACTATATATCCTCACATCAAGTCAAGGAGCGCAATATGAAAATTCACGCTGCAAAAGTGCATATTTATGTGCGAATTTTCCAAATTTGCACGCTCACGGCAGGCATATAACACAGCTTGCAAAAGCACATTAAAACAAGAAAGGCAATTGATGCAAAATGAAAAAAGCGGCAATTATTTTTTTGATTTTATTTATTCTGACGCTTGCCGTGCCCGTTGCTGCCGCAATAGGCACAGAGGGCAGCAGCACAAATGAGCTTGTTACAATTTTTTCCAACGAAACGAGCAGTTTGAAAGAAGGCAGTTAATCACTTGCCGTTTGAATTTTCGTTCATTTTTTTAAGACGCCCTGAGCACTCAATCTCAAGTTTTGCGTTGTTCAAACAACCATCCCATTCATTGCTTAGCCGTGCATAGGCGGCAGGATCGTATTTTGCCAAATTTTCGCCTATTCTAAGGCAATCGCTGCCTTGCTGCGTACAGGAATAAAACGCTTTTTCGCAATTGCGCTTTACTGCCTTTTCAACTTCCGATACAACTTCATCAAGTTCCGCTTTGGAAAATGATTTTTTTGCCCCGTTCTCAGCTTCTTCAAGTGAAAAAAACAGCTTTGCATCGGCCTTAAACACAACTGTTTCACCTTGTGCATAAGCTTTGGTTTTCACCGATGCCGTTATTATATGAACCCCTATTCTGCCATATTTTTCACTTTCAAAATCCATATATCCGGATTTAATTCTGTTTTTCAGAAAAAGCAATCCGGATATTTCATCATTTTTTAAAACACCCACAAGCCGGTTTTCCGAAAAAATAGCAATTCCGCTTGTTTTTGAGCCGTTGTCATCGGCAGATATAACAGGCAGGCATATATCGGATGTTTTATCATTATAAAGATTAAGCATTTCATTGGCAGTTACATGGAGCGAAAAGCCCGAACTTTGCCCGTTTTTTATAAGCTCTGCAACAAATTGAGCAGGCACAAGCGCATCGCACTGATCGCATTCAAGCAGTTGCGCCGCTTTGCCTGAAGAAATACATACGGCAACATCGGGGCGAGAATTCTCACTGCGTGTTAAATAATCAAAGCAGTGTGACAAATCATTTTCGGCAACATCCATTCCGAAAACAAGCAATTTGTTTTGGCCGAAAAATAAATTTTTGGACAAACTTTCCGAAACGGTTGCAGCTGCAGATGAAATATTTTGACCGCCGGCAGATGTGTTTAAAGTTATATTTCCGGAAAGTGCATCCGTGCCGTTTCCCCCGTTAACAAGATTGAGCGTTTGCACCGTAAGGCAAATGCCATGTGAATCACTGTCTATTCCAAGCCCTTCAACAACGCTTAAATCCTTTAGATTTTTTCTTGATGAACAGCTGCTTAAAGCAAGGCACACAATAAGCAGCGCCGCAATTACTTTAATGCCCTTCAAATAAACTCTCCTTTTTACCAAGCAGCAAATATCCTGCCGGCACAGCAATACCGAAAATTCCAAAAGGAATATACACAAGCCAATCGTTAACCAATGAATACAGCCTTGTATATAAAATCAAAGCCGTAAAACCGAGCATTGCAAGCCCGCAAATCAAGCATTTTTTTCGATTTTCGTTTTTCCCGAAGCACAGCGAAGAGCAATAGAGAAAAACGGATATTTTCAAAAACATTGCAAAAATCCATAGAGCGGTGAAAACAACTTCAACACGCTCGCCGGTGCCGAGCTGAGCAAGCTGCGAAAGTTCAAAAAGAGGATATGACGAAACAGACGCCGTATCGCCCAAAACTCCGCAAGCAACAAGAGCAAGCAAAAGGCTGAGCAAAATCGGCAAGCCGATTGCAAAGCAAAACGGCCTGCCGATTTTTCCGTTTATCTTAGGCCGAAGGGCAAAAAGAAGCGGAATTTCGCTTGTGCTGCACAAAGAATAAGCCGCATTGCTAAGCATTGCCCCAAAGCCATTTTGCATAAAAGGAAAAAGATTTATAGTTTCAAATTTATCGAAAGATGAAGCAACTATTCCAAACGTGCCGATAACGGTGAGTGCAAAAACAAGAGCCGAAAACCGGCAAAGCGACTCAATACCGAGAGCGGCGGCATACGTGCTTGCAGCAAGCATAAAAGCGGCAAGCACAAATGTGTGTGCTTCCTGATGAAGCTCGGCGGACGAAAAAAGCGCAAATTTAACAATTGAAAGAGCACCCGAAAATATATAAAAAGCCCCATACAGCGGCCGAAGCACCGGATTATCAAGCACATTTTTATGCCTGCTAAGCATTATTAAGGCAAGTGCAGTTACAGCCAAAGCACCGGCAACGGCAATTGCCGTGCTTAAAGCCAGATCAGCAGTGTATTTTGTGCCCAGCACGGAAGAACTTACGGTAAAGCCTATAAGCAGCCTGCTGACAAATATTATATAAAACAGGCTGATCGGCGCTACGGCCTCATTTTTTGCGCTGTTTGCTTTCAACATTCACACCCCTTAATTTCTGAATTGTTATATTTCTTTTAACCATTTTTATCCAGTTTTGGCGATAAAGAGTGTCGCCAACGCTGCTTTTGCTCAAAGGTGAAATCGGTGCTGAATAAGGCACGCCGTAAGGATTTACGGCCGTTATATTCACACAAAGTACGCACATTCCGAGCACAACGCCGTAAATTCCCGCGTAGCCGCCAAGCATAATAAAGCCTATGCGAAGAACTGCAATGCTTTCGTAAAGAGGATAAATAACATATGAAGCAATAGCCGTTACAGCCACCACAACAAGCATCGGTGCGCCTACAAGACCCGCATTTACAACGGCATCGCCTATAACAAGCGCACCGATTATTGAAACGGCATGCCCGATTGCACGGGGCAAGCGCAACCCGGCCTCTCTCATAATTTCATACAAAATCATTATCATTACAGCCTCTTGCATCAGCGAAAACGGCGTTGTGATTTCTGCCGCCGCAATAGTATACATAAGCGATGTTGGCAGAAGTTCTTGATGAAAAGTGCCGACAGCCACATAAATTCCCGGTAATACTGCTGAAATAACAAACGAAAAATATTTCAGTAAACGATTCATGCTTGCATAAACCGGATGATTATTATAATCATCCACTGTTGAAAACGCATCCGAAAAAAGATAAGGCACATACACGGCAAACGGAGAGCCGTCCACAAGCACGGCCACTCGCCCCTCATATAGCTTGGAGCAAAGCGTATCGGGCCTTTCCGTGTTTCCGTAAGCCGAAAAAAGCGATCCTACATCACTGCCAAGAAATGACGCAAGCTCGGCATAATCACAAATTCTGTTCACATCCGCTGAATTTATTCTGCGTTCCACATCGGCAACAAGCGCTTCGCTTGCAATGCCCTTTATATAACAGATGGCAACTGAGGTTTGCACTTGCTTTCCTACCTTTATTTGCTTCATTTTTAGTGCGGGAGTTTTAATGCGGCGGTGAAGCGTGGCTTTATTGTCGTTTAATGTTTCCGTGAAGCATTCCCTTGCGCCTTTTATATTTGATTCAGTTGCCGGATCATCAATTCCTCTTTTTTCAAAGCCCTGAATTCCAAGCACAAGGCATTTTGAAACACCATCAAAAAAAACAGCGGCAAAACCGGATGAAAGATAAAAATAAACATCTTCAAAATAATAAGAATCACTCATTTCAAGCGAATTAACAACACGCAGTTTAATCGTTTCATAAAGATCTGACGGAGTTTCGCTGCAACCGCAAAAGGCAAGCAAAGGAGACATTATCATTTGAGAAAGCTGAAGTGAGTTTATCATTCCGTCAAGCACACAAACAAGGCAATTTCTGTTTCCCACCACACATTCACGCAATAAAAAATCAGAGCAATCCTTATAATCACGCTGCAGCTTATTCTTATTGTCCGCAACGGAAGAATAAATTTTCTCCACAAAACCACCGCTTTGCAAAAATATTTCTAAAATATTTTTTCAATAAAACGGCGGCTTATGCAAAAAATACTTAAAGAGATCAAAACAAATATCGTCTTTTGTTTTATTTTTGTGCGTAAAACACAAGCACAGCCTGCTTATGCCTGATTTTCCGCAAAAGGCATAAGCAACACCATGTTGCTTGCAAACGTGAAAGGACACTGATGTTTAATGAGCATAACTTTTATAAGGGCAATAATAATATATATAGCGGTTATTGTTTCACTGAGAATAATGGGAAAAAGGCAAATCGGCGAGCTGACGCCGCATGAACTTGTTATAACAATTCTTGTTTCGCAAGTTGCGATAATTCCTTTGCAGGACAACGGAATGCCGCTTGCCAACATGGTTGTTCCCATTTTAATCTTTGTTTCGCTTGAAATTGCGGTTTCCGCAATTTCCATGAAAAGCCTTGCCTTTCGCAACTTAATTCAAGGCAAACCGATATTCGTTATAAGAAACGGCAAGCTTGACGAAAAGCAAATGAGGCGCCTGCGCCTTACAATAGACGATTTAACGGACGCAATCCGAGAAAAGGGCTTTTTTGATTTATCCACCGTCAGAGATGCGGTGATAGAAACAAACGGAACCGTTTCAGTGCTTCAAAAATCTGAAGAGAGCCCTGTTACACCAAAACAACTTTCTCTTTCCGTTGAAGAGCAATCAACACCGGTGCCTATTGTTACGGACGGCAAGCCTGCCGAGGAATATTTCGGCAAAAACGAAATCAGTTTAAGCAAGATTGAGCAATTTGTAAAAAAAAGCGGTAAAGAGATGCCGCAAATAATGTTGCTTACGGCTGATTCGGCAGGTAACATATTTATTATTCCCAAGCGGGAGGAAACAAAATGAAAAGGCTTTGGTTTTCGGCGATATTTATGATTGCGGCACTTTCTCTTTGCTTTGCGGAACAATTCTGCATAGCCAAAGATTGCCGCGAAATAATTGACGCAATAGGCACGGCGGCAGAATGTGACGACGCAAACGAAAAGATCGAGCATTGCAAAGAAATAACGGATATGTGGAATGATTATTACAAAAAAGCATCATATATCACGGATCATTCAGTGCTGCAAGGAGCAGATGTTTCAATGGGCACATTAAACAGCCTACCGCCCGATTCGGACTCTGAAAGCATAAACGAGCTTTTAGCAGAGGCAAAAAGTGAAACCGAACAAATTTATGAACATTCACGAATAAACCTGTCTAATATTTTATAATGCATGAAAAAACAAAAAAGGCAGTTGCCGTCCGTTCGGACAGCAACCGCCTTTGCGTTTTTTCATATTATGAATTAAACAATTTTTTATCAAGCTTTCTGTTTATGATAACATAATAAAGCACCGTTCCGAGCACAGCCATAACCCCAAGCTCACCGGCAGCAACGAGACCGCCCTGAAGCAAGAAATCGGCAAACTTAAACGAACCGCTTATCATAAACGTTTCTATTTCCCAGCCGATAACAATGCCGTTCCACACAGCCGGCATAAGCATTGCGGCAATCGGATAAGACTTGATTTTAACATTGCGCAGCAAATACATACAAACCGCAGAGCCCAAAGTTGCAAGCGAGCCGAATATCATATCAAGCGGCAAGCCGGAGCCGATGTTATAAATATTTGAAAGCACACAGCCGAGGGTTAAACCCGGAATTGCGGCAGGCGTGAACAAGGCAAGCACATTAAGCACCTCAGACACACGAAACTGCACGGCGGCAGAGGTGCTGCCGGGCCAAAGCAGATTTTGCGCATAAGTAAGAGCCGCATACATTGCCGCAATAACGGCAGCCTGCACAATAAACGATACTTTTTTGTTTTTCATGATTCAATTTTCTCCTTAGTTTTGTTTTTAGAAGTCTGCGAACACAGACTGGTCAGGATTTTGCGAACTGACGGTTAGTATTATAAAGTATTGCTTTACAAAAATCAATAAAAAACTTGAATAAATTATTTTGCTTTGGTACAATAAACTTATAAATAAGCATAAATTTTATGTTCATTCATTTAAGGGGATTTTTATGGAAAGAATGTCTTTGGCGGGCAAATGGATTTTGCACCTTGATAAACAAGACCGTGATTATGAAACAGAGGTGCCGACATCGGATTACAATGCACTGCTGAAAAACAAAATTATAGACGACCCGTTTTATAAAACAAACGAACAAAAATGCCTGTATGTTGCCGAAACAGGCAAAAGCTTTAAACGAAGCTTTAAAATATCGCAAGAGCAGCTTGAATACAGAAAAGCCTTGCTTCGCTGCCAAATGCTTGACACAATTGCCCAAATTTACATAAACGATAAATTGGCAAATATTTCAAGCAATGCCTATGTTTGCAGCGAAACAAATATAACGGATTATTTACACGAGGGCGAAAATTCAATTGAAATTCATTTTATTTCACCTGTTCAATATGTTAAAGCCAAGCAGGAGGAAGAGCCGCTTCCCGCAAACGCAAACGGCATAAACGGTGTTGCGCACATTCGCAAACCGGCATGCCATTTCGGATGGGATTGGGGCATAAACATGCCCGTTTCGGGAATATTCGGAAATATAGAAATTCTTTTTTACAACAATGAAATTCGTGATTTTTGGGTGCGCCAAGAGCATTTGGAAAACGGCACGGTTAAAGTGCACATAAGAGCAAACAAGAGGCTTGACGGCAGCGGCGAAATCACCGCTCCGAACGGCGAGCGCATACCGTTTGGAATTGAAAACGGCAAAGCAAAGGTAATAATTGAGAAACCTCAGCTTTGGTGGACCCGTGAGCTTTCCGGCAACGAATCTCAGCCGCTTTACACCATTGCCATAGGCAGCGTGAAGAAGCGAATAGGGCTGCGCACAATTGAGCTTGACAGAAGCAACGATGAATACGGCGCCGATTTCAAATTTATTTTAAACGGAGTGCCGATTTTTGCAAAGGGTGCAAATGTTATTCCGCCGGATGCCATGCCGGACAGAATCGGCAAAAGCACAGCAGAAAAAATAGTTTCAGATGCCGTGCACGCCAATTTTAACATGATAAGAATTTGGGGAGGCGGCTATTACGGCTCCGACGAATTATATGACCTTTGCGACGAAAAAGGAATTTTGGTTTGGCAGGATTTCATGTTTGCCTGCCTCATGTATCCTTTTTATGACGAAGCATTTATCAAAAATGTGCTCGGCGAAGTAAAATACAATGTTCGCAGAATATCAAGCCACCCTTCTCTTGCGCTTTGGTGCGGCAACAACGAAATCGAATTTATGTTTCAGCATCTGCCGGCAAGCCTGAAAATCGTTAAGAGTTACAAAGAATTCTTCTATGAAATTCTGCCGGGAGAGCTTAGAAGATATGACAAAAACACCCCATATATTGAAACTTCACCCATCGGCAGCGAATTCAGAAAAGACATTACCGCAGACAAATGCGGCGACACACATATGTGGCATGTTTGGCACGGAAGCAAGGATTTAAGCTATTACGGCAAGCGATACACAAGATTCTGCAGCGAATACGGAATGGAATCTCTGCCGAGCGAAGACTGCATTTTGCAATTTGCAACACAAAAAGATATGGATCTTAAATCCGATGTTATGCTCAGCCATCAAAAATGCAAAAGCGGCAACGACAAAATGCTGTTTTACCTCTATGAAAAATTCAACAAGCCGGCAAAATTTACGGATTTGATTTATTTAACAGGGCTTGTTCAGGCTGAGTGCGTGGCAAACGGAGCAGAGCACTGGCGCAGAAACAAAGGGCGTTGCAACGGAGCACTGTGGTGGCAAATGAACGACTGCTGGGGTGCACCGAGTTGGTCCTCCGTTGATTATTTCGGAAAATGGAAGCCGCTTATGTATGCGGGAAAAAGAATTTTTGAGCCTATAACCGTTTCTTTGCGACAGACAGACGGCGGTTTTGAACTATATGTGCTTAATGACACATTAAACGATGAAGAATACACAGCCGTTGTTTCGCTGAAAGATTTTACGGGTAAAGAACTTCGCAGCAAATCATTGCTTGTTAACTCAAATGCAGGCAAGGCGCAAAAAGCATTTTTCATTTCTGCAAAGGGATTGAAAAAAAGCACATGCTTTGCACAGGCAGAGCTCCGCAAAAACAACAAAGCCGTCATAAGCCGCACGGCAATTATGCTGCCTGAGCGCAAATTAAAATTGCAGCATGCAAAAATAACGATTCACCTCTGCAAAAACGAGATGACTCTTGAGAGCAATACCTATGCAAGATCTGTGTTTGTGGACATAAAGGGCGAAAGCGTTCCGCTTTCAGACAACTGCTTTGACCTTGTTCCGGGTGAAAAGAAAACAATCTATCTTGAAAAAGATTGCAAAATAGATCCAAAATCAATCAGCGTAAAATGCGTTAACAACATTACTTACGCAGGCAGTGATGCCGAAAGAATAAGATTTCGCAAAGCATTTTCCGCACAGCCGATGAACATTGCAAATAAGATTTATTATTCAATAAGCTGATTTTATGCGGCAAGTGTTTCAAAGCGCAAGATTTTAATCTTTTAACCGAATGCATGCGGCGGTATTTAAACAGAAATAAAAATAAGGACGGCGGAATTTAATCCGTCGTCCTGTTTTTTTGCGCAATGTGAAATCAATCATAATACTTATCAAGCTCGGTTTCGCATTTTTCATATTTTTTAATTTTTGGATTCTTATAAATCTTTCCCCTTGCCACAACCATAAACGGCTGAGAAAGAGCTCTGAAATCATCGAGCGGGTTTGAATTTGAAACAAGAATATCGGCGCATTTGCCCTGCTCAATACTGCCCGTAACATCATCTATTCCAAGAATTCCGGCATTAACAAGCGTTGCCGTGTGCAGCGCAAACGAAGCAGAAACGCCAACATTTTTTTCAAAATAATGAAGTTCTCGCCACATATTGTAATGAGTTGTATACGGGCAACCCGTATCGGTGCCGAGCCCAACGGTTATACCGTTTTCAAGAGCGGTTTTCGAGCCTATAACCATATTGTTGAAAACAACATTGGAATTATATTGAACCGCCTCTGAAATTCCGAGAGTTTCCCTTTCAAATTTTGCCATCGGCAAAGCAGGCGAAAGAGTGCAAACCATTACGGCATTATGCTTTTTAAAGGCATCGATTTCTCTTTGGGTAAGCGTTGAACCGTGCTCTATTGAATCAACGCCGTTTTCAACTGCGGTGCGCACACCCTCAGGGCTTTGCACATGTGCCGCAACCTTCAGTCCGTATTTGTGAGCACGATCGCAGCAAGCCTTAATCATATCTGCCTGCATCATCAGCCTGCCGGGCTCGCCCTTAACCTTGGCATCCATAACACCGCCCGTTATCATCAGCTTTATTAAATCAACACCGTGCGAATTCAAATCATCCACCATCTCGGCGGCCTCTTCCGGGGTTTTCGCCGCCCTTGCAACTGAGCCTACCATATGCCCGTTTGGCACGCCGATTGCGTAATCTGCGGCAAGAATTCTCGGTCCCTCTGCCTTGCCGGCATTTATTCTGTTTCTGAGAGTTGTGTCAAAATCACCGAGGCCGCCGACTGCACGCACCGTGGTTACACCCGACATAAGCCCCTGCATTGCATAATCTTGGCAAATTTTTATAACAATTTCCCTCATAAAGGAAGAAGAAAGAGCAAGCTTTGCAAGCTTATCTGCTTTAAGAGGCTTGTTTTTCGGTTTGCCGCCCGCCGGCAGATGCACATGCAAATTTATAAGACCAGGCATTAAATATTTACCGGTTAAATCTATAACCTCATCGCTGCTTTTCGGCGCAACGCTGCCTATTTCCGTTATTATTCCGTTTTCTATTGCCACATCCGTTCCCGGCTTTGGCTGCATATCCAAAGTGCCGTCAAGCAAAGTGCAGTTTTTAAAAACAGTTCTCATATTAAAGCCCCCTCATATAAAAATCAAAGTGTTTTTCTTATTCACGCATAAAATGCATATCAAATAAATTCAAGGCATTCGATTTCTAATTGATTTTCGCAAGTTCTTTCAACAGCCGCCTGCTTCTGTATTTCAAATATCCGAAATCGATTTTACCAAGCGTTTTATACCAATAAAGCTCGTTAAAAAGAGCATAAAGTTCAAGTTTAGCATCACAATAAAGAGATGTTTTAACCTTGCTTTTATAAATATCATAAAGTTGAAGCCGTTTACCGCAGCCGACTGTTAGCCCAAAAAGTTCATATTCAGGCTCTGCCCACATAACATTAAACGGATCCACAACACCCACAAGCTTGCCCTTTTGCGGATTGATTATAAAATTCGGCATCCAATAATCTCCGTGAATTAAAGTAGGCTCGCCTGTATTGCCGCCAAGCAGCTTCGGAAGTGAATTCAATCCCTCACAAACTGCTTCTTTAACAATATTCGGCACATCTGATTTTTGGGAAAAATCGGCAATTTTGTTTGCAAATTTTCTATAATAATCAAGCCAAGTATCATAAACGGCGTTTTCAACAGGGCCGAATTTATCGCTGTGCACAGAATGGATTTTAATCAGATTAGCAATTATTTCATTTGCCAGTTTTTCCTTATTCGGCTTCAACATAAACAAAAGCGATTTTGCGCTTGCCTCGCGCCCTTCAAAAAACTGCATAGCGAGCACGCCGCAATCGCCTGATTTTGCAACGAAATATAACTTCGGCAATTTGCAATCAACACGGCTTGATATGAAATTTATTCTTTCATATTCATCAAAAGCAAGCTTTGTATTTTTGCATACTTTAACCGCAATTACGCCCTGCGGCAAATCTACAATCACTTTATAAACTTCTGCGCTTGCTCCCCGTCCGATTTTTTCAAAGCCGAGAATGCGGCATTTCAAGTTTTCTTCAACAAGCGATATTACCTCGGCTTTCATTCTGCACCGCCTTAAACCAATATATTTCAATTCTACACAATCGGGTGATAATTGTAAATTGAAAAAATGCACAAAAAAGCACCCGAAAATTAGGCAACAAAGGATGTGATTTGTAAGCAAAAAAAAACGGTTGTCCTTACGGACAACCGTTTAAAAAACAAATATCAACTATTAGCCAAGCTCTGAGAAGTACTTGATTGTGCGAACCATCTGAGAAGTGTAGCTGTTTTCGTTATCATACCAAGAAACAACCTGAACTTCATAAGTGTTGTCGCCGATCGGAAGAACCATAGTCTGAGTAGAATCAAAGAGTGAGCCATAGCGCATACCAACGATATCGGAAGAAACGATAAGATCGGTGTTGTAACCGAAGGATTCTGTTTCCTCTGCCTTCATTGCTGCATTGATTGCATCAATTGTAACTTCCTTATCTGTTTTGATAACAGCAGTGAGGATAGTTGTTGAGCCTGTGGGAGTAGGAACACGCTGAGCAGAGCCGATAAGCTTGCCGTTGAGCTCAGGAATTACAAGGCCGATTGCCTTTGCAGCACCTGTTGAGTTAGGAACGATGTTAACAGCACCTGCACGAGCACGACGAAGATCGCCTTTTCTCTGAGGACCGTCAAGAATCATTTGATCGCCTGTGTAAGCGTGAATTGTGCACATGATACCGCTCTGAATAGGAGCAAAATCATTAAGAGCCTTAGCCATGGGAGCAAGGCAGTTTGTTGTGCAAGAAGCAGCGGAAATAACAGTATCTTCCGGCTTAAGAGTTTCGTGGTTTACATTGTAAACGATAGTGGGAAGATCGTTGCCTGCGGGAGCAGAAATAACAACCTTGCGAGCACCTGCCTGAATATGAGCAGAAGCCTTTTCTTTAGAGGTGTAGAAACCTGTGCATTCAAGAACAACGTCTACGCCAAGCTTGCCCCAAGGAAGATCGGCAGCGTTGGGCATTTTGTAGATAACGATTTTTTTACCGTCAACTACGATATAGTTATCTTCGCCTTCACCTTCGTGGAAGTCTACAGTGTGACCCTGAGCAACATAGTTACCCTGAGATGAATCGTACTTGAGAAGATGAGCAAGCATTTTTGCGCTTGTAAGATCGTTGATAGCAACAACTTCATAGCCTTCTGCACCGAACATCTGACGGAATGCAAGACGGCCGATACGGCCGAAACCGTTAATAGCAACTTTTACCATTGGATTATACCTCCGAAAAAATTAAATACTAAAATGTTGATTGACAACATTTTGTCGATATCTATTCTATACTGTTTTGCCTCGAATATCAAGCAATTTTTGCCATTTGAAAAACTTTGTTAAATCTAACCAAAAAGGCGTGAGTTAAAAGGCCTTATTATATTTATTTTTTGCTTTACGCCGCATACAGCGTTCACTATATGTGAAAATGTGAAAATCCGTTTGCAATCACTTTTCGGTATCTGCCGCCTGCGCCTTGCGCCGGTTGTGCAAAAGCACGGCAATAGGAATTAAAGAAAACACTGCCACGGCTGCCGCCGCAAGAAAAATATTTGGGGTTGGAATTGTTTTAACAACACCGAGTTCCTCATAAGTTTGATTATTGTTTGCAATAACGGCTGCGCCGATATAAGGGCCGGTTATCATTGGAATCAGCACCTGAAACACCATCCGCACACCCTGAAACAAACCCACTTTATCGTTTGGAGTATAGTCTCTGATTGTGCCGCAAACAGCGGCAGATGTAACGAGAAATGCACTCATCATTATTATGCCGATAATTATGAGCAAAGCCATATTTTCGCCGTTAACAAAATACATCAAAACAAAACCTGCGGTTAATATAATTGCTGCAGGCAGCAAAAACTTAACCTTGCCCACCTTATCGATAACACCGCCGAGCAAAACCGAAACGACTGCCGAAACAACAAGAATTGCGCCGAGCGGAATTGCATAATTTTCTATTCCGAGTGTTTTTTCGAGATAAATTATAAGATAGGGCATAAAAACCTGATAAGCAATATTAAAAATACAAAATGCCGCAAATGCCACATAAAGCATTTTATTTGCCTTAACGGTTGACGGCTTAAAGCCATATATAATGTTTTTAAAATAATTTTCGTTGTTTGCTTTGATTCCTGGCTTATCTTTTAAGAAAAACAAGCCTAAAACGCCCACAACAGTGGTGGTGATGCCCACAATAAGGAAAAAAGTTTTCCATTCGCCGCGCTGCTTATAGCCATCCAAAAGGCCGAAAACAACAAGGATTGCCAAAAGCGGCAGCGCCTGCATAACCGTTTCAGCTCTGCCTCTGTTTGTGTTGTCAGTAACATCGGTTACCCAACTGTTGAATGCGGCATCAAATCCGGTTGAACCGAAGAAGGTCATAACGCAATCCATAACGATTATTATAAGCGATGCTGTGGCAACCGCATTTGCGGAGTGAAACAGCTTTTCCGTGTTTCCAACGGTTATAAAGCCGAATGATGCAGTAACAATGCCCCAAATTATGTATCCGACTGTTATAAACACCTTGCGCTTTCCGAGCTTATCCGAAAGCGCACCCATAATAAGCGTTGTCAGCGCTGCAGTTACAGCGGAAGCGGCAACCATGGCTGCAATGTCATTTGCCGTGCCGCCTACGGCATCAAACAAATAAACATTGAAATACATATTTTCAATTACCCAAGCAAGCTGCCCCGCAAGACCGAAAAACAAAATACTTACCCAAATTCTTGCACCGAGCTTAGTTGATTTAGCTTTTTCCATAAAATCACCTCTATGCCCCAATTATTGCACAATTTACAAATTTGTCAATACACACAAACGATTTTTTGTATAAATTTTGCATAAACAATCTAAAAGAATCGTATTTTAAGCTTGTGCTATACTCAAAAAAGCCATTCGAGTCAGGGCAAAGCAATGCCGACCTGATGCTCTTAACAAGCTTATAAGGAAACCGAAAGCAAAAGCTCGAACGATTAAGCCCGAGCAATAAACAAAAAAAGCCCCGACAATAAAAGCCGGGGCAATCAGGTAAAAAGCAATATATAAGCCGCACGGAGTGGTACTTGCCGCCATCCGTCAACCGCTTATATGTTGCAAATATAATATAACACATTTAAAACAAAAAGGCAAGAAAAAAAGAGCGTAACCCCCCGAAATAATGGAAAGAAAAGAGGGAAACGCTCCCAGAGCTAAAAGAATGTTAAAACCCTTTAGCGTTAAGCATTTTAACACTTTTCGCGCTCCGTGCATGAGTTTATATTAAACGCGCCGAAGCCGGGATAGCATGCAGAGGCGCCGAGCTGCTCCTCTATGCGAAGCAGGCGATTATATTTGGCAACTCTTTCGCCCCTGCTCGGTGCGCCCGTTTTAATTTGGCCGGCATTTGCCGCAACCGCAAGATCGGCTATTGTGGTATCCTCCGTTTCGCCGGAGCGATGCGAAATCACAGCGGTGTACCCTGCTTTTTGGGCAATTTTGATTGCCTCAAGCGTTTCCGAAACAGTGCCGATTTGATTTAGCTTAATCAAAACCGAATTTCCGCAGCCGAGTTCAATTCCTTTTTTGAGCCTCTTTGAATTTGTTACAAATAAATCATCACCGACCAGCTGCACTTTTTTGCCGAGCAAATCCGTCATATATTTCCAACCATTCCAATCCTCTTCATCAAGCCCATCCTCAATTGAAACAATCGGATACTTTTCCGAAAGCATTTTCCAGCGGTGCGCAAGTTCTTGAGATGTGAATCTTTCGCCTTTTTTAGGCAAAACATAATTTCCCTGCCCCGTGCCCTTCCATTCACTTGAAGCGGCATCAAGCGCAAGCACAAAATCCCTGCCCGGCTCATAACCCGCTTTTTCAATTGCTTCAATTATATAATCAACCGCCTGCACATCATCGGAAAAATTCGGTGCAAAGCCGCCCTCATCACCAACCGAGGTTGCAAGCCCGTTTGCATTTAAAATTGACGCAAGCGAATGAAACACCTCTGTGCATTGCCGCAAACCCTCTCTGAAGCACGGAGCACCCACGGGCATTATCATAAATTCCTGAATATCAACCGTGTTTGAAGCATGGGCGCCGCCGTTTAAAATATTCATCATCGGCACGGGAAGCAAATTTGCATTTGCGCCGCCCAAAAACCTGTAAAGCGGCATTTTGCACGCATTAGCAGCGGCTTTTGCAACGGCTATTGACACTGCCAAAACCGCATTTGCACCGAGATTTGATTTATCACAGCTTCCGTCTGCGGCAAGCATAGCCTCATCTGCACAGTAAATATCCATTGCATTTTTGCCGAAAAGAGCACTGTTAATAACCGTGTTTACATTTTCAACTGCTTTGCGAACGCCTTTTCCGCCGAATCGGGCAACATTGCCGTCTCTCAGCTCCAAAGCCTCAAATTCACCTGTTGAAGCGCCGCTCGGAGCCGCACCCGTGCCGATTGTGCCGTCTTCCAAAATCACTTCTGCCTCAACAGTCGGATTACCTCTGGAATCTATTATTTCCCTTCCGTGCACTTCTTTAATGCAATACTTTTTCAATTCCGTTCATCCTCTCGCCGTGAAAATTATTTTAAAAGTATTTTATAAATATTATTAGCCCGTTCATTAAAAATAATTAAAAGAATTCAAAGCAATTAAACTTTTCTCTTGTTATTTAACAAAAATGGGTGTAATATAGTTTTAGTTTAAATATTCGGGCACGTAGCTCAGTTGGGAGAGTGCTGCATTCGCATTGCAGAGGTCGAGGGTTCGACTCCCTTCGTGTCCACCACTTCCACGCTCTTACACAGAGCGTGGATTTTTTATATTCATATAACAACCGCTGCAATTTTAATAAGCTCTGCCATGCCGATAAGCCGCATTACAGAAAGCTCAATTCAAAATTGCAATACAAAGAAAACAAAAATCCCAATGCGGCCTCACAACAACAGCAACCACACGCCTAAGAAATTTGCTGTTAAGATTTGTTTGTTGTTTGACAATACTTTTAATGTTATAATAATCACAGTAAAGAAGCTTTATTTGGTGCACAAATTATCAAGTATTAAGAAAGAGGAAACATAATGAAAGCATACACATATATTTCAGAGGGAAATTTTGAATTAAGAGAAAAGGAAAAGCCGGTTATTATACATGAAAGAGATGCCGTTGTTAAGGTTACTCTTGCAAGCATTTGCTCAAGCGATTTACACATTAAACACGGCAGTGTTCCCCGTGCCGTTCCCGGCATAACCGTTGGGCATGAAATGGTTGGAACAGTTGAAGAAATCGGAAGCAAAGTAACAAATGTTAAACCCGGAGACAGAGTAACCGTTAATGTGGAAACATTTTGCGGAGATTGCTTTTTCTGCAAAAACGGATTTGTGAACAATTGCACGGACAAAAACGGCGGATGGGCACTCGGCTGCCGAATAGACGGCGGACAAGCCGAATATGTTCGTGTGCCGTTTGCAGACCAAGGGCTCAACAAAATTCCGGACAGCGTTACGGACAGACAAGCGCTTTTTGTGGGCGATGTTCTTGCAACAGGCTTTTGGGCGGCACGTATTTCCGAAATCACAAAGGACGACACAGTATTGATTATCGGCGCAGGGCCGACGGGTATTTGCGCTCTTCTTTGCACCATGCTGAAAAATCCCAAACGCATCATCGTGTGTGAAAAGGACGAAAACAGAATTCGTTTCATAAACGAGCATTATCCCGATGTGCTTACCGTTTTGCCGGAAGAATGCTTTGAATTTGTGAAAAGCCGCAGCGAGCACGGCGGCGCAGACAGAGTGCTTGAGGTTGCAGGCGCCGAATCAACCTTTAAATTGGCTTGGCAATGTGCAAGGCCGAATGCAATAGTTACCGTTGTTGCGCTTTATGACAAACCGCAAGTTTTGCCGCTTCCCGAAATGTATGGCAAAAATTTGATTTTCAAAACAGGCGGTGTTGACGGCTGTGATTGCGAAGAAACGCTGAACTTGATTGCACAAGGAAAGCTGAACACAGAGCCTTTAATCACCCATACATATCCCCTTGCGGAAATTGAAGATGCATATGAGCTTTTTGAAAACAAGAGAGACGGTGTTATTAAAGTTGCAGTGGAATGTTAATCCGCATTAAAGCTGCTTTCTTAATTATTCTTTATATTTTCTTAACGAAAAAGCAAATATATTTTACTATAATATCATCATAAAAATATATTCGGAGCTGTATTATGAACAAAACAAAAGAAAGCATAATCAGAATTTTTCTTGCAATTCTTGCGGCTATATTCACCGTTCTTTACATAGGCCCCGTTATAACAACGGGGCAAATAAACATCGGCATATTAACAGGCTTTATGCTTGCCGCTGCGGCACTTATTTATTCCGTTTTTTTCAGAAAAATAAACTTAATTTTGAAAAAAGCAACTGCAAAAAAAGCGGGAAAAGCGGCAATCGGTGCCGTTTCGGCCGTGCTTGCAATTTGCATAATCGCATCCGGCGCAGCACTTGGATGTGTTTTCAGCCGCAGCAGTGCAAGCAGCACCCAAGCAAACACGGTTATAGTGCTTGGCTGCAAGGTAAACGGAGAAAGCCCGGGGCCTTTTTTACGCAGCAGAATAAATGCGGCTTATGATTATCTAAGCAAAAATCCGGATGCGATTGCGGTTTTAAGCGGAGGCCAAGGAAACGGTGAAAATATTTCCGAGGCCGAATGTATGTTTCGAAGCTTAACGGAAAAAGGCATTGAACCAAGCCGACTTTTTATTGAAGATAAATCCACAAACACTCAGCAAAATTTCAATTACTCGCTAAAGATTTTGCAAGAAAACGGAATAACGGATAAAAACATAACCGTTATAACAAACGATTTTCACGAATACAGAGCCTGCAAATTTGCCGAGAAATGCGGTTTAATTCCCCATTCTTACCCAAGCAAAACACCGTGGAACGGATATATGCCATTTGCTTCAAGAGAAGTTTACGGCATACTTTATCAGGTTTTTCTCTAAAGAAAATCGCCGAAGGAGGGCTTAAACTTCCTTCGGCGTTTTTATTTGCACATAATTCAGCTAAGCGGCATTGCGAGCGTGCCGTAAAACACCGACTTATTGCCAAATCGCAAAAACAGCGCTATAATCTAATCATAAAATTCTGCAACAAGTTTAATCTGCATCAAAGAAAAGGGGTGCTGTTTATGTGGGTTGTTTATGCATTCGGCTCGGCATTTTTTGCCGGAATAACCGCCGTTTTTGCAAAATGCGGAATTAAAAAAACGGATTCGGACGCCGCAACCGCCGTGCGAACAATAATTGTGCTTGCCTTTTCATGGCTGATGGTGCTTATAGTTGGCTCGGCGCACACAATCGGCGATATTTCCGCAAAAACATGGATATTCTTGGTGCTTTCCGGGATTGCCACGGGCGCATCTTGGCTTTGTTATTTTAAGGCATTGCAAACAGGCGATATAAACAAAGTGGTGCCGATTGACAAATCAAGCACGGTGCTTACCATTTTGCTTGCCTTTATATTTTTGGGAGAAAAAATAACTGCCGCAAAGGGCATTGCCGTTGCTTTGATTGCTGCCGGAACCTTTATGATGATTGAAAAAAAAGAAAGCGATTCAGATAAAAAAGGCAGCAAAAGCGGCCTGATTTATGCGGCACTTTCTGCAATTTTTGCCGCACTGACTTCTATTCTGGGTAAAATAGGCATAGACGGCGTTGAATCCAATTTGGGCACGGCTATTCGCACGGGCGTTGTGCTGATCATGGCATGGCTTATCGTTTTTATAAAAGGCAAAGGAAGCACCCTGCGCCGAATTCCAAAAAACGAGCTTGGCTTCATTTGCCTTTCCGGAATTGCAACAGGAGGCTCTTGGCTTTGCTATTACAAAGCACTTCAAGGCGGGCTTGCCACGGTGGTTGTGCCGATTGATAAGCTGAGCATCCTTGTTTCAATTGCATTTTCCGCAATTGTCTTTAAAGAGAGATTAACAAAAAAAGCCGCATTCGGCTTGGCTTTTATAGTTTGCGGCACACTTTTAATGCTTGTTAAAAGCTGACGACTTATCGCCGAAATCCGTTTTGCACACATAAAATCAAACAACGCAACAATAAAGGGCAGTTCGCAAGAACTGCCCTTCAAGTTTATTCTGCAAATTATTTGGCTGCGGAAACGGGGCTGCAGAAATCGCTGTAAATATAGCCGCCCTGATAATTTTTCCAGCAACGAACGCGAACATAATATTTATCCGCGGAATCACTTGTTTTGATTGTGTAATTTGTGGAGAAAGTACCGTTTATCCAAGCGCCCTGCGTTTGGCTTTTATCCGTAAAGGTTGGATCGGTGCTCCACTGAATATAATAGCCGTGGCACGCAACATAATCCCAGCTTGCATTTATTGTGTTTGAGTCGGAAACGGAAACGCTTAAATTTTTTGCTGGCTCGCAGGCAGCACAAACATTTTCTGCAATACCCCAAGCAAGTAAGGTGCCGTTTGCATCATAAGCAAGAACAAGGAAATCATATTCCCATGCGGGATTTAAATCATGGAATGCAATATCACTTGTTGCCGTTGTGCCCTTAAAATCGTTTTTATCATCCGTTATATCAAAAACCAGATATTGATCGACGCCGTAAACTTCGCACCAATCAAGCCACAGGGATTTACCGCCATTGCCTCTGCCTGTTACTTTAAATGAAGATGAAAAATCAAATGCGGCCTTAACCGGTTCAGTAAAATCACTGTAAATATATCCGCCCTGATAATTTTTCCAACAACGAACACGAACATAATAATCAGATGTATTAAAACCGACAAATTGCTCAAAATCCGTTGAAAAAGTGCCGTTTATCCATTGACCTTGAACATCCGATTTGAAATTCGGATCGGTGCTCCATTGAATATAATAGCCGTGGCACGCAACATAATCCCAGCTTGCGCTTATAGTGCCGTCAAATGCATCACCTGCAATAACAACAAGATTCTTGGGCGGCTCGCATGCTGCGCAAACCCGATATGTTGCATTGCTTGTTTTGCCGTTTTTATCATATGCAACAACCTTTATATCATATTCCCATGCCGGGTTAAAATCGTGGAATGCTATATCACTTGTTTTAACATCGCCTTTTAAGGTGTTTGCGCCGTTTGTAACATCATAAACCTTGTATCCGACAGCGCCCGCAACATCATTCCAATCAAGCCACAGGGATTTACCGCCATTGCCTCTGCCCGTTACCGCAAAACCGTTGGGAGCATCCATATAGCCCAGGATTGACGAATCCGTAAAATCACTGTAAATATAACCGCCCTGATAATTTTTCCAGCAACGAACACGAACATAATACTGCTTTGCAGGCTTGCTTGTGTTGATGGTGTAGCTTGTGGAGAAAGTGCCGTTTATCCAAGCACCGTTTTTATCAGTTTGGAAAGTTGGGTCTGTTGACCACTGCAAATAATAGCCGTGGCACGCAACATAATTCCAGCTTGCCGAAAGCGAATAGGTGCCGTTTGCCGAAATTGTGAAGTTTGTGGGAGGCTCGCAAGCCGCACAAACACGGTAAGTGGCATCTGCCGTATCACCGGTGCTGCTGATTGCAACAACCTTTATATCATATTCCCAAGCAGGGTTAAAATCATGAAAAGCTATATCGCTTGTTTTAACCTCGCCCTTAAAAGTGTTTGCGCCGTTTGTAACATCATAAACCTTATAGCTTACGGCATTTTTGCAATCCGACCAATCAATCCACAGGGATCTGCCGCCGTTGCCTCTGCCCGTTACTTCAAAATTTGCCGGAGTTGACGGCTTAACGGCTTCCTTTGCAAACTCAACCGAAACGCTGTATGTTTGCGTTGCGTTTGACGGAATATCAGAGCCGTAATATGCGCCGCATTTAAGAAGATAAGTTGTGCCGGCAAAAAGCTTAACTGTTGTTTTGCATTCATTGCCCACATATTCTGTTTTTTGATTTTGAACCTCTTCCTGAGTGGTGGATTCAAGCAAAAACCAATGCGGCTGATATTTGATATCGTCCGAATGTGATTCAAAAACATAATTTGCCGTTTGAGTGGGTTTAAAAGTTAATGTGGCAAATTTACTTGAGCTTGAAACGGAAACATAAGCGGGAGAGCCAACATCAAGCACCGTTTTGCCTGCATCTGCGTTTTTAATATCATAATCCGCATGAATATATTTGCTTTTTCCGTTTTTGCCGATTGCAACAGCCGTGAGCGAAGTGCTTTTGCTTAAAGTAACCGGCCCTGCCAGTGCATTGCCGTTAGTTAAAGTAGGCACTGTGTTATCAGTTGTGTACATAACAGTTGTGCCGCTCGGAGCGGTTGCGGAAACGGTGATTGCAGAAGAATAACTGCCGCTTGACTTACTCAGAACAGGAGACTGAAGAAGTGCATCCTCATATAATGCAGAGAAATTCAAAATGCCTGCGCCGCACCAATTTGTGCCTGTGTTATCATTTATTGGGAAAGCGGCGGATTTTATTTTTGATTCAAGCTGACTTGCTTTAAGGCTGCCGTCCATTGAAAGCAAGGTTGCCGCAGCCGCACTTACAAACGGAGTTGCAAGTGAGGTGCCGCTAACATTTCTTGTGTAGCCGCCACCGATATTTGTTGTGTAAATATGAGTGCCGGGTGCTGCAATATCAACAACGGAACCATAGTTTGAATAAGCGGCCTTGTTATTATCCGAATCGGAAGCCGCAACCGTTATAACCTGCGGAATTGATGCAGGGAAATAGCTTGAAGCGTCTTCATTGCTGTTGCCTGCTGCAGAAACAATTGTGCAGCCTTTTTTATCAAGCTCAGAAACAACATTTTCAAAATAATTTCTTGTGCTTGTTGAATCGCCTGTTGCCTTAATTACCAAAGACATATTAAGTATTTTCGGCGCATTTTGCTCGGAAACAATTGTTTTTAATGCGGAAACAATATAACTCATTGTGCTGTTGCCGTTTGAATCCGCAATTTTATATGATTTAATTTTAACGCTCTCAGGTGAGTTTTGAGCGATAACACCGGCAACCTGGGTGCCGTGGCCGAGTTGATCTGCCCCGGTGCCCGAACCTATGAGATCCAAGCCGTCGCCCACAACTCTGTTTTTAAGATCCGGATGAGTGCCGTCAACGCCCGAATCAATAACGGCAACAGTTACATCATTTAGCTTTTTGCCGGAGCTTTTTATTGAATTTATGGTTTCTTCCGATTCAACTCTTTCATTGCCCCAAGTTTCAGATTTATATTCCGTTGCATTTACATCTGCGGTTTTTGCAATCAAGTCGTAATCGGCATCATACCCATCTGCCAAAAGTGCTTTTAAAGCACTTGCGGCGGAAGCATCATCTGCAAATTGAAGCACAGTAACTCCCACTGAGCTGACTTTTTCAATTTCGCCGTAACTCTTTGAAAGCTTATCGGCATAAACCAAAATTCTGTCCTCAACCGCAAGCTGAGTGCTGTTTTGATTAAGGGCATAATCCTCATCGCCGTCGTATTCACTTACAATGCGATTAACGCTTTTTGAAAACGCAGCAACACTTTTTCGATTTGCCTCTGCCGCGAACACGCTTTGGCACGGCGACAAAACGCCGCAAACCATAACGGCAGCCAACAATAAACCGATTGCTTTTTTCATATACTTCTTTCCTTTCGTGAAATCGCCTTTTTGCAAAACATGCATCAAGAAACGACTCCATAATCTAATTTCATTATACAATTTCACTTGCGCTTTGGCAATACATCAAAATTTAGGAAATCACAGCTTTTTACACACAAAAACATTCCAGCCCTTTTCGGAGCGTGTTTCTGTAATATCAAAGCCGTTTTGCTCAAGCGAACGCTCAACCTCTGCCTTGCGGCTGTCTATAATTCCGCCGGTTATATAAACACCGTGCTTATCAAGAAACTTGGCGGCATCTTCATTGAGCTTCATAACCACATCTGCAACAATATTTGCAATTATGATTTTATAAGTGCCGCTTACACATTCGGAAAGATCGCCTTTTGCCGCCGTAAATACAGGGGGCTCAAATCCGTTTTTCTTTGCATTTTCAAGGGCGGTTTTAACAGCCAGTTCATCAATATCCGTGCCGAAAGCACTTTTTGCGCCAAGCAACAGGGCAGCTATTGAAAGTATGCCGCTTCCGCACCCGATATCAAGCACCGTTGATTCATCGTTTACATATTCTTCAAGCATTTCAAGGCAAAGCCTTGTGGTTGGGTGGCTGCCAGTGCCGAATGCAAGCCCCGGCTCAATATCAAGAATCAAGCGCCCCTTTGCATCATAATCTTTTTCCCATTCAGGCCTTATAAGCAGTTTTTCGCCTATCGGCATAGGATGAAAATATTGTTTCCAATTATTCACCCAATCCTCTGCTTTGCAATCCGCAATGGTTATTTCGCACGGAATACCATCTGCATCAAGCCTGTCTTTAACAAAAGCAACAGCTTCCGCAGGGCTTTCATTTGGATCTATATAGATATGAATAGTTGATTTTGTGCGATCTTTTTTCAGTAAATCCTCATCAATTAAATCAACGTGGGCAACCTGCAAGGTTTCCTCCACCAAATCCGAATAATCCTCTATATAAATTCCGTACGGCACCGCCATATTTGCAATATTGCCTGCTGTTTCCGTATATTTTGAATCAACCGTTACCGACACTTCGGTCCAGCTTTGCTGCTGAAAATCCTCCGCCATAATCATTCTCCTTTTTAAACTGCTGTGCCTTAATCATCCAAATTAACAATATGCTCCGTGCCGGAAAGGCCGTGGTTATAAAGCTTTCTGTTATCAAGCGACCATTGCCTGTCCGTAAACTTACCGGGTGCCACCTTATCGGTTGCACTGTGGAATTCAAATATTTCCGCATCCAATGTATCAAGCGCAGACAAAATTTCTGCCTCCAAAAACATGGGCCTTACTGGCGATCCGTATTCCGGCACCCCATGGTGGCTTAAAATCATATGTTCAAGCAGCGCAACTTTTTCGCTCGTTATGCCAAGCTCTTTTGCTGCATCTGCCACATAATAGGCGCCCTCAACCAAGTGGCCGATAAGCTCGCCCTCTGTTGAATAACCCTTAACGAGGCCGCTTTTTGCAAAAGTAAATTCCCAAGTTTTTGCAACATCATGCAAAATCGCACCGGAAAGCAGCAAATCCCTGTTTATGTTAGGATAGATTCTGCATATTTCTTCTGCCATGCGAACTATTGATATTGTGTGAAGCATAAGCCCGCCGAGCATTGCATGGTGCAGCCTGAAAGCCGCAGGGCATGTTATGAGCAAATCCTTTTTATCTTTCATTATTTTTGAAACGATTGCCTTAAGCTCTTCATCCTTAAAAGCATTTACTCTTTTCATAAGCATATTAAATATATCAAGCCCTCCTACATCTGATGAAGGAACAAGATCGGCAAGATTATATTCATCGCCGGAAGAAGCAGGCCTGATTTGAGCAATTCTAAACTGATCTCTGCCGTTATACTGCTCTACATTGCCGCGAACCTTAACAACCATTTCCTCTTCAAAAATGCCGCTTGCGTTATAATCCCACAGCTTTGCAGGCAATTCGCCGCTTTTATCACCTATAATCAAATCCAAATAAGTTGCGCCGTTTTTTGTTTTCTTTTCTTCACATTTTTTTATGAGCACAAAGCCCTCTGCCATACCGTTTGGAAGCGGATTGAAATTCATATTTTTACCTCGCCTAATATTTTAATAAATTGCTTTTTTCAAACTCAATTATATAACAAAATGAATTATTTATCAATTGCCTGTAAACATTATTCATATACTATTCACCGTTCTTGACAAATGCGCTTTTCGTTGTTAAACTATAATTTAATAATTATAGATTTTGTTAAACAGACAAACACAATATTATTAACGGAGGCATTCAAGTGAACTTCGACAATTTATGTATGAATTGCTTTGAAAAGCTTACTCAGGGCAGCGTTTGCGCAAACTGCGGATTTGATAACGATTCTGTTTCGGATATGCTGTTTTTGCCGCGCAAAACTCTGCTATCCGGCAGATACCTTGTGGGCAATTCGCTTTCTAAAGAGAGCGATGCGGTAACATATATAGGGCTTGACACGGAAACCGGTTCAACGGTAACAATAAGAGAATTTATGCCGGCAGGCATTGCAAACAGGCTTGAGGGAAACCTTAATGCACATGTGCGTGAAAAATACAAAAAAACATTTGACGGCTGCAAGAAATCATTTATAAAACTTTGGAACACGCTCAAGGGGATGAATTCCCTTTCGGCAGTTATTCCCGTTTTGGATGTGTTTGAGGAAAACGAAACAGCATATGCAATTTCTGAAAAAATGGCAACCGTTTCCCTGCGTGATTTTCTTATAAGAAACAGCGACAACATAATTCCTTGGGACAAAGCGCGCCTTATGTTTATGCCCGTGCTCACAACGCTTGAAAAGCTGCATGAAAACGGAATTATTCACGGCTGCATAAATCCGGACAATCTTGTGCTTTGCAAAGACGGCAAAGTGCGCCTTGCAGGATTTTGCATAAGCGAATGCAACATGGCAGGCACCGAGCTTGAGTTTAACGAAAATGAGGGCTACACGGCGCTGGAGCAATACAACAACAACCACAAGGTTTGCCCTGCGACGGACATTTATGCATTTTCGGCTTGCATTTACAGAGCATTGGTGGGAACAAATCCGCCCGGCGCACTTGCAAGAGAAACAAATGATAAGCTGATGATACCGAATGTTATTGCCGAAAAAATACCGGCATATGTAATAAAAGCACTCGGTGCAGGGCTTCAAATTTATCCCGAAAGACGAATTCAAAGCGTTTATGATTACAGAGAGCTCTTAAACGCCGCACCGTCCGTTGTTGCAAAAGCTGCAGAAATTCAGGCAACAGAGCAAAGAAGCAACTTACCCGAAGAGAAGAAGCACGAAAGCCCTGCAAAAGCGGAAAAGGCAAAGAAAAAAGGAAACAAAGGCAAGCTGATTGCAATTATATTGGCTGTTGTTGCCGTTGTGGCGGCAGCGGTTTATGTGTTTGGCTTTTCCGGGCTTATAAACAGCAAGGAAACAACAGTGCCGCAAACGACGGCAGCACCCGTTACTGTGCCCGATTTTTCAACACAGGGCTACACCGAATCAGACATTAAAAACGGAGCTGCATGGAACCAGCAATTTAAAATATCATTCAATTATGCATATAATCCCGAATGCGAAGCCGGCATTGTTTATGAGCAAAGCATTAAAGCCGGCGAAACAGTGCCGCAAGGCTCTGCAATTGTGCTGACGGTAAGCAAGGGCACAGAAATGGCAACCGTGCCCGATGTAGGAAGCCTGACTTCGGAAGAAGCTCAAAAGCAGCTTGAAGCACTTGGATTTAAGGTTAAGACAATTCCGGTTTACAATAACGGCAGCTACACTCCGAACACTGTTAAGAAAACAGGCGGAACGGCACCGGCAGCGGGCGAAAGCGTTGAAAAAGGCACAACCGTTATCATTCAGGTATACGGCGAAGAAGAAACAACAACCGCACCTCCGGCACAAACCGAGCCTGCCGTTACACAATAAACAAAAGCGAACTTTGATAAGCCACCCTAAAACGGGCAATAAAAGCCCCTCTTGATGTTTAATTCACACCAAGAGGGGCTTCTTATTTTCAAATGCTTTATCACATTTGAACACTATTTAATAACTGCCTGCGGCAAAAAGGCCGCCGCAACACAAACCGCAACACTGAGAATTGCATAAACAAGTGCAATTGCCGTGCTTCCGGATTTAAACAGCTGTGCAGTTTCAAGAGAAAATGTTGAAAATGTTGTAAAGCCGCCGCAAATGCCAACCTTCAGCAGCAAAACAAGGCGCGCATCCAAATTATTGCTTTTTGCGGCGAATGCGGCAATTATTCCGATTGCAAGAGCACCGAGTGCATTCACTATAAATGTGTTCACGGGAAACCCGGCAGGATTTTTAATGGGAGCAAGGCTCATCAAATATCGCAAAACGGCACCGATAAAACCGCCGATGCCGACAAGAATACAATTTAACACAACAAAACCTCCGTTTTTTTATAAGCATACCAAATATAATACAACTCGACAAGAGTGTTGCAGTTCAAAAAATTCCAAAAAATTTACGGCACACAAAAAAACAATCCGCCGATACAAAAGTATCGGCGGATTTCTTAATATCATTGCACAGGCTTTAAATTCTTGCATTCAGCCTTTAAAGCCAACAAATTCTATGAAAAAGTTTTTTCCAAAATACTGTGGTCACGAACATTTATATAACCGTTTCCGTCTGCATCAAGCGATGCATCATAATTCGCATCGCCCTTTTTACTGTTGAAGGCAGCCTTAAAATCTGCCGAGTGAACATCGCCGCAAACAGTGCATTTTTCGGTGAACACATAATTTGAATACGACTGAGCCGCATATGAATGGCTTACAGCCCAAACGGCATAAATTTCGGTGTCTTGAGTAATATTCCGAGCTGCCGCACTCCAGCTTGGGCACACCATACCGGATGGAGCCTGAGGGAACTGCGGAGCATCAACATTACCGCCGGACACCGCATATGCATAATCAAGCACATTGCCGCCCTGAGAATCACTGAAGCTGACTTTATAGAAATTCTTTGTAAGATTCATATGAACGGTTAAATTCTGAGCCCCGGCACAGGAAACATCATACTCATAGTCAATGCCTGCCGAGATAATCGAATAATCCGTAAATTCAAATTCCGAAGTTTCACCGTTATAGCCGGTGTAGCCCTCTTCATCGTTTTCATTAGGAAGGCTTGAAGCCGCAACTTTATCGGCAGCAAGCGAAACGGGTGCCGAAAGCGTTTTACCCGAAAATGCCGCCGCTGCATCTATTGTTTGATTGCCGATGTTATAAGAGGTTACTTTGTTTTCAAGCAAAGCATTTGCGGAAAGATCAAGTGCCGCAATATTGTTATAACAACAGGTTAAATCCGAAAGCTGAGTATTTGCAGAAAGATTGAGCGAAGAAAGCTTATTATACGCACAGTTCAACTGGGTTAAATTTTTGCACATACTTAAATCAAGCACCGAAAGCGCACAACCGTTGCAAATAAGCTTTGTTACCGAGGAAGATAAGGTTAAGCTTGAAAGATTTTCATTAACCGAGCACACAAGATCCGTGAGCGCAGTGTTTTTTGAAACATCAAGCGAGGTTAAATTATTGCCCTGCACATAAAGCTTTTGCAAATTTAAAAGTGCGGAAAAATCTGCTTTTTCAATTCCCAAATCGCCTGCATAAAGCTGTTCAATCGCAGTAAAATATTCAATGCCCTTTAAATCAAGAATTTCATCTGCATAAAGAACAAAATTCAAACTTTTTACTGCTGCAATTTCAGATTCGCTTAAAGTGCCGCTTGAATCAAGATCAAAATTTTCAAGCACAACTTCACGGAAGCTTTTATCCGGAAAATGAGCCGCATCAATTGCCACAACATCCTGCGCACTTGCGCTTATCAGCCCCGTGAGGCTGACAAGTGCAAGAATTACTGCCGATAAGGCGGAGGTTATTTTTTTTATTGTTTTTGCCATTTTAACTCCTCTCCGTTATCTGCCGATTGCGAAAGATACCGGGATGGTATTTGTGATTTCTGAGCCATCGCTCAAAGTTACGGTGCAGGTTATTGTTGCAGACCCGCCTCTTGCCGAGGTGCATTTAACAAGCCCGTTTTGATCAACGGTGATGCTGTTACTGCTGCTGCTCCATTTAACCGAGGTGTAAGCTTCTGCAGCTTCGGGATATGTGTTTATTGAAAGCTGAACGGTTTGGTTTATAACAACAAAAGCCTTATAGGAAACACTTTCAACTTCTGCACCGCCGTAAACAAACTTAAAGGATTCAATAAGCTGAACTTTATCGGTTATCTTAATGTTTTTTGTTACGGTTGATTCACGGCCGTAATCATCAACAACCGTGTAAGTAATATCAACAGAGCCGAAAGCATCATCGTTTGCCTTTGTAATCGTGGCAGTGTTGCCCGAAACGGAAACATTAACCGATTTTTCATTTGCAAAAGTTATTTGCGATGATTTGATCATTGCACCATCGGCACAGGAAGCATTAACAACAACCGTATTTGCCTCGTCCTTAACATAGGTTGCGCCGTTTTCAATTTCTGCGCCGTTTACCGCAAGCACAAGGTTGCCCGGAGCTATGAACGGATGCTCTGCAAGCTCGTTATACGCCGTTTGAAGCGCCGTGAGAGCCGAATCAATCGCATCTTGGGTTGAGAAATAATCGGAATTTACTTTAACGGCATTTTCATATGCTGTTTTAAATGCCATACCGTAATCATAAGCATAATCCATATAATTTACGGAGGCATATTGCTTAACCGCAGCATTGAGAGCCGTATTGTCATTTGTTGTGAACGCTCTTACGGAAGCAGAAATGCCGCCGTCTGCCGAATAAGCGGTGATTGTGCATTCGCCTGCTTTAACAAATGTTACAACGCCTTTTTCATCAACCGTTGCAATATTTTCATCCGATGATTTGTAAACGCAGGTTTTTACAGTCGGAACGGCAAAAGCACTTGTGCCCGAAACCGTTGGATTCAAGGTTACGGTGGTGCCCGGTGCGCCGTGAACGATTTCTTCAGAGAAGCTTACGCTGCTGACTACATTACGAACAAATGAAACATAAACCGAACTTTCTGCCGTGTTGCCTGCTTCATCGGTTGCCGTTGCGGTGATGAGCGCATAACCGCCAAACGCAGTATTATTTGTTACAACGCCGTTTTCATCAACGCTTATGCTGCCGTTTGAAGATTTCCAACTTACAGTTGCTCCGCAGCTTTCCGCAGGATCAAATACCGCAACAAGATTTACGGAAATTCCGTTAATTGATGTTGCATTATATCTGATGAAGCCGGGGTTTAATTCCGTTCCGTTTGAACCTTCTGCAAGAGAAAGGCTAACGCTCTTAACGGGAACGAAAAGCACAAGATTGTTGAATGAATCATTGAGCTTAACAATCATTTTTTCAACATCTTCCTGGCTTGCGATTGAATCCGTAACAATGGATTTTGCAAGATCTATATTGGTTTTAAGCGCTGCAAGAGAAGCATTTGTGTAAGTGTGAGTATCTTTATTTTCAAGATAGAAATCATTATATTTCTGATACAGCGCCGCAAGTTCGGAATAATCAACGGAAAGCGTTACCGTGCAGCTTGCTTTATAAGAGCCGTCAAATGTTTCTGCCGTAATAACCGCAGTGCCGTTGTTGCGAGGTGTTACCGTGCCGTTTTCATCAACGGTTGCAACGCTGTTATCGCTTGAATACCAAATAACATCCTTAACCTTGGCATCACTTGGCTCAACATTTGCGGTGAGCTTAAATTCGCCTGCATTTGCATATTGCTGAACAGTTTGCTTATCAAGCGAAATACCGGTTACAATTTCTGTGGCAACAACAACCCTGAGCTGCCTTTCAACAGTTCTGCCGTAAGTATCCGTAGCAGTGCAAAGCACGGTTGCCTTAGCGGTTCCTCCTGTTGTGCTGCTTGTGATTGTGATGGTGTTTTCGCCTATTTCAACATTTGCGCCGCTTGTTTTATCAACTACATTCCATTTAAGCGAGGTGTAGTTATCTTTTGCCGCTTCGGGAATTGAAGCCGTTAAAACAGTTCTGTTATACAGAAGCTTCTTACCCTGGTAAGAATGTGTTGCGGCATCGGCGGCCAATGTGCCGTAGCTCTTTGATTCATAGCTTATTGCGCCGCGTGTTTGATTGTTATAAGCAACATTTATTGTTTCCGCCTTAACAAACTCATTGCCTGCAAGCGCCTCACCTGCCGCATTAAGCTTTTCTGCGGCATTATTGATTTGTTCCTGATTGAGTGTGTTATCAACAAGAGCCGCCTGTGCTTCTTCAAGCGCAGCCTTAAACGCCATACCTACGGAATATTTATAATCCATATAGTTGACATTTTTGTACTTTTCAATCGCCTCGCTGAGGGCTGCTCTGTCGCCGTCTGTAGAAACGGCACATTCATCAGTGAAACCGCCATCGCAGGTGATAACACGAATTTTAGTTGCACCCGCACCGGTGAATGTTACAAGGCCGTTTTCATCAACAGTTGCAACATTTTCATCATCAGAAACCCATTGAACGGCTTTGATGCTGGCCGAACCTGTTGCCGTGATAAGTGTGCCTTCCGGCTCAATAACGGGAACAAGCTGTGCCGTTGAGCCAACGCTGCCCGTTATGCTCTTTTCCGTAAGGCTTACGCCGGTAACCGGATAATAAGCAAATGAAACCCAAACATCATCACTATATGTTTTGCCGAAATGATCAGTAACCGTGCAAACGATTCTGCCGTAAACGCCCTTATCCTTAAGGATGTTGGTTTTATCAACGGGCCTTGCGATACCGTCCTGAGAAACGGAAATATCATCGCTGTTTTCCGAGGTCCACACAACGCTTTTGTAATCCGCATTGTTGGGATAAAGCCTTACTTTCAGATCAAGCTGAGCCTTACTGTAATCATACTCGCCTTTGAGCAATTTAAGATTATACTGATAATAATCTGCTGTTGGCTCGCCGTCCTTATAAAGCTCAATCTTTTGAACAAATGTGTATTTTTTAAGCCCTTTATAAGCAGCTTCAAGTTCTGCATACATTTGCTCTACCTCATCCTGAGTTGAAGTATTTGCAGCTATTAAATCGGAAGCCTCTTTAATTTTTGAGGTATAAGCCTCATAAGTATCAGGATAATAGTTTTCTCTTTGAAGATTAAAGCTGATATAAGTATTTACAAGCTCCTGAAGCTTATCATAATTTGTTACAACATTAACTTTGCATTCGGCAGCAAAACCGCCGTCTGCCGTAACGGCAGTGATAACGCAATCGCCGCCGTAATTAAATGTGAGATTGCCATTTTGATCTACACTTGCAACTTTATCATTGCTTGAATACCAAACAACATCCTTGATATCAGCCGTTGAGCCGATCAAATTTTTCGGCAGCACTGTGGCTTTAAGCTGCTGAGGCTCCCCGACCTTTGCGCCAACGATGCTTTCGGCAGAAAGCTCAATGCCCGTTGCCTGAGTTTTTGCGAATGCAACATTAACACTTTCGGAAACGGTTTCTCCGAAATAATCCGTTACGGTAACGGTTATAACTGCGTGGCAGGCGCTGTTTGAAACAGGTCTGCAAAGGCCGTTGTTATCAACCGAAACGGCAGAAGGATCACTTGAGCTCCACTCAATTTTGCTGTACATGGCGCTCTTTGGCTTTAATTCATACTTAAGCTGGCATTTTGCTTTTTTATAATTTGCAACTGCGCCAACCTTAACGCTTATATTTTCGTCGACTTCCTCTGCGGAGCTGTTTAAGATTTTAACACCGCCGAGGCCGACATAACCGCCGAGGCGATAGAAGATATAAAGAAGCTCATCGGAATAAGTATCAACCATATTTTGAGCGGCAAGCGGAGCTTCATTGGAAAGATAATAGCAATAATTGAGCTTTCTCATATACTCTTTGTATGTTGCAGCATTATCTTTGTTCTTTTTGATTACCGTGTGCTCGCAAAGATCAAGGATTTCATTAAGCCTTGCTTTATCCGGATAAGAGGTAACCGTGGTGCTGTCCACAATTGCGCCGTCTGCCGAAACACAATAGATTGTTACAACGCCCACATCATTTGCGCTTATGATTGCATTGCCGTTTTCATCAACCGATTCGATTGAAACAATATCAGGATCGCTTGAATACCAATTTGTGTGGTAGCATGTGTATGCAGAGCCGGTAAAACCGGCTGTGTAGCTTGGCTTCAGGGTGTGCGTAACTTCCATTGTGGTGCCGTTTGTGATTGAAATATCTTTAGTATCAATCGTGTTTGATTCGGCATAATTTCTTGTTACCGCAATAGTGAGCACATCGCTTTTAACCGTGCCGTCATCGGAAACGCAATAAACATTAACGGCGGTTGCCTTTTCAACGGCTGCTTTCATTTTAACTTCTGCCGTGCCGTCTTTGTTATCTTTTAAACTGTAATCCTCTTCATTATCTATAAACCAATGAATGGTTTTATTTGTTGCATTATCGGGAGAGATTGTTGCCTGAACAACACAACCGTTGCCGGCAAGACCGCTTCCAACCGTTTTTTTAACAGTTGCATAATGATAAGTTATACCGTTTATTTCAACATCCTTGGTTGTGAGCGTGCCTCCGCTTGTTGTGCCCGTGGCGGTAATTTTAATTTCGCTTACGGGTTGGCCGTTATCAACTGTTGTTTCGCCCGTTGCGGATGAAATTTCATAATAATTTGAGCCTACCAGAGAATAGCCGGTTTTAGCCATGCAGGCAATGCGGCTTGTGCCGCCGGAAACAGCGGTGTAAACGCCGTTGCAATCCACCTTGCCTATTCCGTCCGTAACAGAGCCGTCATTCATAACGGGATTGCCGCTTTCATCGGTTAGCAAATTGCCTTCTTCATCTTTTTCCTGATAAGGCTTTGTTGCCCATTGATACTCAGTTTTGCCTGTTTCGGAATTAACGGTTGCAATGCCCCATTGAAGTGAAAGATATTTTGAGTTTTGCGCTCTTTCCGGATAAACCGTGGCACTGAGCTGCTGAGTTTCACCTATATTGACGGTGGATTTTTCTTTATTTATAACAACATCGGATATTTGATTATCGCCCGTTTTACCCGTTACCGTGATTGTGATTGTTTTCTTAACATCGTTTGCTGCGGATGTGGCGATAATATCCACGGTTTGCTGCGAATACTGACCGAGCGATCCGCCTGCATCTCTGCCCGTTACCGTGCCCGTGATCGGATCAACGGAAGCAACTGCGGGATTTGAAGATTCCCAAGTAATATCGGAGGTGTTTGCGGCTTCGGGCTTTGCATTTTCTATCGTCAGATAGATTTTCTCGCCCTCTTTAACCGTGTTTACACCCTTAATATCAAAGTTTGTGCACGGCACGCCTTCAATAACCGTGAAGGTGACTGAATCGTTTGTTGTGAACTGCAAAATAAGGTTTGCAATAATCTTAATCGCCGTGGCAGTAAGCTGAACGGCATCTGCCGAATCGCCCACTATATCCTTGATTGCAAAGCAGGCATCAAGAATTGCCATAAGCACATTTCTGTTTATATCAAGGCCGAGTTTAATAAGAATATCGGCTATTTTGCCCGTATCTATTGTGCCTGTGTTTTGCAGCTTATAGAGATAGTTTATGTATTTAAGAAGATTTTGAATAAATCCATCCGTATCCGGCGACACAAGAATCGTTACGGTGCCGGTGTTTTTAAATGTTACAAGCCCGGAATCCGTTACCGTTGCAACAGCCTTGCCGGAGCTGAGAACAGATGAATTTTTAACCGAATAAATTACGCCCATATGAAGCCTTGTGGGCGTGGTGCAGGCGGAAATTTGCTGCGTTGTGCCCTTTGCAACGGTTGTTGGCAGATTTTGCTTATTTGTGATGTGAGTGCCGTTCGGAAGAAAATCGGCCCAATATTCCTGGCTTTTTTTAACGCAAACCTCAAAGCTGTCTGTTGCAAGCTCTTTACCGTCACCGTCATAAAGCGTGCAAGAGATAACCGTGTTTACCTTATCAAGATATTTTCTCAGCGAATCAACAAGCTCGCCCTTATAGGACTCAATATATTTTGCCAAAACGGAATCCGAACCGAAAGCGGCCTCAACAGCTGCAATGATTTCATCGGTGTCCATAGTATCAACATTGATTTTATCATTAAAGAGGGCTTTTTCAAGCGCCTTCTTCATAATTCCGCCCACAAGCGGAATTGTGGCAACCTCATTATCAAGCCAAAGCCTTACGGCGGCACCCTTTGAAGAATCAAAGGCACGAACAATACCCTCCGGCGTTACATCACACACCGTTGGAGTATCACTGTCCCACTTAACATAACCGTTTGTGGGAATTTCGCAATCCTTCAGCTTATACTGAAACTGCTTTTTGTCTGCCTCATACATATACTCAATGTACTTGGTTTTGCCGTCTTCCTGATAAGTGGGAACGAGTGTGCCGTCCTCATAAAGAATTTCAAGCTCGTAAACGGGTATAACACCGCCGTCCCCTTCTGCCGCAACAGCCGCAAAACCGGGCGAAATAACGCCTATAACGGTTACAATTGCAAGCAGAACGCTCAAAATCTTTTTTCTTACGGAAAATGCTTTCATAAAATTTCCTCCGTTTCGATAAACAACTTCATCACACAAAAAAATTCGCGCGCGGGCGCAAAGATTAAAATATGCTACTTATATTATATATAATTGCAGAGCTTAAAACAATTGCCATTATTTACAAAAAATTCAATATTCGTTTGGTGAATACATCTAAACAAAACGAAGCTTTTTTTGACAAATTAAATATGTTTAATTTAAACAAAATTAAACAGTGAATTTTGTGACATTAAACAAAATATTTTATGTGTAAAAAGTGCAGTTTCAAAAATCTGATCATCAGTTTTTTTATGATTTACAATGTTTTTCAATTGACTTTGAAATAAAAAAGCACTGCGCATTTTGCACAGTGCTTTGCTTATTTTTATAAATTGCTTTACCGCTTTTAAGAAAAAATATTCTTTCTTTTGCGATTCGGTTTAATAAAAATCATCAAACACATCAAGCTCGCAAATCGTTGCCATAGAACCGTCTCTTTGCGTGATAAGTTTTCTTGTTTCCTTAACCTTTTTAGGCTGAGCGCCCTTGGGACTTATCTCATAATACGCCTCGCTGCGGCCTTTTTTCATGAGATCCTTATGTATTTTTGCTGCAATCTCATCGCTGTTTCCGATTATTATTTTAGACAGATCACCGCCAAAGCGTTCAAAAAACTCCGTTTTTGAATAACCCGTAAGTTTAGCAAAATCGCCGCTTATAACCTGGCAGGAAAATACGCTTTCCGTTTTGGTAAAGAAGAATGCTCCGCTTAAATTTTCAAGCAGATTTATCAATCTTTCATTAGCCTCATCCGCCTTTGCCTCTGCGGCTTTAACTCTTGTTATATCCGTAAATACCGCATTAAAAACAGGGCATCCGTCTTCCGACGTTTTATGAACGGCAGAGTTAAATTTGCACCATCTGTATTTATCTTTGTGCTGCTTTATTCTGCACACCAAATCAATATCATCGCCGGTTGCCATTGAGCTGCCGATTGCCTGAAACACAAGTGTTTTATCTTCCGGGTGAATCAAATCATCAATTCTGTAAACCTGCTTTTTATAAGCCTCTTTTGTTGTTCCGAAAAGGCGGCAGGCGCTTTCGTTAAGATAAATCACTTCAAAGTGCATATTGGGAGTTACCTTAAAAAGGCAAACGCCGCCCGTTACAAGATCAATCAACTGATTTATTTCGTTTGCTTCTTCCTTTAACCGCCTGTTTTTTTCTCTGCTTTTTGAAACATCGGCAAACACCAGGCGGCACAATGGCGAATTCTCATAATTCTGCGCCGTGCAATGCACATAAACCGGATTGCCTGCCTTATTTACTATATCAACATCTGTATAAATATACGGCGAATCCTTTTTGCAGATTTTTTCAATGATCTGCTGGCGTTCGGCAGGGATAACAATATCCTGCAAAAAGAGCTTGCCTTGTTTTATTTTGGAAGGATGCACTCCCGTAAATTCGGAAAAATGACTGTCCGAATCAATAATTTTAAAGTTATCCTCTTTATCCACCACGCAGTTTAAAAATTCAACTTCGTAGGCTCTGTCCTCATTTGTTTCGGTCACGGCGAATAAAACTCCTTTCAAAAGCTTTGCCGCAGGGAAAATCCCTGATAATTTTCTAACAATATATTATATCGTCATTATAACACAAAAATAATGCAAAAGCGAATTTTTTGTTAATAATTCTGCTGAAAAATAAGTTTTACTATATGCAAAGGCAAAACAATGTGTTATTATACTAATGATAATTTTTTATGATATCATAATCATATAAAAAAGGAGAATCATAATGGCAAAGGTACATCGAGTTTACGTTGAAAAAACAAAAGAAAATGCCGTTGAAGCAAGGCAAATAATGGAAGACCTTATTTCAAATGTTGGCATTACGGGGCTGGAGGATTTGCGCCTTATCAACAGATATGACGCACAAGGACTCAGCGACGAGGAATTTGAAAAAGCATCAAGGCTGATTCTTTCGGAGCCGAACCTTGATAACATTTACAATGAAATCAATATTCCCGCCGATTGGAAATATTTCGTTACGGAATATCTTCCCGGCCAATACGACCAAAGAGCAGACAGTGCGGCGCAGTGCATTCAGCTGCTTACCGCCGGCGAAAGGCCGCTTGTTGCAAGTGCAAAGGTTATTGCCGTTAAAGGTGATATAACAGATGCAGAATTTGAAAAAATCAAATCATACATAATCAATCCCGTTGAATCAAGAATTGCATCCGAGGATTTGCCGCAAACACTTGATATTACGGCTGATTCCCCTGCGGATATTATTCGCATAAACGGCTTTGTTTTAAAAACAGATGAAGAAATTGCCGCTTACCATGCATCAATGGGCTTTGCAATGAGTGTTGCAGATCTTTGCTGGGTAAGAGATTATTTTAAAACAGAGGGCAGAGATCCCAGCCTTACGGAGCTTAAGGTTATAGACACCTATTGGAGCGACCATTGCCGCCATACAACTTTTGGCACAAAACTCGATGAAATAACAATAGAAAAATCAAAATACGGCAAGGCTGTTGAAGCTGCCTTGGAGCAATATTTTGCACTTCGCCATGAGGTTTACGGCGAGCGTGAAAGCAAAAAAGATGTTTGCCTTATGGATATGGCTTGCATCGGAGCAAAGGCAATCAAAAAACGCGGCGGGCTTCCCGACCTTGATGAAAGCGAAGAAATCAACGCTTGCTCAATAGAAGTGCCGGTTGAAATAGACGGCAAAACCGAGCAATGGCTTGTTCAGTTCAAAAATGAAACCCATAACCACCCAACCGAAATAGAGCCTTTCGGCGGCGCTGCAACCTGCCTTGGCGGTGCAATCCGTGATCCGCTTTCCGGCCGTGCATATGTTTATCAAGCCATGAGAGTTACCGGCTCCGGAGACCCCACAACACCGTTTGCCGAAACGCTTAACGCAAAACTTCCTCAAAAGAAGATAACAACAGGCGCCGCACAGGGATATTCAAGCTACGGCAACCAAATCGGTCTGGCAACCGGCCAAGTTACGGAGCTTTATGATGACGGCTATGTTGCAAAGCGAATGGAAATAGGTGCGGTTATCGGTGCATCACCGAAAAAGAATGTTGTAAGAGGAATTCCGCAAGAGGGCGACATAATCGTTTTGCTTGGCGGCAGAACAGGGCGTGACGGTTGCGGCGGTGCAACAGGATCATCCAAAGCCCACAACAGTTCATCAATAGAAACCTGCGGCGCAGAGGTGCAAAAAGGTAACCCGCCCACAGAAAGAAAAATTCAAAGGCTTTTCCGCAACGAAGATGTTGCGCAAATGATTAAGCGCTGCAACGACTTTGGCGCAGGCGGTGTTTCCGTTGCCATAGGCGAGCTTGCAGACGGCCTTGATATAGATCTTGATAAAGTTCCGAAAAAATATGACGGGCTTGACGGCACAGAGCTTGCAATTTCCGAATCACAGGAAAGGATGGCGGTTGTGCTCAACAAAGAGGATGTTGAAAAATTCATTTCTCTTTCAAATGCAGAAAACCTTGAGGCAACTCCCGTTGCGGTTGTAACTTCCGCAAACCGCCTTACGATGACATGGCGCGGAGACAAAATCGTTGACATCAGCCGCGATTTTCTTAACACAAACGGCGTTACACAGCATGCGAATGCCGAAATCACGGCAATTGACGATTCTGCAAATTACAGAAATATTATTCCTGCCGAAGTTGAAGGCAAAAGCGGCTCCGAAGCTTTAAAGGCAAATCTTGCAAGGCTTGAGGTTTGCGGCCAAAAGGGCCTTTCCGAAAGATTTGACTCTTCCATCGGAGCGGCAACGGTTAACATGCCGTTTGCCGGCAAATATCAACTTACTCCTGAAGAAGCAATGGTTGCAAAGCTTCCGTTGCTTAAAGGCGAAACAGACACGGCAACTGTTATGGCATACGGTTTTATTCCCAAGCTTTCAAGCTGGAGCCCGTTCCATTCTGCTGCATTTGCCGTTACCGAGTCTCTTGCAAAGCTTGCGGCGGTAGGCTGTGATCCAAGCAAAGCAAGGCTTACATTCCAAGAGTATTTTGAAAGACTTAACAATGACCCCAAGCGTTGGGGCAAGCCGACTGCAGCATTGCTCGGCTCAATAGATGCACAAATCGGCTACGGCACTCCATCCATCGGCGGCAAGGACAGTATGAGCGGTTCTTTCAACGAACTTGATGTTCCGCCAACGCTTGTTTCTTTTGCAGTAGGCATGAGTGAGGCTTCAAAAACAGGCACGGCTCTTTTCCAAAGCTCTAAATCAAAGGTTTATATGCTTGAGGTGCCCACCTGCTCCGAAACAGGAATGCCGAGATACGGCGAAGCAATGAAAATGATGCAAAGCGTTTGCAAAGGCATCCGCAGCGGCGAAATTCTTTCTGCAAGCGTTGTTAAAGAGGGCGGCGCAGCTGCCTGCATCTGTAAGGCTGCATTCGGCGAGAAACGAGGCTTTACATTTGCACAAAATCTTGACTATGAAACTCTTTTTGCCGCAAAGCAGGGCAACATTATTGTTGAAATTGCAGACGGCGATTGCATTGGCTTCATAAACGGAGAAGAAGGCACCGGCAAACTTATCGGCTCAACAAATTCAAACGGCGTTTTCATTCTGAACGGCGATGTTTCAACTGTTGAAGAGCTTATTGAAGCTTGGAGCGGAAAGCTTGAAAAAGTGTTCCCGACAGACAGCGGCGTTAAAGCAGCCATGCCTCAGGAAATTGAGCTTTGCAAAGAGCGCTCCATATTCATTTGCAAAAACAAAGTTGCAAAGCCAAAAGTATTCATTCCTGCATTCCCCGGCACAAACTGTGAGGTGGATTCCGCAAGAGCTTTCGAAAAAGCAGGCGCAGAGGCAAACATTCTTGTTGTTAATAATCTCTCTCCTGCTTCAATCAATGAAACAATAGACAAAATGGTTTCCCTTATCAACGAAAGCCAGATCGTTATGCTTCCCGGCGGATTTTCAGGCGGCGACGAGCCCGAGGGCTCAGGCAAATTTATTGCCACAACATTCAGAAATCCCAAGGTCAAAGAGGCGGTTGACAAGTTGCTTAATTGCAGAGACGGCCTTATGCTCGGCATATGCAACGGCTTCCAGGCTCTTATAAAGCTTGGCCTTGTTCCCTATGGCAAAATCGTTGAAATAAACAAAAACGACCCCACCCTTACATTTAACACAATCGGCAGGCACATATCCTCCGTGGCATACACAAGAGTGGCAAGCGTTAAATCTCCTTGGCTTGCAGGCACGCAGGCAGGTGATGTTTTCGCCGTTCCGATTTCACACGGCGAAGGCAGATTTACGGCAGACGCAGAAACAATTAAACGCCTTGCCGAAAACGGACAAATCGCAACACAATATGTTGATCCCAGCGGAGAACCCGTTGCAGAAATGCCGTTTAATCCTAACGGCTCTGTTTGCGCAATAGAAGGCATTACTTCGCCGGACGGCAGAGTGCTCGGCAAAATGGGCCACTGCGAAAGAAAAGGCGAAAACCTTTATAAGAATGTTCCGTTTGAAAAGGATATGAAAATTTTTGAAAGCGGCGTAAACTATTTTAAATAATCCAAAAATATGATGCCCTGTGCCGAAAGGTGCGGGGCATACGCCGAACAAAACAGAAAGAGGACTGCTTTTAATGAAATATGTTGTTGTTTTATATGACGGAATGGCTGATTATCCCGTTCCGGCACTTGGCGGCAAAACCCCGATGATGGTTGCAAAAAAGCCAAATCTTGATTACTTGGCACAAAGAAGCGAGGTTGGCTTGGTGAGAACCGTTGCAACGGGGCTGAAGCCGGGCTCAGATGTTGCAAACATGAGCGTTTTGGGCTTTGACCCAATGAAATATTACACAGGCAGAAGCCCGCTTGAGGCGGCATCCATGGGGATAGACATGAAACCGAGCGATGTTTCGCTGCGCTGCAACCTTGTTACCCTTTCGGAAGATAACAAACCATACGAAGAAAAAACAATTGAGGATTATTGTGCCGATGATATTTCAACCGAAGAGGCTGCCGAACTTATCAAAGCCATTCAGGAAAAATTCGGTAACAACACATTTCATTATTATCCCGGAGTTTCTTACAGGCACTGCCTTATTTGGAAAAACGGCACCACAGATTCGGGAAACATGACTGCCCCGCACGATATTACGGGCAAGGTTATAACCGATTATCTTTCAGATTCCGAAAACGCAAAGCCGCTTATTCAAATGATGAAAGATTCATACGAGCTGCTTGAAAACCATCCCATAAACATTGCAAGAAAAGCAAAAGGCAAGCGCCCCGCCAATTCAATTTGGCTTTGGGGCGAGGGCACAAGGCCGTCAATCGGCTCTTTCGAGCAAATTCACGGCATCACCGGCGGAATGGTTTCGGCAGTTGATTTGCTTAAAGGCATTGCGAGCTGCGCGGGAATGGAGGTTGCCGATGTTCCCGGTGCCACCGGATATATAGACACTAATTTTGAAGGCAAAGCAAATGCTGCGCTTGATATTTTAACAAGGCATGATTTCGTTTATGTTCATTTTGAAGCAACGGATGAATGCGGCCACAGAAACGAGCCTGAAAACAAGGTTAAGGCAATTGAACTTATAGACAGCCGTGTGCTTCCGCTTTTGTTTGAAGGACTTAAAAAATATGATGACTATAAAATCATGGTGCTTCCGGACCACCCGACTCCGATAGTAACAAGAACTCATGCATCAGACCCTGTTCCGTATCTTATTTATCACAAAAAAGGTGAAATAAAGGGTGTTGACACAATCAACGAGGAAACAGCCAAAGAAACGGGCAATTTCATTGATTTCGGCCCAAGCATCATGACTCATTTCATAAAGGATTGATTGTTTTGAAAAAAACGGTTTTATGTATGTCTGTGCTTTTGGTTGCAATCGCAATGGTTTTTGCAAGCTGTTCGGCTGAAAAGCCTGCAGGCGGCAGCAATGCAAAAGAACCCGAATCGCAAAGTGCAGGAGCAAACACGGGTGAGGAAGCCTCCACAGAAACCGCCCTTTTGGAAACGGGCGAAACAGTTTCATTTTCCGTTACATCGGAAGAGGCAAAAAACATTGCATTTGAGGCTTTGCAAAAAAAATGCAGTGCAGGCGAATACGGCAGTATAAACGACTTTGAATTTGAAGAATCAACGCTTCTTGGCTCGAAACAGGCAAAGTGCGGATTCAACACAGGATTTGAAGGTTGCCAAAACACAACAGGGCACGCTTATTATTTTGTGTCTTTCAAATACACACCGGAGCTTTGCGACATTGCATATTTTTGCGTTGACGCAATAACGGGGGACATACTTTTTGAAAGCTACATGGGCGACTGATATTGATAATTAAGAGAGGATAAAACAATTATGAGAAAAGATACAATTTGCGTGCAAGGCGCATACAAACCTAAAAACGGAGAACCTAGAGTTATGCCGATTGTGCAAAGCACAACCTTTAAATATGACTCAAGCCAAGAAATGGGCGACCTTTTTGACCTAAAGAAAAGCGGCTATTTTTATTCACGCCTGCAAAACCCAACCTGTGATCTTGCTGCAGCAAAAATAGCTATGCTTGAAGGCGGCGTTGCGGGCATGCTTACATCCAGCGGCCAGGCGGCAAACTTTTATGCGGTTTTCAACATTGCAAGCGCAGGCGACCATGTTGTTTCCAGCGCGGCTATCTACGGCGGCACATTTAATCTTTTTAATGTAACAATGCGCAAATTGGGCATTGATTTCACCTTTGTTTCGCCAACCGCAAGCGAGGAGGAAATTCAGGCCGCAATTCAGCCAAACACCAAATGCATTTTCGGCGAAACAATTTCAAATCCGAGCCTTGATATTATGGATATTGAAACTTTTGCCAAGGTTGCACACAAAAACGGAATTCCGCTTATTATAGACAACACCTTTGCAACTCCGATAAATTGCAGACCGTTTGAATTCGGTTGTGATATAGTTACCCACTCAACCACAAAATACATGGAAGGCCACGCCTCTACCATAGGCGGCGCAATAGTTGACAGCGGCAAATTTGATTGGGAGCAAAACGATAAATTTCCCGGCTTAACAACTCCCGACGAAAGCTATCACGGCTTAACCTACACCAAGGATTTCGGCGAAGCGGCCTATATCACAAAGGCAACAGCTCAGCTTATGAGAGATCTTGGCTCAATCCCGGCGGCAAACAATGCATGGCTTCTTAATTTGGGGCTTGAAACACTGCACTTAAGAATGCCCCGACACTGCGAAAATGCAAAAAAAGTGGCAGAATATCTTAAAAACAATGAAAAAATCACTTGGGTGAAATGTGCAATGCTTGATGATGATTCACAGCATGAAATTGCAATGAAATATATGCCAAACGGCACCTGCGGAGTTGTTTCCTTCGGAATTAAAGGCGGAAGAGAAGCCGCCACCGTATTTATGGACAGCTTAAAGCTTGCGGCAATCGTTACCCACGTAGCAGATGCACGCACTTGCTGCCTTCATCCTGCATCAACCACTCACCGCCAGCTTACGGATAAGGAGCTTGAGGAATGCGGCGTTACTCCCGATTTGCTTCGCTTTTCATGCGGAATTGAGGATGCAGACGATATTATTGAGGATATTCAGCAAGCTTTGGATAAAATATAACATAGGCTTACGCCGAAAACTAAAATAAAGGTTTATAAAAATGTTTGTAGATATAGCAAAAATTAAAATCAAAGCAGGTGACGGCGGCGCAGGAGCAGTTGCTTTCCACCGTGAAAAATATGTTGCATCAGGCGGACCGGACGGCGGAGACGGCGGCAATGGCGGCGACATTGTTTTCGTTGTTGACGACAATCTTGCAACGCTTGCAGATTTTAGGTATAAAAGAAAATATGCGGCAAAGAACGGCCTGCCCGGAGAGGGAAACAAAAAGCACGGCAAAAACGGTGCCGATCTTGAAATCAAAGTGCCCCGCGGCACAATAATTAAAGAATCAAACAGCGGTGCCGTAATGGCTGATATGAGCAAAACAGAGCGCTTTGTGGCTGCAAAAGGCGGCAAGGGCGGATGGGGCAACAGGCACTTTGCAACACCTACAAGGCAGGTGCCTCGTTTTTCAAAGCCCGGTGTTCCGGGAGAAGAATGGGAAGTCAGCCTTGAACTGAAGCTTTTGGCGGATGTGGGGCTTTTGGGCTATCCGTCAGTCGGAAAGTCAAGCCTTATTTCCGTTGTTTCGCAAGCAAAGCCAAAAATCGGCGACTATCATTTCACTACTCTTTCGCCTAATTTAGGCGTTGTTTCAATGGGCGAAGGCAATTCCTTTGTTATTGCTGATATTCCCGGCCTTATTGAGGGCGCAAGCGACGGAGTTGGGCTCGGCCATGAATTTTTAAAGCATGTTGAGCGCTGCCGACTTTTAATTCACATAGTGGATGTCAGCGGTTTTGAAGGCAGAGATCCCAAGCAGGATTTTGAGCAAATAAACAAAGAGCTTGTTAAGTTTAACCCAGAGCTTGCAGAGCGGCCGCAAATAGTGGCCGGCAACAAAATAGACATGGCTACCCCGGAGCAAATTGAAAATTTCAAAAATTGGATTGAAGCTCAGGGATATGAATATTATTCAATTTGTGCGCCTATTTCAGAGGGCACACAAGAACTTATGAATGCCGTTTGGCATAAGCTGCAAACGCTTCCGCCCATCAAAGAATATGAAGCGGAGGAAATTCCACTTGATAGCCTTATGAAAAATGATGAAGGCTTCAAGATCACCGAGCCTGAAAAAGGCTATTTTGTTGTGGAAGCATCTTGGTTTCCCCGTGTTCTGCGCGGCATAGATGTTGAGGATTATGAAAGTCTGCAATATATGCAGCGTGTGCTTCAAAAAAGCGGAGTGTTTGATGCGCTTGTTGAGCGCGGTATAGAAGAGGGCGACACGGTTTCAATTTATGATATAGAATTTGAATACACACCGTAATAAAACAACATAAAAGAGGATTTGCTTTAGCAAGCAAATCCTCTTTTTCATTATTATAATACCTATTATATGCATACAGTTTAATTTTGCAGTGACTCAGAAAACATCTGCGTTATTTTTTCCGCAAGCGGCGCATACTTTGGCAAATCAAGCCTGAAATCCTCTTTCAAAATATCATCTGCACAACGGCGGCACTCTGCAAGAATTTCAGTGTTAGAAAGCATATCTGCAATTTTAAGTTCCGGCAAACCGTGTTGCCTGTTGCCGAAGAAATCACCGGGGCCGCGCTGTTTTAAATCCTCATCCGCTATTTTAAAGCCATCGCTGTATTTTTTCATTATTTGCAAACGCTCACGGGCTGTTTCGCTTTCACTGTCCGAAACAAGCACACAATAAGATTGCGCCTTTCCCCTGCCGACTCTGCCCCTCAGCTGATGAAGCTGCGAAAGCCCAAATCGTTCTGCATTTTCAATAATCATAACGCTTGCATTCGGCACATCAACGCCAACTTCAACCACGGTGGTGGCAACAAGAATCTTAATATGGCCTGAGACAAACCCCGCCATAACCCTTTCCTTTGATTTGGAATTCATTTTGCCGTGCAACACACCAAGATTTATCCCTTTGAAAGCGCCGTTTGCAAGCTGCTCGGCATATTCCTCTGCCGGCAGCAAATCGCTTTCTCCGGCTTCAACAAGCGGGCACACAATATATGCCTGCTGCCCTGCCGCAATTTGCTTTTTTACAAATTCATAAAGGCGTTTATGATAGCGTGAATCAACCACATCCGTGCGTATTTTTTGCCTGCCGGGCGGCAATTCATCAAGAATTGAAATATCAAGATCACCGTAAATCATAAGTGCAAGAGTTCTCGGGATCGGCGTAGCGCTCATAACAAGAGTGTGCACCTCGCTGCCCTTTTCCGCAAGACTTGCTCTTTGATTAACTCCAAAGCGATGCTGCTCATCCGTTATTACAAGACCGAGATTTTTAAAATCAACATCCTTTTGAATAAGCGCATGAGTGCCTATTGCAAGCTGTGCTTCTCCGCATGCAAGCGCTGCTTTTATTCGCCGCTTTTCTGCTGCCGGAGTGCTGCCCGTAAGCAACTCCGTTTTTATTCCGGCACCTCCGAGCAAATTTGACAGAGTTTCATAATGCTGATTTGCCAATATTTCGGTAGGCGCCATCAGGGCACACTGAAATCCGTTTTTAACGGCGGTATATATAACTCCCGCTGCAACAGCCGTTTTACCGCTGCCCACATCACCCTGCAAAAGCCTGTTCATCGGATATTTGCCTTGCATATCGGCAACACAATCCTTAACCGCACGCAGCTGAGCACCGGTTGGGCTAAAAGGAAGCAGGTGCAAAAATTCTTGGGTAAAATCATTTATTATTCTTATATGGCTTTCACGGCGTTTTTTGCTTTTAAGCTTCAGTAAGCCGAGCTGCAGTGTTAAAAGTTCCTCAAAAATGAGCCTTTTTCGAGCAGCTGCAAGCAATTCAAAACTGTTTGGAAAATGAATATTGCGCATTGCCGCAGTTAAATCAATCAAATCATATTTTTGCCGTATTTCCTGTGGCAGAGTTTCTGCAAATTCACCGTGCTGTTCCAAAGCCGTTCTTACCAGCTTTTCAATGGCGGCGGATGAAAGCTTTTCCGTTGCCCTGTAAATGGGATGAATCCCTGCATTATCTTTTGCAGGCAGAATTTGCGGTGAGTTCATTTCGGCAAAAGACAGTCTTTTCTCTATTTTTCCGAAAAGAATATAATCCTCGTATATTTTGAGGGATTTTGCCAAAAATTTCTGATTGAAAAGTGTTGCATGAATAACCGTTTTTCCATCCGTAAAATCACATTTATACAAAGTCATTCCACGGCGAACCATATGCTCTTTCACATTGCTGATAAGCGTTGCCTTAATGCAGGCATTTTCGCCGCTTTCGCAATCGGAAACAAGCATTTCATGCGAAAAATCCCGATAATCACGGGGATAATATTCAAAAAGCTGCTCTATTGTGAAAATGCCGAGCTTGTTTAAAAGCCCGGCTCTTTTTTCTCCAACACCCTTTAGGTATCTGATATCGGTCATATTACTCCACCGAAATAATAAAATAGTAAATCGGCTGGCCGCCGTTTACGATGCTGATTTCAACTTCATCTCCGTATTTATCGGCAAGTCTGCGTTTAACCTCCTCGGCATCCGCCTCGGTTGCATCTGCTCCGTAAATAATGGTGATAATGCTGCTTTGGTATTTTTTAAACACTTTAACGGCAGATTTATAAGCAATATCCGTTATATCGCTGCCGGTGTATTTGATTTTGCCGTTGCAAAGGCCCATAATTTCGCCCTGCTTAATCGGCACACCTTCAATTTCACTGTCTCTTGCGGCAAAAGTTACCTGTGCGGTTTCCACATTTTCGGCAGCTTCCATCATTGCCATTTGATTTTCATTTGCATCCGCAGTTTCATCAAACATAAGCATTGCCGAAATCCCCTGCGGAATGGTTTTTGTTTGCAGCACACGCACTTCCCTGCCCTCTGCAAGGTTGATTGCCTGTTCTGCCGCCATAATGATGTTTTTATTATTAGGCAACACAAAAACTGTTTTTGCCGGGGTTGCCATAATGGCATTCAATATATCATCGGTTGAAGGGTTCATCGTTTGGCCGCCGCTTACAACAACATCGGCGCCTATATCTTTAAAGAGCTCTTGAAGCCCCTCACCTGCGCAAACAGCCACAAAACCGTATTTATTAACAGCCTCGGCTTTTGGCATAACGGGCTTCTGACCGTTGCCAACGCCTTCAGTTGCATTTCTGTGCTGATAGCGCATATTATCTATTTTAATGTTTATAAGCTGGCCGTATTTAAGCGCCGCCTGAATAACATTGCCCGGCTCATTTGAATGAACATGAACCTTAATAATATCATTATCGTCAACCACAACAACACAATCGCCGATTGATTCCAAAAATGCCCTAAGCTTCAAAGGATCCTTTTCCTTTGCTGACTTTGATTTTTCTATTAAAAATTCCGAACAATAACCGAATTCAATATCATCCGATGCATTGGCAACCGTGCTTTTCACCGGTGTTGAAACCGGCTGAACTCCGCTGCCTTCTATCGGCTGAACAATAACGCCGTTTTCCCAAACGCTTTTTATACCTTCTAAAATAAGCACAAGCCCGCTGCCGCCCGCATCAACAACACCTGCCTGCTTAAGAACAGGTAAAAGATCGGGCGTTTGAGCAAGAGCTTCCTTTGCACCCTTGAGAGCTTCAAAAGAAACAACAAGCGGATTTTCCTCTGTGTCTGCAATTTTGCCTGCAGCCTCGGAGGCTTTTCTTATAACCGTCAGAATTGTGCCCTCGGTTGGTTTCATAACCGCTTTATAAGCAGCCTTAACACCAAGCTCAAGAGCATTTGCAATTGCTTTTGAATCAGCAACCTCAAGCCCTTTAAATCCTTTTGAAAATCCCCTAAAAATGAGGGAAAGAATAACGCCGCTGTTTCCCCTTGCACCCCTGAGCAAAGCCGAAGCGCACCTTGCCGATGCATCGCCGATTGTGCAGTCATCCGGCAAAACGGCCATTTCTTTTGCCGCTGCACCGATTGTCATGCTCATATTTGTGCCCGTATCACCATCCGGAACGGGGAAAATATTAAGCGCATCAACCTCGCTGCGGCTGTTTGCAATATTGTTTGAGGCGGAAATTACTCCGTCACGAAACATTTTTCCTGTAATCATTGCAGAATAATCTCCTTTAGTTTATAGCGTCCACATACACATTAACTTTAGACACTTTTAAATCAGTTACGGTTTCAACCGAATAACGCACCTTGTTTGTGATGCTGTTTGCAATTGCGTTAATATTAACGCCGTATGAAACGGAAATATGCAAATCTATAACAAGGCTGCCGTTTACACTTTTAACAACAACACCCTGATTATAATTATCCTTATCCGCTTTGCTTTTTATGATTTGCTTAATGCTTTGCACCGGGTTAAAATTATTAACCATTCCGGTAACGCCGAAGCAAGACTGAGCCACCTGGCCAACAAGCTTTTCAAAATAATTATTTGTGATTTCGATATATCCGTTTGGATTTTCAAATTTAATCATATCGGCTCTTAACCTTTCCGACTCTTGGCAGAGTCTGTTATCGTCCGCTTGTGCGGAACAATATTCTTAAATGATTATAATATATTTTTTCTGTTATATCAATATATAAAAATATTAACTCTTAATTATTGTTCCGAATTAAAATACCAATTTTCTATATTTGCGAAGCAATCGTAATATGAGCTTTGCACATCTCCGTTCATTGCTTTTGTGAAACACACCATGCCTTTTCTGTAAAGAAGCGGAATATAAGGCATTTCATCCGAAAAGGCAAGCAGAAATGTGCCAAGCTTGTCGTTTCCGCTCATATAGTTACCGTAAGCAGCGGCACAGCCGCCGTTTTCAATGTCTATTCCGTAATGCGTTGCACCGTCTGCCGCAAAAAACGAATTAAGGCACATATCCGGCGAAAGCTTTGTTTCTCCTATATAGAGATTGAAGCTTTCGCTTTCAACATATTGCCTGTATTTTTCATTATCCGGTTCCTCATACAGCGAAACATAAAACCCCACGGCTTCAAGCTCTTGCTTTATAAGCTTTGCACACGAAAGTCGCTCGCTGTTTGAAGAATTAACCAGTATGCTAAGCGACGGCGAGTTAACGCCGCTTTTGGCAAGCGCCTGAGTTGCGGCATCCGTGTCTGCATCTTCATCAAAAAGCTTTGTTTGCGACAATTCAAATTGCGGATTAAACACCCCGGTTGCAGACTGAGCAAAACCACCGTATGCACTTTTTACAAGCGTGTTTCTGCTTACGGCAAGCGAGATGGCTTTTCTTATATCTGCATTTGCTGTTACTCCGCTTTTATTATTAACACCTAAATAAACAAGATTATTCATATTCAGCAGCTTTTTGTTTGCCGTTATTTTTTGAGATGTGTTAACGCTCAAATCCCTGAAAGCAAAGCTGATGTTGCCTATATTTACGGCATTGTCAACCGAATCCTGCGCTGCTATGTTTTCAAGGTGAATCACAGTTAAATGCGGCGCAAAATCAGAGGCGGTGTTTGCCTTAAGCACTGTTTCACCGTTTTCATTTGCAAAATAATATCTGCCGCTGCCAATGGGATAATCGCCGTCCGGCTTTCTGCTTTCAATCGGGAAAACGAGCAGGTTGTGCGCATAGCTGTTTGGATAAGCCAAATGAAACACTATTTCCGAATCCGATGATTTTGAGCATGAACTGATTCCCGCAAGTGAATTGCCCCAAAAGGCAGATTCCTTTGCGGCATTAAAAGAGCTTACAACATCATCTGCCGTAAGTGCACTGCCATTTGAATATTTAATGCCCAAAGTTATGCCCACTTTAAGCGTTTCGCTGTCTGTATACTCATAGCTTGAAGCTATGTTAAGACTTGCCTTAAAATTTTCATCAAGCTTAAACAAAGGTTCAAAAACAAGCTGCGAAAGCACCTGATTGTTTAAGGTGGTGCATTTCAGCGGATCCAAACTGTCAGATTGAGTATAGCTGAGCTTAAATGTAGTGGCGTCTTCGGGGATAACAGCCTCTTTTTCAATCACGGCAGGTGTGGTGGAAGACTCTCCCTCGGGCGACTTGCTGCAGGCGGTTAAGGCAAATGCCGCAATTGAAACCGCCAAAAGCAGCGCAATTATTCTTTTTGCCATTTTTACCTCCTGAATATTTCTGTGTAAACGGTTTTACCCGTTTTATTGTCTGTTTCAAAAAAGCAACCTTCAACAACGCAAGGGCCGTCTTCATTTTTAAATTTCACCGGAAGCCCGGTACAAAATTTCTCTATCACACATTTCGGCGCAACGCCCAAAACAGAATCACGAGGGCCGGTCATTCCAAGATCGGTTATGTAACCTGTTCCGTTTGGCAGAATTTGATTGTCTGAAGTTTGCACATGAGTGTGAGTGCCGAAAACGACAGACACTTCACCGTCAAGGTAAAAACCCAGTGCTCTTTTTTCGCTTGTTGCTTCGGCGTGAAAATCAATAATTATAATGCTTGCCTCGGCTTCACGGGCCATTAAAATTTCTTGCTTGGCACATTCAAACGGATTGCGAACGGGCTCCGAATAGGTTGCACCTTGCAAATTTATAACGGCAGCCTTCAAATATCCTTTGTCAACAACAACCATTCCCCTGCCGGGTGCGGATGAATGATAGTTTGCAGGGCGAATTATGTATTTTTCATGCTCAAGATAATCATAAATTTCCGGCCGGCGAAGTGAATGATTGCCAAGCGTTATAACATCTGCACCGGCATCAAAAACGCTTTGTGCCGATTTAGGAGTAACGCCGTTGCCGGCAGCCGAATTCTCGGCATTAACTATTGTTAAATCGGCCGAATAATCGCGCTTTAGCTTTGGCAGAGTTTTCATTAAATAATCGCAGCCGAACGGCGACACTACATCGCCCACAGTAAGTATTTTCAAATTTACACCGTTTCTATATAATTAGTTTTATATATTATACAATATATAATCTCTAAAAACAACAACCCCCGCCACCGTTTAAAAAAATTAACAATATTTTTTATTTATATCTGCATTTAGTTCAAATTTATTCTTGACAAATTTCTATAATCGGTTATAATAGTAAGCGCATCAAGTGAGGCGCAATTTAATATAGAGGTATAGTGTAACGGTAACACTCCGGACTCTGACTCCGTCATTTAAGGTTCGAATCCTTATACCTCTGCCATCACCTCGGAACATTCGTGTTCCGAGGCTTTTTTATGCCCGAATACTGCTTTTTACGGCGGTGTTCGGGCATTTTTTCTTTGCTTCAAAATATTGTGAGAGCTTTTGAGAGATTCTAAGAGACAGCAAATTTCAAAATTCCAAATCCGTTTTGGTGCGATTTAGGGCATTTATGACTGAGACTTTTGAGAGACATCGCTCAAATCAAAATCGTAACACGAATTGAAATGAGCAAAAAATTTGAGAGTTCGAATCCTAAAACCTCCTTTTATTTCACTGTGTTTTTTTATTTTTGCGTTTGCTTTTTATTAATATTTTAAAAAACTGTATTTAAAAAGAGTGAGCAATATAAACGCTCACTCTTTCTTAATTAATAAACTACTATATTATAATCTTTTGCAATCATTTCATAGTAAGCTTCTTCAATGTCATCCCAAGCTTTAGAACCTTTACTTGATTTATCTCGTTCAAATTGTTTGTATGCTTCCTGCAAGCAGGGATAAAGTTTTGGACATTCACCCGATGAAACTTGTTCAATAACCATATCTGAAAATGCAGAATTGAGCCACAACTGTTCACTCCTATGAGTCATATATTCAATAACTTCATCTTTTGATATACCATAGGTGTTCAAACAATATTCGTCACTTAGACTTTCGTCCTCTTCCATTGATTTACGCATACTGTCAATTCTATTTTGAGCACTTTCATTTATTTTCAAGTTGTTCTTTTTTGCATAATCCTCTATAACAACCATCTTTACAACTTCCTCGGTTGTATAATTTTCGCCACTGATTAAATATACATCTTTATCGGTCTGCATAATTTTAATATCGTTAACTTTAGCTAATGGCGTTTTGTCATTGGCATTTTTCATTGCAATATCCATTTGTTCTCTGAACGATTCATTTTCAGTTATTGATGTTTCATTATCAGAATCTATTGTTACATTACGATGAGAGCATGCAGCAAGACAACTCATTAACAGACACGCACATATTAATAAAGCCAATAAATTTATTTTTTTCATATAATCTGCTCCTTAATATCGTTATACTGTTGCCCTTTCGTCCAAGAGAAGTTTAATAATATCGTTCCATTAGATTCAAAGTTTTTCCCAATCTAGCTCTATGAAGATCATTCATTTGTATTTCATTAACAACTGTTTCAATAACAGCATATGTTCCTGATGTAAAAGCAGTCTGAACGTAGCCTCTTTTCGCACTATTAGAAGTAGTATATTCAATATAACTATAGTTTCTTTCAGTGTCTATAAATGAAACTACTTCTTAATTAATAAACTACTATATTATAATCTTTTGCAATCATTTCATAGTAAGCTTGTTCAATGTCATCCCATGCCTTAGAGCCATTACTTAATTTTTCTTTTTCAAATTTTTCATAGGCAGTTTTTAATTCCGGATGCTTTTTGGGCGTATCTCCATTTGATACTTCGTTTGTAATCATACTTGAAAAAGCGTGTTTCATTCCTATTTGATATATTCTTTTTTGAGCGTATTTTATAACCTCATTTTTAGATATACCATAATTATTAAGGCAGTATTCTTCGGTTAATTCACTATCATCGACCATTTCGTTATAAACTGAATCATACAAATTCTGACTCCAGTCATCTAATTTAAGTGAATTCTTTTCAGCATAATCTGTGATAACATAATATTCAATAATTTCATCAATAGTATTGCTATCTCCACCTATAGAATATAAATCTATGTCTACTTGTGTAATATCTGTAGAATTTACTTTCGCCAATTTTTTAGGATTATTAATGTGTTTCATTGCAATATCCATTTGAGATTTATACGAATTGTCAGAGTTGGTTGATTGTTCAGTTGAATTTTGATTGCTTTGAATTTTATCTGTATTTGAACAACTGCAAAATGAAATCAAAATTAAAAAAGATAAAGTCATTAAACATATTTTCTTTTTCATGTTGTTATCACCGCCTCTTTATAGCTTTGATTCTTTGTCCAAGTAACATTAATTACAAAAGAACCGTATGATTCAAAATTTTTACCAATACCTGCTTTATTCATATCATTTAAGGTTGTTTCATTGATTGTTTCTAAGATTATAACTTGTTTTGTTCCAAGAGATGCAGTATCAAAAAACAAAGGGAATTCCATTGGATTTTCATTTTCATCTGCCCAATCATAATAATCACAAATTTCAAATTTTAAATCCATAGTGAATTGATTTCCGCTTTTAACCACATTTCCTTGAGTTTTATATACAAATCCATTAACAGCCATAAACCAGTTTAATCTATTTTTGCTTAGTGAATCTAATGATACATCCATGCCTACTTGTGAACCTATGCTGTATTCTTGAGCAAATTTGCTTTGATTAACATATTCTGTAAAATATTCAGCTGCTCTCATATTCCTTTCGATTGTTGTATTATAAAGATTTTGTAATTTGGATGTTGAGTTGAGGATTTGATTTATGTTATCAAAATATAATTTTTGACCAAATCTATTATTGTCAATAAATCTGCCAAGCGCTAAAGATGCCTCTGGTAATATATTTTTATATAGATTAACTGCTCGTTCAACATCACTTTGAGCTTTTTCTAATTGTGCTGCTTTTTCAACACGATCTTTATTACTCATTGTATTCCATTCACTATCGCCATTAAGTTTTTCCTCAATGTATTTGGCATCAAATTTTGTATTTGATGAATCAAAAATATAACTATTTGGTTCACTGGCATTATCTTTATATGGTCCCATCATATATTGTTTGGATATATTAAGATATTTTTTATAATATGAGTTATTTACTATTTTCCCATTTGAATCAATTGAAAATCCCATTTTTCTCAAAGTTTCATCATTTAAAGTACCATCTTTAATTGATAAACTATACGCTTTTTGGTATTCTTCAATTGCTCCGGTTAATTCCCAATTATATTTATAATCTACTGATTTATCTTCATATAAAGTGGTTTCATATTTCAAATAAGCTTTTACAATTGCTATTTCATCATAAGATCTATTATAGACATATCCATAATCATCTGTTATGACTGTTAAATAATTTGTAGCAACATAACCAATTTTTCCATTTGAAAGTTGAATTTTATCCCAAGTATAGCCGTTAGCCGTTGTTACAGATTTTTTGATTCTGGTCACTTTTGTACCATTTGTCAAAGATGTAACAATACTATAAGATGTTCCCGGACCACTTCTTATATTAACAGAACTCGTTGTTTTTATCTGACACAAATCATTTACTACGGTACCACCCTCGGTTGTTGAAGAACCGCCTGAAATATTTGAAATCATATTTATTAATCCGTTTGTTAATTTACCGGCATAATTATTTGATGTAATACTTGATGATGAATTTGGCATAGGAAATTCAATTAAACACGATTTTGCCCCTTGTAAATATGCCCAAGTTTCAAGATATCCATTGCCGTGGGAATTACTGTGGCCAAATCCAAATTGTTGTCCAAAGTAGGAACCAACTTGCGAATTTCCATATGTTTGGTTTAACCAACCGTGAATATCTAAAACAATATTAGTTTTTTTACCGAATTTGCTACTAATGAAGTTTTTTAGTGATAATGCTTCAGGTGCGCTTAATGATTTATCACCTGTGTAATTTCTGCTTGTATAGTATGGTGAAAAATTGCCCGGCCAACATCTATTCATATCAATTTTCTTTGAAACTGTGCATCTGCCGGGACCATTATTTGTATAGCCGTCAGTAATTCCATCAGGATTTGCATATGGTATTACATAAATTGTCCAGTCATTAAAAGTATTTTTATTTTTTGAAGACAAATTATTCATCATACTTTTAGCAATATTCACAAGTTCAACTCCATCAAAAGCCCATGCATCTTCCCATCCATGCTGTTCAAATACTGCAAATACAACATTAGAACCTGAACCAATCTTATACCATTTTAAATCTTTACCCAGACCACTTTTACCATATGTTCCTGATGTAAAATTTGTATATGCTGGTATACTTGGAATTGATGGTGCTGAAGCAGTAGTAAGGGATGCAGTCTGAACATAGCCTCTTTTCGCACCATTAGAAGTAGTATATTCAATATAACTATAGTTTCTTTCAATATCTATAAATGAAACTACTTCTTGATTAAAGATTGTTCCTATTGACGCATAATCCGAATTCGGACCACCATAAACCGTTAATTCCTTTGTGGATTTCTTTAAAGATTGATGAGTCAGGTTTTTACTATATGAGCGAACGCAGTAATTACTTAAATCAGAATATCTTACATAGCCTCGCTTTCTGCCGCTTGTAGTATTATACTCAACAAAAGCATAGCCATTATTATCCACTGCCAATACAGCAACAAATTCGTTTTTGTAAACGCCACCTAACTTTACATAACTACTGTCTGTACCGGCATAAGCAGGTGAACTACCAGCCTTAACACGAGCAACGGTACTATCTACAGGACTTATATGAAGATTTGAACTATTGACAAAGCCTCTCTTTGTTCCACTCGGCGTACTAAATTCTACAAGTGAAACATATTTGCCATCTTCATAGTATTTTTGAAGTTCGGTAAAGCCTTCGCCGGAATAAATTGTTCCACTATTTATTGCATAATCAAATAAATAACAACTTTTCACAGTTAATTCAGAATCTGAATAATTATATCCGCCTGAAAAATGAGCTTCATCAATAGTACCTGAAATATTTGATACAGTTGAGACCGGAACATAACCTGATTTAAATGTTGATGTTGAACCTACAACATACGAAATAAAATACCAACCGGCATTTTTACCCATAACAACTATATCCTCACCACTATCAACACTACCTACTGTTGCATAATCACTTGAAGAAGGCCCAAAATAAACAGTTCTCGCTGTATTCATTTTACCTGTTTCGCCGTAAAGTTTGGTTGTTGAATAAGTTTGCGGAACGAGTTCGTCCGGGAAAAGATTTTTTACAAATCTATCTGATGTTGCAGGATTATATCCCATATCTAAATTAAAATATACACTGTTTAAATACAATATTTCAGCATTGTCATTTTCACTCAAAAAGGCTCTAGCATATTCTTCACTTGAAAAATACACCTTTTCTAACAAGCCATTTTCATTTGTATAGTAAGAATCAGAAACACTAATTATAATGTTCAAACCACTTTCAATAACAAAAGCAATTTCTTTATCGATTTCAGTTTCACCCTGACAATCTAAATTCGGATTATTCTTTTCAACATTATCACATATAAGATAACCATTTTCATCAATACTGTATGTATAGATGCAATGTGTATTGAGATAATTAAGTATTATTTCCTGAGAATTCGAATCAACAAGTATACCGCTACTTGATAAATTGTTTTCTTCATCAAGACTGAGCGTCATAATGCCATCACTTTCAATGCCGTACATAGCAGCATCAAATTCCGAAATATTTGAATAAGAGCGAGCTCTTGAAACAATTTCTGTTTCAGGTGTTTCATATTGAACTTCATTATCATCGATTAATAATTCGTCAAGTTCCTTTTGTGTATGCTCATCAGCAGTTAGCTCTACAAAATCGACATTTGGATAAAAGACTTCTAAAAACTTGTCCATTAATTCGGAATCAGAATAAAAATATTCTTCGTCAAATTCATCCTTATCCTCAAATACAAACTTATCTTTATGTTCTGCATAATGATAATAGTTGAGAATTGTTATGCTACATTTACTGTCTTTTTCAAACAAAACTGTGAATTCATCGTCTTCAAGCATAATTGAGTAGGATTCATCTAATGCTTCATTATAAGCATCATAAGTTTCAGATATTGAAACAATTACAGTTTTCTTTCCGTTAATTAGTTCTTTTAATTTTTCATCATATGTATTAAAAGTGTCCTTATTAACTTTTTCTTGTACTAAATAGCCATTTTTATCAACAGTATAGTTTTGATCACTTAAATTTTCGATAATTGAAAGAAAATACTTTTGTGACGATTTATTAATCCAAACGCCATATTCAGACGGATAAGTATCATCACTACTAACTATAGCGTTTAGCATGGCTTCATAAGATTTTGGATTATCATTATTTTCATATGTGCCATTAGAGGCCATGCCATAAGCAGAAGGGAATGAAATAATTTGCAACATAAAAATCAAAGATAAGAATATTGATAAATATTTTTTAGATTTTTTCATATTAACTCCTTTCATTATAACAAAATCAAAAGATTATAATTGATTTTAAATGTTAGTTATTTCTAAAATTATATAAATTTTAGAAGTGTTTTTGCTTAAATGTAGTTGCTATTATAACCAAATAAATAGTTGTTTATAGATTAAATAAATAGTAGGGTGCATTAAGTTTTATTCATATCAATATTCTTTTTATTTGATTTTTAATTAAAAAATTCACCTCATTTCCTAAAATTTAAATTATGATTCACATATTTTTATAAATAAAAATATAAAATTGTTTTTGCTTTTTTGTATAAAAATCCTTTATTATACTCCAATAATAACATAAGCAATAGCCATTGATCAATGTGAATAATGACAGCGTGCTATAAGCATTTATCACCTGTCTTTATGATATGAAATAGCAAAATTAGAAGAGGATTGCTATAAAAAGTGCGGTTATTTTTTATATAGTATAAGTAAAATGTATATAAATAATTTAACATATTGATTAAAAAGAGCAGAGTAGTTGCCCGCTCTGCCCTGTTTTATATATGGTTATATTGCGTTGCTAATTTCTGTTTATCAATATATTATGTTTTTGCTCCGTAAAGGGTTCCTTTTCCTCTAATCCAATCATTATTTTTAGGATTTACCTTAGAAAAAGTCAAACGATATTCTCTGCCTTTTTTTACATTAAATATATATTTCCTCCTGATAAATTGGTTAATAGTTTTATATATTGTTCATACATATATGTAGTTGCTAGAATATAGGAAAAAGTAACGCTTTTTTGAAAAATTTTATTAGATTTAAGGTGTTTTTAAATGTTTATTGTAAATAAAAATACTTTCCATCAATAGAGTATTATACAAAGTAGTAAATAAAATTAGGATAGTCGAGTTAATTCTCGACTATCCTTTTCTTTTTTACACATCACTTTGTTGCGGTCGAACTTTCAACTTGTTGAGATTTAGACACTGCATATTGAGCCATTCTAATTCGGTTCTGCTCGAATACTTCGTCTACCATATGCGTATAGATTTTTGCGGTTACCGATATATCTGAGTGTCCCATCCATTCTTTTGCCACATTGATTGGCACTCCGGCTGCCTGACAATCGGTGCAGAAAGTGTGTCGAAGTAGGTATGGCTCGAAATCAGGCGCTATGATTGAGTTCTTTACTTGATTGCGATATAGGTGAGCTCCGTTTGCTAAGTCCATTTCCTTTACGAAGTTTTTCCAGCTTTGATAAAAGGCATTGTCATCCATTCGTGTGTGTTTTTCGTATTTTACGAATACATATTCGGTGTTGAGTTCTTTTGCTTTATGTTCCTTTAATGCATCTAAAAGTACAGGCGGAATTGGTATCTTTCGTCCTGTTCCTGCTTCCGTTTTGGATTTGCCGACTGTCAGAATTGCGTTTTCAAAATCTATCCAATCCCACTTCATTCTTCGGATTTCTATCGGTCTAAGTCCGCAGCATAACATTGTAAGCACCATTGTTCCTGCATAGTGTTTTGGTATGGTTTCAAGTATCATTCGGCGTTCATCATCAGTTATTGGTCTGTGCTTGTTCTCGTACACAGTCGGCAGAACAATATCCTTTGCCACATTGGTTTTGATGAGTTCCTGCTTTTCAGCCTTTGTAAGTATACGCCTTAACACCATGCGTACCTTTGATGCGAATGTCTTACTCCATCCTGCATATTCGTTTATGAATCTTTGGCAGTCATCCTCAGTCAAGTTGCATAACTTTATCGAACCGAGGTGTTCAATGATGTGGTTGTAGACGATGTTTTTGTACATGTATTTGTTTTTCTTCGTGCAGTTCGCTTTCTCAATATTAAGGTGATACCAGTTATCTGCATAGTCTTTTAATTTCATTTCGGAGAAGACACCGCCACTCTTTTTCTTCTCTTGGAGTTGATAATACTCCTTGACCATGTCATCAAGTTTCTTTCGACAATTCTTTTCACTTGTCTTTGATCGAGCAGTCAATACATCGTATTTGCCATCTTCATTTTTAATTCTTTTTGTCATTCGGTAGCCGATTTGGTTACCGTTTTTGTCGTATAATTCGTACATAATTTCCCTCCGTATAGTAATTTCTTTGCCCTTTGGCAACACCAACACTACCACACAGTTTTGCAAATAGCCAGACCAATACCTGACAAAAAAGAGACACATTTTTTGTGAGATTTTGACCTGTATGCCGAGTTGAATTTATATATTTCATCAGGAATTGTAGAGATAATTCAGAACATCTTTGATGAAATATAACTTAACTCTGCTGTCGCAGGCTGCAGGAATGTTTTCGCAGAGCTCTGCAACCTTGTCTTTGCATAACCCGGTAATGATTCCGATTTCTTTTTTGTTGAACATATATTGTCCTTTTTCACGGCAAATAAAGCTCGCCATTTGCTCAATTTCCGCTTTTGTTTTGTTCATCATACGCACTCCTTTCTGTGAATACTCAAAAACCTTGATTTTCTGCGAAAAACACCCCTGACTGCATACGAATTTGGAATCATACGCAAAAGTATTACGAATCGAAAAGCCGACAGGCTTTGCCGGACGGCGTTTTCGGGCATTTCAATGCCCGAAAATCATACCCCTTTATCCTGCTTTAAAATCGACGGCTTGAAATCCGCCTCAAAATCGATCCAAAAGCCGCAGATTTTCATTAAAAAATCATCATTTTTTTCATTCACTTTTTTCATTCCGGGCTTTTATATTGTTTATGCATCAAAAATGCAAAAGTAGAAAGCAAAATCAAATCAACCGATGCACAGTATAAACATTTGAATTTTTTTTACCGTTGACCGAGCAGTGTTCTACATCAATCAAGCATTGATCCTCAAGAGATTTTATTGCTCGTCTTACACTTTCGTAACTCATATTGCATTGCTCAGCCATTCTTCTTATTGACCAATAACTTTTTCCTTTTTTATCTTTTTTAGAAACCAAAAAACAATAGACCATAAAATCACGACTGTTCAATTTATATTTTTCAAAAAAGTCATTTGGCATAATCCAAAATCTTCCGCTTGGAATTTTTTGATACAACATTTTTCATTCCCCTTTCTAAAAATAAAAATAAAAAACCTATACGCATCTCAAAATAAAAATGCATATAGGTTCATCATAGTTTTATTGAATTTTCTCTCCGTTTTCATATTAGCAAATTCATAATTTTCTGTCAAGACCCCTTGCGGATGAAAAAACAACTTGAATTCAAATTCAAACAGAGTTAACATCACCACAACCTAAAACGAAAGGTGGTGAAGATATGAAAGAGATGAACGAACTTAAAATGGTATATGAGCTTGTGATTTCGAGAGCGAACCCTCTTGACAATCCAAGATATGAATTACTTAATCAAGCTCAACGAAAAATGAAGGACGAAATTTTAAATGTCATCAGACAGACCAATCCAAATTATCCCGAAATGGATTATGACAATGATGTGTTTAAGTATATCGTGCAGTTCAATGATGAGTATTGCATTGACGCATTTGCTAAAGGAATTTCGTTCGCTTTGAACTTCAAAGAGCAAGCTGAAAGATTTATGAATAAAAAATATGATTATTAAAAAAGGAATTCACTTCAAATCGAAGTGAGTTCAAAAATCGGGTTCAACAATATCTTCACCGGTTATATCATCAATGTCATCGTAGTTGATATAGGTTCGGACAATTCGTAATCGTTTGAAGGTATTGTCTACTTCAGTAATTATTCCATCAGTATTTATATATCCGTCTTTAACATAGTGTTTAGCAGTTATCATCATACCTTTTTTCAATTGGGCGAGTTTGAAGTTGAGAACATCAATTTCATAATCGCCTTTTATTTTTTTAGGTATAACTACTTTTTCTTTTTCTCTGACTAAGTCATAGTATCCTTTAAGAGCCGCAAAAGGCATGAACTGTTTTGCACGGTCAGCTCTGCTGTTCTTCTTCACCACTTTTGTGACCTCCTATCAATCCGTTTCTCATTCGCTGTGTTGCATTTTCCTGAAGGGACATTCCACGAAAGACAGCGTTCTTTCCATACTTTTCCTTAATGTTCAATATGGTTTTCTGCATTTTTTCTTCTTTTTCGGATTTATCAGGTGCAGTAAATAAATCAAACTGTTCAAAGCCGTCAGCGGTCACTCTGTTGAACCCAATGCTGATTTTTCGTATCGGTATATCCCTGTGAGCTGATTCTTCGAAAAATTTAACGAAGGCTGCTACGAGTTTTTTGTAACTACTCGTGTAGCAACCGAGCTTTCGTGTTCCGCCTGTGCTTTTAACTACATCTTTAGAATATCCAATGTAAAGTGAAATCGAATCTGTTACTAATCCTTGTGCTACCAGATCAAGAGTTAGATTATCAACCATTTCTTTCATGACGAGCTTTGCATCTTCATAGTAATAATCTTTAAATAAGATTTGACCGCTTGACATGGATGTGGTTTTTGAATGGTAATTATGAATGTCTGCAATAGTACAAGGTTCAATTCCTTTTGAGTGGTCAATTAAAAATTCTGCATTCACTCCGAACTCACGATACAATATATCTTCTTTTGTGTGAGCTACATCGTACATATCATAGATGCCATAGCGTTCTAATCGTTTTGCTATACCATGACCTACATTCCAAAAGTCTGTAATAGGTCTATGATGCCATAAAGTTTCTTTGTATTTTTCTTCGTCTAAATAAGCAATGTGTGATGTAATATGCTTTGCTGTAATATCCATTGCAATCTTAGCGAGATACAAGTTTGTTCCTACGCCGGCAGTAGCACAGATATGTGTTTTCTCATATACAGCATTCATAAGCATTTCAGTGATTTCCATTGCTGACTTGTTATATAGCGTTAAGTAATCCGTTAAGTCAAAAAAGCATTCATCGATTGAATAAACATGAATGTCATCTTGACTGATGTATTTGAGATAGGTTGCATATATTTCAGCAGAATAATCCATGTACTTTTTCATTCTTGGCATTGCGGTTATATATTCAATTCCTTTTGGAATTTCAAATACACGGCATCTGTTTTTTACTCCTAAGTCTTTCATCGCTGGAGATATAGCAAGCGTAATACCACCATCGCCACGAGTATAGTCAGCTACTACAAGGTTTGTAGTGAATGGATCCAGACACCTCTCGACACATTCAACCGAGGCATAGAATGACTTTAAGTCTATACACGCATAAACTCTTTCTTTAGCCATATTCACACCTCGCTTTCATTAGTCTTATTGTATTATATCCATTTCTCAATTCTTTTTCAATCATTCTTTAGAGGGACAGATATTACAAAACTTTCATAAGTCTATTTCAAAACTTCTATTGACAAAAGAACATTCGTTCGATATAATTATATCGCAACAGGGACATCTGTCCCTCACAATCATAAAGGAAGATGATTATCATGAGCGAATCTATTGACTTAGAAAACAAAATAGTTAACTTTATTGATTCCTATTATGATTTGTATGGTTTCCTGCCATCAGTCAGAACTATTGCAGACGGAGTGGATTCAAATAAATCAACAGTACAACGAACAACTGCACGACTTCGTGAAGAAGGAATACTATTTGACAGTAATATCGGTGTAGTTACTCAGCGTATTGATAAGTTACAAAAAGATTCGGTGATGGTAGGTTTAGTAGGCTCTGTTTCGTGCGGTCCACTCACCTTCGCTGAACAGAACATTTCCGAATACTTTACACTTCCTACATCATTGGTAGGCAAAGGAGAATTTTTCTTACTTCAGGCTTCCGGCGATTCTATGATTGGTGCGGGAATTGATTCCGGTGATTTGGTGCTTATAAAAAAACAAAGCACCGCAGAGTTTGGTCAAATCGTTGTCGCTCTTGTCGATAACGAAACAACGCTTAAAAGATTAAAGAAAAGCAAATCAACAAACGAGATTTTTCTTCATCCGGAAAATCCAAATTACAATGATATCTATTTTGACTCTGATTTGGTAATACAAGGCGTTGCAGTTAAAGTATTAAAGGACCTATTGTGAAGGAGATGTACTGATTGGACAGTCGCATTGTTTTCAGTGGTAGTCAAGATCGGTCGGAGCGAAGAAAAGTGTTTGTTGAGGTTACTCTCAAACAAGATGTTGATGGACATAAAATTCCATTATCTATTAAACGGAAAAATGGAACCGTCTATAATGTTGATAAGCTATCAGATGTTAGACATTTCAGTCCAGTGCCTACAGAGACTGAAACAAGATACACTGTTTTGATTGGTCAAAGACACACATATTTATTTGAGAAAGACAACAGATGGTATGTCGAAGCAAAAGCATAATTTTTTGAAAGGAAGCGTGTTAAGAAACATTTAGGTAAGTTTAAATAATTTTTTGAATAGACAAAGATTTGAGTATATAGAGAATAGTGTTTGTGAATGATAAGGGCATTTATTTAAACCACCATAGAAGTGCAAAGGTCGCTCGCTTTTGAGCATATATAAAGTATTGACGGTGTGGTTTATAACATCGGCTATTTTTTATACTCATTTACGGGAGCATTATAAATTTTGTATTTCGGAGGCTTTATTGCATGGTTAAAAAAGTAAAAGTCTTGTCACAGCGAGGTACAAGAATCTGTGATGTAGGTGAGACTGAAAACGGACGAATTATTTTAACTTTCAAAACCAAGGAAAAATTCGAGGATATATATCTCGATGAATTTGTTAAGCGTGCATCAAAAGCAGTTGACGAACAGTAGGGTTGCAAAAAGGAACTCACTGCAGCACTTTTGAGGCATAAGACTTGATTGAGCAAAATCGACAGAAATTGAGCCGTATCAAGTGATAATACGATTATTCGTGTTATTACTTGGTGCGGCTTTTTCTTTTACGACAAGTTCCAATATAAAAATATAAATCACGACATAAATATGACATTTTATTTTTCCGTAATTTGTTATATTTAGTTTAGAAAAATAATATTTAATGCCGATATGCATTAAGGCATGGATACATAAATTGCAGATTGATTTTTTAATCAATTTACGATTGAGTACCCTTTTGTCTTTATGCCTATCTGTCGGTATATCTCAGCAGGGACTCAATTGGGTTCCTGCTTTTTTTGTTTTCCGTGTCTTTCTGCTTAGGCGGAAAGGACAAGCATAATGAAAATCACTTACAGATTTATTGATGGAACAGAAACCATTGTGGAGGTCGCTGATGAAAATCTTGCAAAAATCATTTTGGATATGAATAGGCAAGAAGATGCAAGACAACATCGAATTGCATATAACGAGCGCTCCATAGAACTGTTTGATGAATTGGGAATTCAACTTGGCACTTGTGACTCGTATGACATTGAAAATGATGTCCAAGAAGTAATCGAAAAAAGAAAGCGAGTTAAGGAAGCTTTATCCCATTTGAGTGAAAAACAATTAAGGCGATTAAAACTGTATGCAGATGGAAAGACCTATCGTGAAATTGCAAATATAGAAAACACCACTCCAAGTGTTATTTTTGAGAGTATTTCTTCTGCAAAAAAGAAATTTTTGAAATTTTTTTAATTTTTTTTGAAAAACACCCGAACAAAATCGCAATTTTTCTCTGTATAGTGAAGGGACTTTTTTGAGACCTTCAAAATTTGACAATTGAATATACAGCTCAAAGGTACATTACTTATATTTCGAGCCGATGTTTAAGTGCGCCATGATCTTAATTGGGAGCGATAAAACTGTAAATTAAAGCCGTATGCAAAACGGTGAGGCGAAGACAGATATAAGGGACAATGATACTTCCGTAACTCGCGGCTCGGTCACAAAGAAGACGGAGAGGTTAGATTCCTATGAGTTTGCTCGCACGCAAATGCCTTTCGAGTTCCCAAGTCAAGGGGTGTTGAGAACAAGTATTGACTATTAAATACCAAAAAGAATAACTGCCGTTATTTATTTGGATAACGGCAGTTGATTGCGGTTTTTGAAAGTTCTCATGTAGTTGGCAGTTTTGTTGAATCTCTCTCCGAAAAAAAGCAAACCGGGCTTTTATATTGTTTATTACGCAAAAATGCAAAGGTAGGTCGAAATAATCTTACGCATGAGAACTCCCAAAAGCTGCAGTCGCAGTTAAAAAATGAAAGGATGATGATAAATATGATTGTGTCTATTTGAGTTAATAAAAAGCATTAATTTTAAGGAGGTAATTGTCATGAGAGATATGGCAAGAATTTTATACAACATTTTATGTGATGTACCAATGGTTGAAGATATACAGTATATCGGCAACGCTGCATACATCAACCTTGAAGATGGAGATGTTCTAAAGATTTCTCTTAACAGCTCCAATGAAAACCATGTGTTTGATAAAATCAAACTTCGTTTTATCAAAAGAGACTTGGGAACACTTGATATCTGTTATTTGGAATTCAAGGAATATTTTTCGCCGGTGCGGATTGGCAAGGATTATTTCCTTTCCCCTGCCGTAAAGAAAAATGATAAAGGATATATGTGGAATGTTCTTCCTAATGAGAATGAACTGGATATTCTTGTTGAAGACATTCTTTCATATATCTGCACATTCGAGTAAGGAGGATGTATAATGAATGAATTTTTAAGACTTGAAAGAGAAGCTAAACGATATAAGGAGCAGTACCCTAAGGGCACTCGACTTGAACTCATCTCTATGGAGGATCCTCAAGCAGTTCCACCCGGCACAAGAGGTACGGTGCAATTTGTCGATGATATCGGTTCAATTCATATGAACTGGGATAACGGCAGAACATTGGCTCTTGTTCCTAAAGAAGATAGTTTTAGAAAACTTACGGAGCAGGAAATTGAGCAAGAGCAAAATGCTATGTGCGTAGAAAAAACTACAGACGATCTTGCTGATGAACAGTCTGATGGTCCTGTAATGAGTATGTGAGGTGATAAAAGTAAATATAAGGCTGATGCCTTATGGGTATCAAATATCTTGATATGTTTTCTGGAATTGGTGGCTTTAGATCTGCACTTGACAGAGTCGGCGGATTTGAGTGCGTCGGCTTTTGCGAGATAGATGAAAAAGCCAAAGAGACATACGAGGCAATATATGATACGAAAGGAGAATTGTATTTTAATGATGCACGAGAAATCAATCCAAATGCACTTCCCGATATCGACCTTATTTGCGGAGGATTCCCTTGCCAGAGCTTTTCTATTGCTGGAAAAAGAGGCGGATTTGAAGACACAAGAGGAACCTTGTTCTTTGAAATTGCCCGAATCGCTTCCGTTAAAAAACCTAAATATATGCTGCTTGAAAATGTACCCGGATTGCTTAACCACGACCAAGGCAGGACATTTCAAAAAATCATCAGTTCATTGGATGAATTGGGGTACGATGTCACATGGCAAGTGTATAACAGCAAAAATTTCGGAGTTTCCCAATCAAGAAAGCGATTGTACATTGTCTGCTATTATCGAAAAAAAGTGCAAGGCGAAATATTTGCTTTCCCTGAAACAACTGCTTCAAATACTGTCCGATGCATCCGAGGAAGTGAAGGTGATAGAGTGTACTCCGTTGATGATACATCAATTACTCTCACAAGCTCGGCAGGAGGATTTGGCGGAAAAACAGGACTTTACTTAATTCCTGTTATCAGCAACACAAAGCTTGGTTATCAATACGCTAAACCCGGTGATAGCATTGATATTGCATACTTAGGGCAAAAACAGAGGCGAGGTCGTGTAGGAAAGAATGAAGCACATACATTAACTACTACGCCGTCACAAACCTACTATTTCATTGACATGAATGCTGATACTAAACTCACTGAAATTGCAAGATGTATCACAGCAAGACAAAATGCAGGAGTAAGCAAGCATAAGGGCGAACATTCAGCGTTGCTTGTTTTAGTTGGTGAATTTAATGCGGATGAGTTTTCTGATATATATGCAAGACTTCACGAATTCGTGGAATTTGACGAAAAGGAGAACAAAATTGCATTGCTGATTATTGTTGCCGATACTCAATGTTTTGTTGGTTTTATTCGCAGACTTACTCCAAAGGAATGTTGGAGACTGCAAGGATTTTCCGATGAACAGTATTTGAAATCACGAGAGGCAGGATTCAGTGATTCCCAACAGTATAAGCAAGCAGGAAATGCGGTCACCGTAAATGTAGTTGAAGCACTTGCGAAGCGAATTAAAATAATTGATGAAAGAAACAAAGGAGGTCTAAATGGCTAACGATATACGAAACATTTTAACCATCAGTGGTAACCAAAAATTGATTGACGAAATGCTCAAAGCAATTCAGGTTGATGCGTTTGGCAGAGGTTCTATCGATTTTAAAAAGGTCTTACCGATACCGAAAGATTTGGATATACCCGAAGGTTCAGATACTCGTGAGGGCATTGCTCTTGTTAAGGACTTTCTTGATAAGATACCAAACGAGGATTTGAGTCGTGAAGGTACTTTTGATGATTTCATGGAATATTTGAAGAAATATGCAAATGGTTTGACAGAAGATAAAAAGGAAATATGGAATTTAGGCATAGCAGCAGTTTCAAATATTCACTATTATAACTCGGCTACTTGGTATGATTGGGCAATTAAGAATTGGGGTACAACCTCGCTTGCATACAAATATCGTAAAAGTGATAACCCTAACGAGCTTAATTTTTTAACAGCCTGGAAACCGGCGAAAGGAATTATCGGCAATCTTTCAAAACATTATCCCGAATTGACATTCACAATCAAGTGGGCTGATGAGGATTTCGGAGAAAACTGTGGAACTGAAACATATCAAAACGGAAAGGTTGTTTCGAGAGAACTGCCTCATACAGATGTGTCAGCAGTTGATTTTGCGGCTGATATTTGGCAGATGAGTCCTGCTGAGCGAGGATTGGTTCTCAATTTATCGGGCAACAAATACATTTGCAGTAGTGTTGACGAATATTCCGTAGTTGAAATATTCGGAAAACCAGGTCTTTTCGCAAATGAAAGATTAACCGAGGACGATGTTCCCAAAGGATTACACCTTTATCATTTGCGTTATGACGATGATAACTGTGAAATGCAAACGCTTGAACGTAAAGTGACTGTTAATCATGCCGGTTCATTGGTAACAGCCGAAGAGATTGACTTTGACAATAAAGAATACATTGAACTTACCGATGAAAGCGACTTGAGTTTTTTAGGTGTAGACAGTGATTTTGAACATTTGCTGTCTGGTGATATACCTACTTTTGATACTTTAGATGAATATATTAACAAGGATGGTGGTCTTACATATGATTAAGGAAATCAATGAGCTGGATTTGCTCAAAATGAAAGATAAAGAAGGCTTAATTCTTCAAGGTTGCGGTGGTGACCTTAATGATTGGCTTCAAGGAATTAACGAGGATTTCACAAAACGAAACATTCTTATGAATAATTCCAAATTTGAAGATATCTACTCGTTTAATTCGGGTGAAATTACAAATCTTTTATTCCCACTTGATAATGCAGATGTCAATGTTCCTAAACTTGCAATGTGGCGAATCGGTACGCATGAGGTGTTTGGCGGCACTTGGTTATCAGATTATATTGACAACAGACTTTCTGATAAAGAAGAAGTTGTTAATAACGAAAACCAAGAAGTCATAAAACCGGATTGCGAGCTTATCGGTCAAGACAGCAATATCTTTAATCTTATGGGCATTGCGGCTCGTACTCTTAGAGAAAACGGTCTTGATGAGCAAGCAAAAGAGATGATTGACAAGGTTACAAATTCCGGAAGCTACAATGAGGCATTATTGGCTATCAGCGACTATGTTAATATTGTAGGTCCAGATGAAAGTGAAGATGAAGGGATGTGTATGGGATGAATAATCTGTTGTGTTTTATTTTAGGCGTAATGGTCGGCGGTTCTGTCGGAGTCGCTTTTATGTGTTGCTTTCAGCTTAATCGAATGAATAAACTCAATGAGCAAATTGCATCGCTGCAGGCTGAATTAAACAAAAATGGTGATTTTAATGGAACCCTATGAAGCACTTGCTAATCGTGTGATTTCATTTACTGTTGAGGATTACAGGTGGGCACGAAAAATATTGCACCGATATCCAAATCCGCAGACAAAATCGCAAAGAAAAAAGTGTGCTGCGGCAAGAAGGTATATATACGATTTTCGTGTTTGTCACAAATCGGAATATTGGCATATTTTAACCGATGTTGATTTAGATTTGCTGTATAAAAGAGTTGTTGACGAATGCGATAAAAAATACGGAAAATATAACCCTGTGCCGAGACCATATAGAAACAAATAACACACAGAGCTTGCCCTAAATATTATGAACAGCTTTATGTCTTGGGTAGGCGGAAAAAAGGCTCTGCGTGAAGAGATTGTTAAACGCCTACCCCTTAACTATGGTAGATATATTGAAGTGTTTGGAGGTGGCGGTTGGGTTTTGTTTCATAAAGAACCCGACAAATTTGAGGTGTATAACGACTTCAATCAAAATTTAGTAAATCTATATCGTTGCGTTAAAGAAAAGCCGGAAGAATTGATCAAATGGTTAGAGTTTTCACTTGACTCACGAGCAGATTTTGAATATATGACGAATCACTTAAAAGACGATGATTTGTCTGATTGTCAGCGAGCAGCATATTATTATTCATTGATTCGATACAGTTATGCATCCGGCGTTGACAGCTTTGGAAGTCAACCACACGATATGTGGAAGAACTTTCCCCTAATTCGTGCTGCACACGCAAGACTCCGTAATACAATTATCGAAAACAAAGATTTTGAAAAACTGATAGGTCAGTATGACAGACCAATCAGCTTTTTTTATTGTGATCCTCCGTATTACAATACCGAAGATTATTATGACGGTGGCGGATTTGGAAAGGACGATCACGAAAGACTTGCGAATACGCTTTGCAATATACAAGGCAAGTTCCTTTTGTCATACAATGACTGCCCTGAAATCAGAGAGCTATATCAAAGACCGGGAATTCTTATTGAAGGTATTACCCGAATTAACAATATCGCTCAACGATATGAGGGCGGCAAACAATATTCAGAACTTCTCATATCAAATTACGATACATCGGAACGAATGAAGTCATACTTCCAATTTTCCTTGTTTGATCGTGAGATTGATGTGGACAAGATTCTGTCTGAGAAAATAATTTACCGAGGAGGTTAAAGTTAAAAATGGATAAACAGTATAAGGTAATTGATGACCGAGGCAGATTAACGATACCCCGATCAGTTCGCTTTTTAACCGGCATTACTGCCAACAGCATTGTGAGTCTTACTTTTTCAAAAGACGAGATTATCATAAAGAAAGAAAAAATTTGTGATAACTGTCAAAATGAAAAGGAAGGAAAAGAAACCATTACCCTTGCAGAGTTTTTGAATCAACTACCGGAGGCGGAGCAGGATGCTGCTTTGATTCATTTACTCGTTGAGAGATCAAAGAAAAAAGGAGGATATGAAAATGTCGGACAAAATCCCTCTTTATCGCAGTTCTCTTAATACAGCAAGACATTGTAATGAGGTTGACATTTGGCGTCAAAGTGACTTAGAAAACTCACGCTGTGCAACCGCTATTCATAATGCAATTGATTGTAACTTTGTCGATAATCACCTGAATACTGATTTCATGAAAAGCATTATTGACGAGTTCGGCTTTGACCGAGTCAGTTATATTCTTGCCTGTAATATAAAAAGAGCCATGCAGGATGCCAGATATTCACGGGAAAACAAAAATTGGAGTGAGCTGATTGCTATCCCCGACAGCAATTTGCGAAATGAATATCTCATAAACAATCACCCTGTTCTAATCAATGCACTAATTGATAAAACTCGAATTGCTTTTGATGAGTTACATATGTTTTCGGCTGATGATTGCGAATCAATGGCAGGACAAGAACTTTCAGGCAAAGTATTGATTTTGAAACCATCTATTCTTGCGGATGAATATAAATCCCCTGACAATCAGTTGTTTTTAGCAACAGCCGGCTTTGGATGTTCTCCAAGTTCTCTTGGTCGAAGTATCTATGGTGTCTTTCTAAAAGATAATGAATACACTTCATTCTATCGGCAAGACTTTTTGGGTATAGCAAGAGATGATGTGGTACCTGATTGGGCAAAAAGCAAATTAGAAACGCAAGAGTCTGAATCGTTGGAGACGGTTCAGCAAATGTAAGGAGGATATATGAGAGTAAAAATCTATCAAATCAACGCAGAAAAGGATGAGAATGCAAAACACTTCTCACCATTTTCTTATGCTGAGGAACATGGCGGTGTAAATTCCGACATGTATAAACAAGTGTATTTTGGCGATTTGGATACAGATGATTTAGAGGGTGTGTTTGCAAAGCTTAATGAGAGTGATAAACCACCGCTTTATCAAGGTACCAGCCTATCAGTCAGTGATGTAGTTGAGGTGTTTGACAGTGAAGATTCAAATGCAGATAGCAAATGCTTCTATGTTGATTCTGTTGGATATAAAGAACTTGATAATTTTGATACTTCACTTTGCGAAGAGATGAATGGAGAAAAGGCAGTATATATTACACCGCACCACACACCGCTTGTTCTTAATATGCATATCAATGATTACAAAGATCTCAGCGCCGCTGTCGGCGGTTTGATTGAACTGACACACCCATTTAATGATGAAGCTTGTGTTATCGGAAATGATGAGGCAAAGCTAATTGGCATGGATGGAAATCGAAAAATCGGACAAAGCATTTATGCCGGTCCTATTCTTATTGTCGGTGATAACGGTGATGAAAACTTTATACCGTTAACCGATAAACAGGCAGATTTTTATGCAGACAAGTTTAAAGAAATTGAAGATATTTCAGAGGAAGAAGTGCAGTCAGATATGTATTGCACCTTTATTCCTTTGGAAATGAATTAAAGGAGGAATACTTATGTCAACTACTGTTGCGGCTCGAATTGATCGATTGATTAATGACGAAAGCAAAACCAAGGCTTATGCTACACTAACAATTAATGACACATTTGCTATTCATGGGGTTAGATTGATTCAAGGCAAAAATGGTCTTTTTGTCTCAATGCCCTCAAGAGCAGTAAAGGACGAGCAAGGAGTAACCGAGTACATTCCTTATGCAAATCCGATTACAAAGGAAGCGTCAGATGCAGTTAGAAATTGCCTTGTAAATGCGTATAACGAGACTGTGCAAGCACAGGCAGAACTTGATGATTTGCTAAACTCGGATTTCGAGGAAATCCCGGACGAAGATTCATCGTTTGAACAGTCCATGTAGGTATATTTGGTAATATTGCTTAATTAGTCATAGTTCCTTTTTATCAATACTACTAAAAAATGGACCTTCCCCTACATTTCACTTGATTTATTCTCTGTTTAGAGTTAATGTACAGTTGAAAGGAGATAGATACATATGACTAAAAAGTTAATATTAACAATATCGTTTATCGTTTTATCAGCACTCATATTGGTAAGTTGCTCAAACAAAGCTAAAACGCCAATGCCGATTTCAGAAAGCAATCCAACATCCTCAGTTGAAAGTCAGTCCGAAAATGAAGGCACAACAAATACGCAAGTTCAAAAATCGGATGAAACTTCAAAGGAGAAATCTGTTTCTAAAGAAAATGAACAGAAGCCGTCTGACTCGACAAAAGGTAATAATAAGAATACTTCAACCTCACCAAAAAAGAACACTGATAAAACTGAAAAAGAAACACCTACAAGGACAAATGCCAAGTCGGTACAGTCAAGTTCTACAACAATTAAGCAGACAAGGAAAGAAACTACAACTAAAAAAGTTACCACTACCTCAAAGCCGACAACCACAAAGAAACATACTACTCAAAAATCTTTTGATGTAAACCACTATGTAAGCTACGCAAAGAATTATGCTAAAAGTATCGGCTTAAATCTTGACAGCAGTTGCACAGATTGTTGGGATAATCCTATCAATGCAAATGCCAATTGTTCTAATATCGAAAGAGATATTAAGAGCAGACTGAACAGATATAAGAATGTCGAAGGATTTACTGACGTATGGATTTGGGCAGAAAGCACAGGAAATGGTAACTATAATATTTATATTGGCTATGCTTAATTAAAACTAAAAATAACCATTGTTAAAGCACATCGTTTTTCGGTGTGCTTTTTCATTTTCAAGGAGGAATTATCTAAATGAAGAAATTTATAAAACGAAGTACATCATTGTTTCTTGCAGTATTGATGTGCTTTTCTTCTCTTATTGGCGTAACTGCAACGGTGCACGCTGCCACTAAGCAGGATGTATATATTATTGACCTGCCGAGAGGTAAAGAGACAAACAAGGAACATTGGGGACATCCTGCATACGAGCTTATGAATGGTTGGAGTACCTTTAACACGGACTATGTAACCGTTAAAGCAATTGGCGATTATGAGGGCGATTCCTGTTACTGTATCGAACCCGGTGTTTCACTATATACGGGAGATAAACTTTCAAAGGAAGCAGAGAGCTTTTGGGATAATTATCCAAGTAAATATAATAAGACAATTGATCCTGACACAATAAAAGTTTATCTCGGAAGAATTATGCAGTATGGTTACACAGGCAAAAACTCAGTAGATTGGGTTTCTACGAATTCATCAAAAGCTGATGATTGTGCTAATCATCTTGCAACGCAACTTCTTGTTTGGGAAACGGTAATCGGAGAGCGTGACGAGAATTTCAATCATGTTGATGCTACTAAACATGGCAAGCACAATATTAAAGAAATCATTTCAAGCAAACATCCGCTTAGAAGTAAAATTTTCAGCCACTATTCTCGCATTGAAAAAAGTGTAAAGCAGCATACAACTGTTCCGAGTTTTGCAAGCAGAAGTAAGAGCAAAGCAAGAAGCATTGAATTAAAATGGAACGGTAAGAACTACAGCACAACCATAAACGATACAAACGGAGTGCTTTCAAACTATGATTTTAGCGGTAGTGGACTTACATTCAGTAAATCCGGTAATTCGCTTACTATCACGGCAGAAAAAGCACCAAAAGATGATGTACTAATTACTTTAAATAAAAAGAACAGTCAGCGTAAAGCCGTTATCACATGGACTGATGAAAAAATCGGACCGCAAAGCGGACAGCTGCAAGACATCGTTACTTTTGGGCAGTCGGTTTCAGACCCGGTAAAAGCATACTTAAATGTTAAAGTTTCATTGGGTAATGCTAAGCTGATGAAAGTCAGCGAAGACGGAAAGGTAGATAATGTTAAGTTCCATATCAGCGGTAACGGTATTTCAAAAGATGTAACAACTAATGCCAATGGTGAAATAAACATTGCCAATCTTGCACCCGGCAATTATCAGATTTCTGAATATACGGATGTCAAATATGTTCCGCAAGACACACAAACAGTAACTATTGTAAGCGGTCAGACAGCTTCGGTTCAGTTTTCTAATGTTCTTAAAAAATTTAGGGTTAATGTCACAAAACAAGACTACGAAAAAGGACACGCACAAGGTGACGCTAAACTCAGTGGTGCTGTTTATGGTTTGTATAAAGGCGATGAACTTGTTGCACAATATACAACCGACAGTAACGGCTCTTTTACAACAGACTATTATGTATGTGGTACTGATTGGACAATAAAAGAAATTAGTCAAAGTGAGGGTTATCTTTTAAATGATACCGTATATAGAGTCGGTGCGGATCCAAGGGATTACAACATTGAATATAACACAGCACCCGATATGACTGTTATGGAGCAAGTTATCAAGGGTAAAATCAGCATTATCAAACATACGGATAACGGCGATACCAAAATTGAAACACCCGAAAAAGGTGCGGAGTTCCAAGTCTATCTTAAATCGGCAGGTTCTTTTGTAAATGCCGACAAAGACGAACGAGATACTATTGTTTGTGACGAAGACGGCTTTGCAAGTACAAAATTACTTCCGTATGGAGTATATACAGTTCATCAAACCAAAGGCTGGGCAGGACGAGAACTTATCACCGATTTCGATGTCTTCATCAATAAAGACGGCAAGACTTACAAATTCCTTATCAACAACAAGAATTTTGAATCGTATCTCAAGGTAGTTAAGCTTGATAAAGAAACAGGAAAGCAGATAGTATACGAGGGTGCGGCATTCGAGATTTACGATAGTGATAATCACAGAGTTACAATGCAGTACACCTACCCTCAAATGACATCAATTCATACCTTTTACACCAACAAAGAGGGATATTTAATCACACCTGAAAAGTTGCCGTATGGTGATTATACTCTTAAAGAAGTACAAGCACCATATGGATATGTTCTTGACGATACTCCGATTCCGTTTTCTATCAGTCAAGAAAATTCATCAACCGATACAGGTGTTACCGTAGTTAAAGTTAAGGCACGAGATGTTGCACAAAAAGGTGTAATCAATATCACTAAAACAGGTGAGATTTTTTCATCTGTTGAAGAAAACAAAGGCGTATACACTCCGAAATACAGTATAAGTAATCTTAAAGGAGCAATTTTTGAAATCTATGCTGCCGAAGATATAACCACTCTCGACGGTACGGTAAGATATGAGCAAGGCACTTTGGTTGATACTATCACAACCGACGATGACGGTGTGGCTAAATCAAAAGAACTTTATCTCGGTAAATATACAGTTATTGAAAAAACTGCACCAAACGGATATGTTCATAGCAGTACAAAATACGATGTAGAACTTACCTATGCAGGACAGAATGTTTCTGTTACCTCAACCGACCTTTCGGTGTATAACGAAAGACAAAAGGTTTCGGTTTCACTTAAAAAGATTATGGCAGAGGATAAGACATTCAGTATCGGCAATAACGGTGAAATCACTTCTGTAAGATTCGGTATTTATGCCGATGAGGACATTAAAGCAAGTAACGGCGATATTATTCCAAAAGATGCTCTTATCACTTTTGCAAATTGTGATAAAAATGGAAGCATTGTCTTTGATTGTGATTTGCCGGTAGGCTTTAAGTGGTACGCAAAAGAAATCGCAACCGATGAGCACTATATCTTGTCCGATACCAAATATGAGTTTGATACCGAATATCAAGGTCAAGATGTCAAGGTTATTGATATTAAAGTCAATAACGATAAAGCTATCGAAAACAATCTAATTTATGGTTCTGTTAAAGGCTTGAAGATTGACAGAGAAACGCAGGAAGTGATCAAGGGTGCAACCTTTGGCTTGTTCAAATCGGACACTACTGAATTTACAGAAGATAAAGCAATTTTAACTGCCGTTACCGATAAAAACGGCGTATTTGTTTTCAATAACATTCCTTATGGCGAGTATATCATCAAGGAGTTAAAACCTGCCGACGGCTATCTTGACAATGAAGATGTATTTACTGTAATAATCAAAGATAACGAGCAAGTGGTTGAACTTACTGCAATCAATGATAAAGTGCCAGAGTTAAAAACAACGGCAACCGTCAATGGCAAAAAAGAAGTCATCGCAAAAGGCGAAATAACAATAAAAGATACTGTTGAGTACAAGCATTTAGTACCTAATACCGAATATGTTATCAAAGGCACATTGATAGATAAATCCACAGGCAAACCGTTCAAAGTTAAAGGTAAAGAAATCACTTCAACCGTTAAGTTTGTACCCGATAAGGCTGATGGCAAATTAGAAGTCACCTTTACTTTTGACGGTTCGGCTATTAAAAAGGATACTGAGCTTGTAGTATTTGAAACATTGTATCGTGACGGTGTTGAGATTGCTGTTCACGCTGATTTGAAGGATAAAGGACAAACTGTAACCATAGTCCCCCCTACCCCTAAAACTCCAAAAACAAGTGACAATAGAAATCTTGGCACATGGATTGGTCTTGGCGGTGTTGGATTGGGTGCCGGCATTGCAGCACTCCTACTTAAATTAAAAATGAAAAAAGATGAGGACGAATAATGAAACGAGTATATATTTGTGCTTCACTTTCAGATAATCCAAATCGAGATGTGATTGAAGCTGTTCGTTTCGGCGAGTATGCTATGAAAGAATGCGGTGCGGCTCCTGTCGTTCCGCATTTTTACATCTTAATGGTTAATCCCAAAAATGATAATGAAACCGAGCAAAGAAAATTGGCTAATTTTAGTTTTTTATGGATGGTCGATGAACTTTGGGTATTCGGTGACTCTTGGACAGATGAAATGATGGAGGAAATATCAAGAGCTGAAATGCTCAAAATCCCGATCAGATATCATTCTGACAATAAAGTAAAATCAATTCTAAAGAAATATGGAGGTATATCAAATGAATAAACTTGTAAGTAAATTCAATAAAAAGCAGTTTGCTGTATTTGTAGTTACCCTTACATGTATTTGCTTATTTACAGCTACGACTGTTTATGCAGCAGGCGATGTTTCAACAGCGATTACAAGTACATGGAATGCTGCTAAGGCGCAAATTAAAACTGTTGTAAACAATGTTGTGTTTCCTGTGGTAGATACAATCCTTGCGATTCTTTTCTTTGTGAAAATCGGTACGGCATATTTCGATTACAGAAAACATGGTCAATTCGAGTTTACAGCACCGGCTATTCTTTTCGCTTGTCTAATCTTTACACTCACAGCTCCACTTTATATTTGGGGCATTGTTGGCATGTAATGGAAATAAATGACAAATACATATAACTGCATTATTATGTAAAACATAGTGTTGACATTTTGCATTTTCAGGATATAATAGTATTAGAAGGAGATGATACTATGGCAACAACAAATATAAATGTTAGAGTTGATGAAAATCTAAAAAAAGATGCAGATGAACTTTTTTCTGATTTAGGATTAAATATGTCAACGGCAATTACGATGTTTTTGAAGTCGGCGGTAAATAATGATGGAATTCCTTTTGAAGTAAAGCGTAAAGAACTAAACGCCCAAACAGTTTCAGCTATTGAAGAAGTTTTGAAAAAGAATAATTTGTCAGGTCCGTTTAATTCTGTAGATGCTTTAATGGAGGATTTAAATGCTTAAAATCTATTATGGCTCCAGATTTAAAAAAGACTATAAACAAATGATTAAGCGTGGCTGTAAGCAAGAAGACTTTAGAAAGGTTGTCGAAATTCTTATTACAAACAAACCATTACCGGATAAATACCGAGATCACAGTTTATCCGGAGATTATAATGGATTTAGAGAATGCCATATTAATCCTGATTGGCTTTTGATTTATCAAATAGATAATGATATTCTTACTTTAACGCTTACAAGAACAGGAACACACAGCGATTTATTTTAAACTTAATACTGATATGAAAAGCACTCTTTTTATAAGGGTGCTTTTGTCTTTTGGAGGTGATTATTATTTTTGATTGGTTAGGAGATATAATCTCCGGTATGGGTGATGCGATAGGAAATGCCTTTACGGGCATTTCCGATTCAATCATTGATGCCATTCTAAACAGATTTATTCAATGGCTTTTCAAGTCAATATATGATGGGATTGCTAATTTCTTTACGCAAATTTCAAATATGGGTACAGAGATTTTTAATTTGTCATGGGTACAAGCTGTTGTTAAATTGTTCTCTTTATTCGGTTGGAGCCTATTTGTAGTAGGCGTTGTTGTATCTGCATTTGATCTTGCCATCGAATATCAAACCGGCAGAGCAAATATTAAAACAACTGCACTTAATTGGATTAAAGGTTTTATGGCAGTTTCTTTATTTACGATTACGCCAATTGAGTTATACAAATTTTGTGTTTCTCTGCAAAATACATTTGCTAAAGACTTGGTAACGATAGCTGCAGGAGAGCAATATGTATCTCTCGGTAGCCTTGCTACTAAAGTTCTTGTATCCTCATTTAATCCTGGCGGAACTATGATTTCAGCAGGATTGTTTGAATTTGTTACGCTGATTGCATTAGGATTCTGTGTATTTAAGATTTTCTTTGATAATATCAAGCGTGGCGGAATACTTCTTATACAACTTGCAGTCGGTAGTTTGTATATGTTTTCTATTCCGAGAGGTTATGGTGACGGATTTAATAATTGGGTGAAACAAGTATTTGCATTGTGCTTAACCGCCTTTTTACAAACTACACTTCTGTTCCTCGGTTTGCTTTCATGGAGTACAAATATGCTACTTGCTATTGGTATTATGATGAGTGCTGCAGAAGTACCGAGAATAGCACAGCAATTTGGTTTGGATACAAGCGTTAAGGTCAATGTTATGAGTGCGGTTCATATGGGAACATCTGCTGTTAATCTTGTAAAGGCTGTTGGAAAATAAGGAGGTAAAAATGAATTTTACAGGAATGATAAGTAAAATCAATCATATTATCGTTTCAGATCCAAGCTATGATAAAAATGTTTGGTGCAGATATGAAAACGATCATTTCAATGCAAATAACTGGACTGCTGATATTCAACTTCAAGATGTGGATGAGACAATTGAGGGTTACTATATCGCAGGAACGGATATAGGCATTATGTTACACCATCCAAGTGTAAATGCAAGGATGGAGCAAGACAGAATCCGGTTTCCGTCAATTTACAAGTTAAATAAATACACTATTGGCATGGACAGAGCTTGCGTATCTATTGGAGTTAATGAAAAAGCAAGTGAAATTGCAAATGAAAAAAATTCATCTGAATATGAAACAGCTCTTCATACTTTGACAGATGGACAATTCGGCACGGTATATGAAGGGGTAGATAAAGATGGAAACATTGGCTTTATCCATATATCAGGCTACATCGACAATGATGCCGGATATACGAATTCTGATATCGTTAATTATATTACCAACAATCTTCAAATTAAGGATTTGACTCTTGTTGGTACAGAAGACGAGTGTATTCACGATGAACAAGGCATGGGAGGAATTTGATTGAAAAAACAGTATATCTATCCCCAAAACATGAGAGCGTCTGCAACTTTGTGGCTGTGGTCATTAAAGGATTTTGTTGTAGTTATAATCGGTGCTCTGTTTTCAGCTATTGTATTGGCAACTACAAAACTGATGATTCCGGCTGTACTTGTCGGAACATATGCTCTTTTATCAATTCGTGCGGACGGAACAACAATGCTTGATTTCATTAAATATGGAATCAAGTTTTTTATTTCAACACAACAATATTACGAATGGGGTTTGAAAGACGAAACATTCCCCAAACAGAATAAAACAAAAGTAGGTGATGAAAATGGCAAAAAAGAAAAGTAAAAATACGGTTCAAGACCTTATTGGTATTGAAACATTTACAAAAAGAGGTATAAAAACAGCTCACGGTGAGCTTGTTTATTACCTTATCAGTCCAACGAATATTTCTGTTCTTTCAAAAGAAAATATCGAAATCAAAATATGGCATTTAATGCAAGTGCTATCGGCTCAGCCTAATATTGAAATCTCCTGCATTGATTCATGCGAAAGGTTTGATGATAATAAAAACTTTATGCTTGATCGACTGGCTAATGAGCAGAATTCAAGTGTTAGGAAATGTCTTGAAAAAGATATTGATTATCTTGATAACATTCAAATTGAAATGTCAACAGCTCGACAATTCATGATGGCTGTTCGTTTTAGAAAAGAAAAAGAAGAACAGAAATTCAATCAGATTAACCGAGTGGAAAAAGCAATTGCCGAACAAGGCTTTGAAGTTAAACGAATGAATAAAGATGATATTAAGCGCTTTCTTGCTATTTACTTCGGAGCTTCAATGCAGGGCGAATTGATTCCCGATGTTGACGGAGAGGACGGGTTTGATGAAGAAAAACTCAAAAAGGCGGTGCTATAAAATGGTTCAATTGTTTTTAACTATATTTATGATTGTTACATATGCATTAGCGGCTGCAATACTTACTTATGTGAGCATTTGCAGTATTGAAGATTCAAAGGATCAACAGCAATTTGAAACAATTGCTAAATCCATTGAGGAGCAAAACGAAGATGGAGACACAGACACCACGAATAAGGTTTATGATTTAATGCTTAAAAATAAGGATTGTGTCGGTTGGTTAAAGGTTGTGGATATGGATGTCAACTATCCGGTTATGTTAACCAAGCAAAATCCAGAGTTCTACTTGCGCCGAGATTTTAATAAAGAATATTCATATATGGGTACTCCTTTTATGGATGCTAACTGTAATATCGGTATTTCAAAAAATCTCATTATTTATGGTCATAATATGAAGAACGGTAGAATGTTTGCACCACTTATGAAATTTAAAAATAAAGAGTGTTTCGATAAACACCAAATCATTGAATTCATCACACCAAATGAAAAGGCAATTTATCATATTGTATGTGTTGCTAAAGTTAAGGCTGATGATTCATGGTATTCGTTTATTGAAGATTCGGGTGAATCCCAGTACAACGAAAGAATTAAGGAGTTATACTCAAAATCGTTGTATCACTCAGATTATGAATTTGGTTACAATGATGAGTTCTTGACATTGTCCACTTGTGAGTATTCTCAAAATGACGGAAGGCTTATCGTTGTAGCTGTTAAGGAAGGAGCGAACAGTAATGTTTAAGAAAAAGAATAAAGAATTAACCGAAGAGGAAAAGGAAGTTATTCGTACAAAATCATTTTTTGATATGATTCTGCCGTCTACAATAAAATTTTCAACAGACCATTATGTATGCGGTGACAGTTACAGATGTGTATGGGCAATCAAGGAATATCCGCCTACTACGGAAGAACTTGCTTTGTTTTCAACTCTTGCGGACAGAAACAATTTAACCATTCATTTGTATTCTCGTATGGTTGATGCTATTGAGCAAAGGAAAATCATACAAAATGCTACAAGAAAAAACAAACTTTCAACCGGTTCAAACGATGTTCAGGAAAACATTACAGCCGAGGGCAATCTTGAAGATGTTGTCAATTTGATAGCCGAACTCAGAAAGAATAAAGAGCCGTTGCTACATTGTGCTGTATTTCTTGAATTAAAGGCTGACAGTATGCAAAAACTTCGTGAGTTGCAATCTGAAATACAAATGGAACTTACAAGGTCAAAGATGTCTGTTGATAGGCTTACACTAAGACAAAAGGAAGGCTTTTTAACTGTATTGCCTGTCGGATACAATATCTTTAGAGAACAGTTTGAGCGTGTACTCCCTGCAAGTTCTGTTGCAAATTTATATCCATTTAACTATTCGGGCAAAACGGATCCTAAGGGTTTGTTTATCGGCAGAGATAAATACGGCACAAATATTCTTGTTGATTTTGATAGGCGTGCTGAAGATAAAACCAACTCAAATTGTTTGATTCTTGGCAACTCCGGTCAAGGCAAGTCATTCCTTTTGAAACTCATTCTTACAAATTTAAGAGAATCAGGCAAAAGAGTTATTTCACTTGATCCCGAAGCGGAATATGAAGAATTGACGAAGGCTCTCGGCGGTTGCTATATCGACTTTATGAGCGGTGAATATATAATTAACCCTCTTGAACCCAAGTCTTTTGGCGATGCCGATAAGGAATACGACCAATTTACACCCGAAGCATTCCGCAGAGTAACAAGGTTAAGTCAGCATATTGCCTACTTGAAAGACTTCTTCAGAGCATATAAAGACTTCTCGGATGAACAACTTGATACATTGGAAATTATACTTTCTAAATTGTATCAAAACTTCGGTATAACCAACTATACCGATTATGATAAGTTAAAGCCAACAGATTATCCGATTATGGAAGACTTATATGCTCTGCTTGAAAAGGAATACAAGGGTTATCAACATAATCAAAAAAATATTTATCGTGAAGAAACATTACAAGAACTTTGTCTTGGACTTCATTCTATGTGTGTAGGTACGGAGTCAAAGTATTTCAACGGTCACACAAATATTATAGATGATACTTTCCTTTGCTTTGGTGTTAAAGGTTTGATGGATACCAATCGCAGACTTAAGGATGCAATGCTTTTTAATGTTCTTTCATATATGACAAATGAATTGCTCGGTAAAGGCAATACTGTAGCTGCTATTGATGAACTGTATCTATTCCTTACTAATATGACGGCTATTGAATACATACGAAATGCATCAAAGCGTGTTCGTAAAAAGGAAAGCTCGGTTATTCTTGCGAGTCAGAATATTGACGACTTTTTAATTGAGGGCGTTAAGGAATATACAAAGCCGCTTTTCTCGATTCCGACACATCAATTTTTGTTTAATGCAGGAAGTGTTGAGCCTAAGGTTTATATGGATGTACTGCAAATTGAAGAGTCTGAATTTGAGAGGATTCGTTATCCCGAACGAGGCACTTGCTTATTTCGTTGCGGTAACGAACGATACTTACTTCAAGTTATCGCACCTGAATTCAAGCAGATTATGTTTGGTAAAGCAGGAGGAAGATAAAAAATAATGCAGAACTATTTTCTAGTTCTGCATTTAGTCTATTCGATATAATCGATTATATCTCCATAATCAATATTTATTGCATGATTAGGATTATTTTTGCAAACAAATTGAAATCGATTTTTTTCTACTTGTTTAACGCATAGTTTTCGTGCTGTGTTATGATTGCACTGAGGACATTTTTTTGTAATTATGTAGTGTATTTTGTTTCTTACGACAACAAATTTCCAATATCCTTTTTCTTTTTTTATTGATAATAGTATTATTAAAGCAAAAATTAAAAGTATAAACAGAAACATTAAATAAGCCATAGATTTATGAGTTTGGAAAACATCAAAAGTTTTCAATATTGGACTGTCTTCATTTGATTTTTTGAAAAAACTAATGATAGTAACAGCGTTTGCTATTAGTGCAACAATATCTAATATTAAGTAGAAATAGTAATTCCCTAAATTTTTCGATTTGCTTTTCACACAATTTTCAATCGTATTCAATGAATTGCTGTTATATTGAATGCTGTTATATTGGATATTTTGGACATTGTTAACATTTGAATTAATTATGTTGTTGTTATTAAACTCATTATTTGACATATATAATCCTCCTTTGATTTATATGATACTACAATTTGCACATTTTTCAAATAATAAAAGTGCTTTTTAACAAATAATTCAAATTTGATAAACGAAGAGGTGATGATTTACGAGTTCTAAAGTGATTTTATCAAAGATATTTAAATCAGCATTAGCAAGCGATAAAAATGCAAGAAAAGTTATAGGCGTCATTATTGGTTCGGTTATTGGACTTTTGCTTATTCCTTTAATTACATATATGGGTATTATCGGTAATATGGATTCTATCGAAATAGACACTAACCAAGTACAGCAATCTATTGTTCAAAATATGTCAGCAGAAGAAAAAGCAAAACTACAGCACATTGAAGATGTAATGACTGGTATATCAAAAGAATGCTCAAAACGAAAATTAAAAAATATCGTAAGTAAAAAGGCGCAGGCGGTTTACGCTTGTGCCTTTTATGATATCGAGAAGTCTGATAATGATTTCATTTCAAAACTTGTTGATTGCTTTGAACAGGCAAAGGACGATAACGAACTGCTTAATATGATAAATTCCGCTTTCGGTACGAATATATCAGCCGAGGATTTCAGTCACTTAATGTCTGTAATTTCAAATACCGTTATCGATATTGATTTGAGTAATACAGATAAGAATAATCTTGATTTAGTTAAATGGGCACAAATGGCTTATGACAATAAATGGGGTTATGTTTGGGGTTCACACGGCAATGTTTTAACAGCAAATGAACTTAAAAGACTTGAAAAATCATTCGGCTCTCATGTTACCGATAAAGAAGAATATATTAAATCTCATTGGCTCGGAAGACGAACTTCTGACTGTGTTGGATTAATTAAAGGCTATGGTTGGTATGATGAGGTAAGCGGAACTATTAAGTACGGAACAAATGAGATGAAAGATGTAACCGCTGACGGTATGTTTAATGCTGCTGTTGAGAAAGGGCCTATAAGTACCATGCCTGATATACCCGGTATAGCGGTATGGCATCAAGGACATATAGGTGTGTATATCGGAAACGGTTATGTAATTCACGCAGCAAATACATACGATGGTGTAATCAAAACTCCGATTACTTCAAGCGGTTGGACACATTGGCTTAAAGTTCCGTATATTAACTATATTGAAGAAACGGAGGCTGATTAAAATTGAGTATTTAAAACGAAAAGCGGTATCAATCACGATACCGCTGATTTTTTATTAAGGAGGTATTATTTTGGTTATAAATACAGTTATGAGAAGAAAAGATTCTCAAGTTGATTTGCAAAAATGTGTAGTAGAAAAAGCGATTGAAATATCACAGGCAGAATTTTCGGCTTTGTGTAATGGCTTACTTGAAGATAAGGATTACATATCAAAATATAAAGATCTTATGAGAGTTGACAATAATAGGATAACACATTGTCTGCTTGTTTTAGGTTCTGATACCGAAGACGGCGTTCTCATAAACAGCGAAGGCTATAATTATGCTCGTTATTCAGCATATATTCCTAATATTAGGCAGAGCGTGACACTTGAACAATTCCCGGCTCTTGAATCATTCAATAAGCGAATGATTGATGTAACCAATAGCATAATGAACCAAGCAATTGCAAGCTGTGAAGAATCGGGCGATCCCGAATACAGAGTTGATATTAATAAATACAACCGAGTCGGAGAACCTGCTGTGTATCCTGCATTGATTGATGATATGCTTAAGGATTTAGGTAATGTTGATGAAACAATTCTATACTCTGACAGTATTGACTTAATGCTTAACAGTAAAGCAATTGATATTCCTTTCGATTATTCCGATGAGGATTTTACAGACATTGAAATTTTATGTGCAAGACATGTGCTTTGGCTTTATGGCGGTGAAGGTGAAAAAATGGATTTAAGCGGCAAGGCATTTTTGAATGTCGATTTTTCGGGCAAGGATTTGAATGGTGCTGATTTTGAGAATTGCAAGTTTTATCACTGTACTTTTGATAATGCATCGCTTGTTAACTGTAATCTGCAAAATGCGTTGTTCAGTAACTGTTCTCTGTATAATGTAACAGCTGAAGAAGCAGAATTGCAAAATGCACGATTCTTTTCTTGTAACCTTGCCAAGGCATTTTTCACACATAGTAATTTCAAGGAAGCTGTACTTAAAAGCTGTCAAACAACAAGTTCGAGTTTTATGAATTGCTGTATTGAAAATATTGCATTAGAGGAAACGGACTTACCTAATGATGAAATGTTTAACAGCGAATTAGATTGGATTAAAAATGATATTCCGGATTTTGAGCCAAATATGTGAGGTGACAGTTATGGATAACTTGAATAAAAAGGCAAGGCTTATTGATGATTGGTCTTGGGTTTTATATGAAGATGGTTCGGGACATATCGAGAACTCAAAAGGCAAGCAATTTTGCAGTTTCGATTATACAACACAAGAGGTTAAGGACTTAAATAACCGATGGCAGTTTATGAATGAATATCCATACAGGACTCCGTGGGAAATGTTCAAGACCGATGTTGAAAACACACTTGTTTCAAATGGTCTTGCTTCATATAACGATACTGTAAAATCAATTGCCAAGTTGGAGGAAAAGCTGAATATCAACAAAGATTTCCGATTATTTAATGATAACCAATTTGTCGGTTGGAAATCATATTATGATTTGCCCAAAGTAGAAAAGGCATTATCGGATATGGAGGATGCAATGAAAACTACAAACAGTTTTGATCTTTCAATTGCAGACAGATTATGCGATTCGTATCCTGTAGAGACGGTTTGCTCAATGCTTACAGACAGCCAAAAAGAAATATTGATTTTAGGCGTAGAATTTGAGCGTGATTTCGGCAATGATGTTTCAGAAAACTTATATGGGATATATAAGGCAATAACTGATGAAAATACAATGTTAAATGATACTCAACCTGAAATGACTATGTGAGGTGATGTTATGAAAAGGAATATATCCATTCCAATTGATGAAGAACGACTGACTACATTACGGATATATATGGAACAGAAAAATGTAGATCTTGAAGAGGAATTAACCAAGGCTATTGACTCTCTGTACCTAAAATATGTTCCCATAGCAGTTCGTGATTTTTTTGCTATGCGTGATGAAAATATGCAAGCAACTAAGAAAAAGAAATCCACGAAATCGGCAACCAAAAATGAGGAGGTATGAACATGAGTGATAACGAACAAAAAGAAAGAATTGGCATCAGCATAGATAGTGTCACTCTCACAAAGGTGGACGCACAATTAAAAAAGTCCGGTGTAAAAAGCAGAAGTGAATATATTAATATTGCAGTTGATGCTTATCTTGATTTTCTAAATAATGAAACTATTCGCAATGTGGTTGCACCCATGTTTGAAACTGTGGTTAGTGCAAAAATAGAAGATTCTGAAAATCGAATTGCACGAATCATTTTCAAATTGGCTGTTGAACTTTCAATGCTAATGCATATCACGGCAGTAAACGGAAATATAAGTGAGGCAAAAATGAAAGAACTTCGCCGACTTTGTACGGAAGAAGTAAGCAGACTCGGAGGGCAGATTTCCTTTGAGAATGCCTATCGTTTTCAGAATGAATAATGGCTCAGCTTATAGTTAAAAGTCCATATTTGCCACCGAATTCGACCGGTAAAATAGAGGGCTATTTACGATATATTTCAACTCGTGAAGGTGTTGAACAAATCAAGAAAAAAGATTCGGTGGCTTATTCGGATGAAGACAGAAAAGATATAATCAATGAACTGTTGAAGCGGTATCTGGATTCGGTTGATTTTCTTGAATATAAAGATTTCGAGAAAAGTCCAAGCAGAGAAAATGCCGATGAGTTAATAACTCAAATCACGGAATCTCATGCTGACTTTTTCAGCGACAGAGGTACATATTTGAAATATATATCGGAGCGACCAAGGGTTCAAATTGTTTCTAAAACAGGCTTGTTTTCTGATGCTGAAATGGATTTGAATATTTCCCGTATATCAAGAGAAATATCAGAAAGCCAAAGCAATGTTTGGACTCATATTATATCCTTAAAAAGAGAGGATGCTCAGCGACTCGGATATGACAGCGTTGAAAACTGGATACCGCTATTAAGAAGCGAACGAAATTTCATAGCACAGCAAATGAACATTAAGGCTGATAACTTTAGATGGTATGCTGCTTTTCATAACGAATCCCATCATCCCCATGTTCATATGGTTGCTTATTCGGTTGAACCTAATGAGGCATTCTTAAACGCTGACGGAATATCTAACATTAAAGGTGAATTAACCAAGCATATTTTTCGTCAAGATTTGATGTGTCTTTATGATAAGCAAAATGAAAGCAGAGATAATTTGCGACAAGTCGGAGAACAACAGATTTATGATATTATCAAGCAAGTGAATTCACAATTATATGATAATCCAAAGATAGAAGCTTTGTTGGTTTCTTTATCGGAGTACCTTTCTGATTATGAAGGTAAAAAGGTCTATGGCTATTTCAGCACAAAAGGCAAACGCATAGTAAACTCCATCGTAGACGAAATGGAAAAAGATCCAATCATTTCTAATTTGTATGAGACATGGTATTCATATAAAGAACAGATAATTGATATTTATAGCAATCAAAAGCTGGTTCGTGTTCCCTTATCGCAGAATAAGGATTTCAAGACGATAAAGAATGCTATTATAAAGGCTGCTGCCAATTTATCCATTGAACCGATTGATGAAAAAGAATATGAAAAAGACTCCATATTTCAGCCTGATATACCAAACGACTGCCATGTAGAAAAAGCGGAAGCAGTTGAGGAAACAGCAATCAATAATATTGTCACAGATAATGAAATCAAGCATAGCGAAGACTATCTTAGTTTAAAGGAAAGTGCTGAGCGTGGCAATGTATGGGGACAATATAAAATGGCAAAGTATCTGCTTGATGATTCAAACCTGGAATATAATCCAACTTTGGCACTATCATACATGTACAAATCCGCTTCCCAAGGATTATCAATAGCCGAATATATGCTTGGCAAATTACTAATTGTCGGAGCAGATGTTGAGCAGGATGTATTGACAGGAATTGCATGGTTAGAAAAAGCGGCAAGCGAAAAGAATTCATTTGCACTATACTTCTTGGGAAAAGCATATTTACAGGGCATATATGTTGAACAGGATATAGATAAAGCAATAACCTATCTATATCTTGCATCCGAGGAAAGCAACCATTTTGCCGAATACACTCTTGGTAAGTTACTCATAAATGGAAAAGTAGTTCAACAGGATGTTTCTGCCGGTTTGGACTTTATAAAGAAATCCGCAGATGGCAATTTCAAGCCTGCACAATACTACTATGGAAAGTTATTGTTTATGGGCGAGTTCGTAAATAAAAACATTCCTTTGGCTATAGAGTATTTGAATGCTTGTGTTGATAACGAGGACAAATATTCATCATATCTTCTTGGTCGAATATATCAAACCGAACAAGGTTATGTCGACTATAAAAAAGCTATTGAATACTTTATTCATTCAGCCGATAACGGCAATGATTTCGCCTATTACCAGCTTGGCAAAATGTATTTGTATGGTTTAGGAGTCGATTCTAATCTGTCACAAGCGGTTTCTTTATTGCAGATTTCCGCTGATATGAATAATCAATATGCTCAACTTTTATTAAAACGCATATTTGAAGGCAAGATCCATTCTTGCAGTTCTGCTTGCTTAAGTCTTTTTTATCAACTTGACAGGTTATTCAAAAACAATGTAGATAATCGCCGTAAGGCAGAGAGTATTAAAAATGACAAGAAGTTAATGAGTAAAATTCAAGAAAAGAAAATTGCTCATGGCTTGAAAATGTAGAAAAGTACATTTAATTGGACTGTGAACGGCATGATTATTGCAGAGATTTTTTCTTTGTGCTATTATTCAATCGTAGGGAGCTTCCGCCCTACGCAAATGCTTAAATCCCTTATTTAAGCATAACTATAAGAAGTCATCATTCAATTGGTGACTTCTTTCTTTTTTAAGGAGGTAAAATGAACGATATAAATATAATGCCACTTATCATGGCATTCGTTATTATGGCAGTTATTCTTGGCGGTATTACAATAGTCAGTCACATATACTCTCTTAACAGAATTAAAAGTAAGACAGTTGGAGATGGTCAACACGGAACGGCACGGTGGGCCACAAAGGCTGAAATTAGGCGTGCTTATGAACACATCGTTTATACACCTGAGAAATGGAGAAAAGAGGCACAAAGGGGTGTACAACCGTCAACAAGCGATGGAAAGCCTCTGCCACAAGGTTTACTTGTAGGGAAAGATAAAACAGGAGCTTTAATTGATACAGGAGATGTTCATGCACTTATGATCGGTGCTGCCGGTGTAGGTAAAACGGCATTTTGGTTATATCCCGAAATCGAATATTGTTGTGCTTGCGGAATGTCATTTCTTTCTACTGATACAAAAGGTGATGTTATGCGTAACTATGCAACAATAGCAGAGAAGTATTATGGATATAAAATAAGTGTAATAGACTTGCGTAACCCTACAAGGAGTAACGGCAATAATCTATTACACTTGGTTAATAAGTACTATGACCTTTATCGTGAGAATCCAGATTCTTTGATGTATAAAGCTAAGGCTGAAAAGTATGCAAAGATTATCGCTAAGACAATCATAATGTCCGGTATGGACGGGGCCTCATTCGGACAGAACGCATATTTCTATGATGCTGCAGAAGGATTGCTTACAGCGACAATTCTTTTAGTTGCTGAATTCTGCCAAGCCGATGAGCGTCATATTGTATCTGTATTTAAGATCATACAGGAACTGCTTGCCCCTTCTAATATGAAAGGTAAAAACAAATTTCAAGCGCTCGTTGAGCTTTTACCGGATGAGCATAAAGCAAAATGGTTTGCAGGAGCAGCGCTTAATACCTCGGAGCAAAGCATGTCATCGGTAATGTCTACTGCTCTTTCTCGTCTTAATTCATTTCTTGACTCGGAACTCGAACAGATTCTTTGTTTTGACACCGAAATTGATGCAGAGGAATTTTGCAATCAAAAAAGTGCAATATTTCTTATTATGCCAGAAGAAGATCCAAACAAGTTCTTTATGATTTCACTTATCATTCAACAACTATACAGAGAAATCCTTTCGGTTGCTGATGAGCAAGGTGGCAAATTAAAGAATCGCTGTGTATTCTTGTGCGATGAGTATGGAACGTTACCAAAGATTGAATCAGCTGAGATGATGTTCTCTGCATCTCGTTCTCGAAGACTTCAAATCGTTGCGATTATCCAATCATTGCAACAGCTTGAAAAGAACTACGGCAAGGAAGGTGCCGCAATCATTGTTGATAATACTCAGCTCACTATATTTGGTGGCTTTGCTCCAAACTCTGTTACTGCCGAGTCAATGTCAAAGGCTCTTGGCAGCAGGACTGTTATGAGCGGTTCAGTCAGTCGTAGTGTTAATGATCCTTCACAATCACTTCAAATGATTGAACGACCTTTAATGACTGCCGATGAGCTTAAATCAATGCCCAAAGGACAATTTATTGTTATGAAAACGGGCGTTTATCCTATGAAGGTAAAATTACAATTATTTTTCAAGTGGGGTATTAGATTTGAAGAAGCATATGCTGTTAATGAACGAGGCAATCGTATGGTTAAGTATGCATCGTCTAAAAAACTAATAAGCAGTATACTCGAAAAATATCCACATACTTCAAACAAAGAAAATCGACCATATGCACCTCCCGGTGAATACAGTGAAAGTTCTGCACCGCCGGTTAGTGTTGCAATCTTGAATGCCGTTAAGCAAGAACTTGATAAACATGAAACAGAACTCAAAACACAAAGTACATTTGCTTATTTGCGAGATGCGATTGTTGGTGAAAACAGTAATTGATTAACATGTATAAAATATAAAGAATTTTCAAAACGAATAATTATTTAGTATTTATATGAGAATATCTTTACTTTTTTATCGTCAGCTAAAAAATCATTTGTTTCAACATTATAAACATAATCATTTATAATTATACAATTACCCTGATACATCATATCGGAATTTTCATTTTTAAACTCGTTTGTTAATACTATATGATTGTTTTCTATTTCAAACGTTATAACACCATAACAGCGCTTTAGACCATCAGTGAAATATGCAGGAATAGCAAAAACATTTTCTTTCTCGTTTTTTGCAAGACTTTTTGATAGTGTAGGAATGTGTGCATTAGTGAGATTTTTTATATCTAATTGATTTAATTCTTTGTCGAAAAGTATAATTTCATTTTCCGTTGTTTCTGTATTCTCTGTTATGCCAATAAAATATTCCTGCTCAAAATACAAAACACTTGAATAATTACTTCCTTTTCCTGTATTTGCTGCAAATTCTGAATATTCAGAGATTTCTTTATTTGTCGCATAAGAAATTCTATTGTTATTGAGATTTAATTTTATTGTTTCATAATCATTCTTTTTTGAATTTGTAAAATTGTCATCTTTGATATACATATAGTCTTTGGTGCAATGAATATTTGATGAACCGCCCAAAACGGCTTTTAGTTCGTTTGTTTGCATGCCGGTTTCAATATCAATAGTGTTTATTACAACATATTGTGCAATACTGACATTTTTAAAATAGCTTATGTTCTGCGATAACGCATATGTGATTTTATTATTTTGTTTTACAAACGGAACAGATTTTTGACTGTCTTGAACAGAAGCATTATAATTTGTAATAACGTATAATGTTTTATCAATTAATCGTGATGTGGAATATTGACCGCTTTGTTCAAATTCTGATACTAATGTTGGATTTGCTTTGTCACTTATATTATAAATTTTTGTAACAGTTTTTGAACTGGTTGAAGCATTGATAACTATTCTGTTTTCATTGACTATTAAATCGTTAATACTGAAATCATCAGAAACGAAATTATCAATTATTGAAAGGAGTTTTGTTTTTCCGTTATCAGTTAGATATATATATACTTTATTTCGATTGTTAATATTGTTATGGTCGTAGTATGCATAATAAATGTAATTATCAAACGATTTTATTGTATTTGGTTCTGTAACGCCATCTTCGTCTATCTGCATTATTGTTTTAAATTCTCCGCAGCCGCTTTCGCCTGAAGCTGACGGTTTTTCAAGTATTGATAATTTTGAACTTAATTCTTCGTAATTATTAAATGTTGCGACCTTGTTATTCTTTAAAACATCGGAATTTGTTGTGAAAGCGACACCTATAATTAAAATAAAGCACGCCACCAAACTTGCGATTTGTTTGAAATGAATATTACTTTTTTTATATTTAATTACTTTGTGTTTTTGTTTGTTTAAAATCATTTCTTTAATGAATTTTGAATCCATACTGTATGGAATTTCCGGTTCTACTCTGTCGAATTTATCCTTTATAATATCAAAATTATTGCTTTTCAATGTAAACACTCCTTATTAAGATAAATATATTTTCATCTTTGAAAGACTTCTACTAAGCTTTTGTCTAACATTACCTGATGAATATCCTGTTATTTTAGATATTTCTTTGCTGTTAAATCCTGCAACTACCGATAGAAGAACTATGTTCCGTTCATCTGTTTTTAATATGTTTAATGCTTGTTTTAATTCTTCTCGTTCAAATTCGAGGTTATTGTCATAAGAAATGGAATTTTCATAGTTACTGATATCAGCATTGCTTTTGTTTGAAATTTGAGTTTTGATATTTGCCGAACAACCGCAATACAGTATTCTGAATAGCCAAGAAGAAAAGGCTTCTGGATTTTTCAACTTATGTATTTGTTCAAACGCTGTCAATACACAATCCTGAACGACATCCTCGGCATCTGCTGAATTTCCGAGTTTGTAGTATGCATAATTATATAATTTCTTTTTATACATATCATAAAGTAGACAAAAAGCATTTATATCTCCTTTTTTTGCTTTTATAACAAGCTCTTTTTCATTCATAATATTTTTCTCCTTAACGTCATCATAATATTAAGTGTGAATTTCAATATTGAGTGTTACAATATAATCGGTAATTTAATGAAAAAGGGACTGAATAATGAACAAGTCCGCATTTAATTTCTGCTTTTTTTATTTAGAATTATTTCTGCCAATACAAAAACTATTATAAACACAATTATAGCGGAAATGATTATTTGATTTCTGCTTTTATTATCAGTTTCTTTTCCGGCATTCGTAGTTGATTGAGATGTAGCTTCTGTTTTGGCAGTGCCTGTAATATCCGTAGTTATTATTTCTGATGTTTTTTCCTCTGTTTTATTTGATTCTGCCGTTGAATTATTGCCGGTTTTCCCGGTAGATTGTGTTGTAGTCGATTCTCTAAAGTCAACTATAGCATTTATATACGGTAATTCTTGAGTTTTATTTATAAGTTTTATATAAATAGTATTATTACTTTGTGAAATGATTTTATAGTCTTTATTTTCTTGCGAAAGAGGGAATTCCCAATTTGTCACTACACCTTTGCCGTTATATGAAATTGCAAACTGCTCGGAATCATTATTATAAGACATTTTAATATCATCGCTGTATTCTTTATCGTTTACACAGGCAATTGTGTCTTGACAATTAGGTCTCGGCTCCCAGTACTTTGTTGTTTCAGCAAAAGCAAAGATGTTGTTGCTAACAAGTATTGATATTAGCGTTAACATTGGAATAAGTGCAGATAAGATTTTTTTCATTATTATTTCATTTCCTTTCATTATTGAAAATATTCTATAAGTAATGTGCAAATTTTAATTAAATTTGTTACAATAAATTTAATTAAAAGCAGTTTAAGAGAGGACTATGCATAAAAAATATACATAACCCTCCCTTATTATTTGTGACTATAGATTAGCAACCGCCATTATAAACGGCAAATCCACATTTGTAATTTGAAGTGCCATTAACTTTATAACAAACGAGATACATATTGTCAATTTTGCCGAGACATTGACAAGTCTCTCTTGGATCAAGACTTCCAATTGTTGTCTTTTTTGCTGTATCAGCATAGATTGTTTCAGAAGTAGAACCATTAGTGTACGTTTTATAAGCGGACGGTGCAGTTGAAACACCACCTGCATATTTTACAAATCCAGCTTTGTGTTTTGTTGTGCCGTCAAGACTATAAACAATGAGATAGCCATTGCCAATTTTTCTGTAGCATTTAGCTGTTTCGTTTGCACTCAATGATCCAAGATTTTCTGTTAGATTGCTAAGTTTATATACGGTTTCTGATGTTGAACCATTCTTCCAGTTCTTAGCCGTCGGAAAACTTCCTGTTGAGCTGCCACCTGAACCGGTAATTTTACTTTGATCTTTAGGTCTAAGAACGCCCAAAAATGCTGTGTATGTGTGTTTTACTTCATGGCATTCCTTTCCGTTCCAATTTTGATCATATGTGTAAAACGATGATGTATTTCCAACGCCTTTGGCAATTGCTATATGACCACAATTATGAGATGAACTTACATCCTTACCCCAAACAGTAATGTCTCCCTTTTTAGGAACGAATGATGCCGAATTAGCGATTCTTGTAAAATTGTTTGTTAATTCAGAATGCGCAGAATAGTTTTCGTAATAAGCTCGTGCATCACCCCAAGCACCTGCTTTTATACCAAATACTTCATCAAGATAGTATTTAGCAAGGTCAACACACTGCACTCCAGATACTCCATCATAGTCCATTGCTTTCCCTAAATGTTTCTTTATAAATTGATCAAATGTCATAAATTTATTCCTCCTTATGTTATATTGTTTTATATTATGACTTGTTATTTGAATTAGTAATATTTTGTATTAGACCAATAAATGTCTGAACAAAATTATCACTTTTTGTTGATTCTGTTCCAGTTGCTTCAAACTTTGGTAAACTTGTTATAAACATCTGGAATTTTTCAACAAATGATTTAATTTTATTCATAAATCCCTCCTAAACTCTAATTTTAATTCCGTTATTATATATTTAAACATTCAATAGTTGGTTTAATATTCAGAAATATAGTTGTTAAATGAGATTTATAAAAGAACAGATATATTTGTCGATGTTAAAAATATTGTAAAGAAGATTTTGTTTTAAAAGCGCTTTATGGAACATATCATCTTCATAAATATGGTTGTTATAACCAATGATTATGTAACGCATTTTTTCTTTTATCTGTTCTGATATATAATCTGCAAATTACAATGTGTTTCATTTTATAAAATCACTTTGCTGATAAATTTTAATACCAGAATTATTTAATTTGTATTTTTAACATCGACTGAAAGATAATGTTCTTTTTAATTATTTGTTGAACATTGCTTTCATACGTGTAGTTGCAATAATGAACAAAGAAGTAACACTTTTTTAAAAACTTTTTGAAATGGTCAAAAAATACGCAGAAAAAAACAAGGACTCTGTAATTAAGAGTCCTTGTTTAGTTTAGTTAGCATTTAAAAGGTTAATATGTTAGATGTAGCATTGATTTTTTGTGTTGAAACAACATTTTTTTTAGCATAGTGTGTGCAAGTAACACGATATTGATATCCGCTTGGTACAGAAATGCTTTTTGATAAAATATATTGATGACTGTTGTTGTACAAATCAGAATATGTTTGATAATTGCTCCAAGATGCACCGCTGTTACTTCTTCGTTGTATTGAAACTTTTGTAAATCCACATTTTGAAACTTCTGATGAGCCATAAGTTGCTCCAGCAATTATTAAAGAATTTCCGTTCTTCTTTATTGCAATGGAATGTCTATTAATTAAATCTGAAGACAATGGCATAATTTGATTGTCTGGATTATTAGAAAGAATTTCTTCAAATTCCTCATCTGATAAGACAATATCTTGCCATTCTGCTTCTTCTCCTCCTACTGCTGCAAATGCCACTTGTGGGATTAGTAAAGCGAAAATTAAACATCCTGTTATTATTAAATTAATTATTTTTTTCATATAAATCTCCTGTTCATTCTAATGTTTTGGCAATTTCAACACCTTTATCCAAATCACAATTAAAAACGCTTATTGAATAATCTATATCATTGTCGACATAGCAGATATAAACTTGTTCACTTGAAGAAAATATAAGAACATCCATTCCATTAATAGTAATTTGCTTGGCAGAATCATATTGTTTACCAATTTCACCCTGACCTACAAGCATTTCGCCTATATCAGCACTTTTGTATTTAGTGATACCAATACAGCCTGTGATATTATTATCAAGTTTGAAATCGACGTCCGCTGATAAAGAAGAATCATTCTCTGTAATTCTGATATCTTCTTTTGAATAGTTGTCATTCAAAAAAGCAGCAGGCAATATAATTTTATCAAATCCCGCATTTTCAAGTTCACTAATTAAATTAACATTGTCATTAGAATGATAATTCGCATTTTGATTACCCTCACGCAAATTCATTTTGAAATGGTCACTGAAAAACTGAACGATTTTATCAGATGTTTCATTATAAACATATCGCGCGCTTACTGGTATAGCGATACTTGCAATTATAATGAAAACAGCTGCAATTAAAAATACTTTGCTGAATTTAATTCTTTTTGCATGTGTTTTGGTATTATCTTGATTTTTTTTGCTGTTATTCTCTAAAGTAATAACTTCATCCTGAGTACCAAAATATGCATTATCTAGAACATCCGCACATAAGTCTATCAGTTCAGCATCCATTTCCTCCGGATTTTTATTAAGTTCTTCATCCATAATTCCTTGAATATCTTCAAGTGATAAGGTCATTGATTTGGATTTTAATATTTCTAAAAGTGTTAATCTATCCATAATATCACCTTTCTATATTTTAGGTTGTTTTATAATTTGAAAAGGTAACGCAATTTCAATAATTTTTTTCAAATTTTTTTGCTGACTTTCTTAATTTATTACAAATTCGATAGTGTTTTTGTTTTACTGCTGATTCTGTTGAACCAATTATATTGGCAATTTCCTTCATTTTTAGTCGGTCAAAATATATGTATTTAATTATCAGGTATTCATCTTCTGATAAAAATGAATGTAATTTGTCTCTGATTTCATTGTTATATATTTCTTCAATTTTTGATTCGATACCGTTTTCTTCAAATGGTAATTCAAAATCATTATTTTCTAAACTTTCTTGTTTTTCTTTAAATTTATATAATTCCCGATATTTTAAGTTTATTATATTGTTTAATGTGGCATATAACCATTGTTTTGGTTTATTAGGTTCCCCATATTTTTTTATTTGTTTGCATAAAGCTAATGATACTTCGGACATAACGTCATCAATTTCATTTGGATGACTTTGTAGTTTGATTTTGCAAATCTTACGTAACTGCGATTCGTATTCTTGCCAAATTTCTGTACAAATTTTTCTTTGGTTTTCGTTCACTAATTAACCTCTTTTCTATTATTTTTTAATGAATTTTTTAAAGCCTGTATGGTATCTATGATTATAATTCTTTCCTCGCTTGAACAATCTGATAATATTTTTGATATCATTGATAGTGAAGCATTTAAATTTGAATTTGTATTACCGAATAAAATTATATTTGCATTACAATTGAGTGCATTGGCAATATTTACTAATACTGGCAAACTTAATTTTGTATTTGCATTTTCTATATTACTCATATGTGTGACAGAAATTCCTGAAATTTCAGCAAGTTTTTCTTGAGTGATATTTTGATTGAATCTTTCTTGTTTAATTCTAATTCCTATATCTTTATAGTTAATTTCCATAAAAGTACCCCTTTTCATCATTGGTACTTTAATTCTATAAAAATTTTATTGTCCTTTTAATATACTACATAAATAATATATTTGTGAAGATAAAGTTTGAATTTTTATAATTTTATTTAAAAAAAGTGTTACTTTTTAGCGAGTTGAAACAACTTTATATAATGAAAGTGTTATAAATTCATATGAATCACTATGCGAAAGGAGGGAATAATGAATAAAACTCTATAATTAGCAGTAATTGACTGCTTTTTGCAAAATTATGAATATTAAGTAAAAAAGCCTATACATTTCTAAAAAGATTTGTATAGGCTTTCTAATTAAATTTTGATAAATATAATTAATTGCTTTTAGAATTCATTCAAATTGATTTCTAATTCTTTTTTAGTTTTAATATTATTGCTGGATCAATTATTTCTTTAATAAATTCATATAAAGCTATATCATAATTAGGTAGTTGTGCTTCAAAATCATCCACTGCTGTATGCATAGCATCACGATCAAGATTATTGTATGATTTGACATAAAAGTTCAATGTGCGTAATTTTTCTGCAATAGCATTACAGTCATTCACAGCACATTCCAATTTATTAAGACACGAATACTGATAGTCATCATTTCCGATACAAAGTGCAATTTGTCTTCGCATTAATATACCACCTCTACAAAATTATACTACATTTTCATTCTTTTCTCAATATGTTATAAGTAAGTATGAGGTCTATAAAGTTAAATGTTGTCTACTTGTGAATGAACTTTTCAACATCATAAATAAAGAAAGTGAACGCAACATTCGTTATTATAACAAATTGCTTATTGGAATTATTTTGATCATCTATATAATCATCAACAGTTCCTTTCAATTTTCGTACTTTTATGATATAATTAATATATGCAAAACAATTGAAGGGATAACATTATGTTTAAAATAGCAACTATTCAAAAATACATTGAATCATGTGACCGTATTATTAACAATAGTAAAGAGCCTAATGAGGCAAAAGAACTCGAAAATGAAATTGTATCTGTACTTGGTAATGATATTAAGAATATACGCAATGGACTTTCTCGATATATGCAACGCGGCTTTTATGGAGATGAAACTAAAGATATTGATATTGACTATATTAGAGATATTCGGATTTTAAGGAGCAAATTGCAATTTGAACTAGAAAAAATTTCTGATGAAAATTCAATATCCACATCTGATAATAAACCAAAGAAGGTATTTATAAGTCATGCATCAAATGATAAATCTTTTGTGCAACTTATTGTTAATTTGTTGGAAGATATAGGTTTGTCGGAAACTGAAATTGTATGTTCCTCAATTCCCGGATACGGAATACCATTGGGTAAAGATATATATGATTGGTTATCTGAACAATTTCAAAATTGTGATTTGCATATTATATTTATTCTTTCTGATAATTACTATAACAGTGTAGCTTGTCTTAATGAAATGGGTGCTGCATGGGTCCTAAAACAAAAATATGACACGGTTCTTTTGCCTGAGTTTGATTTCCCTCAAATTAAGGGAGCTATTAATCCGCAACAAATCGGTATCAAATTAGATAGTGATTGTACAGAATTAAATCAACGCCTTAACGAGTTAAAAGACAGCTTGATTGACGAATTTAAACTTCAATCATTATCCGCAGCAAAATGGGAAAGACACAGAAATGAATTTGTCAATAAGATTGCTTTTGTTTCAGAGGAAATATGTGATGATGAAACGAGTAATGATTCGAAAAGTCAAAGTTCAATTTCAACGGATGCTGCCGTGTTATTAGCGTATGCTGCTAATGATGAATCAGGGCAAATCATAATGGTGAGTACTCTAGGCGGTTTATCTGTATGTGCAGGAAAATGGAATTTTGTTGATGCTAATGGTGGTGCCAGAGAGAACGCTCGATGGAGTGGAGCTGTTGATGAGTTAGAGAATTATGGCTTAATAGAGGCTGGTAGTTATAAACGTCAGGTTTTTTTAGTGACGCATATTGGATACCAAGTTGCTGATGAGGTAAAAAAGAAATTAGAAATCGATTTTAATAATTCACCTGATCAATACTTAGCAGAAAATTAACTTCATTCAAGGAGAGCACAAAGTTATGATAGTTTTTGAATTTGATAAAGAAGATATTGGATATGCTGAACGTATAAGTGATTTAGCGGAAATGTCATTGTTAATTGAAGATCCGAAATCTTTTAGCAGTGATCTTAATACTGTAATTCAAATAGGCGTAGAATTAGCACCGTATGCTATAACAGGCATCACATTAATTATTGTAGAATTAATCAAAAACAGAAAGAAAATTAAAATAAAGGTTTCGGATGATGGTATTACAGTTGAAGGAGAGGAAGAAAAGGCATTAGAAATTGCAAAGGAACTCATAGCACAAAAGAAAGAGGAAGAAGCAAAAAAAGTTTTGCATGATCTATTATCTGGTGAGTGATATATTATGAATATAGATGATATGGTTTCCAAGTTCGTTGAAATTTCTCGAGCACATAATCAAAAAGATGATTTTTCAGAAAATGAATATAATAGGATTAAAACAATATATGATAATTGCCTATCTTCAATCATAAAAAATTTTGATGCAGAATTCATTCCCAGTCTGATTATTTGTAATACTTACAATAAATACAGTACGGTTCTTCCAGTGAAAATGAAACAGAATAAATATAAATACTATGTTTTATATGATCGTTATTTAAATGAAATTAACCGGCTGTTTAATGCAATTTATTTTGATGAAAATGATGCAGGTCATGACATATGGAAATTATCTTATGAATTATTTGCAGAGGATGCTTTGCTTGAAAATGATGAAGTCTTATTAACATATTACGGTTTAAATAAAGTAGCATTAGGTCCTTTAAAAACCAATGTTGGGTCACAGAATTTTTTGGATTTTATTAGTGACATTCAAGAACATTACATTATTGGTCATGAATTAGGCCATTGGGTTTACAAAGTGTTAAATCATACTCACACTGATGACTTGTTTAATATTAATTTTAATGAAAATTGGATTTCGCTACTGAAAGATATACAAGATATTTTATGTGAATTATATACTGAATACGAAAAGAAATTTATTGATAAAGATTACGTTATTTTAATTCAAGAACAAAAAAGTATTATTAATGAAAATAGTGGTGTTTTAGAAGAGTGTTTTGCAGATGCAATCGCTTATGCTATAATTTATAATTACATTCAGGTGGAATTCAATAACGAAATCAATAAAAAATTATTGGCTGGACAGGCATTGTTTTTGGAAATAATGAATCTTCAATTATTGGCTATGCAACATATGACTGTGTCTGAAGAATCGTTTGAATCCTCCGTATCTATTAGATTGGGCTTTTTCCGTAATTATGTCGGTCTGTATTTTGAGCAAGTTGAAAAATCATTTGAAGAGATGATACAGAATACGGTTGTTAGATATGAGAATAGAATTACGAACTTAATGATAGAATGCTTTAATGAGTTGGAAAAGAGAGCAGATAATATTTATGATGGTCTGATTGATATCGATGGATTAATAAATATGAGCAAAATTTTAGGAGTATCAGACACATATAAAAATAGTGATTTAATATGAAATCTATCAGCTTTATGCTAATTCTCAAAAAGCAACTCTACCGTAAATGATAATGCGGATTTAGAGTTTCTTTATACACCTCAGTGTAAGGTTCGCAATTTCTCATACGAATTTGCCATGCGGAGCAAAAATAAAATTCTGAGAGATTTTTGAGAGACGCAAAGTCTGAAAAATGGCTTAAATAGGCGGTTTTGAAAAAAGATTGCGAGCCTCTGACTCCGTCATTTAAGGTTCGAATCCTTATACCTCTGCCATCACCTCGGAA